>Ga0079997_115271_pt1:10000-568229 | contig 568229 bp, 473 predicted proteins | sample PerSpoCPS_CMetaG_FD_69200 | JGI IMG/M metagenome (GOLD analysis project Ga0079997, IMG submission 69200) | Archaeal communities from Yellowstone National Park, Wyoming, USA - Perpetual Spouter C (PS_C) MetaG (SPADES assembly) (version 2) | ecosystem: Environmental > Aquatic >... | reverse complement strand
CAGCAGTAACAGGCATGGTCGCCCAGCAGCGCCGTGGGACCGCCTATGGGGTTTTCAACACCGGTTATGGGCTCGCCTGGTTCCTGGGGAGCGCCCTTATGGGGGTTCTGTATGACCTGTCACTACCGGCGCTGATTGTCTTCTCGGTCGGCGCTCAGGCACTGTCTTTGCCCCTGCTTATAGGGGTTGCCAAGCGCTTTGTAAAAAGCCCTTCCCCCACGCAGTAAAGCGGTGGCAGCAACAGGAAGTACAAGTGCACAAGCTCCAGGAATCCCAAGAACGACGCAGAGGAAGAGGTGACAAAACCACCGGTGCGGGATTATCCCAGCAATGATGGGGGCACAATGTAGGGGCACAATAGTGGGAGCACAATGTGCTGGGGGCACAATGTGGAGGCACAATCAATTTGTGGAGGCACAATCAATTTGTGGAGGCACAATCAATTTGTGGGGCATAATCAATTTGTGGGGGTACAATCAATTTGTATTTGTGGGGGCACGGAATGCCGTGCCCCCACATTGATTGCATTGATTGCTGCCATCTGCTGCCATTCCATGCCATCCCATGCCCTACCCTACCATGCTGCTGCCACCATGCTACCATGCTGCCATACCCCCACCATGCTACCATGCCATGACCTTACCCCCATGCCCTGCCCTTACCATGCCATGACCCACCACATGCCCTGCCCCTGCCATTCCATACTACTGCTGCCATCTGCTGCCACCCATGCCCTCCCATGCTCTGCCCTCAAATTTCTGCCCCCAAATTCAGGAAACCCACACGATGGTGGGAGCACAGTGGTGGAGGCACAATCGAGGGCATAATGTGGGGGCACAATGTGGACACACTGTGGGGATACAATGGTGAGGCACAATGTGGAGGCACAATGTGGGCACAATGTGGGGGCACAAGATGGGCACAATGTAGGGGCACAATGTGGCAGCAACAGTGGCAGCACAATGTAGGGGCACAATCAATTTGTGGAGGCATAATCAATTTGTGGGGCATAATCAATTTGTGGGGGTACAATCAATTTGTATTTGTTCAATGTGGGGGCACGGCATGCCGTGCCCCCACATTGATTGCATTGATTGCTGCCATCTGCTGCCACCCATGCCATCCCATGCCCTGCCCTACCATGCTACTGCCACCATGCTACTGCCACCATGCTACTGCCACCATGCCACCATGCTGCCATGCCCCCACCATGCTACCATGTCATGACCTTACCCCCATGCCTTGCCCTTACCATGCCATGCCCCGACCACATGCCCTGCCCCTACTGTGCTCCCCCTTCGGAGCTACTCCCAGCGGTAGCGCTCCAGGCGGAAGGTCTCGCCCAGATAGAGGCGGCGCACCTCGGGATTTTCGGCAACCTCCTCTGCCGTACCGGTGCAGAAGATCTCGCCGTCGATGAGGATGTAGGCGCGGTCCGTGATGGAGAGCGTCTCGTGCACGTTGTGGTCAGTGATGAGCACACCGATATTGCGCTCCTTGAGCCGGCGCACCAACCGCATGATGTCTTCCACCGCCAGCGGGTCAATGCCGGCGAAGGGTTCATCCAGCAGGACGAACTTGGGGTCGGCTGCCAGCGTGCGGGCGATCTCGCAGCGGCGGCGCTCGCCTCCGGAGAGCATGTAGCCCTTGCGGGTCCGGATGTGTGCGATACCGAACTCCTCCAAGAGCTGCTCCAGGCGTTGCTGCTGTTCGCGGCGCGGAAGCCCACGGAATTGCAGCACAGCGCGGATGTTCTCCTCTACGGTCAACCCTCGGAAGACCGAGGGCTCCTGCGGGAGGTAGCCAATCCCTAAGCGGGCACGGCGGTACATTGGCATGTGCGTAATCTCCCGCCCATCGAGGAAGATGCGCCCCCCATCGGCTGGAATCATCCCCACGAGCATGTAGAACGTGGTGGTCTTGCCCGCACCGTTGGGTCCCAGCAGCCCAACGACCTCGCCCTGCTGCAGGAAGAGCGAAACATTGCGCACCACGGCTCGGCGGCGGTAGATTTTGAGCAGATTCTCGCAGGAAAGCCGTGCCGACTGCATCAGCCTCGCGCGCCGACAAGGAGTTCGAGTGTATGGGGCGTATTGCCCCGCAGCACCTTCAGCCGAAGGCGCTGTCCGACGTAGACATCGGCAAGGAGCAACTGCGCATCCTTGAGCGAATTGACGGGCACACCATCGATCTCGACGATGATATCCCCGGGCTTCAATCCCGCACGGTCTGCCGGCGAGCCGCGCCGCACGCTCACCACCAATGCTCCGCGGATCCCCTGCCCCAGCTCGTAGCGCTCCGGCTCATCCAGCCGGAACCCCAGCTCCGAGGGGCGCTCGATACGCCCTTCGGCATGCAAGCGCTCAATGATGCGCTTGACTCGGTTGATGGGGATGGCAAATCCAATGCCGATGCTGCCCGCCCCTTGCCAGCTCTGCGCCGTGGAGATGATTGCAGCGTTGACTCCGATAACCTCCCCCAACGCATTCACCAACGGTCCGCCGGAATTGCCGGAGCTGATTGCGGCATCGGTCTGGATCATCCCTCGGTAGACCCGCCCCCCCTGTTGGAAGTTCACTCCGACGTTGCTCACCACGCCGACCGTCACGGTGGGCTTGGCGTTGATATCGAACAAGCCGAACGGGTTACCGAAGGCGATCACCCATTCGCCCACGATGACCGAATCGGAGTTGCCCAGCCGCAGGTAGGGGAAGCCGCCGGCACGCTTGCCCTGAATCTTGAGCAGTGCAACGTCGCTGACGTAATCGGCGCCGACCAGCTCCGCCTCGTAATGGTCGCCTCCGACCAAGGTCACGGTGATGCGCGTCGGGCGCTCCCCGATGACGTGCTGGTTCGTGACCACGTAGCCCTCCGGGGAGATGAGGAAGCCCGACCCCAGGTTGCGCAGCGCGTAGCGGCGGCGATACTCGCGCGGCTCGCCAAAGAAGAAGCGGAAGATGGGGTCGTCGAAGAACCAGGAGCTCCACGGGTCGCGGTAGACCACCTCGCGCTCGTCCACCACTGTGATGGCAACGACGGCAGGGCTGCATAGCTCAACCGCGCGCGTGATCGCATTGGTGCGCGAGGCGGTCACAACCGCGCTCAGGAGCTTCCGCAGGGTGTCGGGGACGGTCCCCGCGCTCTCTTCGTAGAGCTGCCCTCTGCCGCTTCCTGAGCAGGTAAGCCCAATTCCCAGAATCCCAAGCACAAGCGCTGCACTCCACCGTTGCATCCGCCTCATCTGCGCAGTCGGGTGCACTGTCCTGTGCCCTATGACGAACGGAGGGCGTGAGAATTCGCTGCCGAGCCGTAATTTGCAAATGCCAATCGGTAGGCGGAACGCTGCTTTTCCACCAGCGGTACAACTGCCGGCATGTACTCCCAAAGAGGTGTTTGAGCACCATGGCACACCAGTTGCGCTTCTGGCATGCCCTGCTGCTGCTGACAGGTAGTGCAGTGGCGCTGGCGCAATCCCCGCAGCCGCCGGTGCAGCTTCGCGGCAATGCAAGCATCACCGCTGAGCTATACACCAACTCTGGCGCCTTGCCGGAGCAGCGCTACCGACCCCGATACACTGTGCGTGCATTTGCCAACCCGCAGCTTGTGCTCTTCGGCACAGTGACAATCCCGCTGGAACTGAGCTGGAGCAGCTCCATTGGTGGGATTCGCTCGCCCTTTGCCGGAATGCTGCAGCCCTTCAACCAGTTTGGGCTGAGTCCGCAACTGACCCCATGGCTGCGGCTGCACGGGGGTTACTTCTCGCTGCAGCTCTCTGAGCTGACCTTTGGGGAGCTGCGCCCCCTGGGCGGTGGGATAGAGCTTTCGCCAGGTCCGCTACGCTTGGCAGCGCTCTACGGCGTGGTGCAGCATCCGCGCGCTGCCGATAGCAGCATCGGATTTGCCGGGGTGTACCGGCGCTGGGTCTACGGGGGAAGCCTCGGGTACGAAGCCGAATCCGGCGCCAGCATTCGCCTGAGCTTCGTCCGCCTGACGGACGATACCGCCAGCATCCGGCTCCATCAGCTCCTGCACGATACCCTCACCGGACGCACCGATACCGTGCGAACCCCCGCGCTGGACAATGCCGTCGCGGCGCTCTCCTTCCAGATCCCCGCCGGCAGTGTGCGATTCAGCGGCGAGCTCGCCCTCAGCGGCTACACCTCCAACCGCTTCTCTCCAGAGAAGTCTACGGAGCTTCCGCGTTGGCTCTTCCCGGTGCACTACTCCTCCAACCTCGACGGCGCAGCAAAGGCACAGCTGAGCATCACTCCTTCGCCCTCCTTCACGCTCGCCCTCAGCGGACAGTGGATCGGTCCGGGCTTCTACACCCTGGGCTACCCACAGCTCTACAACGACGTCATGGAGGTGACGGTCTCCCCGGCGTTGAGCCTTGTCAACAATACGCTCGCCCTACGCTTCTCTGCCGGACTTCGGCTGAACAATCTCCGCTCCACCCGATTGGCAACCACGCGGCGCCTCCTTGCTGCTGCAGGGGCAAGCTGGAATCCCACCGAACAGTTCGGCGTAGACGTGCAGTACAGTAACTTCGGCACCCGCATGGAGCACAGCAATGATACGCTGCGCGTACAGAACACCTTCCAAAGCTTCACCCTGGCACCGCGACTGCTCCTGCGCAGCGGCACCACCTCCCACCTCCTGAGCCTGACCTACTCCTTCTCTGATGCCGACGACCGCAACCCCTTCACACGCGATGCCACTCGGCAGCAAACCCACAGCGCTGCGGCATTGCATACGGTCTCCTTCCCCTCGACGCTGAGCCTCTCCTCGGCGCTGAACTTCTCGCGCTCCAATGCTCCCACCGTCCGCACAGAGCTGTGGTCGCTTTCAGAGACCGTCAGCTACAGCTTCATCCCCGGCAAGCTTTCGGGTTCGGCAGGGATAGCGCTCACGCAGATGCGCACGTCAGGCGCCCAGCTCGACAGCCGCGCAACGCAACTCGGGCTGCGTACGAGCCTCTCCTACCGGCTGCAGCAGTGGGGCACGCTGAGCTGGACCTCATTTGTGAACCGGTATAGCCGCCAGCCGCAGGGTTCGACAGAGTTCCACACCAGCTTGAACTACAGCGTCGGGCTGTAGCGCGTGCTTTGTAATTTCGGCGCGCACAGCCGAGCCCTTAACGGGATGAATGCTCGCTTTGCGTGGTTCCTCATAAGCGCTGCCGCGAGCGCATGGGCACAGCCGCTCCAAGTTTGGCTGGATGCGGCGCAGTTCTGGCACAATCGCCAAGTGCCACGCTGGGAGCTCTACTACTCCTTCCCCGACACCACCGTCCGCCTGCGCCACACCGATAGCGGCGATGTGGGCGAACTGTACTTCGGGGTCCAGATCGATAGCGCCGGGCGCCCAGTTGCCTTCCGCGAGTGGATCGTCCCCGTGCTGCGCACCGCTCCCCGTGGCGATACAGCACGGGAGCTCATCGGGCAGCAGCACTTCCTGCTGCCTCCGGGCAACTACGCCGTACGGATTCTCATCCAAGACGTCGCCGATAGCTCCCGACGAGCACAGGCGCGGTTTGCGCTCTCTGTGCGCCCGTTCGACAGCACCCGACTGGAGCTGAGCGATATCCAACTGGCAAGCCTCATCCGGTACCACCCGACACCGGAGGCTGCCCCCGAATCTCCCTTCCGCAAAGGCGCCTACACGATCATCCCCAACCCCTCGGTAGAGTACCGAGGGAGCGACCCCGTGCTGCGGCTCTACGTGGAGCTCTACAACGCTCGGCGGCGCACGCCCGAAGGTGGAACGCTGCGCTACGAGCTCCTGGACGCCTCCGGAACGCGCCTCTGGGAGCTGGAGCGCCCCTACCGCCCCGTCGCCGATGCGCTGGCGGATGTGCTGGAGCTGCCCATCAATGTGCTCCCGAGCGGAGTCTACTTCATCCGCGTTCAGGCTCGCACCTCCGCCGATAGCGCCAGCGCGCAGAAGCGCTTCTATGTCCTTAACCCCGAACCCCCGCCACAACCGCCGGCAGCCCACACCCCTGAGGACAGCCTCTTCGAGGCAAGCGAATTCGCCACCTACTCCCCCAGCCGGGTTGCCCAAGAGCTGGAGCTACTGGAGCTGCTCGCCTCCCCTCAGGAGCTTGAACTCGCACGCTCTCTGACCGAGCTTCGGGCACGGCAGCGCTTCCTGTTCCGCTTCTGGTCCGCGCGCGACCCCAATCCCGCCACCCCCGAAAACGAAGCCCTCCAAGACTTCCGCGCACGCCTTGAGTACGCCAACACCTACTTCGCCTCCGCACGGTGGCGCACGGGCTGGCGCTCGGACCGAGGGCGTGTGCTGCTCAAGTACGGCTACCCAACCCAGCGCGAAACCATCACCGCAACGCCGGACCAGCGCAGCTACGAGGTCTGGTTCTACGCCGGACTGCGCGGGGGCGCCTACTTCTACTTTGTGGACCTGACCGGCTTCCAGGACTACACCCTGGTCCACTCCACCGTCCCTGGCGAACCCTATGCCCCGGATTGGCAAACGCGCTACCTCCCCCTTGGTCCCTCCGGCAGATAAACCCGAGCGTCCTGTGTACCGTCATTTGGCGGGGAAGGCGTAACTTTGCGTTGCAAAGTTTGTTCCACTCTCTCGGTCTCTCCGATGCGCTCGCTTCGGCTCGTATTCGGGATGCTCGTTCCGGCAATGGCTGCAGCGCAGACGCTCACACTGCAGCTCCAAGCTCCCTACAGCGCGGTGTACTCCTTCACAGCCTCCATCGAATCGCTGCAGGACATGAGCGGCATGGGAGCCATGACGGTCAACACCAGCGTTGAAAGCCAGCTCCGCCTGGAGTCCGCCCAGAACGCCCGCGACACGCTGACCGTAACCTGGCACATGGAGGGAACGAAGGTGTCGGTGCGAATACCAACCGGTGGGATGGACACCACAATGCAGCTTGCCCCGATAGCAGCGCGGCTCACGCTGCTGCGCAACGGAACCGTTGTGCACCAACAATGGCTCGACACCAGCGGTCTTGCCGGTGGGGAGATGTTCGGTCAAGGAGGGATACTCGGCGTACGGGGCACCTCCCACCCGTGGAAGATCGAGTTCCCCGCAAAGCCCATCACGGTTGGCGAATCCTGGGAGATCGCGCACACCGATACTCTCGATCGCTCCGGCAAGGGCTCTTCGGTGCGTAGTGCCAAAGCCACCTATCGGCTGGAAGCGCTCGTGGATACCCTGGGAACCCGCTGCGCCCGCATCCGCTCCACCACTCAGTTCGAGTTCTCCGTTCAACAGCAGACCCAGTACGGCACGGTGAGCGTGCAGGGGACCGGAACCGCCCGGGGCGTGGCGTACGTGGAGGTCAAGAGTGGCTTTTTGGTTGCGCGGCAGGAGGATTCGGAGTCCCAAATGGAGATGGCGCTCAGCGGTCAGATAGAGATGGTGGGCTCGATGCAGCAATCTCTGCAGTACCGCCTTGTGCGGCTGCAGTGATGAGGGTTGGGATGCTCGCGCTGCTTGTGCCGTTTGCCTGGACGCAGTGGGCGCTCGGCACGGACAGCACCTGCTTTGCATACCGATTCCGCGCAGGGGATACGCTGCTGTACCGCATCGAAGCGCAGGACAGCATCGTGCTTCAGAACCGTCCGCCTCTGGTACGGCATCGGTACGAGACGCTGCGCCTGGTGTGCGATTCGGTTGACTCCGCCGCCGGGCGCTTCTGGCTCCGGCTGACCCCGGTGGAGTTCCTGGCGCGCGAGCGTCAAGATACGCTGGAGGCACTGCGTCCGCATTCGCCATGCCTGCAGCGCACGGTGGTGCTGTGCATGGACAGCCTGGGAGGGCGCCATTCCGTACAGGCGCCAGCAGAGCCGCTCGTCTGCCCCGGTGGGGCATTCCAACTGCCGCTGATGGCGCCGCTGGAGCCCGAGTGTAAACGGATCTACGAATCCTGGCTGGTGCAGGATACAGTGGAGCTGGTGGAGAACGCCTCGCCGGCGCCGGTGTTGGTCCGCACCGTCTTGGCACGGGCATTTCCAGAGCAGGACACGCTGGGCTACCGCTGCCGCGTGCTGCAATTCGTTGCGACGGGTTCGGCCTTCTACAGCGATGGCGCGCGGCTCAGCAGCCAGGCAATCGTGAACTCCTTTGCCCGACTGCATATCGCCGAAGAGGGCTTCCCCGTTGCGGGCTTCATCACACACGAGCTGAAGTTGCAGCTCTGGCTCGGTGGAGAGCCGCTCCCCGGAGTGCACTACTGCAACGTCTTCTACCGGCTTGCCGAGCGGCGCACGCCGCAGGTGACGGCTCCAAGCTCAGGACCGGAGCTGAAGCGCCCCGCACGGCGCCCTCGGCGCAGATGAGCCCAGCGCCGTGCACCTCCCATGGAGGGCATGCGTGGGTGCGTGAAAAGCGCTCGGCTGAACGTCTCAAGGCGCGGACGTGGAACGCTTTCGGGAGGATGCCATGAGCCGTGTGCTCGCACTGCTTGCGCTCATCGGCGCTGCGACCGCACAGGCGCAGTATCCAGGGGCTGCCCTGCGGCTGCGGGATTGCATCCGCATGGCACTGGAGCGGCACCCGGACATGGCACTGGCACGAGCGCAGCTTTCTGCGGCGGCAGCGGACCTGACCGCCGCCTTCGGCAGCTACCTCCCCTCGATCACCTTCTCCGCCGGCTATTCCCGACAGCTCAACGTCGAAGGTGGGCGCACCATCAACGTCGGAGGGCAGATCATCCGCCTGCCGGCGGTGGACCCGAACTCCTACAGCATGAGCCTGATCGGCACGTACACGCTCTTTGATGGCTTCGTGCGCGAGGGTGTCTTCCAGCAACGCCGAGCCGCTGTGGACGCTGCCGAAGCCGGGTTGGAATTCACACGCCAGCAGCTTGTTGCACAGGTGGTGCAGTACTACATCGAGGCGCTCAAAGCCGAGCGGATCGTTGCGGTGCGGCAGCGCTTCTACGAGCTGGCACAGCAGGAGCTGGAACGTGCACGCGCACAGGTGGAGCTCGGGCGAATGGCGCCGACGCTGCTGCCCACGCAGGAGAGCGAGCTTGCCAACCGCGAGGTCGCACTGCTACAGGCACGGCAGGAGCGCGACCTTGCCCGTCTGCGCTTGGCTTTGCTCATCGGGGCAGAGCCTGGTCAGGAGCTGCGCCTTGCCGACCCGGAGATTGCAGATTCCATCCCCGAAGCCGAGCTCGTGGCGCTCCGGCAGCAGGTGAGCTCCCCTGAGCTGCTGGTGCAGAAGGCGCTTGCGCAGCGAACGGACTTGGCAGCGGCGCAGCGCCGCCTTCGCGCTGCCGAAGCACTCCTGAGCGTTGCCCGTGGGAGCTCCCTTCCGACCATCACCGCCAGCGGTGGCTGGAGCTGGGCAAATTCGGCTCTGCGCGATTTCTCCCAACTGGGGCGCTCCTTCATCGGGGTGCAGCTCAGCCTGCCCATCTTTGACAACTTCCGCACGCACTCCCAGTTGGAGAACGCCCGTCTGCAGCAGGTCCAGGCGGCTGCGCAGGTGGAGCGGCTGCGGCAGCAGATCATCACCGAGGTACGCACCACCGCGCTCAAGCTGGAGGCGCTCGCAGCGCAACTGCTCGCTGCGCAACGGGCAGTGCGCGCCGCCGAAACCGCCTTTGCTGCCGCCCGCGAGCGCGCCCAGCTGGGCATGCTCACCCCAATAGAGCGGCTCACCGCCGAAGCCCAATTGCTTTCGGCTCACACCACAGCCGTTCAGCTTGCGTACGAGTTCCAGGCAACGCGCATGCAACTGCGCTTTGCGCTGGGTGAACTGCAGGATGTCGGTCAATAGCCCTCCCTTGCGATGGCACAGCCGAAGAAGCGTCGTCGGTGGCTCTTTGCGCTCATCCTCGTGGCAGTGGTAGCAGTTGTGCTCGCCGTCGTCTTCGGAAGCAGCTCCTCTGAAGCCGTTGTGGTAACAGTGGAGCGCGTTGCGCGGCGCACGATTACGCAGACGGTGAGCGCAACGGGCGTGCTTCGCCCGGAGACGGAGGTCAAGCTCAGCTCGGAGACCAGCGGCGAGATCATCGCCGTCCTGGTCAAAGAGGGGGACACTGTACGGCGTGGACAGCTCCTTGTGCGGATTCGCCCCGATATCGCGCAGACGCAGTTGGAGCAGTTCGCCGCCGCTGCTGAAGCCGCCAAACTCTCCGCCGAGGTTGCCAAAGCCGAACTGGAGCGTGCCCGCTCGGAGCTGCAGCGTGTCAGCGAGCTCTATGCCCGGAACTTCCTCTCGCGCCAGGAGCTGGAGCAGGCGCAAACCCTCTACCAGCAGGCGCTGGGACGCTACCAAGCTGCGCTTGCCGAGCGCGACCGCGCCCAAGCGGCGCTGCGGCAGGCACAACTGCAGGTCTCCCGCACCGCCATCTACGCCCCCATCGACGGGATCGTCACCTCGCTTTCGGTCGCCGTCGGAGAGAAGGTGGTCGGCACCATGCAGATGCAGGGGACCGAGCTGCTGCGCATCGCCGATCTGCGGCGTATGCTGGCGGTGGTGGAGGTCAACGAAAACGACGTCACCCTGCTACACGTTGGGGACTCCGCCACCGTGACTGTGGATGCAATACCCCGGCGTAGCTTCCGCGCAGTGGTGACCGAGATCTCGCACTCCCCCAAGCGCGCCAAAGCCGAAGCATTCGGCGCTGCTGCTGCGCCGGAGGAGGTAGTCAACTTCGAGGTGAAGCTGCTGCTGTTGGACAGCGACCCTCGGCTGCGCCCTGGGATGAGCTGCTATGCGGAGATCCGCACCGAAACGCGCCACAACGTACTCGCCGTTCCCATCCAAGCTGTGACCGTCCGCGCTGAGGAGCGCGATACGCTCGGCAACGCCCGCAAGGAGCCGCCGACAATCGTGTTCGTGCACGAGAACGGGCGTGCCCGGCGCGTTGAGGTCGAAACCGGCATTAGCGACCGCGACTACATCGAGATCCGCAAGGGCTTGCGCGAAGGGCAGGAGGTCATCAGCGGGAGCTTCCATGCCATCACGCAGGTGCTCAAAGACGGCATGCCCGTGCAGGTCCGCTCCTCCGGCTCGGCACAACGCAAGTAGAGGGGACAATGCAGCCGCTCATCGTGCTGGAGAACGTCACGAAGGTCTACCGCACCGAAGGCGAGGAGGTGCACGCGCTGCGGGGCATCTCGCTTGTGGTGCAGCCGAATGAATACGTCGCCATCATGGGTCCGTCGGGGTCGGGCAAGTCCACCCTCATGCACATCCTGGGATGCCTGGATACACCAACCTCCGGGCGCTATCTGCTCAACGGGCGCGACGTCAGCCAACTGGACGACGACGAGCTTGCCTACATCCGCAACAGGCAGATCGGCTTTGTGTTCCAGACCTTCAACCTGCTGCCTCGGGCAACGGCGCTCAAGAACGTGGAGTTGCCGCTCATCTACGCTGGGGTGCCGGCAGCCGAGCGGCGCGAGCGCGCCCGCCGAGCATTGGAAGCCGTAGGGCTGGGCGACCGGCTCCACCACCGTCCTAACGAGCTCTCCGGCGGACAGCGCCAGCGCGTGGCAATTGCCCGCGCCCTGGTGGTCAATCCCGCGCTCATCCTGGCAGATGAGCCAACGGGGAACCTGGACAGCGCCTCCGGAGCCGAGATCATGCGCCTCTTTACCCAGCTTTGGCAGCTGGGCAACACCATCATCCTCGTCACGCACGAGGACTACATCGCGCGCTACGCGCGGCGCATCATCCGAATTCGGGACGGGCGAATCGAATCCGATACCCCCAACCCCGAACCGGTGCATCTGGAGCAGCTCCCAAGCATGCCATGACACGAACAGAGCTCTCGGAAGCCATCGCAATCGCCTTTGACGCCCTGCGGGCAAACCCGCTGCGCTCGGTGTTGGCAACGCTGGGTATCACCATTGGGGTAAGCTTCGTGGCGCTGATGGGCTGGTTCCTGGCAGGGCTGGATTCCTCGCTGCAGCACACCATCGACATGCTCGGCGAGGACATGCTGTACGTGGACAAGTGGGATTGGAGCGGGCGCACCTCGTGGGTAGAGGTCAGCAACCGCAAGCCCATCAGCTACCGCCAAGCGCAGGAGCTTGCCGACGCCGTGAGAACTGCCCAGTATGCCATGCCCATGGGGCAGACCCGCGCACAGCTCAGCGTGGGCAGCCGGAAAGCCGAATCCATCCCCGTCGCCGGCGTACCGCACGACTACGGCAATACCCCGGCTGGTGCCGTTACCAGGGGACGCTTCTTCACCGAGATGGAGGGGCGCTCGGGTGCCCCCGTTGCCGTTCTGGGTCCGGTCATTGCCAAGCAGCTCTTCCCCGACGAGGATCCGGTTGGCAAGGAGATTCGCATCGCCGGGCAGCGCTTCACGGTCATCGGGGTGGTACGGCAGCGGGGCACGCTGCTGTCGGACTTCGCCGACCGGTTGGTGCTTATCCCCTTGGAGCGCTTCCTCCGGCTCTTCGGCAGCGGGCAACGCTCCTTCATCACCGTGCTCAAAGCCGGCTCGCTGGAGCGGCTCGATGATGTCCGCGAGGAAGCCCGCTTGCTCATGCGCAAGATCCGCCGACTGCGCCCAGAGCAGCCCGATGACTTCACCATCAACGAGACCCGCTCGCTGGAGCAATCCATCGCCGTGCTCCGGCAGAGCGTCTGGGGAGTGGGGCTGAGCATGTCGGCGCTCTCCTTCCTGGTGGGCATTATCGGCATCGTCAACATCACCTTCGTCTCCGTGGTGGAGCGGACCCAAGAGATTGGCATCCGCAAAGCTGTCGGGGCTCGGCGCCGGGCAATCGCCCTGCAGTTCCTCGCCGAATCGGTCGCACTCTGCACCGCCGGAGCGGTACTGGCGCTGCTGTTCTGCACAGGGCTGGTGTTGCTGGTGCGGCTACTGATTCCAGCGGCGGAGTTCCTCACGCCCTACATCCCGCCGCAGCACATTGCGGTGGCGCTGCTCGTGGCGTTCACTGCGGGAATTCTGGCGGGATGGGCACCGGCACTGCGTGCCGCCCGACTGCACCCGGTCGAAGCGCTGCGCTACGAGTAAGCCGATACGGCAACGGTGGGGAATTCCGCGGGGAAGGAGTCACACCAGGTCCGAATGACGCCGCCTCCGAGCACCTCCTCGTCTCGGTACAGCACAACGGACTGCCCCGGAGTGATTGCCCGCCGAGGCTCGGCAAAACGCACCCACAGCACCCCCTCGGCATCCTGCCATGCAAGGGCGGGGGCGCCCTCGTCCTTGTAGCGGATCCGCGCCACGCACTCGATACCCTCCGGCGGCAGCTCCGGCAGGGCAATCAGATTGACCTGCTGCGCGCTCAATCCCCAGTGGTAGAGCCGCTCCTGCGGACCAACGATGAGCATGTTCTCCTCCGGCACGATATCGAGCACGTAGAGCGGCTCCGGTGCCGAAATGCCCAGTCCACGCCGCTGCCCGATGGTGTAGAGCGGATAGCCCTCATGCCGTCCGATGACCTGCCCATCGCGCACGATTGGACCTCCTCGGAGCGCTTCCATCGTCTCGGGCACAGCTCGGCGCAGGAAGCTGGCGTAGTCGTTATCGGGCACAAAGCACAGCTCGAAGCTCTCCCCCTTGCGCGCCACCGGCAATCCAAAGCGTTCGGCAAGCTGCCGAACCTCCTCCTTGGTGAGCTCCCCCAGCGGGAACAGCGTGCGCGCCAGGAAGGGCTGGGGCAGCATCCAGAGCGCATAGGACTGGTCCTTGCGCTGGTCCCGTCCGCGCAGCAGGCGCCAGCGAGCCCTCTGCTCGTCGTAGGCAAGCCGAGCGTAGTGCCCGGTGGCGATGTACTCAGCTCCCAGCGCATCAGCCTTGCGCAGGAGCTCTCCCCACTTGATGAGCCAGTTGCAGCGCACGCACGGATTCGGCGTGCGCCCGCTCAGGTACTCCGCCACGAAGTAGTCGATGACCTGCTCGCGGAAGGGCTGCGTGAAGTCCACCACCAGGTGCACAATCCCCAACTGCTGGCACACCCGGCGGGCATCGTTGATGCCCTCCAGGGAGCAGCAACTGGACTCCCGCGCTGCGTTGCCGCCCACCTCCTCGTAGTTGTAGGTCTTGATGGTCACGCCGATGACCTCGTACCCCTGCTCGCACAGCAGCGCGGCGGCAACGGCGGAGTCCACTCCACCGGACATTCCCACCAACACACGGCGCTTGTGGCGCTTGGACATAGTTTGTTGCTGGACGTGTAATTTGCCACCGCAGTAGACGAAGCAGTTAGAGCGCCAGTTGACCGGCGGGATGGAGCTGCTGCGGCGATGGGTTGTGGCGCGGCTACGACGCCGCATTCGCGAGCTCTTCCGGCATCTCTACCTGCGCCAGGTTGAGCACCTGCAGCCCTGGCAGCAGCAGCGCGCCACCATGCCGCTCGTGCTGTACTGCTCCCACAACGGCTGGAGCGACGTCGCGCTTGCGATTGTGCTCTCCTACGGTCCCCTCCAGTTGCCCAGCCTCTTCCTGGTGACGCCGCACCAATTGGAGCACTTCTCCATCCTTCGCTACTGCCGCGCGGTAGCTCTGCAGTGGAATTCCACCGAAGAGTTCGAGCTGCAGCTCGCGGCGTTGCTCCAGCGCATCCGCCCCGGCTCCGTCCTGTGGGTGTTCGCCACAGGGGAGTACCTCTCCGCCGGAGCAACCGAAGCCCTGCTGGGGTGCGCACAGCTTGTACAGCGGCTCAAGCATCCGGTCGCGATGGCGCCCGTTGCATGGCACTACCGGCTGCTGCAGGAGGAGCCTGCCTGCTACATATGGTTCGGCACACCCGAGCGGTTCGAACCACCGGACGGCGCTCTTGGACCGCTCGTCCAGCACTGCAGCCGCCGTCTCCAGGAGCTCTACCAGCGGCAGCAACTGGAGCTCTACACCGCTCCGCCCTCGGGGGCATACCAGCGCTATCGGCTATAGGCTGCGGCTGGGGGAAGGCGCAAGAGCTGCACAATGAGCGAATCCTCCAGCGCTTTTGCATGGCGGACATTCCCCGTGCTGAGCACGGCGAAGGCGAGCAGCTCGCCGAACTCCGTCATGGCGTACCCGGCAAGTCCGCTGGCGTTGCGCAGCGTTCCCGTCTTTGCCCAGACCCGTCCGACGGCTTCGGTTGTGCGGAAGCGCTTCTCAAGCGTTCCATCCACTCCGGCAACCGGAAGGCTGCTCCAGAAGGCGCCGCCGTAGGGTTTGCGCCATACCTGTTCCAGGAGGCAGACCAGCTCCCGGGCGCTGATGCGGTTGTTGCGCGAAAGCCCCGAGCCATCCCGGAAGCGGCATTCGCTACAGGCGATCGCCCACTGCCACAGTTGCTGCTGGAGGTACCGCCGTGCCCGCTCCGCCTGCGCCGTGCCGGGAACGGCTGCCCGCGCTCCGATGAGCTTGAAGAGGTGTTCGGCAACGAAGTTATCGCTGCGCTTGTTGACCAGCAGGAGCAGCTCCTGCAGCGGACGGTTCAGCACCGCGAGCTCAACAACCCCGGCAGGAGCCCTTCCCGTTGCAAAGCCCCCATGCACCAGAATACCGCCCGCACGTAGCCGCTCCCAAAACGTTGCCGCGGTGGCGAATTCGGGATTCTCCACCATCACCTCCGCCGAGAAGGTGCTCCCCGGCGGGATGCGCCCCGAAAGCAGAATCTGCTGCACCCCCGAGGGCAACACGCGAGTGCTCACATGCACGCCATGACGCTGCCTGCTGCGAGCCAAGCTCAGCCGGACTACCAACTGGAACGCCGGCGAAAGCGGCACCGTCTGCGCCGTCATCTTGCCCCTGTTCGCCTGCACCAGCACACGCACTCGGTTCCGATTGAAGCCCAGCGCTGTAATCGGGGGGAGCGGTTCCACCACCTCGGCATCGCCGCTGTAGTGTGGGCGCCACCGCTCGCCATCGAAGAGGGAACCATCGGCGATGACGGAACCGATGATGCGCACAACCCCGCGCTGCCGGAGCTGCGCAACGAGCTCCTCCAAATCCTCCAGCCGCAGCAGTGGGTCGCCTCCGCCGATGAGGTAGAGGTTCCCGCGCAGTTCCCCATCGGGCAGTAGGACCCCATCGGTGCACACCCGCGTGCGCAGTATTGCAGTATCGCCGAGCAACTCCAGCGCCGCCGCACTCCAGAAGAGCTTGAGCGTGGATGCCGGAATGAGCGGCTCATCTGCCCGCTCGGTGATGTACCACTGCTGATGCGTCAGCGAGTACACCGCAAAGCCGACCCGCGCCGAACGCCCCAGCACCGCAAGATGGGCGCGCAGCTCTGGGGCAAGCTCCCGCGCATGGAGCACCGATAGCAGCAGTACCGCCGGCACAAGGCTCTGCGCAATCCGATGCATCCGCACCTGCCGTGTTCGATCCCACATCTCTATTCGCGGCGGAGCAGCCCCAGCCAAACCCGAGCGTGGCGCAGCGGCTCTCCCGGCAGCATCCCCAGGCTCATCTGCAAGGCTCCCGCAGCCGTTGGAAATTGCCCGGTGATGCCGTACCCGAACAGCCCGCGCACCTGCGGACGCCCAATATAGCCGCCTTCGGCAAAGAGACCGACGTACTGCCCCACCCCGAAGGTCCAGCGGAGCTCTGCCCCACCCCAGAGCGCCTGCGACGTCCAGAACTGCGCCTCCATGTACGCGCGCAGCGTCCCCGACCCACCGACGCGGTAGAACTGCGTCGGTTCAGCAGGACCGAACAGCGTGCGCACATGGGCATGAAGCCGCAGCACGAGCATGTGCCCCAAGGGGCGATACTGCTCGGCATCCAGCTCGACCGCGTGCAGGAGACGCAGTTGGGCGGAATCGGTACGGACCCGCTGCCATGCTTGGCGCAGCGCTACTCCAAGGGCATAGCCGCGCTCTGGCGTCCCTTGCGGCTGGAGCCGCTCCACGGAGGCTCTGGTGAGCAGCTCCACTGCCGAGCTTGCGGCGTAGCCCGTCGCTCCCGCAGCCGGGAGGATCGCGCGCCAGCCCAGAGCGAATTCGCCCGTTGCGCCCTGGAGGTAGGCGCGCGCACCAAGCTGCCAGAGCGTCTCCGTGTAGCTGGAATCCTGCTGGCGAAGCCGATATCCCAAGCGCAGTCCCAGCCACGGCGGGACGGGCTCCTCGTACGCTGCCGAGAGCTCCTGCAAGCGCTGCGCCGCACGGTACCAGGAAAGCTCCACGGCTCGTCCCGTTCCCAACAGGTTCTGCAGCGCAGCCCGCAGCATCCCATTCCAGCCGCTGCGCTGGTCGTATCCCACCGCGCCGTCGAGCACAGCGCTGGGCTGCTCGCGCACCTGCAGCCACATTGCCCATCGCCCGTCGGGGAGCTGCTGCACCCGAGGCGGTACCGCAAGCTCCAGCCAGCCCAGGCGCTGCAGCCGAGCGGCTACGGCAGCCACATTCTGCCAAGAGAGCACCATCCCCGGCACCGCTCCGCCCCAGCGCTGGAGGAACTCCGGACGCGTATGCTGGTTGCCCTCAACGATGAGCGTATCCAGGCGGGCGGGAGCGCCTGCGTCGAGAGCTACCTCCAACACCGCTCCCTGCGCCGACCTCCGCGCCTGCAGGAGTTCGGCGTACGCACCGGGGTAGCCTACCTCCTCCAAGACCGCCAAGAGCGTATCCAAGAGCGCCGAAACGGCATCCCAGGACAGCACCATGCCCCGCACCGAGCGAGCAGCCCTGTGCAGCGCCGCCGCAGCCTCCTCCGGAAGCGGCTCCCGTGAACGGATTTCAAGGCTGTCCAAGCGCACCGCCTCGCCCGCGTGCAATTGGTAGCGCACGGCTCCGGCGTCCTCCTGCACCTGCACCCGGGCAAACCAGTACCCGCGCGCGTGTGCCCAGCGGAGAAGCTGTAGGCTATCGTGGGCACGGCATCGCCAGAACTGGAGGCTGTCATACTCCCGCCCCGCCTCCAGGCACAGCGACGGAGGCGGCTCTGCAAGCTCCATTTCAAGCTCCACGCGCACGATGGTGCGATGCTGCCCTGTGCACAGCGTTGTCCCAAGCAGCATCGCTCCGACCATGCGCCACACCGCAGCCATCGCCCTCCAATGCTGAGCTGCTCCCTGCGTCTACAGTTGCCGGGCTGCGGATTGGAACGCGGAGCACGCCTGTTCTATTGCCTTACGGTGCGATGCTGCGCATCGGCATTGTGTGCTATCCGACCTACGGCGGCAGTGGCGTCGTTGCCACCGAGCTGGGGAAAGCTCTGGCGCGGCGCGGCTACCAGGTCCACTTCATCACCTACGCACTGCCCTGGCGGCTGGAAGCAGTCCAGGACAGCAACATCTTCTTCCACGAGGTCGAGCTGCCCAACTACCCGCTCTTCGAGTTCCAGCTCTACTCGCTGGCGTTGGCAGGCAAGCTCGTGGACGTCGCTCGCTACGAAGGGCTCGACCTCATCCACGCTCACTACGCCATCCCGCACGCCGTCAGCGGCTTCCTGGCAAAGCAGATTCTCTGGGAGCACCACGGCATCTCCGTGCCGGTCATCACCACGCTGCACGGCACCGACATCACGCTCGTGGGGCTGGAGCCCAGCTTCGCTCCCTTGGTGCGCTTCTCCCTTGAGCATTCCGATGCTGTCACGGCGGTGTCGAAGTTCCTGGTGGAGAAGACCCGCCACCAGTTCCAGGTCAACTGCCCCATCGAGCACATCCCGAACTTTGTGGACACCCATGCCTTTGCGCCCACCGATGCCCGCACGCTTCGGGCACAATTCGCCCCCAATGGGGAGGCAGTGCTGCTCCACGTCTCCAACTTCCGTCCCCTCAAACGCGCTCCCGACACGGTCCGCATCCTGGCGGAGGTGGTGCAGGTGATGCCGGCAAAGCTGTTGCTGGTAGGAGATGGTCCCGAGCGGAGCGAGACCGAGCGGCTTGCCCGCGAGCTCGGCGTTGCCGAGCACGTGCGCTGCCTTGGGAAGCAACCCGTCACAGCGGAGCTGCTCTCGGCAGCCGACGTCTTCCTTCTGCCGAGCCAATCGGAGAGCTTCGGGCTGGCAGCCCTGGAGGCGATGAGCTGCGGCGTGCCCGTTGTTGCCACCTCGGTCGGGGGCATCCCAGAGGTCGTGCTTCACGGCGAAACCGGTTTCCTGGCAGAGCTGGGCGATACGGAGCGGATGGCGCGCTACTGCCTGGAACTGCTCACTAACCGGCGCAAATGGGAGCATTTCAGCCGCCGAGCCCGTCAGCGCGCTCTGGAGTTCGATCTCGCCCGCATCCTGCCGCGCTACGAGCAGCTCTACCAGAGTGTGCTGGAGCAGCGCGCGCTGAACGTTCGCTCACTGTGAACGCGCCAACTGCCGGAGCTGCTCCAACTGCTGCTGCAATCCCTCCAGGGCTTCCGGGTCGAAGAGCTGGAGCTGCGGCTCCTGCTCCAACTGCTCCAACGGGGGCAGCTCCTGTAGGCTTTGCAATCCGAACGCCTGCAAAAACAGCGGGGTGGTCCTGTACAGCGGTGGCTTGCCCGGCGCCGCGGCGGTCCCCACGATCTGGAGCAGCCCACGCTCCAGGAGTGAATGCACCACCTCAGCGGACTGCACGCCGCGGATGGCGTCGATCTCGGCGCGCGTGATCGGCTGCCGATACGCCACGATTGCCAGCACCTCCAGTGCCGCCTGGGAGAAGCGCCGGCGTGCCCGTTCAGGGAATGCCCGTTGGAGCCACTCGCTCGCCTCCTCCGTCGCCGCGAATTGGTAACCTCCAGCGCTCTCCACCACCCGGTACGGGCGACCGCTCCGTTCCAGCTCCTCATTGAGCCGAGCGATCAGTCCGGGGAGCTCCTCGGCATTCACCGCCCCTGGCGGCAGCTCCAGAGCTCGGCACAGCGCTTGCACCAGCTCCCCGGGGGCGATAGGCTCCGGGGCAGCGAACACCAGCACCTCCACGGCGCGCAGCAGCACCCGTTCATCCAAGGGGAACATCTGCGACCTCCACGGCTGCATGACGAGCAATGCGCACTTCGGCAAAGGGTTCCGTCTGCTCCACCGTTGCGCCTCCCATGCGCACCAGCTCCAGCATTGCAAGGAACAGTCCGACCTGCTCCCGTCGCGGGCGCCCATGGAGCAGGAGGTCAAAGTGCAGCACCGAACGGCGACGCAGCTCCTGTTGGAGCAGCTCCATTGCTTCGGTCAGTTCCAGCTCCGGCTCCCGCTCCGGCAGCGGCACAGCCCGCTCCTGCCCCATGCGGGCACGGATTCGGCGCAGTGCTCCGAGGAGCTCCTCTGCGCTCCCCTGCCCAAGGGGCGCTACCGTGCTCCGCAGCAGCTCCGCGCGGCGGTAGAAGCGCAACGGCTGCGACCGTGCCCGCAGTGCCAGGAACGCCGCCGCATAGCGGATGCGTCGGTACTGCTGCAGGCGCTCCAGGAGCAGCTGTGCATCGTCGGGCTCGGAGGATTCCATGACCTCCCCCCCGGTCGAAGGGCGGCGCAGCAGGAAGCGCAGCTTGAGCAGCATCAACTGCGCAGCGACGACGAAGAATTCGCCCGCCAGCTCCAAATCGAGCGATTCCATCAAGCGCACGTATTCCAGGAAATCCTCCACCAGGCGGGCAATCGAGAGCTCAGCAATAGGCAGCTCCTCCCGCTGCACGAAGAAGAGCAGCAGCTCCAGCGGTCCCTCAAACTCCGGCAACCGCACCGTGTACGAGCTGCGCAGCATCCGCCTGCTCCTCCTGGCAATACACTCGCGGCACCCGGCTCCCGATGGCGGTCAGGACCTCGTACGGGATGCTCTCTGCCCAACAGGCGAGCTCCTCCGCCCAGATGCTCTCCTGCCCCTGCTGCCCCAGCAGCACGACCTCCTCGCCGGGCTGGACCGGGGCATCTCCGACGTCCACGAGCAGCTCGTCCATGCAGATAGCCCCCACGATGGGGAAGCGGCGTCCACCGATGAGGCATTCTGCACGACCGCTCAAGCGCCGGGTGTAGCCATCGGCATAGCCGACCGGTACGGTTGCAATCGTCGTATCGCGCTGCGCCCGATAGAGCCGGTGGTAGCTGACGCTCTCTCCGGCAGCGATTCTGCGCACCTCCACCACCCGGCTACGCCACTGCAGCGCAGGATGCACCGGAAGGCGCTCGCCCCCTTGCCAGGGCTGATAGCCGTAGAGCACGATCCCCGGGCGCACCAAGGTGAAGCGGCTCTCCGGAAAGCGAACCAGTGCGGCAGAATTCGCCGCATGCACGAACGGGAAGCGCATTCCCGCCGCCTCCAACTGCTCCAGCACAGCGCGGAACTGCCGAAGCTGCTCCCAGAGGAAGGCGGGGTCGGCTTCATCTGCGGTGGCAAAGTGCGTGGCAATCCCCACCGGCTGCAAGCCCTCCTGCTCAAACAGCCACCGAGCAAAGTCGAGCACCTGGTGCGGAGCTACGCCCTCCCGATGCATCCCCGTATCCACCATGATGTGGACGGGGACCACCGCGCCCCGACGGCGCGCTTCGGCAGCGAACTGCTCCATGACCTCACGAGAGCTTGCCAGGGCGTGCACGCCAAATGCACAGAAAAGCGCTGCCTCCTCAGCTTGGGGTGGGGTCAGCACCAGAATCGGCAGCGGATTCCCCGCCTGCCGCAATTGGATTGCCTCCTCCACGAACGCCACCCCCAGCATCGCCGCCCCCTCTTGGCGGAAGATTTCGGCACACTCGACAAGCCCATGACCGTACGCATTTGCCTTGACGACCGCCAGGACTGACGCCGGCGCCACCAAACGCCGGACAACCCGAAAGTTATGCCGCAATTGGTCAAGGTCCACCGTTACTCTCGTTGCCCGCATCTGCCCTGCAACCGAACTCCGGCGCCAGTGACGCAGAAGCGCGCGCGGGATTGAGCCGCGCACACAAAAAGAGACGGCGGCTCGCGCACGAGCCGCCGTCAGCAGCATGGGCTGTTGCGCTCAATTCTGGTAGAGGGCATCGTAGAGCGACTTGAGCTTCTTGCGCAGGTGGAGTACTGCGTAGCGCTTCCGCGCCAGCAGGGTGTTGATGTTGATGCCCGTCTCCTCCGCCATCTGCCGGAAGGAGATGCCTTCGAACTCGTTCTTGACAAATACCTCGCGCTGCTCCGGCGGAAGCTCCGCCAAGCCCTCCTGGATGGCTTCCCAGATGAGCCGGCGCAGATGCTCCCGCTCTGGGTTGTAGCTGTAATCCGGCAGTAGGCTCTCGAAGGACTCCATCCCCTCGTCCTGCTGCATCGGGGTCTGCACGTCGGAGAAGCTCTCGGTGCGCTTCTTCCGGTAGGAATCAATGATGCGGTTGCGCACCGCTGTGAAGACCCACGAGGCAACGTTCTCGATGGGACCTTCGACCGTTGCCGCCGCCGTCAGCACATTGGCGAAGACATCCTGCAGGATGTCCTCGGCGTCCTCCTGGGTCCGGACACGTTGCCGGATGAAGCCCAAGAAGCGCTTCCGTTCGGTACGATACAGCCGCTCAATCTCCGCCACCAACTGCATGTACTGCTGCCGCCGCTCCTCGGGAACCTGCTCCGGAGCGATTGGCAGACGCCCCTTCCGCCGTCGCTTCGGCTGCTTCATCGCTGTGCTCTTCATCAGCTCCTCCTGCTGCATCCTTAGATGCTTCATCACGCTCTGACGTTTAGACACAGACTGTGACATAAACGTTTCACCCGTGTGACATCACTGCGCCATTGGGATACGGATTCCGTGCCGCGCTGCCGTCTGCAGCGCCTGCTCATAGCCCGCATCGGCGTGGCGCAGAATCCCAACCAGCGGGTCATAGGTCAGCACTCGTTCTAACCGCCGTTCGGCTTCCAAAGTTCCATCTGCGACAATTACCATGCCAGCGTGCAAGGACAGCCCCATACCAACTCCGCCGCCGTGGTGGAAGGACACCCACGTTGCCCCACCAATGGCGTTGAGGGCAAAGTTGAAGTACACCCAGTCGGCGATGGCATCCGAGCCATCCCGCATGCCTTCGGTCTCTCGATACGGCGATGCCACCGAGCCGCAGTCGAGATGGTCCCGCCCAATGACAATCGGCGCCGAGACCCGCCCGGTCCGCACCAACCAGTTGAAGAGCTTACCGGCTTCTGCCCGCTCGCCATACCCCAACCAGCAGATGCGCGCAGGCAAGCCCTGGAAGCGCACGTGCTGCTGCGCCTGCGGAATCCAGCGCTGCAACACCTCGTCCTCCGGAAACAGCCGGAGAATCTCCCGATCGGTCACCTCCAGGTCCTTTGGGTCGCCCGAGAGCACCACCCAACGGAACGGTCCACGCCCTTCGCAGAAGAGCGGTCGAATGTACGCAGGCACAAAGCCGGGGAAATCGAACGCATTCTCCACCCCACCGTACTCCTTGGCAACGCCGCGGATGTTGTTGCCGTAGTCGAACACCACGGCACCACGGCGTTGGAACTCCAGCATGGTGCGCACGTGCAGGGCAATCGAGCGGTAAGCCTCCTGCAGGTAGCGCTCTGGATCGCGCCGGCGCAGCTCATCGGCTTCGCGTTTGGAGTAGCCCGCCGGGTAATACCCATTGAGCGGGTCATGAGCCGCCGTCTGGTCCGTTACCACGTCCGGCACAATGCCGCGCCGCAGAATCTCCGGATGCACCTCCGCAGCGTTGCCGACCAGCCCGACCGAGATCGGCTCGCCGCGCTCCTTTGCGCGCAGCACCAACTCCAGCGCTTGGTCGAGCTCATAGACCTTGTGCTGGCAGTATCCCGTGCGCAACCGGCGGTCAATGCGCTCCTCGTCCACCTCCACGCACAGCACGGCCGCGCCGTTCATCGTACCCGCCAGGGGCTGTGCACCACCCATTCCGCCCATTCCCGCCGTCAGCAGGAAGCGCCCGCGCAGGCTCCCTCCGAAGTGGGTCCGGGCACAGGCGGCGAAGGTCTCGTACGTGCCCTGCAGAATCCCTTGCGTGCCGATGTAGATCCACGAACCCGCCGTCATTTGCCCGTACATGATGAGCCCCAAGGCATCGAGTCGGCGGAACTCCTCCCACGTTGCCCACTTCGGCACTAGGTTGCTGTTTGCGATGATGACCCGCGGGGCATCTTGGTACGTCCGGACGATCCCAACGGGTTTGCCCGATTGCACCAGCAACGTCTCATCCGGCTCCAGCTCCTGCAGGCAGCGCAGGATCGCCTCCAGGCACGCCCAGTTGCGCGCTGCCTTCCCCAGCCCACCGTAGACGATGAGCTCTTCGGGCTTTTCGGCAACGTCGGGGTCTAAGTTGTTCAGCAACATCCGGTAGGCTGCCTCGATCTGCCAGTTCTTGCAGTGGAGGCGTGTGCCGCGCGGTGCCCGCAGCGCCCGAACCTGTTGTGTCAGGGTGCCTTCCATGGCGTTCACTGTTGGGCTGCTTTGTTTTCGTCAGGGGCTTGAGTCTGTCCGTGCTCCTCGCACAGCCGGCGCAGCAGCTCCCACGAGTAGATGCCCGTGGAGTGCCCATCCCTCCACACGGCGCGCAGCCCGTAATTGCCCACCGGCTCCAGCCGTAGCAGCTCGTACATTCCCGGGCTGACTACCCGCACCGGAAGGATGTATCGGTCGAAGACCTGCTCCCCTTGACACAGGGCACACGGGCAGTGGTCGCGCAGCAGAGCCACCGGCAAGTAGACCTCCAGCCCGTCCTCCCATATACAGAGCAGCGTCTCCGGACCGACCCGCCGCAGAGAGCGCAACCGCGCCATCTCCATCTCTGGCGGCTCAAAGTTACACAAAATTTCGCTACCCCGTCCCGAAAAAGCAGGGGGAAGCCGCACGGCTTCCCCCTGCAGCAGTACGCCACAAGCGGGATCAGCGCACGATGTCCATCCGGCGTGTCTCACTGTACGGACCCGAGACCAACCGGTAGAAGTACACCCCTGCCGGGAAGCGGTCGGTATTGAGCTGGAGCTCATACTCTCCGGCGGGCTGCTCCGCATCCACCAACACTGCCACGCGCTCGCCCATCGCATTGAAGAGCTCCAGCCGTACCCGCCCGGCGTCTCCGATGCTGTAACGCAGCGCAACCGTCCCATGTGCAGGATGCGGCACAACCTGCTGGAGGCTGTACCCGACCGGACTGAGCCGCACCAGGCGCAGATTCTCCACGCACGGGATGGTCAGCCGCACTGTGCCGGGCTGCTCCTGCACAACGACGTACGGGCGGTTGAGCGGCACCATCTGGCACGGCAGCGGGCTGCGGTCAATCGGCGCCAGATAGGCACGCGCCCGGAAGTAGAACAGTGGCGCCTGCTCGCGCCCGGCAAGCTGCAGCGGCTCGGTACCGCTGAACTTGACCTGGAAGGCTGCCATCGGCGCCGTGCCACCGGGCGGCACATTCTTCGGCAGCGGTTTCACGTACTCCACCGTCCACCCCTGGGTCAGGGCGCCGCTTGTGCGAATTGCCGCCACATCCAGCACCGGCTCCAGCAGCCGGTCGTCATACCAGACTCGGGCTTCAAACTCCGTGACCCGCCCTTCGGAGATATCGCGGTCCTCCGGACGCAGGTTGCCGTTCTGCGAGCGCGTGAGCTCGACAGCGATCTCCAGCTCATCGCCCGGAACCGCGCGGTACTCTCCAATGCGCACCACTCCGTAGACCCGGCGCCCTTCGCCACGGAGCCGCGAGTGCACCACGCCGGCATCGGTCCAGTATGTGATGCGCGCCTCGTAGGTCCGTTCCTCTGCGGGCGAGAAGGCAACGTCAATGGGGTACTGCCCGTTGGGCTCGATCTCGAAGGGCACCTGCGTCAGGAGCTGGAAGTTGTTGATGTCCCCATCGGTCAGCTCCATCCGCTCCACCCGGACGCGCCCGGAGCCCAGATTGCGCACGAAGACCGCTGCATTCTGCTCCACGCGCAGCGTCACAAAGTGGCGCCCGAAGTCATAGTCCGTTGCCTCGACCCCTTGCGTCTTGCCATAGCCCACGAGCGCAGGCTCCGGAGTCTCCGGCGCATCCGAGATGACACGCAGGTTCGCCACATGCTCCCCGACCTTCTGTGCGGTGAAGATCACCGGCACTGGCAGGACCTCTCCCACCTGCAGCTTCGGATGCTGCGCCCGCAACTGTGCCAGGAAGTTCGGCTCCACCTGGAACGCTGCCGCGTCGGGTCCGACAATCTCCAAATCCCGCACCGTGAGCTCCATCGTACCGGTGCTCTGGACCTGTGCCCATCCCTGCTCCGATTGCCCAATCCAGAGCTCTCCGAAGGTGTAGCCCGTTGCTTCCACATGTGGCTGGATGCCGATGCCTCGGAGCTCATCGGCAGCGGTGCGCTCCTGCCCGTTCTCAAATCCCCGCACGACCACCTGCACTTGGTAGGGGCGCTCTGCCGTCGGCTTGAAGTACGCCGGCAAGGTCACCTCCTCGTTCGGTTGCAAAGTGCGCCCGACCAGGGTGGTCTTGTCCACGCGGAAGGCAGCGGCGTCTCCGCTTCCTCCATCGTCGAGCCATACGTCCACGTTCTGCATCGGCGTATTACCAGTGACCTTGATGCGCACGACGCCTGCGTAGCCGTACCGTGCGTCATCCAGGTTCGCCCATGCATCGGCAACGCGCCGCCGCCCCCAATCGTAGCCAACGATGGCGATGTTGGCTTGGATACCGCGACCGCGCCAGTCGGAGTAGAGCTTGTTCTGCGTGTTCTCCGGGCGGTAGCATTCGATGGTGAAGAGCGCGCGGGTCCGATCCTCGACGCCCGCGGCATCGGGTCGGTAGTACACGCGGAAGGTGTAGCTCTGATTGGGCTCCAACCGCAGCGGCAGCGCTTCCAGCAAGCCCTCCGTGCGGAAGTGTGTCTTATCTGCCCAGTCCACCGCCGTAATCACCACCGGCAGTTGCCCGCGGGCTTCGAGCCGCACCTGACGCATCCGTTCAACCCCGACGGGGACATCGCCGAAGTCTGCATCATCCACCCACAGCACCGATTCCCCACCCTGGACGCGCAGCTCCGCCACCGGCTGCTCATAGCAGCTCAGTTGCGCATAGAGCGAATCCACAACCACCGCAGCGCTGGTTGCGCGCGCCCGGATTCGTACGGTCAGCTGCTCATTCGGCTGCAGCTCGATGGGGAACTGCGTCGGCGCGACGATGGAGAACTCCCCACGCCCTGCGCGCAGATAGAGCCGCTTGAGCGTCACAACGGTGGCGGAGGAGTTGACCACCTGCACTTCCCGTTCCACCCCCTGTCCGATGCAAATCCGCCCGTAGTCGAGCACCTGGGGTTCGGCGGTTACGCGCTCGGCAATGTAGCGGTACTCCTTCGTCCAGCGCTTGCCCGAGCGCGTGATCACCTCCAGCACCGCGTAGGCATCCTGACGGGGGTCAATGACGCGGATCTCGAACGGATCCACAATCCGGTCATAGCTGGGACGGAAGCTCTCCGGCAGCACCAGCTCGTAGTTGACCGCCGTATCGAGCGCGACGGAGAAGAGCTTTGCGCAGTCTGTTGCCGAACTGGTTGGGCGCACCTCAATTCGCCCGCGGATATTGCCGCACTCTTGCTGGTCGGTCACAATGAGCGTATCGGCGCACGGGATGGCGTAGTTGATACCGGTCGGATAGCCGTAGGCAAAGCCACTCTTGGAAAGGTCCAGATTCCCGTACGCGTAGACAGCAAACTGCGCTCCGTTCTTGCCCTCTACGGTGTGGTCCCCTGGCGACACCGGGGAGACAACGTAGCTGTAGTCCGTGCCCTGGACCTTCTTAATCCCACCGCTGAACTTGTTGCGCAGCCGTACGCCATCGAAGTAGATGTCCTGCTCCCGGTCGGTCTCGTAGACGATCATGAAGAAGTTGTCCATCCCCGGGGGCGAGTAGAAGGTGGTGTAGGTTGCCCAGCGCTCCCGCGGGGTCAACGCCATGAGCATGCCTTCGCCATTGCGCGGCGGGTTCTGTGGCTCCTCCTCTTCCTTGCCCGGCAGCGGGCTGACCGCCGTCAGCCGCCATGCCTTTCCGTACTGCCCAACCAGCACGGGCTTGTTCGAACGGTATGCCGCGGCAACCTCTTGAGCACTAATGTTGAACCACTGCCCCTTCCGCAGCGGCGGACTAATGGGGGACCATTCCCGCGAGCCATCCTGGCGCAACTGCTCAATCACGGTGCCATCCTCGGAGGCAACGAAGCGGATGAGGTCCCCTACATCATCAATGTCCACGCCATTGCGCGGGCGGTTCAGGTACATAATCGGGGCGGAGACGTACATCGTTCCCCACAGCTCCACCGGCCACATCATGTCCATGAGCGAATTGCGCATGAAGTGCGCCGGTGACCCCAGCATCGTGCAGGAGTAACGCGGGTATGAGCCCTTGGTGTGCCCCGAGATGACGGCGATTGGCTCGTTTGCCTCGATGTAGGTGCCCGTCAGGTCCGTCCTCCAATCCTGGTTGAAGCGCGCATCAATTTTGGCTTTGATGAGGAAGGTTTGCCCTCGGTTGAGGCGAACCTCCCCAACCTGCCCTGCCCGAACACCGTTGTCGGTCTCCGTTGTGGGGACGTAGCGCACGACGGTATTGTCGCGCGTTGCAACGATGAGGATCTGCGCCGGGCGATACTCGTTGCCCACGCAGTCCTGGTACATGTTGAGCGTGTAGTAGCGCTTGCCCAGCGCCTCCGAGGGAATGCACATGAAGGCTTCACCGGAGATGCTGAAGCTGACGTAGCCGGTGACCACGATCGGCTTATCCGCCACGACCCGAATCCCCGTCTCGTTCACCACCCCACTTTGCACATTCATGTGGTCCATCGGGATGGGGATGACGGTGGTCTTCTTCGGCTGCGTCGTGAATTCGCGGTAGAGCTGCTGCCCGCCGCGCAGGTACACCTGGACTCGGGCAGCCTCCCGCGACGCCACCCACAGCTGTAACGCCGAGATGCCCCGCGCCGTCTCCGAAGGATAGGTCCACGAATGCGGGAAGGCTAACCAGTACTCGCGCCCGCCGAGCAGCTCCACCTGCTCCTGCGCGTACAACAGCACCGCAGCGGCAAACGCGCTCAAGCCTGCGGCAATTCGGTACAGGAGGCGTGCCATGGCGTAGACCGTCGGTTTGTTGGACTGCAGTTTGTGCAAATATAGCACTCTCACTGCAGCTGGTCAACACACATCTCCAGCGTTCTCTTCCCACGGTTCGTAAGAGCTCCCTGACATGCTCGAGCGCCAGGGAAACAACCGTCTGCCGCCTCCAAGAGCGGGGAGTTTCTGCTTGCTTGAGGAGCGAAGCAGAGCGCAAAGGTCACGGGGCAACGCTCAGGTACGCCATCTTGCGGAGGGCTTCGATGCGCTTGTGCAGCGGCGGATGCGTGGCGAACAGCTCACTCCAGAAGCCAGTGCGCTCGTTGATTGCGCGCCCCCGAGGGTCCTCAATGCACATGTGCGCCAGCGATTGTGGGATTGTGGTTGTCGGGGCAACGGCAGCGGCGATCTTCTGCAGCGCCCGGATGAGCGCTTCGGGATTGCGCGTCAGCTCCGCGCTGGTGGCATCGGCGTAGTATTCGCGCTGGCGCGAAACCGCCATAGCGATAAGGTATGCCGCTATCGGGGCAAGGATTGCCAAGACCAGCCAGAGCACCAGCAACACCGCCCCGCCCTCATCGCGACGCCGCCGGTTGACGCCGTAGAAGAGCGCCCGACGCACAAAGTCCGACAGCACCAGTACCGTCCCCAGCAGAATCGCCACCATCGTCATCAGCCGGATGTCGTAATTGCGGATGTGCCCGATCTCGTGCGCCACAACTGCCTGCAGCTCATCGCGCGTGAGCCGCTGTAGAAGCCCCTCGGTGACGGCAACGCTGGCATGGCGTGGAGAGCGCCCTGTGGCAAAGGCGTTGGGGTCGGGGTCGGGCACGATGTAGAGCTTGGGCATCGGGATTCCGGCAGCGATCGCCATCTCTTCGGTGACGTTGATGAGCTGCCGTTCGGCGAAGGTCCGCCCCGTGACGGGGTAGGCACGGCTAAGCGCTAAGGCGATTTTATCACCGGTGAAGTACCCTACCAACGCTTGCACAATGGCGATAGTCGCCGCCAGTGGGGTCAGCAGCAGCGCCTGTCCGTCGAAGAAGAGGTAATCCGCCCCGTAGCCCACTACTGCTGCCACCGCGAGGAAGAGCAGCACCAGCAGCACCGTGTTGCGTCGGTTCCGTGCCTGCTGCTCCCAGATGTTCATCCCCGTCGCTCCCGACTACCAGCCAAGGTTGACCTGCGGAGCCTCCCGTTCGCGCTCGTCAGCGACGGCAAAGAGCTCTGCGGCTTGGAAACCGAACAGCTTCGCAATGATGTTGCTGGGGAAGGTCTCGCGGGCAATGTTGTACTTCGTGGCAACATCGTTGTAGAACTGCCGCGCGAAGGCGATTTTGTTCTCCGTGCTGGTGAGCTCCTCCTGGAGCTGCAGCACGTTCTGGTTTGCCTTGAGCTCGGGATAGTTCTCCATGAGCGCGAAGAGCCGCCCCAACACGCCGGCAAGCTCTGCCTCCCGCTGGGCAGCTTCCCCCACGCTGCGGGCACCGAGGGCTTGGTTGCGTGCCTGGATGACCCGCTCCAAGGTCTCCTGCTCGTACTTCATGTAGCCACGCACGGCATTGACCAGGTTCGGAATCAGGTCGTAGCGCCGCTTGAGCTGCACGTCAATCTGGCGCCAGCCGTTGGCAACCTGGTTGCGTAGGTTCACCAAGCGGTTGTATGCCCAAATTCCCCAGAGCACCACCACTGCCACCACCGCCAGCACAATCCACAGCGCCATCGGCTCCTCCCGCGAAGTTTCTCTGCCGCCCAAGGACGAAGAGGTGCGCACCGGTATTACGCACCATTTACGCCAGGAGAAACGTCTTCTGCACCGGAAGTATTCACAATGCCCTCTTCCGCCATGGACGCAACCGTTGCCACGCGGAAACGCTTGGAGGAGATCGAAGCCGAACTTGCACAACTGCGGGCGCAGTACGAAGAGCTTCGCCGCCGCTGGGATTGGGAGAAGCAGCTCCTGCAGCAGATTCGTTCGGTCAAGGCGCAGATCGAGCAACTCCGCATCGAAGCTGCCGACGCCGAACGTGTCGGGGATTACGGACGGGTCGCCGAGATCCGCTACGGGCGTATCCCCGAGCTGGAGCGGCAGCTGCAGCAGCTCAACGAGGAGCTCGACCGCAGCGGGCGAATGCTCAAAGAGGAGGTTGATGCCGAGGACATTGCCGAAATCGTTGCCAAATGGACTGGAATCCCTGTGCAGCGCATGCTGGAGGGCGAACGCACCAAGCTGCTGCACATGGAGGAGCGGCTGCATCAACGCATTGTGGACCAAGAGGACGCAGTGCAGGCAATCGCCAACGCTATTCGGCGTTCGCGGGCAGGGCTGCAGGACCCCAACCGCCCCATCGGCTCGTTCATCTTTCTGGGAACGACCGGGGTGGGCAAAACCGAGATGGCGCGCGCCTTGGCGGAGTTCCTCTTCGACGACGAGAATGCGCTCATCCGCATCGACATGAGCGAGTACATGGAGCGGCATACCGTCTCGCGCCTCATCGGTGCGCCGCCCGGCTACGTTGGCTACGAAGAGGGCGGGCAGCTCACCGAAGCCGTCCGGACGCGCCCATACTCCGTGGTGCTCTTCGACGAGATCGAGAAAGCCCATCCCGAGGTCTTCAACGTCCTCCTGCAGGTCCTCGAGGACGGTCGGCTGACCGACGGGAAGGGGCGCACGGTCAACTTCCGCAATACAATCATCATCATGACCTCCAATCTGGGCACCGAGCTCATCCAGGAAGCCCTGGAGGGGCTCACCGAGGAGAACCGCGCCGAGGTTATGGAGCGGCTCCGGGAGCCGATTCTGGAGCTCCTGCGCCGGCGCTTCCGCCCGGAGTTCCTCAACCGCATTGACGAGATCATCATCTTCAAACCGCTGCTGCGGAGCGAGGTCAAGCGCATCGCGGAGCTGCAACTGGAGCGGCTACGCCAACGGCTACAGCAGCGCGGGCTGGAGCTGGAGGTCACCGACGCCGCACTGGACTGGCTTGCCACCATTGGGTTCGATCCGCAGTTCGGTGCTCGCCCCTTGCGGCGCGCAATCGAGCGCTTCGTTGCCAACCCGCTGGCATTGAAGTTGCTTGCTGGAGAGTTCACCGCAGGTGAGACCGTTGTCGTAGACCGCGATGCAAGCGGGGGCTTGGTGTTGCGGAAGGCGTCCCGTGCGTGAGCTCCTCTGCGGGGCACTGTGTGCTGCCGCAATGGGATGTGCCAGCGCGCCACCAATTGAGCCAGAATATGTCATCGCGCCGCGCGCGGTCTCTGCCGGCGCTGAGGCAACGCTGAGCTGGAGCTTCCGCTTCGCCGATAGCGTCACCATCAGCGGCATTGCCGGTGCCCTCCCGCCGAAGGGGCAGCTCAAGCTCCAACCGCAGCAGACCACCACGTACACCATCACGGCGTACCGCACACGGGATCGGGCACAGCTCCACCGCTCCGTGACCATCGCGGTGGTGCCTGCAGGCAGCGCAACCGCCGAAGGTGCTGAGACCGCTCTCCCCTCCAGACCACCGGTGGAGTACAGCCCCATGGTCGTTCGCGTCGAATACCCTCCGAACGCTGCACTGCCGCACCAGCTCTGGGTGACCTCTCCGGAGCTGTGGCGGGTGGCTGCGCTCCCCTCACAGCCGCCGCAATGGCACATCGAAGCCCGGTGTGGAGAACGGCAGTACCGCCTTGCCCCTGAGAGCATACGGGAGTATACTGACACCAGCGGCTATGAGCTCCTCGTGTGCCTGGATCGCTCCGAGCTTACCCGCGGAGAGCCCCAAGCCCTCCGCCGCTTCCTGCTGGCGGTGTTGCAAGAGCTGTGGAGCGCCGACCGGCTCATCCTGCTGCAGTTCCGCGAAGTACCTCTGCGCCTCCACCTCCTCACCTCCGCTGATGCTGACCCAGCGGTGGTGGATACGCTCGGACTGCTGCCCGCCGAAGGGCTTTCGGCAGCCTTTTGCACTCTGCTGCAGGCACTGCAGCACTGGCAGCGCTTGCCTGCAAGCCGCCAACGGCTCCTGCTGCTCATCACCGGCAATGCGGACAATTGCTCCCTCATGTGCGAGCTGGAGGAGGTCGCCAACCTTGCCCGAGGGCTGGGGATTCCGGTCTCGGTCGTGCACCTGGGGCTGGCAAGCGAGCGCGCCTCCTGGAGGCATCTGGCAGCATACACGGGCGGGCTCTTCGGCGAATTTACCCAGCCCGATTGGGATTCCGTTGCAGCGTGGACCGCTCGCCTGCTGCGCGGACTCCACCGCCACTACCGCATCAGCCTGCGCATGCCCGAAGGCTGCACTGCAGCAACGCTCCAGCTCCGCACCGCTGCGCAGACCGCCGAATACAGACTCCAAGACGTCCCTCCGCGCTTTACGCCGGAGTTCCTGCCGGTCTGCCTCTTTGAGCGTGGGGACACCAGCATTGCAGCAGCCTACGAGCCGGTGCTGGAGCGCCTGGCAGCGCTTCTACGGCTCAATCCCGAACGGGTCGTCGAGCTTGTCGGGCACAGCAGCTTGGAGGGGGACGCCCGGCTGAATTGGGAACTGGGGCTGCGCCGCGCTCATGCTGTGCGGCAGCGCCTGCTCCGGCTTGGTGTTCCGGCACGGCAGCTCCGCCTGCGCTCCGAGGGGAGCAGTCGTCCGCTGCACTTCCTGCAACAGCAACCCTGGCAAGCCACCCTCAACCGTCGGGTCGAGCTCCGATGGCTCGAACCCGGAGGCTACGAGCTGCTGCTGGCACACGTAGCAACGGAGAGCGCCGCACTGGAGGCGGTCCGACAGTGGGAGGAGCGCGGCTACCGCGCCTACTACGAGCTCATCGTGCTCAATGGGCAACCCGCCTATCGGCTCAAGCTCTGGGGATTCCGCACCGCTGCCGAAGCCCTTGCAGCGCGTCGCCAACTCCAGCTCCGCTACGGCGTCCACACGCAGCTCTGGTGAGCATCTGTGGCGGGAAAATCCGCTATCTTTGCGCCGTCAGTGAACCATCCGCATTCCGTCTCATGCAGCAGATTGCCGACATCCTTGTGCCAACGGACTTCTCCGAGCATGCCCAGAAAGCCCTCGAATACGCCACAACGCTGGCGAAAGCACTTGGGGCAACGCTCCACATCGTGCACGTGGTCGAACCGCTCATCTACCCCTCTGACTGGGGCTACTCCCAACTGGGCTTGAGCGAGCTGGAGCAGGAGCTCTCGCGAATGGCACAGCAGGAGATCGCTAAGCTCGTCGAGCAGGTGCGTGCCCAGGGAATCTCCGTGCGCGGAGAGGTGCTCTACGGACGCGCCTCCGAGCAGATTATCCGCTACGCCCAAGAGCACAACATCGGGCTGATCGCCATGGGGACGCACGGTCGGAGCGGATTGGAGCACTTCCTCTTCGGCAGCACCACCGAACGGGTCTTGCGCAAGGCAAAGTGCCCAATCTTGGCAATCCGCCTTGCTGAGTAGGTTGCACGCTCGGGCTGCCCGGGATGGCAATCGTCACAGCGCAGCGCCTGGTAACGATCGAACGGCACATTGCCGAGCAGGAGCACCTTCACCCACATGCAACGGGGGAGTTCTCGCGCCTCCTCCGAGACCTGCTCCTGGCAATTCGGCTGATTGCGCGCGAAGTGAGCCGCGCTGGGCTGACCGACATCCTGGGCTTGACCGGCACAACGAACATCTACGGCGAAGCCGTCCGCAAGCTCGATTCCTACGCCAACGAGGTCATCATCCGCGCCATGGAGCCCGGCGGTCACCTCTGCGCTATGGCATCCGAGGAGAGCGCCGGACCCATCATCCTGCCGCCCGAGCGGCGCGGGAAGTACATCCTGCTGTTCGACCCGCTGGACGGCTCCACCAACATTGACGTCAACGTCACCATCGGCACGATCTTCTCCATCTACCGCCGTCCGGTCGAAGACACCTCGCGCGAGCCCAGCATCGAAGAGCTCTTGCAGCCTGGGTGTCGTCAAGTTGCCGCTGGATACGTCTGCTACGGCAGCAGCATCACGCTGGTCTACAGCACTGGGCGCGGCGTGGATGTCTTCACCTACGACCCCACGCTAGGGGAGTTCTTCCTGACGGTCGAGCAGCTCCGCATCCCGCGTCGGGGCAAGCAGTACAGCATCAACGAAGGCAATGCCCTGCGCTGGGATCCTCGACTGCAGCAGTACATCCAGTACCTGAAGACCCCTTCCGGAGACGGCAGCCGTCCCTATGCGCTCCGCTACATCGGCACTGCCGTTGCGGACGTGCACCGAGTGCTGCACTACGGCGGCATCTTCATGTACCCCGCCGATAGCGCGAACCCCAACGGGAAGCTGCGCTTGCTATACGAGGCAAATCCCTTAGCGTACCTGGTCGAACAAGCCGGCGGACGCGCCTCCGATGGCACGCGCCCGATCCTCTCCATCCAGCCGCACAGCTTGGACCAGCGCGTGCCGCTCTTCCTGGGCAGCCCCGAAGATGTTGCCGAAGCGGAAGCATTCCTGCGGGGCGAACACCCATGGCAGCGCTCGGCTGCCGCCACAGCGTTGTGAGGTCACACCTGCTGCACGCAAAGGCACATGCTGCCTCTCCACGATAACATTCCTTCGACCTCGCGCCCCGTCGTTATGCTGGGGCTGATCGCCATCAACGTGCTGGTGTTCCTCTACCAGATGCTACTGCCACAGGAGGCACTGGAGCAGTTCGTACTCAACTATGCGCTCATTCCGGCGCACTTCCTCCAGGCACCGCCGCTGTCGTGGCAGCGGTGGCAGCCGGTGCTGACCTCGATGTTCCTGCACGGAGGCATCTTGCACATTGCGGGGAACATGTGGTACCTGTGGCTCTTTGGCGACAACGTCGAGGACGCCATGGGGCATGTGCGCTTCCTGCTGTTCTACCTCCTGTGCGGTGCGGCGGCAGCGGTTGCGCACGTGATGTTCAATCCAACCTCCCTCATCCCCACGGTCGGGGCAAGCGGGGCAATCTCCGGCGTCATGGGCGCCTACCTGATGCTGTTCCCCCACGCGCGCATCATCACGCTGGTGCCGCTGGGGTTCTTCTCGACCGCTATCGAAGTGCGGGCATGGTTCTTCCTGGTCTTCTGGGCGCTCCTGCAGTTTCTCAACGCAACGATGCTCCCGCAGGAGGGCGTCGGCGGTGTGGCGTGGTGGGCGCACCTGGGGGGATTCATTGCAGGAGCAATCCTGGGACCAGTCCTGCGCCGACCTTCGTACCGCCTGCCCAGGATGAGCAAATGGTAAGCCGCCGCTCAGCTCTGCGGCACCTTTCGGAAGAGCGCCTCTGCAGCAGCACCGCACAGAGAAGCAGCGTCGCAGGTCCAACAGCGAAGTGGCTGCAAGGTGTTTGAGCGCGAGATCGCACTGGAGCTCCAGCGGTTGGAGGCACTGGTGGCAGTGCCCGAGCCCTCGGTCTCGCTCCCGCTGCTGCAGCAACTGCTTCAGCACGAACCCGCCTACCTGCGCTACCTCCAGGCGGAAGCCCAATGGCAGTTGTACGAGGAGCGCGTGCGCCGCTTGCACCATCCCTTCCTCCCGTACTCGGAGGCTCCGCTCCAGCCACTGCTGCAGGAGCTGGACAGCTACCTCCTGCACCACGCCCGTTTCCCACAAGCCGAGCTGCATGCCCTGCTGGAAGCCGCCGTCAAAGTGCGGCTGAACTTCCTGTGCCGCCCCCGCACCACGCTGAAGTACTTTGTCTTCCGTGGGGAACCGGTCAAGCCGCTGCAGGAGATACGGCTTCGGCTGGACTACCTCGCAGACTACAGCTACCTCACCGATGCCTTGCGCCAGCTGCTGCCCGCTGCAGAGCCGACGGCGCTCCTGCCGGTGGTGGAGTTTGAACGGCTACTCCAACAGGCAGATGACGTCGTCCTGGAGCTTACCCCCGAGCAGTTCTGGCAGCTCATTACACCGCTGCGGCAGTTCTTCGCCTCAATGCCGGATGTCCCCGCAGATGCGGTCCCCACAGCGGCGCTCATCATTCTGCTCGACGACAAAGGCATCCGCTACCTGGCACAGCAGCTCGAGGAGTTGCTGCAGCGCAACCGAGTGCGTTTCCTCTCACACGAGCTCTTCCTGCGCCTGGTGGAGCAACTGCTGCAAGAGCTGGAACCCACCTTCCCCGGTGCACAGCCATTGCCACTGGAGTTCTCTGCCAAACCCGCTGCCGGAGACCTCCCCGGTGCAGCCCCAGCACCGCCGAGAGCGCCTGCTCCCTCCCCGAATGAACCCGAAGCGTCCCCCGAGCCCACTCCGCTGAGCACCGGCGGGGAATCTGCCGCCGACACCGTCCCCACCCCGGATGCTGCTGCTCCCCTCCACCCGGTTGCAGCTCCAGCGGAATCTCCAGCAGCAGCATCCGCGCTTGCAAACGAACCCGAAGCTGCTCCCGAAGCTACCCTGGTTGCCTCCGAGGGCGAATCCGCTCCCGCCTCCAATGCTGCCGCATCCACCGCTGACGCCGAGTATCTCGAGCTCCTCCTGCTGCCTTCGATGCCGCCGCAGGAGGTGCTCTGGAGCGACGGCAGCGTCAGCCCGGAGATGCTTCAGGCATCCTGGCAGCGGGAGTTCCTGCCGGAGGAAGCTGCACCGCCGGCAACACCACCACAGCCGGTTGCTGCTCCGATGCAGGAGGGTGCTCCCGCCTTCCCCGAACGGGTCAGCTCGCTCCGCACCGCCAAAAACCAGCAGCGCTACGCCGCATTGTTCGGCGGCAAGGAAGCGTACGAGGAGTTCCTGAGCGAACTGGCACGCTGCCCCGATTGGAAAGCCGCCTCAGCGCTCCTGGACCGTTGGCTTGCGCGATTGGGATTGGACCCGCTGGACACACCCGCCCAGCGCCTTCGCCAGCACATTCTGGAGCTGTATAGCTTGCCGAGCACGAATGCCCTTCGTTGACACGGCAATTATCCGCGTCAAAGCCGGCGATGGAGGTCGGGGCTGCGTCAGCTTCCGGCGTGAAAAGTACGTCCCCAAAGGCGGACCCGACGGTGGCGATGGCGGCAACGGCGGCGATGTCATCTTGGTCGCCGATCCGCACCTTTCGACGTTGCTGGACTACCGCTACCGTCATGTCTACATTGCCGAAAACGGGCGTCCCGGTGAAGGCAACAACCGCACCGGTCGCAGTGGTGCGCCGCTGGAGCTGCGCGTCCCCTGTGGCACGCTCGTCCGCGACGCCATAACGGGGGAGATTCTGGGCGACCTGACCGAGCCAGGGCAGCGCCTTGTGGTCGCTCGCGGTGGGCGCGGCGGACGCGGCAACGCTGCCTTCGCTACACCGACCAATCGCGCTCCCCGATTCGCCGAGCCAGGTCAGCCAGGTGAGGAGCGGCTGCTGCAACTGGAGCTGAAGCTGCTTGCCGATGTCGGCTTGGTGGGATTCCCCAACGCGGGCAAATCCACGCTGCTGGCAACGATCTCGGCAGCGCGCCCCAAAATCGCCGATTACCCCTTCACGACGCTCTCCCCCGTGCTGGGCATGGTGCGGCTGGGACCGGAGCAGAGCTTCGTCGTCGCCGATATCCCTGGGCTCATCGAAGGCGCCCACAGCGGGCGCGGGCTTGGGCTGCAGTTCCTGCGCCACATCGAACGCACCCGTGTGCTGGTATTCCTGCTGGAGTCCACCTCCCCGGACCCAGCCGCCGATTACGCTACACTGCTCCAGGAGCTACGCAGCTACAACCCAGAGCTGCTTGCAAAGCGGCGCATCATCTGCCTGAGCAAAGCCGACCTGCTCTCCGAGGAGCAGCGCCAGCAGCTCTCCACGCTCCGCATTGATGGGCAATCCCCGCTGCTCATCAGCGCTCTCACGGGCGAGGGCATCCAGCAACTCCTCTACCGCATGTGGGAAGCTCTCCAGCAGGCTCGCGCAGCGGACGCGGCATGAGCTTCGGACGTGCGCTGGTGGTGCTGATTCCTCCCCTGGCTTCCCTCGCACAGGAGCTTGCTCCCGAGCTGCCTACCATCGAGTACCTGCCACCGCACAGGTCCGAATGGAGCTTGCTCTGCCCGCAGGTGCCCCCAAGCCTCCAACAGCTTGCCGAACTGCTGGGGTGCGAGGGGCTGTTCGCTGTGGACTCCGCCGGGCTTGCCCTCCAGCTCCACCGGCTCCGCGCCAGTGGATGGTTCACAGAAGCCGAGCTCCTTGCCGACTCGCTCGCCGAAGGCTTCGGGAAGCGAATACGGCTACGGCTGCGATGCGCTTCCGCTGCGCTGCCCAGCGGACAGCTCACAGAGGGTATCGGCTCGGCAGGGCTCACAGTGCAGCTTGCGCCTCTGTGGCGCCTCGGGGATTCTGCGGGATTCTCCCTCCGCTACCGACGCGAGCTGGACCTGGGCTGGGAAGCCGCCTCCGGCGCTACCGTCGCCGTACCGCTGCTTTCGCGCGCATCCGGGGAGATTCGGTTCGACCGCTTCCGGCAGCAGTTTGCTCTCCACATTGGGGATGCGGCAGCGTTGCCCTCCCTTGCGCGCTGGCATGCTGGATTGCTCTGGCACTACAGCAACGGCACCCGATGGGATTTCCGCTCGCCTGCTCCCACCGCCTACCATCGCCGCGAGCAGCTCCTTGGCGCATGGCTGCGCTGGCGAACGGTCCGCCGCGATGAGCTCCTGCTCACACTGCTGCTGGCGCGCCACTGGGGTACGACGGCAGCCCCGTACGCCGAAGCCTTCGACAACACCGCGTGGGTGCTCCTCGGCGTGGCGTCGCTGGCTCGGCGTGGGGAGCAGAGCGCCGCGCCCGACCGTGCTGAGCTGCCCATTCTGCTGCTGACCGGCGCCTGGGGTGCCGTAACGCTCGGCATCGGTTTCCCCACTCCGGACGGCGGTGAGCGGCTGAGCTACCTCGCTGGCGAATTGGAGCAATCCGGTCTCCTCCTCGGCGGGCGCGCCTTCGGAGCGCTCCGCATCGCTGCGGGGAACGCCTTCATTGCCCGACAAGCCCGTTACACACTGCTCCAGACCGCTGCTCACGGCTGGTACCGCTGGAGCCCGCACCTGTTGCTGTGTGCGGAGCTACGGCAGCAGACGCTCTGGAACTGGGAGCGCTTTGCACAGTATCGCCTGGACGTGCTCTCGGATTTCCCTGTGCTGCCCTTCCCCGGTCCGGCTGCCGAGAATGCAATCCAGCTCCGCACCGAGCTCCGCTCCCTGGGGATGCTGCCGCTGCTGCCAGCGCTGGGCTGGCGCGCAGGCATAGTGAGCTATGCGGGGAGCACCTGGGCACAAGGGGTCAAACTGCGCAGCACCCGCTGGAGCCGTGCGTTCGGACTGGCGCTGGGGCTATCGCCTCGACGGCACGGCGGTGCATGGGAGCTCAGCGGCGAACTGCTCTTCGTTCCCCCACAGCGATGGCGCGGGGTGCTCTCCCTGCGGCTACTGCCGGACCTATATGCATTCCACCGGTACCGGCTTCCGCTGCCGCTGCACCCGCTGGATTGGCAGCCGTAGCGGGCTTACTCGACGTAGTCGGCAAGCTCCTCAGCGCGGCGGAGGTGTATCAGGACCTTCGCCTCGGCGAGTTCGGCAACGGCGGCTTTGAGCTCCTCCAGGCTCCAGCCGCGGTGGTAGGCAAGGTGCCAGATATCCACCGCTCCGAGGCTAATCTCCAGCAGGAGCCGCTGCGCCAGCGTCAAGGGCTCGCCCTTGAGCAGCGCCTCCTGCGCCATCTCCAGGAAGAGCCGCCCCTCCACAGGCGTGATGTGTGCCGGAGTGAAGTAGTAGTTGTCCACCGTCTGCAGGTCGCAGATGGGGAAGCCGCGCTGCGGTTCGCGCACCAACTGGGGCAGGAAGGAGATGCCCACGATGTAGGGCTCGGCGTCGGAGTCACCCCAGAGGTCTTGCCAGACGGGCGGGTCCGCCTGGCGCAGCCACTCGAAGAAGCGGATCTCCGCCTCTGGCAGTCGCATCAGCGTTGTGCGCCGCAGCGCTGCTGCAATTGCCTCGGCTTGCTCCGGCTGCAAGCGTTGGAGCAGCTCCTCTGGGTACTCCACCCAACCGCGCCGCGCTGCCTCTTGCCGGCACCATTCGATGAGTTCAGCGGTCTCCATCGCAACGCCGCTCAGGTGCGCTGGTTCCTCTGACGATTTCGCCACTGCTGCCATGCACCGAATCCCAACAGTCCCAGAACGGCGATGTTGACTGCCAAGCTCACAGTGCGCCCCTGCTCAAAGGCTTCCGAGCGGTAGCGGAACTCCACCGTATGCGTGCCCGGCGGCACGATGATGCCGCGGAAGGCGTAGTTGGTCTTGTAGATCCGCGTCGGCGTGCCATCCACGAATGCGTGCCATCCCGGCGGGTAGGCAATCTCACTCAGGAAGAGGAAGTTGCGCCCCGGAGCCGTCACCTCCAGCCGGATGTACTCGTTCTTGTGCACGCGCACGATCACCCGTGCCTGCTCGCCTGCCGGCTCGATGGGTTGCTCGAGCGGCTCTTCGACGAAGGCGAGCCGGCGCGGGTCGAAATCCCCACGCTCCAAGCGCCGCAGGATCTCCATCGGTGGCAGCACCGCGACGCTATCCACCAGAAAGGCGCGCGGGTGCATTGCCAAATTCCGGTACACGAACGTGCCCGTCTGCTGCGAACGGAACACCAACTGCAGCGCCTCATGCTGCAACGGCTGCGGCACCAGCACGTACTTGACGCTGAGCAGATTCCACAGGAAGGGATTGGCAATGACCGAGCCGCCGCCCTTCCCCGCCACATCCATGAGGTCCTGGTAGACGCGCAGCTTTGCGGCGTGGTAGCCGTGAATGCTCTCCAAGAACCAGTATGCCATCGCGTTGGGCACCTGGCTGACGAAATCCGCTATGCGGAAGAGATCGCGGTCCTGCTGCAAGAACTCTATGACGTCGGTCCGGCGGAAGATCCCCTCCGCTCCCGGGCGGCGCTCCAGCTCCATCGGACGTAGTGCAACCCGCCAGAGGTCCCAGAGCAGCAACCCCACCAGGGCAATCCCGAACCATGCGCTCGAAAGGCGCCCTCGGACATACCACCACAGCAGTCCAATTGTGAGCAGCCCGATTGCGGCGGTGATGAACCAATCGCCGATCATCTCCTGCCAGATGAACTCGTGCAAATCCGGTGGGAGCTGCTTGCCTGTTGCGCTCTGTGCAACGGCGCGCAGGTAGGCATCCTTAAACCCCAGTGCCACAATCACGCCGATGGCAAGCCACAGGGCAAGCCCGCCGGCGGCAATACGGAAGAAGCGCGCACTCACTTGGGGTTCGGGGTTCTCCCGCCAGCGCAGCACCCGCGCAAGCCCGGAAGCTGCCAGGATCGGGACGGCAAACTGCACCATCACCAACGCCATGCTCGGCGCCCGAAACTTGTTGAAGAGCGGCACGTGGTAGAAGAACAGGTCGTAGATGAGCGGGAAGTTCTTCCCAAACGACAGCAGCAACCCCAACACCGAGGACACACTCAGCGCAATGCCCAGCGGATCGCGCCGCAACGTCCATGCCCCAAAGAGCGCCAACACCAGCACGGCAATCCCCATGTAGTTGGCGGCATCGGTGAAGGGCATCTGCCCCCAGTACGTATGCAGCACCACCGGACGGAAGCCCGTCCGGGGTCCTTCGTAGTGCAGCTTCCCGAAGCCGTAGAAGTTCGGCACCAGGAAGGTGATCATCTCCTGCGGGCTGAAGGACCAGCTCGTGGCATATTCGTAATCGAGCCCACCTTCGGCAGCCTTCTGCCGCTGCAGCGAATCCAGATGGATGGGCAAGCTCCCGCGCGTGGAATACGGCGTGTACTCCCGCACGCTGAGCAACCGGTCGGCGGACATCCCCGCAGCCAGCACTGCCGCCACTATCGCGCACGCAGCCGCACGCACTGTGCCCACAAGGGATTCCCGCCGCAGCAGCTGCACCAGCAGCACGCTCAGCCCGTAGATGAGGTAGATGAGCGCAAGGTAGAAGATCATCTGCGCATGGCTGGAGAGCAGCATCACGTGGAAGACCACCACCAGCAGCCCGAACCACAGCACTGAGAAGCGCTCGCGCAGCCGCTCCAGCAGGAGCAGCCCGTACGGCAGCGTCATCAACGCCCATGGCTTCGTGTTGTGCCCAATCATAATCCAGACGATGACAAAGGTGGAGAACACCGCCGCCAGTGCTCCCCAGAAGGCAACCAGGCGATGCCCCACACGGAAGCGCAGCAGGGCGTAGACACCGATAGCGTAGAGCACGTAGAAGCACGACACCCGTGCGGCATCGCTCCGCAGCACATCCCCTACCACGTGCGTCACCCCGATGGTGAGCTGCATGAGGATGTCCCACCAGCGTGTCCCGGTGACAAGGAGCGAAGCAAACGAGGGCATCCCGCTGAAGATGTACGGGATCCACTGCGGGAAGGTCCCCTCGCGGCGCGCGGCTTCCAGATAGGGCTGGAAGCTCCAGGACGCTAGATTATCTGCGGTCGCAAACACACCGCTCCCAAAGATCGCCGGCGCCAGGAGAATCCACACCGCTGCCCACAGCAGCACACAGAGCACAAGGTCGTGGTACCGCTCCGGTACAAGGCGCGAAAGCCAATCCCCTTGCTGCACTGCGCGCCGCTGCGGTGAGGAGGTGCTCCGAGCCATCCCTCTCTCCTTCGGCAAGTCCTACCTCTCGACCATGCTGAACAGGAGCGGCTCTGCGCTCAAGACCCGCTCCAGGTACACCGGCATCATTGCCCGCCACGTGGGCCAGTCGTGCGCCCACTCCGCTCCCCATAGCTCGGCAACGTGGGGAATCGCCTTGCTCGAAAGGACACGCGATAGCTCCAGCGTTGCCTCTGGGCGCTCATACGCCCCTTGCCCGCTGGCGAAATACTGCTGCGGACGCGAACGCAACAGCGGCAACCACACGGAGTCATCCAAGTTCGCCAAGTAGTGCACCGGGGAGTTGAAGTAGCACTCCTCGTCCATGTAGCCGCCCGTGTAGGCAAGCAGGTTGTACTCTCCACTCATCGCGATAACGCCCACGAAGAGGTCCGGACGGCGGAAGAACAGATTCGCCGCATGGTACGCCCCAAAGGAAGCCCCGGCGGTGAGGATGGGCTGCCGACCGCGGCAATCGGCGTAGATGAAGGGCACCACCTCCTCGGTGATGTACCGGTTGTACGCGCGATGGCGCTGGGAGCGCACCGCCGGAGGCACCTCCGGTGGCGCCAGCCAGCTCTCGGCGTTGAGGCTATCGACGCAGTAGAGCTTGCAGCGACCGCTTTCGAGCCACCCTCGGAGCGCCTCCACCAAGCCGAAGCGCTCGTACTCGAGCGCATCCGCCATTGCCGTCGGGAACATCAGAATCGGAATCCCCCAGTGCCCGTAGACGACAATGCGCAGTGTGCGCTCTGCTGCCGGACTCCACCACGAATGCAGCTCGCGTCGCATCGAATCTCGCACGTGACCCACAGACGCAGCTCAAAACTACGCCAGGGAAATATTTCCACCGGGCGCGCGTCTGCCACGCCAGCCTGTCCCAGTATGCTCCACGCACCGCCCATGGAACCGTGGCTGCAACCCGAAGACGAGCTCGCCGCCCCGCAGATGCGCGACCTGCACACAAGCCTACAGCAAGCGCTCTACTGGGCGCGGCAGCACCTGGAGGTCACCCCAGAGGAAGCGCTCTGGTGGGAACCCGCCCCGGGAGTGCCCTCCATTGGGGCGCGCGTCCAGCACCTCATCCGCTCCAGCCAGCGCCTTGCAGCCTACGCCTTTGACCCCGCCGCCGACCCCGAGCAGCTCGCTGCCCATGCGGCACAGGACTGGCTCCCCAGCCGCTGCAGCAAGCAAGAGCTCCTGCAGGAGCTGGAGGCAACCTTCCGGCAGCTCCAGGAGCAGCTCCGCCGCGCAGAGCCAGAAGCCTTGCAGCAGCCCTGCTTCGTCGGGCGCAAACGCCTTCCCGTGCGCCGCTCCACCCTCGTGCACCACATCGCCGAGCACGCCTCCTACCATGCCGGTCAGCTCATCGTACTGCTCCGGCTCTGGCAAGCCCAACATCGCACCTGAGCCCACCATGCCGAACCGCTTGGCACAGGAGAGGAGCCCCTATCTGCGCCAACACGCCACCAATCCGGTGGATTGGTACCCCTGGTGCGCCGAAGCCTTTGAGCGCGCCCGGCAAGAGGACAAGCCTATCTTCCTCTCCATCGGCTACTCCGCCTGCCACTGGTGCCACGTGATGGAGCGGGAATCCTTCGCCGACCCCGAAGTTGCCCAAGTGCTCAATCGTGCCTACATCAGCATCAAGGTGGACCGCGAGGAGCGCCCCGATATTGACGCCTTCTACATGCGGGTCTGCCAAGCTCTGACCGGGCACGGGGGATGGCCGCTCACTATCATCATGACCCCGGACAAGCAGCCCTTCTTCGCTGCCACATACCTACCGAAGCGCGCCCGCTTTGGGCGCCCCGGGCTGGTGGAGCTGCTCGAACACATCGCACACCTCTGGCAGACTCGGCGGCAGGAGCTGCTCGAATACGCCGCCCAGATCACCGCCGCCCTGGCTCCCTCGAAGAGCAACGCGCAGAGCTCACCCGAGCTTGCCGAACGCGCCACACAGGAGCTACTCCAGCAATGGGACCGCCAGCACGGCGGCTTCGGCGCCGCACCGAAGTTCCCCATGGCACCGCAACTGCTGTTCCTGCTCTTCCGCTTCTTCCAGACCGGCAACCCAGAGCTCCTGGAAGCGTGCGAACACACCCTGCACGCCATGCGCATGGGCGGCATCTGGGACCACGTCGGCTTCGGCTTCCACCGCTACGCCACCGATGAACGCTGGCGCTTCCCGCACTTTGAGAAGATGCTCTCCGACCAAGCCCTCCTTGCGCTCACCTATGCCGAAGCCTACCGCATCACCGGACGGGAGCTGTGGGCACAGACCGTGCGCGAAATCCTCCACTACACCGACGAGCGCCTCCGTGCTCCGTACGGTGCCTACTACAGTGCCGAAGACGCCGACAGCGCCGGAACCGAAGGCGCCTACTACCTCTGGCACGATGCCGAGCTCCGCCAAATCCTCACCCCCGAGCAGTACGAATTCCTCTGCTTCGCCTTCGGTGCCGAACCACAGGGCAACTTCGCCGACACCGGCGCCAACGTGCTCTTCCAGACCGCCCCCTGGGACAGTATCGCCGAGCGCTTCGGCATGAGCCCGCCACAAGCCCAACAATACTGGGAGCGGATTCGCCAGCGCCTGCTCCAGTACCGTCTCCGCCGAATTCCTCCCCTGCGCGACGAAAAGGTGCTCACCGACTGGAACGGGCTCATGCTCGTTGCCCTGTGCACCGCCGGGGATGCACTCCAAGCAGCAGAGTACCACGCTCGGGCTCGCCAAGCCGCCGATTGGCTTCTCCGCGTACACCGCACCCCCGAAGGCGAACTCCTCCACAGCTCGTTCGAAGGCGAGCCGAGCATCCCCGGGCTGCTGGATGACTACGCCTACCTGTGCTGGGGCATGCTGGCGCTCTACCGCTCGACCTTCGAACCCCGATGGCTGGAAGCAGCGCTCTCACTGGGTCGGGCACTGCGGGAGCGCTTCTGGAGCCCGGAGCTGGCTGCCTTCACCCTTGCCCCCATCCACGCCAATGAGCTGCCCACAGCGGTTATCGAAAGCGCCGATGGAGCCACTCCCTCCGGTGCTGGGCTTGCCCCATTGCTCTTTGTGCAGTTGTACGAGCTCACCGGTCAGCAGCACTGGATTGCATGGGCAGAGGAAGCGCTTGCGGCGCTTCCCGACGCCCTTGAACGGGTCCCGATGGCATTCCCCACGCTGCTCATAGCGCTGGAACGCGTCCGCACGCCCGGGACGCAGCTCCTCCTGCTCTCCCCACAGCCGGATGCTCAGTGGGAATCCCTCCGAAGCGTGCTGCAGCAGGCGTATCTTCCGGACACCACCGCCGCTGGTGCCAGCACAGTAGCCGATTGGCATGCCCTCCAGGAGCTTGCCCCGATATGGCGCTTCTATTCCCTCCCCGAGCGGGCAACGGCGTACGTGTGCACACAGTTTGCCTGCCAGGAGCCCGTGCATACCGCCGAGGAACTGCGCCGGCTACTGCTCGACAAGCGAGCTCTGGACCGCAAGGGTCGGTAGCCCAACCTGCCCGAAGTACCGCTCCCACAGCCGCTCTGCGCGGGCGATCAGGTCGGCAGCGAGCTCATCGGCAATGGCATAGCCGCGCCAGTTGAGCCAGATCCGCTCCGGCGAACACTCCCGCACCCACCCGGCGTGCTCCCACTGCCGGAAGAGCTCTGACTCCGCTTCGAACAGGTCCAGCCCAAAGGCATGGTGGAGCTCCCGGCAGCGCAGCCCATCCGAGCGCAACTGCAGGAAGAGCAGCTCCTCCAGCCGCTCCCAGGCGCTCAACTGCTCCATCCCCGCAATGGGGAGCTCTCCGGCAGCGATCCGCCGCACGTAGCCGTGCAGGCTGCGCACATTCCAGTAGCGGCGCCCTCGGAGGAACCCATGCGCAGAGGGACCAACGGCAAGGTACTCCTGCCCGTGCCAGTAGAGCAAGTTGTGCCGGCAGCAGTGCCCCGGACGCGCAAAGTTCGAGACCTCGTAGTGCACGTACCCGGCAGCCTCCAGGAATTGGGCAACGAGGGCATACATCTGCGTATCGAGCTCCTCGGCAACCGGATGCACCTCTCCGCGCTGCCAGCGGGCATACAGCGGCGTGCCCGGCTCCCAGATGAGGCTGTAGGCGGAGATGTGGTGCGGTGCCAATGCCAGCGCCTCCTGCAAGGTGCGCTCCCAAGAGCGCAGCGTCTGCCCAGGGATGGCGAACATCAGGTCCACGTTGATGGAATCGAATCCCGCCGCATGTGCCCATTCCACAGCAGCGCGCGCCTCCTGCGGCGTGTGGATGCGCTCCAGAAAGCGCAGTTCGGCTTCCTGAAAGGACTGCACTCCGAAGCTGATGCGGCGGAATCCCAGTGCCCGAATTGCCCGCAGACGCTCCAGGTCAACCGTGCCCGGATTGGCTTCGATACTCCACTCCGCATCCTCGGCGATGGGGAACAGCGCACGCAACTGCCGCACAATTGCCTCCAACTGCGGCAGCGGCAACAGCGAGGGCGTCCCACCGCCCAGGAACACCGTTGCAATTGGCTGCTCGGCAAGCTCCGGCATCCGTTCGGCGTAGAGCTGCACCTCCTGGCAGAGGGCGCGGACGAACTGCTCGGTAAACTGCAACTGCACGACCGAGTAGAAGTCGCAGTAGCTGCACTTGTGCTGGCAGAAGGGGATATGCACGTAGATGCCGCGCATCAGTGCAGGAAGCGTCCGATTCGGGTCCAGCGCACACTGCCCGTTGCGGTATCGCGCGAGTAGACGATGCAAAGCGCCTTCCCCAGGATGCGCCGCTGCGCCACTGTGCCCCAATGCCGCGAGTCGAAGCTCAGCTCGTAGTTATCGCCCATGACGAAGTAGTAATCCTGCCGCACCGTATACGTGCGTGCCGGCACGGAGTTGAGCAGCACCTGGTCTCCACGGCACTCCACCTGGACCCCTTCTTCGGCGAAGACGCTGGCGAACTGCTCCACGACCGAGGGCGTGAGTTCGAGCACCATGCCCCGGTAGGGCACCACCACGCGGTGCCGTGATTCGCGCAGCCCTGGCAGCAGGTACCCCTGGGTGCCAATCCAGAGCGTATCACCGGAGAAGTGCAGCGTATCCCCGGGCAAGCCCACAACGCGCTTGAGGTAGTAGTGCAGCTCTCTCGACTGTGGGAATTCAAATACCACGATATCCCAGCGCTGGATGCCGCGGTACCACCAGCGCAGCTCCCAAGGCAGGTGCAGCATCGGCAGCGGGAGCCGTTCGGGCAGCCCCAGAGCGTAGGCGACCTTGCTGACCATGACGTAATCGCCCGGCAGCAATGTCGGGCTCATCGAACCCGAAGGAACCCAGTACATCTCCACAACGCAGCCCTTGAGCAGCATCCCAACGAGGAGCGCAACGGCAAAGACCGCTGCAACGTCACGCCAGCTCAGGCGCTCCCTTGCCGCCTCTGCCCTTGCTCCAAGCGTTGCTGCATGCTCTCCATGGGCACACCGCGCACGCCACACCCACAGTGCACACATCCTCAGTCAATGAGCGTACCGATGCGACTGAGCCGAACGCTGGCAAGCTTTGCAAAGATTGACCACAGCGGGATGTTGGGGTCCCACGACCAGTAGACGATGATGGGCTTGCCGACGACGTTCTCCATCGGGATGAAGCCCCAGTAGCGGCTGTCTTCGCTGTTGTCGCGGTTATCCCCTAAGCCGAAGCAGTAATCGCGCTCGACGACGTAGAAGTTGCGCGGCTGCCCATCAATGAGAATCTGCCCTTGCTGCACGGCAACGGTGTGCCCTTCGCGGCGGATGAAGATGTCCCACTCCAGCAGGTTCTGCAGGGTGAGCCAGATGGTGTCCCCACGCTTCGGGATACGGATGGGACCGTAGTTGTCGCGCGTGTAGCCGCGTCCGCGCGGGAAGGTGCGGTACTGGTCGTTGGGCGGTGGCGGCAGTGTGGTCACAAGCGCTTTGGGTGGCAGGGGCTGTTCGACCCCGTTGACGAACACGCGCTTGTTGCGGATCTCGAGCGTATCGCCAGCAACGGCAACGCAGCGCTTGAGGTAGTACTGGAACTCGCGCGGGCGCACCTCGTCGCGGTAGCCGGGGAAGATGAACACGATCACATCCCCGCGCTGCGGGCGGCGCAGCCCCGGAAACTGGATGTACGGCAGCGGGATGTTCACAAACGGGATGATCTGCGGCGTGGAGGGTCCAAAGATCAGCCGGTTGACGAAGAGGAAATCCCCCGCCATCACGGTGTTCTCCATCGAGCCGGTGGGCACGACAAAGGACGCCACCGCCAGCCCGTTGATGATCATGACCACCACCAGGGCACCCAAGAGGCTGCGCACCCACGAGATCGCCGCCTCCAGGGCATTCTGCGGCTTGCGACGCCGCTCCTTACGACGCCGATTCCACTGCCGGTAGCGCTGCCACCCGTTCCGAAGTACTCCGACGGCTTGCCGTAGCTGCTGCTTCATTTCTCGATGCTCAGGACTGCCAGAAATGCCTCTTGCGGGATCTCCACCCGCCCGACCTGCTTCATGCGCTTCTTGCCCTCCTTTTGGCGCTCCAGCAGCTTGCGCTTGCGCGTGACGTCTCCGCCGTAGCACTTGGCAAGCACATTCTTGCGTAGCGGCGGGATACTCTCGCGCGCAATCACGCGCGAACCTATGGCTGCCTGAATCACCACCTCGAAGAGCTGGCGCGGTATCAGCTCGCGCAGCTTCGCACAGAGCTTGCGCCCCCAATCGTAGGCACGGCTGCGGTGCACGATCATCGAGAGCGCATCCACAGGCTCCCCGTTGATGAGGATGTCCAGCTTGACCAGGTCGCCGGGGCGATAGCCAATGGGCTCGTAGTCGAACGAGGCGTAGCCTTGGGAGACGGACTTGAGCTTGTCGTAGAAGTCGAAGATGACCTCCGCCAGCGGGAGCTCAAACTGCAGATCTACGCGCGTCGGCAGCAGGTAGGAGATGCCCGTCTGCACTCCGCGCCGCTCAATGCACAGCTGCAGAATGGCGCCGATGTACTCGCTGGGGGTGATGATTTGGGCACGGATGTATGGTTCGGCAATCTCGGCAATGAGGGTGGGCGGCGGCATCTGCGCGGGGTTCTCCACGTAGATGACCTCCCCGTTGGTCTTGCGCACCTGGTAGCGGACGTTGGGGACGGTGACGACGATGTTCTGTCCGAACTCCCGCTCCAGCCGCTCCTGCACAATCTCCATGTGGAGCAGCCCCAGGAAGCCGCAGCGGAAGCCAAACCCAAGGGCTGCCGAGCTTTCCGGTTCGTAGACAATCGCGGCATCGTTGAGCGCCAGCTTCGCCAGAGCATCGCGCAGTTGCTCGAAGTCCTCCGAATTCGCCGGGTAGATGCCGCAGAAGACCATCGGCTTGACCTCTCGGAAGCCCGGCACCGGCTCCGCGCACGGGCGCTCGGCATGGGTGACTGTATCGCCGACCTTGGTATCCTGCACGCGGCGAATGTTAGCAACGAAGTAGCCCACCATGCCCGCGCTGAGCTCCTCCACCGGCTGGTGGCGCAGTCGCTTGATGCCGACCTCATCCACTTGGTAGACCTGCTGCGTTGCCCAGAAGAGCACCCGTTGCCCCGGACGCAGCGTCCCATCGAAGACGCGCACGTAGACCACCACGCCGCGGTAGGGATCGAACATCGAGTCGAAGATCAACGCCCGCAAGGGGGCATCGGGATCGCCCTTGGGCGGCGGAATCCGCTGCACAATCGCCTCCAGAACCGCGTCCACGCCCGTTCCGTGCTTTGCCGACACCAGCAGAATCTCCTCCTCCCGGCAGCCGATGAGGTCTACCAACTGCTGGCGCACCTGCGGAATCATCTCGGCAGCGCTGGGCAGGTCGATCTTGTTGATGACCGGGATGATCTCCAGCCCGGCATCCACCGCCAGGTACAGGTTGCTGATGGTCTGCGCTTCCACCCCCTGACTGGCATCCACGACGAGCAGTGCCCCCTCACACGCCGCCAGCGAGCGCGAGACCTCGTAGGAGAAATCCACATGCCCCGGCGTATCAATGAGGTTGAGCACGTACGTATTCCCGTCGGCAGCGCGGTAGTGCATCTGCGCCGCATGCAGCTTGATGGTGATGCCGCGCTCCTGCTCCAAGGGGTTGTCATCGAGCACCTGCTCAACCCCCAACTGGCGCGGATCGAGCGTCCCGGTCAGCTCCAGGAGCCGATCCGCCAGCGTGGACTTCCCGTGGTCCACGTGCGCGATGATGCAGAAGTTGCGGATGTGCTCAAGCGTCTTCATTCCGTGCCGGCGCAGGGAGGAGCAAAATTAGCACCTTCCACAGCAGCTATGCTCGGATTCCGGAGGCAGCGGCTAAATTTGCGTTGCCGCCCCGCCCGGATGGCGGAACTGGTAGACGCACGGGACTTAAAATCCCGTGGGGCGCAAGCCCCGTGCGGGTTCGATCCCCGCTCCGGGCACCCCTCAGCGCCGTTCGAAGCGGCGATCCAGCTCCTCCAGCGGCAGCTCCACAAACACGGGGCGTCCGTGCGGGCATACATACGGCAAGCGGCATTCGAGCAACTGTTGCAACAGCGTCCGAATTTGCAGCTCCGAAAGCTCCTCCCCGGATTTGACCGCCATGCGGCAGGCAAGCGCGGCAGCAACGCGCTCGCGCACCCCACCGGGGACATGCTGCTCGTACTCACGGTAGGACTCCAGGAGCTCGCAGAGGAGCTGCTCCTCCCTGCCCGGGGGGAGCTCCGCCGGTACTGCTTGCAGCTCCACCTGGTTCGGCGGGAGCAGCCGCAGCTCAAAGCCCAGGCACTCCAGCTCCGACCGTAGCTCCTCCAGCGTCGCAAAGGCTGCCGGGTCCAGTTGTACCGTCAACGGAAGCAGCAACCGCTGCGGGATGGGCTCCCCACGCTCGAAGAGGCGCAGAATGCGCTCGTAGAGCACCCGCTCGTGAGCAACGTGCTGGTCCACAATCCGCACTCCCTGTGGGGTCTCCCAGAGGATGTAGCGGCGATGCAGCTGCCAGCAGCGCGGGCTATGGGGCAGCTCTGCAAGCTCGGGCTGCTGTGCCGGTGCCGGAGACGGAACTGATGGTGCCGGAAGCACAACCGGGCGCGCCCCCACCGGTGCAGCCCGCCGGTGGAACCGCTCCGGCAGTACAATCTCGCCCGTGAGGCGATTGACCAGGACCTGTCCCGACTGCGGATCGGGCTGGCGCTCCAGTGGAGCCTGTGCCAGCTCCCACCCCAGGGTCGGCGCTACATTGTGGCTCTGCAGCGCCCGGGCAACCGCCGTGTGCACGACGCCGTAGATGAAGCGCTCATCCTCGAATTTGACCTCGTGCTTCTGCGGGTGCACGTTCACATCCACGCGCTCCGGATCAAGCTGCAGGTACAGCACGAACGGCGGGAAGGTCCCCGGCTCCAAGAGCTGCTCGTAGGCGGTGAAGACCGCATGGGCAATGCCCTTGTGCTGAATCCAGCGCCCGTTGAGGAAGAGGAACTGCTGCGCTCGGCTGGGACGCGCCTGCTGGGGATGCCCGATGAATCCGCTCAGTACGACCCCCTCCTCGGCGGCTTCGACGGGGATGAGCGCGCGCGCAAACTCCTCGCCGAACAACCGCTCCAGCCGCTCCAGCAAGGTCCCCGCCGGCAAATCGAAGATCAGCGTGCGCTCATCGCTGAAGGTCAAGCGCACGTGCGGAGCTGCCAGCGCAAAGCGCACCATGAGGTCAGAAACCAGGCGGAATTCGCTCAGGTCCGACCGCAGGAACTTCCGGCGCGCCGGGACGTTGAAGAAGAGGTTGCGCACGAAGACCTGGGTGCCCGGCTCCATTGCCCAGGGCTCGATGCGTGGCTGGGCATCCGGCTCGGAAAGCAGACGCCAGCCCGTGTGTTCCTCTGCCGTCCGGGTGCGGATCTCCAGATGCGCAACCGCTGCAATCGCTGCCAGCGCCTCGCCGCGGAAGCCCAGCGTTGTGATGCGGTGCAGATCCTCGGCGGAGCGCAGCTTGCTTGTGGCATGGCGCCGGATGCAGAGCGCTAAATCCTCCCGGCTCATCCCACAGCCGTTGTCCACAACGTGGACGAGCTGCTTGCCGGCTCCGCGCACGTTCACGGCGATCTGCGTTGCTCCAGCATCCAGGGAGTTCTCCACCAGCTCCTTGACCACCGACTCCGGGCGCTGGATGACCTCCCCGGCAGCGATCTGGCTGGCAAGGAAGTCGGGCAGAATCCAGATCCGCTGCGTCCCCATCGGTTCCGTGTTGGTTGCTTGGCGCCACAGACGCACACTCGGCGGCAGCATTGCCAGGAGCCACGTGCGCGCTTCTCCATACTTTTGCACCTTGGGTATTGCCACAGGGGATCGCCCAATGGAGCTGAAACATCTTTCGGCGGAGGATGTCTCGCTGCCGCCGGTGGGGATCTCTGCCTGCCGGCTCTCGCTGGCACCTAATGCCCCACAACGGCTTGAGGAGATGCTGCAGCAGGGGATTCGCCTATTCCTCTCCTTCCCCAGCCACGATGACGGCGCAGCCGAAGCCCTTCTGGGCTCGGCAACCGCAGAGGATGCCGTATACGCGCTCAGCACCCTTGGACTGCTGGAGGGCGGGCTCTACCAGCGCGCTCTGGAGCGGGAACGCAGTGGGAACCCCTATCCGGAGCTGGTCCGGCTCTCCGAGGGTGTCAGCCACTGCCTCCATCCGGAGTTTTTGCAGGAGCAGCTCGCTGCAGCGGAGCAGCGGTTGGGTCGGCGGGGCGTGGCGGGGATTCTGCTGCAGCATCCTGAGCTCTTCCTGCAATGGGCATTGCAGCGCGGGATTCCGCTCCAGGAGGTGCGGCGCGAGCTGTTCCTGCGCTTGGAGCGCGCCTTTGCCGCGCTGGAGGCATGGGTCCACAGCGGGCGCATCCGCTTCTACGGCGTGCTCTCCGAAAGCTTCCACCTCCCGGCAACCGATCCGCTCTTCCTCTCGGCAGCCGAGCTACTTGAGCTTGCCCGGAGCGTTGCTGGCGCCCAGCACCACTTCCGGCTTCTGGCGCTACCGCTCAACCTGTTCGAGCACTCCGCTGCCACTGAGCCCAACCACGGGCAGCGCACCGTGCTGGAGTATGCCCTCAGCGCTGGGCTCCAAGTCCTTGCCTACCGTCCGCTCAACGCAGTGGTCCGAGGGCGGCGGGTGCGGCTGAGCGAACCCCCGCTGAGCAGCTCCAGCCTGGTGTCGTTGGAGCACATTCGGGCACAGCTCCGGGATTTCGTGCATACCGAAGCCGAGCTCGTCCATGCACTCGTCTCGCAGCTCCAGGAGCCGTACCAACGGGAGCTCCTGCGCGAATCGCTTACGTTGGGGCTCTTCCTGGAGGAGCACTGGCAGCAGCGCGCCAGCTACGAGGACTGGGAGGAGCTGCGCACGGGGTATCTCCTGGAGCGCTTCCGCACGGTGGAATCCTCCGTGCGCATGCTGAACATGGCGGAGAACAGCCTCTGGCAGCACTACAAGGAGCGCTTCCGGCAGGCGCTTGCCGATATTGACCGCTATTACGCTGCCCGCGCCTGGGAGCGTGCACGGCGGCTGCGCGAACTGCTACACGAAGCCGTAGGACGTGAGCTCCCGCCCGTTCCCTTCGCCCGATTGGCAGTAGGGCTGGTGCGGGCAACCGCCGGAGTTGCTGCGGTCGCGCTCGCCAGTAGCGCGCCAGAGCACGGAGCCGAGCTCCTCGCTGCCGGGCAGCTCTCACTACCGACGCTCTATCGCGAACACTGGCAGCGCCTGAAGGCAGCCATCGAGGTGCTCGAACGCGTCGTGTAAGCCGCCCTGCAATGCTCCTGCTGCTGGCAACGGGATTCCTTGCCATCGTGCTGGGGTACTGGGAAGCCCTGACCGTTGCCTATCTGCGGCGTGCGCTGGGGATTCCACCAGGGGCATCGAATGTGCTGGCACTGGAGCGCATTCCGCGCGAACTTCTGCGGTTTGAGCAGTTGCGCGAACTTGCTGTGCTGGCACTCCTGGTGCTCATTGCGCTGCTGAGCGCCCCAAGTTTGGCTCGGGCGCCACTGGTGCTGGGCTGGAGCTTCGGTGTGTGGGATGTCAGCTACTACGCTTGGCTGCGCCGCTTGGTTGGCTGGCCACGCTCCCTGGTGGTGCTGGACCTCTTCCTGCTCTTCCCCCGCCCGTGGTTGGGTCCGGTGTGGCTGCCAGTGTCCATCTCTACGGCGTTGGCAGTGGGCTGCGCAGTGGCGCTGCTGCTGCAGTAGTTACGTGCCCAGGTGAATCCCAGGGGAGCAGATCCGGCGTAGCATCTCCAGCACCGAGAGGACTGCCAGCAAGCTCGTGCGCGGATTCTCCGGATGCGGGATATTCCGCACCACCAACGTGAGCTCCCCAAAGGTGCCGCGGACGTAGATCTCGTGCACGTTAACCGAGAGGGTTGGGTCGGCGATAATCCGCACAAGGGTCCGCTCGGGTCCGATCCCCGCCAGGCTCAACGTTGCAGCGATGTTGATGTTGGCGGGGAAGTGGCGCACTGCTTCACGGGCGGAGCCCTCGTACACCTGTGTCGGCTGCTGGATCTGCTCCGGCTTCAACTGCAGATGTTGCACCAAGGTCTCCGGCGAGAGCGCATGCGGAGGCTTTCGCGTCGTGAGCACCACCGTTTCGATCTCCCCGCGGAAAGCGGCAGCGCGCACCCCGTCAATCCCGGCAATTCCACCCGAGGGGATGTACAGCCGTCGCCCCAAGCGCACCGCCTCTGCTGGAAGCTCCTGCCCCGGTGGCTCCAGCAGGGCTCCAACGCTGAGCACCAGGAGGTCGCACCCAGCGCGGAGGATACGCTCTCCGTACTGCTGCACCGCTTGCTGCGAGGCTGCCTCCACAACCAGTTCGGCGCCGGACCCGAGCAACTCCTCGATGCTGCGCGCCACCGGGACCTCTGGCGCGAACAGCCGGCTCACCCGTTCTGCCCGCTCTGCCACCTGGTCGAACACCACACACAGCACCGCCCCCGGCACCTCCCCCCGGGCAAGCGCCTCGGCAACACTGGAACCAATCGCACCGCAGCCCAACAGTGCAACACGCATCCGGCGCTACGGATATCGGACAAAGAAGCTCATCCGCACCACCGCCATCGTTGTGGGCGATTCGGCTGCTGATTTCGGTACCCGCCGCAGCCACCAGAGATTGGGCATCAACTGGAGCTGCGGCAGCGGGCGGTAATCTACGCCGAAGAGCCCAAATACCACGCGCTCCCCGGCGTCCTGCTGCCGGCGATCTCGGTCCACCCAATCCGCGCGGGCAACAAGGCGCAGGTCGGGCTGCCCAAGCAGCTGTATCCACCCAAACGCGCTCATTCCCGCCGGGTGCGTGGTTCCGGATTCATGCCCAAAGGCTTCTACCCCAACGGCAGCACTCTCCGCGCGATACCCCACCGTTACCTTGGCTGTGGTGCGTTCCCGAGCATTGCCCATCGGCTCCCAATCCCCGTACAGCTCCACAGCAACTCCGCCAGGAAGCTGGAGCAGAGCGCTGCCGTAGAGCTTCTTGTAGCGATCCCCTTCGGCTCGCACACTGCTACCGTTGCCCAACATAGCCCAAAGCCGGAGTTGCGGCGCCCGCTGCCCCAGGGTGGCTACTACAGCGGCACCGAAATCCACCGCATTGCCCAATTCCCAGAAGTCCAGCACGGTCTTCTCCAATGAGCGGTACGCCCAGACATCCTCGGAGAAGCGCCACGTCGGCGTTCCCAGAATTCCAAGCCCCAGTTCCGTTGCTGGGAGCAGTCCCTGCCACCGCACCCATGCCTCTTTGACGAAGAAGGAGTAGCGTCGTCCGGCGTCCAGAGAGCTATCGTTTGCCTCCAGGAGCAGCCGGGCGCTGCAGCGCTCGCTCAGCCGTGCATCGGTGTAGAGGTAGACCTGCCTGAATTCAAACGCCTGCATCGCTTTCGGGAAGGGCGCATACTGTGCTGGCAGCGATAGGCTATCCCCCTGCAGCTTGTACCAGTAGTCGCCGAACACATACCCATGAACCCGCAGCTCTTGAGCGGAGGCAACAGTGCAAGCACCCAGCACCGTGGCAACGAGCCACCGCTTCATCTTTCCCTCTGCCGCTGCATTTACGGATTTGCTACTTGCAAATTCGCCCTTTTGCCTCGTTGCCAGTGCTGCTCCAGGTCACCCCACGCGGTGAGGCAGCTCAGCGCTGCGGAGCTCTCCACTTGATGCTGCATCCCAGGGCAGGGTACTGCTCCTGCGGCACGGGACGCCCCTCCAGCAGGGCATCCAGGACTGCCCGCAGCTCTTCGCCCGTCACCGGCAGCCCATTGCCAGGGGTTGAAGCATCGAAGCGACCGTGGTAGACCAGCCGCAACTCTCCATCAGCCACGTAAAACTCCGGCGTGCACGCCGCACCGTATGCCCGGGCAACCTCCTGCGTCTCGTCGAAGAGGTACGGGAAGGGATAGCCCAACTGCTGGGCAACTGCACGCATGTTCTCCGGGGAATCCTCTGGATAGCTCTCCGGGTCGTTCGGATTGATCGCCACAAAGGAGACCCCACGCGCCATGTATTCGCGCGCGAGCTCGACGAGCTTGTGCTGGATGTGCTTGACGTACGGGCAGTGGTTGCAGATGAACATGATGACGGTTGCCCGGTCGGATTTGAGCTCGCGCAGCGAGCGCTTCTGCCCGGAGACCACATCCAGCAGCTCAAATTCCGGCACCGGATTCCCCAGAGGCAATTGCGCAGAGTGGACCGCCATCGCAGCACCCTTGCGTCGTTCCACGTGCACTATGTACTTTCGCGGCTGCAAAGTTACGTCGGTGCCCGCCTTCAGACTATGCCGCCGCTGCAGCCACAGCGGGAGTACTTCTACGAGATTGACCTCTACGGTCGGCTCTGGCACGAGGGTTCGGAGCTGACCGACGAGGTGTTCCTCCGCTTCTTCTTCCGCCACCTACGTCCCAACACCACGGGGCAGCACCCGGACTACCCGTACGTGGTTCTCTGCGCAGGGGAACGCAACTATGTCCGCTGCGCCGACACCCCGATTGTGTTCCAGCGCTATGCCGATGGGCAGCTCCTCTACGCCGGTGGGCTTGCCGTTGCATTCGTCCCAGAGCTCCTGCGCTTTTCCGCGGAGGGGATTCTCTACCACGCCGCCCCCGTAGGGGAATGGGGACGGCTTGCGCCTGCGGCGCTCCTGGAGCTTGCCCGCTGGCTTGAGCCCTGGGGACCGTACTACAGCTTGCACCTGCCCGAGCTGCGCTTCCCGGTGGTGATCGAGCCGCTGGAGCCTGCAGAGGAGCACGTGCTGTTGCGTCCGCACCCGGAGAAAGCCTGTATCGCCTGCGGTGGTGCCAATCCTCAAGGGATGGGCTTGAGCTTCCTTTACAACCGCGCGGCACAGAGCATCTCCACTTGGGTACGCGGGCATCCCACCTGGCAAGGCAAACCCGGTGTTCTCCACGGCGGCATCATCGCCCTGCTGCTGGACGAGACCATGGGGAAGCTGCTCTCTGCGATGGGAATGCCCGCATGGACTCGCCGACTGCGCCTGCACTACCGCGCCCCCGTACCTGTTGGGGCTCGGCTTCACTGCACTGCGCACGTGCTCCGAGCTGCCCCTCCACGCTTCCTGTTGAAGGCGCTCCTGCAAGAGGAGCAGACCCAGCGCTGCTACGCCGAAGCCCTTGGAGAGTTCGTCAGCCACAGCAACCCCAATGCGTGACTTCCTGCAGCACCTTGGACTCTATACCGACCTCTACGAGCTCACGATGGCGCAGGGCTACTTCCTGAGCGGACGCGCCGAGCTCCCGGCGGTCTTCGAGTACTTCTTCCGCAGCAATCCCTTCGGCGGCGGATACGTGGTCTTTGCAGGGTTGAGCGACCTGCTGGAAGCCCTGCTGGAACTGCGCTTCTCCCAGGAGGACCTGGAGTACCTCCGAGCGCACGGCTTCCGCGAAGAGTTCCTGCAGTACCTGAACACCTTCCGCTTCCGCGGCTCCATCTGGAGCGTCTCCGAAGGCGAGGTGGTCTTCCCACGCGAACCGTTGGTGCGTATCGAGGGCGGGCTGCTGGAGACGCAGCTGCTGGAGACACTGGTGCTGAACCTGCTCAACTTCGCCTCCTTGATTGCAACCAAAGCTGCCCGCATCCGCTGGGTTGCTGGCAAGCGCTTCGTTGCCGATTTCGGACTGCGGCGCGCCCAAGGCTGGGGCGGGGTGCTCGCCAGCAAAGCCGCCTACATCGGCGGAGTCGATGCCACCTCCAACGTCGTCGCAGGGATGCTCTACGGCATCCCCATCACCGGCACACAGGCGCACTCCTGGATCCAGAGCTTCGAGGACGAGCTGGAAGCCTTCCGCACCTTTGCCCGAATCTATCCGGACCGCTGCGTGCTGCTTGTGGACACGTACAACACGCTCCGCAGCGGCATCCCCAATGCCATCCAGGTCGCCAAGGAGCTGGAGGCGCAGGGCTACCGGCTGCTGGGCGTGCGCATCGACAGCGGCGACCTGGCAACGCTCAGCAAGCAGGCTCGGGCGCTCCTGGATGAGGCGGGCTTGCACTACGTCAAGATTTTCACCTCCAACCAGCTCGATGAATACGTCATCCGCAGCCTCCTGGAGCAAGGCGCGCCCGTTGATGGCTTCGGCGTAGGCACTCGACTGGTCACCGCCTATGATTGCCCAGCGCTCGACGGTGTCTACAAGCTCGTCGAATGCGCCGGACGCCCCACACTCAAGGTCTCCGACGACTTCACCAAGGTGCTGCTGCCGGGGCGTAAGCAGCTCCTCCGCTACCGCGCCGCCGACGGGAGCTTCGCTGCCGACGGCATCGCCTTGGAGAGCGAGTCCGAGCCCCCACAGGAGCTATACCACCCCTACTTCCCGCTGCAGCGCATTGCGGTAGATGGGCTCAGCCCTGAGCCCCTCCTGCACTGCTTTGTGCACAATGGAGAGCTGTGCCGCCCGATCCCAACCCCGGCAGAATCCCGCTCCTACGCGGCTGAGCGCCTTGCCGCACTCCCGGCACCGCACAAACGCTTTGAGAACCCGCACATCTACCCCGTCGGCATCAGCGCTCAGCTCAAGGAGTTGCGCGATAGACTCGTGCAGGAGGCGCTCCGTCTATAGCAGCGGAGCTGTCCCTTGAGCCCTTTGCCGAGCCATGAAGGCGCTGTTCATCGTGGACGTGCAGAACGATTTCTGCCCTGGTGGAGCTCTCCCTGTGCCGGAGGGCGACCAGGTGGTGCCTGTTATCAACCGGCTGATGGACCATTTCCCCCTCGTGCTCGCCTCCAAAGACTGGCACCCAAGCGAGACGGTGCACTTCCAGAAATGGCCTCCGCACTGCGTCCAGGGGACGCCGGGGGCGGAGTTCCATCCGGCGCTCCGTGCCGACCGGATTGACCAGGTCTTCCTCAAGGGCACGGGGAATCGCGACGATGGCTACTCCGCCTTCGAAGCCACCAACGAGAACCTCGCCGAGTATCTGCGTCGGCACGGCGTGGAGGAGCTCTACGTCACCGGGTTGGCCACCGACTACTGCGTCCGCGCCACCGTTCTGGACGCTCTGCGCGAAGGCTTCCGCACCTATGTCGTCACCGATGCCGTCCGCGCGGTCAACGTCTCACCCGGGGATGGCGAGCGGGCACTGGAGGAGATGCGCCGCGCTGGGGCAATCCTTGTGACCTCCGAAGAGCTGCTTTCAGCGCAGGAGGCTCCGCAGGACGCGTCGGCGTGAGTGCTACTCCGGTGGTAGCAGGATCTCGTACGCTGCTCCTGGTGGCGGGGCGGGTAGCTGGTCCCGCAGAATCCAGGGGTTGAGCACGCGCACATCCCGGTAGCGCACTCCCTGCTGCCGCGCCCAGGCAACCAGGTCGGGTATCTCGCGCTCCCAGCGGATGCGCCGTCCCCGCAGCGCAGGGTATGGAGCCAGGGCAAGCCCAAACTGTGCCGCGTTCTCCAGGAGGTGTTTGATGGCGAGGATGCGGTAGATGTAGCGCGTGGTCTCCTCGTTGAGGAAGGCGTCGTAGAAGCTCTGCACCCCCTGCCGTTGCAACTGCTGCTGGAGAGCATCGTGCCCCATGTTGTAGCCGGCTGCTGCCAGCGTCCAACTGCCGAAGCGTTCGTATCCGCGCCGCAGGTACTCGATCGCTGCCTGTGTGCTCCGCTCCGGATGGCGCCGCTCATCCACCAGTGAATCCACACGCAACCCCAATTGCCGTGCCGTCTCGGGGATTATCTGCCACAGCCCCACAGCCTCCTTCGGCGAGCGCGCGGTCGGCAGCAGCGCACTCTCCGCAATGGCAAGGTACTTGAGGTCCGAGGGCATCTGCGCTCGACGCAGCACCTGCTCGAAGAGCTCAAAGTAGCGCCCCGAACGCTTGAGGTAGAGCACCAACTGCCCTGGCTGCTGCAGTAGGAGGTAGAATTCGCGTTCCAGCGCCTCCCGAACATCCTCTCGTTCCAGGGGAACGGGCTCACCGCAGAAGTCCATCCGCGGCGGAAGGCGGAAGTTCACCACGGCTTCCCACCCACTGCAGGGCTGCTCGCCGCGCATGGGCGGCATACACCCGCAGAGGAACGCCAACGGCAGCCACGCCCACGTGTGCTTCATCCGCGCATCTCCGATAGGTCCAACACCCGCTGACACCATCGGCGTTCGTGTTCGGCATTCGTCGCCGCAACGAGGATTCCCCCATTGCGGCAATGCTCACTGACGAGCTCCTCCAGCGCGGCGATGCCGGCAGCATCCAGCGTCGCCGTCGCTTCGTCCAGCAGCAGCAGCCATGGGGAGTGCACCAGCGCCAGCGCAATCCGAACCCGCTGCTGCATTCCGGAGGAGAGCGCCTCAATCCGCTGCTGGGCAACCGCGCTCAACTGCAACCGCTCCAGCACTTGGGCAATCCGCTCATCGAGCACAGCGCACGTACGGAGCCGCGCCCCTAAGCGGAGCAGCTCCTCCACGCGAAATTCCCCGTACAACTGCATTGCCGGCGTTGCGATTCCAATCCATCGGGAGAGCACCTCCGCCGGCGCCGCCTGCCGCCCCTCGGACCACAGGCGAACCCTCCCTACGGTTGGCTCAAGCAGCCCTGCGAGGAGCTTGATGAGGGTTGTCTTCCCGACTCCGTTGGCACCCACAACCGCAAGCGAATCGCCCGATTCCAGCCGCAGGGAGAGCCCCCGCACCACCCACCGCCCGGGAACGTACGCCTTGGCAAGCCCCTCCACTTCGAGCGCAACATTCATGGCGAGCCCTTCACCAGCAACTTCCCCCACGCCTCTGCTCCCGCCGCGCGGACGCGGAACAGATACATCCCCGGCGGCAACGCCGGAAGCTCGATGCAGCCGCTCAACCAGTGTTCGACCCGCTCCACCCGCAGCGAACGCTGCAGAACGGGTGCCATCGCGGTCGTGAACAGCTCCAGCTCCGGTGCTGCTCCCTCGCTCTCCTGGGGTAGCGGAAAGCAGACCCGTTCGTGCTCCCCCGGCACGTACGGCTGCGGGAAGGGCTCTGCAAGCAACTCCACCGGTACGCCCGTATTCCAGAAGCGTACGCTACAGAGCCGCTGCTGCGGATCCTCCAGCCGCACCCGATACGGCGTCCCGGGCAGGGGCTCGCCCTCCACATCGCTACCGCAGAGGAATACATAGCCACTTCGGCGCGCGATTGCCCCTACGACCGCTGCCAGGTCCGGGTTGCTCAGCCCCACATCCAGCGTATCGGGTGTTGCCCCGCGCGACGGGAAGACAATCCGCAGGAAGCGGAACTCGAAGGGCTGCAGCTCTCCGGAGCACATCTGGCGCGGTGGTGCAAAGCGTTCGCTCCAGGCAAAGTGCACCATTGGGTAGTGGCGAGCCCGCTCCTGCGGGAAATACCCAGGTCGAGCACGCTCACCGGTGTAGTAGAGCCACTCGACGAACCCACACCACACCTCCGCAAGCGATGTCTGGCAGCGCAGCCGGAGCGCACTGTCGAGCGCCGCATACGGATGGATCCCCCGCCCAATGAGCTCCCACATCTGGCGCCACGGCTCATCCCCATAGCGCAAGTATACGTGCTGCCCAAAGAGAGCGAATCGGTAGCCCAACCAGCCATCGTCGGCGCGACCGAAGACGCAGCTCTCCGGCTTCTGGAAGAGCTCCGGCAGGAATTGCTCGTAATCGCGCGTATCGGGGAAGACGCGCCACTCCAGGTACGTGCTGTAGAGCTCATACAGCAGCGTGCCTCGGCGGGTAATGCCGTAGTTGCCGAATTGGATCGCATGCCCAAACTCATGCGCCAGTGCGATGCGGAGAGCTCGGATGCCGCTCTCGTAGTAGAGCCGTCGCCCCTGGAAGGAGTCCGCTGGGCTGTAGTCGTTGTCAACACGCAGGAAGGAGGTAAAGCGTGGCAATCCGCTGCCGGAGGGGAGCAGCCGTTCCGGAACGGTCTCCCCGTAGAGCCCTTCGGGTGCGAGGTTCACAAAATAGATGTCGTACGCCTCGGAGCCGCCTGCGCCCATGTCCGGGGGCGGCGGTGGGAAGCCCAGGGTGTCCACGAGCACGCGCCAGACGAGGTTCAGGAACGCAGCGGCGGTATCTACGTAATCGGGCACACCGTTGCCATCGGCATCCTCGGCAGGCACGGCGTTGGGTCCCTCCAGAGCGTAGTGGAAGCGGAAGCGTCTGTCAGGGGTCTCCCAAACGAAGGGCAATTGCGGGCGTTCGGAAAGGAGGTGCTCTCCTCGCTGCCACCACTCCAGCCGCTGGGGAAATCCACACCGCTGCGGTTCCGAGGGCACCGCAGCCGCAAGGGAGCCCCCGGATCCCGCCAGCATCATTCCCAGCACCACAAGACACAAAAAGCCCGCTGGGGAATTCTCCGCAGCGGGCTTCCCGTATCCGATGTTCAAGCTCACCGCACGAGGACGAGCGGTTGCCGCACAATCCCGAATGCTGTCTCCAACTGCACCACGTACACTCCCGCTGGGAGATTCAACCGCTCCGCATCCAGTATGGCACTGTGCTCACCTGCAGCACGGACACCCTGGTACACCGTCGCCACCGAACGCCCGTGCAGGTCGAGCAGCTCCAGCCGTACCCATCCACCCTCGGGCAGCACGTACCGAACCCGCGCCTGTGCGCTCACCGGATGCGGCTCTGCACGCCACAACTGCACTCCGTTGAGCACCGCAGGCTCAGATATGCCGGATAGCTGCACCCAGACCGCCCTGCTGGTATCGCTGCCGCACTCGTTCGTGACAACGCAGAAGTACAGACCCTCGTCGGACTTTGCTATGTTGGGAATCACGTAGAGCGCATTGGTTGCCCCGGCGATTGGAGTGCCGTCCTTGTACCACTGGTAGGTGAGCGGCGGCTCGCCCGTCGCTGCGACCTGGAGTTCAACTCGGCTGCCAGGATTGGCAACCACCGTATCTGCCGAAGGCTGCTGCGAGATCCGCGCCGGTTCCTTGACCCGTACCGTCACCTGCTCCGAGGTTACCTGCCCGCAGACGTTGCTGACCTGCACGGAGTACTGCGCCGTCTGAGTCGCGGTGAACTGGTACGTCGCGGAGGTGGCTCCGCTAATCGGATTCCCGTCCCGATACCACTGGTACTGCAACGGTCCAGTTCCCGTTGCCTGGACGCTCAGGGTGACCGTTGCTCCCCGGCACACAGCAACGCTCTGCGGCTGCTGAGCAATCGAAGGTGGCTCATTCACCGTCACCTGCACCCGCTCCGAGATTGTATTCCCGCACGGGCTGATGATGACAACCCACCACTCCCCAGCATCGGAGGTTGATGCCGTCGTGGTATAGGTCGCCTCCGTCGCTCCCGCAACGATGTTCCCATCGTGGTACCACTGGTATCCGTCAATCGTCCCCGTAGCTTGGACGGAAAGGGTCAGTTGCTGCCCAACGCACACCGTCTGCCCCGTAGGTTGCTGCGTGATACTGACCGCTTGCGCAATGGTCACCTCGGTTTGCGCCTCCTCCGTTGCCCCAGAAGGAATCGTTGTCACGACCACTGTATACACTCCCGCGTCCGCCGGCACGACGTTCACAATGCGCAGCGAATTCGTCTGCGCACCGCTAATACGTCCACCGTCGCTGAGCGGCTGCCCCTCCTTGAACCACTGATACTGCAGCCCACTCTCTCCCAACGGAGGCTCTGCCTGCACGGTGAGCACCAGCGTGTCCCCCTCACACTGCCGCTGGAGTGCCGGCGGACGGACCTTGATAATGGTGCCCGCCAGCGCTACCACTGTTGCGGCACTCCACATAGCAACCAACAGGGTCAACCCTCTGCGCCACATCGCAACTCCTCCAAAAGATTGCACATTCACTCAGTGTGTGCAAAAATACAAAAGCCGGCAGGGGAAAAGTTCCCCTGCCGGCAACTCCTTAGCGCACCACCACTACAACCTGCTGCCCAACCACCCGCCCCTCACGCTCCAACTGCACCACATACACCCCCGCCCCGCCAAACCCAATCCCCACCTCACCTCGACCCTCTACCCGCACCCGGCTCACCTCCCGTCCCAACACATCCCGCACCACCACCTCCCCTCGACCCATCACCCCATACCGCACCTGCCCAACCCCTGCCACCGGCTGCGGCACCACCTCCACCCACTCCCACTCTCCCGCATCCCCTGCCACACTCACCACCACCGATACCGTCACCCGTCCGCTCTCCACCTGCCCACACGTCCCCCGCACCACACACCAGTACGTCCCCGTATCCTGCTGCTGCGCCGCCGCTACCTCATAGCGCGCCTGCGTCGCCCCTGCTATCGGCTGCCCATCCTTGTACCACTGGTACTGCAGACCCGCCCCACTCGCCTGTATCTCCAACACCAACGGCTGTCCCTGCTGTACCTGCACCGCCTGCGGCACATCCCGCACAATGCGCGGCGCCTCCACCACGCTCACCTCCACCTGCACCGTCTGCTCCTGCCCACACACATTCTGCACCACGCACCAGTATGTCCCCGCATCCTGCAGCCGCGCCGCCGCTACCTCATAGCGCGCCTGCGTCGCCCCTGCTATCGGCTGCCCATCCTTGTACCACTGGTACTGCAGACCCCCTCCCGTCGCCCCAACCTCCAGCGCCAACGCCTCCCCCTCGCACACCGACCCACCCTGCGGCTGCTGCACCACCTGCACCGCCTCCCGCACCTCCACCTGCGCCCCTTGCGATACCACATCCACCCCCGCACCCACCAGGCTCACCACCACATCGTACGTCCCCGCATCCCCAGGCTGGACCGACCCAATGCGCAACTGCGCCGTGCGCGCCCCACTGATGCGCCCACCATCCACAAGCGGCTGCCCATTGCGCCGCCACTGGTACGCCAACTGCCCCGCCGTCGCCTGCGCCTGCACGCTCAAGACCACATCACTGCCCACACACCACTCCCCACCTTGCGGCTGCTCCACAATCTCCACCCCCGCCGACACCACCGCATACCCACGCTGCTCGGCTCGCCCACACAACCCCACAACCTCCACCCAGTAGTCCGTCCCAAAGTCCTGCGGCTGCACCCCGTCGATGACCAACACCGACGAGCGCGCCCCACTGATGCGCCCCCCATCCACAAGCGGCTGCGTCCCACGATACCACTGGTACTGCGCCTGATACGTCGGCGGCGCCCCTACCACGTTCGCCTGCACCGACAACTGCGCCCGACCTCCTACCCCAGTGTACACCGTGTCGGGCGCCGAGAGAATCTGCGTCGGACCCAGCACGTACACAATCGCCGGCTCGCTCGGCACCTGATCTGTCCCACAAGTGCCAAACACGATGCAGCGGTAGCGTGCCGAATTCGCATACTGCGCATTGCTAATCCGATACTCCGCCCCCGTTGCACCGGGGATATCAACCCACCCTGTTGCCTCCTCACGCTGCCATTGATAGCCCAGGACCGTCCCTTCCGCAACCACGCGCAGAATCGCCTCCCCTTCCAAGCATGTCAGCACCGACTGCGGCTGCTCCACAATCGTGAGAGGCACCGCTATAATGAGCTCCGCCAGATCCGACTGCACCGGCGTCGCACCACTGTTGGCGGTAATCAAGCATGCGTAGCTACCGGCGTCCTGTGCTTGTGTGTTCTGAATCGTCAGTGTCGGCGTCTGTGTGCCGAAGAAGCGCCCATCGTAGCCCTCTGGAATTGGGACGCCATTTTGCAACCACTGATACGATAGGCTCGCGTTGAAGGTCACGCTCGCTTGAACGCTGATGGTGACATCCGTCCCCTGGCACCCGTACACGGTATCAGCGGGCTGCTGGGTGATGGTGATGACAGGGATCACCTCATCGGCGCCCATGTACGGATTGCGCCGGTCCTCTCCATCAATATCCTTCGGCACCGTCGTCAGTAGCGCCGCGGTACCAATGAGCGGCTCGGCAACCTCGGTCAGGTGGTACTTATCCGACCCAAACGGTGGCAAGACACTGACAGAGTTTGCATCGTAGCCCGTCCCCACCTGCCAGTCCGCCAAGGTGGCGTAGTCAGTTCCACCCCAATTCCCCACGTAACTGCCCGAGCTGTACAGGTCGTTGTAATCCGAGTTCGAAAGCGGAGGGCCACCCCATGCATTTACGTAGTAGGCATATCCCCCACCGACATTCGCAAAGATGTTGTTGACCACATTGATGCCCTGGTAGCCGTCCACGTACATTGCAGCAGACCAGGGAGCGCTTGTGCCCAAGTGCACAGTGTTGTGGTAGAAGTTCACATTCGCCGTGTAGGCATAGAGTCCCGTCGTGCTGTTCCCGGTACCCACTCCGCCGATGATAACATTGTTGGCAACCAAGCCCGAAGGCTCCGTCGAGGGACGCCAATCCAGGTAGAGCCCGTACCCGCCATCAACGGTAACGACGTTCTCGCGCACCTGGAAGCTGCCCGTGAGGTTGTACAGGTACGCACCGTAATTGAACCCACTGCCCGAAAGCGCCGTTATGGTATTCTGGGCAAGCAGCAGTGCGTTTGCATACTGGACAACCACACCAAAGTAGTAGAAGCCCTGCAAAGTGTTCCCAACGATCTGAACGCCCTGAAGCGGAGCGGTCCAGTAATCAATCCACAGGCTGCCAGCGCCTCCGGTAAAGGTGTTATTCCGCAGCGTCAGGTTATGGCAGGCATTGTTCGAGCTGTAGAAGACTATCTCATCCCAGCTGTAGTTGTACGTCGCCGGACCACCGTTGAAGACGCAGCCCTCGAAGGTGAGGTTCTCCGTCCCGCCGGTCAACTCGACCACTCGCCAGTAGGAGCCTGTCCCATTGCTGGTGAAGGTCAGACGGCGGAAGCGCAGCCAGTCTGTCCCGTTGACCCGCACCACATAGTTTGCTGCACTGGTGTTGGAAGCTTGGATGACGACATCTGCGGCATTGCCCGACTCGGACTCAAAGGCAATCCAGCGCGTTGCACTGCCGGCTCCGGGAATCGCCCCAAAGCTCAGTTGCCCATTGTACGTACCGCTACGGATGCGGAAGCGTACCGTATCCAGCACCCCACCGATATGGAGGTACTGCACCGCTGCCTGCGGCGAGGCAAAATCCGGCGTGCTTCCGCCCACGGTATATGTACCCGCCAGTGCCGCTGCCAATTGCCCAGTAAAGCTGTCGTTTGCAGAGTTCGGGTCGGTAGTCCCATTGGGATTGCTCGTCGCCACAACGAAGGTGTAGAGAGTCTTCGGAGCGAAGTTGTACGAGCCGATGGTTACCGCCGTTGTCGCTCCCGGCGCCAGGCTTCCTGTCCAGTTGTACGGCGTCTGCGGAGTGCCATTGACGGACCAGTTGATGGTCACGCTCGAGATGGTGTTGTTGCCGTAGTTCTTCAGAAGCACCTGGACTGTCTGGCTCCCAGGGCTGAAGGGCGCAACCGGGGCAACGATTCCCGCAATCCCGGCATCGTTCGGCATGCCCGCCTGGATATCCAGCTGCAGGTTCGGGCGATTCGAGCTCGTTGTTCCAGAGGACACACTGCAGACTCCGTAATCGCAGTCGTTTATGTAGTACACAACGCTGGTGAAGGCTGTTGTTGTATAGTAGGTGCTGGCGTTGTAGGTGTAGTCATAGCAGCTTCCCTGGTAGAAGCAGATGTCAATGAGCAGATTCGAGCTGCCATCCCATGCAAACGGGGTGCCGAAGGTATGCGTGTTCCAGCCGGTGGTAACGGTGTAGGAGCTCACCGAGTACACCGTTGTCCAGCCAGTGTTGTCGAAGCTGCTCGAAAGCGAGGTCGCGCTCGTCTGCTTAAGCTTAATGGTGAAGTTCTGGAGCGCCTGCGTATTGTTCGTTGCCGCAACGTTGAACGCAAGACTGGTAATGCTCCCTGCTGAGCCTCCGGCGGCAATAATTTCGGAGGCAAGCACCAAAATCTGGTGCCGTGCCATTGTGTACCAATTGCCGTACGGCGCCGGATACGTATACGCACTGTTCGTGCTCGTCCCCGTTCCGATTGTCACCACGACCGCAGACAGTGGCAGGAAGCTCACAACCAAGAGCGCGCAAACGGACAGAAGTAACCGCTGCATGGTACCCTCGCGGTTTAGTTCGACCCCAATTGCCCTTATGGGCGCGCTAAAATACCAAACATTGCCCAAAGGAGTTCCCGATTCCTATCGGTAGCGCAGCGCTCTCCGCAGGCGAAGGATCCCCACCAGGGTAGCAGCGGCACTCCAGCTCCCCGAAAGTGCGATCGCCGCCAGCAGCTCCTGCGGCAATGCCGTCCCCCAGGCTGCACCATCCATCACATGCATCCAGGAAGCCCCCCACAGGGCGGCTCCGACAACTCCGGCAGCAGTACCAACGCTGAGCGCTCCCAGTGCCGCGCCCAGCGGCCCCCAGATCCGCAGCGGAGGAATTCCCAACAGCACCAGCACCTGGTACGCTCTCACCCGCGCCTGCATCCGGCTCACCGCAGCCCAGAGGAGCATCCCCAGCAGCGCTGCCATGACGGCTCCAACCGCTCCCCATCCCCACTGCCCCACCGTTCGGAACCACCACAGCCGCCGTGCCTGCTCCAGAGGGAAATGCAGCTCGGCTCCAGAACTGTGATGGCGAACCCGCTCAAGCAGCGCTGCAATGCGGTTGGGCGCCTCCATGTGTAGCCGCGCAATGAGCACGCTGGGGAGCAGGGAGTCCGGCACCTGCGGCAACTCCGCCTCTACCCCCAACCATCGCTGGAGCTCGCGCCAGCCCTGCTGCGGGGGAATCTGCCGCAGCTCGGCAACGAGCGGTTCCGCAGACAGCCAACGCCGAAGCTCAAGCGCCTGCTCCTCCGTCGGGCAGAAGAGCTGCAACTGCAATTCGCCCCAGAGCCGCTGCCATGTCCGCTCCAGCAGCCACCAACTCAGCATCCACCCCTGCAACAGGAGAGCTCCCAGCAGGACCACCCCTCCGTAGCGCAGTAGCTCACGCCACCATCGCCCAATCATGTGCGCTCCGAGCGGATAAACTGGACAAGCCCTCGCAGGTCCCGTGGGAAGCGGAGCAGTTCGCTCCAGCTCAGCCCGTACGCTTGGCGGACAAAGCGGAAGTTGAGCGCCCCCAGCACCAGCGTATACACCGCCACGCCCAGTGCCGAGAACAGCGGATTCCCCACAAGCCCCGCCAGCAGAAGAGTACCGGCTGCTACCCCCGTTGCCACCGCAATGTGCAACAGCATCTGTCGGGAGCGCCCTAATGCCAAGATCGCCGGTCCAAGCACCGCAAACGGCACCCCCAATGCACCCAGACTCAGCAGCTTGAAGTAGTCCACCGCCGGCTCATACTCCCGCGCCAGCAACGGCGGTAGCAGGAGCTCCGCCCCTCCCAGCTCGATGAGCAGCACGATCCCGGCAATGGTGAAGCTCAGTGCCGACAGCATCTTTCCCAGCAGAATCCGCAACTGCTCCCGTTCCCCGGCTGCTAATAGGCGAACTGCTGCCGGATGCAGCAATCCCGCAACGGCATCGAATACCGTATCGAAGACGCGGTAGAAGGTCTTGGCTGCCTGGTAGACCCCCACAACTTTCAGCCCGAAGAAGTACTGCACGGCGTAGACGTCCAGTTGACGCACCCCTGTGTGCAATGCCGAGGCAAGCGTCTGCGGGAGTGTAAAACGCAAGATCTGCCGCAGCGTGATGCTCCCGCGTAGCCCAAACTGCAGCCAGGGTCGGCACAGCCACACTCCATAGAGGGAGCTCACGCCCATGCCCGTGCAGGCGATTAGGAGCAGCTCCGGAAAGCCGCGGAGCTCCCGACGCCAGACCATCCAGAGCGTCAGTACCGTCATCACCCCCAGCCAACTGAGGTCCAAGGCAAAGACCTTGCGCATCTGCAGCTCTCGGTAGAGCAGCTTCACGCAGTACGACCGTGGGATGCTCAGCAGGCAATACAGCGGCAATGCTCCCAGCGCCACCGTTATGCGCGGCTCCTGAAACACCTGCGCCAGCGGCGCGCGCACAAGCCAGAGGAGCCCCGCAATCCCCAGCACAATCCCGCTGTGCAGCATCCCCACCAAGGTATTGAGCCGGGCACGCTCCCGCACATCCGCCCCAAACTGCACCAGCCCCAACAGCGCCGAAGAGTCGCTCAAGATGAAGATCCACGTCTGCACGTTCACCAGCAGGGCATACAGTCCATACTCCTCCGGCGGCACAACGGCAATCTGCAGCAGCATCACAAAGCCGTAGCCCACAAACAGCAGCCGTCCGGCAAATGCCCACCCTATCGTCCCGATGTGCTCGCTCAAGCGCACCATCGGATGCCCTCACTCCGCTGGCATCTGTGCCACCGCAATCTCCACACACCGCCACAGCTGCCGAGCCGATTGCCGCGCCACCGAGAGCACCTCCGCGTGGGTCAGCGGAGCTGCACGGTTCCCCGAAGCAGCGTTCGTGACAAGGCTGAGCACAAGCACCGGACAGCCCAGTGCAACGGCACAGGCAAGCTCGTGGACGGTGGACATCCCCACCACGTCCGCGCCGGCGAAGCGCAGGAAGCGAATCTCCGCCGGGGTCTCGTACATCGGTCCCAGCATCGCCGCATACGTCCCCTCCACGCACGCAATGCCCTGGGTACCAATGCACTCCCGCACTGCTCTCCGCCAGGTGCGCGGGAGAAAGCAACACGAGTAGTGGCGACGGAACTCCCCATCCACAGGCAGCGAGCGCAGGGTGAAATCGAGCACATCGCGCACCAGCACGAGCTCACCCGGCGCTAACTCTGGATTGACGGCTCCCGCCGCGTTGGTGAGCACGAATGCCCGCGCCCCCAGCAGCCACCCCAGAATGACCGGCGCAACGACCTGCTCCAACCGGTAGCCCTCGTAGAGATGGAAGCGCCCAAGGAAGAGCAGCACCGGAATCCCCGAGAGCCTGCACAGGCGCAGCTCCCCGGAATGCCCGGCAACGGTGCTGCGCGGGAACCCTTCGAGCTCCTCGTACCGGCACTGCCACAGTGGAGCGGGAAGCGCCTGCCCACCGAGCCCCGAGCCGAGGATAACAGCTGCGTGCGGTTGCTGCGGCAATTGCTCCCGAAGGCGCCGTGCAAGCTCGCTCCAGTGCAACCGCTGTCGTTGAAGCCACTCCATTTCGGGCGCAAATTTCGGGAACCTGTGCTCCACTGCCGGAGTATACGGCGTGCGGCGGCAGAGCAGCAGCCCTTCACCCTTCCCTGCCCCCGAAAGGGGCATCGGCGCAGCCCGACTCCGTACGGAGTTCGGGCTGTGCTTTTTCTTGAGCTCTGCGGATGCCCTTGTAGTTTTGCACTGCCGATGGCTGACCCACTGCTCAAACGCCTGGAATTGGCTCTCCGCCGCCGCGTGCTCCGGCGCTGGAGCGCCCCGGCAACGGTGCTCATTGATGCTCCCCGACCCATCCTCCAGCTCGATGCCGGAGCGCGGGTGCTCCTGCTGCGGCAGGACCGCATCGGAGACGTGCTGGTGAGCATTCCCACGATTCGGGTCCTTCGGAGGCATCTTCCGCAGGTTCAATTCGAGCTTCTGCTGAGCCGCAACAACTGGGGAGCCCGCCATGCCACCGCCGCATACGTGCAGCAGTGGTGGCTGTACCGGAAATCGCCCCTTGCCGTGCTCGGTCTACTTCGCCGTCTGCAGCGCCGCCGATACACCGTCATTTTGGACCTCACCGATAACGCCTCCGTCACCTCCACGCTCCTCCTCCACCTGCTCGATGCCCCAGTCAAGCTCGGCATCGCCAAGGAGAATGCCGCCGTCTACACCCACGTTGTCCCTCGGCTGGACCGCGCACGCGTTCACATTGTGGAACGCATCGCTCAACTGCTGCTGCCCTTTGGGATTGACCCCACGCAGGAGACGTTGGACCTGGAATACCCCATCGCGCCACAGGAGGAGCAGTGGGCTCTCCAGCAGTTGGGTCCCTGCGAACGTTCCTACCGTGTCGGGGTCAACCTCTCCGCTTCGCATCCGGACAAGTACTGGGGGCGCGAGAACTGGTACCGATTCCTTGCTCTCGTACAGCGCCGCCATCCGGATGCCGAGCTCCTGCTGTTTGCCTCTCCAGAATATGCCAGAGAGCAGCGCCTCCTTGCCAATGCGCTCGGGCTGCGGGCTCCGCGGGCACATTCCTTCCACGAATTCGCGCTCCTGCTGCACACGTGCGACTACATCATCACACCGGATACGGCTGCGGTCCACTTGGCAGCGGCTTGGAAACGTCCTTGCCTTGGGTTGTATGTCTGGGACAATCCTGAGCTTCTGCCGTGGACGCCGTACCGCTCGCCCTCGGAGATGGTCTTCACGCGCCAGGGTTCGCTGCGCACCCTGCCAGTGGAGGAAGCCCTGCAGGCATTTGAGCGTCTGCTTCAGCGGTATGCTCTGAAGAGCCCGTCCTCATGAACGGTCGTGCACTCGTGTGGGAGACCTTCCGGCGCTTCGTGGCACCGTTCCGGTGGCTGCTGCTGCTTTCGCTCCTCCTCAACGCCGCGCTTTCGGCGATCAGTACCGCTTCGATTGCCATCGTCGAGCCGATCTTCCGGGTGCTTTTCGGGACCGCTGCACCAGCACCGACGCCACACGACTGGTTGGGCAACCTCAAATACCAGCTCTTCGGCGCCCTGACAGCGTGGATGGTTGAAGGCTCTCCCCAGCAGGCGCTGCTGCGCTTGGCAGGCGTCGTCGTGGTGCTGTTTGTGCTGAAGAACCTCCTGAAGTACTCCGCTGCGCTCGTGGGGGCACGGCTGGAGGAGAGCATCATCAAGCGCGTCCGCGACGAGCTGGTCCAGAAGCTTGTGCGCCTCTCGGTGGGCTACTTTGCCCATCAGCGCACGGGCGCGCTCATGTCCATCGTGACCAACGATGTTGCGGTGCTCAACTCCAGCACCGTCGGTGCCACACTGACACTGGTGCGGGAATCGCTGCAGGCGCTGTTCTTCCTGGTGCTGCTACTGGTGCTCTCCTGGCAATTGACGCTTATCGCCTTGAGCGCAAGCCTTGTCAGCCTCCTGCTCATCCGCACCGCTACGCACTACCTGCGCCGCTACAGCAGCCGGATGCAGGCAGCGATGGCAAACTACACTGCAATCCTGCAGGAGCTCCTCAGCGCCATCCGTATCGTCAAGGCGTTTGCGGCAGAGGAGCGCATGGCGGAGGCGTTCTCCCGCGAGACGGGCAGCTACGTCCGCTCCGCGCTCAAGCACCAGCGGGTTATGGCGCTGCTGCCAGGCATCAACGAGCTGCTGGCAATTCTTGCCCTGGTGGTCGTGCTGGTGCTGGGCGGACACTGGGTCTTCGAGGGCAAGCTCCAGGCGCACGAGCTGTTGACCTTCCTGTTCCTCCTATTCGCCATTATGGCGCCGGTTGCCAGCGTTGTGCACTCGGTCTCGCAGTTGCAGCGCGGGATTGTGGTTGCCGAGCGCATCTTCTCCATCTTGGGCGAACAGCCGAGCGTGCGCTCCGGACACCGCCCGGTGCGCCAGTTCCGCCACCGCTTGGAGGTGCGCAACGTGAGCTTCTGGTATCGCCCCGGCGCACCGGTACTCTCGCAGGTCTCCTTCACGCTCTCGCGCGGGCAAACCATCGCCATCGTGGGCAGCAGTGGCAGTGGGAAATCAACGCTCCTGGACCTCCTCATCCGCTTCTACGATCCCTGCGAGGGCTCGATTCTGCTGGACGGCGTGGATATTCGCGAATTCCGCCTGGAGGACTACCGGGCGCTCTTCGGCATCGTACCGCAAGATGCCCCACTGTTCAACGACACGGTTGCCAACAACATCCGCTTCGGGGCACCGGACGCTACGATGGAGCAGATCATCCATGCCGCGCGCCTTGCCAATGCGCACGACTTCATCATGGAGCTCCCCGAGGGCTACCACACCCTCATTGGCGACCGCGGAGTGCTCCTCTCCGGTGGGCAGCGGCAGCGCATCGCCATTGCGCGGGCGTTGGTGCGCAATCCCGCAATCCTCCTCTTCGACGAAGCCACCTCTGCCCTGGACACGGAATCCGAACGCGCCGTGCAGCAAGCCATCCAGCAGGCATTGGAGGGGCGCTCCGCCATTATTGTGGCGCACCGGCTCTCCACCATCGTTCACGCCGATGAGATCCTGGTGCTCGAACAGGGGCGAATCGTCGAGCGGGGCACCCATCAGCAGCTCCTCCGGCGCGGGGGCGTGTACGCGCGACTGTGGGAGCTGCAATTCGCCGAATCAATTGCGCACCCGAACGGGAATGCGTAAGTTCAGCGGGCTGTTACAGGCAGTGCTCACCAGGCGGCACTCGACCCACTGCAGCGTATCCGTGCTCAGCCCCTGGCGATTGACCCACAGCCGCAGCAGCACAACCGAATCCGGCTCGATCACCGCCTGAGCGAGCTGAACCGTCACACACCAGCAGCTCGGCTGCGCTTGCAGGATATGCACGGGCTCGCTGCCGCGATTGCGCAGCAGCACCGTTGCGCTCCCGAAGCGCTCCCCTGGAGCCAGCTCAATCGTGGGCAAGGGCAACAGCGGCTCTATCTCCGGCGGCATCCCCACGGCGGCGATGCAGCTCAATAGCGTCCCTACGCTCAGCTTAGCCCAGAAGCGCCTGCAGCACATCGGAGAACTCATAGAATCCCTGCCGCGATGCAATCCACTGCGCTGCCAGCAACGCCCCTGCAGCGAAGCTCTCCCGGGATTTTGCCCGATGGATGAGCTCCACACTCTCCCCGGGGGCATCGATGTAGACGGTGTGCGTTCCAATGACCTCCCCACCGCGTGATGCGCTCACGTGCAGCACGTCTTCGGGGAGGGGTCCCTCGGTGGCAGTGCTCGCCGTACGTTTGCGCGGGAGCTCGCGCAGGATCAGCTCCGCCAGCCTCCGTGCTGTGCCGCTGGGGGCATCGCGCTTGTGGCGATGGTGTATCTCGTGGAGAAAGATGTCGTAGTCGGGCATACGGGCAATGAAGCGCGCCGCCTGCTGCACCAGGTGGTAGAGGAGCTGCACACCGATGGCGAAGTTGCTCGCATAGACCACTCCGCCACCCCAGGCATCGGTCTGGCGGCGCAGCTCCTCGCGGTACGCCTCCCATCCCGTCGTCCCGATGACCAGCCGCTTGCCCGCCTGCAGGGCAAGCTGCGCCGTGTGCGGCACAGCCTCGGCAACGGAGAAATCCACCACCACGTCCGCCTCCGTTAGCTCCTGTACCGAGGTCAGGGGACGGGAGCGGGAGAAGATCGCCGTCACCGCAAACCCTCTGCGGCGCGCCAGCGACTCGATCTCCCGCCCCATCCGCCCATACCCCACCAACGCCAGCCGAGGCAGCTCCATCAGCGCTGCGTTTGCTGCCCCACCACACTGTGGCGCCGACCGTAGACGGCATAGATGAGGAGCCCAAGCGCCATCCACCCCAGAAGCCGAATCCAGGTGTCCAGCGGCAGCGAGAGCATCTGTACCAGGGACACCAAGGCACCCAGAATGGGGATGACCGGCATCCAGGGCACCCGGAAGGGGCGCGGTAGGTCCGGTCGCTCATACCGCAGCACAATCACCGCAATGCAGACGATGGTGAACGCCAACAGCGTTCCAATCGAGACCAGCTCCCCCAGAATCCCGATGGGGAACAACCCAGCGATCACCGCTGCGATGCTGCCTGTTAGCAGTGTTGCTCGTGCCGGGGTGCGGAACTTCGGATGCACCGCCGCGAAGAACTGCGGCAGCAGCCCATCCTTCGCCATCGTGTACAGGATGCGTGGCTGCCCCAGCAGCAGCACCAGGATAACCGAGGTCAGTCCCGCAATCGCGCCCAACTTCACAATGTGGCGAAGCCAGTAGAGCGGCTCCCCTTCGGCACTCTGCATTGCGTTGACCGCCACTGCCATCGGGTCGGGCACCCCCAGCTTGGAGTAGTGCACCACCCCCGTCATCACCAGCGCAACCAGGATGTACAGCAGGGTCGAGATCAGCAGCGACCCGATGATGCCGATAGGCATATCGCGCTGCGGATTGCGCGCCTCCTGCGCCGCCGTCGAGACCGCATCGAAGCCGATGTAGGCGAAGAAGATCACCCCCGCACCCCGCAGAATTCCGCTCCAGCCGTAATGCCCGAACTGCCCAGTGTTCTCCGGAATGAAGGGAATCCAGTTGGCAACGTTGACGTAGGCGGCGCCGAAGGTGATGAAGAGCAAAATCACGCCCACCTTCACGAACACGATGATGTTGTTGACCGTGGCGGATTCACGAATCCCCAACACCAGCAGCGTCGTCAGCACAGCGATGATGAGCGCCGCCGGCAGGTTGAATACCGCCCCCGTTGTTGCCCAGCTATGGGTCTTCGGGTCAAACGCCAGTGGTGCCGATGCCAGCTCCTTGGGCACGTGAATGCCAATATCCGCCAGCCAACTGACGACGTAGCCCGACCATCCAACCGCTACCGTCGAGGCGCCAAAGAGGTACTCCAGCAACAGGTCCCAGCCGATAATCCAGGCAAAGAACTGCCCCAGCGTCGCATACGCGTACGTATACGCGCTGCCGGCAATCGGGATGAGCGAGGCAAACTCAGCATAGCACAGCGCGGCAAAGACGCACCCCAGCCCCGAGAGCACGAACGAGAGCGCAATCGCCGGTCCGGCATACTGCGCTGCCGCCTGACCGGTGAGCACGAAGATCCCCGCACCGATAATCGCCCCAATGCCCAGTGCAACCAGGTTGAGCGGTCCGAGCTCCCGCCGCAACTCCTGCGAGGTTGCTGCCTCGCGAATCAGCTCATCAACGGACTTCGTCGTGCGCATCTGCCTACTGAGCTGTCTGACATACGCCCAACACGGTCCGCAAATTAGGGAACGCACCTTGAATCGCGTTGGGCAGCCGCCGTGTATCTTTGCACTGCCGTTGTGTGTACACGGAGCTGTCTGCTTGTGCCACATCCTTTGCACCTCCCATGCGACCTCAGGTAGGACAGAAGGCACCGGAGTTCGCGCTCTACGATGCCGATCGCCAGTTGCGTTCGCTGCAGGAGTTCCTCGCCGCTGGAGCGCCTGTGGTGCTGGCGTTCTTCCCGGGCGCCTTCACCGGCGTGTGCACCAAGGAGATGTGCACCTTCCGCGATGAATTCGGGCGCCTCCGCGAGCTCAATGCCCAGTTGCTGGGCATCAGCGTTGACGGACCCTTTGCCAACAAAGCCTTTGCCGAGCAGCACAACCTGCCCTTCCCGCTGCTGTGCGATTACGAGCGCCGAGTCGTGCGCCTCTACGACGTGTACCACGAGGACTTCGCCGGGCTCAAGGGCTACGTTGCGGCAAAGCGCAGCGTGTTCGTGCTCGACCCCAGCGGAACAGTGCGCTACGTGTGGGTGACAGAGAACCCGGGCATCGAGCCTCCCTATGAGGAGGTCTTCCGTGCCGTCGAACAAGCCCGGCAGTGACCCCGAGCGCTCTCGCTCACGGATACGTTGGCAGCACGGGGGCTAATTTTGCACCCAGTGCAAGCCGCACGCGTTGCCGAATGCGAACGGTGCTGCTTCCCCTTGTGGCAGCGCTCCTTGCCACAGGCTGCGACGTCATCAGCCCGCCGTACACTGAAGAGAGCCCTGCCGATACGGGCACCGCAGGCGCCTTCGTGCAGAAGGTGCTGCTGGAGGATTACACCGGCTTCCGCTGTGGCAACTGCCCCGAAGCTCACGAGCGCGCCCAGGAGCTGCAGGCTCGCTACCCCGGGCGCGTTATCCTCATGAGTGTTCACGCCGGATTCTTCGCTCGCCCTGCTGCGCCGCCGTACACGTACGATTTCCGCAACCCGGTGGCAACCGAGCTGGACGAGTTCTTCGGCATCAGCCGGGCGGGGAATCCCAATGGGATGGTCAACCGCCGGGGATACCCCGGCAACCACATCCTTGCGCCGACCGCCTGGGCTGGAGCCGTGGCGGAAGCCCTCCAAGGCAACGCCCCAGTGGCATTGTCCCTGGAGGCGCGGCTGGACACCAGCCGCTGGGAGCTGACCATCACCGCGCGGGTGCGCTACCGAGAGCGCGGCACGCCGAACGACTACCTGGCGCTCTACGTGGTCGAGGACAGCATCGTACAGTACCAATTGGACTACCGCCGCACCCCACCGGATATCCCCAACTACGTCCACCGCTTTGTGCTGCGGGATGGTGTCATGGGGGCATGGGGCGAACAGCTCCATCCCGAGGGCGTCGCCGCCGGCGATTCACTCAGCCGCACGTACCGCTACCGCTTCCCGCGCGAGAAGGACTGGCGCCCGCAGCACTGCGGCATCATCGGCATCGTGCATCGCTACGGCACAACGTACGAGGTCGTCCAGGCCGAATACGTCCCGTTCGTGCTTCAGTAGGTCATCGGGCAATGGCTGAATCCTCTGCTTCCTCGCTCCGCCGGCAGACCGTAACGCTCATCCGCGGCGATGGCATCGGTCCGGAGATCACCGCTGCGGTGCAGGAGATTCTGGATGCCGCCGCAGTCCCCATCGAGTGGGAGGAACGCGAAGCCGGCTTGGAATGCGCCCAGCGCTGGGGTACACCCCTGCCCGCGGAGACGCTCGCTTCGATCCTGCGCAACCGCGTAGCGCTCAAAGGTCCAACGACCACGCCCATCGGCAGCGGGCACAAAAGCGTCAACGTGACCATCCGGAAGGCGCTTGACCTCTTTGCCAACGTGCGTCCGGCGCGCTCCCTTCCTGGTGTGCGCACTCGCTTTGAAAACGTTGACCTCATCGTGCTGCGTGAGAACATCGAGGATACCTACGGCGGCATCGAGCACTGGCAAACGCCCGATGTTGTCCAGCAGTTGCGCATTATCACGCGTCCGGGCTCGGAGGTCTTCATTCGCTTTGCCTTCGAGCTGGCGCGCCGGCAAGGGCGACGCCGCATCACCTGCGTGCACAAGGCGAACATCCACAAGATGAGCGACGGACTCTTCCGCGAGCTCTTCTACCGGATTGCCGCCGAGTACCCGGAGCTCCACGCCGATGACATCCTCATCGACAACCTGTGCATGCAATTGGTGGTGAATCCGGAGCGCTTCGACGTGCTGGTGCTGCCGAACCTCTTTGGGGATCTGGTCAGCGACCTGTGCGCCGGGCTGGTCGGCGGCTTGGGAGTTGCCCCCGGCGGGAACATCGGCACTGGGCGCGCCGTCTTCGAAGCCGTGCACGGTTCGGCACCCGATATCGCCGGGCGCGGCATTGCAAACCCGACGGCACTGCTGCTGTCGGCAGTCCAGATGCTGCACTTCCTCGGGCTGCACCGCCACGCCCACCGGATCGAGGAAGCCGTGCGGTTGACCCTGGCATCCGGCATCCGCACACGCGACCTCGGAGGCAATGCCACCACGCGGGAGTTCACCCGCGCGGTGATCAGCAACCTTGCGCCGCTGGATTTCACCGAGCTGCCCACGCTGCCGGAGGCTCCCCCGCCTGGTCCGCAGCCGGTTGCCTCGCCCGAATCCGCCCCCTGGCACCTCCACGGTATGGATGTCTTCGTGCGCTCGCGCGAGGGCTTGCCGGCGCTGCCACAGCAGCTCGGTCCGCTGCAGCTCCAGATGATCTCCAACCGAGGCACGCGCGTCTTTCCGGGCGAGCCCCCGCCCATCCTGCTGGTGGACTGGTACCGCTGCCGCTACCTCTCCCCAGACCCCATCACGCCGGAGCAGCTCCTGCAGGCACTGCAGGAGCTGACCGCTGCAGGGGTGCGCTGGATGCACGTAGAGCTGCTCCACCACGTCAACGGTACTGCGCTCTACAGCAGAGCCCAAGGCGAAGAGTGACGTCTCACAACGCTCTCGACCCCATGTCGCTGGAACTGCTCAAGCGTCTGTGCTCAACGCCCGCCGTCCCCGGTCGCGAGGAGCCGCTGCGTGAACTGTTGAAGAGCGAGCTTGCCCCGTACGCCGATGAGCTCTACACCGACGTCATGGGCAACCTCTTTGCTCTGCGGCGCGGCACCGGTGAGCGGCGGCGCAAAATCATGCTCGCCGCGCACATGGACGAGATCTCCTTCGTCGTGCGCCACATTCACAAGGACGGCTTCCTGTACTTCCACCCGCTCGGCGGGTTCGACCCGCGCACGCTCGTTGCCCAGCGCGTCAAGGTCTACGGCAAGCGCGTCCTCGATGGCGTCATCGCCATCAAAGCCGCTCACCTGACCACCCCGGAGGAGCGCTCCAAGGTCATCCCCATCGAAGAGCTCTTCATCGATGTCGGGCTCCCCGCCGAGGAGGTCAAGGAGTTGGTGAGCATCGGCGACCCGATCACGCTGGAGCGCGAGCTCATCGAGATGGGCAACCTCTACACGGGCAAGACGCTCGATGACCGCATCGGCATCTACGTCATGCTGCAAGCCTTCAAGAGCTTTACCCACAGCAGCGACGATGTCTACGCCGTTGCAACCGTGCAGGAGGAGGTTGGCGTCCGCGGTGCTCGCACCGCTGCCTTTGGGCTGGAACCCGATATCGGCATCGCCATCGACGTCACCATTGCTGCCGATACCCCAGGGACGGAGGAGCACCAGCAGTGCACGCGGCTGGGGCAGGGCGTGGCAATCAAGCTGCTGGATTCCTACTCCATCTCCCACCCTGGGCTGGTGCGCTTCCTGCGCCAGCTTGCCGAAGAGCACAACATCCCCTACCAGATGGAGGTGCTGCCGCGTGGCGGAACAGATGCCGCCGCGATGCAGTTGAGCCGTTCGGGCATCCCCGTGTGCACAATCTCCATCCCGAACCGCTACACGCACTCGGTCGTCGAATGTGTCCACCGCGAGGATGTGCAGGCGGCGATCGAGCTGGTGAAGGTGTTCCTGGAGCGCTCGGCGGAGTTCCAACCTTGAGCCACTCCCCTCATGGGCAGACCGCTGCGCTGGTGGCAGAGCTTCCTGGGTGGTGTGGTAGGAAGCCTGTTGCTGGTGGCAGCAGCACTCTACCTTGTGCTTCAACATCCCGTACCACGGCGCTGGCTGCTGGAGCAGCTGCTGCAGCGCTTCAATGCGGGGATCTCCGGCACGCTCTCCATCGGCGACCTCCAGGTGCGGCTGACTCGGCTGGAGCTCTTCGGCGTTGTCCTGTGCGACCGCAGCGGCGATACCGTCGCCGCTGCCGAGCGGATTGCCATCGCGTACGAACCCTTCGCGCTCACCCAGCGGCGGATCATCCTCCCCACGGCGCGTGCTGAGGGAATGCGGCTCACGCTGGTCCGCGGACGCGATAGCCTGTGGAACTTCGAGCGCATCTTCCCGCGCGATACCCAACGCGGCGAACCTCCGGAGCTCTCCATCTGGCTGCGCAGCTTCCACCTGCAGGATGCCGAGCTCACGGTTGTGGATTCGCTCAGCCCCGCCGGCGAAGGCATCGCCGGACAGCAGCGCTGGCAGCTCCGCCGGCTCAATCTCCTTGCCAGCGCAGCCATCTTCCCGCACGAGCGCCGAGCGAATCTCGCCGTGCGCTCCTTCAGCGCAACGGAGCTGCTCTCGGGCGCGGTGGTGGAACACCTCAGCGGCAGCATCGCGCTTTCGCCCAGAGAGCTTCGGTTGGAGGAGTTTCGCTTCCGGACGCCCGGTGCAGGAGTGCGGTTCGATATTCGGGCAACATCGCCGCAGCCCACAACGCCGGATTCGCTGCTGCAGCAGGGGCAACTCCAGCTCTTCGTGCGCATCGATTCCCTTGTGCCACGGAGGCTCCGCCCCTGGCTCCCCTCAGTGCCACCGCTGACGGCAGACCTCTCCGGCATCCTGGAGGGCAGCGGCACCCTGGAGGAGCTCCGCCTGCAGCATCTCTGGCTCCACAGCCCTGAAGGCTGGCTCCGTGGCAGCTTCCGGCTCCGCAATGGGCGCCAGCCCGAACGTGCCCAACTCTCCGGCACCATCGCTACGGCAATGGTGCCCGTGAAATGGCTCCGGAGCGTGGCGGCAGAGTTTCCCCCCGAACTCACCGCGCTGGGCTTTGTGCGGCTGCAAGACCTCCGCATCAGCGCCTCGCGTGATTCTATCGCGTTCGAAGGGGGACTCCGCACGGGGATTGGAGCGCTCCAGCTCCAAGCCTGGCTGCACGACCCGCTGGGCGAGCTCCCCGCCTACCGCGTTCGCCTACGCACCACCGGAATCGCCCTCCACGAGCTGTTGCCTCCAACGGCACGGCAGCTTCAGCCACTCCTGCTGCGCGGAAGTTGGCAGCTTGAGGGGCGCGGTCGCGAGCTCTCTCGGCTTCAACTCCGACTCCAGGGCACGGCAACGGGCGGGCAGATCGGCAGCCTGCCAATCGCCCAATTGGATGCCAGCCTCCAGCTCTCCGAGGGCTTCCTAACCGTAGACTCCCTCCGGCTGCAGTCGGTCCTGGACGAGGATTCCACCCAGGTCCGCGCCTACGGCTGGGCAGACCTGCGCACGCCCGAACAGCCGAGTTACCGCTTCAACGCCGAACTCGTCCACTTTCCCCTGGCTGCCGTGCTGCAGGATACGGCGCTCCCGCAGTGGCTCAGCGCGCGCTTCCAGCTCTCCGGACGTGGAGCGCATCCGGACAGCCTGGAGGGCTTCCTGCAGGCGCAGCTCTCCGAGCTGCAGTACGCCCAATGGGCACTGCTGCCCTTTGAGCTGGCGGTCAGTATCAGCCGACCTTCGGCATCGGTGCGCTTTGTGCAGGTGACCGGGGCACCAGCAACGGTACAGCTTTCGGGACAGTGGCGGCTGAGCCAACTGCCAACCCTGCTGGAGGCGATGTCGGCAGCCTCCCAACACTGGCTCTGGGCGCAGGAGCAGCACGTTCGAGCGACTGCCCCTCCGCCGGTGCAGTTGCGCCCACTGCCGGATACCGCCACCGTGGCATTCCGCCTGGAGATCCGCGATCTGGGCTGGCTCAACCGCTGGCTTGCTCCGAACGAGCTGACCGGCTCGCTCAGCCTGGAGGGGACGCTTTCGGCACGCCCGGATTCGCTCCGCCTGGAATTCTCGCGCCTGCTGCTGCGCGACCTCCACCTGCGGACGCCGGAATCGCAGGTGCGCATCGGCGCTCTCCGCGGCGACGGGCTCAGGCTGGGATTCTCCGCTCGTCCCACCATACAACTGCGTACGCTCGGCGGCTCGCTTCTGCTTGAAGCACTCAGCAACGGCAAGCAGCAGTTGGATTCCCTGCACCTGGCGTACACGCTCTCTCCCGACAGCGGGCGGCTGCGCCTTTCGGCACAGTTGCTGCAGCTCCGGATGCTTTGGGAGGCACGCCTTGTGGACGAAGGCACGGCGTACCGGCTCTCCACACCGCTGCTTGCCCTGGAGTACACAGCCGCTGGGCTACGCTGGATGGCGCCGCGCCCCTTCGAGCTGTACATCAGCCCGGAGGGCATCACCGTGGATTCGCTACTGCTCCAACGCCCGGAAGCCGAACGGCTCTGCGTGCACGGCAGAACCGGATGGGAGAGGTTCGCCGGACTGGAGCTCTCCGTACAGGGGCTTCGACTGCGCGACCTTCTGCCGGTTGTGCTCGCAGACTACCCGGAGGTCCAGAATCTCGATGGCTTGATAGACTCTGCGCGGGTTCGGCTCCAGGGAGCCTTTGCCGCTCCGGAAGCGCTTGGAAGCCTCTGGCTGCGGCAACTGCGCTACGAGAAGGTGCCGCTGGGCACGCTCCGAATGCACTTCGCCACGCAAGCCAACACCCTGCAGGGCGAGCTCTTCCTGGAACAGCAGCAGCAACGGTTGCTGGTGTCTATCGGGAGCTTCCCGCTTGTGCCGGAGGAGTTCGAACGCGTCCCCGTTGCGCTCTCCTTGCGGGCGGAGCAAATCGCTGCCACAGTGCTCAGTCCGGCAGCGCCACAACTGCGTGAGCTCAGGGGACAGCTCAGCGCCGAGCTCACCATTCAGGGACACCTGCCAACGGGGCTGGAATTCGAAGGGTGGCTGCGCAGCGACACCCTCTCGTTCATGCTGCAACGAACTGCCATCCCCTACCGAGCACTGGTGCGGGCACGCTTCCTCCGGCAGCAGTTGACCATCGAGCAGCTTGCCCTGTGGAATCTCCCCGAGGACCTGCCCAACAGTGGTGCAACGCTGACCGGCACCATTGGACTCCGCGAGCTGCGTCCCTGGGCGTTCGACCTCCGGGTGCGGATCCGGCGCCTTCTGGTGCTGAGCTACGCTTCGGCGGCGGTGAATCCGATGTTCTACGGTCCCGTACTCATCAGCACCGGCAGTGAGAGCCTGCAGTTGTGGGGGACGTGGGAGCAGCCGCAGCTCAGCGGGACCCTGCTGCTGCTCTCTGCCCGCCTAATTCTGCCCGAACCCTTCCTTGCCGAGGCACAGCAGCAGTGGCTGTTGGCGCAGTACCATTGGGTCGCTGCCCGCCAGTTTCCGGAGCTCCCCCCGCCTGCGCCGCCGGCAAGCGAAGCCGATTTTGCAACGCGCCTGCGCTACGACCTGCGCGTGTACCTTGTCGGCGAGTTCTTCCTGACGGTTGACCTGGCGCCTACGCAGCAGTTGATTGCAATCCTGGAAGCCGAAACCCCAGGGGTACCGCTGGCGTACGTTACCGGACCCGACGGGAAGCCTCAGCTCCTGGGGCGCTTCCGGCTGCGCGAGGGCTCAACGTACAAGTTCTACCGCAACTTCGCCGCCACCGGTGTCATCGCCTTCACCACCGGCGAGCTGGACAATCCCGAACTGGACCTTGAGGTGCGCTACCAAGGCGTACGCATCCTCGGCGGGCAGCGCCAAAGCTATGAGATCCGCTTCACCATCCAAGGCAGCCGTCGGAACCTGCGCATCGGCAACTGGCGCTACTGGATTGCCGGAACCCCCGGAACGGGCGATGAGAGCAAGCTCTTCTCCGATATCGTCTGGCTGCTGTTGACCGGGCGCACGCAGGAGGAGCTCGAAGGCGGCGGTGCAACGCAAGCCGCCTTGGGCAGCAATATCCCCATTGCCAATCTCACGACGATCGCCTCCAAAGCCGCAACCGAGCTCTTCCGCGGGCTCGGCGTTGTGCAGGATGTGCAACTGGACCCTGTGAGTGGGACCTTCGACCTGGAGCAGCTTCGGGCGCGCATCACCGGGCAGCTCGGCGGCATCACCCTGCGGTGGGGCGGAACGGTCGGCAATCCTCTCCAGCAAGCCGAGTTCAGCGTTGAGATCCCACTGAGCGAGCTGCTGCGCGGCAGCCCTGGGTTCCTGCGTCAAGTCCTACTGCAACTGAGCACCACGACCGGCAGCAGCACCGTTACCCTACCGAGCAACCAGCGGCTGTGGGAGGTGCGTATCAGCGTCCGGCTATGATGGCTGCGTGTGCATGGGTGAGCCTTGCTCTTCTGCTGAGCGCCTGCGCCAGCACCGTCCGCTTCAGTAGCTCCGATGGGAACGCTCCACTGGGGCGCAGCTTCCGCGGGATTGCCTCCTACTACGGTGAGGAGTTCCGCGGGCGCCTCACCGCCAGCGGTGAACCCTACGACCCTGCACAATTCACCGCCGCTCACCCGAGCTTGCCCTTCGGCACACGGCTGCGCGTGCGCAACCTGTCCAACGGGCGCACGGTGGTCGTGCGCATCAACGACCGAGGTCCACGCCTGCCGGGGCGCGTCTTGGATCTCTCCCTGGCTGCTGCCCGTGCCCTGGAGATGCTCGCCCAGGGCATCGCCGAGGTGGAGTGCGAAATCCTGCCTTGACCGTGCGGAGGGTGAGGGACTCGAACCCTCATGGGCTCATCGCCCGGCGGTTTTCAAGACCGCTGCCCTACCAGTTAGGCGAACCCTCCGGAAGCACACCGGCGCTTGATACGACGTTTCTCGCCGCGCCGTGTTGCCCACCACCGCTTACTGCACCTGGTAGTTGAGCAGTACGCCGCCTCGCCCTCAAATTTCATCTGCCGTGGAGGCAGCGGCGGCGGCAGTTGAACGTTTAGACTCCCGGGTCCGGTGCGGTCGGAAACTCGCCCGATGTTCTCCGCAAACCCCATCGCGATCGGCATCTCGAACCGGACAGGGACCCGGATCCCCTGGGCTTCGAAATTCCCGATGTAGTTCAGCTTCAGCTCGAACTTCTCCGCCTGCACCGTCTGACCACGCTCGCGAATCTGCACCGCCTCACTCCCCACACGCCGCCCACTGAGCCGGGCAACGCCAATGAACGTCCCCGTGTACCCAAAGAGCTCCACGTTGTCCAGGCGCACGCTGTCCTGCGTGCTCCAGGATTGCCCGGAGAAGTCCACCATCAGCATCCACGGACCGAATACCCTGAACGGACTTTCAAACATGCGGCTCGTGTCCAAGTACATGTAGAGCTTGTTGCCCTCGAGCGCCATGTAGGTGGTATCACCCGCTTGCCCGTCGATGTAGCTTACCAGCGCATACGCAGTTTTGCCCGCTATCCGGACGGTGCCAACCACTACCGTAGAATCGCGCTGCTCCGTCCCCGGCTTTTCATTTCCGTTCGTGTCCAACTGCACCCTGCTGTACACCCACCAGTTGCCCACCGCCAGAGGCATGTAGTTCTTGGGCTGCGAGGGCTGCGTCGGCTCCTCCTTCGAACACCCCACCATGACAAGGGCAGCAAGCGCTGCCGCCGGAATCCACCACCGCTTCATGGCATCCACCGTTGAGAGTTCGACATATGACCGTGCCGGCTCACGCAACGGTGACCTCGGCACACAGGTACACATCCTGAATGGCATGCAGCAGCCGAATCCCCTCCTCCATCGGGCGCTGGAACGCCTTGCGCCCGGAGATGAGCCCCATCCCACCAGCTCGCTTGTTGATGATAGCGGTGCGCACGGCTTCGGCAAAATCGCTTGCACCCTTGGATTCGCCCCCGCTGTTGATGAGCCCTACGCGCCCCATAAAGCAGTTCGCCACTTGGTAGCGGCACAGGTCGATGGGATGCTCCGAGGTCAGCCGCTCGTACACCAATGGGCTGGTCCGACCGAAGTTCAGCGCTACAAAGCCGCCGTTGTTCTCCGGCAGCTTCTGCTTGACCAGGTCCGCCTGCAGCGTCGCACCGAGGTAGTTCGCCTGCCCGGTCAGGTCGGCTGCAACGTGGTAGTCCTTATCGGCTTTGAAGGCACTATTGCGCAGGTAGCACCACAGGACCGTTGCCATCCCCAGCTCGTGCGCATAGGCGAAGGCTTCGGCAATCTCGCGAATCTGGCGGCTGCTCTCCGGGGAACCGAAGTAGATGGTCGCTCCAACGGCAGCGGCACCCATGTCGTAGGCTTGGCGAACCGTTCCGAAGAGCACCTGGTCGTACTTGTTCGGGTAGCTCAGCAGCTCGTTGTGGTTGAGCTTGACGATGAAGGGGATCTTGTGGGCATACTTGCGGGCAACGCTGCCGAGCACCCCAAAGCTGGAGGCGACGGCATTGCACCCGCCTTCGAGCGCCAAGCGCACGATGTTCTCCGGGTCGAAGTATATCGGATTCGGCGCAAAGCTGGCACCGGCGGAGTGCTCCACCCCTTGATCCACCGGCAGGATCGAGAGATACCCCGTCCCCGCCAGCCGACCGGTGTTGAGGATCCACTGCAGATTGCGCAGCACCCGATTGTTGCGGTCCGAGCTGGCAAAGACGCGATCGACAAAGTCCGGTCCCGGTAGATGCAGCAGCTCTTTGGGAATCGTCGTGCAGCGGTGCTCCAGGAGCTCGCGCGCCTGTGCTTCACCCAAGAGCTCGACGATGCGATCCAGAATTGCACCATCTGCGCGTACCCGTGGAGCCTGTACCGCCGGTGCCTCCGCCATCTTCCCCGGTCGGATCGTTTGACCTCTCGGCTGCAAATTTACCGCAACCGAGAGCTTCCTCACGTTGTCGGCTGCACGGAGCCCAGCGCTTCAGGACGGCGAACCCAGTACAGCAGCCCCACAAGGAACATCCCAAGGGCAAGCACCAGCCATACCCCTTGCAGCACTGCCCAGCTCCTTAGGTACAGCCCCAGCGCGGACCCCAACACCTGCAGGATCCCCAGCCACAGCAGCGGCGGCGCCAGGAAGCCCGTTGCCATGAGCCCAATCCCCACAACGAACGCCCAGAATGCCGAAAACCACATCCCGGACACCGCCGGCTCACCCCGGGAAACCGCAAGGACGAAGAGCCAGCTCCCCGCCGCCAGCGCACCCCAGAGCACGCCCAACTTCTGCGCGAGGCTGACCCGAAAGGGCATCTCCGCCAGCCGCCCCTGCCGCGCCGCCGTCGTATAGCTCAGCAGCATCGCGGCGAAGATCGCACCAGCGAACACCACAAACACCAGCGCCGGTTGCTGCGCAAAAAGGTAGAGGCTCCCGATCCCAAGCACCGCCGCCCCGACCCAGTAGAGCACCGTCGGGAAGACGCCAAAGAGCAGCCCCGTAGCAATCGCAAAGGCAAGGAACATCCCCTCAGCCCAAAACGCCCGGTGCAGTACGAGCTGGAGCACCTGGTTGAGCACCCCGTAGAGCCCCCACCCAATGAGGTAGGGCGCCACATGGCGCATCTCCTGCTGTCCCCGCGCCGTCAGGAGGCGCAGGACGTCCACCGTCTCAAGCAGTTGCTGCAGTTCCTGCTGCGAGAGCTTGTGCGATTGCATTGTGCGTCCCGTTGTTGTGGAACATTCTACGGCTGCCCGCCCGAGAGGGGACCCAGCAGCCCACGCAATGCTTCCAGATACTGTTCGAATCGCCGACGCCCGGATTCGGTGAGCTGATACACCGTCCGCGGACGCCGCCCCTGGAACCCCTTCCTGGCGTGGATAACCCCGGCTTCCTCCAACACGCGCAAATGCTGCGCCAAATTCCCATCGGTCACTCCCAGAGCGCGTTTGAGCGTCTGGAAATCCAGCTCGCCTGCCTGTACCAGGAGCACCAGAATCCCCAGGCGCACGCGCTCGTGCAGGACCGGATCAAGCCCCTCAATCCCCATCGCGCATCCACCGTCGAGGAGAACTGCCGCCGATTCCAACGCGAACGTAGGCGCCTCCGAGCGTCGCTTTGGGAGCGCCTGCAACGGCTCGATCCCCTATCTCAAAGCCGCTCCATCCCAGCGGGAGAATCCACCCCGCCCGCACCGTCAGCAACAATCCCCGTGCGAAGACAGCCTCAGCCACAACGCCCGCCTGCAGCAGCCATCCACCGGTGCGCAGCTCAACCGCTCCCGCGGGATTGGCAAGCAACTCCCCAAAGCCCATAGTGCTATCCCGCACGAGGCTCAATCCCAAACTGCCCCCGCCAATCCCTCCGAGCAGCGCGAGAGAGACCCCTGCCGGCTCGGCAACGGTGTAGCCCAGCGTAAAGAACCCATACCCGCCGGAGAGCCGCGCCTCCTTCCCCATCGCAGCAGCTTTTTGCTCCAACAGCCCATACCCTTCGCCACCGATGAGCAACCGCTGGATTCGCCCCATCCCTCCACCGCCAATTCCCACCATCCACGAGCGCAGCTCCCCGTACCCAGCGTTCTGAAGTTGCCGCGAGAGCTCGCCTACCTGCACCCAGTTGACCCCTATCCCGAAGTAGCCCGAACCACCCGCCTGCAGTGGCTGCTGCGCATGCGCCGCCACAAGGCTTGCTCCAACAATGCACACAACCAGTCCCCGCATGGCAACCTCCTTGGATGATGTTGCACTTGCACCCTCAGCCGGGGGCGAAATTACGAAAACTTTCCGTTGCAAAGTACACTTGCGCAGAAAGCGGGCAAGCCTCCCATGCACGAACTACCGCACGCCCAGGAGGGCATGCAGTTTGCCGACGTTGCCAGCGCCCAACGTCAGCAGCATGTCGCCAGGGCGGAGGAGCGTCGGGAGCAGCTCTGCTACCTGCTCCAGCGTCGGGGCATAGTATACCTGGCGATGCCCACTACGGCGGGCTGCGCGGGCAATGAGCTCGCCATCTACGCCTGGAATTGGCTGCTCGCGCGCCGGATACACGTCCGTGACGATGAGCACATCCGCTTCATCGAAGGCTTTGCCGAATTCATCGGCGAAATCGCGGGTCCGCGTGTACGTGTGTGGCTGAAAGACGCACACGATGCGTCGGTCCCACCCCTGGCGCGCTGCCTGCAAGGTTGCACGGACCTCCGTCGGATGGTGGGCGTAGTCGTCCACGAAGAGCACTCCATCGCGCTCGCCGACGATCTCAAAGCGGCGGTAGACCCCGGTGAACTCCTCCAGGGCAGCTCGGATGGTGTCGAAGGGGATCTGCAACTGCATTCCCACCAGCACGGCTGCCAGTGCATTGCGCACGTTGTGCATGCCGGGCACGGAGAGCCGGAGCTCTCCGAGCAGCTCCCCATCGGCGTAGACCTCAAACTGCGAGGAGCGCTCGTGCAAGCGGATGCGGCGCGCGCGCACATCGCTCTGCGGCGAAAGTCCGTAGGTGCGGACCTTGCGGCTCAGGCGCGGCAGCACCTCTTTGACGCCGGGGTCATCAATGCACAGGGCAACCATGCCGTAGAAGGGCACATTGTTGGCAAAGTGCACGAAGGCGTCCAGAACCTGCTGCCGGTCGGCGTAGATATCCAGGTGCTCCTCCTCCACGTTCGTGATGACCGCGATTGTGGGCAGCAGGCACAGGAAGGAGCGGTCGTACTCATCGGCTTCGACGACGATCCATTCCCCTTGTCCGAGCCGGGCATTGCTGCCGCCCAAGCCGCGCAGCCGCCCACCGACGATGACCGTCGGGTCCATCCCCGCCCGAATCAGCATGAGCCCGCACAGTGAGGTCGTGGTCGTTTTGCCATGTGTGCCGGCAATTGCCAGGCAATACTTCAGCCGGGCAATCTCTGCCAGCATCTCTGCGCGGCGCAGGACGGGGATGCCGCGCTCCTGTGCCGCCCGAGTCTCGGGATTCTCTGCGGGATTGACCGCGCTGGAGTAGACAACGACATCTGCCCCCTCGATATGGGCGGCATCGTGCCCGTAGAAGATGCGGGCACCCTTGCGCTCCAGGTATTCGGTGTTCTCGGAGGCGACCAGATCGGAACCGCTCACGCGGAAGCCCTGTTGGAGTAGGATCTCCGCCAGCCCGCTCATCCCGATACCTCCAATCCCCACAAAGTGCACGTGGCGGACTGCGGAGAAGAACAGCCGCTGCATAGCATCCTCCAGCAATGGCGCGCGCAAAAATAGCAAGCCGACCCGGTGTGCCTCCGTAAATTCGTGCGGGATTGTAGGATAGCGGCATCCGCCCCATGGAACGGCGCGAATTCCTCCGCTTAGGACTTCCCGTTGCAACAGCCCTGGCGGGGCTGGCGTGCGCCCGGCGCCAATCCGCTCCCGCTGCCCACGCATCGAGCACCGTGACCGTCCGATGGCGCCTGGCAACCTCATGGCCACCGAACCTGCCCGTGTTCGACCATGCGCCGCATCGCCTGGCAGAGCTGCTCTCGGCAATGTCCGGTGGACGCTTCATCCTGGAGGTTGACCCTGCCACCAAGCACAAAGCTCCCTTTGGGGTCTTCGACTTAGTGCGCAACGGCACCTACGACATGGCGCACACCGCCGCCTACTACTGGAAGGGCAAAGACCCTGCAATGGCGCTGCTGACGACCGTCCCCTTCGGCATGAACGTGTGGGAGCAGTACGCCTGGTTCTACTACGGCGGTGGGCTGGAGCTCATGGAGAAAGCCTTCCGTCCGCACGGGCTGCTCTCCTTCCCCGCAGGGAATACTGGCGTGCAGATGGGCGGCTGGTTCCGCAAGGAGATCCGCAGTGTTGCCGACTTCAAAGGGCTCAAAATCCGCATCCCTGGGCTGGGCGGAGAGGTGCTTGCCCGGTTAGGTGCCGAACCCATCACGCTCCCGGCAGGTGAGCTCTACACCGCGCTGGAGAAGCGCGTCATTGACGCCGTCGAATGGGTCAGCCCCGGCATCGACCTGCTCATGGGCTTTCAGGAGATTGCCGAGTACTACTACCTGGGGTGGCACGAACCCGCAGCCGAACTCCAGTACCTGGTCAATCGCCGCCGCTTTGAAGAGCTCCCGGAGGACCTCCGAGCAATGCTCCTGGTGGCGATGAAGGAAACCGCCCTGGACACCACCAGCGAGTTCTACATGCGCAACATCGAGGGTCTGGAAACGCTGCGCACGAAGTACCCTCGGGTCCAGCTCCGCCGCTTCCCGGAGGAGGTTCTCGCCGAGCTCAAGCAGCAAACGCAAGCACTCCTGCAGGAATACGCTCAGCGCAGTCCCCTCTTTGCCGAAATCTGGCAGCATCAGCAGCGCTTCCTGCAACGCGCCCGGCAGTGGACTGAGATCTCCGAGCAGTACTACCTGACCATCCGGTGAATCCCGAAGAGCTCCGGCACCAGCAGCACCAGGAGCACCAACAGAAGCTGCAGCCCGATAAAGGGCACAACGCCGCGGTAGATCTCCGACGTCTGCAACTGCGGAGCCGAGCCCTTGAGGTAGAAGAGGCTAAAGCCAAAGGGCGGCGTCAGGAAGGAGGTCTGCAAGTTCATCCCAATGAGCACGCCCAGCCACACGGGATCAACCCCCGCGCGGATGAGCACCGGCGCAATCACCGGCACCACGATGTAGCTGATTTCGACGAAGTCCAGGAAGAACCCCAGCGCGAAGATGAGGAGCTGCGCAAACAGCAGCATCCCCCAGACGCCCCCGGGAAGCGCCGTTAGGAGGTCGTGCACTGCAGCCTCCCCACCGGAGTAGGAGAAGGTCATCGAAAACGCCGTCGCGCCAATCAGGATGGTGAAGATCATCGCGCTGATGCGTGCCGTCTCCCGTGCAGCCTCCCAGACAAGCCGCAGCGAAAAGCGCCGGTACAGTGCTGCCAACCCCAGGCTCCCCATAGCTCCGACGGAGGCAGATTCCGTCGGCGTTGCGATACCGGCAAAGATTGAGCCCAGCACCAGCACAATAAGCAGCAGTGGCGGTACCACCGTCTGCACCACCCTCTGCCAAGGCATCCGTTCAACGCTCGCCACCGGTGGAAGCCACTCCGGGCGAACCATCCCCACGACAACGGTCCACAGTATATACACCCCCGCCAGGGCAATCCCCGGCAGGAATGCCGCGCGGAATAGCTCCCCGACCGACACCTGGAGCGCCTCCCCCAGAACGATCAGCACAACCGACGGCGGGATAATCTGTCCCAACGTCCCCGCAGCGCAGATGATGCCCGACGCAAAGCGCCGGTCATAGCCGTGCTTGAGCATGACCGGCAGCGCAATGAGGCTCATCGAGACCACCGTTGCCCCGACAATGCCGGTCGAAGCCGCCAGAATCGCCCCCACCAACACAACCCCGATGGCAATCCCCCCACGCAGCCGCCCAAAGAGCATGCCGACCGTCTCCAGGAGCATCTCCGCCAGCCCGGAGCGCTGCAGCACCATCCCCATGAACACGAAGAGCGGCACCGACATCAGCGTGACATTGGTCATGAGCGCGTAGATGCGCTCCGGCATCATGGCAAAGAGCTCCACCTGCCCCGTTGCCACGGCAAACCCCACCGCTACCGCCGCAAAGGTGAACGCAACGGGAAACCCCAGCATCAGGAGCGCAAAGGCAACGGCAAAGAGTAGAATCCCCACCATCACCGCCCCCGACGGAACTCCTGCCCAAGCCACTCCCGCAGCATCCCTATGCTGAGGGCGAGCAGAACCAAAAACGCCAACGGAATTGCTGCCTTGATGAGATACACCGCCGGAAGCCCACCGGGATTGGGCGAGCTCTCGCGAATCTGGTACGAGTACGCCACAAAGTCGTACGAAAACCACAGCACAAGCAGCGCAAACGGGAACAGAAACAGCAGCGTCCCAAGAATGTTCACCCGACGCTGCCACGGCTGCGGAAGCCGGGCGTAGAAGATGTCAATGCGGACGTGCTGGTCAGCGTACAATGTCGGTCCCATTGCCAGCAGAAAGCCCAGCGCGTACAGGTACCACTCCAGCTCCTTGAGCGGCATCGCCGCAAGGTTGAAGCTGTAGCGGATGAACACGTTGGTGAACACCAACAGCACTAGCAGCACCGTACACAACGCCGCCGCAGACTCAAACACGCGGGCAAGCACGCCCACCCACGATGCACGATTCCGCATGGGCACAACCGTCCACAGCGTTGGCTGCAAAAATACTGCGCGTGCCATCGGCTCTGGAGGGAGCCAGCATTCAGCTCAGTGCTGCACGTAGGCGTCTACCTGGGCAAGACAGGCTACCAGTTCATTGTCGAGGCGCCCGACGTAGATGCTGTTGAAGCATTTGCTGCCGCATTTGGGTTCCTGGCGCAGCAGGAATCGGTGGGCTACCACAAGGTCGAGCCACTTGCTGTAGGGAAACAAGGATGCTACCGGTGGTTCGAAGGATTCGTAGACGCTGCTCGCAGGGGCGAGTGGGAGACAGCGCGCTCGAGGACTTTGCGAAGCAGTCCCCGCAGGGTGCCGGACGGGGGGAGCCTCTACGGCAGGCGTTCACAGAAGCGGACACTGACGGCGTGCGAGCCCGGGAGCGGCTAATTTTGCTCGGTTAACAAGCTTACGCGGCTCCCATGCGCCTGTGGCTTGAGCTTGCCGACCGACGCGCCGCCATCGATCCTACGCGCCCAATCCGGCTGGCGTACCCAATTCGCAATGCTGCTCCGGTGCCCCGGGCGTTCGGTCTGCCACCGGCGCGAATCGCCCCCGTGCGCAGCGATGGCTTCATTGGATGCGTCACCGAGGGGGGTCCATGCAACTGCGATCGCATCGAGCTCATCGCCCATGCCCACTGCACGCACACAGAGTGCCTGGGGCACTTGACCAGCGAGCCCATTCGCATCGCGGATTGCCTGACACGCTCCCTCTTCCGGGCGTACCTGGTGAGCATCGAGCCGCTCCGCCTGCGAAACGGCGATGCTGTCATCACCGCAGAGCAGCTCCAGCAGCGCCTCCCGCAGCCCGTCCCCGAAGCCCTCATCCTGCGCGCCCTCAGAGGGGACATGCCGAGGGATTTCTCAGGCACGAACCCTCCTTACCTTACCCCCGGGGCAGCTGAGCTCCTGGCACATCTGGGCGTGCAGCACCTGCTCACTGATCTGCCCTCCGTTGACCGCGAGCAGGATGGAGGTCGGCTCCTTGCCCATCGGGCATTCTGGAACTACCCTGCCCAGCCACGCCTTGAGGCAACCATCAGCGAGCTGCTGCGCATTCCTCCGACGCTGCCCGATGGGGAGTACCTGCTGGAGCTGCAGGTGCTGGATCTCGATAGCGACGCCAGCCCCAGTATTCCGACACTGTACGCGCTGCTGGAGCCGTAAGCCCCGCATCCGAGCCGTTTTCTCTAAGTTTGAAGCAAGCGCATGTGCCGCTGCTCTGCCGTGGAAGATGCCCACCCTCAACACTCTCCTGCCATGCCCGTGACGAAGTACATCTTCATCTCCGGCGGTGTGCTCTCCTCGCTGGGGAAGGGGATTGCCACCGCCTCGCTTGGGCTGCTGCTCAAGCAGCGGGGCTTCAGCGTGACGGCGCTCAAGTTCGACCCCTACATCAACGTTGACCCCGGCACGATGAACCCCTACCAGCACGGCGAAGTCTACGTCACCGATGACGGCGCGGAGACGGACCTGGACCTGGGACACTACGAGCGCTTCATAGGCATCACCACCTCGCGGCTGAACAACACCACCACTGGGCAGGTCTACTACGAAGTCATCCAGCGCGAGCGCAAGGGCTACTATCTGGGCAAGACCGTGCAGGTCATCCCACACATCACCGACGAGATCAAGCGCCGCATGACCATCTTCGATGGGCAGTACGACATTGTGCTAGTGGAGATCGGCGGCACCGTCGGCGATATCGAATCGCTGCCCTTCCTGGAAGCAGCTCGCCAACTCTGCCTGGAGCGCGGTTCACAGAACACGCTCAACATCCACCTGACCTACGTGCCCTACATCCGCTCTGCCGGCGAGCTCAAAACCAAGCCCACGCAGCATTCGGTCAAGACGCTCATGGAATCGGGGATCCGCCCGGACATCCTGCTGTGCCGGACGGAGCAGCGCCTGTCGCGCGATGTGCGGGCAAAGATCGCGCTGTTCTGCAACGTGGAGGAGGAGGCGGTCATCGAGGCACTCGATGTTGAGTGTGTCTACGAGGTGCCGCAGCTCTTTGCCCGGCGTGGACTGGACGCGATCGTGCTCCGGAAGCTGGGGCTCCAAGGTAAGCCGCTGCGCATGGAGTGGTGGAATCGCTTCGTCCAGCGCATCAAATCCCCCAAGCACGCCGTCACCATTGCCCTTGTGGGCAAGTACACGCAGTACCAGGACTCCTACAAGAGCATCCTGGAGGCGCTCACCCACGCCGGAGCGGTCACCAATACGCGCGTGCAGCTCCGCTGGATCAACGCCGAAGAGCTCAATCTCAACGGGACGCTGCACAGCCCGCTGGAGGATGTCGATGGCATCTTGGTTGCCCCGGGCTTCGGTGCCCGCGGGGTCGAGGGCAAGATCGCCGCAGCCCACTACGCCCGCGTTCACAACATCCCCTACTTGGGCATCTGCCTGGGGATGCAGTGTGCTGTGATCGAGTTTGCCCGCAACGTGTGCGGACTTCCGCAAGCGCACTCCTCGGAATTTGCCCGCACGCCCTACCCGGTCATCGACCTCCTGCCCGAACAGCAGAAGGTCAAAGCCAAGGGGGGTACGATGCGCCTGGGAGCATATCCCTGCGTTGTGCGCCGGGGCACGCACGCATGGAAGGCATACCGGCAGGAGCTCATCTACGAACGCCACCGCCATCGCTACGAGCTCAACCCCGAATTCCTCCCGCTGCTCCAGCAGCATGGGCTGGTCGTGAGCGGGACCTCGCCCGATGGGCGGCTGGTGGAGATTGTGGAACTGGCAGGGCATCGGTGGTTTGTCGGCGTGCAATTCCATCCGGAGTTCAAGTCCCGCGTGCCGAACGGGCATCCGCTCTTTGTCCACTTCATCCGAGCCGCTCTGCGCTACCACCGCGAGCGCCTTGCCCAGGCACATGCCCTCCCGAGCACCAGCTGAGCCATGACCCCAGAGACCCTGCTACTGGGGGAGCTGGACAGCGCCGCTGCCGAACACTTCTACCCCTGGAGCCTCCTTCACCCTGTCTGGGAGCTGCGTTGCGGTCCGTTCCGGCTCATCGAATGGTGGCAGCGGCTGCTCTCGCCCAGGAGCATCGGCTGTGTTGCTCCACCGGAGCGGCAACTGCACCGCAGCGCCTTCTGCGCCCGCTTCCCCGAACAGTGCACGGGCGAGCTTCGCCTCCCGCTTGTGCTGCTGGATGCCCGAATCCTCCCGCGCCAATCCACTGCTGAGCGCTTATGCGAGCTTGCCCACACCGCACAGCGCCAGGGTGTGGATGCCGTGGCGGTGTGGTCGGATTCCTCCCTTGCTGCCCTCTGGGTCCTCCGCCCGGTGGCGCAACTGGAGCTCCTTGGCACCGGCACATGGACTCCAGAGCTGGCACAGTGGGCAGCGCAGCTGCCTCGGGAGACCCTCTCCCTGCCGAAGCTGAACTTCCTGTGGGAAACACTCCGGGCGGGCACCGAGCTCTTCGAGCACGCGGCGCGCTACTTCCCCCTGGGCTGCGATGCCCGCCGGTGGCGCCGGCACGGAGTGTGGGTCCTGGAGCCCCAGCAGGTCTGGATTGCCGATTCCGCCACACTGCTTCCCGGAGTTGTGCTGGATGCCCGAACGGGTCCAATCCTTATCGGCGAAGGGGTTACCGTTGAACCCCATGCCCTCGTGTGCGGACCGTGCGCCATCGGTGCCGGGAGCATCATCCGCGCGCACGCCACGATCGGTCCCTACTCCGTGCTGGGCGAGCAGTGCCGAATCGGTGGAGAGATCACCCACACCATCTTCCACGCTTACGCCAACAAGCAGCACGAGGGGTTCGTCGGGCACTCCTACATCGGCGAATGGGTGAACCTGGGCGCCGGAACCACAACCTCGAACCTGAAGAACACCTACGGCACCGTGCGCGTTGAGCTTCCCAGCGGCATTGTGGACACGGGTGAACTGTTCCTCGGCGCCCTGAGTGGGGACCACGCCAAGACCGCCATTGGGACGCTCCTGCGCACGGGCATCGTCATCGGCGCGTTTGCCAACATCTTGGCAGGTGGAATGGAGGCACGCCACGTCCGTCCCTTTAGCTGGGGCAATGCAGCACAACCCCAGGTGTACGAGCTGGAGCGAGCTCTTTTGGTTGCCCGCCGGATGATGGCACGCCGGCAACGCAGCCTCCTCCCGGAAGAGGAGGCTCTCCTCCGCGCGGTATACCAGCAGGTGTGTCCACCATAGGCAGCACGAGCGATGTTCTTCCGGCTGCTCTACGATGAACGGCTTGCACAGGCATCCTACATCGTTGCATGCCCAGTAAGCGGGCAAGCGCTGGTGGTTGACCCCGAGCGGGATGTTGACCGATATATCCAACTCGCTCGGCAGTTTGGGCTGAAGATCACCGCCGTCGCCGAGACCCACATTCATGCAGATTTCCTCTCCGGAAGCCGCGAACTCGCCTACCATACCGGAGCAACAGTCTACCTCTCCGGCGCTGGAACACCCGAATGGCAGTACGAATGGGCAGGCGACGGCACGGTACTGCTACGCGGTGGGGAGAGCTTCCGCGTCGGCACGATGGTGGTCACTGCCTGGCACACGCCGGGGCATACGCCTGAGCATCTCTCCTTCACCGTTACCGATGCCGCCCGCGGGGCAACAGTTCCTCTGGGGATGTTCACTGGAGATTTCCTCTTCGTCGGAGATGTCGGGCGCCCGGACCTCCTGGAGACAGCTGTGGGACAACACGGAGCTGCCCGTCCGTCGGCAGAGCAGCTCTTTGAATCGCTGCGTGTGTTGGAGCGCTTCCCCGACTTCCTACAAATCTGGCCTGGACACGGCGCCGGAAGCGCCTGTGGCAAAGCCATGGCAGCAATTCCACAGTCAACGCTCGGGTACGAGCGCCTCTATAACCCAGCTCTGCAGTACATGCACGACCGTGAGGGCTTCATCCGCTACATCCTTAGCTCCCAGCCCGAACCTCCCCTCTACTTCGCCCGTATGAAGCGGGAAAACCGGCGCGGACCGCGCCTTCTGGGGAATCTTCCCAACCCACCGGAGCTCTCCCCAACACAGCTGCTCGAACTCCTTCCCCAATGCGTGGTGGTGGACACTCGACCGTGGGAGCTCTTCCGCCATGCCCATCTCCAGGGTGCGCTCTACGCACCGCTCAACCGCGCGTTTCCAACCGTTGTGGCTTCATACGTTGAGGAGGGCACACCGGTTGTGCTAATTCTCAGCTCACAACAGCTCCCCGAAGCCGTTCGGATGCTCATTCGGGTTGGGGTGGACAATCTCGTCGGCTTCTTGCCTCCCCAAGCCCTGGGGGAACTCCGGGAGCACTGGGGACAGGTCCGAACTCTGGAGCGCACAAGCGACCTCTCCGACCGAGTTGCCACTGGCGACGTCGTCCTCGTAGATGTCCGCTCGGAAGTGGAGTACCGCGCCGGACATATCCCCGGCGCTCTCTGGGCACCGTATGTGCGGCTTCCGGAACTTGCTGAGCAGCTCCCTCGGCGCGAACTTATCGTCTACTGCCAGAGCGGCGAACGCTCCGCGTACGCCGCTGCACTGCTGCAGCGCCTGGGCTTCCCCGTCTGGGTCTTCAGTGGTGGAATGGCGCAGTGGGTTGCCGAGGGGAGACCGGTGGAGAGGGTGTAGCCAAGCGCTCCGCAGCACGCAGCCGTGCACTGCGCGCCCGCGGATTGGCTGCAACCTCCTGCGGAGTTGGGCGAACGGGCTTGGGCGTGAGGATGCGGAAAACTGGCACGGGAAGTGCGGAAGTTGAGCGCAGGTACTGCTTGACAATGCGGTCCTCCAGCGAATGGTAGCTGATGACGACGAGCCGTCCGCCGGCACACAACAGTTGTGGAGCACACTGCAGTGCCTCCTGGAGTGCGGCGAGCTCGTCGTTGACCGCAATGCGCAGGGCTTGGAATACGCGTGCTAACGCCTTACGGCGGTGGGGAGGAGGGACGACCTCCTCCACCACCGCGCGCAGGTCGGCCGTGGTCCGCAACGGGGCGATGCGCCGGCGCTGGACAATCCGGCGGGCGATCGCCCCTGCGCGGGGCTCCTCGCCGTAGCGGCGAAGGAGCGACGCGAGCTCTTCCTCTGATGCTGCAGCCAGCAGGGCTTCCGCACTGCGGGGTGCGCGGGGATCGAAGCGCATATCCAGCGGTGCCCGTGCTCGGAAGGTAAACCCCCGAGCCGGTGTGTCCAACTGGTGCCACGACACCCCCAGGTCCAGCAGGAAGCCCTGCACCTTCCCCACAACGTCTGCAAGCAGAACGCACACCTTTCGGAAATTGCCCTGCACCAAGCGTAGCCGCCCTTGGGCAATCTCCTGCGCAAAGCGCTGCCGACAGTACTCCAGCGCCTCCGGATCGGCATCAATGCCGATCACCTGCGCCGACGGCGCCAAGCGCTCCAGGAGCGCTGCCGTATGCCCCCCTCCGCCGAGCGTCCCGTCCACATAGATCCCCACCTCCGCCGTCAGCAGCCACTGCAGCACCTCCTGCACCATCACCGGCACATGGTAGACCGCCCCAGCCCCTGGCTGCATCCCGGTCATGAGCGCCGCATCACCTGTGCTGCAACCTGCTCGTACGACTGCGCAAATCCGCTCAAGTAGCGCTCGAACTCCTCCGGATTCCAAAACTCGATGTGGTCCACCACCCCGACAATCGTCACCTTGTTCTCGATGCCGGCAAACTCCAGCAATCGGCGCGGGAGCATGATGCGCTGCTGCGCGTCCAGCTGCACCTCCTCGCTCCAAGCAAGGATCATGCGCAGGAAGAAACGCTCCTGCTCATCGTACTGGTTGAGCCGGGCAAAGCGCTCCTCGTACTTGCGCCATTCGTCCAGCGGATACGCCACAATGCAGCGGTCCACACCGCGTGTGACCACAAAGGTGTCCTGCGCCTCCGGGGAGAGGCTCCGCCGCATCTTGGCGGGGATGTTCACCCGCCCTTTGCTGTCGAGCGAGTAGAGCTCCTGTCCCTTGAAGAACGCCACGACACCGCTCCGGCTGCTGCGACCGACTGGGCTGGGCACTTCTCCCACTTTCTCCCACCAGCCGCCCGCGAACTAACACTGCAGCGGAATTCTCCCTGCACTCCGCTGCCATGCTCCGACCGTCGAGCCGAGCTCGAGGCTCAAAATGAGCGATTTTCGCCCAAAATCGCACATCACTTTGTGTGGAACTGCCGTTATCCATCGTTTACGACAGCAGCCCGCCTCTCCATGCCACCCATCGCATCCCTGAAGTGAACAGACGTTCACCTCCCTAAACTGCCACTGAACACGCGTTCACTATCTTTGCAGTGCCCAACACGGAAGGCTCCCATGCCCGATACGAAGCTCACAAAGCGCCAAACGCAGGTCCTCCAGCTCATTCGAGAGAGCCTGCGCACCCGTGGCTTTCCTCCGACGGTGCGTGAACTCTGCCAGGCGTTGGGCTGCCGCTCCCCTAATGCCGTGCACCGCCTCCTGCGGGCGCTGGCGCAGAAGGGATATCTGGAACGCAGCGAGCAGCGCCGCTCCCGCGCCTTCCGCCTCACCATCGGGCAGGACCTCCCTGCACCCAGCCTCTCACAAGCTTCGCTCGTGAGCGTCCCGGTGCTCTCGAACGGCTTCTTCGGCTCAGCAGAGGAGCTGTTCGAGCATGCAAACGCCTACATCACGCTCGATGCCCGACTCTTCCCTCAGCGCCCATTGTACGCCGTTGCGATGCCCGATGAAGCCCTCTCTGCCGAGGGCATCCTCCCGGGCGACCTCCTCCTCGCGGTGCGGAGCTCCGAGCTGCGCGAAGGCTGCATTGTAGGAGCACTGTTGCACGGGCTCCTGCTCGTCCGGCGTCTTCGCAAGCGGGATTCCGCTTGGGAACTGAGCGCCTCCGCACGGAGCTTTCCTCCGATCCGATTCCGCGAAGGGGAACCCGATGTTGCCGTAGTGCTCCATGTGATCGGGCTCATCCGAACCCCGGAGCCCAAAAGCTGACGCAGCTCAGCTTCTTTGCCAGGACGTTGTGAGTAAGTTTGCACTGCTGTAGCGCAAGTCAAACCATTGCATCGGACTCCAATGAATCCGGCACTGCTTGCATCCGCTCTGCTGCTCTCCATCGCGTGCGCCCAGGAGCTCCAGAGCACCCCTGCACAGCAAGCCACCGCCGCTCCGCCCGCCGCCGTCATGCAGCGCGGTCAGCAGATTTTCCAGAGCTACTGCAAGACCTGCCACCAAGCCAACGGGCAGGGTATCCCTGGGGTCTACCCTCCGCTGGCGAAATCCGATTACCTCAAGGACAAGCAGGCAGTCATTCGCGCGCTGGTCTTCGGCTTGTCGGGCAAAATTGTGGTCAACGGCAAGACCTACAACGGTGTTATGCCGCCGGCACCGTACAACGACGCCGACCTTGCAGCGGTTCTGACCTACGTGTACAACAGCTTCGGCAATAGCGGCGGCATCGTCACAGCACAAGAGGTTGCTGCAGTCCGCAAAGCTGGAAAGCCGGGGCAGAAGAAGTAAGCCCCTACCGAATCCACTTCAGCGGGTCCAGCCGCTGCCGGTTCTGCCAGAGCTGGAAGTGTATCCCCTCGCCTTCGGGAGTCTGCCCGCTGCTACCGAGGATCTGCCCTGCGGCGACGGAGCTGCCGAGACTGACATTCACCCGCTCGAGATTGGCGTACACGGAGCGGAAGCCCCCCGCATGCTCCAGGATGAGGACGTACTGGTAGGTGGGCAGCCAGGTGAGCGTCTTGACTACTCCAGGGGCAATCGCGCGAACTGGGGTACCGCGCTCCACGGCGATATCGATGCCGGGGTTATCCCACTCGATGCCGGTTTCGGGATTGCGCTGCCGCCCGTAGCCGCGCAGCAGGCGTCCGATGGGCACCGGTGGGGCGAACTTGGGTTGCCCTGAGCCCAGCGGCACCGGCACAAGCGATGCCTGTTCGGGCGCGCGCCGTGGCGGTGTCTCCGCACGGGCAAGTCGACTCACCATGCGCTCCAGGGCTCGGGCTTCGGCTCGGCGCTGCTGGAGCCTCTGCTCAAGTTGGCGCTGCTGGCGCTGCAGTTGCGCCAGCAATCGCTGCTGCTGCTGGATGGAGCGCTGGCGCTCGGCGTACTGTTCGCGCCGACGTTCAAGCCACTGCTGACGCTGCTGCTGTAGCTCCTGCAATCGCCCCAGTAAGCGCTGGAGGGTGTCTTGCTGTGCGCTCAGGAGTGCATCGCGCCGCCCAAGTTCGCGGAACAGGTTACGGGTGTAGACCCGCAGGCGCTCCAACTGCTCCGGAGCTGTCATGGTGCGGTGTGCTCGGTAGAGCTGCCGCAACAGCCGCTGCTGCTGGAGACCGAGTTCGGCGCGCGTGCCCAGGAGTGCCTCAATTTCTTGGCGCAAGCGCCCGATGGAGTCATCTGCACGGCGGAGCTCCTGCTCCAGCAGAGCGATGGAGCGCTCCAGAAGCTGCGTGTAGCGCTGCTGCTGCGTAAGCTGCTGCTGGAGTGCCTGGGCACGGGTCTGGGTCTGCTGGAGTTGCACCCGCAGTTCCTCAATGGCGCGCTGCAGCTCCCTCAGGCGCTCCTGCGGCGTGGAGGTCTGCGCGGCGAGCATCGAGAGCGGGAGCAGCAGGAGGCTAATCCTGCACGCCCACGCGCTCAATCCGCGCACCGAGCTGCTGCAGCTTCCGCTCAATCGCCTCATATCCGCGGTCGATGTGGTGGATTTCCAGAACCTCTGTGCGCCCTTCGGCAACGAGCCCCGCCAGAATCAGTGCAGCGCTTGCCCGCAGATCGCTTGAGACAACGCGATTGCCACGCAACGGGCGCCCGCCGGTAACCACAGCGGTGTTCCCCTGCAGCTCAATCTGCGCCCCCAGCCGCTGCAACTCGGGCACGTGCTTGAAGCGGTCGGGGTAGATCGCATCCGTCACGGAGGAGACGCCCGGTGCGCGCAACATCAGCGCAGTCCACTGCGCTTGCACATCGGTGGGGAAGCCCGGAAAGGGCGCAGTAACGATATGGCTGGGCAGCGGTGCTCCCTCCATCGAAAGCTCGATGCAGTTCGGCTTCACGTGGAGCCGGGCACCAACGCGCTCAAGCTGCTGCAGGACCGCCTCCAGGTGCTCCGGACGCGCGGGCTCAACGGTGACCTCCCCACCAGTGATTGCAGCCGCCAGCAGGAAGGTTGCTGCCTCGATGCGATCGGGAATGACCTCAATGGATGCGGGATGGAGCTCCTCGACGCCCTCGACCTCCACCACTGAGGTTCCCAGCCCTCGAATTCGGGCGCCCATTTGGCGGAGGAACTCGCCCAACTGCACGATCTCCGGCTCCTGCGCCGCATTGCGGATCACCGTGCGCCCGTGGGCAAGGCTTGCTGCCATGAGCAGATTCCCCGTTGCCCCAACGCTGGGGAAATCCAGCACAATCTCCGTGCCGCGCAAGCGCTCGGCGGTGGCGCAGACGTAGCCATCGCACAGCTCCAGCTCCGCCCCCAGCGCCTGCAACCCCTTGAGATGCAGGTCCACCGGACGCGGTCCCCAGGCACACCCTCCCGGAAGCGGGACTTCGGCACGCCGGTAGCGCGCCAGGAGCGGTCCGAGCACGTAGAAGGAGGCACGCATTCGGCGGACCAGCTCCTGCGGGGCATGCACCGTCTGCAGGGTGCTTGTATCGAGCACAAGCTCATTGCCCTCCAGGCGGCAGCGACAGCCCAAGGCATCCAGCAGCTCCATCATCGTCCACACATCGCGCAGCCGCGGGACATTGCGGAGCCGATGCACCCCTGGCGCCAGTATCGCCGCCGGCATCAGCGCCAGCACCGCGTTCTTTGCGCCTGAGATCGGCACCCTCCCGTGCAGCCGCTCCCCACCGTAGATCACCAGCTTCTCCATCGGTTGTGCCCGCATCGTGGGGTGGCAAAAGTACACTCTCTTCCGCAGACGGCAGCGCAGCTTCGTAATTTCGCAGCCGCTGTATGTTTGATGGCTTCCGCACGCCAGCCGTGTTCCGCAAAGTACTCATTGCGAATCGGGGCGAGATTGCGCTGCGCGTCATCCGCGCCTGCAAGGAGTTGGGGATCCGCACGGTGGCTGTCTATTCGGAAGCGGACCGCTACTCGCTGCACGTGCGCTTTGCTGATGAAGCCGTGTGCATCGGACCACCGCCCAGCAAACAGAGCTACCTCAACATCCCCGCCATCATCGCCGCAGCGGAGGTCACCAACGCCGATGCGATCCATCCGGGCTACGGGTTTTTAGCCGAGAACGAGACCTTCGCCGAAATCTGCCGCGACTGCGGCTTCGTCTTTATCGGACCAAGCCCTGAGGCGATAGCCAAGATGGGCAACAAGTCCGTTGCGAAAGAGACGGTGCAAGCCGCCGGCGTACCGGTCGTTCCAGGCAGTGAAGGGGTTGTCCGCTCGCTTTCGGAGGCACGTGAGATTGCCAACGCAATCGGCTACCCGATCATGCTCAAGGCTGCTGCTGGCGGTGGCGGCAAAGGCATGCGCTTGGTCCGCAGCGAAGAGGAGTTGGAACGCGCCTTCATCCTGGCATCCAACGAAGCCGAAGCCGCTTTTGGCAACCCTGACCTGTACATCGAGAAGTTCATCGAGCAGCCGCGCCACATCGAAATCCAGGTCATCGCCGACCACTACGGTCGCACCATCCATCTCAACGAGCGCGAATGCTCGATCCAGCGCCGCCATCAGAAGCTCATCGAGGAATCCCCTTCGCCCATCATGACTCCGGAGCTGCGCCAGGCGATGGGCGAAGCCGCCATCCGCGCCGCTCAAGCCGTCGGCTACGTCAATGCCGGCACGGTGGAGTTCCTCGTGGATGCTGAGCGCAACTTCTACTTCATGGAGATGAACACGCGCATCCAGGTGGAGCATCCCGTGACCGAGGAGTCCATCGGTGGCATTGACCTCATCAAGGAGCAGCTCCGCATCGCCGCCGGGGAGCCGCTCTCCATTGAGCCTGCTCCTCCGCGCTTCCATGCCATCGAATGCCGCATCAACGCCGAAGACCCCTTCCACGATTGGCGCCCCTCGCCGGGGACGATCACCAGCCTGCACTTCCCGGGTCCACCGGGCGTGCGCGTGGATTCGCACATCTACCAGGGCTACACCATCCCGCCCTTCTACGATTCCCTCATTGCCAAGCTCATCGCCGTTGCTCCAACTCGGCAGGAAGCCATTGCCAAGATGCGGCGCGCGCTGGAGGAGTTCGTCATCGAAGGCATTGCCACGACGATCCCATTCCACCGTGCGATGATGCACAACCCGGACTTCCTCGCCGGCAACTTCTCAACGCGCTACCTGGAGGAGCATGATTGGCGCCAATACGCCGTTGAGGTCTAACCAACCGTGCAGTTCCCCATGCACTTCCCCGAAGAGCTCCACTACACCAAGGACCACGAATGGCTCCGAGTGGACAACGGCACCGCTGCCGTTGGCATCACCGACCACGCGCAGCATGAACTCGGAGACATCGTGTACGTGGACTTCGCCGTTTCTGCTGGGCAGGAGATCCACGCCGGGCAAGTCGTTGCCACGCTTGAGGCGGTCAAGACCGTCGCCGATGTCTATGCCCCGGTCAGCGGGCGCGTCCTGGAGCTCAACCCTGCCCTTGCAGAGCATCCGGAGCTGATTAACCAGGACCCGTACGGCGCGGGATGGATCCTACGGTTGGAGCTGAGCAATCCCGAAGAGGTCGAGCAACTGCTCGACGCCGCATCCTACAAAGCGCTCATTGGGCAGGTGTAATCGCCTGGGGCATTGGCTGCATCGGCGTCAGCGCACTGCAGGCGCAATCGCTGCAGAGTGCGTACGAGTACGGCTACGGCTTCTGGCAGCGGCAGCAGTACGATTCTGCCATCGTCTGGCTTGAGCGCTGGGTCACCGCCCTGCCGCGCGACACGAGCGCATGGGTGTTGCTGGCACGCTGCCGACTACGCACCGGCGATACCGCCCGGGCGCTGGAGGCGCTCTCCAGAGCTATCCAGGCAGGGCTCAGCGATACGGCGGTTGCTCGGACATATCCGGAGTTCAGCGCTCCCCTGCGCTCCCGCCACGGGCGCCTACTCCAGCAGCAGTTGCTCTCCGCGGTCGCCGAACGCGGCCCCGTTGCGGTGGAGTTCGCTCCTCAGGAGCGCTTCGGGCGATACTACATCCTGTACCCGCCGGGCTACTCTGCCGAGCGGCGCTACCATCTCATTGTGCTGCTCCATGGCAACTCCCAGGCACCGGAGATGCTCTTCCGCTGGGCACGCCAGTGGCAGCCCCAAGACGCTATCATCGTTGCACCGGAAGCCCCTTACGTTCGGCTGCGCCCAACACTCAATGCTGCCGCGCTGCGCTTCTCCGCACTGGGCGAGGAGCTGCAAGCCCCAGATAGCTTGCGCGAGGACATCATCATCTCCAGCGCTCGGTGGTACCACAGCGTCGCCGAGCATGCTCGACGCACCCTCCCGCTCAAGCGCGCGCTCCCCGTCGTGGTCGGCTTCTCCCAAGGCGGGTTCATGGCGGGAGTGCTGCTTGCGCAATACCCGTACGCCTACGCTGGTGCAGCCTTGGTCAGCGCCAGCTACTATCCCGAAGGGAAAGTGATCGAGCGGCTCCACCTGCTGCGCCGCTATGGGGTTGAACTCCTACTCCTGCACGGTCGGCAGGACCCCATCGTGCCGCCGCAGACTGCGGAGCTGTTCGCCAACGCGCTGCAGAATGCCGGAGTCACTCACGAGCTCTTCCTCTTCGACGGAGAGCATTGGGCATCGCCGGAGGCGACACAGCGGCTTCGGCAGTGGCTTGTGCGGCTGCTCCAGCGGCAATGATATTTGCCGCGCTCGTTCGTCTTGCGCAGCTGCTGCCATGAAGTGCTGCGCCATCTCCATTGGTGTACTGGTTGTGCTGGCGTTCCCGCTGCGGGGGCAGATCGCCGGAGAACCCGTGCCCGAGCTTCCCGATAGCCTCTTCGTCTTCGAATCCCCGCATCCGCTGGTGAGCTCGCCCTCGGTAAGCTCCTCCTGGGGCATCGTGCTGAGCCTATCGGAGAATGGCTTCGGTGGTGGCATCTTCTACCAGCGCTCGCTGACGGCTCGACTGCACTGGAGCATCGAGGCAACGCTCTCCGGTGCGCGCAACTCGGATGAATTCGAGGTCTACGACCCCTCCACCGGCGACATCTTCGTGCCCGGAAAGGTGAATCGGCTCTTCATGCTGCCGCTCTCGGTGGAGCTACTGTACCGGCTCTTCGGGGAATCGCTGGACGATTCCTTTGCCCCGTTGGTCTCGGCAGGAATTGCCCCAACGCTCATCTTTGCAACCCCGTACGAGGAGGAGTTCTTCCGCTCCTTTGCGCATGCCCGCCTCTTTGTCCGCCCAGGAGCCCATGTGGGCATTGGTGCACGTCTACGCTACGGAGGCGAGCACTTCCTTGCCGTTCGGCTCCGCTACTACACCATTCCGTTCGGCGGGAACGGCTTGGAGAGCGTCCGTGGACGCCCGATCCGCGATTTCGGAGGCGTTGTGCTCTCGGTCCGCCTTCCCTTTTGAGCTTCCCCTTCGCCGGAACCGCGCCCGCTCTGCAGGCGGATTCTGAACACCTCTTCATCAAACCGTCAGCAGCCGTTTAGGGCAGTTGCCCGTTCTTTGCATTGGTGGTGTGCGTCACATTCACTCACACGAGGGTGCGGCGTCTGCGCCCGGGCAGCTTCAGACGCCGCAGAGAGCATGTAGGACCCAAAGCAGGAGGAGGGTGTGCCCACGAGCAGAGCAAAACTCGTCAAGGCGCTCGTCTTCGTCGGCGGACTACTGGTGAGCTTCTCCTTCATACTCCTGGGGGAGGCAGGTGAAAAGCCTGCAGCGGCGCTTTCGGAGGCATCCGACACGGCAGCGGTTCAGGACTTCGAACTGCAGCCGTGGGTACCGTTCTTCGTGCAGCAGGGCATTGCATCCTGGTATGGTCCTGGATTTCACGGGCGGCGCACTGCCTCGGGAACGCGCTACAACATGCACGAGCTCACGGCGGCGCACCGTTCCCTGCCCTTTGGGAGCCTGGTACGGGTGGAGAACCCGCGCAACGGGGCAGCAATCATCGTGCAGATCACCGATCGCGGACCATTTGTGCGGCGCAACATCATTGACCTATCGCGGAAAGCCGCCGAGCTCTTGGACGTGCGGCTGCATCGGGTGCGTATTGCCGCATTCCTTCCGCCTCGGGATTCCTCGAAGCTCCTGAGCTTTGCCCCTGGCTGGCAGCCGGTGGTGGTGCCGTCAGCCGTGTGCGTGCTCACCGACACGCTCGGGACATGGGATGCCGTCTGGAGGCGCTGGCAACTCCTCCGCGATAGCCTCCCGGAGCTGCGCATCTTTGTCGGCTGGGCTCCCGACCAGGATAGCGCCCAAAGTCGTCCACCGTATCCGCTGAGGTTCTACCTGGGCAAGCTCTCGCACCCCCGGTTCATCACGTTGCTGCAGCCCCCAGAGTAGCAGCACGGCTGTACCGCGTCGGTGCTGCCTCCGCCGTACCGAAGCCACCGCTTTGGGCAAGGCGGGCTATTTTTGCGGCGTGCGTTCCTCAATCCCGCTTGGACCATGGCGTGGCAGCTCGAAGGCACCTTCACGGCGCTGGTAACACCGTTTACGGCTGATGGGTCGATAGACTGGGCAGCGCTGGCACGGCTGGTGGAGTTCCAAATCGCCGAAGGTGTCGAAGGGCTGGCCCCGGTTGGCTCGACCGGCGAGAGCGCAACGCTGGAGTTCGATGAACGCGTGGAGGTGATTGCCCGCGTTGTGGAGTACGCCAACGGACGCGTGCCGGTCATCGCTGGCACAGGAACGAACGACACCCGCACCACCATTGCCCTCACGCGCAAAGCCAAAGAGGTCGGCGCCGATGCCGCCCTGCTGGTATGCCCGTACTACAACAAGCCTACGCAGCAGGGGCTCTACGAGCACTTCCGCGCCGTTGCCGAAGCCGTTGATCTGCCGCTGGTGCTCTACAACGTCCCTGGGCGCACGGCGGTCAACATGGCAGCGGAGACGCAGCTCCGCTTGGCGGAGGAGTTCCCCACCATCATCGGCACGAAGGAGGCATCGGGGAATCTGGAGCAGGTCATGGAGATCCTCCGCCATGCTCCCGCGCACTTCCGGCTCCTTGCCGGAGATGATGCCCTGGCATTGCCCATCATCGCCTGCGGTGGCTCGGGTGTGGTCTCGGTGCTCTCCAACTACGCCCCACGCCAATTTGGCGAGTGCATCCGAGCTGCCTTGCGCGGCGATTGGGAGCGCGCCCGGCGCCTGCACTACGAGCTCTTTGAGCTGATGCGGCTGAACTTCATCGAACCCAACCCCATCCCCGTCAAAGCAGCGCTGGCGCTGCTGGGGATGATTCAAGAGCACTACCGCCTCCCGCTGACCCCAATGCAACCGGCTCACCGGCAGCGCTTGGAAGCTGAACTGCGCCGTGTTGGGCTGCTCCAGCCAGTCTGATGTGGTACGCACTGCTATGGCTCCTGTGCCTGGGCTGCGGGCTGCTGAGTCCGCGCACACCCGAACCCCCAGCTCCCGATACCGATTCCAAAGGCTATCGGCAGCCCATCTCCCCGGACATCGTCGCGGAGAACCTCCGAAGCGCCGTCTCCCGGCGCGACGCCGTTGCTCTGCTCGGTTGCTTGGTGGACTCTGTGCAGCTTCCAGGAAGCTCCTACCAGTTTGAACCCTCGGCGCAGGCGCGTGCCCGCTTCCCCGGAGTCTTCGCGCGCTGGGGACGCGATGAGGAGTACCGGAGCTTCTCCGCTATGATGCAGCGCGTTGCAGCGGCGCAGGTGCCGGAGCTTCTCTACATCAGCCCCGTCTTCGAGTACCGCACCCCCGATTCGGCGGTCTTTCGCAGCGAGTACCAGCTCTACGTCCCGCACACCGACCCGACGCTTCCGACCATCGCCCGGGGAATCCTCCGATGGACCCTGGTGGCGCAGTCCAACGGGCTGTGGGCAATCCTGCGGTGGAGCGACTTCGATAGCGACAGCGTTCAACCGAGCTGGAGCATGCTCAAAGCCTATTGGAGCCGATGAGAGCCCCCTTGCCCCTTGCGTTGGGATTCCTGCTCGGCGGCTGCATCAACCCCTTCGCGCCGCGACTGAGCGAGCAGCCTCCGGAGCCCTTCCAACTGGCGGACCAGCGCACCATCGAGGGCGTCTTCACCAACTTCCGCTACGCCTACGTGCTGCGGGATACACTGCTGTACGGGCAACTGCTCGACACCGGCTTCATCTTCAGCTACCGCAACTACGAGCTCGGCACCGATGTGAGCTGGGGACGGCAAGAGGATCTGCGGGCAACCGCTGGCTTGTTCCGCGCCGCCCAGCAGATCGACCTGGTCTGGCACGAGATCGTCGCCTCCGCTGGGGATTCCCTCCTGCACGATGTCTCCCGTAGCTTCGCCTTGACGATCGCCTTTTCGGCGGAGGATGTGGTGCGGGTCTACGGGCGGGCGACCTTCCGGTTGCGCCGCGCCTACCCGTACGAGCCCTGGCGCATCGCCTTCTGGCGCGACGAATCCAACTACTGAGTGCCCGACCGCCACGCGCGAAAGCCCCTATTTTTGCGCGGTGCGACCAAGCCAGGATTCCCGGCATGATCCCACGCTACAGCCGCCCCCAGATGGCCGCAATCTGGGCGGAGGAGAACAAGTTTCGCATCTGGCTGGAGATCGAGCTGCTCGCCTGCGAAGCGCTGGCACAGCTTGGGTGGATTCCGCAGCACATCCCGCAGCTCCTCCGCCAAACACTGCAGGTGCGCCCCGAACGGATTGCCGAACTGGAGAGGATCCTGCGCCACGATGTGCTGGCATTCCTGGGCAGCCTCACCGAACAGCTCGGTCCGGAGGGCGCCTACCTGCACTTCGGGCTTACCTCTAGCGACGTTGTGGACACGGCTCTTGCTGTGCAGCTTCGGCAGGCCGGGCAACTGCTGCTGGAGGGACTGGAGCGGCTGGAGGCTGTTCTGCTGCGTCGGGCACAGGAGTTCCGCCACACCCTCTGTGTTGGGCGCACACACGGAGTCCACGCCGAGCCGATGAGCTTTGGCTTGAAGTTTCTGAGCTGGCGCGAAGAGTGCCGCCGCAATCGCCAGCGCCTCTCGCACGCGTTGGAGGAGGTCTCCTACGGCAAGCTCAGCGGCACCATCGGCATCTACACGCAGTTGCCGCCGGAGGTGGAAGCCTACGTGTGCGAACGTCTGCAGTTACGCCCGGAGGTGATTGCCACACAGGTCATCCCGCGCGACCGGCACGCGCAGTTTGTGCTCACGCTCGGGCTTATTGCCGCCATGTGCGAGCGCATCGCCTTGGAGGTTCGCCACCTCCACCGCACCGAGGTGCGCGAAGCCGAAGAGCACTTCGCCACAGGGCAGCGCGGCAGCTCCGCTATGCCACACAAGCGCAATCCCATCCATGCCGAGCGCATCTGCGGGTTGGCGCGCCTGGTGCGCTCCTACGGCTCGGTCGCCTTGGAGAACATCCCGCTCTGGCACGAGCGCGATATCTCCCACAGCAGCACCGAACGCGTCATCCTGCCCGATGCGACAATTCTGACCGACTACCTTCTGCACCTGACCACGGAGCTGGTGGAGACCCTGCGGGTCTATCCCGAGCACATGGCGCGCAATCTGGAGCTCACGCACGGACTGGTCTATTCGCAGAGCGTGCTTCTGGAGTTGGTCCGACGCGGCATGCACCGGGAGGATGCCTACCGCGCCGTCCAGCGCGCAGCGATGCAGAGCTGGGAGAGCGGAGAGGACTTCCGCACCACGCTGTGGCAGCAACCCGAAATCCGCGAGCGCTTCGGCTCAGAAGCCGAGCTGCAGGAGCTGTTCTCAGCGGAGCGCCTGCTGCGGAATGTAGATCTCCTCTTTGCGCGCTGCGGCGCGGCATAGGGCAATGGACTGGGTCGTTGCCCTCGTCCTCGCAGCGGCGCTGGCGTACGGCATCCGTGCCCTGCTCCTGCTGTACGGCTCCTGGCGCGAGCGCCAGCGTTCGCGCCATCTGCCACCGCTGGAAGCGCAGGTGCCGAGCGTATCGGTCATCATCCCCGCACGCAACGAGGAGCACACGATCGCCCACTGCGTTGCCTCCGTTGCTGCCTGCCCCTATCCCCGGCTGGAGATCCTGGTCGTCAACGACCGCTCCACCGACAACACAGCAGCCGTACTGGAGCAGCTCCAGCAGCGTTACCCCATCGTGCGTGTGTTCACACGCGAATCGGAGCCCGACAATCCAAACCTTCGGGGCAAAGCCGGAGCGTTGCACCTGGGCGCACTGCACGCCAGCGGAGAGCTGCTGCTCTTCACCGATGCCGATTGCACCGTGCCTCCGAGCTGGGTGAGCGAGCTGGCGCGCTGCTTTGCCGACCCCACTGTTGGGTTGGTGGCAAGCTTCACGCTCATTCGCCCGCAGGGGCTATTTGCATGGCTGCAATCGGCAGAATGGCTGCTGCTACACACCGCCGGCAGCGCCGGAGTTGGACTCGGGCACGCCTTGGGATGCTTCGGCAACAACCTTGCCGTACGAGCCCGCACATACTGGGACATCGGAGGCTATGAGCGCATCCCCTTCTCGGTCACCGAAGACCTGGCACTCCAGCAGGCGGTCCAGCGCGCCGGATGGCGCCTGCGCTACCACTGCGCCCGGGAGAGCCTGGTCTGGACACTTCCGGCACCAACGCTGCGGGACTACCTACGGCAACGCCGGCGCTGGGCACGGGGCGGATTGCAGTTGGGCTGGCGTGGGATCGCCTTCGTTCTCCCCACGCTGCTCCTGTGGGGAGCGATCATCAGCGCGCTTGCAAGCGGGCATCTCCTGGAGGCGCTGCTGCTGGGGCTGCTGCGAATGGGAGCAGACCTACTCCTGGGGCTGCCGTCGCTGCTGCGGCTGCGCCAGTACGGGCTGCTCGGCGTTCTGCCGCTGACCATTCTCCTGCTTGCGCTCGTGGAGCTGCTGCTTCCGGTGCTGGTGCTCTCACCACAGATCCGCTGGAAGGGGCAGGCACTGCACTAAGCTGCTTTATCCAGCCGCCGCCAAGGCTTTTTGTATTTTTGGACTCCACAGCCTGCACCGGGCAATGGCAACACTGGAACGCCACCGAATTATCGTTGCCGACGGTCAGCAGCCGCTTCCACCGGGGATCGATCGGGAAACGGTGCTGCGCGACTACCGCATCTGCTGGGAAAGCCGCCACGCCAGCCTTCTGGGACGCCGCGAGGTCCTCACCGGCAAAGCCAAATTCGGCATCTTTGGCGATGGCAAGGAGGTCGCCCAGGTTGCCATGGCGAAAGCCTTCCGCCCAGGGGACTGGCGTTCGGGGTACTACCGCGACCAAACCCTCCTGATGGCGCTGGGCTTGCTGACGCTGGAGCAATTCTTCGCGCAGCTCTATGCCCATGCCGACGAGGAGGCGGAGCCCGCCTCCGCTGGACGCCAGATGAACTGCCACTTCGGCATGCGCTTGGTCAATCCCGATGGCTCTTGGCGGGTGCAGACGACGCAGGTCAATATCGCCTCCGATATCTCTCCGACGGGCTCGCAGATGCCCCGGTTGGTCGGGCTCGCCTACGCCTCGCGCCTGTACCGCGAGCTCCCCGAGCTGCGCCACATGACGGCGTTCTCCAACAACGGCGAAGAGATCGCCTGGGGCACCATCGGGAACGCAACCTGTGCCGAGGGGATGTTCTGGGAAGCGGTCAACGCTATCGGCGTGCTGCGCGCCCCGGCGATCATCTCTATCTGGGACGACGGCTACGGTATCTCCGTGCCCAACGAGTACCAGGTCACCAAGGGCAACATCTCGGCATTGCTGGAGGGCTTCCGGCGGACTCCCGGAGGGCGGGATGGCTTCGACCTCTACGTCGTGCGCGGATGGGATTATCCAGCGCTGGTGAGCGTTTACCAGCAAGCTGCCGAGATCGCCCGCCGCGAGCATGTGCCCGCTATCGTCCACGTCATCGAGTTGACACAGCCCCAAGGGCACTCCACCTCGGGCAGCCACGAACGCTACAAGTCACCGGAGCGCCTGCAGTGGGAGCGGGAGTACGACTGCCTGGTGCGCATGCGGCAATGGATTCTGGAGCAGGACCTTGCAAGCGCCGAAGAGCTGGACGCCATCGAACGCGCTGCCGCCGAGACCGTCCGCCAGGCAAAGGAGCGCGCCTGGAGAGCCTACCAGCAGCCCATCCTGGAGGAGCGCGCCGAATTGGCGTCGTTGCTGCAGGAGCTGGCAGCCGTCTCCGCCAAGCGCGATGAGGTGCTGCGCATCCGCACCGAGCTGCTCTCGCTGCGAGATGTACTCCGACGCGACCTCTCGGTTGCTTGCAACCGTGCTCTCATCGCCGTTGCTGACGAGCCCTCCGAGCAGCGCACCCGCTTGGTCCGTTGGCGCCAAGCCCTGGAGGAGCAGCAGCGCGAGCGCTACAGCTCCCATCTCTACAGCCAGACTCCGCTATCGGCTCTGCGAGTGCCGGAGATTCCACCACAGTACCGCGAAGACTCCCCGTTGGTCAACGGCTTCGAGGTCATCAACGCCTGCTTCGATGCCGCGCTTCGGCGCGACCCGCGCGTGGTCATCTTCGGCGAAGACGTCGGGCGCCTGGGCGATGTCAACCAAGGCTGCGCCGGACTCCAAGCCAAATACGGCGAGCTGCGCGTCAGCGATACCGGCATCCGCGAATGCACCATCGTCGGGCAAGCCATCGGGCTGGCGCTGCGCGGGTTGCGCCCGATTGCCGAAATCCAGTACCTGGACTACCTGCTCTACGCGCTGCAGATCATGTCCGACGATATCGCCACCTTCCGCTGGCGCACCAAGGGTGCTCAAGCGGCTCCGGTCATCATCCGCACGCGTGGGCATCGGCTGGAGGGGGTCTGGCACTCCGGCTCCCCGATGGCGGGGATTCTCAATCTGGTGCGCGGCATGCTCGTACTGGTCCCGCGCGACATGACCCGAGCCGCCGGCTTCTACAACACGGTGCTGCGCTCGGATGACCCTGCGCTCATCGTGGAGGTGCTCAACGGCTACCGCCTCAAGGAGCGGCTGCCGGCGAACATCGGCGAATTCACCGTTCCGGTGGGCGTTCCCGAAATCCTGCGCGAAGGGAGCGACATCACCATCGTCACCTACGGCGCCTGTTGCCGGATTGCGCTGGAGGCAGCAGAGTTGCTTGCCCGCGTTGGGGTGAGCGCAGAGGTCATTGATGTGCAATCGCTCCTGCCCTTCGATATCCACCATCGCATCGTGCGCTCGCTGCAGAAGACCAACCGCATCCTGTTCGTGGACGAGGATGTCCCCGGCGGCACCACCGCTTACATGATGCAGCAGGTGCTTGAGGTCCAGGGCGGCTACCGCTGGTTGGATGCGCCCCCTCGGACGCTCCCCGGTGCCGAACACCGCCCTGCGTACGGCAGCGACGGGGATTACTGGTCCAAACCCAATGCCGAGCAGATCTTCGAAGCCGCCTACGAGCTGATGCACGAATCCAACCCGCGCCGCTATCCGCTCTTCTTCCGCTGAAGGGTCGTATCTTCTGGGAATCCAGATGCGCCTACCGCCGCTGGAGCAGTACTACGCTTGTCCAAAGACGGTGTTGGACCACTTTCGGGAAGCCTTGCAGAAGCGCCTGGAGCACCCTTCGGTGCCGGGGCTCCTGCTGCTGTTGAGCACGCTCATCGCGCTCCTGTGGGCAAACAGCCCTTGGGGCGCAAGCTATGAGGAGCTCTTCTTCACCCACTTCGTCATCGGCTACGGGGACTTGGCGCTGTCCAAGCCGCTGGTGTTCTGGATCAACGACGGCTTGATGGCGATCTTCTTCTTCCTTGTCGGGCTGGAGATCAAGCAGGAGTTGCTGCAGGGGGAGCTCTCTTCGTGGCAGAAGGCGGCGCTGCCAGTCTACGCTGCCGTTGGCGGCATGGCGATTCCGGCGCTCATCTTCACCCTGTTCAACCACGGGCTGCCTACTCAGCGCGGGTGGGCAATTCCGAGCGCAACTGATATCGCATTTGCCGTTGGGCTCCTCTCGCTGCTGGGGGACCGAGTCCCCTTCCCCTTGCGCATCTTCCTGCTCAGCCTGGCAATTGCCGATGATATCGGCGCGGTGCTCATCATTGCGCTCTTCTACACGGAGCAGCTTGCGCTGGGGGCGCTCATCCCCGGCATCATCCTGCTTGGGGTGCTGTGGGGGCTCAACCGGTTGCGCATCCAGACGCTGGGAGTATACGCGGTATTGGCAGTTCCCATCTGGCTGAGCTTCCTCTCCAGTGGGGTGCATCCGACCGTTGCGGGGGTCCTTGTGGCGTTCACCCTCCCCATCCGCCCGCGATTGCCTTGGGAGGCGTTCCGGAATGGCACGCTGCGCCTGCTCAGCGACCATGCACAGCAGCCGCCGTCGCCAGCGCTCGCTGTTGCCCTGAGCGAGCACATCGAACGCGCCAGCACCGCAGCAGTATCGCCGCTGCACCGGGCGTTGCATGGGCTACACCCGTGGGTGAACTACGGGATTATGCCCGTGTTCGCGCTCGCCAACGCAGGAGTTCAGCTTGAGCTGGGCGGGCTCCAGGAGATGCTGCTGTCCCCGGTCACCCTGGGCGTTGCGTTGGGGCTCTTCCTGGGCAAGCAGATAGGCATCTTCGCGTTTTCGTGGGCAAGCGTCCGGCTGCGTTTAGCAATGTTGCCGAAGGGCGTTCGCTGGAGCCACATCTACGGCGTTGCACTGCTGGCGGGCATTGGCTTTACGATGTCGCTCTTCATCGCCGGACTCTCCTACGGGGAGCAATACCTCGTGCTCAACGAAGCCAAGCTGGGCATCCTGCTGGGGTCGTTCCTCTCGGCGGTGCTGGGCATCGGGGTGCTGCAACGGACGCTGCCCAAAACCGTCCCAGCCCTGCAGAAAAGCGCTGAGCATGCCCACTGAACAAGCGCATGCGGCAACACCGGAGGCAACATCCTTTCGGCAAGTTCTGCGCAATGCTAGCATCACCGCAGCAGGGCATCTGCTGACGCAGGTGCTCAATCCGGTGACCGCCATCATCACCACACGCGCGCTCGGAGCTGAGCTGTACGGACTATACGCGCTACTGGTGCAATGGTCCTCCTTCCTGGCAGAGCTGTGCAAAAGCGGGCTGGGTGCGACGCTGGTGCGCTTCGTTGCCTACTACCGCGGTGAGGGGCGCCCGGACCGGCTCAAAGGGGCGATCCGCATGAGCCTGCGCTGGGTTGGGATCAGCGCCGGCATCGTCAGCCTTGTGCTCGTCCTCTGGGCTGGAGAGCTCGGTCGGTGGCTTCCTCAGACCGAGTATACGGAAAGCGCCGTGCGCTTCTTTGCTCCAGCAGTGTTCCTGACGGCGCTCTACGGGATATTCCTGGCGGTGTTGACAGGATTCCAGCAGCAGCGCCTCGTGCAGCTGAGCACGGCTGTCGTTGGGGCAGGGGTCAAGCTCCTCACCTTGGTGCTGCTCCTGTGGATGGGGCAGGGCATTTACGCTGCGCTGGGCTCCAGCTTGCTCCAGGATGTTGCCGTGCTGCTGCTCAGCGGACTGTTCGTCGCGCGGGTGTTCCCCGGGCTCCGTCAGCGCGGGCTTCCCGCCGTTGTGGAGCGAAAAGCGCTCTGGCGCTATGCGCTCACGCTCTTTGCCACGAGTCTGTTCTTCCGCTACACCTTCCAGCTGGACGTGCTGTTTTTGGGCTTCTTCCGCTCGGCGCACGAAGTGGGGCTGTACTCGGCAGCGGTTCGGCTACAGCCGCTGCTGGTGTTGCCGGTCTACGCACTCGGAGAGCCGTTCAATCCAGCCGTGGCGGAGCTGTTTGCCCGGGGCGAACGCGAAGCGCTGGGAGAGCTCTACCGCCGAGTTGTGCGGTGGTCATTGTTAGCGGTTTTCCCCGCTGCACTGTGCTGTCTGACGCTGCCGGAGCTCATCTTGAGCCTCTTTGGCAAAGAGTTCACTGCTGCAGCACCGGCGCTGCAAATCCTGGCGCTGGGCACGTGGCTGGGAGCCGCCCCTGGAGTTGCCGGCTACGTGCTCAACATGATAGGGCGACCGCAGGTGAACCTCTTCAACGGCATCCTCACGGCGGTGCTCAACATTGCCCTCTTTGCTGTGCTCATCCCCACGGCGGGGATGCTGGGAGCAGCCGCAGCCTACAGCGTGGTCAACCTCGCTATAGCGCTGCTACGGGTAGGGCAGGTGTACCACCTGGAGCGCCTCAGCCCTTGGGATAGCCTACTGGGCAGGGCTCTGGGGTGCATTGCCGCGGGTGTGGGAGCGGCAGTTGCGGTGGAGTTGCTCCTGGGCAGCGGAGTGATCGCCGCTGCAGCAGGGCTTGCTATCTTTGGAGTTGCTGGGTGGCACTGGGCGTTGAGCGATGATGAGCGAGGACTTCTCCGCCGGCTGTGGCGAAGGGTTCGTCAATCCTGAACAGCGCAGCGAGCTCTCCGTCCGCGAGCAGATGGCGCAGACGTATGCGCAATTGGTCGCGCAGCGGGGTGCTTACTGGTGGTATGCTGTGCGGGAGTTTGTGCTCGAACGTATGCGGCTCCACCAAGGGGGGAAGCTCTACGACGCCGGCTGCGGGGTTGGACTCTACACGCTTGCCATCGCGGAGCGTTTCGCCGCTGTGGAGATCTTCGCCGTGGATTTCTCCCCGGCAAGCCTGCAGCAGCTCCGGCAACAGCTCGATGGCAGCAGCGTTGGGACACGTGTGCAGCTATTCTGCGCCGATATTACGCACTTCCTGCCGCCCGCCCCCGTGCGCTGGGTTCTGTGCACAGAGGTGTTGCAGCATCTGCCGACGCTACAACTGCGGCGCCAGGCGCTGGAACGCTTTTACCAAGCACTCCACCCCGGCGGGGAGCTGTGGTTGCTGGTTGCCCGGCATCGGCGCTGGCACAGGCGCCGTGGCATCCCGAAGGAGATTGACGAACGCCCTCACGGAGGCTACTTCCGTATGCGCTTTCTGCCGCGGGAGCTGCTCCAGGAGCTGCGCCGAGCGGGGTTTCGCCGTATTCGGCTCTACGGCGCACCCGTCCCCCCGGTACGGCTGGGCAGGCGCCTTCCCGCATCACTGTGGCGATGCGCCCTGTGGCTGGAACGGCTTCCAGTGAGCGCCTACCTGGGCGAAGTACTCATCGCCCAAGCCCATAAGCCATGCTGAGCATCGAACCGGTCAGCGCAGGGGAGTTTGCTCATCTCCGCTCTGAATGGAACGCGCTGCTGCAACGCTCCGGAAGCGATAGTCCCTTCCTGCGGCACGAGTGGCTGGCAAGCCTCTACGGCACGATCTGCCCCAGCTCCTCTGCCCTGATTCTCCGGCTGCACTGTGGGGAAGAAACCATTGGGTTCGTCCCGCTACAGTGGAAGCCGTACCGTCGAGGTCCCTTTCGCTTCCGTCGCCTGCACTTCCTGGGAGCACAGCTTACGGAGTTTGCCGATTGCATCCTCACCGGGCACCGCAGCGAGGCACTCCAAGCGCTCATGGACTTCCTCGGGCAGCACCACTGGCTGGAGTTCGTCGGACACTACATCGCTGAAGGTTCGCCCAATTGGCACGCCTACCAGGCGCTGGTCTGCTCCATCCCAGGGGCTCGATTGCACCCGTACACCTCGGGCTGGTACATTCGGATTGCCGGGCGGCGCTGGGAGGAGTACGTTGCCGAAGAGACCGGGCGCGAGTTCGTGCAACGCGCTATTCGGCGCCGCCAAGCCCTCTACGGGCAACACCACTGGGAGCTGTGTGAGCGGCACGGACTCGATGCCCAGGAGTTGGCTTACCTCCTACGGCTTCACGAGCTTGCTCAACAACGTCACGGGCGGAGCTCTGTCTTCGCCCATTCCGACGCGCACCGGGCATTCCTGGAGCGGCTTGTGCAGGAGAGCAGCGCTGCGGGCTGGCTGCGCCTGTTCTGGCTCCGCATTGACGGCGTGCCGGCTTCCTTCATCCTGGGCTTTGAGTACAACGGCAGCTTCTTCTGGTGGCTGCAGGGGTTCGACCCCGCCTTCGAGCGCTTCGCTCCGAGCAAATGGCTGCTGTGGCATCTGCTGCAGGATGCCTTTGCAAAGCAGCGCTGGCGGGAGTTCCACTTCATGGGCGGCGAGGACGAGTATAAGCGCCACTGGACGCGGAGCAGCTTCCGCTTCTACCGGTTGCGCATCCCCAACACGCGCGGAGTGATGGGCTGGCTCAATCGATGGCTCTCCCGGCACTAATACGGCAACTGCGGCGATGGCTGCGTCGGGCTGGGCGCTGGCTGCTCTGGCGGCAGCACTTCATCCTGCTGCATCGCACGGTGGAGCCACCTCCACCCGTGCCAGCGATGCTTCGAGTGGAGCCGTTCGAATACGAGCGGCGCGAGGAGTTCCTCCGCCTTCTCCCCGGCGAGCTCCGCCAGCGGCTGCAGCGGCTCTGGGATGCTTTACCCGCATCGTGGGCATTTGCGGCGTCGTACTCGGAGGGGGCGTTACAGTACTACTGCTTCGTCAGCACGGGCAGGATCTGGCTGGAGGAGCTCCGCGCCGAGCATTCCTTCGCCGCTGGGGCGGCGTACATCCACAGTTGCTACACCCTGCCCGAATTCCGCGGGCGTGGGCTGCACCGCGGCACCGTGAGCGCGGTCGTACAATGGCTCCACCGGAACGGCTTCACCGATGCCTATGCCCTGGTGGAGGCGCGCAATATCCCCTCGCGCCGCGGCTTTGAGGCTGTCGGCTTCCGAGCATACCTTCACGTTTGGCGTTGGAACGTCTGTGGACGCTGTGTTGCGATTCGCCAACGCAGGAGCTGATGCCGCGCTGCTTCTTTGCCCTTACCGTTGACACCGAATGCGACAAAGCCGAGCACTGGCGCACGCGCTACCCCATCCGCTGTGCAAACATCATCGAGGAGCTGCCACAGCTCTTCCATCGCCGCGCCGTTGCGCTGGGACTGCGCCCAACATACCTGCTCAGCCCCGAGGTCTTGCGCGACCGCGACGCCGTTGCAGCCCTTCGTTCCTTGGAGGGCACCTACGAACTGGGCACCCACTTGCACGGGGAGTACATCGAGCCGGAAGCGGATTGGAACGCCCCCGGCACCTACGCCATGCAGTGCAACTACAGCGCGGAGGTAGAGTGGCAGAAGCTGCGGAACCTGACAGCGCTTTTCCAGGAGGTCATCGGCGAGTCCCCGCGGAGCTTCCGCGCGGGACGCTACGGTATTGCCGCCCGCAGCATCGCCATGCTGGAGCGGCTTGGCTACTGGGTGGATAGCAGCGTCACCCCGTACAAGTGGTGGGCGCCGAACGTCCGCTTCCTGGATGCACCCGTGCTACCGTACACACCCTCCACGGAGGACCTCTGCCGCGCCGGGCAAGGGCAGCTCCTGGAGCTCCCGGTCAGCGTGTACCCGGGCGCCTTCGGCTGGCTCCCCAGCGCATGGCGCCGACGCTTCAACCCATACCATCCCGTGGTGGCGTGGCTCTGGCGCCGCTGGAACCGGTACGTCTGGGACCTGCGTCCTCGGCTCTTCTACGCTGCCTTCACCCCATTGCCGGAGCTGCTCCGCACGGTGGACTGGTACCTCAAGCTGGCGCAGCGTACGGGCAGCGATGTTGCACTGGTGATGACCTGCCATAGCTGCGAATTTCGCCCTGGTGCCAACCCGTACTTCTCTTCCCGCAGCCAATGCCAGCGGTTTCTGGACACCATGTTCCGCACCGCCGAATACGCCCTCCAGCGCGGGTGCATCGGGGCAACCCTTGCCGAAATTGCACAGCAGCTCCGTCCCGTGCCCGCTCCAGCCCAATGAGCCCGCTGCTCAGAGCGCTGCTCCCTCTGCTTTACCTGATGGCTCCTGCTGGCTACGCACAGGAGGATACCCTCACACGGCGCTTGCCGGAGGTCCAGGTTGAAGCTCCCGCACCGGCGGTGCCACCGCTTGGGCTCCCACTGCACCGCTGGAGCAAAGCCGAGCTGGAACGGTTGAGAACGTGGCAGCTTTCAGAGCTGCTCAGCCTCCTGCCCGGGGTCTTCGTGCGCGACTACGGCGGTGCCAGCGGACTCAAAACGCTCTCCCTGCGCGGGCTGGGCGCAGTCCACACCCTGGTCCTGTGGGATGGAGTCCGACTCAACACCCCTGCACAGGGGCTCTACGACCTGGGTAACGTGCCCAGCTCCGTTGTGGAGGAGGTTGTGCTGCTGCGTGGCGGCAGCTCCGCGCTCTTCGGTGCGAATGCCGGTGCCGGAGTGCTACTGCTGCGCTCTCTGCAGACGCCCGCTGAGGGATTTGCTCTTGGGCTCGGAGGTGGCTCCTTCGGGGAATGGCGGGCAAGCGCGCGCCTGGCAGATCGCTTCCAGGCTCACGCTGTGCAGCTTGCCGGAGAGCTCCTCCGCAGCCGCGGAGACTATCCCTTCCCCTCCAACCAGTTCGGGCAGCTCACGTGGGAACGGCGCCAGAACGCCGACCGCACAGCAGCCGCACTCATGGGCGCGTGGCAGTACTGGGATGGGCACACCAGGCTATGGCTCCGGAGCTCGGCGCAGTGGAGCGTGCGCGGAGTGCCCGGACCCGTCGTGCAAGGTCGGGTCGAGTTCGCCCGTGCCCGACTCTGGGAGCGCGAATGGCACACCGCTGCGACGCTGCTGTACCAGCTCCCCACCGATGAGCTGCATGTCCTCTCCTGGATGCGCTGGAGCGAGCTGCGCTACCGCGACCCAGACGCGCTCGTCTGGGGTCCCAACGGCGCTGACGAATCCGGGCTCTCGACCGAATACGCTGCCCAACTCCGCTGGGATGCCCGGCGCGGGCAGCTCTCCTCCACCCTCTCGGCGGAGGTCCTGCATGAAGCGCTTTCGGGCTCGATGCTCAAACCGCACGACCGCTCCGCCGCCGCCCGCCAACGGGCTGCCCTTGCTGCGCTGGGATGGTGGTCCCCATTGCCAAGCCTGACCGTGATTGCCGGGCTTCGCTGGGAGCTCTACAGCAGCCACGGGGCGTATCTCTCCCCGACCCTCGGTGCCGAGTGGGGCAGTGCCCGAACACATCTGCGCGCAAGCTGGAGCTACAACATCCGCCCGCCCAGCTTCGTGGAGCTCTACTACTTCAACTTCGGCAATGCGGCGTTGCGCCCGGAACGCGTGCACTCCTGGAATCTGGGCATCGAGCTGGGGAGCCGCACACTTGCGGCAGCGCTGGAGCTGTTCACCCTGCTTGTCACTGACCAAATCGTCGCTCTCCCGCGTAGCCCAGTCTTCTGGAGCACCTTCAACGTGGGGAGGGTCTGGAGCCGCGGTGTCGAAGCCATGCTGGAGTTTGCCCCGATTGAATACCTCCGGCTCTCCGCAACGGCAACGTGGCAGCGCACAACCGACCAGGGCACCAATCCCTACACGCGCGGACGCCAACTGCCCTACACGGCGCAACTGCTCGGCTCCGCTGCTTTAACCGTTCGCCGTGCAGCCGTAGAACTGGGGCTACATCTCCACGCGGTCGGCCAACGCTGGAGCCAGCCCGATAACTCCCCACAGAGCCGTCTGGCTCCGTACGCCACGCTCGACGCTACTGCTGGCACAGACCTACGGCTCTTCGGGGGAATGCTGCAATTGCGAGCCCGCGTGCACAACGTGCTGGGTGCCTCCTACGAGGTGATCCGGAACTACCCCATGCCTGGGCGTTCGGTTCGGCTGGAGGTGCGCTGGGATAACGTACGCGCGCCCGCTACCTCTGCATCGTAGGCACGGACTCCCCACCACAAGGGCAGCGGCTCACCGAACGCGTCCACGCCACTGGTAGACGTGCTCGGGCAGACTCATCCACAGACGGCAGTAGTTCTCGTACCGCTGCCGGTCCAGCTTCCCCTCTTGGACGGCTTTCCGCACGGCACACTCGGGCTCGTGGATGTGGCTGCAGGGCTGATAGCGGCACTCCTGCGCCCAGTCATCGAATTCGTGGAAGTAGCCTGGCAACTCTGCCCGGGTGAGCTCCCAGATGGTCAGATCGCGAATGCCCGGCGTATCCACAATGTAGCCGCCCTGGGGAAGCCGGAACATGCGCGCCATCGTCGTCACATGGCACCCCTGCCCCAGCTTGAGGCTGATCTCCCCGATGCGTTGCACCTCCTCCCCTACCAGGAGGTTCGTCAGGGTGGACTTCCCAACGCCGGAGGGACCCGACAGCACCGTTGCCTTGCCTGCCAGGAGGCTCCGGAACTCCTCAAGCCCTTCGCCGGTCTGAGCGCTCAGGAGTAGCACGGGGATGCCCAAGACGTCGGCGTAGAAGCGCAGGTCCGCGCGGATCTGCTCGGCATCCCCCAGGTCTATCTTGTTGATGCACAGCAGTGGAGCAAGCTCGCCCTTCTCAGCAGCAATGAGGTAGCGGTCGATGAGGAAGCGATCGTAGCGCGGTTCGGCTGCAGCAAGCAGGATTGCCAGTTGGTCAACGTTGCTGACAACCACCTGCTCCTTGCCTTCGCGGCGGCGGTAGCGGGCGAGCTTCGTACGGCGCGCTTCCCGACGCACAATGAGTCCCTGCGGCAATCCGCTCACCCCCGTTCCTTGGCGCGGTACGCATTCGACGAGATCGCCGACGGCAACCAGCGTTGGGCTCTCCTCCTCCAGCTCCACTGCTCCGGCAACAGCGCATTCCCAAAGCCGTCCATCCTCGAGCTCCACCAGCCAGCGCTTTCCCGTGCCCTCCAGCACGCGCGCGCGGAAGCGCTGCTGGGCTCCCAGTTTCCGCCGCACGGCTTTGACTGAGACGGCGGGAGATAGCTCCTCCTCCCACTCGTGCCGTTCTCGAGGACTCATCTCAAAACACCGGTAGCAGACGAGCCAGTTCGTGCCACTTCGTTGCCATCAACACGCGGATTCCAAGGAGGGTCCCCACTCCAATCAGTGCCAACCCCATCAGGCGGTAGAGCCGCTCCAGCGATTCTCCGCTGAGCCGCCGCCGGAAGTGGTGCATCCCGTAAGCGAGAAACGACAGCCACAGCAGATTGCCCGTGCCGAAACCGCCAGCAAAGGCAACCACCGTCATCATCTGCTCCGGCTGCACCCAGTGGAACTGGTGCACCAACACCCCCAGGTACAGGAGCGACGGCAGAAAGGCAGGGTTCGCCAGATTCACTAACGCCATCCCCACGCCCAAGGCAAGCCCACGGCGGTGATGGAAGCGCTGGGCGAGTAGCTTCACCGCAAGGGGTGAGGAGGGTGGTGCCGGAGGCTTCTCGCGTTTGCGCCACACCTGCACGGCTCCGTAACCCAGCAGCACAGCCACACAACACAACTGCACCACCAGCGACAGCAGCGGATGCTCCCCCACAAACCCCAGCAGCTTCAGAATCACCCCCGTCGCCAGCAGGGCAAGGAGGCAGTACACCACATCCAACAGCGCTGCACCGACCGCCACGGAGATGCCCGCGCGTACCCCGTACTGCAGACTCGTCCGCAGCGTCGCCAGAGAGACCGGTCCCAGCGGGAGCGCCAGGACTATCCCCACGAGAAGCCCCACAATGCCCGAACCGACGATCTGCAGTGCCATCGTCTTCAGCGCAGCACCACAGCGGGATGCGCTACCGCCGCTCTACTGCCCCGGCAGCAGCACAACGCCCATCCGCCGGACCCCTGCCGGCTCCACACTCATGCGGTAGAGGTAGGCTCCCGCAGGCAGCATCGCCGACAGCGGCACGCGGTAGCTTGCTCCCTCCGGCATCCCCTGCCAGCGGAGTACCGGCTGCCCCAGGATGTCCCACAGCTCCACGCGCAGCATTCCAGCGGGGAGATTCGGCAGATTCTGTAGGTGAAGCTCCGCGCCCGTCGGTGCAGCAAAGCGCACGGGAAGAGCCTGCGCGTGCGCTTGCCCAACGCTCACAACGGGGCTCAAACGCCGAACGGTGCCGTCCGGAAACACCAAAATCGGTTGCAGCTCTGGACCATTCTGGTTTGCCGCGGGTTGGGCAAATCCCGTCACAACGAGCACGGCGGCTTTCCCTCCATCCGTGCTCAGATCCAGCACATACTCCCTGGGCAGCCCCCGCAGGGTATCCAGCCCGGGCGGCAGCAAACGGTACGGCAATGCATCAGCGTACGAGAGGCGCCCCAGTGTGAACGCTCCCCAGCGCAGCTCCACTGCTGGTGCGTCTGTGACCGCGTGGACCACCGCCAGCAGGACCGAATCCGCACCGGAGGCGCGCTCACGCAGTGGGAAGCCAACGAGCGAAAGCTCCGTCGGACGCCCCTCTGGATTCGGCGCAAAGCGCACTGGCTCCAACACTCCCAGCGCCACAGCGCACAACGAGCCCCCAGGCGGGAGAATTGCCACAAAGCTGCGAAGCGTATCGCGCTCGCTCTGACTGTTCCCAGGTGCGATCCCAACGCGCAGCGGGACTCCGGCAGGCACCTGAGTCAGCGGCGTTGCCTGTCCAAAGGCGAAATCCTCCACCCGCTTGACCCCGTCGAGGTAGAGGTCCATCTCCCGTAGCTGCGGCTCCGTGCTGGCGTGGATGAGCTGCACCTGCGCCGTCGGCGTTCCCGTATCCACGCGCTCAAACACAACCGGATTGCCGTAGGGGAAGACCGCGCGCAACTCTACAGCAGGACCGCCCTGATTCTGTGCTGGCTGCGCAAACCCCGAAAGCAGCAGAACACCAGCCTCTCCGGCAACCCCTCTCAAATCGCCTCGGAAGCGCGCCACCACCTCTCCATTGGCGCGCACCAGCTCCAGCGTGAGCGTATCGGCGGGCACCAAGGCTCCCGCAGCCGTGTTCCCGAAGGAGGTCAATGGGAAGAGCTGCTCGCCTGTTGCTCGCTGCAGCCGCACAGCAACGGCATCCGTGACGGCATGGAGAAGGAGCAGCCACACGCGCGTCGGATCGGGCGATTCCGCTGGCGCCAGCGCCGGAAGCAACCGAACCGCAATCGAGGCACCTTCGGGATTGGGTGCGAACTGCGACGGCTGCCGCACTCCAACAACCGCCACCCAGTGCACCCTCCCCTCCTGCGGAGTCAACTGCAACGAGGCAATAGCGCTATCAGGACCTCCGGGATTGCCCGCCAGAGCAACGCTGACCCGTACGGGCGAGCCCGGAAACAACTCCACCGGGGGGTAGCTCTGCTCGCGGAAGCGGAGTCCGAACTGAATCCAGTTCTCATCGTAGTAGGCATCGAGCTGCTCCAGGTTCGGGTCGGCACTGGCATGCAGCACGATGAGCTGCGCCGGAAGCTGCGCCTGTAGCGGAAGGCTGAGAACGATGCTTGCCAGGAGTACCGCGCTCCACCAACGCATGGGATTCTCCGGAAGGTTCCACGTGCGCACAATGGCAGCGCAAATTAGGAACTTTCCCCTCTGTCGGAGGCACTCGGAGCCTCAGCTCTGCCCCTCTTCCGGGGGATTCCTCCGGGAGCGCGACAGAAGCTGGCGAACAACCTCCAGGTTCTCTGCCGAACTGGGCTGCTGTCCCTGGTAACGACGCAGAAGCTCCTCCGGGGAGACCACCGGTGGTGCTTGCGCCGGGGGTGGTGGAGATGGGGTCACAGATGCTGGCTCCGCTGCCGGAGATTCACCCAAACGCTGGCGCAAGCGCGCTGTCGCCAGCTTCTGCACCAGCTCCTCCCCGAGCAGCTCCTGTAGCCGCTCCATAATCAACGCACGCGTGAACGGCTTTCGGATAAAGCCGGCAGCGCCCTCTTTGATCGCCAGCCCCAGGTTCTCCGTGTCCGACATCGCCGTAATCACCAGAACCGGGATGGAGCGGGTCGGGGAGAGCCGCTTGAGCAGCTTGAGGGTCTGGTGCCCACTGAGCTCGGGCATGATGATGTCCAGGAAGATCACCGCTGGCGAGCGCTCCAGTGCCAACGCAATCGCCTCATAGCCATCGGAAGCAACGATGGGTTCAAAGCCGATGCTCTCCACGATGCGCGAGAGGATGCGCTGCATCCACACATCGTCATCAACTATCAAAACGGGCACCGGCGCATTCTGTTCCGCTGAGCTATGTTGCTGCTCCTGCTGCAGCATCTGTGCTCATACTGTCCGTGCGCCAATCATGGCTCCAACTTCACCGCCGGGAGCTTCACCTTCTGGGCGATCCGGTAGAGCCGAGCCGAGCGAAGCTGCGCAACGACCTCGGGAAGCTCTCGACGAGCGGCTTGCACATTCAATTGCCGGAGGCGCTCGTAGAGCTCCTTGCGGTGCACGGCAACTGTGCGCGGGGCTTCTATCCCCAGTCGAACAGCCCCACGCGGGTCAACCCCCAGGACGCGGATTGTCACCGTTCCGTCAATGCAGATCTCCTCACCGACCTTGCGCGAGATGACCAACATGGGCATCCTCACCCAGCTCGTGGCACTACTATCGAGAGCGGATGCGTTGCCGAGTAGCGGTCGCCGGGAATCACCACTTGGCGCCCTTGCAGCGTGCGCACGTTGAGCACGACCGGCGCCTTGAGATTGACCAGAATCTGCCCCGATGGCTCAAAGGCAACAACCGCCAAGGGGACGAAGGTCTCGGGGTCTTGAAATTCCGGAGGCAATTCGTAGCCCGGGTCCACATGCCATGGGACAAGCGTTGGCAGGGCAATCTCGGGCTGCTCCAACGAAATGAGCCACTTGAGCGGCTCCATCGCTGCCGAGCTGGCAACGACGAACTTCCTGAGCTGCTCAAACCCGATGAGCCCTGAGGGGAAGGTAAAGACCCGCCGCTGCGATACCTTGAGTACCCCTAAGCCCGGAACGCGCACCTGTTGCTGTGCCCGTGCCATGGACCTTCAGCGCGAGTGAGACGACCCCGAGGGTAGGACCACCGATTGCCCCGGCCGGAGGTAGCCCCGCTGCGGCTGCAGCTCCTGCGGCAGCTCCAGCAGTGTAATCTCCACCCGACGGTTGCGCGCCCGCCCCTCCGGAGTTGAATTCGGCGCAATCGGACGCTGGGGACCGAAGCCGCGGATCACTATCCGCTCCTCGGCTACCCCGTGCTGCATGAGGTAGTAGGCAACCGTCAGTGCCCGTGCAGTCGAAAGGTGCCAATTGGACTCATAGCGGAGCGTGCGGATGGGGATGCTGTCGGTGTGCCCATCTACGTTGATGAGCTGCGGCACCTGGCGCAGCAGCATTGCCAAGGTATCCAGTAGCGGTAGCGCATGCGGCTGTAGCTCTGCTTTTCCGGATTCAAACAGCGCTGCTTCGCCGATGCGCAGGATAGCCCCTTCGGCCGTCCGCTCCAGCGTGAGCATCCCAGAGGCAATGTACGGGCGCAGTGCGTGCTCGCTCTGCTGCATCCACTCATCCACCGTGCGGTAGGGCGAGCGGGGCAGAATCGGCGCTGGGAGCCCCTCCTCGCCTGCCAACACGGCTTGCCCGCGCTGCTCCAGCGGCAGCGGAACGGAGCCGGTGCGGAAGTAGCTCACCAGCGCCTGGGCAACCTCACGGTACTTGCCCAAGTCCACCTGCGAGGCAGCGTACAGAATCACAAACAAGCCCAGCAGGAGCGTGATGAGATCGGCGTACGTGATGATGTACCGCTCCGTGCTGGCGTGCTGCTCCTCACCCACTATGCCCTGGCGCGTCCGCATGGCATTGTGATATATCGGAGCTTGCGTCCGGAACTGTAATCAGCGCACAATCCACAGCGGAGCACTTGCCACCACTGTCCCACCAGAGCGCAACAGCAGCCAGTACGTCCCCGTCGGCAGCTCCGAGAGCGCTATCTGCTGGGCTTTTCCGCAGGCTCCTACTGGCAATGCGCGCCGCTTGCCCAGTGCATCCACCAGCTCCAGGTGCAGTCCCCGCGGTGCACTCTCCCCACAGGAGACCCACACAAGCACACTCTCCGATGCCGGATTCGGCTCCACCCGTAGCCGTGGTGCTGTCCCCTGTACCAGAGGCGACCTCACCCCCACAACCGTACGCCCCGCAATCTTGTAGATGTTGCCGCTGAAATCCGTCACCCAGAAGTCCCCGCTTTCGGCATCGTACTCCACTCCGCGCACGTTCATAATGGAGCCCTGTGGAGTGTAGAGGGCGATAGTATCGCGGGGTTGCGCCGGCTGCTCTACCGGAAAGCCCCCCACATACGCTGCCGCAAGGGAGCCACCTGGAAAGGCAGTCACAGCGTGGTAGAGCGTAGACTGCCCATCGTTGCATAAGCCGCGCGGACCCAGCGGCTCCTGGAACGGGTTTGGAAAGCTCGTCTGCACGGCGCCACTGACCGGATCCAGCACGTAGATGCGCTGCTGCCCATCGCGCTCGGCAGCGTAGAGCTGGGCGCCCAACAGCGTTAGCCCCGTCGGATAGCTGCACGGGCTGTTGTAGCGCTGGAGCAGTTGCCCGTTCGTATCGAGCACGACGATGATCCCGCGAGCTCCAGAGCCTGTGCCGGAGAGCTTATGCACGTAGAGAATTCCCCGTTCGCGGTCCATCGCCAGGTCGGTGTAGAGGCTATCCCCGCCGGGGATGGGGATCTGCTTCTCCAACTGCAGCGTCGTGGCGTTGAGCTTGTAGAGATGGGGCGTGTAGAAGCTCGTCGTCCACAATCCACCTCTTCCATCTGCAACGATGCCGTAAGGCACGTGAGCAACCGCCCCGGAATGCAGCACCGCTCCACGCTCGCGCTGCCGAATGGTAAACGTCGGCGTGATGCGGACCTGCCCGGGCTCCTGCTGTGAGCGCACACGGATTCGTCCAACAAGCGTTACCACATCTTCGGGAATACGCCAGCGCAACACGGTCGAGCTCACATCCTGGGCAACAAGCCGCCAGGTTGCGCCATCATCTGGGGAGAACTCCACCGTCACCGGCGATGTGAAGCCGTACCAGGAGACCACAGTCGAACCGCCGGCGTAGAAGACCTCTCCGCCCGCCGGCGCAGTGATTGCCGGCTCTGTAATCGGTTCGCTCGGCAGCTCCACCTCCCACATCGAGCGTCCGTGCGTTGCCGCGCGCAGGAGTCTCCGGCTGTGGTGGATTGCCAAATCCACTACGGGCGCCCGCGGCAGCCCCACTCCGTAGGGGAACCATGTCGCGCCTCCATCGAGCGAAGCGAAGACCCCAATGTCCGTCCCCACAAAGATGCGTCGCTCATCGAGCGGGTCCAGCACAATCGCGTTGACTGGGATATCGGGCAGGCTCACGCCGACATTCTGCCACGTACGCCCGTAGTCGGTACTGCGCCAGACATGCCCGGCACCGAATCCGGAGAGGGTCACGTACACGGTTGCCGGATCGCTCTCCGAGAGCGCAAAGTCGGTGACGAACCGCACGGGAAGCCCGTTGATGCCAACGTTCTCCCAATTTTCGCCCCCATCCAGCGTGCGCCACACCTCCCCACGAGCGGTGCCGATGTAGATGACCGATGGGTCCGCAGGCGAGACCCCAATTGCGGTGATGCTGGCGGAGAACTGCGGAGAGATGGGTCTCCAGGAGCCCCCACCGTCGTACGTAGCGTAGAGCCGGCGCCGCCCATGGTAGAGCGTGCGCGAATCCACCGGGTCCATCACCAGCGGAGCGGACCAGTACCCTGGGTCGTTCGGGTCAATCCCCGTGGTGATACGCTGGAAGGTGCCGGTGCGCAGGTTCCGTTTCCAGAGGTCTCCGTTGGGGAACTCGCCGTAGAGCACATCGGGGTCGGTGGGGTCAACGACGACGTAGAAGCCATCTCCGCCGGCAACCATGCTCCAGTTCCCCTCGCGACCGCCCAGGGTGCCGTTGTCCTGGGTGCCTCCGTAAGTGGTGTTGGGCTTGCTCTGGTCCACCGCCATCGCGTAGAACTGCGTCACCGCCAAGCCGTTGTTGATGGGGCGCCACGTTGCGCCGGCGTCATCACTGCGGTACATCCCGCCGTCGTTTCCGGCGTAGACAATGTCGGGATTGAGTGGGTTGAAGACCGCCGCATGCTGGTCAACGTGGACGTTGCCGCCGCTGTAGCCGTACGTGACATTCGTCCAGGTCCGCCCGCCGTCGGTGGTACGGTAGATATCTATCCCGCCGGCGAGCACCAGGTTGGGGTTGCGGGGATGTACGACGATGTAGGCATTGTACCACCCCTGCCCGTTGAAGAAGTCCGCTTGCCCCTGGTAGGAGAGCTGCCAGCTCCGTCCGCCGTCGGTGGACTTGTAGATTGCCCCGATACCCCCGGAGCCGTTCTGCTCCACGAGCGCATACAGTGTATCGGGCGCCGAGGGCGCCATCTGCACGCAGACACGTCCGAGCGCCGAAGGCAGCCCACTGCTGCGCAACTCCCAGGTGCGCCCGGCATCGGTGGAGTAGTACACCCCCCTCCCAGCCACCCCAATGGCGATGCGATTTGTGTCTTGGGGATGGATGCTCACATCGGTGACGCTGCCAATGAAGGTACGCTCCCAGGTGCGCCCGCCATCGCTGGAGCGCCAGAATCCTCCGTAGCTCTTGGTCGCCCCGGCAACGATGAAGTTGGAATTGCGCGGGTGGACCTCGATCTTGGAAAATGCGCCGACGTGCGTCAGCCCAATTGGGGACCAGCTCTGCCCGCCGTCGGTGGACTTGAAGATGCCGGCACCCAGGTAGGAGTCGATGTTGTTGCTCATCTCGCCCGTTGCTGCGTACAGCACGTCGGGATTGTTGGGGTCGATTGCCAGGGCACCGAAGGAGAGCGAATTCCCCTGGTCGAAGAGCGGCTCCCAGCTCCGTCCCCCGTCCGTTGTGCGCCAGATCCCCCCGGCAGCAGCGCCGATGTAGACCCAGCCCTCCCGCTGCGGGTGATGCACCACCGTGCGGATTCGCCCTCCAACGGTAAAGGGTCCGATAGCACGCCACCGAGGCTGCGAACTGAGGAGCTGCGCCCGACCCAGCGCCTGCTCCATGCGTTGCAACTGTTGCAGTGCTCGCAGCCGCGCCCCTTCGGGGATCTGCTCAAACGGGAAGGCACGCTGGTAGCGGAATGCCTCCTCCCGCTGTAGCGGATCCTCATGCCCACGAACGGAGAGCGCAGCCTCCTGGGCAAGGGCAACGCTGCCCAAGAGCACAAGTACGCCGTACCACATCGGCAAAGCCCCTTTGGCTGGTTCTACTGGCGGTGAAATTAGCGCTTTCAGGGCACAAGTAGAGGCTCACAAGCGGATGAGCCGCTCGTAGATGAGCTTCACCGCCGCAAACGCCAGCAGAGCAAACAGCAGCACGCCCCACCACCAGCCGTACTCCTGCCCGATCACCACGAGGGCAATCGAGACAAAGAACACGCTCACCGAGATGAGCGCGAACACCACCAAAGCTTGCAGGAACTGCAGCATCACCGCGCTCATGAGGGTGCACCCATGCCCGACATCAAGTAGGCCCCATATCGCCCGCGCAGCCGCGATACCGCAACGACCGGGCAGCGCAGACGCACCAACAGCCCCTCCGGCAAGGCTTCCTGTGCCAGAATCTCCCCCGAATTGCGCAGCTCCTCCAGCGCCCGAAGCTGTGCGTACGGCACCACAAAGGTCAGTAGCTCCGTATCCCCCTCGTACGCCCGCTGCATGTGCAGCAGCAGGGCACGCAGGTTGATCCCGCGCTGGGCAGAGATGAGCACCGCTTCGGGGAACTCCCGCTCCAATTGCCGCAGCAGCTCCGGCTCCCGAATCCGGTCAATCTTGTTGAACACCAGCAGCGTCGGTTTCTCCGCTGCCCCCAGTTGCTGCAGCGTCTCTTGGACCACGCGCATGTGATGGCGGAAGCGGGGATGGGAGACGTCCACCACGTGCAGCAGGACATCGGCTTCCAGCACCTCCGCCAGCGTGCTATGGAAGCAAGCAATCAGATGCGGCGGGAGCTTGTGCAAGAAGCCGACCGTATCCGAGAGCAACGCCCGCTGCCCGCTGGGCAAGCGAAACGCCCGCACCGTGGTGTCCAGCGTGGAGAAGAGCCGATCCTCGGCACGCACTCCGGCGTTGGTCAGCGCATTGAGCAGTGTGGATTTGCCGGCATTTGTGTAGCCAACCAGTGCAAAGCACGGCAGTTGGTCGCGCCCTCGGCGGCGCTGTTCGCGCTGACGCGTAATCTCGCGCAGACGCCGCTGCAGGTGCTGAATCCGGCGCCGGATGAGCCGACGGTCCGTCTCCAACTGCGTCTCCCCGGGTCCGCGTGTTCCAATTCCACCGACCTGCTTGGACAGGTGCGTCCACATCCGGCTCAGCCGGGGTAGCAGATACTGGAGCTGTGCCAGCTCCACCTGCACCTGTGCCTCCACCGTGCGGGCTTGCTGGGCAAAGATGTGCAGGATGATGCCCGTGCGGTCCAGTACCTTAATGCCCCATGCCCGCTCCAGATTGCGTACCTGCACCGGGGTGAGCTCGTCATCGAAGACCACCGCGTGGATGCCCTCCTGCAGGATTCGCCCGCGCAGCTCCTCGACCTTCCCGCGCCCGAGGTAGTACGCCACATCCGGCGCTGGGCGTTCCTGCAGCAGCAGGTCCTCCACAGTTCCCCCGGCGCTTCGCACCAATGCTGCCAATTCCTGCAGATGCTCCATAACCTCCGTTCGGCTGGTGTGGCGGTGAACAAGCCCCACCACCAGGGTGCGCTCCGGAACTTCCTTGAACTGCTGCACGCTGCCTGCTTCCAGTACCTCTGTGTGACCCGCGCGATGAGACGAATGCGCCATGAGCCCTATTTCGCGTCCACCGTCCATCCCTCCGCCCAGCGGCACAGCCGTGCCTCCGCACTGGAGGGCAACAGGGGATGCCATGGTACAACGCGCACAGCATAGCCCAGGAGACCACTTTCGCGCAGCTCAATCCCGCCCTCGTAGCGGTAGAGCGAGCCCTCTTGCCCTGCCAACTCCAGCGCCACCTGCCGCATCTGCCCAATGGAGCCATCCGAGTGCAGGCGCCCCAGGACGAGCTCCACGCGCACCCATTCCGGTGGAAGCGACCCGAGCTCGACCATCACGCTGACGCCGAGCCGCTCTCCAACTCGGCTCTCCGTGGGCTCGCGCACCTGCACGTGCACGATACGCACCTGTTGCCAGGCAGCCGCCACCGAATGCCGCCACTGCGCCAATTGATGGGCTGCCTGTGCGCCATCGGCAAGCAGCCGCTCCCGAAGCGCCATGGCGGGGAAGTAGCACTCCCGCACATACTGGCGCAGCATGCGCGCGCAGGAGTACGTGCCCGCCAGTGTGCGGATAGCGTTCTTCATCATCCCAACCCAGCGCTCGGGGACACCCGCAGCATTGCGCTCGTAGAATAGCGGCACAACGTGCTGTTCGAGCACATCGTAGAGCAGCTCGGCTTCGGTGGCATCCCGCTGCTGAGGCTCCAGGTGCTCTATCCCCTCGCCAATGGCAAAGCCGTTGCTGCCGTTGTAGGCTTCGTCCCACCACCCATCGCGGGTGCTCACGTGCAGCACACCGTTGAGCGCAGCCTTCATGCCGCTGGTACCGCTGGCCTCCAGCGGGCGGCGCGGCGTATTGAGCCACACATCGCAGCCCTGCACCAACGCCCGCGCCAGCTCGATGGAGTAATCCTCCAGAAACACCACCGCATGAGCCAGCTCCTGCTCCCGAATCGTGCGCAGGATGCGCTGGATGAGCTCCTTGGCGGGGATGTCCTGTGGATGCGCTTTGCCCGCGATGATGATTTGGACGGGACGCTCGGCATTGCTGACCAAGCGGCGCAGCCGCTCTACATCGGTAAAGAGCAGCTCCGGACGCTTGTACAAGGCGATGCGCCGGGCAAAGCCGATGGTCAGCACCTCTGGGTCGAGCATCGCCGGCACAATACCGTACCGCTGCCGCAGGCGTGCCCGCACCAACTGCACCAGACGCTCGCGGAGCTGCTCGTGGACCTGCCAGAGCTCCTCCGCCGGAATCAGCTCAACGCGCTGCCACAGCTCTGGGTCATCCGGATCGGAGCGCCAGCGCGGTCCCAGATACCGGTCGTACAGCCGCGCCATCTCCGGCGCCACCCAGCTCAAGGTGTGCACCCCATTGGTGATGGAGCCGATGGGGACCTCCTCGACGGGGAAGTCTGCCCATAGGTGGTGCCACATCTGGCGTGCCGTGCGCCCGTGAAGCCGGCTCACCGCACGCCGATGGAAGGAGAGGTTGAGCCCGAAGACCGTCATCCCGAACCCGCGTTGCCCCTCCTCCAGCATCGTCTCGCCCAGGCGCAAAACCTCTTCGACGGGGATTCCGCTCTCGGCAGCGTACACCTCCAGATACGGGCGCAGCACCGCTTCGGCGAACACCTCATTGCCGGCAGGCACGGGCGTATGGGTGACAAACACCGTTGAGGCTCGCACCACCTCCAGCGCCGTTGCAAAATCCAGGGACTGCTCCCGCATGAGCTGCGCCAGCCATTCCAGCGCGGCAAAGACCGTGTGCCCCTCGTTGAGATGGCACACCGCCGGTCGAATGCCCAGTGCCCCCAGCGCCCGCATCCCGCCGATGCCCAGCAGAAGCTCCTGCTGGATGCGCGTGTGCACGTCTCCTCCGTACAAGCGCCAGGTGATCTCGCGGTACTCCTGCAGCGCGTTGGCTTCGTAGTTAGTGTCGAGCAGGTAGAGCGATACCCTCCCGACCAGCATCCGCCAAACCCGGGCATAGAGCTGCCCTTTGGGGAAGGGCAGCGATATCTGCAGCGGGGAACCGTCTTCGGTGCGCACCAGCGTCAGCGGTAGCAGCGAGAAATCGTTCACCGGATAGAGCTCATGCTGCCACCCCTCGGCAGTCAGCCGCTGTTGGAAGTAGCCGTACTGGTAGAGCAAGCCGACCCCTACCAGCGGCACCCCTAAATCGCTGGCGGTTTTGAGGTAATCCCCGGAGAGCACTCCCAAGCCGCCGGAGTAATTCGGGAAGCTCTCGTGGATGCCGTACTCGGCGCTGAAGTAGACGATTGCCCCTTGCGGACGCTCTGCCACCGTGGTGTACCAACTCCGGGCATCCAGTAATGTACGGAACCGGCGCACGATGTAATCCAGGAAGGTGCGGAATTCCGCGTCGCGCGCCAGCTCCTCCAAACGTTGCTGTGGGATGCGCTGCAGCAGGGCAACGGGGTTGTGATGCACCTCCTCCCAGAGATTCGGCTCCATGCGCGCAAAGATGCTCTGCGCTTCCGCATCCCAGCACCACCAGTAGTTGTACGCCAGCTCCTGGAGCGCGCTGAGCTCCTCTGGTACCCTTGGAACCACAACCAATGTGCGGAGCAGGTGCATAGTGACCCAAGCGCACGTGGCGAATGCAAACTTACGGGAATCTCGAAGGCTGCTACGGGAGGCGGGATTGCGCAAGGGAATCCGCCGGTGCCTGCACCAGCTCGGCAGCGTACGCTGCCGGCAGCGCCGCGATAACCCGCGCTGCTTGGCGTGGATTCATCTGCCGCAGCAGTACAGCAGCACTCCTCGGGGGCAATTGCTGCAGAATGCGCGCGACCTCCTCCGGCGGGGCGCTGTTGTAAATGCGGGCAAAGGCACGGTAGTGCTCCAGGCGCACCGAGTCCAACTGCGCTTCCCGACGGCGCCGCTCCAGTTCGAAGCGCTGCTGCTGTGCCTGGAGCTCGCGCTGGAGGCTGTCGCTGTAGGCGTGAACGCGCTGGAGGGAATCGCGCAAGCGCCCCAGTTGCTGCTCCATCGTGCGGAGCTGCTGCTCAAGCTCCTCCCAGGGCGAGGGCAGCGGGAGCGAATCCACCTGCACCGTATCGCTCACGGTCGAGGTATCCGCGATGCTTCTCCCAGTAGAGCGCCCCAGCCAATCCGGGCGCAGGAGTGCAAAGACCACGACCACAGTTGTGCTCCCCAGGACCAGTAACAGCAGCAGGAGTGCTACCGACAGGGGCAGCCGACGGCTCATCGCTCTCGGCGGCGCTGTGCAAGTTCATCGAGCGCGCGCTGTTCGCGCCGTCGCTCCTCGGTCTGCTGAAGCTGTGTATAGCGCTGCTTGAGCAGCTCCAGGATGCGCTCCTCTTGGAGTGCCTGTTGGACTCGACTGCGTTGGGCAGCCTCCATCTCGCGCAGCTGCTGCTGCTGTTCGTGGTGGCGCTGCATCTGCAGCTCCAGCACCTGACGTCGGAACCACACCTGCTGGAGCTCCTGCGCAGCGATAGTTCCGCTTTCGGGGCGCTGTTCGCACAATGCCTGGAGGTGTTGCTGCAACTGTTCCAGCTCCTCTTGCGTGCGCTGCTGATAGCCGTGGAGCTGCTGTAGCAGCAGGCGTTCGTACTGCAGCCGCTGTTCGCGCAGGCGGCGCAACCCTTCCAAGCGAAAGCCCTTCGACCCCATAGCACCGTATCTATCGGCACAGCAGACCAGCTGCTTTAGCCTCCCTCGAACGCCCGCGCCAGCTCCAGAAGCTGGAGCACGGTGTCCTCGAAGAGGCTGCTCTCGTGCATATCCTGCCGCAGGAAGGGAGTGAGCCGCTCCACCGCCGCAATTGCCCGTTCCAGGCGCGGGTTTGTACCGCGCTGGTAGGCTCCAACGGTGATGAGCTCCTCCGATTCTCGGTACGTTGCCAGCAATGCCTGCAGCGTCCGAGCAGCCCGCAGATGCTCCGGCGAGACGATATCGGGCATCACACGGCTGACACTCTCCAGGATGTCAATCGCCGGATAGTGCGCCTGAGCCGCCAGCCGACGCGACAGCACAATGTGCCCGTCCAGAATCCCCCGGACTGCATCGGCGATGGGCTCGTTCATATCCTCGCCTTCGACCAGCACGGCGTAGAGTCCGGTTATGGTGCCGTGCTCGTCCGTTCCGGCGCGCTCCATAACCCGGTGCAGCAGAGCAAAGACTGAGGGGGTATACCCCTTCGTGGTTGGAGGCTCCCCAATTGCCAACCCCACTTCGCGCTGCGCCATTGCCAGCCGGGTCACCGAATCCATCATGAGCAGCACGTCAAAGCCCTGCTCGCGGAAGTACTCCGCAATGGTGGTTGCTACCAGTGCAGCTTTGACGCGCACCAGTGCGGGGGTATCGCTGGTTGCCACTACCAGCACCGAGCGACGCAAGCCCTCCTGCTGCAGGTCCTTCTCCAAAAAGTCGCGCACCTCGCGCCCGCGTTCCCCAATGAGCGCAATCACGTTGACATCAGCGCTGGTGTTGCGGGCAATCATCCCCAGGAGGACCGATTTGCCCACCCCCGAGCCGGCAAAGATGCCCATGCGCTGTCCCTTACCCAAGGTCAAGAAGGCGTCAATTGCTCGAATGCCCGTCCCAATAGGGTGCCGCACGCGCTGCCGCTGAAGTGGATTGGGTGGGGAGCCGTAAATCGAGCGCTCCTCCAGCCCCGGTGGGAGCGGCTTCCCATCGAGCGGCTGCCCAAGTCCATCCAGAACTCGCCCCAGCAGGGCGTTGCCGACCCGCACGGTGAGGCTCTTGCCCAGCGCCACCAGCTCCATTCCCGGTGCCACCGCCGTCGCCTCACCCAAGAGCATCGAGAGCATGAGCTCGCCACGGAAGCCCACAACCTCTGTGCGGCACAGCTCGTTGCCGTCACTATCGCGCAGGCTGCACAGCTCCCCAACGGGCACGCGCGGTCCCTGGCTCTCCAGCACAATTCCTACGACGTTCCGCACCCATCCTTTGAGGCGCAAGGGGCGGGTTCGCCGAATTCGCTCTCCCCACTGCTGCACTAACTCCTGCGCCTGCATCACTGGAGCTGCTCCCAGATTGCACGCAATTGCTCACTCAGCCGGGCATCTACAATGCCCCAGCGGCTCTCTACAATGCAGCCCTCGGGTTCAACCGCAGGATCGGCAACGATGCGTACCTCCGGATTCTGCAACACCTGACTGCCGACCTGCTCCAACACTGCGATGGTATCCGGATGGAGCCGAAGCTGCAGCCCGCCGACCTGTTCGGGAATCGCCGCCAGCGCCGAACTGACAAGCGCTGCAAGCTGCTCCGGGTTGCGCCGCAATTCACCGCGCAGGATATGTTCGGCAACGATGAACGCCAAGCGGAGGGCTGCGCTCATCGCCTGCTCCTGCAACTGCACCGCCTGCTGCTGAAGTTGCGCTACGACTTGGTCGAACCGCTGCAACCATTGGCGATGACGGCGGAACTCCGCCTCGTACAGCGCCGCCGCAGCAGTTTTGCCATCTTCGAAGCCCTGTTCGTAGGCTCGCTGGAGCTCAAGCGACCAATCCTCCGAGACCGACGGGGCAGCCTCCTCCTGCGGCTCGGCGGCGGGAGGGAGCTCCGGTAGCATCGGCACTTCTTGGGCGGCAGTAGTATCGGCTGCGGTGGACGCCGGCACCGATGGCTCGGCACGGCGCAAATCTTCGAATATCGCCGGCTGCAGCGCTGTCGCTGCTTCCGCTGGGATAATCCGCTGTCGCACGGCTTTCGGCATCGCCTCAGACGTAGACCTCCTCCTTGCCGCGCCCGGAGATGACGATCTCCTCCTGCTCTGCCAAGCGGCGGATCACCTCGACGATGCGGGATTGGGCAGCCTCGACCTCCTTGAGGCGCACCGGTCCCATGAACTCCAGTTCCTCGCGGATGACCGCCGCAGCCCGCTCGGACATGTTCTTGAAGATCTTCTGCCGCACCTTCTCATCGGCGACCTTGAGCGCCAGCGCCAGATCGTGCTTGTCCACCTCGCGCAGAATCCGCTGCACACCGCGGTCGTCAATGAGCACGATGTCCTCGAAGAGGAACATCTGGCGCTTGATCTCCTCCGCCAAGGCTGGATCGCGCGCCTCGATCGCCTCCAGCAGTGACTTCGCCATCGCCGAGGTGCTCTTGTTGAGAATCTCCACCACCAGGCGCGTTCCTCCACGCATGGCGAGCCCTTGCTGCACGGTAGATTCTGCCATCTGCTCGACGACCGCCTCGATCTCGCGCACCAGCTCCGGGGAGACCTTCCCCAGCGTTGCCAGCCGGGTAATCACCTCCACCCGCAGCGGCTGCTCGAAGTAGCTCAGAATATCGGCTGCTTGGTCCGGCGGCAGGTACGAGAGGATGAAGGCGATAGTCTGCGGATGCTCCTTTGACAGAAAGCTGGCTGCCTGCGCTGGGTCAGCCCGCTTGAGGACCTCAAAGCCGCGGATACTGGTCAGCAGCTTGACCCGCTCGATGATGTCTCGGGCGCGATCGGGTCCGAGCGACCTCTCCAGCAATTGTGTTGCGTACTCCAGCCCGCCCTCGGCGACGTACCCGTGCGCGGTCATCAGCTGGTAGAAGTCCTCCAGGACCGCCTGGATGAGCTCCGGGGAGACGTTGCGCAGGGATGCGATCTCCAAGGCGATCTGTTCGACCTCCTTGGGCTCGAGCTCACGCAGGATTTGACCAGCGGTGTCCACATCCAGTGCCGTCAACAGGATTGCCACCTTCTGCCGTCCGGTGAGCTGCTCGTAGCGGAGCTGTTGGGTTGCCGCTTGCATGGCTCACTCCTCCATGAGGAGCTTAACCAACCGGGCTGCATCCCGCGGACGCTCGCGGACGTACTGCTGGATACGCTCGCGGAGCTGTTCGGTCAAGAGCGCCTCTTCGCTTGCTGCTTGCTGCGTCAATGCTTCCAACCGATGGCGGATGCGCGCCTCCAGCTCCGCCTGGGGCATGCCAGAGGGCAATTCCTCAAGCACTTCCCCCGGCAGTGCAGGAACACCCTCTGCCGAAGGCAGTACGGGCGTTTCGGGCGCCAGTTGTGGAATCGCCGGCACCATCTCCGCCGGCACAACTTCGATATGGGGTCGGACCAACGGCGACCGCAATATATTGCGAAGCGCGAAAATGCCCAACAGAATTGCTCCCAGCACCAGCAGCAGCCGAACCCATTGTTCGGGTGCCAGTTCGTACCATCGCCGCGGAGGCTGCGGCTCCTCGCCCGTGTCGAATTGCACGTTGACAACGGAGACTTGGTCATTGCGCGCCGGGTCATACCCGACGGCGTTTTTGATGATTTCGGTGAGCTTGTCCATCTCCTCCTGCGTCCGCGGGATGTAGACGCGCTTCCACTGCCCATTCTCTTGCACAAATTGCGTCGTCCCGTTGATCAGCGCCGCCACCGTCAGCCGCTTGATTGCCCCGGGCACGTTCGTGATGCGCTCCACCGTTCGGGCAATCTCGTAGTTGATAATCGAATTGCTGCGTTGGCTACCACCGGGGCGCTGTCCACCCACGGTGTCACCGACGGAGCTGCTCTCCGAGACGCTCTGTTCGCTGCGCACAACCTGGCGCTCTGGGTCGAAATCCTCGCGCGTCCGCTCGATCTGCGTGAAATCCAGCTCAGTAGCAACTTGGACAACGGCGTTGCCGACCCCGAGCACCCCATCCAGGAGGGACTGCACCTTTGCCGTCAGGTACTGGTCCACGCGCTGCTGAAGTTCGTACTGCGACTGTGTCAGCCCTGCAAGCGAGCCGGGCTGCCGAGCGGGCTCCGAGAGAAGCCGCCCGCGCTGGTCTACCACCGTCACCGCCGTGGGCTCCAGCCCTTCGACGCTACTGGCAACCAGGTGCTGAATCCCCTCGATGTTGAGCCGGCTGAGGCTGCGCCCCTCCTTCAGGTGCAAAATCACCGACGCCGTGGGCTTGCGTTGCTGCTCCTCAAAGAGTGTGCGCTCCGGAATGACAATGTGCACGCGCGCTGACCGCACCTCCTCCAGCGTGCTGATAGTTCGCGCCAACTCCCCTTCGAGTGCGCGGCGGTAGTTGAGCTTTTGCACGAAATCGGACATCCCAAAGGCGCTTTTGTCGAAGATTTCGTAACCGACAACGCTCTTGCTCGGCAGCCCTTGCGCTGCCACCTGGAGCCGAACGTCGTAGAGCACGGAAGCGGGGACGCGGATAGTTGTGCCCTGGTCTGCCAGTTCATAGGGGATGCCCTGCTCCTTGAGCTTTTCCACGATTGCCGCGGCATCCTGCGCATCCAAGCCCGAGAAAAGCACGCGCATCTCCGGGCGCATCGCCAGGCTGAGCAGCCAGATCCCAAGCCCCACCACCGCCACCACCCCTCCCACCAAGGCAATGCGCTGCCCCAGTGTGCGCTGCTGCCAAAAGTTCCGAAGCTGCTCGCCTATGGGTGCCATTGCAGAAACGCCTACACCTGCATCCGCAGGACTTCACGGTAGAGCTCGATTGCCTTATTGCGCAGCTCCAACAGGAGCAGGAAGCTCGTCCGCGCCTTCTCCGCCGCAATCATCACGTCATGCAGCTCAACGGGTTCGCCCTTGAGCAGCCGCTCGGTATACTCCCCTGCCTCCTGCTGCAACGTGTTGACCTCTTGCACAAAGGCGCGCAGGGTCTCGGCAAAGCTGCTCGAATCTGGCACCGAGCCCGCCTGCAGGCGCTGCTGCTGCAACGGCTCATAGAGCCGCTGCTGCAATACCTCGGGGATGATCATCGCTCCACCTCCGTTACGCTCGGACATCCACGAACAAGCCTTTGTAGATATCGGGCTCCTGCACGCGCCCCTCGCGCGTAAAGAGCACGTGACGGGCAATGTAGGGAGCGCTCTCCGGGAAGAGCCGGATGAAGAGCTCCCGCTCTGCCGGCAAGAGCTCCACCACCGTCGTTCGAGCGGTGGCGCTCTGCACAGGAGGCGATGTCGTCCGCTCCACGCTGGGCTGGACGGCGCCACTGCTGTAGACGGAAACGGCATACGGTTGGACCGGTCCAACCTTCATCGCCGCTCCTCCCTTAGATCTCCAGCGAGTCCTTGGCGATGTTCTTCGCCGCTGCAATCACCGCTGCGTTCGCCTCAAAGGCACGCTGCGCCGTTATCAGCTCGACCATCTCCGTGACCACGTTCACATTGGGATAGCGCACGTACCCCTGGGCGTCGGCATCGGGATGGGTTGGGTCGTAGACCAGGCGGAACGGTGCGGGATCCTGCGCAACCTGCGCGGAGACCACCGCCGGCGGCTGCCGGCGATGGGGCGGCTGCAGCGCCGGAATATGCCCTGCTGCACTTTGCGCCATGCGAAGTTGCTCCCCCAGTGCCTGCTCGAAGGAGTCCACCGGATGCGCCCGCACGAGCACAATCTCACGCCGATAGGGCTGCCCATCCGGACCCGATGTGGCATCTGCATTGGCAATGTTTTTGGCAACGGCGCTGAGCCGCAACCGTTGCACGCTCATCCCCTGCCCACTGATGGCAAAGCTATCGAAGATGTTGCCCGCCATCGCCGCTCACCCTGGATTACTGGGACGTTCCCCGAATCACCGTCTGCAGCGACTGGAAGTAGCGCGCAACCATGCGCGCAGCAAAGCGGAAGCGGATCTGGTTTTGAGCAAGCTCGGACATCTCCCGCTCCACGTTCACGTGCGATTCACCCCCGATGTACACCTCCGCCCTCGGCAGCGCCGCCGGGGTGTCTTCGGGCGCAACCGTAGCCGGATCCGGCGGACCAATCGGGATGTGCCGCTCGTCGGTGCGTATGCCGCGCGCAACCACATCAGCATATTGCTGGAAGAACTCCTCAAAGCGCACACGCCGCGGCTGGTATTCCGGCGTCGTGGCGTTGGCGATGTTCTCCGCGATCACTCGCTGCCGGAGGGCATAGGCGTCCAGCGCCCGGTTGAGCAGCGGCAGCCGTTCCCGAAATAGCCACGCACGGATCTTCATCGCACTACGCCCATGGTTGGAGCACCACCCAATGCATAGCAAGCGCAATGCCAAGTGCAGAGGTACCGAGCAAACCGGTTGCCAATCAAGGGATTGCGGAATATTCTCCAGCGGCGCGCTGCTTCCCGGGGAGTGCCGAAAATTCAGCCACGCCGTCTATTTTCGTATCGGCACGGCAAGCACATTTCTACAGTGCAGGCAGTGGAGCGGCTGTATCGGATCGGCGAGGTCGCGCGCCTGCTGGGGGAGCAACCCCATACGCTGCGCCATTGGGAGCGCCAGTTTGGGCAGCCTCGACCTCGGCGTGGCGCAACAGGCGAGCGGCTCTATTCACAACAGGATGTGGAGATCCTGCGCCGCATCCAACATGTGCTGCGCACGGAGCGCCTGACTCTGCCGCAAGCTCGGCAGCGGCTGGGGAGGCTCTCGCACGAGCCGACCTCGCGCGCCACCCTGGAGCTGCTCCGCGAGCTTCTCCTGCTGCTGCTTGCCCTCCTCCCCGAACCCCCGGAGCAGCTCTCCGGAGAGTGAAAGCGTCGTATTTTTATGCTTGCAACCTCGCACGGCTGGTTGGAACGGTCAAGGGAGGAGAGGATGTCCTCGCGGTCTCTCAACAAGGTCATGCTTATCGGCAATGTGGGGCAAGACCCAGAGCTGCGCTATACGCCCGAGGGCGTGCCAGTGGTGTCCTTCCGCATGGCGATGACGGAGACCTGGCGCGACCGGGACGGCAATCTGCGCGAGCACACCGAGTGGCACACCATCGTTGCCTGGCGCGAACTTGCCGAAGTCATGCAGCGGATTGTGCGCCGGGGCTCCCGAGTCTACATCGAAGGGCGGCTGCGCACGCGCGAATTCGAAGGGCGCGACGGCACACGGCGCCGCGTGGTCGAGATCCACGCCGATACCATGCTGCTGCTGGACCAGCGCCCACGCGCCAACGATACGGGTGAAAGCGAGCGCACCCCCGGCGAACTCCCCGAATCGTACGACTCTGGGCTGCAACCTCCCGATCCCGAAGTTCCCTTCTAAGCAGGCTCTGCCGTGGAGGAGCTTCGTCGGCTTGAGCTCAAGGTCGGGCTGCTGACGCTCGGCACGCTCCTCCTGCTGCTGGGCAGCATCACGTGGGGGCGTGGCTGGCAACTGGGCGTCCGCACTCAGGAGGTTGTGCTCCATTTCCCCTCCGGAGCGGGGATCGAGGTCGGAGCCCCCGTGTTGGTCAATGGCGTGCAAAAGGGGAGCGTCCGCTACATCGAGCTGCGTGATGGCATCGTCGTGCTGACCGCACGGCTGGATGCTGATGTGGAGCTCCGCCGAGATGCCCACGCCCGCATCCTGCTGCAGGAGCTCACCGGTGGGCGCAAAGTGGAACTCTTCCCCGGCACAGCAGCCGAGCCCCTGCCGCGCAGGCAGCCGATCCCTGGAGCCACCGCTCCCGACGTCGGCGAACTGGTTGCCAACCTTGCCAACTTCGGCGAGCAGCTCCAGCGCCTCTCTCTCCGGCTCGACACCACTGCCACCGCACTCAACGCAGTGCTGACCCCGGCAACACAGCGCAATCTCACAACGGCAATCGAGGAGCTCACGCTCCTGGCACAGCAGTTGCGCAGCCTTGCCGAAGGCAGCCGCGCCTCGGTCGAGGAGAGTGCCGAGAACATCGCCCTGCTCAGCCGCCGGCTCCGCACGCTGCTGGAGCAGAACTCGCCAGCAATTGACCGGACGCTGGCATCGCTGGAGCGGCTCACCCGCCAAGCCGAAACCACCCTGGGCAACGCCGATAGCCTCCTTGTGCAACTTCAGCGGAGCAGCGCCACTCTGGAGGAGCTGCTCTCTGCACTCCGCAGTCGCAAGACCCTTGCCGGACGCCTCCTCCAGGATGAGCAGCTTGCGCTGCAGGTGGATTCGACCGTAACGCAATTGCGGGACTTCCTGCACCAGATCCAACGCTACGGCGTCAACGTCAACGTGCGACTTGGGACACGCCCCTAATGGCAACGGCAACCCGCAGCACCCCGACCACACAGGAGCTCTTCGAGTACATCCAGCGCCTCTTCTCCGCCGAGGACGAGTTCCTGGAGCATCTCCGCCATGAGGCGCTCCGCGCCGGAATGCCCGAAATCTGGATCACCCCCGAACAGGGCGCCTTCCTGCAGGTCCTGCTCCGCGCAATGCAGGCACGCTTCGTGCTGGAGATCGGCACGCTGGCAGGGTACTCGGCGATCATGATGGCACGGGCACTGCCTCCCGATGGCAAGCTCATCACACTGGAACGGGAAGCCGAGCGCGTTGCCTTTGCCGCGCAGATGGTGCGCGCTGCAGGGCTTGCCGAGCGCATCGAACTCCACCACGCCGATGCCCGCCAGTGGCTGCGCTCCTTCCGCCCAACCGTCCCGCTGGACTTCGTCTTTATCGACGCCGACAAAGCCTCGTATTCGCAGTACCTGGAGCTGGTGCTGCCGTTGGTCCGCATTGGGGGTATCATCTGTGCTGACAACGCGCTGGCATGGGGAGAGATCGCATCCGCTTCCGACGATCCCGACGTCCAAGCCCTACAGGAGTTCAATCTGCGCATGGCGACACATCCGCAGCTCCAGAGCTGCCTTGTGCCGTTGGGCGACGGCATGGTGCTGGGCATTCGGCGCTGGTAGGACTGTGCGCACTCGTTGTGGCATTGCCGCTTCTGGCGCAATCGGCGCGCTGGAGCCGCCCGGCGTCCTCCCTGCGCCCAGGTGAGCCGCTCCAGGCCGATATCTGGCGCATTGATGCCACGCGCTACCCCGAGGAGATCCGCCTCTTCGTGCGGATTCGGGACCGCGACGGCATTCCCGTGACCCATCTTGCTCCTCCGTACAGCCGCGACCCCAATTGGCGCCGCCACTGGTCCGCTCTGCGTGAGCAGCTTGGGCTCTCGACCGTGCCCATTGACAGCTTCAGCGTCCGGGAGTACAATGAGTGGGATTCCAGCGGGGTCACCCTGCTTTTGTTGCTCGATTACAGCGGCTCGCTCACTCCGCTGCTGCGCACCGTCCAGGCAGCCGCGGAGACGCTCGTCACCATGCTCCAGCCACCTGATGCACTGGGCATTGCGAGCTTCTCCGAGGAGTTCGCGCTGCTGAGCCCCCCGCAGCCCGATGGTGCAACCCTTCTGGCAAACTTTCGGCAGAATCGCCATCGCGGGCTGGGCACCTACACGGCACTCTACGACGCCCTCCTGCGCGGGATCGAGCTCCTGGCTCGGCTGCCGGATAGCCTTCCCCGGGCAGTGATTGTGTTCACCGACGGCGACGATAACGCCTCAACGGCAACACTGCTGCAGGTCTACGAGCGTGCCCGTGCCGCCAATGTGCTCATCTTCCCCGTCGGCTTCGGGTATACGCAGGATTCGCTCCTGACGGAACTGGCATCCTACACCGGCGGGCGCTACACCCTTGCCACCAGCACCGAAGCGCTTGCTCCAATATTTGCCGAGATCTACCGCAGCCTGCGGAACTACTACCTGGTGCGCTACCGCCCCCCACGCTACGCTGGGCTCCACCGCGTCCGGCTTACGCTTGCCCTGCCCGGCACGGACACGCTCCAGGCTGAGGGGGTCTACGACACCGCTCCCATCACGCCATTCGACACCGTTGGCAAGGAGTTCGAGCGCATCATCCTGTTCGACTTCGACAAAGCGACGCTGCGCCCGGAAGCCATCCCCATCATCGAGGAGCTGGCCGAGCTCCTGCGCCGCTACCCGCGGGTCAAGCTCGAGGTCCAAGGGCACACGGACAACATCGGAACCGAGGAGTACAACCTGCGCCTGTCGGAAGCACGCGCCCGCGCTGTCGTCCAAGCCCTCGTAGAACGCGGGATTGACCCACGGCGGCTCCGCCCACGCGGCTTCGGGATGAGCATGCCCGTCGCCCCGAACGATACGGAGGAGAACCGCCAGAAGAATCGCCGAACGGTCTTCAAAATCATCGCCAAGTAGCTAAAAGCCCATCCGGAAGAGCAGCTCCGCGATCTCGCCGGCGAAAACGTTGCGCAGCTCGCCGTAGCGCTGCCCCTGCGGCAGAAGCAGCAGCTCCCCGTAGGTCTCCGGCATCTCTGGTCGAAAGTCCGAGCTGGTGCAGACCCAGCTTGCCTCTTCGGGACGGAACTCGTTGTCCACATCCTCCAGCATCGCCGCAAAGCGCACGGGGATAGGCTCCGAGCCCAGCGCTTCCACTGAAACGTGCACAAGCGCCAGCGGAATCCGCAACTTGACGACGTAGCCCTGAGGTCGGCGCTGGACCACCGTCCGGCACTCTCTCCAGAGTGGGTCCCGCTGAAGCTCCTGCCAGCGTGGACTGCGTAGCAGTAGCTCCGGCAGCCGTTCGGCGAAATCCCCAATCCGCACTCCAATGCCCACGATATCCCAGGCGGGGGCAGCTGGTCGAGCTCGCCTCGACTTCGGGGGCGCCGGCGTATCGCTCACAACGCGGGTGGCGAACCAGGTCCAGAAGACGTCCGCCGGACATGTATCGCAGCGTCCGGCAACGGGGGCATCGTCGCGCACCCAGGCAGCGATGTAGAGGAAGCGCTCATCGTAGGCAGCCCGCAACCGCAGCGAAGCATCCTCCGGACCGCTCCAGTAGTAGGCTCCGCGCGGGACAAAGTCCACCCGCACGCACAGGGCATCCTGGGCATACCCTCCAATCGGGCGATAGCCGCGCCGGTAGGCTGGCAGCGTAATCGAGCGGCGCTCCCGCACCACCTGTCCGCTCTCCACAAGGCGCTCTCGCCGCTCCAGCGTGGCATAGCTTTGCCAGCGCTCGCGGGATTGCGCGCCGGAGACCTCCATCTCCCGCTCCTCCCAGAGCACGAAGTTGCCCTTCCAGTAGCGATAGGCGCGCATCCCCCAGAGGCGCGCTCGCAGTTTCTGCGTCACAAAGCAGAGCGTATCCCGGATGGCGACCCCAACCTCCAGCGGCAGCTCCAGATAGGGCAGCCGGAGCTGGGCAACGTTGAGCAGGAAGCCGTCCTGGTCAATGAAGGCGTACACCCAAACGCGGCGTTCCCGCTCCTGCGGCAGCCGTAGCACGAGCGCCAGGTCCGGATATCCATCGCCGGAGAAATCCCCCGCATCCCATCCCCAGATCTGGTAGGCAGCTCCCTGGGGAAGTTGCAGCCGCACATCGGAGAGCATGCTCTCATCGAAGTACTGCCGGAGCCGCGGTGTTAGCTCCTCAAACGAGATGCCCTGCTGCGCTCGGAGTGCAACAGCACCTCCTACCACGCCCAGCACGACAAGGGCTACTGGCACGCCAGAGAGACCAGGCGCTCGCATAGCTCATCGAACTCGATACCGGCAGCGCGCGCTGCCCGGGGAAACAGGCTCAGCGGGGTCATCCCCGGAATTGTGTTGACCTCCAGGCAGAAGGGCTGCCCATCGGAATCCAGGCGGAAATCCACCCGGCTGAAATGGCGGCACCCCAAAATCCGGTGCGCTGAGAGCGCCACGTTTTGCGCGTATTCGGCAATATCGGGGGGCAAGTCCGCCGGGCAGGTGTACTCGGTCTTGCCGGCAGTGTACTTGTGCTCGTAGTCGTAGAAGCCGCTGCCCGGGCGGATCTCCACCACCGGGAGGGCTTCCTCGCCCAGGATTCCAACGGTGAGCTCCCGCCCTTCGATGTAGCGCTCCACCAACGCCAGCGCGGAGTAGCGCAGTGCCAGCTCCAGCGCTTCGCGGAGCTCCTCCACCGTGCAGTTGCGCAGGAGGCTCATCCCCACACTGGAGCCTTGGTCGTTGGGCTTGACCACCAGGTGGGTCCCCAGCTCGTCGAGCAGCTCCTCCAGCAGCTCCTCCTCGAGCTGCTGTGCGGTGACCGCCATCCAGCGCGGCGTGGGAATACCAGCGGCAAGGAACAGCAGCTTCGAGGTGTGCTTATCGGCAGCCAGGGCACTGGCGAGCATATCGCTGCCGACGTAGCGGAGTCCGCGCAGCTCCAGCAGCGCCTGCACCCGTCCATCCTCCCCGTAGGGACCGTGGAGCACGGGGAAGACGAGCTCCACCGTTCCCGTCCACGGGGCATCGAGCGCTTGCACGAGCGCCCAGCGGGAGAAGCTCTCCAGCTCCTGTTGCGAAGGCAGGGCAGCATCGGCGGCGGCAAGCTCCTCATCGCTGAGCAGGCATTGGCTGCCCCGAGCCGGATCGATTGCCAGCACCTCGTGCCCCCGCTGCCGCAATGCCCAAACCACGTTGCGCCCACTGAGAAGGGAGATGTTCCGCTCTGCTGAAATCCCGCCCAGCAGTACCGCAATGCGCACGGTGTCCCCACTCCTATGCAACCGCGCGCAAAATTACACCGAGCTCAGAAGGCATAGCCCAACCCCAAATGGAGGGTCCAGCGCCGCAATGCCGCTGGACGGCGGAAGATCCACGGAGCAGCCGAATCCAACGGATCGTGCACCCGCACGGCGGCGTCCAGCCGCACCGGACCTACGTCGGTCAGATAGCCCAGTCCAATGCCCGCCGAGAGCGCCAGGTTCTGCACAATGTGGCGCAGAGTTGCCTTGCCGTAGAGCTCCGGCACCAAGCGGTCGTAGGCATTGCCGCAATCCAGGAATCCCACCACCACGATGTTCTCCAGCAGGCGTCCAATTCCCCCACGCAGCACCTGTGATAGCCGCCGCCGCACCTCAAGGCTTGCTTCCACCAGCAGCGCCCCGCCGATGTAGGAAGCCAGCCCCAGGCGCGCTCCCTCCTGCCCAACCCCTCCGGAGTATGGGTCCCACAGTGCCCGAGATGCCCATCCGCGGACACTATTGCCCCCACCGGCGAAGAAGTGGCGCTCGTACGGCACGTACGACTCTCCGCGGTTGCGCCACCAGATCCTACCCAAGCGCAGCTTCCCCGCCAGTACTGCGCGCTCGCCGACTGGAGCGAATCCCACTACGGAGCTCTGCACCCGCAGGAACTGGGCGATGCCGATGGGTCCCAGCCCACCCAGCTCCCCCGAAAACACGGCAGCATGCCCACTGCGTGGGACTGTCGGATGATCCCGATGATCTGCCACCAACAGCACGCCCAGCGCCACATCCGAGGGGGGCAGCAGCCGTGTGCCCTGGTGTGTGTACTCGTAGAGCCGCTCGTACTGCCGCAAAAACTCCCGAAGCGCCGGCGAAGCTTGCGCACCAACAGCCTCCCGATACCCCAGCGGGCGCTCGGCACGGATATCCACCTGGAGCTGCGTTGCCGTCAGCCATGCCCACGGAGCAAACTCCACGGGGAACTGCACCTGTAGGCGCAGCGCTTCCAGCCGCAGCGGTGCAACCAGCGTCCGAACGCCGTAGCTGAGCTGTCCGCCCATCCCCACCCAGCGCACCAGGTAGGGCAGCGAGAGCCCGAGAGCGAGCTGGAATTCGTGTTCCAGCGGACGCCGCTCCAGCAGCGCACCGAAGGGATCGCGCACACCGACCTGCCCAGATAGCAGCGCTGCTTCTGCCCCACCGAAGACGTTGCCATGGCTCATCCGCGCCTCCACGCCCACTGTGGGCGCGGACTCCAAGAGCGTCCGGTACACCGTCACGCCCAACTGCGTCTCCCGAGGCGTCCGGTAGCGGGCAACGATGGCAAGCTCGACGGTGCTATCCGTGTTGGCGAGCGTATCAATGCGCACCGTCTCGAAGATGCCCAAGCGCAGGAAGCGGATTCGCGTGCGCTCCAGGGCACGCACATTGTACCACTGCCCCAACGGAATCTCGGTGCAGTACTGCCGGATACGCTCGGAGAGGTGGGCGCCGCCTCCATCGGCGCTATCGAGGAAGTGCACGGCAACGACACGGCGCCGCGCCCCGGGGACGAACTCTACGACGATGCTATCGGCGTTGCGCTCAGGCAGGATGTACACCTGCGGGGTCTGATACGTTGCCGCTGGGTAGCCGCTCTCCTGCAGCAGACGCCGGATCTGCTCCAGCTCGGCAATGAGCTCTGCTTCGCGGAAGCGCATGCCCGAGCGCAGGCGCCGCAGCCGCTCAACTTCGGTGTGTAACGGCGTGGGCAGTACCTCCAGCCCTCGGTAGAGGAGCGTATCAATTCGGGCAGCCGGACCCTCCTGGATGAAGAAGCGCAAGATGCGCTCCCGTGGGTCCCAGTTCGCGCGCACCTGCACCCAATGGAACCCCTGGCGGGTGTAGAAGCGGCGCAGCGCCTCTACGTCCTGCTCCAGCACTCGGGCGTCGAAAACTGGAAGCTCTGCCTCCAGCCGCTCCAGCACACGTCTGAGCTGCCGTAGCAGCCCTGGCGGAGTTGCTCGATTGCGGGCGAATTGGTCGGCGTAGTAGCGCAGGATCTGATGCGGAATCCCCCTTTCTGCCTGCCGCAGTTGCAGCAGGGTGCGTAGCTGCTCATCGGCAATAGCTCGATTGCCGATGAACTCGATCCGCTCGATCGGAGCGGCTCCCCCCGGCGCCAGCGGCTGTGCCGGTAGCGGAGCCACAGCCCCGCAGCTCCACACAAGCCACCGCAGGAGCCGCCCACCGGCGCGCATCAGCGGTGTCCTCCAGCTGGCGCCACCGGCTCATCAGTACTCCTCTTCGCCTTCGTCCTCGTTCTCCTCGTCCAGGTACTCCAGCGGCTCGTACTCCGGCCAGATGTCCTCAATCCCCTCGTACGTGGTGTCATCGTCGGGCAGCTCGCGGAGGTTCTCTATGAGCTGCAGAGGAGCGCCGCTCCGCTCGGCGTAATCGAGCAGCTCCTCCTTCGTTGCCGGCCAGGGCGCATCCTCCAGCCACGCTGCCAGTTCGGGAGTCCAGAACATCCCGCCATCCCAGCTTGGGACGACATACCCGAGTATTGCAGCGGCAATAGTCGGCAATCCGGCGTCCTTATTGTATCTTTGCCGCCCGATTTGCGGACAGCCGCTATGCAGCTTCCTCCCCTCTCCGAACACCGGCTTGGCAACGGGCTCCGTGTCGTCCTGGTGCCGCATGGCTTCACCCCATTGGTTGCCATCGCCGTGCTCTACCAGGTGGGCTCGCAGGAGGAGTCCCCCGAATGCGCCGGACTTGCGCATCTGGTCGAGCATCTTGCCTTCGGCAGCTCAGCCTACCTGGAGGCGGAGGAGTTCGACCGGTACTGCAGCGACGCCGGCGGCACGAACAACGCCTACACCACGTACAGCTACACGCTCTACCACATGGTGCTGCCGGCGCACCAACTGGAGCTGGGGCTGTGGCTGGAAGCCAGCCGAATGCGCGCACTGCCAATTCCGGAGGAGGAGTTTCGCCTGCAGCAGCGCGTCATCATCGAGGAGATCAAGGAGACCGTGCTCAACCAGCCCTACGGGCGCTGGCGCGAACTGCAGGCTCAGCAAGCCTTCCGTCCGGAGTGCCCCTACCACTGGGAGGTCTACGGCAGCGTCGAAACCGTGGCGGCGCTTTCAGTTGAGCAAGCCCGCGAATTCGTTCGCTCCTACTACCGCCCGGACAACGCCTGCGTGGTGTTGTGCGGCAACTTTGCCTCTGAGCAGGCGCTGGAGCTTGTGGAGGCAACGCTGGGACAGATTCCGGCGCCGGCAACGCCCATTCCGCGCCGGAGCTTCTCACCAGAGTGCCGCCTGGGAAACCGTTCGGTCTCCTTCCCCGATGCGGTCCATCTCCCAGCGGTGTTTCTCTCCTTCCACTGCGGCGGATACGCTGCCGAGGAGTTTCCTGCTCTGGAGCTGCTGGCGGAGGTGCTCGGCGAAGGGCGCAGCAGCCGGCTCTACCGCGCGCTCATCCTGGAGAGCAACCGCGCTTCCTCGGTCGGTGCCTTCCTGGATAGCCGCCAGTGGAGCTCGCTGCTGACCGTCTACGCCATTGCAGCAACACCGCAGACCTCCTCGGAGATGCTCCAGGAGGCGCTGTGGCAGGAGCTGCAGCAGCTCTGCAAAGAGGGCGTTGCTCCGGAGGAGCTGCTCCGCTGCCAGCGCCGCTTGCGGACGGCAACCGCTCATCGCCTGCAGCATCCGGCGGCAATCGCGCACGAGGTCGCCTTCAGCACGGTCTTCTGGGATAACCCTGAGCGGGGATTGCGCCTGGTGGAGGAGTACCGGCAGATCTCTGCCGAGCAGCTTCACCAACTGGCGCAGTCGGTTCTGCTTCCGGAAAACTCAGTGTGCACCGCTATTGTCCCGGCAGATGCCTAAACCCGCACGCCGGGGGCGTTCGTCTTCCAGCCGTGACAGAACTTGCGCGTGCGCGCATCAGGGAATGTCTCGGTGGAAACGCCGTGCCATCATTGCCGCAGTGGTCCTCGGCGGCGGGCTCGTGGGAGGGTATCTGCTGGATGCTGTTGTGCTGCCAGCGGTGGTGCATTCCCGTCCGGTCGTACAGATGCCTTCGGTCGTCGGGCTCCCACTGCGGCAAGCCATTGCCGAGCTTACCGCGCGCGGCTTCGTCGTGCAGGAGGTCCGGTACGAGCCCAACCCCACTGTCCCCGAGCAGCACGTCCTGCGGCAGGTTCCGTACGCTGGCAGCCTTGTGCGCCAGGGGCGTCGGGTGTACCTGACCGTCAGCACTGGGGCACAGCAGAGTGTGGTTCCCAACGTCATTGGGCTTCCCCTTCGGCAGGCGCAGTTGCAGCTCCTGCAGCAGGGGTTCCGCATGGGTGAGCTCTTGACCGAATACCACGACAGCCTGCCTCCTGGAACCGTCGTTTGGCAAAATCCCGCGCCATCCAGCCGTGCACTTCCCGGCACTGCGGTGACGCTGGTCGTCAGCCAGCAGCCGCTTCCGGCGCTGAGCATGCCGAATGTGCTGTTCCAATCGCTGGAGGAAGCCCGCGCGCTGCTGGAACAGATGGGGCTACGCGTGGTGGTCGCCAACACCGTCTCCGACCCCACCTTCCTGCCCAACACGGTGGTTGCGCAGAGCCCACCGGAGGGAACACCTGTGGCGCCGGGGACAACAGTCTCGCTCACGGTCACCCGCTGAGATGCTGCGGCGCGCCGTACAGTGGCTCATCCTGGAGGAATGCCCACAGCTTGAGCACAATGGGAAGCGCTTCCTCGCCGTATGCCCGATGGAGCTGCTGCCGCTCCACAGCGTTCGAGTCGTCTGCCTCCCCGCCGCACAGCAGATCGCTGTGTTCCACCTGCCCGAAGGGCTCTTCGCCGTGGACAACTACTGCGCCCATCAGCACGTGCCCGTCCTGGCGGAGGGCACTGTCGAGGGCACTGCTCTCCGCTGCCCACGCCATGGCTGGTGCTACGACCTGCGCGATGGTCGAGCACTGGAGGGATGCGGACGGCTGCGCGTCTACGAAGTCCTCCAGCACGAGGGCATGCTCTACCTTGAGGCGCCCGAACCGGAGGGAGCTCCGTGGGGATGACACCGCGCGAACGTGCCGAAGCCGTCAAAGCTGCCGCCCGCCGCCTGGGATTCTGCGAGGTGGGTATCGCCCAAGCCCTCCCGCTGGAGGAGGAGTTCCGCCGCTACCTTGCATGGTTAGAGCGGGGCTACCACGCCACGATGGCATACCTGGACCGCAATCTGGAGCGTCGGCTCGATGTGCGCGCAATCCTCCCGGAGGCACGCTCGGTTGTCGTCGTCGCACACAACTACTACACCCCCTTCAGGCACGATGCCGCCGAGCGCCAACCCCACCGCTACGGCAAGATTTCGCGCTACGCCTGGGGAAGGGACTACCACGACGTGCTGCTGGGCAAGCTCCGCCAGCTTGCTCAAGAGGTCTCGCGCATCTGCCCTGGGGCACAGAGCCGACCGTACGTGGATACAGGTCCGGTCATGGAGAAGGCATGGGCAGTGCGTGCCGGAATCGGCTGGCAGGGGAAGAACACGAACATCATCTCACGCCGCTGGGGTTCGTGGCTGCTCCTGGGCGTGCTCATCACGACGGCGGAGCTGGAGCCCGATACCCCCATGCAGGATTACTGCGGACGCTGCGATGCCTGCCTACGGGCATGCCCGACGGGCGCACTCGTTGCCCCGTACGTGCTGGACGCCCGCCGCTGCATCTCCTACTGGACTATCGAGACCAAGCCCGAGCAACCCATCCCCGAGCACATCGCACAACGCCTGGAGGGCTGGCTCTTCGGTTGCGATATCTGCCAGGAGGTGTGCCCGTGGAACCGCTTCCAGCGCCCCACAGAGGAGCCTGCCTTCGCCCCACTCAACGGCGAAACCTGCCTGGAGCTGGACAGCCTGCTCGCCATGACACCGGAGCAGTTCCGCGAACGCTTCCGAAACAGCCCGCTCAAACGTCCTAAGCTTGCCGGACTGCAACGCACGGCTCGAGCATGGAAGCATGTTGCACAACTCCGCACACCGCACCATGAGCACTCAACCCCAGCACCATGAGGTGGCAATCCTCGGCGCCGGTCCCGCCGGACTTACCGCCGCAATCTACGCTGCCCGGGCACGGTTGGATACGGTCGTCTTTGAAGGACCCCAACCCGGTGGGCAGCTCACCATCACCACCGAGGTCGAGAACTACCCAGGCTTTGAGCACGGCATTCAGGGACCGGAACTGATGGACATCTTCCGCCGCCAGGCGCAGCGCTTCGGTGCACGCTCCATCTACGAGACCATCGTGCGCGTGGACTTTGCCCAGTACCCCTTCCTGCTGTGGTCGGATACCGGCACGCTCTACAGCGCCGACGCGGTCATCATCGCAACGGGGGCTTCGGCGAAACGGCTCGGCGTGCCCGGCGAGCAGGAGTACATGGGCTACGGCATCTCCGCCTGCGCCACCTGCGATGGCTTCTTCTTCCGCGACCAGCACGTCTACGTCGTCGGCGGTGGCGATACCGCTATGGAGGAGGCTCTCTTCCTCACGCGCTTTGCCCGCCAGGTCACCATCATCCACCGGCGCCAGGAGTTCCGCGCCTCCAAGATCATGCAGGAGCGCGTCCGCAGCAACCCCAAGATTGACTTCCTGCTGGACACGGTCGTGGAGGAGTTCCTCGGCGAAGCGCGCGATGGCACCCGACGCCTGACCGCCATCCGGGTCCGCAACGTGCGCAGCGGTGCCGAGCAGGTACTGCCTGCCGATGGCGTCTTCATTGCCATTGGGCATCAGCCCAACACGGAGATCTTCCGCGGCTTCCTGGAGATGGACGAGCAGGGCTACATCCTGACCCACCCCAAGAGCACCCACACGAACATCCCCGGCGTCTTCGCCTGCGGGGATGTGCAAGACCGCGTCTACCGGCAGGCGATCACCGCTGCTGGCAGCGGCTGCATGGCGGCGATTGACGCCGAACGCTGGCTGGAAGCACGCCGTCACGGGAAGGACTAATCCCGCTCCCGGCGGAAGAGCGCCCGAATCGGCTCCAAGTGGCGCACAAAGATCGGCACCGCCAGCCCCACCACAAAGAGCGTATGCTCGAGCATCCCCGCGTGGGGCAGGAGCAGCAGCGTGCGCACCAGTGGCTCCGGCGCCGAAGCAATGAGAATGGGCGTGGCAACGGTTGCGGTCATGTTGCCCACGTGGATATCGCGCCGAATCGCCAGATAGCCCGTCACCCACATCAGCAGCCACAGCAGCAGCGGAAGCAGACTGCTGCCCAGGAGCACGCCCGCTGCCGTTGCCAGTCCACGCCCCCCATGCCCTCGGAGAAACACGTTGAACGTATGCCCCACCACCGCCATCACGCCCGCGGTAGCAACCACACCGAACTCCGTCTCGCAACACCAGCGCGCCAGCATCACCGCCGTCCATCCCTTGAGGGCATCCACAAGCGCGGTCACGATGCCAATCCAGGGCTTGCCCGTCACCTCGTACGCATTGAGCGCCCCGACATTGCCGCTTCCGCGCGTGCGGATATCCTCCCCGCTGGTCCAGCGCACCAGCAGGTACGCCGTCGGGATGCTCCCCAGGAGATAGCCCACCAGCGCCGCAACCAGAGCTACCACCGCCATCGCTGCTGCCGCAGAAGACGGAGCTGGACCACCGCCACGATGCCGATGAGCAGGAAGCTCACATACGCCAACGCCGCTGCGTACCCCATCCGGTCAACGTGCTCGAAGGCGTTGACGAAGACCAGGTAGACCAACGTCGTCGTTGCCCCCAGCGGTCCCCCGCGGGTCATGACGTAGATCTCCACGAACACCTGCAGCGCCTTGATGGTGTTGAGCACCAGGGCAAACGCCAGCATCGGGCGCAGCAGTGGGAGCACCACCCAGCGGAGCCGCTGCAGTGCACTGGCTCCGGCAAGGCGGGCAACCTCATCGTACTCGCGCGGGATCGTCTGCAATCCCGCCAGCAGCAGCAATGCGTAGTATCCCACCGATGCCCACACATCCATCGCCATGACTGCCGGCAACGCGGTGGAGGGCTCCTGCAACCATCCGCGCTGCGGCACAGGCAGCCCCAGCGTTGCGGCAATTGTGCTCACCCACCCGTGGCGCGCGTACAGGTTGGTGAAGATGAGCGCCAGCACCACCAGCGAGGTCATCGAGGGCAGCAGCAGTGTGCTCTGCCACAGCCCGCGCCAGCGCACCACGGAGCTCTCCAGCACCAGCGCCAGGATGAGCGCCAGCGTAATCGTCACCGGCACCGTCCCCAGCGTGAAGAGCAGCGTCACCCGAAGTGCCCGCCAAAACTGCGGGTCGCTCAAGAGCGCGCGGTAGTTCTCCCATCCCAGCACGCGCTGCACTCCGAGCAACGCGTGGTATTCGGTCAGGCTCATCGCAAAGGCATGCAGCAGCGGATAGAGCCAGAACACGGCGAACGTCAGCACCCACGGTGCCAGCCACACCAGTGCAGCGGTGCGTTCAGCGCGGCTCATCGGCAGCCAGGCGGAGCAATTCGTACACCGTTGCCAGCGGGAGCCCCACGACGTTGTAGTAGCAGCCCTCCAGCCAATCCACGAAGACCGCACCGAAGGGGTCCTGAATCCCATACCCTCCGGCTTTATCCAGCGGGAGCCCGCTTTCGACGTAGGCAGCAATCTCCTCGGCGCTGAGCTTGCGGAAGCGCACGCGCGTGCGCACCACGCGGCATTCGCTCCTGCGCTCCGGCACCCACATCAGGGCGACACCGGTGTAGACCTCGTGCACGTGCCCACTGAGCTGCTGCAGCATCTGCAGGGCTTGCTCAGGTGTATGGGGCTTGTTCAAGAGCGCCGCTCCGAGCACGACCGTTGTATCCGCTGCCAGTACGAAGGCTTCTTGCTGCAGCCGTTGGGCAACCGCTGCAGCTTTGCTCAACGCCAACTGCTGCACGTACTGCTCCGGAGTACCGCCGGGCATCTCTTCGGGTTCGGCAATCCCAGAGGGCTCGATGGCAAACTCCACGCCCAGGAGGCGCAGCAGCTCGGCACGGCGTGGGGACGCCGACGCCAGAACCAGCGGGCGCTGGAGCCGCAACAGTGCCGCCGGAGTTCGCTCTACCACCGCCATGTCACCACCACCGCACGAGCATAGCCCTGACCCTCGCGCTGACGTCCCAGCAGGTCCACCACTTGCAGCTCCACCGTTGCACGAGCCGCCACATTCCAGCGCAGTGCGCCGCTGAGGATGCCCCCGCTCCGGTAGCGCGGATGGTGCGCGGCATCGCTGCCGAGCGAATTGTACTCAAGCATCACCGCTCCCAGGCTCCCCACCGTATGCTCTACGGCAACGGCTGCGCTGAGCCGCCGCTGCGCCACAGGCGGCTCCAAGCTATAGCCCACCACCGCATGCCAGGCGACCGCACCCAGCCACCAGCGGAAGCTCTTGGCTGCCGCCAGAAAGACCCCAGCGGAGGGAATCTCAAAGCGCCGCTCTTCGGCATCGTAAGCGCCCCACCCCTGTGTATGCACACCCAGCACCACCGCCGGGCGCTGCAGCGTCTCCTCCAGCAGCCGCCACCGGAGCTCCACCCCCGGAATCCGCTGCCATTGCACCGCTCCGGCACCAATCAGGTTGCTTGCCCCAAAGCCAAGTCCCAACATCAGCCTCTCCACCGGCGCGCCCGTCAGTTGCACCGCCAGTGTGCCTTCGGGGAACATCCCCATCCGCACCACCAGTGCGCCGCGCGGAGAGATCCCCGCTGTCGGCATCGTCGGGCTCCAGAGCGTCTCCATCTCCGCTGCGACACCATGCACAGAGAGCAGCAGTACCAACAGCGCACCGCCTCTACGCATCCCCGAGCGCGATGGTGGCAACGGGCACAAACACATCCTCGGGTGGGTCCCCGCGGACAATCGCCGCGATGGACCCTACCTGGAACTCTATCGGCTCCCACTCCCGCTGCAGGTCCGCACGGAAGCGCTCCGCGGCTTGAGCCTCTCCGCGGAACTGCCCAACGCTCAGGTGCGGAACGAACCCACCAGGGTAGGAGCTCTGCTCGGTGCAGTCGGGGAAGCACGCCTCAAGCGCCTGCTGCAACGCCTGCAGAGGGGCTTCGGGCTCCGGACGGAGCCATACGGTGAAGGAGGAGCGCCCGTGGCGAAAGAGCTCAAACTGCCGCAAGGCAATCCGGAAGGGGCGCTGCAGCGCACAGCAGCGCCGAAGCTGCTCCAGGGCTTCGGGCAACAGCTCCGGTGGACGGAACGGGTACAGCAGCGTGATGTGCGGCATCCAGCGCCGCACCTTGCGATCGTAGCGCCGCCGCAGCCGCTGAATCGGCTCCCAGAGCGATTCCGGCGGAATGATCACCACCGCGCTCTTGTGCGACTTCATCACACCGCTGCGCATTCCACAATCAGCAGTGCGCGTACCGGCTCGGCTGTGTAGTTCCGGTACCGATGCACCACTTGTGGCTCCAGCCTGAAGCTCTCGCCAGAATGCACGCGCAGCTCATCCCCGGGGAGCTCCACCAGCAGCGTTCCCTGCGCAACCACCCCGTGAACGGCTGCAGCGAAAGTAAAGTAGCCCTGCAGCGGAAGCTGCCGCGCCGGCAGCAGGTATAGCTCCAGCCACTCCGCCTGTTGCGCATGTGCGACGGGGCGCAGCAGCCGCAGCAGGCACCCACGCAACTGGGGCTCGGCAGAGAACTGCAGCAGGTCTACCCCGCTCCAGGCGACCGAGCCCACCGCCGAGCGCACCGGGGCACAGAAGCGGCTCAGTAGCTCCCCCAGCGAGGTCCCGTACAGCCGCAGCAACTGCTGCAGCAGCGGCAGGCGCAGTCGCCGTTTGCCCTGCTCCACCAGCGCCAACTGCGCCTTGGAGATGCCCAAGCGTCGGGCAACCTCGCTGAGACTCCACTCCCGCTCCAGCCGGAGCTGCCGGAGCTGAGCGCCGAATGCACTGAAGTGTGCCTTGCTCACGCGTTCGCCCACGCGCATGCCCTCAGGGCGCGTACTACTGAGCCGCTGTCGTACGTCCGTACCAGCCGCAAATTACAACGGCTGGGAGTGCAATGCGCCTACTGGGGTATCCGTGCTTGATTACCGGCGCCAGCTCTGGAATCGGACGCGCCATTGCCCTGCGCTTTGCCCGCGAAGGGGCACACCTGGTCATCGCAGCACGCCGCGAGGCACTGCTGCGCTCGCTTGCCGAAGAGATCCACGCTATCTCCCCGCGCAGCCGCGTGCTCGTTGTCCCAACGGACCTGCGCGATCCCGAACAGGTCCGCCGCATGGTCGAATACGCCCACGCGGAGTTCGGCGCCCTGGAGATCGTGGTCAACAACGCCGGCGTTGGCTACTTCGCCCCGGTGACGGAGCTGGAGCTGCCGCTCATAGAGGAGCTCTGGGCAGTCAACGTGCGGGCAGCCATCCTGTGCACCCACTACGTTGTGCCACGGATGCTGGAGCGCAAGCGCGGGACGCTCATCTACATCGCCTCCCTTGCCGGGAAGCACGGGGTCAAAAACGGTAGCGTCTACGCCGCCACGAAGTTTGCACTGCGCGGATTCGCCGAATCGGTCTTCCTGGAGGTCCGCTCGGCAAACATCCGCGTGGCGGTCATCTGCCCTGGTTCCGTGGCAACGGAGTTCGCCGGCATGGGCAGCACACCCCGCGAACGTGCCCTCCAGGCTGAACACGTTGCCGAAGCTGCGCTCCTGGCGGCTTCGCTCCCGATCGGCGCAACGGTGAGCGAAATCGAACTGCGCCCCACCAACCCCAACTGAACCGATGCTGGAACACTGGGTTGCCACGCTGCAGCAGCTCCCGGCGGAGGGGATCCTGCTGGCTGCGCTGGTGGTAACCTTCGTGGAGAATGTGTTCCCACCCTCGCCCAGCGACACGCTCCTGCTCTTCTGCGGCGTGCTCGTCGGACTGGGAGCGGCGCCCTTTGTTCCAATGCTGCTGGCGGCAACGGTGGGAAGCGTTGCGGGGTTCGCTCTGATGTTCTGGCTGGGCTACCAGTTCGGTGTGCGCATTGTGCAGACCCGGCGGCTGCGCTGGCTGCCACTGGAGATGGTCGAGAGGGTCCAGCGCTGGTTCCGCCGCTACGGCTACTGGGTCATCGTGGCGAACCGCTTCCTCTCCGGCACACGCGGGGCAATCTCGTTCGTGGCGGGGATGTCGGAGCTGCGCTTTATGCCGACCCTGCTGCTGAGCACCGTCAGCGCGCTGGTGTGGAACGGCTTGCTTCTGACTCTGGGCTGGAGCGTCGGGCGCAATTGGCAGCAGGTGGCGCATGCACTGCAGCTCTACGGCACCATCATCACCGCCCTGGTGGTTGCGCTCGTGGGAGGCTGGTTCCTGTGGAACTGGCTGCAGAGCCGGCGCAATGCCGAACGGAAGCTTCCCTGAATGCCGCTGGTGCGCTATTTTTGCTCGTGAACGCCGGCTGAACCACGCGATGAGCGCTCTGGTGCGCCTCCTCCGTCAGCATGGCATGGCAGTAGTAACAGCGCTGCTCCTGGCGATGGCGCAGGTGGAGCGGCGCATGCCTGCATGGGCATCTCCGACGCCGATCGTGCTCCACACGGTGCCCCCACCCCCACCGGAGCTGCCTCTGCCGCCTGGGTTCCGCCCCTTCTCCCTCAACTGAGCCTACGGCAGTAGCAGCACTCCCCGACACTGCAGCACCCCGTCCTGGAGGAGGCGATATCCGTATACCCCCGCTGCGACCATGGGGAGTTCGGCAACTGTGCTGCCCCGCACCGGCTGTCGCAACAGAAGCCGTCCGAAAAGGTCCCACACCTCCAGCACACCCGCTGCAGCAGGCAGATGGAGCAGCACGCGCCCGCCCCTCTGCACAAGCTGCAGGCATTGGCTCTGCGGAGAGGCGTCCCCGACGGCAAGAACCGATTCCACCCGCAGGTGGTGCTCTGCCAGCACAGCATCGGAATGCGCCTCCAGCAGGCGCAACTGCAGGCGCGCGCCCGTCGGCGCATCTGCAGGAATCCAGCCATGCACCTCATCGGTGTACCGCCCGGCTTCCAGGCGCAGGGTGTCGGGCAAGCGCATCGCCGAGCGCACCTCAAGGCAGCTTCCTCCAAGGCACACCTGCGCTGCTGCGGCTTGGAAGCTCTCAGGGAGCGCCTCCACGAGCAGCTCGAGCGTTTCCGTACTCCGATTGAGCAGCCGCATCCCGAAGTGCTGCTTCCCAAGCGGAGGGGGCTGCACGGCACTGTGCGCCCAGAGCATCTGCAGCGGCGCCCCCGCTGGGGATTCGACCGTGAACTCCACGTCGTACTCCAGCACCGGACGCCCCTGCTCCTGCTCCAGGAAGGTCACGTGTACCTGCCGAACGCCCGACTCGGCGGTGGGCTCGGTGGCAAGGTAGAGCTTGAAGCTGTGCTCAACCGAATCCGGCGGGAGCACGACGGGATTGGGCGAGAGCACCACCCCGGGTGCATAGCAGTTCGGTCCCCAACAGAAGTAGGGCATCCACCCCGGCAGCATCTGGCTGGTGTCAATCCGCACCAGAAGCCGCAGCGGGGCTGTCCCGGCATTCTGTACCGCGGCGGTGACCTGCACCTCAGCGCCGGCTACGACCCGCGCGGCGGTCACGCCACCGAAGAAGCGCAACTGCTGTGCCTGGAGGATACCGATAGCGCAGCAAGCAGCAAGCACAATGCGCATTGCTCCACCGGTAGATGTCGCACCGGTCGCCACAGACGAAGGCGCCGGCTCTTCGGTGCAGATTTGCAATTTTTGCGGCGTCAGTCGAATGGCATCCCAGCTTCGATGCTCCGCGTACACCTTCTGGCGCTGAGTGTTGCTGCAGTGACCGCTCTCCAGGCACAGGAGCGCTTGCCAGCGGTGGTGCTCCGCGCGCTGGATGGGCGCCCCGTCCACACCGACACGCTCTCCAACGCGGGCAAGCCGATTGTGCTGAACTTCTGGGCAACCTGGTGCAAGCCCTGTCTGCTGGAGCTGGCAACACTTCACCGGCTGTATCCGCAGTGGCGCGCCGAAACGGGCGTGCGCGTGATCGCCATCTCCATTGATGATGCCCGCACCAGCTCCCGAGTTGCCCCCTTCGTCCGCGCCCGCCGCTGGGAGTTCGAGGTCTACCTGGATGAGAACAGCGAGCTCCGACGCGCGCTCAACATCACGGATATCCCGCACACGGTCGTGCTCGACGGTCAGGGGCGCATCGCCTGGCAGCATCAATCCTACAGCCCCGGCGATGAGGAGCAGCTTGCCGAGGTACTGCGCCGCCTTGTCGAAGGCTCCTCCGGCGGGCAATGAGGCGGCTCCTCCTGTGCGGACTTGCGCTGTGCGTGGGGAGCGCCTGGGGACAGCTCCCGGGAAGCGTCTCCGGTTCGCTCCAACTGGAGCTGCGCTCCTACCAGCGCGATAGCCTCATCGGCGCCAGCGAACTTCCCCAGCGCATCGCATGCAACGCATACGTGCCGGTCACATACCGGTTGGGCAACGTCACGCTGGGCTTCCGATACGAGGCGTATCTGCCCCCGCTGCAGGGATACGACCCCCGGTACGAGGGCAATGGCTTCCCCTTCCGCTTCATCGAGTACCGTGAAGGGCACCTTCACGCCACCTTGGGCAGCTTCTACGAGCAGTTCGGCTCCGGCATTCTCCTGCGCGCCTACGAGGAGCGCCTGCTGGGCATTGATAATGCGCTCGATGGCATCCGAGTGCGCTACACGGCGCCCGGGCTGCGCGTGACCGGACTCCTGGGACGCCAGCGCCGCTTCTTCGGCTGGAGCGGACTGGTGCGCGGTGCCGATCTTGAGCTTGCTCCCGCCGATTGGGGCATCGGCTTCCCTGTGGACCTCTCGCTCGGGGCTTCCGTTGTGAGCAAGTACCAGCGGGACGATGACCCGCAATTCCGCCTGCCCGAGAATGTGCTCGCCTACGCTCTGCGCTCGGAATGGCGCTGGAGCGGCTGGCGTGTCTACGCCGAATGGGCATACAAGTACAACGACCCCTCGGCGCTCAACGGCTTCTCGTACAACCCCGGGACGGCGCTCTACACGGTCGTCTCGGGCACGCTCGGCAGCCTTGGCATCACACTGCAGGCAAAGCGCGTGGACAACATGGCGTTCTACTCCGACCGCACGGCATCGGGAACGGTCTCGGTGCTGAACTACCTCCCGCCGCTGAGCCGGCAGCACACCTACCGGCTGGCAACGCTGTACAACTACGCCACCCAGCCCGGTGGCGAGATTGGGCTCTCCGCCGAACTCATCGCCCCCGTTCCCGAACACTTCGGCAACGGCATGCTCACGCTCGCCTACAGCCGCATCCACGGGCTGGATACGGTCCACACCGACGCCTTCCGCTACCGCAGCCGCTTCCCTGGCATCTCGCCTCGGCTGTACCTGGAGGAGCTCGTGCTCGAACACAGCGCCGAATGGGGCGAAACGCTCAAGAGCACGCTCGAGCTGATTCGGCTCAACTACAACAAGGACGTCGCCGAAGGTGTGCGGGGCTACGGGTACGTTCACGCCTGGATTGCCATTGCCGAGCTGGTGCAGCGCCTCAGCCGGCAGCATTCCCTGCGCGTAGAGCTGCAGCACCTCTGGAGCCGACAAGACCGAGGCAACTGGGTCTTTGCTGCTGCAGAATTCGCGCTCGCCTCGCGCTGGAGTCTGAGCGTGTGGAGCGAGTACAACTACGGCAATCCCAAGCGTGATGAGCGCTTTGCCTACCCTGGTGCGGCGTTGACGCTCATCCACCGGGCGCTGCGCCTGAGCCTGGGCTACGGACGGCAGCGCGCCGGGATCGTGTGCGTGGGCGGCGTGTGCCGCTACATGCCGGCAGCCCACGGGGCGAGTTTGAGCTTGACGACCAGCTTCTGAGGATGCGACGCATCCCCTTGCCCGCAAAGATCCTGCTGGGCTTCCTGGCGGGGGCGCTGTGGGGAGTGCTGCACCCTGCGGTGGGGCTGGAGGAGTTCACGGCGGCATGGATCGCCCCGCTGGGCACGCTCTTTTTGAACCTGCTCAAGCTCGTGGCGCTGCCGTTGGTGGTGGTCTCGCTGCTCGAGGGCATTGCCACTGTCGGCAGCCTATCGCGCCTCTCCCGGCTCGGCGGGTTGACACTGGGCTACTACCTGCTCTCCACCGTTGTGGCAATCCTCATCGGGATTGGCGTTGCCAGCGCACTCCGCCCGGGGGCGTTGGTGAGCCCAGAGCAGCGCGCCCGGCTGCAGGAGCAGTTCCAGAGGTCACTTGCCGAACGGCAAAAACTTGCCGAGCAGCTTCAGCACCGCAGCCCGCTCCAGAGCCTGGTGGAGCTGGTTCCGGAGAACCTTCTCCAGGCTGCCCAAGACAACCGCCGAATGCTGCAGGTGATCGTTGCCACCGTGCTGATGGGGATGGCACTGGCGCTCGTGCCGGCGGAGCGGAGCGCTCCGCTCCGAAGCCTGCTGCAGGCGCTCCTGGAGGTGCTCCTGAAGCTTGTGGAACTGGTCATGCGCGTGGCGCCGGTTGGCGTCTTTGCCCTGCTGGCATCGCTCAAGCTGGAGTGGTCGCTGCTCAGCGCCCTGGGGATGTACAGCGGGAGTGTGCTGATTGGGCTGGCGATGTTGCTGCTCTTCGTCTACCCGCTTGCTGTGCGGCTGCTGGGCGGACTCCCAGTTCGGACATTCTACCGAGCACTGCTGCCGGCACAGGTGGTGGCCTTCTCCACCAGCTCCAGTGCGGCAACTCTGCCGACCACGATGGAGGTCTGCCGCCGAGGGCTGGGGCTGCGGGAGGACGTGGTGGGGTTTGTGCTCCCCCTGGGCGCCACCGTGAATATGGACGGCACCAGCTTGTACCAAGCCGTTGCAACGCTCTTTGTCGCCCAGCTCTCCGGCGTAGAGCTGGGGAGCGCTGAACTGCTTGCCCTGGTGGGGATGGCAACAGCGGCTTCCATCGGAGCAGCACCGGTGCCCGGCGCCGGCATCATCATGCTGATGGTGATGTTGAGCAATCTCGGGCTCCCACAGGAGGGGCTGGCGCTCATCCTCGGCGTTGACCGCCTGCTGGATATGAGCCGCACGGTGGTCAACGTCACCAGCGATGCCGTCGCATGCGCAATTGTGCACCGCTTTGAGCACGCCCGCCCGCAAGCGCAGTGAGCGCCTATTTTTGCAGTGCCATGGACGACTCTCTCCGTGCAACCCTTCAGCAGCGGTGGCATGAGGTGTGCGCGCGCGTCCGCAGCGCGGCGGTGCGCGCCGGGCGCTCGCCGGAGGAGGTGCGCATCGTTGCTGTCTCCAAAGCCCAGCCACTTGACCTCCTGGAAGCTGCTCTCCAAGTGGGCATCCGCTGCTTTGGGGAGAACTATGCACAGGAGCTGCGCGCAAAGGCGCAAGCGCTTGCCCAGCGCGGCTGGAGCGATATCGAATGGCACTTCATCGGGCATGTGCAGACCAACAAGGTCAAGCTCCTGGCACCCCTGGCAGCACTGATCCACGGGGTGGATTCCGCCCACGTCGCCGATGCCCTCCAGCGCTGGGCTCAGCAGCATGGGAAACGGCTCGATATCCTGCTGCAGGTGAACACCTCAGGGGAGCCCAGCAAGCATGGCTGCGCCCCGGAAGCGCTCTTTGCGCTCGCCGAGCACGTACTGCGCGCCTGCCCATCACTGCGGCTACTGGGCTTGATGACCATCCCCGCGCCAAATCCGCCCGAACGCGTCCGAGAGGAGTTCCGGCTCCTGGCACAGCTGCGCCAGGAGCTGCGCCAGCGCTACGGAGCAACCGCTGCCGACTTCCCCCACCTCTCGATGGGCATGAGCGCGGACTTTGAGGTCGCTGTGGAGGAGGGCGCAACCCTCCTGCGCATTGGCACGGCAATCTTCGGCGAACGCCCTCGCAAAGCAACACCTGTTCCACCAAGCGGTCTTCAGCCATGAGCCAGACAGCTCCGGTCTCGTTGCTGCGCCAGCACATGCAGGAAGCCGTCGAGGTCATCCAGCGGACGACGGCGCTGCAACCGCGCATCGGCATCATCCTGGGCACCGGGCTGGGCGAACTCGCTGAGCGCATCGAACAGGAGTGCGCCATCCCCTACGAGAACATCCCCCACTTCCCCATCTCGACCGTCGAATCCCACAAAGGGCGGCTCATCTTCGGGCATCTGCGCAACCGCCCCGTCGTTGCCATGCAGGGGCGCTTCCACTACTACGAGGGCTACACGATGCAGCAGATCACCTTCCCCGTACGTGTGCTCTACGCCCTGGGCGTGCGCACGCTCCTGGTCTCCAACGCCGCCGGAGGGCTGAACCCGCTCTTCCGGCGCGGGGATCTGATGCTCATCGTTGACCACATCAACCTCATGGGGGACAACCCGCTCATCGGACCCAACGACGAGTCGCTGGGACCGCGCTTTCCGGACATGAGCGAGCCGTACTCGCAGCGCCTCATCGCACTGGCGGAGGAGCTCGCGTTGGAGCTACGGCTCAAGGTGTACAAAGGGGTCTACGTTGCCGTCGCCGGACCGAACCTGGAGACGCGCGCCGAATACCGCTTCCTGCGGCTCATCGGTGCGGACGCCGTCGGGATGAGCACCGTCCCGGAGGTCCTGGTTGCCCGCCATATGGGCATGGAGGTGTTTGGGCTCTCCATCATCACCGATGAGTGCTTCCCGGAAGCGCTCCAGCCGCTCTCGCTGGAGCAGGTCCTGGAGGCTGCCCGAACAGCCGAGCCGAAGATGACCAGTCTCATCAGCGAACTGGTTGCCCGCCTGCCGGAATAGCCCAATGCTCGGCGCCCTCGGCATCGCGGTAGTGCTGCTCCTGTGCGGCTGCGGAAGCGAGCCCTTCATTGAGTCGTATGCGCCGAGCTGGAGCTACGTCGTGGGGACAGCGGCTCCGGCACTGGAGCTGCGGCAGGAGCCCGGCGGCATCCTTCGCAGCAGCGATGTCTACGCGGCGGCGAACGGGAAGCCACTTAGCTCGCCTCCCGCGGCAATTGTGTCCTTCCGCGAGGCTCTACTGCTCTTGCTTGCCGAGGAGAGCGCCCTGGAGCTGCTGGAGCGCACGAGCTTCCGCAGTCGGGCTCGGATTCCGCTTGCCAGCCCTCCTCGAGCCATTGCCTTCCCCAACGCAACCACTGCCGTCACCTCCCATCCGGAGCTGGGGGCGCTGCAGTTCCTGGACCTTGTCGCACTGCGCCCGGCGGCGATGCTTGCGCTCGGAGGGGATCCTACGGCGCTCCTCGCCGTAGGTCCCCTGCTCTATGTTGCCGATTCTTCGGGGAAGCGGCTCCTGTGTGTGGACCTGCGCCGGATGGCAATTGTCGATAGCACCGCACTGCCGGCACCACCGCGATTTGTAGGCTTGCGTGCCGATAGCTCCGAGCTGCTTGTCCTGTGCGCCGGCAGTGGAGATGCCCCTTCGCTGGGCGCTCAAGCCCCGATGCTGCTCTTCCTCCGCCGAACGCCCTTGCAGCAGCTCTCTGCGCTGCGGCTGTACCCATCGGCAGCAGACTCTGCCACGGTGCGCCTCAGCGGGCTTGCAGTAACCAGCGGCGACTTCGCCTGGATTGGCACCAGCGGCGGGCTCCTGCGCGTGGATATCCGCACCCGCGGGAGCGTGCGTGTGTTCAACCGCTGGGATATCCGCCAGCTCGTCTACGTGCGCGGTGCTGAACAGCTCTGGCTGCTCCACCACGCCGACCGCTGGTACGTGACGCTCTCATCGGCAACGCGCGCCGAGCCGCAATCCCAGACGGCGTTCCCGTACACGGTCACCGCAGTTGCGCCACTGCCATGAGCCACGGCTTCCTGGAGCAGCTCTACAGCCGCGCGGCATCCCGCAACTGCCGCATCGCCTTCCCAGATGCCCTCGATGAGCGCACGCTGCGGGCGGCTGCCGTGCTGTCGGAGCGGCGCATTGTGCATCCGGTCCTCATCGGTCCCGCCGAGCAGCTCCGCACACTGCTTCCGCAGCACGGCATTGCCCCGGATGCGGTTGAGGTGCTGGACCCGGCGCATTCTCCACTGGCAGAGCAGTTTGCCGAACGGCTTTGGGAGCGGCGCCGCAGCAAGGGGCTGGAGCGCGCCCATGCCTCCGAGCTCGTGCGCACACCGCTCCTCTTTGCTGGGATGCTGCTGGACGCGGGCATGGTGGATGGCTGCGTTGCGGGTTCCCTTTCAACTACCGCCGATGTGCTCCGAGCCGCCCTCTGGACCGTCGGAATGCGCCCAGGGCTGCACGTCGTGAGCAGCTACTTCCTGATGCTCCTCCGCGACCGCGTCCTGGCATACGCTGATGCCGGGGTAGTTCCCGACCCGACGCCCGAGGAGCTTGCAGAGATCGCCTTCTGCACGGCGGAGAACTTCCGGCGCATCGTGGGGGAGGAGCCGCGCATCGCCTTCCTCTCCTTCTCGACCAAGGGCAGTGCGGAGCACCCACTGGTGCACAAGGTCCGCACCGCTGTGGAGCTCTTCCGAAAGCGCTACCCGGACTACCTTGCCGATGGCGAACTGCAGGCGGACGCCGCGCTGGTTCCCGAAGTTGCCGCGCGGAAGGCGCCCGGTTCGCCCGTTGCCGGACGCGCGAATGTGCTCATCTTTCCGAACCTGGACGCGGGGAACATCGCCTACAAGCTCACCGAGCGCCTTGCCGGTGCCCAGGCGCTTGGACCAATTGTGCAGGGGCTTCGCCGCCCTTACTGTGACCTCTCGCGCGGCTGCCGTGCCGAAGATATCGTTGCCGTCGCCGCAGTCTGCGCGCTTATGGCGGAGAGCCCGGCGACTCCTCCAGAGCAAACTCCATGACGATCTGCGGGAAGCGGCGCAGTACCTCCGGCAAGCGTTGAGGCTCCCGCCCGCCGGCGGTTGCCAGGTGTGCCCGACCTCCGCCGCTGCCGCCCACCTCACGGGCAACGCGCGCAATCAGCCTCCCCGCTGGATAGCGTTCGACCAGATCCGGCGTGACCACGCAGACCAACTGCACCTTCTCCCCTTGGCGAATTGCCAGCAACCCGATGCCGGAGTGCCCCAGCGCCTGCCGGAGCCGGTCCCCCAAGAGCTTGAGCTGTTCGATGTCCTCCAGTTCGACCTCCTCGGCGACGATGCGTACCCCGTTGAGCTGCTGGGCACGGGCAAGGAATTCGGGGATGCGCGCTGCCACGCGCTCCAGCCGGAGCTGCGCCAACTCCCGCTGCAGTTGGTGCAGCCGCTCGTGGAGCTGCTCCTGTTGCCGCCCGGCTTGCTCCAATTGCTGGCGCAAGTGCTGCACGTAGCGCTCGACGGCTTCGCCCGTGATCGCTTCCACGCGGCGCACTCCGGCTGCCACCGCCTGCTCGCCCGTGAGCACAAAGGTCCCAATCTGGCTGGTGTTGCTCACGTGCGTCCCCCCGCAGAGCTCAACGGAGAAGCGCTCGTCAATGATCACCACGCGCACGATGTCACCGTACTTGTCGGCGAAGAACATCTTCACGTTCGGGAGCTTGCGCGCCTCCGACAGCGGCAGGATGCGGGTCTCGACCGGGATGCTCTCGCGGATCTTCTCGTTGACCAGCGCTTCGATATCGCGCAACTGCTGAGGTTCGACCTTGCCGAAGTGGGTGAAATCGAACCGCAGCATGTCGGGGGCAACCAGCGAGCCCGCCTGCTGAACGTGCATCCCCAGAACGCGGCGCAGTGCCTCGTGGAGCAGGTGCGTTGCCGAATGGTTGCGCATGATTGCCCAGCGCCGGCGCCGGTCTACCTGGGCTTGCACGCGCTCGCCGGGGGCAAGCTCCAGCTCCCCAGCGCATACGTGCACGATTGCCTCCCCAACTCGGCGGACGTCCTCGACGATGTAGCGCTCGCCCCCTGCGACCAATTCGCCCGTATCGGAGACCTGCCCACCGGATTCCACGTAGAAGGGCGTTCGGTCCAGCACCACCTGGTTGCCTTCGGCGTAGAGCACCTGCGCCTCCGTTGCCAGCTCCTCGTAGCCGGTGAACTGCGTTGACAACTGCTGCAGCACCGGAGAGACCTGCACCTCGACCACGTGCGCTTGCTGGGCTTGGCGGGAGCGGGTACGCTGCTCCTGCATCCGCTGCTCAAAGCCGGCAACGTCCACGGAGAGCCCACGCTCGCGCGCCAGCAGTTGCGTGAGGTCCAACGGGAAGCCGTACGTGTCGTACAGCAGAAAGGCTTCCTCGCCGGGGATGACGCGCTCGCCCCGCTGGGCAAGCTGGGCAACGATCGCTTCGAAGCGCTCCAGCCCACGGTCGAGCGTACGCAGGAAGCTTGCCTCTTCGGCTTCGATGATCTCCTCGATTGCACGCCGATGCTGCCGGAGCTCGGGGAAGGGCTCGCCCATAATCTCGACCAGCACGGGCACCAGGCGCCAGAGCACCGGACGCTCAAAGCCCAGCGTGCGCGCAAAGCGGGAAGCCCGGCGCAGCAACCGGCGCAGCACGTAGCCCCGCCCGGTATTGCCCGGCATCACCCCATCGGCGATGGCAAAAGCAAGCGCCCGAATGTGGTCCGCCATCACGCGCATGGCAACACCATCGGGATGGCTGATGTCGTGCCGAGGGTACTGCCGTCCACTGAGCTGCTCGATGCGCTGGATGAGCGGCAAGAAGAGGTCCGTGTCGTAGTTGGATTCCACGCCCTGCAGCACCGCGCAGATGCGCTCCAAGCCCATGCCCGTATCCACGTGCTTGACGGGCAGCTCCTCCAGCGTGCCATCGGCGCGGCGGTTGTACTGGATGAAGACGATGTTCCAGATCTCGATGACCTGCGGCGTGCCGGCATTGACCAGATGTGCCCCGCTCAGGTCCGGCGTGCGGTCGTAGTGGATCTCGGTGCACGGACCGCAGGGTCCGGTCTCGCCCATCTCCCAGAAGTTGTCGCGCTCGTCGAAGCGGTGGATGCGCTCCGGAGGCAGGTAGCGCCGCCAGAGCTCATAGGCTTCCTCATCGGTGTGGAACACCGTTGCGTGGAGCCGCTCCACGGGCAGCTTCCAGCGCTCGGTGAGCAGCTCCCAGGCGTAGGCGATCGCCTCGGGCTTGTAGTAGTCGCCGAAGCTCCAGTTGCCCAGCATCTCGAAGAAGGTGTGGTGGTAGGTGTCGTAGCCCACCTGCTCCAGGTCGTTGTGCTTGCCGCTGACACGCAGGCACTTCTGCGTATCGGCAGCGCGGGTGTACTCGCGTGTGCCCAGCCCCAGGAACACGTCCTTGAACTGGTTCATCCCCGCGTTGGTGAACAGAAGCGTTGGGTCCCCATAGGGGATCAACGGCGCGCTGGGCACGATCCGGTGCCCGTGCTCGGCGAAGAAGTCCAGAAAGGACTGCCGCACCCGATGTGAGGTCCACTGCATGGTCTCTTCTACACTTGCCGTCGGCACTTCTCCTCTGCAGGGCAGAGACGCACCACGCTTCGGCATATTAGCGCGAAGGCACCGGGGCGCGCGGACGCAGCTTGACCATGCGCACGAGGGTGACCAACGGGAAGCGCGGGATATCGCGGATCTCCGCCGTCGCCACTGCACTGCCCTCCAGCTTCAGCTCCGTTGTGCGTGGAGGGAACCCCGGCAGCAACCACCGGACGAGGTAGAGCTGTGGATCCGCCGTCGGGGTCAGCTCCGCATAGATGCTGCCCATCGGTGCCCGCTCGGTGGTCGAGCTGATGACGATGGCAGGGATGGGCATCTCGGCGCCTGCCTCCGCCTGGGCGATGGCGAGCTCGAAGGTGTAATCCTCGCGCACAGGGCGGACCTCCCCGCCGGTGGTATCGAAGGTCTCCAGCCGCACAGCCCAGATGCCCTCAATCGGGAGCAGTTGCCCAACCTGCCGAAGGCGCTGCTCGATTCTGGGATCGGGCGCCATCACCCGCGGCAACTGCCCCTCCGCAGGAAGCGCCGGCGGCACCGGTGGCAAGGGGCGCGGCTGGACCTGCGCTTGCACCGCCACTACCGCACTCAGCACAACGACCAACAGCACCATTGCCCTCTCCGAGCATGTTCAACCACTTCAGGGCGGCAATATTACGGAATGCCGCTTCAGCGCAATGCTCTCCGCCACGTCGGCGTCTTTCCCCCTGCAGCAACAGCGCGATAGCATCCATGCCCGCAGTGGAGTGGCTCATCGTTGGGCTTGGGAATCCCGGTCCGGAGTATGCCCAGACCCGCCACAACATCGGCTGGATGGTGGTGGAGCGGCTGGCAGAGCGCTTCGGGAAGCGGCTCCAGTCGGGTGCTGGTCCGTGGTACGAAGCGCTGCTCCAGATCGGGAGAACCCCAGTGCTCGTTGCGGTGCCCACCACCTACATGAACCGCAGCGGCGAAGCCGTGCGCGCCCTCCAGCGCCGCTACAAGGTCGCCCCCGAACGCATCGTTATTGTGCTCGATGAGCTGAACTTCCCCTTGGGGCGCATCCACCTCAAGGAGGGTGGCAGCGACGGAGGGCACAACGGAATGGCATCGGTCATCGAGCATCTGGGGACGGACCGGGTGCTGCGGCTCCGCTGCGGCATCGGACGGGACTTCCTGCCGGGGAGGATGTCCGAGTACGTGCTCTCCCCCTTCCGCGCCGAGGAGCTTCCCGAACGCGACCGCATGATTGCGCACGCCGTTATGGCGCTGGAGTACCTAGTGCGCAATGGCAGCGCTCGCGCAATGTCGGCGATCAACTCCGGCGCCCTCTTTGCCGAGGCTGCGCAGTCGGCAACGCCACCGGCTCAATCCTCACCCTGAGCCTTGGTGAAGCCCTGCGCGCCGTCGAACTCCTGCAGCTTCTCCACGTGCATCCAGCGGTAGCGCCCGCCGATGCGTTGCAGCAGCTCCAGGATTGCCGCATCGTCCAGCTCCCCGGCACCGTCGCGCAGGAGGAAGCGGCAGCGGTAGTGGTCCACATACTCGGGCATCGCCCCAGTGGGCGGATACACACGCGTGCCCCGGTTGGAGATCATCTTCAGGCGCAGCGGTAAGCCGTCCAGCAGCGATTCCAGCGCCGGACCCAATTGCTCGGGAAGCTGCGTGCTCTCCACGAACACATCCACCCCGATGCAGCGACGCTGCTTGGGCACCACCAGCGCCAATTCCGGGCTCACCTTCGGCAACTGCAGTGGCTTGTAGGAGCGCACCGAGGTCGTCTGCGGCTTCTTTCCCAGATTGGCGATGATGGCATCGGTGTACTCCGTTGTGGAAGCCCCGCGGTCGTAGCCCACGACGTCACCGGTCAGCACCTTGCCCTCCTCCAGTGTTGCCAGGAGCGCGTTCTCGATGAGCTCGGCTTTCTCAAACTCGCCCAGGTAGCGCAGCATCATGATCGCCGAGCCGATGACCGCGGTGGGGTTTGCCACATTCTTGCCCGCGTACTTGGGCGCCGAACCGTGCACGGCTTCGAATATCGCCACCTCGTTGCCGATGTTCGCCGAAGGAGCAAACCCCAGTCCCCCGATGAGCGCCGAGGTGAGGTCGCTGAGGATGTCCCCGTTCATGTTCGAGGTGACGATGACCTCGAACTGCTCCGGCTTCTTGACCAACTGGTGGGCGCAGTTGTCCACGATGATGTGCTGCGCCTCGATATCGGGATACTCCTGCGCCACCTCTTCGAACACGCGCTTCATCATCCCCTCGGTGAGCTTGAGGATGTTGGCTTTGGTGGCACAATGGACCCGACGCCGCCCCTCGGCGCGCGCCAGCTCAAACGCCAAGCGGATGACCTTCTCACACCCCCGACGCGTGATGAGCTTGAGTGCCTGGGCAACCCCAGGGGTCTGCATGTGCTCGATGCCGGCGTAGAGGTCCTCGACGTTCTCGCGCACCACCACCAGATCGATTCCGCGCCCGCTGTACGGCGTTCGCACGCCCGGATACTCGCGCACCGGGCGGATGTTCGCATACGTTTCAAACAGCTTGCGCAGCGTCACATTGGCGCTCTTCTCGCCGTAGCCGACGGGCGTCTCCAGCGGACCCTTGAGCACAACGCGCGTGCGGCGGATGGACTCGATGGTCTCCGGCGGCACTCCTGACTCAATCCCCTTGCGGAACACCGCTGCCCCGGCTTCGCACACCTCCCACTCGATCGGCACTCCCGCCGCCTCCAGAATCCGTCGCGCCGCTCCCACGACCTCGGGACCGATCCCATCACCCGGAATCAGCGTCACTCGATGCACCGCCATCACTCTCCCTGCAAGAGATGGAACACAGCACCGCCGGCAAATATACGGAGCCCCTTTGCCTCCCATTGAAACGGCAGTGCAGCCCACAGGCTGCTACCCGTGCTCACCCCCCATGCCAAAGGACCGGCACGGGTGTGTGGTGCGGTCGGGCTCTGCCCCCTTGTGTTTGCCTACTGCGGTGCGGGTTCTGCAGCGGCGCCGATGTGCCGGCACGGACTTCCGCCACCGCTTGCCCCTGAGCAGCCCTACACCTGCCCTTCCCCGCCTCCGCAGCCCCCAGCGCAAAAAAAAACCGCCCTCAAGGAGGGCGGTGCGTTTATGTCCACCGTGGGTTATACGCCTGTGCAAGTAGCATCCTGCCAGTAGCCCGGGTTGTTCGGATCGGTGGGATTGCAGTAGGGGCAGCCTGGAGTATTGCAGCTCTCCGTCCCCTTGCCGCGCGACTCCTTCATCTCCAGCTCCTCCAGAAAGCGCTGTACGGCACGCAACTGCTCGACAAACTCCATAAAGTCCTTCATTGCTCCCTGCTGATGCTGCTGGTTCAACATGATACTGCTGCATTTCTTCCCTTAGCAAGCTGCGTGCCTACTTCTGCTCCCCTGCCGTATCCTCCTCATCCCACGGCGTAGGCGGGTAGTAGGCAATCCAGCCGGGGCGCGGCTCGACCCTCCCCTCCGCCTCCTCCAGCGTGGGATAATCCGCCCGCAGCCGAGTCCACTCCTCCGGGATGGGGTCGCCGATGAAGCAGGGTCCAATCCCCTCCCGGTACGGGAGCTGGAGGTAGAAGATGGAGCCCTGCCCGTAGGCGCTTTCGCACCAGATGCGGGAGCGCATCCCATCGGCAAGGCGCTTGCAGATGTACAGTCCCAAGCCGGTCGAGGGCTCTCCGGCGGTGGGGCGGCTCCCTGGGGCACGGGAGAAGCGCTTGAACAGCAGCGGCATCTCCTCCGGTTTGATGCCGCAGCCCTGGTCCTCGACGGCGATGCGCATCCCCCCGTCGGTGGTGCGCCGCAGCCGAATCCACACCTTCCCGCCGCGCGGTGAGTACTTGATGGCGTTCTGCACGAAGTTCTCCAGAATCTCGCGCACCTTCCCCCAGTCGATGCACAGCATCGCAGGGTTCTCCGGCGAATCCACGATGAGCTCAATGTCCTTGCGCTCCGCCATGGGTTGGTTGTGCCGCACAACCTCCCCGATGAGCTGCATGAGGTCCTCGGGCTGGAAGTAGTAGTGGATCTCGCGCGTGTCCACATCCTGCGAGCGCGAGAGGTTCATCAGCATATCGGTCATGTAGCCGCACACACGCACGATATCCTCGGCGGTCTCCCGGATCCTCTCCAGGCTCATCCGGTGGATGCCCCTGACGATGACCTCGGCATTGGTCAGGATGCTGGCGGTCAGGTTGCGCAGCTCGTGGGAGAGGATGTGCACAATCTCCGTGCGCTCGGCAGAGAGCCGCTTCAGCTCCTCATGGGCTTGCTCCAGTTCGGCTTTCTTCTGCTCAAGCTGGCGCAGGGCTTCGGCAAGCTCTGCCGTGCGGACGCGGTAGAGCTCCAGCTCCCACCGGATACGTTCGACCTCCAGCCGCTTCTCCAGCACGGCGATCGCCTGTTGCTGCTGCTGTCCAAGGAACTGCTCGCGCACGGTGTGGTAGCGCTTGTAGAGCAACAGCGCCTGCCGGTATGCCTCCTTCGTGGCAGGCTTCTCGACGATATCGGCACACAGCCGAGCGTACTCTGCCTCCAGCCCTGGGAGCTTCAACTGCTCCGCCAGGTACATCCCCAGCTGGTAGTGCTCCAGCGCCCGATCGGGGTCGCCCATCTTGTAGTAGGCATCCCCGATCTCGCGGTGGATTATCGCCTGTCCGTAAGGATTCCCCAGGCGCTGGTGGATGTGCAGCGCGGCGAAGAGCTTCCGGAGCGCCTCGACGGGGTCGGCGTAGTGCATCATCAGCACCCCCATGCTGGAGAGCACCGCAGCAGCACCGAGCTGATTCCCCATCTGTTGGTACAGTTCCAGCGCTCGCTGCTGGCACTCCACCCCCTCCTGCCAGCGCTGCTGCAGCCCGTAGATGTGCCCCAGGTCGGAGAGCGCTACTGCCAGGTTGTACGTATCGCCGATGCGCTCAAAGAGCTCGCGCGCCTGCTCGGCAAAGCGGAGCGCCTCCTCGTGGTTCCGGAGCTGCAGGTACACCCCGGCGATGTTGAGTGCTGTCACGGCAATCCCTCGGAGCTCCCCGAGTTGCGCCTGAAGCTGGTATGCCTCCAGGAAGTGCTCCAGCGCCGTTTTGAAGTCCCCGATCGCCTTGTAGACGCTGCCGATGGCGCTCACCACAGCAGCTCGGTTCTGCTGCATCCGCGCATCCTCGGGGTTCTGGCGCAGGGACTGCTCGCACTGCTGCAGTGCACGGGCGAAGGCGGCGTACGCGTGCTCCGGATACCCTTTGCGGAGCTGCGCCCAGCCGAGCGTGAGCAGCGTGGTCACCTCGCCGTAGAGGTCCCCGAGTGTCCGGAACTTCTCCACCGCCTTCTCGCCATGTTCGAGCGCCTCATCGAGGCTGCCCAACAGGAGCAGTGCTGCTGCCAGGTTCCGCAGCGCGTAGGCGTGCTCCTGGGCGGCGGCATCGCCGAGCGATTCCGCCAATTGGCAGGCGTAGCGGGCAGCGGTGAGTGCCTTGTGCGGCTGTGTGTGGCGCACCGTCCAGGAGTAGTCGTTGAGCACGGTGAGCTGCTCGCGTTGGTCCTGGGCTGCGCGTAGCTTTTCGCGCAGCTCCTCGTCCAGCCCTTCCCAACCGTTTGCGTTGTGCGGCTGCTCTGCCATTGTCCTCGCGTGCAAAGACCCCTTAGCGTTACTGCAATGGACGTGCCGAGACCGAGGCTCCTGCAGTGCCCGGCAGCGCCTGGCTCATCCGGAGCTGCTCCTGCAGCGAGAAGCTCGCCAGCATACGGGAGCGCACCACCGAGGGCGTCTCGCCCTGCTGGATTGCCTGGACCCCTTCGATCATCATGCGCCACAGCTGGACCTCCTCCTGGTGCAGTGTGCGGAGCTTATCGGCAAGCGGCAGCCAGACGATGTTCGCCATGAAGATGCCCCACATCGTGGCGATGAACGCCGTGGCAATATGGCGAATCAGCACTGCAGGGTCCTCCCCCGCCGATGCCAGCGTTGCAATCAAGCCCATGACGGTGCCGATGATGCCCATCGTCGGCGAGTAGCCGCCCATCTTGACGAACAGGTTGATGTTGGCTTGGTGGCGAGCCGTCAGAAACTCCAGCTCCAGCTCCGCCATCTGGCGCAGGGCATCGGGGTCGAGCCCATCAATGCAGTGCTGGAGCAGCTTGCGCAGGTAGGGGTGCCGCACCGAGTCCATCTGGCGCTCCAGCCCCAGCACCCCCTCTCGGCGGGCGATGGCGGCGAACTCGACGATCTGGTCCATCAGTGCGCGCTGGTCCACCTTCGGTGGGGAGAGGGCAAGCGCAATCAATCGCGGAATCCGCCGCACCTGCTCCCACGAGCTCCCTGCAATGGTGGCAGCGAAGGTCCCACCGAAGACGATGAGCATCGCTGGCAGGAGCAGCAGCATCCCCGGTGTTCCGCCCTCCAGCAGGAAGGCGCCGAAGATGCTGACCACACCCAGCAGAATGCCCAGCAGCGTATTCATCGCCGCACGCTCGGTCAGAGCATGTCGAACAAGGACTGCGTCAACACCCTGGAGAGCGTCTGCAGCAGCGCCTGAAGCGCGGTCTGCCCTTTCTGCAACTCCAATGCCACCTGCACCAGATCGGCATCGGCATCAGCGGAGCGGAACGCACGCAACTGCGTCAGGTACTGCTCGAGCTGCTCTGCGAGCGCTTGCCAGCGACTTTGCCGTTCGGCAGTGCGGGCGGTAACGCGGTCGATGCGCTGCCGGAAGGCAAGGAGCTGTGGGATAAGCTGCTGCAGTTGCTCCCGCTCCTGCGCCGAAAGGCTCTCCTCCGGTGGACGCTGCGAGCCATCGGCACGGTACGCCAGCAGATTGTACGCCGCCACCACTAGCCCGAAGAGCTCCGTTCCTCCCTGCCCAAAGAGCTCATCGGCGCGGATGGAGAGCGCCTCCGAGCCTCCAGCGGTGGGCTGCGCCGTCCGCTCCTGCAGATTCCCTGCAAAGGTGACCTGCAATCCGGAGGGGTTCTCCGCTGTTGCTGTCGTACGCTGCAGGCGGAAGGGAGCTTCGTGTTGCGTTCCGGCAAAGAGGTAGTGTCCGGCGAATTCGGCGTTGGCGCGCGCGACCAGGTCCTCCAGGCGTTGGTGCAGCCGTTCGGCGATGAGCGCCGGCTTGTCCAGGTTCTTCGCGTCCAGGGCTTCCTGCAGCAGTACTGCGATCTCTGCGAGCGCATCGCTGAGCCCTTCGGTGTGGAGTTGGAGCGCTTGCAGCTCCTGCTGCAGCAGCGCGAGCGTATCGCGCTGGCGTTGGGTTTGGGCAATGAGCTCATCCATTCGCAGCACCCGAGCCAGCGCTGCTGGGTCATCCCCGAGCTGCTGTAGGCGCTGTCCAGTTGCCAGACGCTGCTGGTGCTGGAGGAGCTGCGTCTGCAGGCGTTCCAGCGCCGCTGTTGCGGCATCGAATCGGTATGCCCAACTCACGCGCATGTGTACCCCCTCCTCAACTGCCCATGCGGATGAGTGTATCCAGCAAGGATGCCGCCACCGACGCCACCCGTGCAGCAGCTTCAAACGCCTTCTGGTAGCGGATGAGGTTGAGCGCCTCCTCGTCCAAGTTCACGCCTTCGAGGGCTTGGCGCTGAGCTTCCAGTTGCTGCTGGCTCATCTGCAGCCATTGGCGGCGTTCCTGCACCTGCGCCTGGAGTGTGCCCAATTGGGTCACAATCGCGCTGTAGGCACCCCGTGCCGTGCGCCCGCCGGAGAGAACGGGCTGCTGGAGTTCATCCAGCAGGCGCCAGGCGATGGTGCCATCGTCGGGCTGCCCTGGCGCAGCCGATAGTGGAAGCGCCCGCGCATCAGCGGCGACATCGGCAGCAAGGCGAACGGTCTGTAGCGTGGTGCCCTGGAAGAGCGCGCGCCCCGGCGGGGTCGGAGCGGTATCCTCCAGCCCATAGCCCTGCGCGAGCACGGCGTTGATGCGCTCGACCAGTTCGGCAACCCATCCGTTCAGCTCACGCACCAGCGAGAAGCCCGTCGTACGCTCCTGCCCATCCAGGGTTACGTTGTAGTGGTGGAGCAAGCTTCCCAGCTCGCCCTGCTCGAGCGGCACCGAAGCGATTGGGGTTCCAGACTCCGCAATCAGCCACACCTGCGCGCTGCGTTCGCCGGAGGCATCGTCGAGCTGCTGGCGCAGCTCCAGCCGCAGTGCCGAACCTCCGGAGACGAGTACGTGTCCGGCAAGCGAGACCGTGATCATCCCGCGCTCATCCTGCGTTGTGGTGATGGGGAGCTGGCGGGCAAGGGTATCCAGAAGGCGCGCCTGCTCATCGGCAAGGGCGATGGCGGTCTCGGACCCCTCCGGACTGGAGGCTCGGCGGATGTTGAGTTCGGCAAGGCGCTGGAGCAGGGGATTGAGCGCGTCGAGCTGCTGCTGGGCTTGCCCGAGGAGCTCTTGGCGTAGCTGCTCCAGGTCTTGCCCAATTCGGTTGAGCGCTTGTGCAAATGCCTCGGCACGTTGCAGCAGAAGCTGGCGCCGGGAGAGGTCGGCGGGATTGTACGCCGCGTCTCGCAGCGCATCCAGAAACCTCTCCAGCAGTGCGGCAACGCCGGTGTCGCCGGTGGCGGGCTCGCCCAGAATCGCGGTGATGCGCTGGAGCACCCGCTCATCGGACTCGGCAGCCGCATGCCGCGCGGTGGTGTTCCGGAGCTGCTGCTCCAGGTAGCGCGCGCGGAACTCCTGGATGCGCAGGAGCAGCACTCCCGTGCCCTGCGCGCCCGGCTGCGGAACGATGGGGACCAACACAGGGCGGCGGCGCGTGTACCCGGGCGTGTTGACATTGGCGATGTTCCCGCTGGTGATGTCCAGCGCCGCTTGCTGTGCCAGCAACGCGCTGCGGGTGATGTAGAGCACGCGGAAGCTCATCCCTCAGGCTCGCTGGTCGTAGAGTGCCCAGGGCTCGCCCAATGCCTCCAGGAAGGCTGCCGTGTGCTGCTGCGCGCGCTGCGCCAATAGGGCATTGAGCTGCAACAGCCGCCGCAACTCAGATGCCTGTACCCGCAAGCGCTCCCACCGCTGCCGGAGCGACGCCGAGGCGAGAATCTCCTCCAGATGCTCCCCGCACTCGTGCTCCAAGGCAGCCAGCCGGCTCAGCAGGCTCTGCTGCTGGGCAAGGACCGCCTCGACCGCTCCCAAGCGCAGCGCAATGAGCGCCTGCTGCTGTTGCTGCGCCAGATGGTGCAATTCGCGCAACACCTGCTCCAGTTGCTCCACAAGCTGCTCTGCCGGGCTCATCGCGGTTGCCCTCTGTGGAACACGCTCAAAGTATCGGCACTCCCCCACAGGGCTTGAGCCTATCGGTCTGGGGCGCCGTATTTTTGCACCACCTGCACCGAGCATTCCGCGGGTGCATGCGCGTACAGGCGCCGGTGATTGCAATTGCACTGTTGAGCGTGGGAGCTACCGTAGGACTGATCTCGCTCCTGCATCGGCTGGGATGGGGCAAGCCCGTGCACGGGCTCCAGCCGGAGCTTCCACTGCGCCCCACCGAAGTGGTGCAGGTTGCCGTTCTGAACGCCTGCGGGCAGCCCGGTCTGGCGCGCCGTACGATGGAGTTCCTGCGCCGCTACGGCGTGGACGTGGTCGAAATCGGAACGCTTGACTCCCTGGTGCCGCACTCTGCGCTCTACGAACATCTCGGCGAGCTGCGGGCAGCCCATGCCCTTGCCCGTCTGTTGGGGCTTCCCGAGCATGCCGTACACCATCGCCCGGATTCCACCCTCTACCGCCATTGCACCATCGTCATCGGGGCTGATTACCACCGGCTACGACCCTTTGCTGCTCGATGAAGCCTAAACCGCTCCGAACATCGCGAGGACTGGCGCAGCTGTGCGCCCGAGTTGCCTGGGAGAAGAAAGCCGAAGATATCCTCGTGCTGCACCTGGGCGCCCTGGAGAACGCTCCGGCAGACTACTTCGTGCTGTGCACCTGCAGCTCTGAGGCGCAACTGCGCGCAGTTGCCGAAGCCATTGAGCTTGCCACACGGCAGCGCGGGCTCTCCGCTCCACGCGTGGAGGGCTGGGAAGCCATGCAGTGGCTGCTGATGGACTACCTGGACGTGGTCGTCCACCTGTTCCGTCCGGAGGCTCGGGCATATTACCGCTTGGAGCGGCTCTGGGGCGATGTGCCGCAGTTGCGGCTCTCCGAGCAGACGCTCCGGCTGTGCACCGTGACCGTTGGCGTACCGGAGGAGCCCTCCGATGCTGCTGGAAAGCTATCTTGAGCCGTACGTTCGGGAAGCGCTCGACCGCATTGGGGCGGGCGGGCTGGTAGAGCCGGAGTTCGAGGTCCCACGCCTCCCCGAGCACGGCGACCTTGCCACGACCGTTGCGCTCCAACTGGCGCGGCACCTGCGGCGTCCCCCGCGCCAGATCGCCGAAGAGCTGCTCGCACAGCTCCGGCTCCCAGGCGAGGAGGTCACCGCCGAGGTTGCCGGCGCCGGCTTCCTCAACTTCCGCTTCTCGCCCACCTTCTACACCCGCATGCTTGCGCGCATCGCCTCCGAAGGCGATGCATACGGGCGGCTCCCGCTGGGCGCGGGCAAACGTGCCAACGTCGAGTACGTCTCCGCCAATCCCACCGGTCCGCTCCATCTGGGGCACGGGCGTAACGCCGCACTGGGCGACACCATCGCCAATCTGCTCGATTGGTGCGGCTACCAGGTCACGCGCGAGTACTACTTCAACAACGCCGGCAACCAGATGCTGCTGCTGGGGCGCAGCGTCTACGCCCGCTACCGGCAGCTCCTCGGCGACGAATACCCATTCCCCGAGGAGGGCTACCACGGCGATTACATCTGGGACATCGCACGGCTGCTGCTGGAGCAGTACGGCGACCGCCTACGGGAGGAGACCGAGGAGCACCTGCGCATCGCACGCCACACGGGCGAACAGTGGTGCTTTGAGCGCATCCGCCAGACGCTGCGCCGCATGGGCATCGAGCACGACGTGTACTTCAACGAGGACTCGCTCTACCGGGACGGCAAAGTTGCCGCCATCCTGGAAGCGCTCCGGCAACGGGAGCTGCTCTACGAGAAGGATGGCGCGCTCTGGATTGCGCTCAGCCGTTTCGGGCGCCAGGACCGCGTGCTGGTCAAATCCAGCGGCGAGGGGACCTATCGGCTCCCCGATATCGCCTACCACTGCGACAAGCTGGAGCGCGGCTACGATCTCATCGTAGACGTGCTCGGCGCCGATCACATCGCCACCATCGAGGATGTCCTCACCGCCGTTGCCGCGCTTGGATACGACACCTCGCGCATCAAGGTTGTGCTGCACCAGTTCGTCACGCTCACCGAGGGCGGGCAGCAGGTCAAGATGTCCAAACGCTCCGGCAAAAGCTACACGCTCGACGAGCTGCTGGAGGAGCTCGGACCCGACGTCGTGCGCTTCTTCTTCCTGATGCGGGCACCGTCAACGCACCTGGAGTTCGATTTGGAGCTGGCGCGGCAGCAAAGCGAGCTCAACCCCGTCTTCTACCTGCAGTACGCGCACGCCCGAATCTGCTCGATCTTCCGCCAGGCTCGCCAGCGTGGGATTAGCTGGCGAGAGGATGCCGACACCGACTGCCTGCGCCACCCGGCGGAGCAGGCGCTCATTCGAGTGCTGCTCCGCTTCCCAGAGCGGCTTGCCAAAGCAGCCCAGCTCTTCGAGCCCCAGCTCCTTGCGGAGTACCTGCGCGAGGTTGCCCAGCAGTTCCACGCCTTCTACCACGAATGCCGCATCCTCGGAGCCGAGACCGAGGAGCAGATGCATGCCCGATTCCGCCTGGCACAGGTCACCCGCACCGTCCTGCGTAACGGCTTGCGGGTTTTGGGGATCTCTGCCCCGGAACGGATGGAGCGCGAGCCCGTCACAGCTTGAGTGCGCTGCACTGCCCGCCGTGGGGTCATCGTTTTATATGAGCGCGGAGTCAAGCGGGAACCGAGCAGCATGCCTGTGCCGCTGTCGCTGGAGCTGTTCCTGCGTGCGGGGCAGGATTGGGAAGCAGCGCAGTACCGCATCTTGGCGGCGTTGCAATCCCATCGGCTGGCGCTGCGCCAGCACCGCCTCTTCCCCACACGGCTGGAGGTAAGCCGGCTGCGCGAGCAGCTCCTCCAGCTCCTGCGGTCGCGCGAAGAGCTGGAGGATGTCTTCCCACACATCCTCGTGCGGATCGACTGGGCTGCGCTGCGCCTGGAGCGCATCCCCGAGTATACCCCTGCCGCTCGTGAACGCTTCCTCCAGCAGGTCTTTGAGCTGCTCCAGTGGGCGCTGCCGCTTGTGGAGCAACTGTGGCAGGAGAGCCAAGCCCTCTACGAGTTTGCCTGCGAACACATCGGCATCCACGAACTGGGGATACTGCCGCTGTACCGCGACGAAGGCTATCTCCTCACCCCCGATCCCACGCAGCACCAGTTGCTGGTCTGGCACTACCGACTCTCCCCCGTCTACACCGCCGAGCAGCAGCGCGAGGTCACACTGGAGCTGGTCTGGCAGGAGCCCTTCTCGGGTATCCTGCACGCGGAGCAGCTCCTGCAGCGAGTGCGTACGCTTCAGCTACCGCATCCGGCAACCTACGTCTGCGATACCGACTTTGCCCTACCGCTTCGGGAGACCGTGCTCCCGATTGCCCGACAGAAGCTCTGGGAGCGCCTCCAGGAGCGTCCGCACTAACGGGGGCTCTGCTGCGTCTATACGCTCGGCATGCGGGGATGTACTCGGTCTCGACGGGATGGCAGAATCCAAGAGCTGCATGCCGTGCTACGCCGGTGAGCACGTAAATCCAACCGGCGGACGAAAAGTGCCGACGCGGTCTCGTACCGCATGGCTGCCTAATCCGAGGGATTAGGCGCCATCGTCTACGCGAAGCGTGCCCATCCGCTTCGCTGTAGGCGTGGTCACTGATGGGCGGTGCCATCGTTGCTATCGCCGGGCGGCGAGGGCACCCAGACAAGCGGCGATAGCGCTGGCGATCCCGCCACTTGGATCTCGCCAGTGCGAAATCCCAAAGAGTGGCTGAGCATGGAGATGCTCTTGGGTTCACATCCTGGACGTGGGTTCGACTCCCACCATCTCCACGACACCCTGTCCCTCCCCATTTCACCACCGCAGTGCCCTCCGTACGCCCCCCAAAACATAAGCGCCCGTGCCGCCCGGCACGGGCGCTTGTTGTTTCGTGCGGTCCGCACTCCCTGCGGTCCTACCGCACGCGGCAGAGGGGAAGCGTGATGGTCCGCCCACTTGTGCTGTACCAAATCCGCACGAAGTACACGCCGGAGCTCACACCATCCAGCCGAACGGGCAGCTCGTAGATGCCCTGCCCTCGGTACCCCTCAGCGATGGTGCCCAGAGAGATCCCCTCGGCGGAGACCAGCTCAATGCGGATGAACTGCTCCTGCGGCACCTCGTAGCGCAGCCATGTCATCGTCTCAGCCGGCTGCGGGAAGAGCTCCGCCCGAGCATCCCACACATGCCAATCCTTGCCGACCGAGACGGTGTAATCGGTGGAGATGGGGTCGTAGTTTGCCCACGGGAGATCCCACCGCTCCTCTCCGAAGGCACCTCGGAAGGGCACCCGCTCGAACCAGGGGTCGTCTATGGGGACGATACCCGAGCGCTCGAAGCTGGCTGTCCGGAGGTAGGGCGCCTGCGGGGACGGACGCGGGTCAAAGAGCTGCTGGTTGTCGTAGGCGTAGGGATTGCGCAACTGTGCCAGTGCGGGCGAGGCTTTGAAGAGCTCGTTGCCAAAGGCGGGCGTTGCAATCCAGTCTGGCGTCATCCCCGCCGGAGGCGTCCCACCGGCGAAGTTGAGCCAGGTGCCCTTGATGCCGAAGAAGGAGCAGTTGCGAATCTGCAGCGAATCCGCCTGCGCTGCCGCCATCGTGTTGGCATTTGCAATCTCAACGGCGCGCGGCCAGCCCACGAAGATGGAGTTGAAGATGCTCGTACGTGCATTGCGCCGAATCTGCACTGCCGCCCCAAAGTACCGGCTGAAGTCCCGCGGGGCGCTCCATGCGGTGTCCTGCAGCGGACCAATCGAGGTCACATTGGAGAACACCGGAGTCGTGTACGGCTGGTTGTACGAGGCTGCGGCATCGTTGTCCATCTCGAAGGTCTGGCTGGTGGAGACATCGGCAACCTGCGGCTTGCGGACGGCAAGGGCGAACTGGACGCGCCCGCGCCAGCCGTTGTCCCCGTCGAAGTCGTCATCCAGCGTGGCGTAGGAGATGATCCTGCGCGCGTCAACGGTGCCGCCGAACCACTCGAAGCCGTCATCGTTGGCGTACGAGACCATGACGTTCTCGATAACCGTGCGGCGTCCGACACCTCCGAGCGTTAGCCCGTTGAGCTCCTGATTGGGGAAGGCAGCGATTCCGGCGAACTCAATCCGCACGTAGCGCAGTACGCCGGAGCTATCGTCGTCATCGTTGCCGCCGAACCACCCGCGAACGCGCTGGGCGTCGCCGATACCGCCCTCAAGTGCTGCCTCTCCGCCGGGATTGTTGATGCGCGCGCGCCCGCAGATCTGAATTCCGCCCCAGTCCCCGGCTGCCCGCTGCCCAGGTGGCGCAGAGCTTGTGAAGACAATTGGGGCATCCGGACGCCCGTTCGCGTAGATGATTCCACCGCGGTTGACGCACAGCGAGGAGTTCTGCCCGACGGTATCTCCGACGATGATCGTGCCCGGCTCGATACGGAGCACTCCGCCGCTGTCCACGAACACGTAGCCATCCAAGCCGTAGATCTTGTTGCGCGAGAGCGTCACAACCGTGCGAATTGGGTCGCGGAGCACGGAATCAATCCGAATCGGCTCCGGCTGCACAATCGTGAACGGGGCATCGTTGACGTCGGAGACGGCTTCGTTGAGCGAGCCATCGGGATTGACCAGCACGATGCGCACATAGCCGGTAGTGGTGCGCACTGCCGGCACCCGAAAGCCACCGGGGAAGCGCAGCCGGGTCCGCCCACTATCCTTGACCGCCCTTGCTCCGGGCAGGTCCTGCCAAGGTCCCGTCGGAGATGTCCCAAACTGGAAGCGCCAGACGGGGTAGACCGTGCTTGCCCCGGTTGTGTCCCACCACCACTCCAGGTCCTGCGAGGTTCCTGCGCGGAAGATCTCTCCACCGGCAGGTTTGCGGAGCTGGACTGAGGTGGGTTGCTGCGCCAGTGCGGCGTACCCAGAGAGTGCCACCACTGCAGCGACCATCCATCCCAGGAATGCGGTTCTGCGGTTCATGAGCCCTGCGCGTGTACGATTGTGGAACATACCTGCGAGCCCTGCGTGGGACATCGCCCTATTGGACACGGTAGCTGAAGCTGAGCTGGAAGGTCCGCGGCAAGCGGCGCTGGAAGACCTGCCTTCCACCCTGCTCCCAGCGCTCCGAGACTCTCAGCAGATTGCTTGCTTTGAGCCCCAACTCCACCCCCGCCCACAGGGGCTGCCGGAGGGTGAGGTTGAGCATATCCTGCGGCAGCTCGTAGATGTGCGGATCCTCGAACTGGTACTGCTCCGGCTGCGCAACGCGCACGATTCGCCGTCCCAGCCGATTCCAGAACAGCCCCAGCTCGCCGCCCCAGGGGGTGGCTGCCGTCAGCCCCAAATTGAGCGCGTAGGGGGATTGCCCCCAGAGCTGGCGCTCAACGACCAAGCCTCCGCTGCGCACCGCCACCCGCCCGTGCAGGAGCGTAAAGTTGCCCTGCAGCGCGAACTGCTTGACCGAGCTTCCCGGAAGCCCGAAGCGGTAGCGGAACTCCGCCTCCGCACCGAGGATGCGCGCCGGCTGCTCGGAGTTTGCATAGGTGCGCGTGAGCTCACTCTGCTGCGGGAAGATAGTCTCCTCCAGTGCGTTACGGATGGACTTGGCAAAAACCCCCAGGCTGAGCATCTCCCCGACGTCGGGGTAGAGCTCCCAGCGCAGCTCACCGCTGAGGGCATCGGCGGGCTTGAGGAGCGGATTCCCTTGCACGAGCGCCTGCTCAGCAACATCGAAGAAGGCAAAGGGCGCAACCTCGCGGAAGGTTGGCGTGGTCACCGTCCGGGAGACCGCGGCGCGCACCTGCATCTGCTCGGATAGACGCACAAGCAGACTCACGCTCGGCAACCAGTTGTCCCAGCGCTGCTGCTGTTCGAGCGGCTGCTCGTTGATGAGATGGCTGGACAGGCTCTGCCGAATGCTCTCCAGCCGCAGCCCCAGGCTGAGCTCCAGCGGGATCTGCGCCACATTGACGCGGAACCGTGCAGTGACGCTCCCCGCCCACACCCCCTCGGAGGCGCGGTAGGAGTCGCTGAGCTTGGTGTCCTCGGAGATCCCAAGCCCATCCTCGCGGAAGTTTTCTGCCACCAGAAGCTGCTCCGGCGGCAGCGTCAGGTCGAGCGTCCACGGAGTTGCCCTTGGCGCCTGGATGAGGGTGAAGGAGCGTGCAGAGAAGCTGCGCTCGCGCTGGAGGCGCGAAAGCCCAAGCTGCAGCGTCCCAAGCTGGAAGGGCACTTGGAAGGAGACCTCGCCTGCAGTGAGCCGCTCATCCAAGTCGGAGAAGAAGCGTCCAGCGCGCGTGCCGTCCCCCTGTTGCGTCCGAGGGATCTCGGCAAAGAAGGGTTCATCCGGTGCCGCAGCCAACTGCCGCTGGTAGCGCAACCGCCGGTAATCGGGCTGTTGCTGCCGTCCTCTGCCGTAGCCAAGGCTCCAGTGGAGCTGGCTTGCACCCAGGGCATGACGACCGCTGAGCTGCGTGTTCAGCAGCTCGTACTGCGTCAGGTGGTAGACGAAGTGACGCGTCTGCAGGAACTGATAGCCCAAATCCGCTCCCTCCAGCGCAAGGAAGCGATCGGTGAGCTGACGGCTCAGCAGCGTGTACCACCGCAGCTCCGTGCTTGCACCGAACTCGAGCGCCGCAGTGCCCAGAGCGGACCATGCAACCTTGCGCTGCGCCTCCGTTCCGGCGTGCTCGAACAGAAGCGAACGGTCCGCAAGGAGCCCCGCCCACTCGATTGCTGAGGAGTTGGCTTCGCGGGTATAGCTCAGTGCAGCGAGCGTGCCCAGCCGTGCGCTCTCGCCGAAGGGGAGCGTGCCACCGATCGAGAGGCTCAGCGCTGGGAGAACTCCCACGGTCGTGCTGTCGCCTCCCCAGGCTTGCGCGTTGAAGGAGCGCCCCAGCTCGATCCATCGCTGCAGTGCCCCAGTGGTGTCGAAGGGATTCCACGCCGCCTGCCGCAGCCGCTCCATCTCACGGCGCGACGCCGGCGCCATTGCCGGTAGTGCCCGCCACCGTCCATCCCAACCGGTCCAGTCATCCGGACCCTCCCGATAGTGCCGGAAGTGGCGTGTCCGGAAGCTCAAGCCCTCCACATACGGGCTCCCCAAGCGCACTCGAAGCTGGAAGGCTTCCGGGAAATCCAGCGTCCGGATGTCCACCACGCCGCCAGCGGCACCGGGAAGCTCGCCTGAGGAAGCTTTGACGACGGAGAAGCGCTCAATCACCTCTGCGGGGAACAGCTCCAGGGAGACCGCACGGCGGTCCGGCTCGGTCATCGCCACCGGCAGCCCGTTGAGCAGCACCGTGCTGTAGCGCTCGTTCATGCCGCGCACGTAGACATACTTCCCCTCGGCAACGGCAACGCCGGTAACCCGCATCAGTGCCTGCCCCAGGTCTGCATCCCCAGAGACTCGGAGCTGCTCCTGGGCTACCACCTCTGCGATCTGCGCGCCGAAGCGCCGCTCGGCAATTGCCGATTCCACACTGCTGCGCTCCCGCCGCCCTTCGACCACCACTCCCTCCAGCCGGCGCGCCGAGGGATAGAGCCGAACCCGAAAGCGCAGTGTGTCTCCAGTGCCCAAACGGAATGGCTGCACTTCGGCTGCAGTATACCCAACGGCAGAGACCCGCAGCCGATACTGCCCCGCCCGCAGCTGCAAGCGGAACTTCCCGCGCAGATCCGCATACGTCCCTGTGGTGTCGGCCCCAAGCGCCATGACGGTTGCCCGCCCAACGGGATCGTTGCTCTCGGCATCCACAACCTCTCCGAGCACCACCCCTTGGGCATACGCAGCCAGAGGCTGCAGGAGCAGTAGCGTAATCCCCCATACTGCCGCAGTGCTCCGCATGGACAAGACCGCACGAATTGTTGCACTTGCACCGAGTGCGAAACTCCCTCGGCAGTGCAACGTGGGTGTTACGGCAGTGTTAGGAGTTGGTAACCTTGCCCGATGGCATGCGCCGCAGCCGGCAATCGGCACAGCCCCAGTGGTGGGCAAACCCCGGCGGCTCCAACTGCAGCGTTGTGTGGTGAAGCCCAAAGCGCTCCTGGAGCATCTGCTGCGCTGCGGCGAGCACCGCTGCTGCGTCCGCTCCCGGCTCCAGCACAAGATGTGCGCTCAAGGCAGGCTCCTTGGAGGAGATGCGCCAGATGTGCAGGTCGTGCACTTGGGCAACCCCGGGGACTCTGCCCAATTCTGCCGTAACCGTGCTGGGCAGGAAGCGATAGGGTGCTGCTTCCAACAGCACCTCGACGCCCTCCCAGAGGAGGCGGAGCGCGCTCCGCAGCAGCAGCCCCGTCAGCACGAGCGAGAGTACTGGGTCAATCCACATCGCTCCGCTCCACAGCATCGAGAGCCCGCCACTGAGCACCGCAACCGAGGAGAGCAGGTCCCCCAGCACATGCAGGTACGCCGCGCGAGTGCTCAGCGAGGCACCGTGGCGCAGGAAGAGCGCGGAGACCAGATTGCCCACAAATCCAATCGCTGCCGTCACCAGCATCGGTACAACCACAACCGGGCGCGGCTGCAGGAGCCGCTCCACCGCCTCCCAGGCGATCCATCCGCACATCCCCAGAAAGAGCAATCCACTGCCCAACGCCACCAGCACCTCCACCCGATGCAGCCCGTAGGTCAAGCGCGTATCGGCTCGAAGCGGGCGCTCCAACACCTTGAGCGCAAGGTACGCCGACGCCAACGCCAAGACATCCGTCAGCACATGCCCGGTGTCGGAGAGCAGCGCCAGGCTGGAGGAGTACCACACTCCCAGCGCCTGTGTGAGGGCAACCCCAATGCTCAACAGCAGTGCCCTCCGGAGCCGGCGCAGCTCGGCAGCGTGTTCCCCAGGTGCTGTCACCAGTGCCACCGTGTGGGTTCCACTCTCCGGCGGTAGAAGACGAATGTCCGAGGGTGCTGTGAGGCGTGCCCGCTCCTGCGGGTTGAGTATCTTTGCCGCCGAAGCAGCGCTCAAGCAGATGCGGAACTTGCCGGCGCATGCGGTAGTATACCGCACCTTGGCAGAGTCGAGCAATGCCAAGCCGCTACCATGAACGTGGCAGCAACACTTCGGAAAGGTCTCCTGTTGCTCCCAACGGTTGCACTGGCGCAGCAGCTCACCGTCACGGTGCTGCTGAGGGAGCCGCTGCCAGGGGAGATTAGCGCGTGGCGCCAAGACCCCACGATCGTGCGCGTCGTGGTCAGCTCCTCAGCACCTACTCCTGCATATCCGGACGCCCGCATCGGGTTCGAACTCCGCGAATCCCCCTCCGGACGCCTCCTGGCACGCTCCAAAGATGGGCATCCCCTGCAGCCTCGGGTCTCCATCCCCAGCGGACCGATGACGGTGGTGTTCACGGGTCCGGAGATCCTCCACGAAGAGGCGGTGGAGCTCGTTGCCACCGATATCCGCGATCGGGTAGCAGCGACGGGCATGCTACCGGAGGGCACGTACGAGTTCTGCGTGCGCCTCCTGGACGCCCAACTTCGCCCGATTGCAGCCACAGGGAACCTCTGCCGCACTGCATCGGTTGTGCTGCCCGATCCGCCAGTCCTGCTCACCCCAGCCGATGGCAGCCAACTCACCACGGGCACGCCGCTGTTGAGCTGGACTCCGGTGCAGCCCACCCTGGGTCCAGTCCAGTACCGTCTGCGGATTGTGCCCATCTACGACGGACAGGACCGACGCAGCGCCATCGAGCGCAATTCGCCCATCTACGAGACCGTGCTCTCGGGAACGTCGCTGCTGTATCCGCCGACGGCGCCGCCCTTTGCGCTCTACCCCGATGCGACCGGCTTCGCCTGGCAGGTGCAAGCCCTGCTGCCCGATGGACGCCCGGCAGCGCGCAACCAGGGGAAGAGCCAGATCTTCGTTCTCCTCCCGCCTGCGCCCACCCCGAGCGCCGAAGGTGGTGCGCCGGGCACGCCTTCCGGCGGCACGCCCCCTGGAGAGCGCGGTCGCCCTGCTGGTTCCCCGGGTCTCCCTGATACTGTGGTGACACGTGTTGCGCTGCCCGGTGGCTTCCTCCTCCAGCTCGAGACCGCCGTGCGCTGCACCACCGCCCCGTGCACGCTCAGCGGCAGGGGAAAGGTCTACATCCCCTTCCTGCGCGATTCAGTCCAGTTCAGCTTCACCACCATCCTTGTGCTGCCCGGCAGAGCGGGAGCGCCGGCGTCGCTCATCTCCGGCATTGTGCGCTCGACGGAGGTGCGGAACCTCTTGCTCAAAAGTGCTCCCACAGCCGCAAACCACCTGCTGCGGATTCTGGAGTGGGAGTTCTCGCCAAGCACTGCTCGAGTCCGTGCCCGCACTGTGATTGACTGGAGCGGGACCATCACCTGCCGCGCCGTTGACTCCATCGAATTGGGCTGGCAGCCAATCGGGCTTGACGGGCTCCCGCCCATCCGGGTGCGCATCCCCACGGCATGGACCTGCGACGGCAGCGGGCTGCTCATCGGACCCTGCGTGAGCGCGCGCTTCGACTCCGTGATGCTCCATGCTCGCTTCGATACCGCGACCGCAGCCTTCACCGGCTGGCTCCAGGTCGGCGGAGAGCTGACCCTCGAATGCCTGGAGCCCCCACCGAGTGGGCGCTTCCTTCTGCGGCTGGACCGAGGTGGAGCCGACCTGCTCGTTACTGTGCTCTTCCGGGGTCGAACCGCTCAGCTTCGCCCCACGCCAGTACGGCTGCGGCTGGATACGGTCGTGGTAGATCTGAGCAGCATGCTCAACCCCCCGGGATTCCCACCGGCAGGGCTGTGCTCGCAGAGCGACTGGGGGAATCCCGCCTGGCGCGGCGTGTGGATTCCGGGGCTCACGCTCTCCATCCCCATCGAGAGCGACACCCTGCGGGTCTACGCCCGCAACGTGATTGCTGAGGATATCGGCGGCGAACTCAAGCTCAGCTTGAGCGTGGTGAGCGCCCCGCGCGACAGCATCCACTACGCCGGGTTCCGAGTCCGCGTTGACAGCCTGGAGATCCGCTGGTGCCGCGGCGCATTCCAGAGCTTTACGGTCTCAGGGCTGCTGCGCTTGCCCCCCACTCTGAGCAAGCCCGCTACGTGGGCGCAGCTCGATAGTCTCCGCCTGCGCCTGACTTGCGATGCAAGCTGGAACTGGCTGGGCACACTGGACATCTTCGGCGGCATCCAGCTCGACTTCGGCTCCTACGCCCGGCTGATTCTGCACAACGGACGCATTGCCAAAGTTGCCCCCAGTGGTCCACGGCGTGGGTACGTTGAGTTCACTACAATCCGGCTCCACGCCCCGCCGGCGGATCCCTCATCGTACGTGGAATTCAGCGGGCTGCGCATCTGGAACAATGGCGATGTGGAGCTGGAGAGCGCCGAGGGCTGGATAAATGTCTCGCGCTGGGGCAACCTCACCATCGCCGGCATCACGCTCCAGGTGCAGGAGGTCGGGCTCGGCTACCACCAGCCCAGCGGCAACTGCAGCGATTCCCAGAAGCACTGGTGGGTCGGGCTCAGCGGTGGTGTGAGCATTGATGCTGCCTCCGGGCTGCCCGGCGGCGGCTCCGGCGTACGCGTCCACCGGCTGCGCATCTACGACAACGGCTGCATGCAGAGCGAGGGAGCCGCAATCAACATCACCGTCTCCGGTGCCTTTGCGCTGCGCGGAGAGCTCCTCTGGGGCACGATCCGGTACGGCTCCGGCTCCGGCTCCGGCACGGTCACCGCTTCGGGCATCCTTGGGCAGCTCAGCGCGGCGTTCTACGCCTTGGGCGGATTCGAGGCACAGGTGGACTTCGCTCTCGGCTCGGTCACAACGGGAACACCCTACCGCTTCTGGTTCCTGCAGGGCGCTGCCGTCGTACCTGGAGGCGTACCCATCGTGCCCGGGGTGTTCCACCTGGTCGGCGGCATCGTCGGCGCTGGCTGGCATGTACGGCTGGACACGGTCAATCGCAGCCTCATCAGCGAAACCGCCGGCATTGTGCCACCGCCTCCGTTGGTCCCCGACGCATCGCGGAACCTGCTGCTGCGCGGAGGGCTCATCTTCGCCGATCCCTCGCTGCAGCTCTACCGCCTTTCGGCAACGGTAACGGTCAACTTCGGCTCCGGGCTGCTCCTGACGCTGGGCGGTGATATCCGTGTCCTCCCCACCGTCCGCCTGGCGGAGGGAACAGCGTATGCCACCATCTCCCTCCCAGGTGGCAATCTGCGCGGGGCGACAATCTCGCTTGGCGGCAGCGCCACCGTCAGGCTGCTTGTGACCACGATCAACACCGGCTTCTCTGCGAACCTGAACAACGACTGCTTCCAGTTCAACCTCCGGGACCGGTGGATTCTGGTAGACCTGGATGTCGGCATCGGAAGCGACCTGCTCGGCGTAGATGTCGTTGCAAAGGCATACACCAGCCTGGACGCTCTGCGGCTGAAGGTCTGCCCCACGAGCGCAGAGTTTGTGGGAAGCTTCAGCGGCGCCGGAGTTGTTGGGGTGAAGCTGAATGTTCTCGGAACTCACGAGCCCTTCCACTTCGGGCTGGGCTTTGGTGCGGAGCTCTGCGCATACTACCTCTTCCGCTTCAGCCGTTCGGGGTCGGACTTCGTTGCCGAGACGAAGCTGGGCGGTGCCCTGGGCTTCTCGGTAAATGCCGACTACTCCGGATGGTACTCCTGGGGCTGGAAAGGAACCCAGGCGTACGACCACGTCGAAGGCTACTACTGCGGGAGCGGCAACTGGGTAGATCTCAACCGCCATTGGAGGCATTGCCGCAAAGGCGATAATTGCAACGGAAGTGTGGAAGACTGCAAAACTGTCTCCATCGAGCTCCGAGCCCGCGGGGTGTTCCGCGCACAGCTCACAATTCCGCAGACCTGCTTCACGGATGCATCGGGCAGGCGGGTTTGCCTCCCGCGGCAGCACAGCAGCCCGCTCTCCGTACAATCGGGCTACTACGGCTACGGCAGATCTGGCGATAAGGAAGGTGCAAAGAAAGGTGGCGCATTGGCAGATGAAGCCCAAAACCTCTCCTGCGTCAGCTTAGCCAACGAACGCTCCTCCTGGGCAAGCAGCAATGCCCAACAGCAGCAGCCCCCTGCGCTGGTGGTCTGGAGCACCCCAGGGCGCGGGCAGACGGGCATCCCCATCGAACAGCCGCTGCGGCTACAGTTGGGAGCACCTGTCGCGCCCGGCTGGTCTGCCGGTGGGACGGGCACGTGCCAATGGCAGCTCCGCAACCTCAACTGCCGGCTCTACGAAGTCCTGCCGGGCGGCGGGCTCCGTGATGTCCGCATCAACGTCAGCAGTCGTGGGGACTCCGTTGTCATCCGCCCGGAGCGTCAGATCAGCTCGACTTCCTCCGCCATCACTACACTCATGCCCAACACGCGCTACCGGCTCATCATCAGCGGCGACTGGTGGGCGCAATGCCCAGGGGGCAGCGCTTCCTATCGAACAGGGGCGCGCGACACGCTCGAATTCACAACCGGAGCGCCTTCGGGATGGCGATTCGGGGTCACCCGTCTGCCCGGCGGGCGCTTCCGCGATACGGCGATGTCCTCTACCCCGCCAGGCATTCGGCTGTTGGTATTCGACTTTGACCAGCCTCTGCTGCCCCTGGAGTTTGGACGGGACCTGTGGCTGCGCGTCCGCGATAGCCGTGGGCGTACGTGGGAGTGGCGAGGTCCCGCCGGTGGGCTGATCCAGAGCGCAGAGCGAATAGCAGCCAGCGGATGGGGGTATTGGGGGCACGAGCTCACTTGGGATACCCTGCAGCTCCAGCCGATCGTTGCCGCGGATGCACCGGAGGAGGGCTCTGCGGTGGTTGCCAACCAGGTGAGCTTCACCATCCTCAACGCCAAGAGGAGCGGCTCCACCGCAACGCGACCGGACATGGCAGACCGCCTTCTGGACGCGCTGCCGCTGGAGATAGACCGCTGGAACTGGACCCGGCTGCCAGCACTGGCGGAGCGTTCGCTGCAGCTCTCCACACAGCTCTCCTGGCAGCCCGTGCCGGTGCGGCCGGGTGCAGGGGTGCTCAGGCTCAACCTGCAGCTGCGCAATACCGGCGCGCAGACCATCCTCGCCGGTACCCCCTTTGCGGTCATTGTGCGGAAGAACATCGCAGGCTCCGTTACGGAACAGCGTCAATCGCTGCTGCTGCCGCGCGCTCTGCCCAGCGGTGGGGACTACACCTTCAGTGTCAGCCTCCCCGCCGAGCCTGGGCTACAGGGCTTGAGCGTCTGGGTTCTGCCCAGAAGCCCCTTCAGCGAAGCAGTCCCAAGCGACAACTGCGTAGAGCACGGAGTCCCTGGGAGCGCTTCCTGCACCTCGGGCGCAGGTGTCCCAGCGGTCCAACCCGATCCGTAGTCGATGGAGCGATGTAGCCGGCAGGGAAGGGCACAAATGGGGCGAAGGCTTGGAGTAGGAGGTGCTCTGGTGCTTGCGCTGAGCCTCTCAGCGCTGGCGCAGGTTCCTCGCGTGCACCTGTGGGCGGCTGGGGATAGCGTTGGTGTGCGGCTGCTATGGACGCTGCCCTTCGACCGCCCGCTCCCGCGCGAGTACGTGCTGCTCCGGCGCGATAGCCGCCGGAATGTCTACGAGCCCCTGACAACCGTGCAACGCCCCACGCGGGAGCGCTGGACCCCTTGGATTCCCGCCGATGTCCCCCCAGGCGCCCTGGACACGCTTGAGCTGTTCATCAACGCCGCTGAAGACCCCACCACGCCAGATACGCTGCGCCGCCAGGTCCTTTCGCTGCTGCAGGAGGCGTTGCTGGACAATCCGCAGCGGATGGCGCACATCCTGGGCGTGACCTACCACGACACCACTGCCCGGCGCGGGCGCCGCTACGACTACGCGCTGATGCTGGGTGGGGAGACCGTTGCCGAAGTGCTCGACGTAGAGGCAGGCACTCTCCAGCTCCCGCCTCCGCCGAGCGGGCTGACCGGCAAAGCCGCCGATAGCGTCCGCATCCAGCTCCTGTGGGACTTCAAGGGCAGCCGGCAACGCGGCATCTGGGGCTACCACGTCTGGCGCAAAGCTCCGCACGATACTGGCTACGTTCGGCTCACCGCGCCCGAACGCCCGGTCATCACCGTATGGCTCGATGAGAACCTGCCGACGGCGTACCTCTACGTGGACGCCGAGGGGCTCGAAGAGGGGAAAGCCTACAGCTACCGCGTCAGCAGCGTTGACGTGTTCGGGCGTGAAGGACCCTGGAGTGAGCCCATCACCGTTGTTGCGCGCGATGCACGCCCACTGCTGGTCCCCTACGCCCTCATCGCCCGTGTGGAGGGGGATTCGGTTCTGCTCTCCTGGGAGGCTTCGCCCGACCCACGCACCGTAGGCTACCACGTCTACCGCTGGCCGCTGGGGATGGATACCGCCCGTGTCCGGCTGACCCGCTCTCCGCTCCCTGCGGGGCAGCGCACGTACGTAGATCGACCGGGCGAGCTCCCCACCGAATACGCCGCCTATGCCGTCAGCGCCGTTGCCGCCGATGGGAGCGAAAGCGACCTCTCGCTCCCGCATGCTGTGCCGGTGCCGGACATCATCCCTCCCCCGCCCCCGCGCTTCCTCATGGGCTACGGGGAGATTGGGCGCGCACGGCTGCGCTGGACGCGCAGCACTGCTCCCGATGTGTGGGGCTACGAGGTCAGCCGCAGCCTCTCCCCAACGGGCGAATTCACGCTCGTCTCCCCCCACCTCCTCACGGACACGACCTTTACCGACGAGCTCACCCCCGAAGCCGGGCGGACCAGCTTCTGGTACAAGGTCCGTGCCGTTGACCGCCGGGGCAACCGCAGCGAATGGACTCCGGCGGTGCTCGTTCTGCTGCCCGATATCGTTCCCCCGCCTGCACCCTACTTCACCGCAGCCCGCGGCGAGGATGGAGCGGTGGTGCTGGAGTGGGAGATTGGCTCTGCCTCGGATCTGCTCGGCTTCTGGCTCAACCGCTACGCCGATACGCTCGCGCCCCCTGTTACTCTCAACGGCGGCAACCCCATTCCGGCAGAGCTCCGCCGGTTCCGGGATTCGCTCATCGAACCGGGTCGGCTCTACTGGTACGAGCTGGTCGCCATCGACAGCGCCTTCAACCTCTCCATGCCGTCTGAGCGGATCGCCGCCCAGGCGTATAGCACGGCGCCGCCGGCTGTGCCGGTCATCGACTCGGTGTACAGCTCCCCCGAAGGGGTTGTCATCGTCTGGAGTAGCACTACGGCGGCGGAGTCGTCCGTTGTCATCGAGCGCAGCAGCGACGGGGAGAACTTCCTGCCGATTTCGCCGCTTCTGCCGACCGAGCAGCGCCGCTTTGTGGACCAAGCTGCGCGCCCAGGGCAAACCTACTACTACCGGCTCCGTCTGCGCAGCCACCGCACGGGGAACTGGAGCATGCCCTCGGCTGTGGTGACGCTGGAGTTGCGCTGAACCCGCTGCACCAACGGGCGGTTTTCCTCAATTTTGCTGCCTTGACGTGGTACCACTGCCGGGTAGGTTCGGAATGCTTCGCGCACGAATCTGGCAGAGTGTGCTGGTGCTCCTGGTGATCTCGAGCGTTCCCGTACTGGCGCAGAAATCGCCGCGCACCCCCAAGCGCGCAGAATCCTTGGAGCAGCTCGTGCTGGCGACGGTTGGACCGGAGAAGATTACGTACGCGCAGTTGGAGCGGGTCTACCGACGCAATCTCAACCGCCAAGGGGTACGGCTGAGCGAGCTGTCGCGCGATAGCCTGGAGAGCTTCCTGCGCCTGTACATCAACTACCGGCTGAAGGTGCTCGATGCGCTCTCGCGCGGCTTGGAGCAGGACTCCGCCATTCGGGCGGAGCTGGAGCAGAACCGGCGCGTCGTTGCCGAGAGCTTCCTCTTCGACAAAAAGCTGGTCGAGCCCGCCGTCGAAGAGCTGCTGCGCCGCCGGCAATGGGAGCTGAAGCTTGCCATTATGCTGTTTTCGCGCGACTTCGAGCAGGACACCAGCGAAGCCTACCAGCGGGCGCTGCGCGCTCTGGAGCTGCTGCGCCAGGGTGTGCCCTTTGAACAACTGGCGCGGGATTCCTCTGATGACCGCGAGACTGCATCCCGCGGCGGCGTGCTGCCCTACATCACGGGCGGGATGATCCTGCGCCCGATCGAAGATGTCGCCTACCGGCTCAAGCCCGGAGAGGTCTTCCCGCAGCCCATCCGCACCCGCTACGGCTACTTCATCGTCAAGCTGCTGGCGCGCGAGCCACGCGTTGCCGTGCGCGCCCGCCACATCCTTTTGCCCATCGTGGAGGGGGATACTGCCGCCGCGCTTGCAACAGCTGATAGCCTCATGGAGCTCCTGCGTGCCGGAGCGGATTTTGCCGAACTCGCCCGCCAGCACTCCATTGACAAGGTCACTGCCGAGCGTGGCGGCGAACTGGGAAGCTGGTACAGCCGCTCCCTGGGCTTTGAAACCATCCAAAGCCGCCTGCTGCCGGAGTTCGAAGACGCCCTCTTCCGCCTGCGCGATGGAGAGCTGGGAACGGTCATCACCGCCTTCGGCGTCCACATCATCCGCCGCGACTCCACAAAGCGCTACACCGCCGAGGAGGAGCGGGAAACCCTGCGTCGCCTCTACCGGCGGCTCTACTACGATGAGGACCGCGAACGCTTCCTGGACTCCCTGCGCGCGGTACTCCAGTGCCGGCTGGAGGAATCCGCCTTTGCGGCGCTCCTTGCTGCTGTGGACACCACAAAGACCACCTTCGACACCGCATGGGCTGCCGCCGTGCCCCGCGAGCTGCTCTCACAGCCGCTCTACCGCTGCCAGAATCTGCCCACCGTCACCGTTGGGCAACTTCTGGATTCCCTGGCGCAGCCCGCCTTCCGCGGCTATCCACTCAAAGCAGCCTCCCTCCGGCAAGCCGTACGCCGGATCACCACGCCCGCGCTCATTGCCTACGCCACGAGGAATCTGGAGAAGGAGTACCCCGAATTCGCCCAAATGCTCAAGGACTTCCGCGACGGGCTGCTGCTCTTCCGCGTCGAAGAGCGCGAGGTCTGGAGCAAGCTCATCTTCGACACCCTCCGCGCCCGTGCCTACTACGACAGCACACGCCACCGCTACCTCACCGAGCCGGTCTACGACATCAGCGAAATCTACGTGCTCTCGGACTCCCTGGCGCGTGCACTCCGCCAGCGGCTCGATGCCGGAGCCGACTTCGCCGAGCTTGCGCAACAGTACACTCAGCGCCCGGGCTACCGCGAGCGCAAGGGGCATTGGGGACGCCTGACACCTAAGCACAGCAAGCTTGCCCAACTTGCCGAGCAGCAGCAAGCCCGCGCCGGAGATATCCTCGGTCCGCTCCCCTACGAACAGGGCTTTGTGCTGCTGCGCATCAACGCGTACGAGCCCCCGCGGCAGAAGAGCTTCGAGGAAGCCATCCCGGACTTTGCCGCCGCCGTGCAGGAGCAACTCCAGCAGGAGCTGACCGAACGCTGGCTCCAGCGGCTGCGGGAGCGCTTCCCCGTCAGTATCAACACCGCTGCATTGCAGCGCATCACGCGTTCGGCGCGCCGGCAATAGCGGCTCAGTTCGTGCGCGCACGCATGCGCTTGAGTAGCTCCTCAAATTCGCGCTCCTCCAGCCGGTAGCGTTCGCCGCAGTACTGGCAGACGAGCTCGTTCTGCCCCAGGCGGCGCATCTCCTCGATATCGGCGATCTGGAGCGTTGTCAGCAGCTCCTTGAACCGCTCGCGCGAGCAGCGGCAGAAGAAGTCGATCGGTGTACTGTTGAGCACTGTGAAGGGTGCCGGGAGCAACTGCTCGAGCAGCGCCTCCGGCATCACCCCTGCAGCCCAGAGCTCGCCCAGCGGAGGGAGCTCGTCGAGCCGCTGTTCGACCTTGCGAAGCTGCGCCGGGTCAGCCCCAGGCATAAGCTGCACGAACACCCCCGCTGAGACACTGAGGAGCCCATCGGCGTCGAAGGCGGTATCGAAGCGCACCACCGTGGGAATCTGCTCGGAGCGCTCGAAGTAGTACTCAAAGTTTGCCGCAATGTCGCCCGGCTGCAGCTCCACAACGCTGACGATGGGCTCGATGTGGTTGTACAGGATTCGCACGACGCGGAACAGCCCGTGCGTCCCCAATGGGTTCGCAGAGAGCCGAAGCGGCACCCCATCCTCCCGAGGCACGGCGTAGCGCACGTATCCGCGAACCTCGCCCACTTGGAGGGCTTCGGCAGCCACCTTCTGGATGGGTCCATCCCCTTCTGCTTCCACAAGGATGCGCTCCTCCCCTTTCAGGAAGGACGCCAGCAGCGCCGATGCTGCCAGTGCCTGCGCCAACAGGCGTGCACCGACGGGCTCGAGCCCATGCCGCTCCTGAGCCGTCCGCGCAGCACGGCTATTCTTGATTGCCACCGCACGCAACTGCCCATCCACGGTGAGCACGCGCACGACTCGGTCCCGCTGCTGGAATTGCCGCTTGAGCTCCTCAACTGTTGCCATCACCTTTGCCCAATGTGCCACACGCTCATAAGACGGCTGTCCATTGCGCCAACGTGTTGCGCTGTGGGTCCCGAAATTCTGGTGTGACGCTCCCGTCACGCTGTACCAAACTTGTCACACACGAAGTGCGGTTTCTACCCATCCCGCAAGCTTTATCTTTGCGGCGTCGTGCTACAAGGAGGAGGGGCATTTCTCCATGCGCTGGCGTCTCCAGTGTGCAATTGTGCTGCTTGTGGGCCTGCTACCGGCATTTGGACAGCACTACTTCGGCGGTGTTGGCATCAGCGGCTGGCTGCCCGCCGGAGAGCTCAGCGACGCTCTCCACAGCGGCATCGGTGGAAGTATGGTTCTGGGTGGACGGCAGTACTGCCAGCTCTGGGTTCTCTTCGGGCTGCACCACTACCGGCTCCGGATGAAGGACACGAACGCAATCCGCCAACGCCCTCTCCCACCGACGTACCAGGAGCTCAGCGCCGTAGATGCCGCCGTACGCCTGTTCCTGTGGGAGCCGGTGGTACTCCCCTTCTACCTGCAGGGCAACCTACTTGTCAGCGCCATCGGTGCGCAGGGGGATATCGCCTCCCCCTTGGGTGCGGGCACTGCGGTGGGTGCAGGGGTAGTGTTTCCCTACTCCAGCCCCTGCTGCCGCTGGTTCCTGGAGCTCCATGCTCAGTACAGCCTGTGGAACGTACTCCTCCGTGATGCCCTGCGCCCGATTGCGCGAAGCTGGTCTGTTGGACTCCACCTGAGGCTGGGGCTATGAGAGGGTCTATTGCGCTCGCTGCTGCCCTCCTATTCGGCGTTGGGTGCGCCCGCCCACCGGTGTACGATGACCTTGTGCGCATCCGGCGGGAGTATGCCCCACAGTGGTGGGAAGCGCTGCAGGACACGCTCTCCGGTGGCGCCTTCCTACGCGGGACGGCAATTGAACTGTGGCTGCAAGCAGACGCAGACGGGCGGCTGGATACCTTCCTGCTGTTCCGCCTCCGGCAACCCGTTGCCGATAGGCTCCTCCGGATACCGGTCGCCCAGTTGGAGAATCCCGCGCGGCGATTTGGCATCCAGGCGACCGAATACGGCGGGTGGAATCGGGTGGAATCCTACGCCGTCACCGAGCACATCCCACACCTGCGGGAGATCCCCGTGCGCACGCAGGAATGCGACTGCCTCCCGCTCTCGGTGGGATTGCCCCGTATCAGCTACCGCTGTCCTGAGCGCGTCCTCCCTCCCTACTTCGTGGAGCTGCGCGGCGTTGTGCTGCCGTATACGGATGCACCCAGCCGGACGTCGCGCCAGGGCTTCCTGCGCTACCACGGGGAGATCGCTGCCGGCATGCGCTGGGGTGCTGCCCGCCAATGGGGCGTGGGCATCGCCTACAGCACGCCGGTCCCGCTCTTCAACTCGCTGCGTGGGCAACCTCTGCAGCGCCCCATAGCACTGCTCCACCTACGCTACCAGTTCCGAACACCCGAGCAACCGCAACGGCGGCTCCGCATCCCGGGTAGCCAAGCAGCGCGTTCGGCTGCTGAGGAGACACCCGAGACAACTCCGTTTCCCGAGCTCTTGGCGAGCTGCTTCCGCCCCTTTGTCTACGCCGATGTGGGGATGAGCGTAGACCGGCTAACGCTCCGGATGGCGCGCTTCTGGCTCTCCGCCAAGAGCGACTGCAGCGAATGCGTCCGCTTCCTGCGCGATCTGGAAGCTGCCGGGCGCCTGCCGGAGGTGGACTTCAGCCTGCCCATCACCTGGGGAGTGGGCATCGGCATCGAGTACCCGCTCACCCGTTGGATGGACTTGGCGCTGGACCTGGGCTGGCGCTCGATCGCTATTGGCGAAGAGACCGCCCTGCTCGGCTTTACAAACGTTCCCTCCACTCGACGGCTCAATGTCTTCCGCTTCCGCGCCGGGGTAACCTTCTGATGTCCCACGTGCACTGAGATGGCGATGCGCCCGATATGGACCCTCTGCTGCGCCGCACTCCTGTGGGCAAGCTGTAGCTGCCCGGAGCTCGAACCCGACCCCATTGCGGAGGAGCGCGTCCGTGAGGCAACCATTACGCAGTTCGACCCGCGCTGGGATGCCACACAGAATGCGCCCGTGCCGACCTACTCCATTCACACCTTCCTCTTCCCCTCCACGCCGGGGAGCTCCGGTTCGCTCCCCAACGATGACCGCGTGGGATTCGGGCAGCTCCTCATCCTGGACGAAGCCACCTTCAACGTTGGCGGTGCGCTCTACCGCGCGCAGGTCTTCACCAACCGCCCGCCGAACTCGGTCATGCAGGGCGATTGGATGCTGGTCGAGGTCGATGGTGGCGCAAATCCTCCGACGGCATGGATCCGCGTTGCCGGGAGGTTGGGGGGACCGCTTCCCCAGCCGCTCCTCTCCGCCAGCGCTGAGGCTCTCCTCGCCTATGTTCGGCAAAATCTGGGCGAAATCCGGCAGGCAGCGCAGGCAGCTACTCCATACGGGAGGGGGCTCCCGACCGTGCGCACCGTCAACGACGCTCTCCTACGGGTGCTGGATGCATTGGGAGCCGATGTCACTGGCAGCGTGGCTGTCCCACCGGAGTTGCTCCAGCGCTTCGCCTCAGTATTGGCGCCCGCCGTGGATGTACAGGTCCGCCTTGGCGAGGTCTACTACTACCAAGCCCGCAGTGGTGCGGAGTTTGTGGTCCTCATCGAGGACATCCGCCCCGGCACGCTGCCGCCGAACCTCAACCGCATGACCATCAAGTTCGTGCAAGTCGTCACACCCGAAGGATGCCGGTCGCGATGAAGCCGTACACGTGGAGTCTGTGTGCACTACTGCTGTGGAGCTGTGCATCGAAACCGCCACAAGTGGAGCGTCCACGCGGGAACTTGGAAGCGCTCAATAGCGCCGCACGGGAGTTTGCGCCCGCCTTCCGTCCAGGTAACCCTGACCTGCTCTACTTCACCTCCGACCGTGCCGGCTCGGAGGATGTTTGGCGCGCACGCGTGCAGCTCTCGCCGACAGGGGTTGCGGTGATCGAGCCACCCGCGCCGGATAGCTCCGAATTCCGCCGCTGGCTCACCAGTTGGGGCGCCAACGAAGGCACCATCGCCTTCCTTTCCCCCACCGAGGCAATTGCGGCTGCGCTGCGCACTCCCGAAGTCGAACAGGCGTTGGCACTCTCCGGCGGCATGGACCTGCTGGGGCTGCTCTTTGCCGATGGGCAATGGTACGCCTTCCCATTGGGCGATAGCCTCAACTCCGCCGCCTGGGATGCTCACCCCACCGTTGGCGTGCGCGGGGATTCCGTGCTGCTCATCTTCGCGTCCGACCGACCAGTGGACACCCCAGCACCGCACCGCGGATGGAGCTTCCCCTTCCGCAACGCCGTTCGCGTGCTCCCCTCCGGCGACACACTGCGCGGCAACGCCGACCTCTACTACGCCTGGAGAATCAACGGGCGCTGGAGCCCGGCGCGCAACCTTGCCGAGCTCCCCGGAGGCGAGCTCCTCAACACCACCGCCCAGGAGTACTTCCCCTTCCTCTTCTGCATCGAGCACCGCCCTCGGCTTCTGTTTGTGAGCGACCGCGCCGGCGATTACGACATCTACCTCGCCGAGCTCCGCGTAGATTTTGCCCACCGCTCCCTGAAGGTGCTCCAGGTGCAGCCTCTCCCGAAGGGCGAGGACTCGCTCAACTCCTCCTTTGCCGAGCTCTCGCCGGCGATTCCGCCGCCACATCCCTCTGCTGACTCGGTGCGGCTGCTCCTGTTCAGCTCCGACCGCGATACCCTTGCCCGCAAGCTCTCCGAAGGGCGGGTGCGCAAAAACGTCGGAGCCTTGGACCTCTATGCGCTGCCAATTGTGCTGGAGTGCCGTCCCCCGCGCATCACCTATGAGCTTGTGGTGCTGGATCGAACCGATCCCCGGCGTCCGGTCCTCCACCCCTTCCTTGAGCTGCGCGATGCCAGCGGACAGACCATTACCACAAGCACCACCGGGCGGCTCCGCGCCGAGCTGCAGCCGGGTCGGCTCTACGCCGCCTTCGGAGGCTCCCGGCACTCCTCGCCGGAGTGTGTTGCCCCTGAGCCGGTCATTATCGGCTACACCGGGCTGGTGGAGGGACAGGAGCTGCTCAGCCTGCACCATCCCATCCCCTCGGAGCTGAGCCAGCAGGGTGGCTTCCGCATCCCCACCCCCAGTGCCGATACCCTCGTGCGCGATACGCTCTGGCTCACCCCGCAGTGGTACACCCCGCCACAGTGCAGGTGGATCTTCTCCGAAAGGCTTGCCGATCCGCTCCGCCGCAGCGTTCCGTACTACCAGACCGCCTTCTGGGAGGTGAACACCTCGGCGAACCTGCAGCGGCACCTTTCGCTCCTGCGCTCGGCGCGCTATAGAGACGCGGGCTTCATCGAGCTGCACCCATCGAACCAGTACTGGGGCTACCTCTGGCTTGAAGACCCTGCCCAGCGGGAGCGCCGTCGGCTGCGCTACGAGCGCCGAATCCAGCAGTATGCTGAATTCGCCCGAACTGTGGATGCCAACCTGCGGCTCCTCGCCGACAGCATCACCCGCATTATCCTCCCCCGATTCCTGGAGTACGCCCACCATCGCCCGGCGGCGAAGCTCATCATCACGCTGGCGGCATACAGCGATATCCGCCCCATCGTGCGCGGAGAGTACCTGGGCACGGACACCGTCTGCTACATCGGCGGGCACTACGATAGCCTTGCTGCCGGATTCCGCGTGCAGCTCGTCTGTGTTCCGCCCGGTGCGAGCCTCGTTGGCGCCGACAACGACACGCTCTCCAAGCTCCGTGCCTACTACGGCTACAGGGAATTGCTCGGGCTTCTGCTGCGTGATACGCTCATGCAGCGTCTGCGCCAGAGCGGACAGCTGCTGCTCCCCACCGATACGCGCTCGGTGGAGGAGTTCGCCCGCCGTGCTGCTGATGCTTCCGTCATCGTGCTCGCCGAAGGGCGGTACTACGACCCACAGGTGCGCCCCCAACTGGCGGGCTACTACGGTCGCGAGGGAGACTACTACGAGCTGGACACCGTGCGTCGGCTGGATGTATTCGTCGAGCTCGTCGAACGCCAAGGGGCGCTCTACTACCGACCTCCCTGCTGCCTGCCGTAGCTCAGCGGCTTACGGGAATGGGCACGCGTCGGCACTCTCCACCGCTGCAGACGGCAATCCAGTAGAGTCCGGCAGCAAGCTGCTGGCACGGCAGGGCTATCTGCCACGCCGACCGTTCCGCCGCCGGCACAAGCTCCCATCGGGCTATTGGGCGCCCCAGCACATCGAACAACCAAAGCTGCACCGGTTGCACGGCATCGCCCTCCAGGCTGACCTGGAGCTGAGGGCACCCCTGTCCGAACACCTGCACCCGGGGCGCCTCTGCGGGGCGAAGCTGGCGTCCCCAGCGGTCACAGACCCCCTGCAGCTCCAGCATTCCGGCACTGAGGGTCAGCTCCACCGGCGTCTCCGTGCCCAGGGAATCCAGCAGCAGCTCGACCGGCGCACGGCGAATAGGATGCCACAGTGCTACCCCTACTAGCTCTGCCACCGTGCCCGAAGGCAATCCCGCTGGGCTTCCCAGGTGCACGTGTAGCTCACCGGGCTCGGGCTCGCTCCAGCTCAGCAGCATCGGGGACTGCACCTGCTGCAGCTCCAGCAGACGGCGGTCGTACCGGATACGGAGCTGCAGCGTGCGAATCCCTTGCAGCGCGGCAGCATCCTGCGCCCATGCCCGAATCGGTACCCGCACCAGAGTCCCCGGCACGGCACGCACATCCCCGGCAACAAGTTGCGCCCACAACACCGCAGGGGGTCCGCCCACCGCCTCCCCCACGAAGGTGAGCTCGACCCGGTACGGACACGGTTGCTGAGCCAGCAACACCAGCGGCAGTGTATCCCGGCGCGGCGCATCCTGCGGCGCGTAGAGCAGCTCGAAGATCACGCCCCCTCCCGGCTCCAAGCGCACAGGGAAGCTCTGCGGTGAAAGCAACGCAAATGGAGGTGCAATCCCCTGCGGCTGTGCAAGCTCGACCGGCAGCGGTAGTGGATTGCGGACCCATACCCGGCGCCGCACTTGCTCACCGGCGGCAACGCGACCGAAATCCAACATGTCCGGACTCACCTCCAGCGCCATACCGAGCGCTTCGCCGGCAAGCTGCAGCTCCTGCTGCAGGCGGCAGGTATCGGCTCGCAGCACGTATTGCACCCGCATGCCGTACTGCCCCGGACGCGGCGGATGGAAGCGGACCTGTACCAGCGCTCCATCACGCAGCCATTCGCCCACACGCCAGCTCAGCGAGAATGCCTCCTGGTCCCCTTGAGCCTGCAGCTCCAGCAGCTCCACCCCTTGCGCCACGCTTGTGGTAAAGCGCACGGGCAGCTCCAGCGTATCCGGAAAGGCGCACACCAGCACCGTACCAAACTGCACAGCAGCGCGCTCTAACCGGGCTACCACACCTTCGGCAATGCCACTGAGCTCCAGCCAGAGGGTATCCCCACAGGGCTGTGGGGCAAAGCCCACGCGGTAGGCGAAGTTGCCCGTCCCAGCAGGGTTGACACGCAGCCGCACGGAGAAGCTCTCGCCGGGCTCTACCTGTGCCGGAGCGCCCTGCACCGCCACCTCCGGCGGGAGCAGCAGCGCAATCCCCAAGGGGAGCTCCCCCACGTTTGCCAGTTGCACGACCGTATCGAGCTGGAGCTGGCAGCCTGAGACCGCGGGGAAGTTCACCCGCTGCGGCGAGAGCTGTAGCCTGGGCACTGCCGCAATTGCCCGCAGCTCCAGCGAAAGCGTATCCTGGCATACCCCGCTCTGCAGCACCGCACGCAATTGCCCTTGGCGAAGCCCCGCCCCGGTCGGTATGTAGCGCACCTGCACCGCAAGCCGCTCCCCTGGCGCAAGGGCGACTGGCAACACCGCGGGCGCCACCACCGCAAAGGGTGCAGCAGCGGCGAGCTCCCGCACCTCCACGGGAGCATCTCCCCGATTGGTCAGCCACACCACTGTATCCACCGGCGTCTGCAGGCACGCAGCAGTGCGTCCGAAATCCACCTCCTCCGCGCTTGCAACCACCGCCCCACCACGCTTGGCTCCCGCAAGGTAGACCGCAAGGCTTGCCCCGCAGGGCTCCAGCCGGAACTGCCCTACCCCACTGTATGTGCCAGCCGTCGCCGGACGGAAGCGGATGCGCACGGAATGCTGCGCCCCAGGGGCGATCTCGAACGGAAAGCTCTGCCCCACGACGCTGAACCCCGGCGGCAGCGTCGGACGGTACACCCAGACCGGCTCCGGACCCAGGTTGCGCAGAACCAGCGTACCCTCGACCGCGCCCTGGCACTCCGTCAGCGTGCCGAACTGGAGCGTATCCGGTACCGCCACCAGCACCGGTTGGCGCGAGCGAACTCGAACGCGGACGGAATCGCGGCACCCGAACTCGTTCTCGCCCACGACCCAATACTCCGCCGGCTGCGTAACGGCGAGCTCGGCTGCCGATCCCACCAGGGTTCCATCACGGTACCATCGGTAGCGTGCCGCCCCGTACGCGCGCAGCCGCAGCGTATCGCCTGGGCACAGCGCCGTATCCCGCGCCGGTGCCACAGCAATACTGGGCAGGGGATGGACGGTGATCTCTACCTCTGCCGACCGCACATTGCAGCCCAGCGTATCACGGAACTCCACCGCGTAGCGTCCGCTCACTCGGGCAATGTACTCCGGACCCGTTGCACCGGCGATAGGCTCCCCATTGCGCAGCCAGCGGTATTCGCCGGAGGGCTCTACGGAATCCACCCACAGCCGTACGCTCTCGCCCGCGCAGACCTGTTGCGCCGAAGCGGAGATGCGCGGCAAGGCGGGCAGCGGCTTCTCCACCGTGATTTCGGCGAAGCTCTCCTCAGTGTAGGAACGCCCCCGCGCCAGAAGCTCTCCGGGGTCATTGCCCAAGCGGTCATCCTCACGGTAGCGGAAGGCGTAGATGCGGTAGACCACGCGCGCCCCACACGGCAGCGGGAAGGTGTCCAACGCCTGGCGTCCGTACACCTGTGCTACTACCAATCCCGTGCCGATGCGCTCGCCCACCCGGTAGGTACGCCCATCGCGGGGGATGCTCCGGCTCCCAGCCGTATCGCGCACGACGATGTAGCCCTGCAGGCTATCCCCTGGGGCGGGATCCTCTGCGGCGGACCACTCCAGCCACACCCCTGCCGAGCTGAGCTGCAACCGCAGGACCTGTGGGGCATTCCACCGCGGCTGACGCAGCCACCGCCACAGCAACTGGTTGCGGTCGCGATGCGCTGGGCTCTGATTGGGAAGCCCTTTGGTGACATCCGTCCCCAGCGCTATCGCCGAGTCCGTGCCGGCTCCGGCAGCGTATGCCGCCAGGGATAATCCCGGCACTACGCGCACGCTGCCTGGATTAGGGCATGTGCCGTTGTAATGGACCTTCGGCGGTGGCAGCGCTTGGAAGTAGGGTCCGGGCGTATCCCGATGCCCCAGCGCATGCACATGCTGCCCGCTGGGGGAGAGGATCTGCACGATATCGCCCTGGAGCGCGATGTTGAGCGCAACATCCTCCCAGCGCAGCCCAGGGTTGGAGTCCAGCCGAATCTGCTCGAAGTAGGTCGTGTTCTGCGCCCCTATCTCGATGTAGCCGTCGCGCGCATCCGCATCCACGACCTGTGAGCCCCGGTGGTTGATGACGATGATGGTTCCCGCACGCAGCCGTTGCCAGAGCGGATGGTTGGCAAAGCGAACGCCACCCTGCGGCTGCGTCTGCGTCTGATTATTGTCGGTGAGAATGTACCCCCGCAAGTCCAGCGTGTCCTGCACCACGAGGAGTTCGGTCCACTCCTCTACGGGCTCAGGGCTTGTGTTGAAGTACTCACTGACCACAATCGGGGGCACCACCTGCGCCCACGCCGCAGAGAGCACCCCCACACTTGCCAGCAGAAGCAGCAAGCGGAGCGCGCGCATATTTCAACCCCCGCACTTAGCGCACAATCCAGAGCGGTCGGGCAAGCCGCCCGTTTGGAGCCTCCACCGCAATCCAGTACACACCCGCTGCGTAGGGGCTCAGCTCCAGTTCAAACTGGCGTGCTCCGTGCAATGGCTGCTCCCAGAGCAGCTCTCCGAGCGCCGAGTACAGTCTGAGCCACGAACCGGGCTGGGCAACCTGCGCTTCCACCCATACCCGGTCGCGCGCCGGCTGCGGCTGCAGGCGCAGCGAAATCCCCTCTGTGGAGTGCTCCGCCACACTCTGCGGCTCCACCTCCAGCCACGTCGTATCCGAGTAGACCCCTCCGCATGCGCCCAGCACATAGCAGTAGTAGGCGCCCGAATCGGCAAGCCGCACCGAAGAGAGCGTCAGCGTCGGCAGCGAGGGCACCGGCAGCTGCTGCCCATTGTGGTACCAGCGGTACTCCAGCGTTCCCGCGCCCGTTGCCACAACGCTCAGCTCAACGGTGGTCCCTTGCAAGACCCTGAGCCGCCGCGGTGGCTGCTGCAGAATCCGCGTCTCTGGCAGGAACCCCTCCAGCACCCAGTAGAGCACCGAATCAGCCCCGCAGTCGTTGGCAAGCACCAGCCAGTACTCGCCGAAGGCGCTGCTATCGCTGGCGACGACCTGGAGTTCGCCGCCCTCGCCCACCATAGCGCCGTTGTGCATCCAGTAGTAGCGCAGCTTCTTCCCACGCACGCCTCCGCGCTGCAGCTCGGACTCCGCCCAGTTACCCCCGTACAGCGTTGCCGTGCCTCCCCGACACAGCCGCTCCCTATAAGCTGGAGCTTCAGCGGTCACCACCGGTGGCTCCAGGACGTCCACCACCGCCGGCTGCGAACGCACGCTCTCTCCCGTTTCCTGCACCCGTGCCTCCAGCTCATACGCACCGGAATCCGCGGGCAGCACCGGCGTTATCACCAGCTCTTCGGCTCTTGCTCCGCTAATTCGCCCACCATCCTCCAGCGGTACCCCGTTGCGCAGCCATTGGTAGCGCACTCCCAAAGTCGGCGGCGAGGTCGCCACCATCCCCCGCAAGCGCAGCACCCCTCCGGCACACACATCCTGCGAGCGCGGTTGCTCCACAAACGCTATGCGCGGGATGATAATCCGCACCGCAACGGAGCTATCCACCCCGCACCGCCCTCGCACAACGACGTCGTAGCGCCCCTGGGCATCCTCTTCGGTGACCTGCCGAATCGTCAACACCGAGGAGTTCGCCCCAATGATGCGCCCATCGTCGCGGAGGGCTACCCCGTCGCGCCGCCACTGGTACTGCCCCTGAACCACGTGCGCTTCGACCTCCAGCAGCGCAGTCCCTCCGTACGGGACCACCACATCGTTCGGCTGTCGTACGATGCGCGTGGGACCAACAATGTACACATAGGCAACCTGCGTCGTCTCCGGCGGGCAGGTTCCCACACCCGAGACCACGCACACGTACCCTCCGCTGAGCTCATAGCTTGCCTCTGCAAAGCTCAGCACCGGCGCCGTGGCTCCTTGGAGCTCGACGCCGTCCTTGTACCACTGGTAGCGCAGCCCCGTCCCTGTTGCGAACAGCTCCAGCCGAATTGGCTCTCCCACGCACGCCACCACTGATTGCGGCTGCACCCGAACGCGCGGTGGTTCATTGAGCGCGAACACCCCACTGGTATCGGCATGCCAAGGATGTGCCTCATTCACGATGCGCACCCGATAGCGCATGCCCAAATTGTGCGTATCCGGCACACTCCAAGCGAAGCGCCCATCGGCTGCCGGGATTCCCGCCGCGATGAGCTCCCAGCTCTGCCCCCCATCGCGCGAGAGCTCCAGCCGCACGCGGTCAACCCCCCGTGCCGTCCAGCGGATCTCCTGCACCACTCCTGCACACCACTCCGCGCCCGCCACCGGCTCCAAAAGCTGCAAGCAGGGCGTCGTCAGCGCAATCGGGGCGGCACTGCCTCCACTCGGGTTCACCGTAGAGGTGCCACTCCAGGTCCCGTCCGGCGAGGTCCAGTAGCCGATGAGCTCGCCATCCTGGAAGCTGCGCACCTCAATGCGCCGTATTCCGTTCGGCAACGTGTTGGGGATAAGCGTTGCCCATCCGCCGGGAATCGAATCCACCGCAGCGTAGAAGGGCGCGCCACCGGGCAACTGCACCCCCTCGTTTTGCACCATCGCAGTAGCGACCGGACGCCCACTGCCCTCGACGTCGTCGTACAAGCACAGGATCTGGCGCGGCTGCAGGCAACTGTTGCGGTCGTAGACCCCTGTTGCCCGTGTGGGTTCGCTCCCGAAATCCAGCGTCCGCATCGGCAGTGTGCCGCTGAAGCGGCGAATCTGGTTCCCCACACTATCCCCCAGCACGAGCAGCCAGTAGATCGAGTTCCCCTCGGTGAAGCGAACGTTCGTGCTGGGCACCAGATTCAACCACACCCGCGCTCGAGTCTGCCCCGGACCCGTCCGCAGCACGGAGTACTGCCCCGGAGTGGTCAACGAGCGCAGGCTGTTGTAGTAGAAGCTATCGGCGATGGCGTCGTAGAAGACCGTGATGCCGGCACCGATGCCCGTGGTCGTCGGCGCGGTATCCCCACCGGCGAAGTAGCGGTAGGTCGTGTTGGGCTGCAGATCGCTCAGCTCCACCAACGCCCACACCGGCACGCGCAGCGTTGTGCTCAGCGACTTCATGTAGCGCGGCACGATGAGCTCGCTCATCTGCGGCACCGGCAGCACCGTAAAGGGCGCCGTCTGCGCCGATGTCAGCCCTGGCGCTGAAACCTGGAGCACATACGTTCCGGGCTGGTCAACGCTCAAATCCGTAAAGCTCGCCACTCCGCTGCTGGGGAGCTTGGAGAGAGTGCCCGAAAGCGTCCCCGGACCCGACACCTTCGACACCGTGATGGCGTAGGGATAGTTCGGGTCCACCGTACCATCGGGACGGCGCGCCTGGACCGTCAGCGGCGGGAGCGGCACGATGGTGTAGCCGCTGCTGGGAGCGGCAGTGATCGCCAGATGCGTCGCTGCCGGCATGACGGTAAAGGGAGCGCTCACCGCACTGGCAAGCGACATCCCCGCTGTTGTACTGGCGCGGAGCCGGACCCCGCTCTCGGCAACGCTGTAGGTCACTCCCGAAATCGTCACCGTGTTTGCCCCTGCGGGGATCACCCCGGAGGTGGTGCCACCGAGCGTGCCGGTCCCCGCTGCCACCGACAGCGCCACCGTCGTTGCCTGCGTCACATTGCGCGGGGTTCCGTTGTCATCCTCTGCCCGCACGGTGACCGTGAAGGGCGTATTGGCGGAGGGTGTAGCGGGCAGAATCTCCGTAATCGAGAGCCGCGTTGGAAGCCCCACCGCCGGCGTGCTCGTCACCAGGATGTCATCCACCCGCAACTGCGGACGTGTTCCCGTTACGCCGGGCACGTAGTAGTACTTCCAGCGGAGCTGCACCACGGGCTGATTCTCCACCGCCGCCGGCAGCGTAATCGGACCAAAGCTCTGCGAATGCCCAGCCGTACCGCTGGCGATGTACTCAACGGGCTGCCCACCGACGAGAACATCGGAGAAGCTCCCCGTCGTGCCAATGCGGTACTGCAAGCGGATGCGGTATTCGCGCGCCCCCGTTGCCACAGTACCGCCAACCCAACTGACCTGGATGTTGACCCGCCCTGTCGTATTGAGCGCCAGCACTGCCGCACCCAGATTCCCGTTCGTTGCCGTGTTGAGGAAGGAGAACCCATCTGTCCCCAAGCCGTTGATGCGGGTGCCACTGGTCAGGTTGTACGCCCCGGTGTAATCGGTGGTCATCTCGTCGGCAAGCTGTGGGTCCTGTACGTTGCTGCGGTGGAAGTACATGTTCGGCGGATACGTGCCGGCAGGGCTGTTTGGATCCCACGCCGTCAGGCTGTAGTTCCCCGACGAGAGGTCGAAGGGCGTGGGATTAGACTGTGCCCACAGCGCCAGCGTGCACGCACACAGCAGGAGCGCTCTCCGCATGTTGCTCGAAGATGGCTGTGAAACCGACTCTCCAGACCGCTGCGAATATAGGTGGCGAATCCCTCCCAGAAGGCTCCCAGGGCGTTACCGCCTGATTACCGTGCGATCCGGTCCCCCACCACGAGTTTGAGCACCGCCATGCGGATGGCTACGCCATAGTGCACCTGCTGGCGAATCAGGGATTGGGGCGATGCTGCTACCTCGCGCGTGAGCTCTACGCCGTAGTTGGTCGGACCTGGATGCAGCAGGCACAGATGCGGTGCCCGTGCCAGGCGCTCCCGCGTGAGCCCGTAGAAGCGATGGTACTCCTGCAGGCTTGGGATCAAGCCGCTCTCCATGCGCTCCCGCTGCAGCCGGAGCACGATCACCGCCTGTGCCCACTGGAGTGCATCCTCCAGCACAAAGAATCGGCGCACTTTCCAGCTCTGCTCCGCCTGCTGCGGAATCAAAGTGCCCGGACCGCAGATGCCAACCTCCGCTCCAAAGCGGCTCAGCAACTCGATATTGGAGCGTGCCACACGGCTGTGGAGGATGTCTCCGATGATACAGACCCGCAGCCCCTCCAGGCTTCCAAAGCGCTTCCAGAGCGTGAAGCCATCCAGCAGCGCCTGTGTTGGGTGCTCATGCTGCCCATCCCCGGCGTTGATGATGCTGCAGCGGAGGAAGCGCTGCAGGAACCACACCACGCCCGAATCCCGATGGCGCACCACCACGGCGTCTACGCCCATGGATTCCAGCGTCTCCAGCGTATCCAGGAGCGATTCCCCCTTGGCAAGGCTACTGCCAGCGGCTTGGAAGCTCACCACATCTGCCGAAAGGCGGCGCGCTGCCAGCTCAAAGCTCACACGCGTGCGCGTCGAAGGCTCAAAGAATGCCAGCACCACCGTGCGCCCGCGCAGATCCGGTAGCCGGTACATCGCCGAGCGGCAATAGGGCAGGAAGTGTTCGGCTTGCTCAAAGATCCGCTCGATATCCTGACGTGAAAGCTGCCGTATCCCCAGGAGATGGTGATGTGCAAAACCCAGTGGCATCTGCGACCGCACCGACGGTGTTCAACAAAAAACGCCGCCTCCTCGTGCTGAGGAGGCGGCGTCGGGAAGGCGCTCCACGCCCTCACTTCTTCTTTGCCGCTGCCTTCTTGGCTGTTCCCTTCTGTGCTCCACCGGCTGCCTTCTTCCCTGCGACCAGGTCCTTGAGTGCCTTGCCCGGGGTGAACTTGGGAACCTTGCGTGCCGGGATCGTGATCTTCTGCCCGGTGCGCGGATTGCGCCCTTTGCGCGCGCTCCGCTGCTGCACGCTAAAGCTCCCAAACCCCACGAGCGTCACCGTTTGACCTTTCGCCAGGGCATCGGAGATCGCCTCCACCGTGCCCTTGAGCGCCTTTTCGGCAATCGCCTTGGAGATGCCTGCTTTCTGGGCGATTGCCGCTACCAGCTCGGCCTTGTTCATGGAACCACCCCGCAAATTGTGGAACATGTACCCAACCGCGCCACTAAAATACAGCAAATCCCGCACAGATGCAACACCTTGCAGGCTGGTTCCCGCGCATCCCCTACAGGGAAGCCACTCAGCGGCACGGAGCCCGAACGCATCACTCCAGTACCATCAGCGGAGCATTGACCACCGCGCCCGTGCCTGTCCACATCCGCAGTACGTAGGCACCTGCTGCAACGGTCGGCATCGGCACTGCCAGCGTCTGCAGACCCTGGGATAGGCTTCCCTCCCATAGCGTCGCCACGCGCGTGCCCGCAACGCTATACAGCTCCAGGCGCGCTGTCGTCGGTACCGGTGCCTCCACCGTCACAACCGCCGTTCTCCGCACCGGCTGCGGCGTCACACGCACGCGCAGCTCTGCCGCCGGCTGCGGAAGCTCCCGCACCGATACCCCTTCGATGGAAAACTGCGAGATTGTCACGTACTGCTTGTTGGCGATGTCCAACTGGCTATTGACCAGGCGCTCCAGCAGTGTCCGATACGTATTGGTGTCAATATCCGCCTTGACCGTCAGCAGCGGGATATTCTGCAAATTGCTCGGCAAAATCGGCGGCAGCCATGCCAGCCGGTCCCAAATCGGGGTCTGCGTGACATTGAGCGGTTCGCTCCACTCCCCGTTGGGAAGCTCGCGGACGGCAACGTACACGTCCGTGGTCAGGAAGGTATCCGGCGCCACACCATCGCCGTTGATATCCTGCTGCGCGATGTAGATGGTACCCTCGATCCACTTCGCCAGCAGGTAGCGCCCGTTAGCGGTCACGCAGAGCTGCAGCTCGTTGCCCACCTGCGTGGAGGCAGGGTCCCCTGGATTCAGAGGATTGAACACCAGCGTCAGGAATGAGCGGTCTGCAATCCGGCGCAGTTGCCAAGCAGTCCCATCCCAGCTCGCCTCCACAAGCTGCGCCAGTGCCGGAGGTGCCGTCGGGTCGGGATTGAAGGGTGCCTTCGCGTTATCGAATTCGAAGACCTGGAAGGCGATGCTGACGCGTCCGTTGCCGTAAGCGGCAAAGCTCTTGGGGACCGCAACCGAACCGCCCGCCTGGGTGCTCAGCCCGAAGGGGATCGAGATCGTCCCCGGCGTCATCCCCTGTCCCTGGGCGTAGGCAAGGATCGCCGATGGCTGCACGAAGTTGGGTCCGCGCCAACTGCTCCCGTCATCGCTGGAGCTCCAGAAGCCCACCGTCGGCACCGAAGGATCGTCGGAGGCTGCAAAGCGACCGAAGACCGCCACAACGAGGTTCCCCTGAGCATCGCGCGCAATCCCTATAGGCACATTCGCGCGGTAGCCTGGCTGCCCGGGGTCGGCAAACACCGTGCTTGCCCACTCATCGGGAACGTATCCCACGGGAGCGGTAAAGAAATCGTGAATCCGCAGCCCGATGTAGTTCTGCTCCGACGTAGGCACGCCCGATGGCGCCACCAAGGCACCGAGGACATACGCACCATCGCCGGCAGTGTTTGCTGTAATCCGCGAGTCCGTTGACCAGGTGTACTGGTACTGCCCGATCGTCACCCCACTGCTGAAGAAGCTCTGGGGTGTCCCCCCGGTGCCTAAGTACGTAAACCCATCGCGGAATCCCACCCAGCCGCTACCGGAAGCCACAGGGCTGGCAAAGACCAGCAGCAGGTCCTCCGGTGCCGTCACGGAATTGTTCGGATTGACCAGGTAGCCGCTGGGGTAGCGCGGGAGCTGCTGCCCGCCCGTTGCGGCTGCATCGAAGAGCAGCACCGGCTGAGTCCAGCTCTGCCCACGGTTGGTGGAGTAGCGGTAGAAGAGCTGGTTGCCATTGGTTGCCCCACGCTTGACTGTCAGGAGCACATCGGCGGTGGGGTCCCACCACAGCGGCTGCTGCTGCCAGGAGTAGTAGGAGAAGGCGTTGACAAGCGAGTCGAAGATGAAGTACTGGATTGCCGCCGGGACCTTCCCACCGGAAAGCGTGGCATCTACGCGGAGCTTGGACCAATCCAGCCCGTGCCCGCCCCGCTCAACTACGGGTTCATTCGACAGCAGGAGCGGCTGGCTCTCGCCCCCTGGGCGGAGGAGCTGCTGCGCCATCACCGTTGCGCTCGCCAGTAGCACTGCGGCGATTCGCTGCAATCCACGCATTGGACACCGTGTGAAGTTGTTGCACATCACCCATTGGAGTCGTACGGATAGAAGCCACGCCCCGTCTTGCGCCCCAGGAGCCCTGCATCGACGTACTGCTGTTGCAGCACCGACGGCGCAAAGCGTGGCTCGTAGAAGTGCTGCTCGTAGATCGAGCGTGTCACCTCCAAGTTCACATCCAGCCCGATGAGATCCATCAGCTCGAAGGGTCCCATCGGGAAGCCCGCGCCACGCAGGAGCCGGTCAACCTGCTCCACCCCGGCAACCCCCTCCACCACAATCCGGAGCGCTTCGTTGTAGTAGTTGCGCGCGACTCGGTTCACGATAAAGCCGGGGATATCCCGCACGACGACTGGGGTCTTCCCCAGCCGCTGCACGAAGTCCAGAGCCCGCTGCAACGTCTGCTCCGAGGTGCGCGCGCTCCGGACCACCTCCACCAAGCGCATCACATGGGCGGGGTTGAAGAAGTGCAACCCGATGCATCGCTCCGGGTGGTGCAGCACCGATGCCAGCGCCGCAATCGAGATCGAAGAGGTGTTGCTGGCAATGATCGTCTGCGGCGAGATCCCCAGCGATTCCAATGCACGGAACAGCTCCTGCTTGGCACTGCGGTTCTCTACGATCGCCTCCACGATGAGGTCGCATCCGATGAGCTCAGCAAGCGTTGTGACTGTGCGCAGCCGCTGGAGTGCGTTCTCGGGGCTTTCGGCAAGCTTTCCGCGCTCGTGCGCCGTGCGGAGCAGCTGGGCAATCGCCTGGGAAGCCTTCTGCAGCACCTCGCTGCGGATATCGTACAGCAGCACCTGAAGCCCCGCCTGGAGGCACGCCACCGCAATGCCCCGCCCCATCGTGCCCGCACCGCAGATGCCCACCCTCATGGCATCAGTCCCGCAGTACTCCCAACTCCCGCCCGACCTTGACGAACGCTTCAACAGCGCGGTCCAGATGCTCCCGCGTATGCGCTGCCGAGATCTGCACCCGAATCCGCGCCTGCCCGCGCGGCACCACCGGATAGGAGAAGCCCACCACGTAGATGCCCTCCTGGAGCATCCGATCGGCAAAGCGATGCGCCAGTACTGCATCGTAGAGCATGATGGGGACTATCGGGTGGTCCCCCGGCTTGATATCGAACCCCGCCTGGCTCATGCGCTGCCGGAAGTAGCGCGTGTTCTGCTCCAGCCGATCGCGCAGCTCGGTGGTCTCCGAAAGCAGGTCGAACACGGCGATCGCAGCGCCGACCACCATCGGCGGCAGTGAGTTGCTAAACAGGTACGGGCGCGACCGCTGCCGCAGCAGCTCGATGATCTCGCGCCGTCCGGTCGTAAACCCACCAATTGCTCCACCGAGCGCCTTCCCTAGCGTTCCCGTGATGAGGTCCACCTGCCCCATGACCCCGAAGTATTCGGTGACTCCCCGTCCGGTCTTTCCCACAAAGCCCAAGGAATGGCTTTCATCCACCATGACCAGAGCGCGGTAGCGTTCGGCAAGCTCGCAGATCCTATCCAGCGGCGCCATGTTGCCGTCCATGGAGAAAACGGCGTCGGTGGCGATGATTTTGAAGCGCGCGCCCTCCGCGTCGGCTTGCTGCAGCTTCGCCTCCAGGTCCTCCATGTCGCAATTGCGGTAGCGGTAGCGCCGCGCCTTCGTCAACCGAATGCCGTCAATGATAGAGGCGTGGTTGAGCTCGTCGGAGATGATCGCATCGGACTCGGTGAAGAAGGGCTCGAAGAGCCCACCGTTGGCGTCAAAGCAGGCAGCGTAGAGCAGCGTGTCCTCTGTGCCGCAGAATTCGGCGATCTTGCGCTCCAGCTCCTTGTGCAGATCCTGCGTCCCACAGATGAAGCGGACGCTGGACATTCCAAAGCCGTGCGTTTGCATTGCCCGCTGCGCCGCGGCGATGAGGCGCGGGTCTGAGGAGAGCCCCAGGTAGTTGTTGGCGCAGAAGTTGAGCACCTCGCGCTCCGTGCCCCTGTACCGGATGCGCACGACTGGTCCCTGCGGACCCAAGATCTCGTGCTCCTCCTTGTACAGCCCTGCCTGGCGGATCGCCTCCAGCTCCTGGAGCAGGTGTTGCCGAAAGGCGGGATCGTACATTTGCCGCACCCGACGGTTCCGACCAGCGCCACGAATTTACGGAATCGCCACCAGAAGCCAGAGAACGCACGGTACCGCACAGCACCACCGGCAGCGTTTGCAGCGCACCGCCCGGCTGCCGGGAGTCTGCGGTGGTAAGGGAAGGCTGGTCAAACAACTTCGGGAGCTTCTGCAGCTCCGGAGATCAACCTCACCCTATTGCGGCGAAGCGGCGGATGCCGGCAACGTAGACCGCCAGAATGCGCGTGGCGGCGATCTCCTCTGGTGACTGCGCCGCTGCAAGGTTGCGGTCCACTACCACAAGATCGGCATCGTAGCCCGGCAGCAGCAAGCCGCGCCGCTCATCGGTATCGGTAGCCAGGTGCGCCCAGATTGTGTACGCCTGGAGGGCTTGGCTCATCTCCAGGCACTCCTCCGGATGCCAGGGATGCTCCCAGTGTGGAGGCTGCCGGAAGCAGAAGGCAGCGATTCCCAGCCGAGGGTCCGGGGATTCAATGGGGAAATCCGAACCCGCCGCCAACGGAATCCCCACCTGCAGCAGACTACGCCACCGGTATGCCCATGCAGTGCGCTCAGCCCCCAGCCGCTTCTGCGCCATCGCTGCATCGCTGAGGCAATGGATCGGCTGCACGGAGGCAATGGCTCCAGACTCGGCAAAGGGCTCCAGATCCTCGGGATGAACGACCTGCGCATGCTCCACTCGGAGGAGCTGCCGTTCGGCGAGGACCCCCTCCTGGCGGAGCTTCCAGTAGAGCTGCACGACCATCCGGTTAGCAGCATCTCCGATGGCGTGGATGGCGATGTGCCAGCCCGCCTCCACAGCACGGCGCACCGCGCGTTCGAGCTGTCCCGGTTCCCACAGGAGGAGTCCCCGGTGTTCGGGTCTATCGGCGTACGGCTCCAGGAGTGCTGCGCCATAGGAGCCCAAGGCTCCATCGGCGTAGAATTTGACCCCTCGGAGGCGGAAGAATTCGCCTACCGTCGGCAATAGCCCTGCGGCATCCCATTCGCCCCGCTGCCCACGGACGTAGCTCTGCACCCGAATGGGGAGCTGCCCTGCTTCGGCAAGCTCGTGGAAGAGCGGAACCCATTCGGGCGCCACATCCATATCGTGCACCTCGGTGATGCCGTACTGCAGGCACAGGGATGCTGCCTGGAGAATCGCCTGCCGCAACTGCTCCGGCGTTGGCTCTGGGATGAGCTGCAGCACCGGCTCCATTGCCGAATCCACCAGAACTCCCGTCGGCGCTCCCGACCGGGTGCGGACAATCCATCCACCGGGTGGATCGGGCGTAGATGCTGAGATCCCAGCACGACGCAGCGCCGCGCTATTGACCCACAGGGCATGCCCATCAACTCGGCGCAGCACTACGGGAAGGTCGGGGAAGAGCTCGTCCAAAAGCGCTGCGGTCGGGAGCTGTGGCGGCTCCCAGTGCTCGTGGTTCCAGCCGGAGGCAACGAGCCACTCCCCACGGTTGGGCTGTACGGTGCGGAGCGCTTCCACACACTCCTGCGCGCTGCGGCAGTGGTGCAGGCGTGGCTGCTGTAGCTCCAGCCCCAGGTGCACCAAGTGTCCGTGCGCATCCACAAAGCCGGGAAGCACCCACGCTTCGGGGTAGACGTGCTCCCACGCCTCCGTGCAGATGCGGACCTCCCCTGCGCGTGGTACGACCTCGGCAATACGCCCCCGGTGCAAGCGAATGAGCGCCTGCTGCGGCTGCATGCGGTGCCGTCCTCACACACGCACGCGTGCCGGATCGATGCGGTCCAGATACTCCTTCTTCGCCAGAAGCTGCTCCCGCGTTTCGGGGTTCTCCGGATCGGGCAAGCAGCAATCTACCGGGCAGACCGCTGCGCACTGCGGTTCATCGTAGAAGCCGACGCACTCGGTGCACTTGTCCGGCACGATGAAGTAGTGCTCCTCCGACCAGAAATCGCGCTTGTATCCGCCCGGCGAGTAGGAGCCCCGGTAGGTCTGCCCCGCCAAGGTCCATTCAGCCCCGGGTTCGTAGATGGCTGTATTGGGGCACTCCGGCTCGCATGCTCCGCAGTTGATGCAGTCGTTCGTGATGTAGAGCGCCATTGCTGCTGCAGTGTGGCTGAGGAACCGTGCCAAACTTACAAACTCGTGCGGCTCTGGAGGGCTCATCTCCGGACCGTGCCGGAGCAGCGCCTGCCATGATACACGCTCTGCGGCGCCTTGCCCGCAGCTCTGCGCACAGCAAGGTGCATCCGTAGTTTGCGCCGGTGTGCTAATTTGCATGCTGCGACGGGTTCCAGGGAAGGGTGGGGGCGCGTGGAACGGTGCCGTTCGGAGAAGCCGAAATTCGCGATGGGGCGTACCCGACGGAAAGCAGCAGTGGACTCACCATCACGGTGGAGCATGCCATGAGATGGATCCCGCGCCTGGAACCCTACAAGCTCGTGTTGGCGGTGGGCGATTACGGATGCATCCTTGCCGGCTACTTCGCAGCGATTGCTGGATTAGCCGGACTTGCACACCGACCCGACGCATGGCGCCTGCTGCAGGAATGGGAAGCTGCAGCGGTCTTTGCCCTCTTCGGCGTGGTTTGGGGGCTGATACTGCAGCACCATGGACTGTACAAGCTGCGAGCACTCGGCTCGCGGCTCCGGCAGGCTGTGGTACTGCTCCGCGCTGCCTTCTACGCCCTCATTGGCTTTGCGGCGATCTCCTTCTTCATTCGCCCGCCGTACTGGCTCGATAGCCGTGTCCTGACCGCCGCTATCTTCGCCGCAACGGTGCTGCTGTTGCTGTTGTGGCGTCTCCTTGCCTTCCCCATGCTGTGGCGCTCCCTGCTGCAGCGGGCACGGCTCCACTACAGCACTGCGATTGCTGGTACCGGAGCGCTGGGGCTCCTGGTGGCAGAGCGCCTCTTGCTCGGAGATGCCCACCCGTGGCGTCTGGTAGGCTTCCTCAGCGACACTTTCCCGCGGGGAACGCCCGTGCTCAATGGATACCGAGTCCTCGGGAGCTACGAAGAGGCTCTGGAGGCTCCCGTTGAGCACATCATCTGCGCCGATCCAAAGCTCTCTCCCGAACGCGTGCTGCAACTGGCGGAGCGCTGGGCTCAGCAGCGCAAGAGTGTCACCATCGCCACAGAGCTCTACCCGGCGCTCCTCCCCGAATGGCTCACGGACGAGATCGCAGGGCTCTCGGTCGTGGGCTTTGCAGGGCTGGAGAGCCGCCGCATGTTCATCTGGTTGAAGCGCGCAATGGACGTGGTCATAGCGGCTGCGGCGCTGGTGCTGCTCTCTCCGCTGCTGCTGCTGATCTCCATCGCGATTGCGGTGGATTCGCCTGGTCCTGTTCTGTATCGGCAACGTCGGGTGGGGCGCCACGGGCGGCAGTTCTGGATGTACAAATTCCGCACGATGCACAACAGCGCCGCTGCTCGCCAGCAGTGGCGCCATTTCATTCGGGAGCGCATCCTCTCCAATCGCCCCTTGGGCAAGGTTGTGCCCGAGCGGCAACTCACGCGCGTGGGACGCTGGCTCCGCCGCTGGAGTCTCGATGAACTGCCACAACTATGGAATGTGCTGCGCGGAGAGATGAGCCTGGTCGGACCCCGCCCATTGCTGCCGGAGGAAGCGGAATTCCTCCCTCCGTTCATCACCCGCTGGCGCCACCAGATCCCGCCCGGCTGCACAGGGCTGTGGCAGATCTCCGACCGCTCCCATACCTTTGCGCAGATGCTGCTGCTGGACGTCTACTACGTGCAAAATCTGACGCCCTGGCTGGACCTGTACGTCCTGCTGCGGACCTTGCCCTACATGCTGCGCGGACGCAATAGCTGAGCAGAACGGCGATGGTTGTGGCTGTCTTGGGCTGCGGCTACTGGGGACCCAACCTCATCCGCAACTTCCTTCAGCGACCGGAGGTGGAAGCCGTGTTCGCCTGCGACCCGGATGAGCGCCGGCTGGAGATGGTACGTGCCCGCTTCCGGGGTGTTCGCATCTGCAGCATTGCCGAGCAGCTCCTGCGCGATCCAGCCATTGATGCGGTTGCCATTGCCACTCCAGTGGCTCTCCACTACGAGCTCGCGCGCACGGCACTTCGGCATGGGAAACATGTGCTTGTGGAGAAGCCGCTGACGCAGTCTACACAGCACGCAACGGAGCTGATTGCCCTCTCCGAGCACGTCGGTCGCGTCCTTATGGTCGATCACACCTTCCTGTTCACCGACGCCGTGCAGAAACTCAAAGAGCTCATCACGGCAGGTGAGCTGGGAGAGCTGCTCTACTTCGATTCCGTGCGCGCCAACTTGGGGCTGTTCCAGCCCGACGTCAACGTCATCTGGGACCTGGCATCGCACGATGCCTCAATTCTGCACTACCTTGTGGAGCTCCCGCCGATCGCCGTCTCTGCCGTCGGGGCGCGCCACTACTACGAGCTGGAGAACCTGGCGTACGTGACGGTCTACTACGAGAACTCCTTCCTGGCGCACTTCCACGTCAATTGGCTCTCGCCGGTGAAGCTGCGCACAATCTGCATCGGCGGTAGCCGCCGGATGGCAATCTACGACGACATGGAGACGAGCGAGAAGCTGCGCATCTACGACCGCGGCGTGGAGATCTGCTCCAAAGAGGGCGAAGAGCAACTCCGCGTACAATACCGCGCCGGACAGATGTACGCGCCAGCGCTGCGGAATCAGGAAGCCTTGGAGCGGGTCGTGAGCCACTTCCTGGAGTGCATCCGCACCGGGTGCCGCCCGATTAGCGACGGCTATGCCGGACGAGCGGTCGTCGCTATCCTGGAAGCCGCTGAGCAATCCCTGCATGCCCAAGGGGCTCCGATTCGGCTCTCCCCTGAGTACGTCGCCCCTGTTCCCAACGGCGCTCCATGAAGCGCCTCTGTGCCGCCGCAGTGCTTGCGCTGCCCGGCATACTCTGGGCACAAAATCTGGAGCCGCTCTCCGATCCCTGGGCGCGGGAGCTTGCACTGCACCGCGTACTGAGCGACCCCACCGTCCCGCTCCAGAGCCTCGTCGTGTGGCCACCGACGCTGGAGCAGGCACAGCGGTTGCTCTCTCCGGCTGCGTTTCCGCTGCAACCGCTTGCCAGTAGTGCACAGATTCCCCCGGGGCTGCGCCCCCTGCCAACGCTGGAGGGATATCCCTACGCGCTGAGCTACCGCGATAGCCTCCTCCGATGCCTTGCACAGCTGAGCTTCATGCTGCGTCCAGGGCAGTTGAGTCCGGATACCTCCTCTCCGCAGCGCTTCCTGCTTGCCCGGCTGGGGGCGCGCGCTGCTGCACGTTTCGGCGAGCATCTGGAGATGCTGCTCGACCTTGCCAATGGAGCGCGACTTTCCGGCTCGCCCGATGCCGCTGCTGCAGTCGACCCGAGCCTGGGGCGAATTCTGAAATTCAACATCGAGGGGCGGCGCTACTTCGACCGCTACATCGGCTACGTTCAGTTGCGCTGGGGCGGCGCTCGTGTACGCTTCGGGCGCGAGGCGCTCAGTATCGGCTATAGCCCCATCGAAGCGCTCATCCTCTCGGAGGCTGCCCCTCTGCAGGATGGGCTGCTGCTGGACTTCGAACACGGCGGGCTCCGCTTCAGCTTCCTCCATGCCGCTGCAGAGGGCACGGATACGCTGGGACAGCCGGTGACCTCGAAGTTCATCGGGCTGCACCGGCTGGGCTGGGAGCCCATCGAGGGGCTCTCCCTTGCGCTCTACGACATGATTGTCTATTCCGGACGCGGGCTCGACCTTGCCTACCTCAACCCGCTGGCATTCTTTGTCTCGGCTGGGTTAGGCACAGCATGGCGCAGCAATCAGGACAATTCGCTCCTGGCGTTTGAGCTCGCCTGGCGACCTCGAACGCGCATACTGCTTCACGGCACGCTGCTTGTGGACGACCTCAACTTCTCTACGCTCTTCGACACCACCGTGCGCGGCAATACGAACAAGTTCGCCTGGCAAGTCGGGGTGGTGGGCTTGGTACCCATGGGTCCTCTCGGGCTCCACTGTGCTGTGGAGTACGTGCGCATCGGACCCTTTGTCTTCTCCCATCGCAGCATTGTCAACTCATGGTCGCACCTGGATGCTCCCTTGGGCTACAGCATGCAGCCCAATAGCGACCGTTGGGCGGTGCAGCTTCGCTACTGGCTGGGGGTGCGGAGCTCGCTCACGCTGGGACTGGACTATTCGCGGCATGGGGAGAATGGGCTCGAATGGCGCAATGGGCGCTGGGAGCTTGTGGAAAACGTGGGAGGCGACCTCCTCCGAGGGGACCGCGATATGGAGCAGCCCAACCGCTTCCTCCGGGGTCGGCGGAGCATTGAGCGCCGTGCCCACCTCCGCTTTGCCCATGAGTGGGCGCCCGGCGTCATGAGCTTCCTTGTTCTGGGATATCGGCACCGCAGCGGGGGCAACTTCCCGCTCCGCAGCGGCTGGGCTACGCTGGAATTCCGCCTGGGTTACTGAGTTTCCTCAGACGGGGGCTCCTGCGCCTCTGCGCTCGGCGGCGCCTGCTGCTCCTCTGCCGCTGCCTGTGTACCCTCGCTCTCCGCGGCGGGTTCGGCTGCCTTCTGCTTCCGTCCCGTAGAGCGCGCCTTGGGCTTGGATTCTGCTTCTGCCTGATTGGCTTCGGCAAGCTCCTCTGCCGGCGGGCTTATGGGCTCGATGAAGGCGTACTTCTCGGCTCCAGGGACGGGATGCTGAGCGTTGTAGGCATCGATGGTTGCGCGGTCTTTGTCGCGCAAGTACTCCACCGCCGAGAGCACGATCTTCTTCGCCTCCTTGTCGAACTCGATGACCTTGAGCGGGAGCACGTCACCGACCTGGAAGTAGTCGGCAATGTTGGGCACGGGAGCAAAGGAGAGCTGCGAGGCGGGCACAAAGCCATCCACTCCATCGGGCAGCTCCACGAGGACACCCCGCTCCACGATTCGGATGATCCGCCCTTGGGTTTCGGCACCGACCTTGTACTTTTCGGCGAAGTAGTCCCAGGGGTTCTCCTGGAGCTGCTTGTGCCCGAGCGCAATCCGACGGTGTTCGGGATCGACTGCCAGGACAACCACCTCCAGCTCCTGCCCACGGCGCACGATCTCGCCCGGATGGCGAATCTTCTTGGTCCACGACAGGTCGCTCACGTGCACCAGCCCTTCCACTCCAGGCTCCAGCTCCACAAAGACCCCGAAGTTGGTGATGTTGCGCACAATGCCCTTGTGGCGGCTCCCCACAGGATACTTCTTGACAAGCTCCTGCCAGGGGTCGGGCTGCAACTGCTTGAGCCCAAGTGCGAGCTTGCGCTCCTGCTTGTCAATGCTCAGCACCATTGCCTCCACAATCTGCCCCAGCGAGAGCACCTGCGAGGGATGCTTGATGTGCTGAGTCCAGGACATCTCGCTGATGTGGATGAGCCCCTCGATGCCCTTCTCAATCTCCACAAAGGCGCCGTAGTCGGTGATGCTGACCACCTTGCCGCGCACGATTGTACCGGGCTGGTACTTGTCGCCGATGGTCTCCCACGGATGCGGCGTGAGCTGCTTGACGCCCAGCGAGATGCGCTTCTTCTCCTCGTCGAAGTCCAGCACCACCACCTTGATGGGCTGGTCCAGCGACACCAGCTCGCTGGGGTGGTTAACACGCCCCCAGGACAGGTCCGTAATGTGCACCAGCCCGTCCACCCCGCCCAAGTCCACGAAGACTCCGAAATCCGTAATCGCCTTGACCGTTCCTTCGAGCACCAATCCGCGTTCGAGCTGCTGCAGGATGCGCTGCCGCTGCTCGGCGATCTGGTCCTCCAGCAACACCTTCCGGCTGACGACGACGCTCTCCCCGGGCTGATTCAACTTGACCACCCGCACCTCGATCGTCCGCCCCAGCCATGCATCGAAGTCCCGCACCGGGCGAATATCCACCTGCGACCCCGGCAGGAAGGCCTCCATGCCCATGAGGTCCACGACAAACCCTCCTTTGACCCTGCGCGTAATGGTGACCTGCACGGTCTCCTGCCGTTCGTATATCTCCTGGATGCGTTCCCACAGGCGCATCTGTTCTGCGCGGCGGCGCGAGACGATCACCCGCCCCTCTTTGTCCTCAGGCTTCTCCACAAGCACCTCGATCTCCTCGCCAACCTTGGGGAGCTCGGAGAACTCCCGCCGCGGGGCGATCGCCAGGGACTTTGCGCCGATGTCTATGAGCACCTCGTTTTTGTTGATGCCCACCACGCGTCCCTTGACCAACTGCCCTTCGCGGAACCGCGCCAGAGTGGGAGCGTAGAGCCGCTCCAACTCCTCATCGCCGATTCCGACGGGCTGGATCTCCCCATGCAACAGCGCTTCCAATTGTTGCCGTTGGCGGGCGCTCTGTCCTTCCTGTGCTGCGCCGCCTTGCAGGAGGCTGCTATTCATGCACTGCCTACGCACCGGTTGTGAGACATGCTCGCCAGCTTGTGCTGGAAAAAGCATTGCAAATTACGCCTCTTTCGCCAAATGCGGTGCAGCCGGCTACTCAAGCGCAATAGAGCGCTGCTCCCACTCCATATCGAAGATGGGCAGCCGCTCTACCAGATGTCCCAGCCCCAGCGCACGCAGCATGTACGGCGGAAAGGCACGGAAGCGCAGCCGAACCGACAGCTCCAGCTCCTCCCGCCATCCCCCCGCCGGCGGGGGAATCCGGTAGCGCGCAGTCCGGCTATCGAAGGCAGGAATTGTGCGGAACTCCACCGCATGGGCTTCCCAGAAGGAGGCGGGTCTTCCGTTCTTGAGCGCCGTGCCCGTAAAGAGCAGCAGCGCCGTATCCAGCGGAGCACGACCGCTTTGGACCTCTTCACTGTGGAGCGTGCGCAGGTCCCCATTGGCATCCAGCGTTCCCGTAGCGTAGAAGACAGTGCCGCTGGAGCGTCCGCGCACGATGAGCTCCACCCACATCTGCCGCATGAAGATGGAGCCTGTCGGGATGTCGTGCCCGGTGATGTTGTTTGCAATCGTCACCTGAACCGTCAGCACACTGTCGCGCCGGAGCCGTGCCGGGGCAGTCACGCTCATCCGCACCGCGTTCTGCAGCAGGTACTCCACCTCCTCCAGCAACTGCTCCCGTCCGGGGAAGTCCGACAGGGGCACATCCACCCCTGCCATCACGTGGCGGTGGCGCCGGCGCGGAGGTGCTCCAACGGCAACGGGCTCCTCGACCCACGTCATATGGCACACCTGGCAGGTGATGCCCCGCCCGGGGTAGAGGCTTTCCCGCCACTCCGTATAGGTCCGCTCTACGAGCACCCCGAGCGGGTTCCGCACATCGTGGCACGGGGCGCATGCCTCCGAGCTGGAGAGCATCGGCTCGTGAGCGGAGGGATGGAAGGGGTTCTCCACCGGATCGGGAATGTTCCCCTGGCGTGCGCCATCCAGCCGGAAGCGGCGTACGGCAAAGCCCGGGGCACTCGGCAGCGCCATCAGATGGCACACATCACAGGTGATGCCCTCGCGAGCAACGCGCGAGAGCTGCTGGAACCCCGCCCCCGGAGGCGTCTCCCCAAACAGAGAGCCAAAGGGCGTATGGCAGCGCATGCAGAATTGGTCATCCACAACGGGCTGCCCAGCGAGCATGCGCTCGTTGAGTGCATGGAAGACAGGGTCATGCACCGCGTAGGCGTGCATGGAGATGCTCCACTCCTCGTAGTGCTTCGGATGGCACGGCTGGCATTGCTCGGCAGAGGCGACCACCCGGCGCAGTGCCGCAATGGTATCGGCGCGCGGCGAAGAGGGTGGCACACCCACGCTGCTCTCTTCGGCACATCCCCACCACAGGAGCGCTACGAGCGCAAGTACGTATGCCCTCATGGTCTGCGCACAATCCGAAATCCAACTGCCGGACTATGGTGCCAGGGAGAGAGCGCTCCCCGCGCTGCCGAGCGCACGAGGAACGCCCCCTGCTGCCAGCTCCCTCCGCGCACACAACGCCGCTCTCCAGAGGGCGGACCCTCCGGATCCGTCGTCGAATGCTGCTGGTAGGCAGTGGATTCGTACCAGTCCCACACCCATTCGGAGACGTTGCCCAGCATATCGTACAGCCCAAAGGCATTCGGGCGCTTGCGGGCAACCGGGTGCGTTCGGGCATCGCTATTGCGGCAGTACCAGGCGATATCGTCCAGCAGAGGCTCCTCCGACTCACATCCGCCCCACGGCTGCTGGAGGTCGCCGGCGTAGGTATCCGTTACCGTCCCCGCCCGGCAGGCGTACTCCCATTCGGCTTCCGTAGGCAAGCGGTACCCGTTGGCAAGGCGGTCCCACAGAAGCGTATCACCCTGCCAACGGTAACATGGCTGCAGTCCGTGCCGCAGCGAGAGCCGATTACAGAACTCCACAGCCTCCCACCAGGTCACATTCTCCACCGGCAGCGAATCCCCGCGGAACCAACTGGGATTGTACCCCATGACGGCGCTCCACAGCCACTGCGGCACCTCGGTCACCATCACCAGCAGCGGACGGGTCAGCTCCACCTGGTGAATCGGCTGCTCGGTAAAATCCCGTTCCGAACCCATCCAGAAGCGCCCTGGGGGTAGCTCCACCATTGCAGGCGGAGGCGGCGTCGGGCGGATATTGGCAATTGCTGTGGCAACTCCCCAGAGCAATCCTCGGCTATGGTCGTACAGGCGGGCTACCACCGTATAGGTTCCCGCAGCCGTGAACCGATAGCGTACCAGCGTACGCCCGATGGTTGTCACCCGTCCACCATCGCCGAAATCCCATTCCACTCGAGACCAGGCGGGGAGCTGTTCGGCAAGGAGCTCGAATTCGTACTCTCTGCCGGGCTCCCCTTCACTCCCTCCCAGAAGCGTTGAGCGCAGCCGCAACGGTGCGGGCTCCTCCGGGGAGAGCACCTGCACCGGGGCTTCCCCACATCCTATCGCGAGGGCACTCAATAGGAGGAGCAGGCTCCATCCGCTCCGCATGGACCGCTATCGGCTGCTGCAGTGGAGAAACGAGAGAGGGCATGGCTTCGTGCAATGCATTCGCCCGTGACGGCGTATTTTTGACTGTTGTCCAGCCACCCGAGAGCGCAGGAACAGCTCGATGCCTGCATCACCGAACTCCCGTTTGCCGGCGCCTCAGCGCAATGGGCTGTTGCGCACGACGCTGCAGCGGCAATTCACCCCGATGGACTATGCCTACCTGCTGTGGCGCGGGAAGTGGTGGATCCTGGGGGTGACCGCCGCCGTGTGCGCAGCAGCTTTCTACTACACGTGGACCCGTCCGTTCATCTACGAAGCCACGGCGCAACTGCTGGTCTCGACGACGCGCCCCCCAGGGGGGATTGTCTTCGTTGGGCTTGCCGGGCAGGAGGACCGCACCCTGCGCAACGAGCTCATGCAGATGAGCTCGCACGAGACGATGCAAGAGGTAGCCGCCGCTCTGCTACGGCGCGAACCTCTCCCGATCACCCGCTTTGCGCAGGAGGAGAAGCGGCCGGTCCGTCCCGCCACCTGGCGCGACAGCGTCGAAGCCGTTGCCGCCCGGCTACGCAGCGTGCTGACACTTACCCCCATCCGCGACGCCGATATTGTGGAGATCCGCGTGCGCACGACCGACCCTCATGAAGCCGCTGTGATTGCGAACACCTTCGCCGAGGTCTATCTGCAGGTCAACGAACGCAACAATCGCGCCAACGCCCGTAGGGTGCGCGAATTCCTGCAACAGCAGTACGAGTGGACGCGCGATACGCTCTCCAAAGCCGAGCGTGCACTCCAGGAGTTCATGAGCCGCAGTGGAGCAGTTGAGCTCGACGTCCAAGCCAATGCGCTCGTGACGCGCCTATCCGAGCTCGACGGCAAAGCCACAGAAGCCCGTATTGCGCGGGATGCTCTGCGGCAGACCCTTGCAGAGTACCAGCGCCAGCTCCGCGAGATCGAACCGCGCCTTGCCGAGGAGCTGGCAGCCGTCAGCTCCCCGTACATCGAGAGCCTGCAACGCCAAATCGCCCGCTTGGAGGTCGAGCGCGACCTCCTGGTCTCCAGCAAACCCGTCGTTGCCAGCCCCGCGTACCTGCAGACGCAAATCCAGCAATTGGACTCCCAGATCGCCGAGCTCAAGGAGAAGCTCCGCCAGCGCACTGAAGAGCTCAAGCAATCCAAGCTGAGCGCAATCCCGTTGCATTCCGAGAGCGGAGGTCCAACAGCAGCGCTGCAGACCCTACGCCAGAAAGCCTTCGAGGTGAGCGTTCAGTTGCAAGCCGAAGAGGCACGCCTTGCTGCAATCGAAGCTGCCCGCCAGCGTGCTGAAGCAGAGTTCCAGCGCCTGCCTGCACAATCCATCGAGCTGGCGCGACTGCGCCGCACCACAACCAGCCTGGCAAAGCTCCACGATCTGCTCTCGGAGAAGCTCAACGAAGCCATCATCGCCGAGCAATCCGTCTTCGGGACCGTCTCCATCCTGGAGCGCGCCACGCCGAGCCGGCGTCCAATCAGCCCCAACCGCTCGCTCAACATGACGGTGGCGACCATCGTAGGGCTGCTCCTGGGAATCGGATTGGTGCTGCTCCGGGCGCTGACGGATACGACCGTGCGCTCCCCCGAAGACATCGAGAGCAAGGGGTTGACGGTGCTGGCAGCAATCCCGCGCATCCCCCCTGACCTGACCGCCGCCGATGCTGTCGGAATTGCCCAAAGTGAGGAGGACATCGCCTTCTACCGGCGCTTCCCACCGGAGCAGACTCTGCCGCCGCACCTCATCGCGCACTTCAACCCCAAATCTCCAATCGCGGAGAACTACCGCTCCGTGCGCACGGCACTGCAGTTTGCGGCTGTGGATCTGCCCACGCCGGTCATTGTCTTCACCAGCGCCGTTCCGCAGGAGGGCAAGACCACAACGATTGTCAACACCGCCATCACCTTTGCCCAAGCCGGGCAGCGCACCCTGCTGCTGGATGCGGACCTCCGGCGCCCCTCCGTCCACACGGTCTTTGGCTTTGGACGGGAGCCAGGGTTGGTCAACGTCCTCATCGGTGCTCTCCCACTGGAGGAGGCATGCCGCCCCAGCGGTATCGGTTCGCTGGATATCCTCACGTGCGGACCGATTCCCCCCAATCCTTCAGAGCTGCTGGGCTCGGAGCGAACCCGCCGGCTGTTTGAACAGCTTCGCCAGCGCTACGACCTTATCTTGGTGGATACCCCACCGGTCATTGCCGTCACGGATGCCCTGGTGCTGGCTCCGCTGGTGCAGCTATACGTGCTGGTTGCCCGCGCAAACGAGACCCGCATCGAAGCCCTGCTCAAGGCGCAAGAGCTTCTGGAGCGGGTCGCTGCCCGCATCGTCGGTGTTGTGCTCAACGAGTTCGACGTTGCCACGACGTACGGCTCGTACTACCGCTACTACCGCTACTACAAGTACTACCACTACTACGCCGACAGTGAGCGGCGCCGCCGTCCATCGGTCCAGCAACCGCGTTCCTGACCCATGGAAGCACTCGAGTACGTCGAGCAGCACCGCGAACGGTTCCTATCGGAGCTGGCTCAACTGCTGAGCTTCCCCAGCGTCAGCACCGACCCAGCATACCGCGAGGGCGTAGCGGCGTGCGCGCAGTGGCTGATGGAGCATCTCCACACGCTCCAGCCCACGCGGGTTGAGCTCTTCCCCACCGCCGGGCATCCGCTCATCTACGCCGAATGGCAGCGCTCGCCGGAGTTGCCAACGGTGTTGATCTACGGGCACTACGATGTGCAGCCCCCCGATCCGCTGGAGCTGTGGGAAACTCCCCCATTTGAGCCGACCCTGCGTAACGGCTGTATCTACGCCCGTGGAGCGACCGATAACAAAGGGCAGTTCTTCACCCACGTCAAAGCGTTGGAGTACTTCATCCGTACGGCGGGGGCTCCCCCGCTCAACGTCAAGCTGCTGCTGGAGGGCGAAGAGGAGATCGGCAGCGTTCACCTGCAGGAGTTTCTCCAGCACAACGCCGAACTGCTCCGGTGCACTGCCGTCCTCATCTCGGACACGGCGATGTACCAGGACGACCTGCCCACGCTCTGCTATGGGTTGCGCGGGCTCTGCTACCTGGAGGTGACCGTGCGCACAGCGGCAGCGGACCTGCATTCGGGCGTCTTCGGCGGCGTTGTGGACAATGCTATCACCGTGCTCTGCCGTATCCTCTCAGGGCTCCGCGATGGCTACGGTCGGGTGACCATCCCTGGCTTCTACGATGCCGTTGCCGAGCTGACTCCGGAGGAGCGCCAAGCCCTGGAGGAGCTACCCTTCGACGCAGCGCAACTCCGCGCGCAACTGGGAGCTCCGATACTCTTCGGAGAGGTCGGGCGCAATGTTCTGGAGCGGCGCTGGACCCGTCCCACGCTGGACATCAACGGAATCATCGGCGGCTACACTGGCAGCGGCGCCAAGACGGTGCTACCGGCGCAAGCCTCTGCGAAGCTCTCCATGCGCCTGGTGCCATACCAGGATGCCGAGGATATCGCCGCCAAAGCAGAAGCCGCCATTCGGGCGCTCACACCGCCGACGGCGCAGGTAGAGATTCGCCGCCTTCACGGGGCAAATCCGGTCCTGATCCCACTGCAAAGCCCGCCGATGCAAGCCGCCCGGCGTGCTCTCCGGAGAGTCTTCGGACGCGAACCCGTCTTTGTGCGCGAAGGTGGCACTATCCCGGTTGTGGAATGGATGCAGCGCACCTTCGGTGTGCCCATCGTCCTGATGGGACTGGGGCTCGACCACGAAGGTGCCCACGCTCCGAACGAGCACTTCCACCTCAAGAACTTCCTGCGCGGAATCGTGGCATCGGTTGAATTCTTGCGCGAGTACGCCCGCACCCATGAGCCGTAAGCGTACGGAAGGTGTTCTGGCTCTGCTTGCCGCTGCAGCACTGTTCGGGGCTGGCTGTGCCACGCCCCGCCCTGCCGGCAGCGTCGTGGAGGTGGAGGGCATCCTCAACCTGCTGCAGATGGGGCAGCAGCAGTGCTGGATCCTGGAAACCGGCACAATGCGCGAGAAGACCTTCTACGAGCTGATGGGTCCGGAGCGGCTGCTCAAGCGGCTGCAGCACAACGATGCCCAGGCGCGGCTGCGCTTGCGGCTGCTGCCCGAACAGCGTGGCACCTGTGGTGTAGGCATCGTTGCCGAGGTGGTCGAAATCCTCTTCGTCAAGCCATGAAGGTGCTCGGAGCGCTCGGCTGCTGTATGGGGCTGCTGTCCGGATGCGCCGCGATGGATCTCTTCCAAATCCCGCTGACCCGCACCGAACGCGAACTCTACACCATCGTGCTCCGCGACACGCTCCAGCGTTCGCGCCTTGTGCCTCCCCCGGGGGAGACTCTCCGAGGGGTTCTCTTCCCCACCGCGCGGCAGGTGCATTCCTCGCAGGAGCTGCTCCTGCACGATAGCGTGGTCGAACGGCACTATCCAAACTTCATCCGCTTCGGGCTGTTCGAAAGCGTTGGGCTCATCGGCACGGCACCGGCGGGCGAGGGCTACGGCGCTGGACTCTTCGGGCTCTTCCCCGATCGGCTCGATTGGGAAAACCCCTCCGGCGGGCATCTCTTCACCGGCGCCTGGTACCGTCTGCTGCCGGTTGAGTACCGCTTCCGCTGGTTCGATGCTCCTGATTGGAGTATCGGGTCAGCAGCGCTCGAAGGGCTCCAGCTCTCGCGGAACGATGCCCTGGTGGGGATTCTGCCACTCTACCTCCGCAAGCGCTGGTATTGGCGAGACCTTCCGCCCTACGCCGCGCTGAGCCTCGGCGGCGGGGTGAGCATCTTCCCGTCGCAGTACGTGAACCTGTTCGGCTCGGCGGAACTGGGCTCCCTGGGTGGAGTGAACCTGCGCGCCTACGCAGGGATTGTGCTGGGGCAGACTCCGGCAAACTCGCGCTGGAGCGGCTCGGCGCAGGGCACCTCGCTTACGCAGCCGTATGCGGGTATCGGCGTTTCGCTGATGGATTTCCTCAACCGCGAACGCGAACTCGAAGAGGAGTGGCAATACCATCGCCATTCCGCCTGGAGCGTTGGCATCGGACAGTTCGCTTTCCTGCGCAGTGGGACAGAGCGTTCGATTTGGACCGAGGGAAGCTCGCCGCTGCTGACGGGGATGGTCGCGCGGCTGCTCCCGGTGCAGCTTGCCGCTCCACTGCCGCAGTTGCCGGGGCTGTACGCCGGAACCGCTCTGGGCAGCATCGTCATCATGGGTACGGATGCCGGCGGTGTGGGCATCCTTCCTCTTCGGCTGGGATACTGGCAGGAGCTTGTCCCGGGCGTGCTCGCCCTGGACGGCTCTGCAGAGTGGCTGTACTACCCCTCCAGCGTGCTCCACCTCAGCGGACGGCTGGTGTTGCGCACATCGGACCTGACGAACCTCTTCCTCGTCGCGGGCTTTGCCAGCGGGAGCGTGCTGCGTGCTACGGAGCTGGACTGGAACATCCTCAGGCGATCGGTGCACTTCCAGGGGTGGTACATCGGCATAGGGATGGGACTGCTGGAGCGGATCTTCCGCAGAGCGGACCTCTGGTACTTCCGCTGAACCGTGTGTTGCACAGCGCGGTCACCCGCACAATGGCGCAGAATGAGCTGTACTACCGCGATTACCTGCAACTGGACCGCATCCTGAGCGCCCAGCAGCCGCGCAGCGCTGCCGCAGGCACCCCGGCGCACGATGAGCTGCTCTTCATCATCGTGCACCAGGTCTACGAGCTCTGGTTCAAACTGGCGCTCTACGAGCTCGACGATATCATCGAGCGCTTTGCCCAGCCCTACGTGCCCGAACACGAGGTCGCCACGGCAGTGTTCCGGCTGGAGCGCATCCGCAAAATCCTGGAGCTTGCCGTGGCGCAGTTCGAGCTGCTGGAGACGATGACGCCGCTGGACTTCCTGGAGTTCCGTGACCTGCTCCATCCGGCAAGTGGATTCCAATCGCTGCAATTCCGCCTGCTGGAGCTGCGGCTCGGGCTGGACGAGGAGGAGCGCGTCCTCCGCTCCTACGCTGCCAGCCTGGACGAACGCGACCGCGCGCGGATAGAGCAGGTCCGCACCCAGCCAACGCTCTTTGCCGTGACGCAGCAATGGCTGGAGCGGATGCCCTTCCTGGAGGTTGGGCAGTACCGCTTCTGGAGCGAATACCGCCACGCCGTGCACCGAATGTTCGAGCGCGAACGCGCCGCTATCCTTGCCCATCCGGCGCTGCCGGAGCAGGAGAAGCAGCGCAAGCTCGAACAGGTGGACTCCAACGCCGCAGCCTTTGAAGCGCTGTTCGATGCAGAACGCTACGAGGAGCTGCGCCGCAAGCGGCTCTGCCGCCTCTCGCATCGGGCAACACTGGCGGCGCTCTTCCTGATGCTCTACCGCGATTATCCGCTGCTGCAGCTCCCCTTCCGCTTCCTGGATGGGCTCATCCGGGTAGACCAGCAACTGAGCCTATGGCGCTACCGGCACGCCATCATGGTCAGCCGCATGATTGGCAGCAAGGTTGGCACCGGTGGCTCCAGCGGATACGACTACCTGCTGCAGACGACCATCCGGCAGCGCATCTTCGCGGACTTGGCACAGCTTTCGAGCTACCTCCTGCCGCGGAGCGAGATCCCCCCGCTGCCGGAACAGCTCCAGGCGCAGTTGCGCTTTGCCTTTGAGCTCGCCGGCCAGGGATGATTGCGCAGCTCCGCACAGTGGCGGAAGCGCTGCTCTCCTTCGTTGCACCGCTGCAGTGCCTCATCTGTAGCCGCCGCGGAGAGCACACCGAGGGCATCGGTGCATTTGTGTGCCCGACGTGCTGGAGCAACCTGCCTGTAGCCCCTCCGGCGGAGAGGCTCTTCAACGAGCTGCTCCGCCACTTCCCCGACGATGAGCTGGCGCTCTCCGCCGTCTGCGCTGCCTTTGCCTTCGCTGAGCACAGCCCTGAGATGCGGCTCATCTACGGGCTGAAGTACCGAGGGCTGTGGCGTGCGGCATACCTGCTGGGACAGCATCTGGGGCGCGTAGTGTGCACGGAGTTGGGCACCTCCGGAGATGCCCTTGTACCTGTGCCCATCCACCCCTCGCGGCGTCGGGAGCGCGGGTATAACCAATCCGAAGCGCTCGCCAAGGGCATCGCGGCGGTGACCGGGCAGCCCGTCTGGAGCGACCTGCTGCAGCGCCGCGTTGCTACACCTTCGCAGACCCGCCTTTCGGCTGCCCAGCGCCGCAGCAACGTTGCCGGCGTGTTCGCCGTACGCGATCCTGAGCGGCTGCGCGGACGAACGGTCCTCCTGGTAGACGACGTGCTCACCACAGGCTCAACGCTCAATAGCTGCGCCGAAGCCCTGCTCAACGCGGGTGCGTGCCGCGTCCTGGCGGCTGTACTCGTGCGCGCGAGCTGATGCAATCGGCAGCATCGCCGGCACGTCCTTCCGGCAAAGCCAGCAGTGGCAGCGATGCAGCGACGGATCATCATCCACCGGCACTCCGCAGGGCGCTACCGCATCCCCTACGAGCAGGAGCTCAACCCCGCCCAGCTCCAGGCGGTGATGCATACCACTGGAGCAGCGCTGGTCATTGCCGGCGCCGGAACGGGAAAGACGCGGACGCTGGTCTACCGCGTTGCCCGATTGGTCGAAGATGGCGTACCGCCGGAATCTATCCTGCTGCTGACCTTCACGCGCAAAGCCGCTCAGGAGATGCTTCGCCGAGCCGCTGGATTGCTCGATGGGCGCTGCGAGCGGGTCAGCGGTGGGACCTTCCACTCCTTTGCCCACAGCGTCCTGCGCCGTTACGGCGAGTACATTGGGTTGCCGAGGACCTTCACCGTGCTGGACACCAGCGATGTACACGACGTGCTGAACCTTCTCCGGAGCGACCTGCGCAGCGAGCTCACCTCCAGGCGCTTCCCCACAGCGCAAACGCTCTCCGAACTCTACAGCACCGCGCTCAACCGATGCCAGCCGCTGTTGGAGGTGCTCGCTGCCGAATACCCGCACTTCCTGCCGCTCCTGGAGCCCATCGAGCAGCTCCTGCAGGCGTACACCGCTTACAAGCGCCGCCACGGGCTGGTAGATTACGATGACCTGCTCGTGCTGCTGCTCCAGCTCCTGGAGGAGCATCCTACGGTCCGCGCCCGCCTGCACGCGCAGTACCGCTTCCTCATGGTGGACGAGTACCAGGACACCAACCGCTTGCAGCACCGCATCACATTGCTGCTCAGCGGACCGGAGGAGAACGTCATGGCAGTGGGCGATGACGCCCAGAGCATCTACTCCTTCCGCGGGGCGGACTTCCGCAACATCTTGGAGTTTCCCAAGGCATTCCAGCAGTGCCGGCTCATTCAGCTTGAGGAGAACTACCGCAGCACGCAGCCGATTCTGGACTTTGCCAATGCCATCCTCGCCCGTGCTGCGTTCGGATACCGCAAGCGCCTCTTTACGCGCCGGGCTCCGGAGGGCGCGCTGCCGGTAATCGTGTGCACAGAGGACGAGCGGCAGCAATCCCTCTTTGTGGTTCAGCAGGTGCTGGAGCTACGCGAGCAGGGCATCCCGCTGGAGCAGATTGCCGTGCTTGCCCGGTCGGCGTATCTGTTCTTCGACCTGGAGATTGAGCTGGCACGCGCCGGCATCCCATACCGGAAGTTCGGCGGGCTGAAGTTCACCGAAACGGCGCACATCAAGGACATCATTGCGCTGGCACGGGTGCTCCACAACCCCGGCGACGTGGTAAGCTGGTACCGCGCCCTGCTCCTGCTGGAGGGGGTTGGTCCGCGCACAGCGCGCCGCATCGTGGAGTCGCTCCAGCAGGAGGGGGTGCGTTGGGAGGATCCGCATCGGCTGGAGGCGCTGGCACCGGCTTCCCGTGCAGCGGTTGCCAGCTTTTGGCATCTGCTGCGCCGATTGGCACTGCAACCGCCTCCGCTTCCGGAGCTACTGCAGGAGCTCGTTGCCTTCTATCGCCCGATTCTGGAGCGCCGCTACGATGATGCCCACAAGCGGTGGAAGGACCTGGAGATGCTGCTCTCCATTGCCGAACGCTACGCCCGATTGGAGGAGTTCCTGGCGGACCTATCTCTGGAGCCGCCAACGGAGAGCCTCGTAGAGGTCGAACCCACCGGTGCAGACCAGGAATCCCCGCTGGTACTCTCGACGGTGCATTCGGCAAAGGGGCTGGAGTGGGATGCCGTGCTGCTGATTTGGGCAACGGATGGGCGCTTTCCGCCGCCGAAGGCGCGGGAATCGCTGGAGAGCTTCGAGGAGGAGCGGCGGCTCTTCTACGTTGCCTGTACCCGTGCACGGCGCTGGCTCTATATCGTCTATCCGCTGCGCGGCTTTGAGCAGGGCGACCGCTGGGCATTCACGAAGGTATCGCCCTTTGTTGCAGAGCTGGAGCCTGGTATTGCCGAGTACTGGAGCGTGACGGTGCAATCGGCATAGCCATGACCGGCACGGCGGTCAGGGGCGTTCTCTGGGTCACCGGCGCCAGCAGCGGTATCGGGGCGGCGATTGCGCGCGAGCTTGCCCTCTTGGGCTATCCCGTTGCTGCCAGCGCTCGGCGAAGTGCACCGCTGCAGCGCCTTGCACGCCATGGGGTCTTCCCGCTTCCCTGCGACTGCAGCGATCCCGATGCCGTTGCTGCCGCAGTCAGCACCCTGCAGGAGCGCTTCGGACGCATTGGAGGGCTCATCCATTCCGCTGGCGAGGCGCTCTTCAAGCCCTTTGTGGAGTTCACCCTGGAGGAGTTCGAGCGGCTCCTTGCCAACAACGTGCGCACGATGTACCTGTGCCTGCACTCGGTGCTGCCGCTTCTCCGGCAGCAGCGCAGCGGGCTTGTCATCGCTATCGGCTCTGTGGCGGCGGAGAAGCCCTTTGCCTACTCCTCGGTCTACGGGGCGGCGAAGGCAGCGGTTGCCCAGCTCCTGCGCGCCGTGCGGGAGGAGGTGCGCTCCGAGGGCATCAAGGTCATCAACCTTCTGGTTGGGGCAACGGCAACGCCGCTGTGGTCGGCGTCGGTGCGGCGCCGCTACCGCCAGCGGATGCTGCAGCCACGCGACGTTGCCGACGCCGTTGCCGCACTGGTGCGCTTGTCCAGCCTCCCACAGGCGCTCCCTGAAGAGCTCTGGCTACGTCCTCAGCGCGGCGACTTGCCATGAGCGGCTCTGTAAGCCAGGACCTGAAGGCAAAGCTGGAGGCGCTTCCTCCGGCACCGGGGGTGTACCTGTTCAAGGACGCCTCCGGCAAGGTCATCTACGTTGGCAAGGCGAAGAACCTGCGCCAGCGGGTGCGCTCCTACTTCCACAGCACGCCCGACAACGCCAAAACGCAGGTGATGCTACGCCGCATTGCGGACCTTGAGTTCATCCTCACCGACACCGAGGTCGAAGCCCTTATCCTGGAGAACACGCTCATCAAGCGCCACAAGCCGCGCTACAACATCCTGCTGCGCGATGACAAAACCTACCCCTTCATCCGCGTCACCAACGAACCCTACCCGCGCATCTTCCTGACGCGGCGCGTGGTCCGCGACGGCAGCCTCTACTTCGGTCCCTACACTGACGCCCGCTACGCTAAGCAGCTCCTGCGGACTCTACGGGCGCTGTTCCCGCTGCGCAGTTGCGACCTACCGCTCACCGCCGAGAGCATCGCCCGTGGGAAGTACCGGGTGTGCCTGGACTACCACATCGGCAAGTGCCTGGGTCCGTGCGAAGGGCTCATCTCCGAGCAGAGCTACCGGGAGTACATCCGCCAAGCCGTCGAAGTACTGCGGGGGCGGACCCGCCGCCTGGAGCAGGAGCTGCTCGACCGCATGCACCGCCTGGCAGCCGAACTGCGCTTTGAGGAAGCTGCCCTGGTGCGGAATCGGCTGCAAGTACTCCAGGAGCACACCGAACGGCAAAAGGTGGTCAGCTCCGAAGCCGTTGACCGCGACATCGTCGGGGTAGCAACGCACGAGGCGCTTGCCTGCATTGTGCTTCTGCTTGTCCGGGACGGCAAGCTCGTGGATAAGCGCCATCTGCTGCTCCACAACCCGCAGCATCAGGGGCTGCCGGCGCTGCTCCAATCGGCACTGGAGCAGTGGTACATGGAGCAGCAGGAGATTCCACAGGAGCTGCTGCTGCCGCTGCTGCCCGAACAGCACGAGCTTCTCCACCAATGGCTCAGCCAGCGGCGTGGCGAACCTGTTCTGCTGCAGGTCCCGCGCGGCGGCGAACGGCTGCAGCTTGTGAAGATGGCAACGCTCAACGCGCAAGCCTTGGTGGAGGAGCAGCTGCTGCGCCAAGCCAAGAAAGCCGGTCGCGTCCCTCACGCAGTGCAAGCCTTGCAGCAGCAGCTCCAGCTTCCGCGCTTGCCTCGACGTATCGCCTGCATTGACAATTCGCACCTCCAGGGAGCCGAACCGGTCTCGGCGGTGGTGGTCTTCCTCGACGGCAAGCCGCGCAAGTCCGAATACCGGCGCTTCCGGCTGGAGCAGACCTTCGGCAACGACGATTTCGCCGCCATGCGCGAAGTCGTTCGCCGCTATGCCCGCCGAATTCTCAACGGCGAGGATGCCGCTCCCGACCTGCTGCTCATCGACGGCGGGAAGGGGCAGCTTTCGGCAGCCATCGAAGCGCTGACGGAGGCGGGGCTCTATCCGCAGTTCCCCGTGCTGGCACTGGCGAAGCGGCTGGAGGAGCTCTTCCGCCCTGGGCAGAGCGAACCGATCGTGCTGCCTCGGACTTCGGAGAGCCTGCGCTTGCTCCAACGAATCCGCAACGAGGCACACCGATTCGCCGTCGAGTACCACCGGCTCCTTCGCACTCGGCACACCCTGCGCACGGAGCTCACCGCCATTCCCGGCATCGGCGAGCGGACCGCCGAGCGCCTTCTGCGGCATTTCGGCTCGGTGGAACGGCTCCGCACGGCATCGCTGGAGGAGCTGCTGCAGCATCTACCGCGTTCGCGTGCCCACGCGCTCTACGCCTACTTTCACCCAGAGGAGTCTGGCACACAAAGTGGCTGAATCAGCTTCGGGGCAACCCCTCCGGAGCTGATGAGCATGCTGCAGCCATGGAAGGTTCTCCCTGCTGCGCTTGTGCTGGCACTGCTCGGCTGCCAGAGCACCGCCGTCTTCACCCATCGGGCAGCTCAAGCGGCTGACGCTGATGCAGGAACCCCGCTCCAGAGCTGGCTCCTGCAGGAGGTCCAGCGCTGGATCGGAACCCCGTACTGCTATGGCGGTCGCGGCAGCGGGTGTATGGACTGCTCCGGCTTTGTGCAGCAGCTCTTTGCCGCTCTGGGGTATCAACTGCCTCGGACCACCGCCGAGCAAGCCTGCCTTGGCGAGGCGGTGCATGCCCCAGAGATTGGCGACCTGGTCTTTGTGCACCGCGGCGGTCGCTACACGCACGTCGGGGTCTACCTCGGCAGCGGGCGCATAGCGCATGCCTCTTCGAGCCGAGGCGTCGTCATCGATCCCGTGGAGGAGCTCCACCGCATGGGGAGCCTGCACTACCGGCGCATCTTGCGGTGAGCGCTGCTGCCGCCGTGTCCGCTCCCGCCGTTCAAGCTGGCAGAGCAATGGCAGAATTTGCCGACAGTTTGGCGCAATTCGGCGCGGCTGAGGCGATTGGCACGGTTGTTTCTCTATCAGCCGATGGCGGCTCGCAAGGGCTGCGCGGAAGTTCAAACAGCGATGTCCAACAACACAGGAGGTAGTGCCATGACGCTGGTCCGGTTTGAGCCCTTCCGTGGGATCGAGTCCATGCTCCGTCGGTTCAACGAGCTCTTCGACGAGCTGGATCGCTCCTTGCCCGTCCGGTTCGAGCTGGGAACCTTCTCGCCTCGGGTGGATGTGAGCGAGGATGAGCACAACGTCTACATCCAGGCGGAGCTGCCTGGGGTGGCGAAGGAGGACGTCAAGGTGACCATCTCCAAGGACGGCGTCCTCACAATCCGGGGCGAGAAGAAGCAGGAGCGCAAAGTCGAAGAGCGCAACTTCCTCCGGGTGGAGCGTACGTTCGGGAGCTTCTCTCGCAGCTTCATGCTGCCGGAGAACCTCAAGACCGACCAGATCGATGCACGCTTCGAGAACGGCGTGCTGACGATCACAATCCCGAAAGCCGAACCCTCCAAGCCGGAGGAGGTCGAGGTCAAGGTCCGGTAACAGCACACACCGGACCGCATACGCTGAAGGCTCCGGACGGGGGTGCGTTCCCCGTCCGGTTTCCATATCTTGAGTTTGTCACACAATGTCGCACAAACGCGAGAGCACCATGGGTCGCATCGTAGGGATAGACCTGGGAACAACCAACTCCGTCGTAGCGGTCATGGAAGGGGGGCAGCCCGTCGTTATCCCCAACGCTGAGGGCTCGCGGCTGACCCCATCGGTTGTAGCGTTCACTAAGACGGGTGAGCGCCTGGTCGGCGCTGCAGCCAAGCGCCAAGCCATCACCAACCCCAAGAACACCGTCTACTCCATCAAGCGCTTCATGGGGCGCCGACCGGAGGAGGTGCAGCAGGAGATGCTTATGGTGCCCTACAAAGTCGTCCCCTCGCCCGATGGCAACGCTGTGCGAGTGGACATTGAGGGGCGTCTCTACGCACCCGAAGAGATCTCGGCGATGATTCTGCAGAAGCTCAAGGCAGATGCCGAAGCCTACCTGGGTGAGAAGGTCACCGACGCCGTCATCACTGTTCCGGCGTACTTCAACGATGCCCAGCGGCAGGCGACGAAGATCGCCGGGGAGATCGCCGGGCTCAATGTCCGCCGCATCCTCAACGAGCCAACCGCCGCGGCGCTCGCTTACGGTCTGGACAAGCGCGGTCGCACCATGACCGTTGCTGTCTACGACCTGGGCGGCGGGACCTTCGACATCTCGATTCTGGAGATTGGCGAGGGCGTCTTCGAGGTCAAAGCCACCAATGGGGATACCCATCTGGGCGGCGATAACTTCGACCAGCGCCTCATTGACTACATCGCCGATGAGTTCTACAAGCAGGAGGGCATAGACCTGCGCAAAGACCCCATGGCGCTGCAACGGCTGCGGGAGGCTGCCGAGAAAGCCAAAATCGAGCTCTCGCAGTTGCTGCAGACCGAGATCAACCTGCCCTTCATCACCGCCACAGCCGAAGGACCCAAGCACCTGCAGATGACCATCACGCGGGCGAAGTTCGAGAGCCTGTGCGAGGACCTCTTCCAAAAGACGCTGGGTCCGTGCGAGCAGGCACTGCGCGATGCGAAGCTCACACCGGCGCAGATCGACGAGGTCATCCTCGTCGGCGGCTCCACGCGCATCCCACGGATTCAGCAACTGGTGCGGGAGTTCTTCGGCAAGGAGCCCAGCAAGAGCGTCAACCCCGATGAGGTGGTCGCCATCGGCGCTGCAATCCAGGCAGCGGTTCTGACGGGCGAAGTCCGCGATGTGCTCTTGCTGGACGTGACGCCGCTCTCGCTGGGGGTGGAGACGCTCGGCGGAGTGATGACCGTACTCATCCCTGCCAACACGACCATCCCCACGCGCAAGACCGAGATCTTCACCACAGCAACGGACAACCAGACCTCGGTCGAAATCCACGTCCTCCAAGGCGAACGTCCGCTGGCAAAGGACAACCGCTCGCTGGGGCGCTTCCACCTGGATGGCATCCCACCGGCGCCACGAGGGGTGCCACAGATTGAGGTCACCTTCGACATTGACGCCAACGGCATCCTCACCGTCACCGCCCGAGACCGGGCAACGGGTAAGGAGCAAAGCATCCGCATCACCGGCTCCAGCACGCTGAGTAAGGAGGAGATCGAGCGCATGAAGCGCGAAGCGCAGGAGCATGCCGAAGAGGATCGCCGTCGGCGCGAGGAGATCGAGCTGCGCAACCAAGCCGATGCCCTGCTGTACTCGACCGAAAAGCAGCTCCGCGAGCTGGGCGAGAAGCTCTCGCCGGCAGACCGCGGGCGCATCGACCAGGCGCGGGAGAAGCTCAGCAATGCCCTCAAGAACAACGCTCCTGTACACGAACTCCGCGCCGCTATGGAGGAGCTCACGCGCGCCTGGAACGACGCCTCCGTCCACCTCTACCAGCAGAGCGCCTCGGCAGCGGCGCCGGGCGGCTCTACACCGGGGGGCAGCACCTCCGAATCAGAGCCGCGAGTCGAGGAAGCCGACTACCGCGTCGTGGACGACCGCAACAAGCCGTAAAGCTGCACGCCTGACAGTGCAAGGAAGGCGGGGAAGCCCTCCCCGCCTTCTGTGTTCCTCACCACGGGGGGCACCACAGCAGCCCAATTCGGGGCAGTGAAAGGTAGAATCCCACGTCCGCCGGGCGCTGCTCCGTTGCGCTCAGGTGCACCTGCCGGCGCTCCCGCCCCAGTGCAAAGTCCAATCGCCACTCCATCCACGGCACCAGCATCCCGAACGAAGTTGGGAAGTTTGCCCGTAGCCCAATCCCCACCGTGAGAGCCCGCTTGTGCTCGGCGCGCTCCTGGATACGGTTGAACATCAGCGCTCCCCCAGCCGTACCGTAGAAGTTGACCCGTCCGTAGGGATTCGGGCTGACGTGCACGCACAGCTCCACCACCTGGTAGATATCCGGATTATCCTGCCCCCACGGACGCTGGGGCGATTTGAGCACCTTCGTGTTGCGCGAGTAGAGATACGCCAGCTCCAGGCTGAAGTGGTCGGCAAACTCGTAGAACAGATGTGCCCCAAATGCCGGCAAGCCTTCGTAGGAGAAGGTCTGGTGCTCTTGCGTAGAGAACTCGCGCAGCTCCACAATCGTGTTGGTCGCCCCGTGCAGACCGATGCCGAATCCCTTGGCAAACTGGTGGCGCGGCGTACCCTGTTGTGCACTGAGCGTACCGACGGCAGCAATGAGCACAAGCCCCAGGCGAAACAGTGCTCGGGCAGCAGCCGTTGTCTCCTGGACCACCTGCTGGAGCGGTTTCTGGGTCAGTTCCGCAATCCGCTGGGCAATCCAGCGCACGAAGGCGGGCTCATTGCGTTGTCCACGCCGGGGCTGCGGCGCCATGTACGGCGAGTCCGTCTCCAACAGGAGCCGGTCTGCCGGAACGTGCCGAACCAGCTCCCCCAGCGTGCTCTTGGGATAGGTGATGTTGCCGGTAAAGGAGACGCAAAAGCCCAACTGCAGTGCACGGTGCAGCATCTCGGCATCCTCGGAAAAGCAGTGCAACACCCCTCGGAGGCTTCCATCCTGCTCCTCCTCCAGGATGCGCAGCACATCAGCCCCAGCTTTGCGATTGTGGATGATGACCGGTAGCCCGCAGCGCTTTGCAATGCGGAGCTGCTCGCGGAAGAGCCATTGCTGCTGGCGTGGTTCGGCGCCATCGGCGTAGTAGTAGTCCAGCCCAATCTCCCCAATCGCCACAACGCGCGGGTATTCGGCTTCGCGCTCAACCGCTGCCAGCGCCGCCGTATCGGCTTCAGCCGCCGCATGCGGATGGATCCCCACCGCCCGGTACAGGAGGGGTGATTCCTCCACCAGTCCCCGCGCTTTGGGAAAGCCTTCGGGGCTGATTGCCGGCATGATAATCGCCTCTACCCCTGCTTCCTGTGCCCGTGCCAGCACCTCCGCACGGTCGCCATCGAAGACGGGAAGGTCCAGATGCGCGTGGGTGTCAATCATTGCTGCTGCAATCGCTCCACCGTCTGCAGTACCTCTTCGGCATGCCCATCGACCTGGACCTTTGGGAAGACTGCGCGCACCACTCCCTCCGGGTCAATGACAACGGTTGTGCGCTCAACCCCCATGGAGCGGCGTCCGTAGAGCACGCGCTCCTTCCAGACGCCATACTGCTGGGCAATGGCACCTCCGGGGTCGCTGATGAGGCGGAAGGGCAATCCGTAGCGCTGCTTGAAGCGCGCATGCGAGGCAACCGAATCCGGGCTGACTCCGATGACCTCCACACCCAACCGCTGAAAGCCTGCCCAGGCATCACGGAAGCCGCATGCCTCGCGCGTGCACCCAGGGGTGTTGTCCTTGGGGTAGAAGTAGAGCACCACCCATCGCCCGCGCAGCTGCGCCAGCTCGAAGGGATTGCCACTGTCGTCATAGGCTTGGAAGTTCGGGGCAATGTCTCCGACGGCAACCATTGGACCGAGGCTATCAGACCTACTCCGTACGGCTCCGTTGACGAGGCGCGGGCGAAATCAGTGGCAGCCGCTGTGCCGAGAGCAGCCCGGTCAGGCGCTGCTCGATCTGCTCCAGGAGCGGCGAGGAAGCCTCTGCTTGCGACTCCGCTGCCGACGGGCTCTCGATCCGGAGCACAAGGGAGATCCCCAGCCGCTCCCGCAGCCGCGCCGTCAGTGCCGGAAGCCGCCCTTTGAGGAGCTCCACCAGGAAGGGTTGCGAGGGCAAGAGGACAAGGCTTGTGCCCTCCTGCCGCACGCTGAGCGCTCCGGAGGCAAAGGCTGCCTGCAGGGCTGGGTCCTCCTCGCCGAGTATGCTTTCCCACGATTGCACCGCTGGCTGTGCTGGCGCAGGCTGCGCTGGAGAAGCTGCAGAGGTCGGGTGCGGCATGGAGTGCTGCGTCCGTGCAGCGCTGTACTGCGGTAGAGGTTCACCGAGCCTTCCCGAGCTGGATTTGAGTAGTTGCAGCAGCTCGCCGAACTCTACGGCGCGCTCCAGCAGCGCCATTTGCACCAACCCCAGCTCCAGCCGTATCCGCGGCTGGCTACTGTAGCGCATCGCCTGCTGCGTGGAGTGTAGCAGTGCCAGGAAGTTGAGCAGATCGGCAACCGAGAAATGCTCCGCCTCGCTGCGGTAGCGTTCAACGAGCTCAGCGGGCACATCCAGAAGCTGTGCCGAGCCCGTCGTGCGGATGGTCAGCAGGTTGCGGAGATGCTCCTGCAGGGCTTCCACGAATTCAAGTCCATCGTACCCGCGCTGGGCAAGCTCCCAGACCAACTTCAGCACCGCTGCAACATCCCGCTGCGCCAGCGCTTGGGTGGTGCGGAAGAGCAGCTCCACATCCACCAGGCGCAGCATCTGCGCCAGCGCCTCCAGCGTAACGTGCGTGCCGCAGAAGGCGATTGCCTGGTCCAGTAGCGAGAGCGCATCGCGCAGGGAGCCATCCACTTTGCGAGCCAGCGCCGAAGCGGCTGCCTCCTGCAGCTCGACCCCCTCCTGGCGTGCTACCGCCACAAGATGCTGGGCAATGCGCTCGATGGGGATGCGGCGGAAATCGAAGCGCTGGCAGCGGCTCACAACCGTTGCCGGCAGCTTCTGCGGCTCCGTTGTCGCAAAGACGAACACCACATGGGCGGGCGGCTCCTCCAGAATCTTCAGCAGCGCATTGAAGGCAGAGACCGAGAGCATGTGCACCTCGTCAATGATGTAGAGCCGGTAGCGCCCGCTTGCTGGGGGGAACTTCGCGCTCTCGCGAATCCGCCGAACATCCTCGACGCTGTTGTTCGATGCCCCGTCGATTTCGACAACGTCCACGGAGCGCCCGCTGAGAATCTCCTGGCAGCTCTGGCACTCGTTGCAGGGCTCTCCATCGGGGCGGAGCTGGGTGCAGTTGAGCGCTCGCGCCAGGATGCGAGCCGTCGTGGTCTTCCCCACTCCGCGAGGTCCGCAGAACAGGTACGCAGCGTGAATCCTCCCCATGCGCACGGCATTGCGCAGCGTCACGGTGATGTGCTCCTGCCCGACGAGTTCGGAGAAGGTCTTCGGGCGCCACTTCCGCGCCAATCCCACAAAGCCGCTCTGCTCCTGCTGCTGCGGCATTGTAATTTTGCCTCGGTGCCTGCTCTGCAGCGTGCAAACTACAAAAATGCCCAAAGCCATATGGCTCACGGCGGTGCTGCTGCACGCAGGGGTCGTGGTGGGAGCCACACTGACCGTCTCCTCCATCCCCCTGGCGCAGAAGCCCGTGCTCCAGCCCGATCCGGCGTACGGACGCAGCGGACCCGTCCTGTGGGGAGTCCTCCTGGTGCGCTTCCGCCCGGAGCATACGCCGTGGCAGCTTCTGGGGATGGAGACGCTGCCGGTGCAGGTCCTCCGCGTCGAGCCGCTCCTGCCGCCGCAGCTCTGGCAGTTCCTTCAAACCCGCTCCACACTGCAGAACGCGGCTCGCCGGGCAGCCATCGCGGCTGCTGCAGAGCCATTGCTCCGCACCGTGGTGCTGGAGTACGCGGACCCGCTCCCTCCGGAGCAGGTTGCACAACGCCTGCGGAAGGGCTGCCCTGCGGTCGAGGTTGCCGAACCCTACCCCATCGCCCTTCCCTGCCAAGAACCCAACGACCCTCTGCTCCCACGGCAGCAACTGCTGCGGACCATCGCTGCGCTGCAAGCCTGGGAGCTCTTCCAAGGGGATAGCACCGTAGTCATCGGCATTGTGGACACCGGCGTCTTCCCCACGCACGAGGACCTACAGGGCTCGCTCCACTACAACCGTGGCGAAATCCCCTTCAACGGCATTGATGACGACGGCAACGGCTACGTAGACGACTTCTTCGGCTACAACTTCACCGCTGCGGAGGACGGCACCTCGCCAGGCGATCCGTACAACCCCGGCGAGGGGCACGGCACCGCTGTTGCCGGCATCGCTGCTGCCATGACCAACAACGGCATCGGCATCGCCGGGATTGGCTACCGCTGCCGCTTCTTCCCTGTCAAGGCTTCGCCAGTGGGGGTGCCGGCAATCTACTACGGCTACCAGGGCATCCTCTACTGTGCCGCCATGGGCTTTGCGGTCATCAACTGCAGTTGGGGAAGCCCGACGTACTCGTGCATCCAGCAATCGGTCATTGACTTCGCCCTTGCCAGTGGCAGCCTCGTGGTGGCTGCTGCGGGGAACACCCCAGTAGCCACCAGCGCATGGTATCCCGCCGGATACGCCGGAGTGCTGGGCGTTGGGAACACAACCCCTGAGGACCGCCTGCTGCCGTATTCGGCACGGGGGCTGGGAGTGGGCATCCTCGCGCCGGGCGAGGGTGCATGGACCACCGACAACGGCGGAGGCTACACCACATTCGGTGGTACCTCGGCAGCAGCACCCGTTGTTGCCGGAGCCGCCGCGCTGCTGCGAGCGTACCGGCGAGAGCTCGGTCCGCTCCAAGTGCTCGCACTGCTGCGGCGGACCGCTGAGGATATCGGCGCGGAAAATCCCGAAGACGCCGATGCACTGCCCGGACGGCTCAACCTGTGGATGGCGTTGGCATCTGACCCACTGGAGATGCCCGGGCTTGTGCTACCGCAGCTTGTGGTGACGAACGCTGCCGGAACTCCACTCCAGCGCTGGAGCACCGGCGACACGCTCTGGCTCTGGGTGCAGGTGCGCAATGTGCTCGGCAGCGGCTCCGCACTCCAGGCGCGTCTGCGCGCTGCCGCCGGCGCAGCGGATGCAATCGAGCTACTGGACACACTCCGCGAACTCCCGCTGCTTCCTGCCAACTCCACCAGCTGGATTGGTCCCTTCCGCGCTCTTCCGCGATACCAGACCACCGAACCCCTGCTGCTCCGGCTGGAGTGCCGCGACAGCACTGGCTGGTACCGCGATGTGCTCTTTGTACGCTTCGTGCCCGTGCCCAACTTCACCACCTTCAGCAATGCCGTTGCGCAGTTCAGCATCGCCGACGACGGCGCGCTCGGATTTGCCGATTTCCCCGACAACACGCTCGGCATCGGCTTCCGGTACAGAGACGCTTGCGGGCTGCTCTATTCGGGTGGACTCTTCGCCGGCAGCGGAAGCCGCATCGTCAGCGCCGCCCCGAGCCTGTTTGGGCGCGACAGCGACTTCGCCGTCCTCAAGCCCTTCGCTCCGCCCGACGCAACCCACAACGTGCTCTCCGATGCCAATGCCCCCGAATCCTACCGGATTGGGCTGCGGCTGGAGCAGCGCTTCCTGGGCTTCATCGCCGAAAGCTCCGCCGTGGCACGGCTCCTCATCACGCTGGAGAACGCCTCCGCCAGCACGCTTCCCGACCTTGGGGCAGCCTACTTTATGGACTGGGACTTGGGCGCTGGGGGGCGTGCTAACTCCGCACGGCTCTTCACCGAGGCGCTGCAGCCGGAGATTGCCCTGCCGCACTGCGCCGAGGTCATCGAACGCGAGGGCTACCCCAGCGTTGGTGCTTGCGTGGTGGCGCTGGATACCCCCGCTGCTCCCCAATGTGCCGGGCTTGCCGCTGGAGTCTTCTACGGAGACGCCGATCGCGTGCAGAAGCAGCGGCTGCTCACCGCCGGTACCGCGGTACAGCCCACCGACAGCGGCGATGTCGCCCTTGTCGCCGGCATGCGCTTCGCAGGGGAGCTCCACCCAGGGCAGCGCCGGCGCTTCCTGCTGTGCTTTGGAGCAGCGGAGAGCTCTGCAGCGCTATCGGCGCTGTTCCATCAATGCATTGCCGATGCCCGAGCGCTTGCCGTAGAGGCTCTGCCGGCGGCTCCGGTGCTCCTTCGCTGGCAGCCTCCAGGTATCCTCACGGGCATGCTCCCACAGCCAGGCGAATGGCGGCTGGAGCTGTGGGATATCCTCGGCAGAGCTCTCCTCACGGCAACGCTCACCGTTGCCCCAGATGGGCGTTTTCAACTCCCACTCCCGAGCCTGCCTGCGGGGATATACGCGGTGCAGCTCTCGCAGCATCGCTCGCGCTTCCGGACAGTGCTTGCCCTTCCTCCGTGATGTCCCACACACAGCGGTCCTCCCAATGCTGGTTGAACTGCTCGCCGCCGATGGATACGCTCGCATCCGACTGAATCGCCCGGAGAAGCGCAATGCGCTCAGCCCGCAACTGCTGCAGGAGCTGGAGCAGCGCTTTGCACAAGCAGAAGCTGATAGCCGCATCCGCGCCATCGTGCTGGAGGGCGCCGGACCGGCATTCTGCGCCGGAGCGGACTTGGCATACCTGCGCGAGCTGACGGCGTTTACACCGATGGAGAACCTTGCCGATTCCGAGCTCCTTGCCCGCGTCCTCTGGCGCATCTACAGCTTCCCGAAGCCCGTCATTGCAAAGGTGCACGGTCCAGCGATTGCCGGAGGCTGCGGTCTTGCCAGTGTGTGCGACCTCATCGTGGCTGCCCGTACGGGGGCACGCTTTGGGTATTCGGAGGTGCGCCTGGGCTTCATCCCCGCAATTGTGGGCGTGTTCCTGGTGCACAAGATCGGCGAGCAGCGCGCCCGACGGCTGCTGCTGAGCGCCGAGCTCCTCTCCGCCGAGGAAGCCGAGCGGCTGGGTCTGGTGAGCTACGTCGTCGAAGATGAGCAGTTGGATGCCTTCACCGACGAGCTGGCACGCCGCCTGGCAAGTTACAGCGCGGATTCCCTCCGGCTGACGAAAGCACTGCTGACTCGCCTGCCGGGGATGGTGCCGGAGGCGGCACTTCACTACGCCGCCGGACTCAACGTCCTCATCCGCACGACCGAGGAGTTCCGCCAGGGCATCGAACAATTTCTCTCGTCCCACAAAGCGCAAGGGCAATGATGCAACGCATCGGCACGCTGTTGCTGCTGGGATGGCTTGCCGCTTCGGCGAGCGCCTCTGCACAGCTCTCTGTGGTCGTCCTGTTGCGGGGCACGGTGGTGGACTCGACCACGGGAACGCCTGTAGGGACGGAATTTGAACTGCGTGACCTCTCCGGGAAGCGGCTCCAGATGGGCAGAAGCGACAGCCGTACTGGGAGCTTCGAGCTGGTGCTGCAGCCGGGGCAGAGCTACGTGCTCACCTTCCGCGGGTACAACGTGCTGCGGAAATCCGATACCGTTCGTATCCCCGCCGTGCGCGAGTACACCGAGCTGCCGATGCGCTTCAGCGTGCGCGTGCTGCGCAAGGGGATGGAGCTGCTGCGCTTGCATGCGTTCGACCCAGGGAGCACGACGCTGCGCCCGCAAGCGCGCCAGCAGTTGGAGGAGTTGGTCCAGCTCCTCAACCGCAACCGCTCCCTGCGCGTGAGCGTCCACGTGGCAATGCTGGACACGCGCTTCGTGGATGAACCAGCACCCGGGAAGGGCACTTCGCCGAAGAGCTCCTCGCGCAAGCGCTCCAGAACTGCACCTGCACCCTCCGGAGCTGCACCGCCGACGCTGCTGGAGCGGGCGCAGCAGTTCCTTCAGGCGCGCGCGGACGCCGTCGCCAAAGCTCTTGCCGGAGTCCGCGACGGAGAGGAGCGGGTCCGCATCGTGCCGGAGCTCCCTCCACTGCCGATCATGCGCCCGCTGAGCGTGGCTCCCACGGTTACGGTCTTCGTGGATGACGTGCGCGAGCTCGTCGAGTAGCGATGGCATCACGGAGCCTGCCCCGGGATGCCCACGTGCAGCAGCACCGGCGCATTGCCGAGTCAGCGGTTCGGCTCAGCCTCATCATCCCGACCCTGCAGGAGGAGAGCACGCTGGAGAGCACCCTGGCAGCGTTCCCGCTGGAGCTGCGGCAGCGCTTCGGCGTGGAGCTCATCATCAGCGATGGTGGCAGCACCGATGGAACGCTCGCCATCGCCGAACGCCATGCCGACCTTCTCGTTGTCTACCGTGGCACTCAGCGGCAAAGCATTGCCCAAGGGCGCAACTGGGGAGCTGCTGTGGCGTGCGCGCCGGTGCTCATCTTCCTCAACGCCGACACCATCCCTGCCGATCCGCCTGGCTTCTTGGAGCGCATCACCACGTGGGCAGGGCGATGCCCACAGGAGATTGCCCTGTGCTGCCCTGTCCGAGTCCATCCGGCACACGAGCAGCTCCAGGACCGCATCTTCCACTGGCTGTACAACCGCTACGTGTGGCTGCTCAACGCACTGGGCATCGGAATGGGGCGGGGTGAATGCCACATCGTGCGCGCCGAACCCTTCTGGCGCGTGGGCGGCTACGATGAGCGGCTGTATGCCGGAGAGGATTTCGACCTCTACCGTCGGCTGCGTCGGCTCGGGCGCATCCGAATGGAGTGGGCGCTACTCGTCTACGAATCTCCGCGCCGGTATCGCCGGTACGGGTACGCGCGCACGCTCGCGCTCTGGACGGCAAATGCCCTGGCAGCCTGGATGTTGGGGCGCTCGCTGGTCCGAGCTTGGCAGCCTGTGCGAAGCTGTGCTTGTCCCCCATCCCGATCGCCGCACCAATGCTGACGTATAAGGACGCCGGGGTCAACCTGGATGCCGCCGAGGAGCTGGTCCGCCGCATCCGTGGCTTGGTCCGCTCGACCTTCACGCCCGAGGTGCTCACCGATATCGGGCACTTCGGCGGCTTCTACGATGCGCGCTTCCCCTCCTACCAGCACCCTGTGTTGGTTGCCAGCACCGACGGCGTCGGCACAAAGCTCAAGCTGGCAATTCGCCTGGGCATCCACAGCACCATTGGGCAGGACCTGGTCAACCATTGCGTCAACGACATCCTCTGCGGTGGGGCGCGCCCGCTGTTCTTCCTGGACTACTTCGCCACTGGGCGCCTGGAGCCCAGCGTTGCCGAACAGGTGATCGGCGGTATCGTCACAGCATGCCGCAAACACGGCTGCGCGCTCATCGGCGGCGAGACCGCCGAGCTCCCCTCCATCTACGCCCCAGGGGAGTACGACCTGGCGGGCACCATCATCGGCATCGTCGAGCGGGAGCGCATCCTGGACGGTCGTGCGATCCGCCCCGGGCACGTGCTCGTGGGGTTGGCTTCCAGCGGATTGCACACGAACGGCTACTCTCTGGCGCTGCGCGCGCTGGAGAGCTACCCGCTGGACTCCTACGTTGAGGAGCTGGGGAGCTCCCTGGGGGAAGCCCTGCTTGCCATTCACCGTTCGTATGCGGAGACGCTGCTGCCGGTACTGGAGCGCGGGCTGCTTTCGGGCATGGCACACGTGACCGGCGGTGGGATTCTGGGCAATCTCCAGCGCATCCTCCCGCCGAATACACAGCCGCTCCTCCGCTGGGAGAGCTGGACGGTGCCCCCGCTATTCCAGCTCATTCAGCGCGCCGGCGATATCCCCACCGAGGAGATGCGCCGCGTCTTCAACCTCGGCATCGGCATGGTGCTGGTTGTGCCTCCGGAGCACGTTGCAGAGGTGCTCACGCTCTGCGCCGAAGACTCCCCCAGGGTCATCGGGGAGATCATCTCAGCCTGAGCCACCGCCCAGGTTCGGGCGAACCATCGCCTCCGGACGCACAATCCGGTCGAACTCCTCGGCGCTCAGCAACCCCAGCTCGACGGCGGCTTCCTTGAGCGTCTTGCCCGTCTGGTAGGCGTATTTGGCAATCCGGGCAGCGTTGTCGTAGCCGATGTAGGGGTTGAGCGCCGTCACCAGCATCAGCGATTGCTCCACGTACTGGCGCAGGCGCTCCCGATTCGGCTCGATACCGACGGCGCAGTAGCGGTTGAACATTCGGCAGGTGTCGCTCAGCAGCCGCACGCTCTGCAGGAAGTTGTAGATGATGACGGGCTTGTAGACGTTGAGCTCGAAGGCGCCCGATGCCCCGGCGATGCTGATGGTGACATCGTTGCCGAGCACTTGGACGGCAACCATGGTCATCGCCTCCGATTGCGTCGGATTGACCTTGCCGGGCATGATCGAGGAGCCGGGCTCGTTCTCCGGGATGCGGATCTCCGCCAGCCCCGCCCGCGGTCCCGATGCCATCCAGCGGATGTCGTTGGCAATCTTGTGCAGAGCCACCGCCAGCGTGCGCACCGCCCCGTGCGCCCAGACCAGGGCATCATGGGCGGCGAGCGCCTCGAACTTGTTCGGCGCCGAAACGAAGGGCAATCCGGTCAGTTCGGCGATCTTGGCTGCCATGCGCTCGGCAAACTCCGGATGCGTGTTGAGTCCGGTGCCGACCGCCGTCCCACCGATTGCAAGCTCGTAGAGATCGGGCAAGACCGCCTCGATGCGCCGGATTGCATTGGCAAGCTGGTGCGCGTAGCCGGAGAACTCCTGCCCCAAGGTCAGCGGGACCGCATCCATCAAGTGCGTCCGCCCGATCTTGATGATGTCGGCGAACTCCTCGGACTTGCGCTGAAGCGTCTGCTGGAGTTCGCGCACCGCCGGCAGCAGCGTGTGCACGAGCTGCTCTGCGGCGGCGATATGCATCGCCGTCGGGAACACGTCATTGGAGCTCTGCGACTTGTTGACGTCGTCGTTCGGGTGGATCGGTCGCTTGCTGCCCAGCTCGCCTCCGGCAAGTTCGATTGCTCGGTTGGCGATGACCTCGTTGACGTTCATGTTGGTCTGCGTTCCGGAGCCCGTCTGCCAGACCGACAAGGGGAAGTGCTCATCGAGCCGACCCTCGATGACCTCATCGGCGGCGCGCACAATGAGCTGCGCCTTCTCCGGCGGCAGCAGCCCCAGCTCCGCATTGACCAGTGCAGCAGCCTTCTTGACGATGCCCAGCGCGCGGATGAGCTCGCGCGGCATCCGCTCCGTCCCAATTGCAAAGTGCTGCAGCGAGCGCGCCGTCTGTGCTCCCCAGTACTTGTCCGCAGGCACCTCGACGGCACCCATTGTATCGGTCTCGATACGAGTCCGCATTGCGCCTGTGCGAAGCTGTTCAACCGTGCCAGGCAAAATTAGGCGCCGCTGCCGGAGCTACTGCTGTGCTCGGCTCGGTCCCGACGCCGCTTCGGACGCGGCGGGAAGGTACGGCGCACCTGCTGAATCTCCTGGCGAATCTCCTTTGCCAGGCGGCGGAGCTCCTGGAGCTGCTTGCGCAGCCGTATGCCCGCGCGCCGGTTCTGCTTGAGCGCGAAGCGCTCGAAGTCCCTCTGCATCCCCTCGACCAAACGGAGCAACTCCGCGTAGCGCTCCAGCAGCATCACCGCACGACTTGGAGGGGCACAACCATTCCCTCGCGTCCGGCAAGGAGGTAGATGAAGTACACCCCACTGCCGAGCGCCGAAACCGGCAGTGTCTGCTCGAGCGTGCCCGGCTCGCCTCTGCCAGCAAAGAGCTCGTCAACGCGCCTGCCGAGCGCATCCACGAGCAGCACGCGCAGGTAGCGCTGTTCAGGGAGCTCCACCCGCAGTCTCGGTAGGGGATTGCCAGGCGTCCACACCGAGGGTCGAATGGTTGCCTGGAGGCGCTGCGGCAGGAAGCGCCAATCAATGGTATCCACTCCCAGCGACGCTGCTGCCTGCCGAGCTGCTGTAGCAGCACGGCGCAGCTCCTCGACCGTCATCCCCGCCACCAATGCCAGTGCCACACGGGCGGTATCGCCCGGCAGCAGCCGGATTGGACCGGCAGCAATCACCATCGAGGCATCCGTGCGCGAGGAGCGCTTGCGGGCAATGCCGCTGCTCATCATGCGCCACTTCTCCGCGCGCGTGAAGCCGTCGTAGACGCCGGGGTTGTCGTCGCTCCGACCGTCATTGTCCACGGCGAAGAAGTTCACCCCTTGGTTGCTCACCACCACTGCGCCGCCCATGGGGTAGCCCGGACGCTCCTCGTGGTAGACATAGCCGATGGCACTGGAGTCATCCCAGACGGCACGGTCGCCCAATGCCGAGGGTCCGATGTCCCAGTCCAGATACCAGCCGGCGTACATCGAATCGAAGCGCTCGCTTGTGCGGTTGAGGATATCGAAGAGCACCAGCACGAAGTCGCGCCACTCCTCCGGGTGCGCGAACTGGTAGATTCGCTGGCGCACCTCCACTCCCAGGTCCCCCGGGCGCTGCTCATCGGCGAAGATGGCTTCGGCTTGCGCGGCTGCTTGGGTTCCGGGCTGCCATAGCTGCAGAGCTTGGCGTGCAACGAAGGAGCGGTCCTGCTGCGCCTGCATTGCCCCTCGCGCCACGTTGGAAAGCCTCTCGGGCGAGATGCCCACCATGAGCGCGCCTTCAAAGAGCAGGTTCATGCTGGAGCGATAGCGGAAGCCATCGCCCTGCGTGTTGTCCGGATAGTCGTTGAAGGCGATGTTGCCGATGCTGTTGAAGGTCACGGCGATGTTGTTTGCCGCCAGCGTGCGGTAGCTGGGACGCAGCACCACGCTTGCCGTCGTACGTCCGACAAGCTCGCTTCCTCGGCGCACGCTGAAGCGTAGCTCCATGACGGTGTTATCGGGGATGTCCTGCGGCAGGCGTAGCCGCAATGCTTCCGACGCCCAGCGTGCCTCGCCCGGTGCAAGCGCCTCCACATTGACTCGGCGCACAAGGTACTGCGGCGCGGGCACCAGCGGCGTGAACACCTCCAGGCTTGCGCTATCGAGGGCATCCAGGACATTGCGCACCCGCAGCCGGATGAGCAGCTCATCGTTGCGGTCGAAGAAGCCATCGCCATCGGCGTCCTCGATGATGAGGCTATCAATGCGGCAGAAGTAGAGCGTGCTCTCCGCCAACGCGCGGTACGCATTGACCCGCCCCCAGCCGAGCAATCCCGCCAGCCAAGGCTGTTGCCGTTCGATGTTATCAGCGCTCTTCATCACGCGTGCGAGCGCCTGCTCGGCGCTGTACGAGGGGAAGCTCTGCCGTACCAGCGCCACAACCCCACTTGCTACCGGCGCCGCCATCGAGGTGCCAGACATACGCCCGTAGAGTCCGCCGGGCAGCGTCGAGAGGATGTCATCCCCGGGTGCCGTCACTCCTACGGTGGCGTGGTAGTTGGAGTAGTAGGACTTGTTGTCCGCCGAGTCCGTTGCCGCAACCGAGAGCACCTCCGGATAGGCTGCCGGATAGAATGGAGCGCGCATTCCGTCGTTGCCTGCGGCGGCGACAATGGCTGCCCCCAACGCAGCCGCCGTGCGGATGACGTCGTGTTCGGACTCCGAACGCCCGGGTCCTCCCCAACTGCAGTTGATGACCTGCGCTCCCATCGCCGCCGCGTAGAGCACGCCTTGGTAGCTGTTGTAGATGGCGGGCGAGGCAGGGTTATCGGGTCCGATCTTGACCACAAGTAGCCGCACCGAGGGCACCACCCCTGCAATACCCCGAGCATTGTTGACAACCGCTCCGATGATGCCCGCCACATGCGTCCCGTGTGAGTTGCCCGGGCGGGGATCGTTATCCTGCAGGCTTCCGTCACCGGCGGCGAAGTCCCAGCCCCACCAGTCGTCCACGAAGCCGTTGCCATCGTCATCCACGCCGTTGGTCCGCCGGTCGCGCCCTTGGTCGTCAAGCCCAGTCTCCCCAGGGTTGAGGAAGATGTTGTCAGCAAGGTCGGGGTGCTGAGGGTCCACACCCGTATCCACTACGCCGACGATGACGGGCTGCGCTCCTTGCGGCAGCAGCTCCCAAGCATCGAAGGCGCGGATAAGCCGCAGCGCATACTGCTCGGCCACGAGCGGGTCGTTCGGCACCCCACAGATCCGGCGCTCCGGAAGCGCCTCCGCGTACTCGACGGCTGGATGGCGAGCGAGCTTGCGTAGAAGCAGCGCCGTATCCACCGCCGAAGGCAGCTCCAGGATGGCAATCTGCCGAAGCCTCTCAATCTGCGCTGAGGCGCCTCTAGGCGCCTGCTGCGCCTGCTGTGCCCGCTGCCGCAGTGCATGCAGGAGCCCCTCCGGAACCAACGGGCGCGCCGAGTGTACCCCAAGGACCGCCGAGAGTTCGGAAAGCATCCCACTGCGCCCCGCCCGCTCCCACTGGAGGAATGCCCCACTCCTCTCGCGCAGCTTCACAACGATCGGCACTGCCCCCGCCTGAGTAGCAATACCGATGAGCAGGATTGCCCAGCACCAGCGCTTGCACATGGATACGCCTTTAGGTTGTGTCACCGAACATCGGCGCTGCGCAGCTGAATCCGCTTGTAGTAGCGCAACAGCTCCCCGATGCGAACCTCTACAACGTAGTCGCCCGGGGGCAGCGCCCGTCCGTGGTCATCGCGTCCGTTCCACGTGACTTCGTAGCGTCCAGGACGCTGCACCTCGTCCAGCAGTGTAGCAACGCGCAGGGCTTGGACCGAGTAGACCAGCACCTGCACCCGCGCCACCGAGGGCACTTCGTAGGCAATTCTCGGCGAGAGGTCTTCGCTCAAGCCCAGAACGCGCGCAATTGTCTCCAGCGGGATGGCAGCCGTCGCGCCCGGGGTTCGGCGCAGCGTCGGGTTCGGCAGCGCCTGTGCCTGTTGGAGCGCATACTGGTACTGCACAAGCTCCTGTGCGCCGGGCGAGAGCAATTCCTGCCGGAGCTGCAGATTCCGTAGCGCACTCTGCCATGCCGTAGGGAAAGCCTGCTCCTGCAGCCGCTCCCATTGCGCCTGTGAAGCCCGCAGTGCAGCGGCAAAGCGGGCAGCCGGAGGTAGCGTGCTCTGCAGCTCACGCACGTACGCGCTGTCCTGCTCCGGCGTAAACCGCACCGGCTCCTCGGTTGGCAGCGGTGCAGGGCGAACCGTATCCTGCTGCGGTATGGCGCCCTGGAGCACCCGCGCAGGGGACTTGGAGTGCTGGAAGGGTAGCCCGCTTTGCGCCCAGAGGCTGTGGAGCCCCAGCAGCAGGAGCACCGTGCTCCGCCCGATCACGGGCGCAACTGCCATGGGAAGCGCTGCCGAAGTTGCCCAATCCACTGGCGATAGAGCTGCTCGCGCTTCCACTGGCGGCACATCCGCTGGAGGATGGCAAAATCCTCAGGAAGCTGCGCCGGATGCTCCGGAATCAGGCGCTTGCGGTAGACCAATTGCAGCGCCGGTCGGGTCGGATCTGCCAAATACGGCACCGGAGCCGAAACGCCTCCATCGGGGAGCGACTCCACGAGTGTGCGCAGTTCGCCCGGAAGGGTCTCCAGGGAGACCAATCCCAGCGAGCCGCCGACCCCACGCGTGTCCTCCTCCTCCGAATAGCGCAGCGCAAGGGAATCGAACGGCTCCCCTGCAAGGACGCGCTGCCGCAACTGCTCCAGCTCTGCGCGGACCCGCTCGGCATCGCCCTGCATCCGGAGCAGGATATGGCGCACTCGGACGGCATCCTGACGCCGGTCCAGCACCTGGATGAGGTAGTACCCCATGGGCGTCTCCACAGGGGCAGAGATCTCGCCGATCTGCAGTCCGAAGGCTGCTCGCTCGTACTCTGGCAGCAGCTTGCCGCGCTCAATCCAGCCCAGCTCCCCGCCGTGGGCAGCCGAGGCAGCATCGCCGCTGTAGCGCCGGGCAAGTTCGGCGAAATCCGCCCCCTTCAGAAGGCTATCCCGCAGCCGCAGCGCCAGCTCCAGCGTTCGACTCCGCTGGAGCGAATCCGGACGCACGTAGCGCACCAGATGTGCCAGCTCCACCTGCGCCGGCACCGGCGGGAGCGAATCCCGATACTGCTGGAAGAACTGCTCCACCTCACGCGCGCTGCATTCGACGTTGCCGAACCGGCGCTGCTGCAGCTTCTCCACCAGCAAGCGCTTGCGCACCTCCTCGCGGTACTCGCGCCGAATCTGCTCCAGCGGCATCCCGTAGAGCTGCTCCACCCGCCGCTCCGAACCGAACTGCTGCACCAGGAGCTGAAGCTGAAACTCCAGCCGCTGCATTACCTCATCGTCGGAGACCACGATGCTGTCCTCCTGCGCTTGCAGCAGCATGAGCTTCTCATCCACCAGCGCCTCCAGAGCGCGCTGCCAGAGCACCGAATCGGGCAGTTGCAACTGCGGGAACTGCTGCCGCAGCAACTGGCGCTGAGCTTCGACATCGGAAGCAAATACGGCTTCGCCTCCAACGATGGCAACCACACGGTCCAGCGCCTCCCCCTCCCGCACAGGGAGCTGCGCCCACAGCAGCGTTCCCACCACACCGAGGATGCCGACCTGCCGCCACATCAGCCGCGCTCGTGCCTGTCCACTGCAGCGCTGGAGACGTTGCTGCCTTGCTTCCCATGTGGCGGCTGCCGAAAGGCTTCCAGCCATGCCCGCACCGCAGGCTTCATCGGCACCTGCTCCAGCGGTAGGTGCTGCAGAGCCTCTGCCAGGATGTACTGCAACTGCTCCGGAGGCAACGCCCGGTTGAGCACGATGACCGGGCGCCGGCGCAGCAGGCAATATCCTCCGCGAAAGCGCCCCTGCTCGTGGCGCACCTCAACGCCGCAGCGCGCCACAATCTCAAGCAGCTCCCGCACCAACTCCTTCGAGCGCATTCCGAACGTGCTCCGCTCGCTCCAACGGACGCCACACACACAGCAGGGCAATAGTCCACTCCGCCAAGGTGGCTAAGCTTGCTGCAGCTCCAGCTGCCTGTGCCCGGCGCAGCAGCAGGACATCCAGAGCCTCGACCGTAGGCTCGCCCCACACAATCGCCCTCAGCAGCGGGATATCATAGCCCACCAGCAGCCACAGCTCCACCGGTAGCGCCAGCGCTGCCAGCACCAGCACCATGAAGAGCCACCCCCGCTGGCGCAGCCGATGCCGCTCCTGAATGCCAATGGCGCACAACCCCACGCACGCCAGCGCTCCCCCGGCAAGGACGTACGGCGTCGCCCGCGCCGCAATGCGGTAGACCTGCAACCGCTCCTGCGCGCTCAGCTCCGGATCCAGCTCCAGTGTAAACGGACGGAACACCGCGTACACGCTCACCGCCCGAACCGCACCACCCCCGAGCCAGAGGATCCCGCCCAGGAGCACACAGCTCCACCACCAGCGTTGCCATCGTAGCGCGCTCATAGAGCCTACGGCGATGCTACCGAGGGCGCAAAGTTACGGCAGCCGCGCAAGCCACCAGCTACCAAAAGCGCCCCGCTATACGTCATTGCGCCACAGCAAGTCCAGCTCACGCAGGCATCTCAATGGCAACCCGTGTACTGGTGACCGGAGCAGGCGGCTTCATCGGGCATCATCTGGTCAAGTTCCTCGTCGAGCGCGGCTACTGGGTCCGCGGCGTCGATATCAAACCGCCCGCGTATGAGCCAACGGCGGCACACGAGTTCGAGCTCCTGGACCTGCGGCGCTGGGAGAACTGCCTGCAGGCAACGCGCGGGATCGAACACGTCTACAACCTGGCTGCCGACATGGGTGGCATCGGCTACATCAGCCGCAACCACGCCGATATTGCCCGCAACAACATCCTCATCAACGCGCACATGCTCGAGGCCAGCCGCCTCAACGGTGTTGCCCGCTTCTTCTTCTCCTCCTCCGCCTGCATCTACCCGCAGTACCGGCAGAACATCCCCGATGTGACCCCCTTGCGCGAGGAGGACGCCTACCCCGCTGACCCGGAGGAGGGCTACGGCTGGGAGAAGCTCTTCACCGAAAAGCTCTGCCAGTACTACGCCGAAGACTACGGCATGCATGTCCGCATCGCCCGCTTCCACAACGTCTACGGTCCGCTCGGAGAATACGAAGGCGGTCGCGAGAAAGCCCCAGCAGCCATCTGCCGCAAGATCGCGCTCGCCCGCGATGGGGACGAGATCGAGGTCTGGGGCGATGGGCAGCAGACCCGCTCCTTCCTCTACATCGACGACTGCGTCGAGGGCATCTACCGCATCATGCACAGCGACTATCCCCATCCGCTCAATCTCGGCACGGACCACCTGGTCACCATCAACGAGCTGGTGGACCTTGTTGCCCGCATTGCCGGCAAGCGCATCCGCCGGCGGCACGACCTGAGCAAACCCCAGGGCGTCCGCGGGCGCAACAGCGACAATACTCGGCTGCGCCAGGTGCTCGGCTGGGAACCGCAAATACCGCTGGAGCAGGGTCTGGAGCGCACCTACCGCTGGATCGAATCCGAACTCCGCCGCCAGGGTCGCATCCCGTACGTCGGCTCAGCCGTCTGAGTGCGATGCCGCGCAATCCCGAACTCCGCAGCGTGCTCATCATCGGCTCCGGTCCAATCGTCATCGGGCAAGCCTGCGAATTTGACTACAGCGGCACCCAAGCCTGCAAAGCCCTCCGCGAGGAGGGGATCCGCGTGATCCTGGTCAACTCCAACCCCGCAACGATTATGACCGACCCGGACATCGCCGATGTCACCTACGTCGAGCCGATCACGGCGGAGTTCGTCGAAAAGATCATTGCCCGCGAGCGCCCCGATGCACTGCTGCCCACAATGGGCGGGCAGACCGGGCTCAATATCGCCGTCGAATTAGCCGAAAAGGGGGTCCTGCAGCGGTACGGCGTGCGCCTGATTGGCTCCACCGTTGAAGCCATCCGCAAAGCCGAGGACCGCCTGCTCTTCCAGCAGACCATTGCCCAGTGCGGTTTGGAGACTCCGCGCGGCGTCTTCGTGCACAGCCTGGAGGAGGGGCTCAACTGCATCGAGCAGATCGGCTTCCCCGCCATCCTGCGCCCCTCCTTCACGCTCGGAGGCACCGGCGGAGGCATCGCCTACAACATGGAGGAGTACCGTGAGCTGCTGCAAATTGCCCTGGATGCCAGCCCTATCCGCCGCGTGCTGGTGGAGGAATCGGTGCTGGGCTGGAAGGAATACGAGCTCGAGGTGATGCGCGACCGCAAGGACAACGCCGTCATCGTGTGCTCGATCGAGAACTTCGACCCCATGGGCGTCCACACCGGCGACTCCATTACGGTCGCCCCGGCGCAAACCCTGACCGATGCCGAATACCAAGCCATGCGCGACGCCGCACTCCGCGTCATCCGCGCCATCGGCGTCGAGACCGGCGGCTCGAACATCCAGTTCGCCGTACACCCGCAAACGGGGCGGATGCTGGTCATCGAGGCAAACCCGCGCGTATCGCGCAGCTCTGCGCTGGCATCCAAGGCAACGGGCTTCCCCATTGCCAAGATCGCGGCAAAGCTGGCTATCGGCTACACGCTCGACGAGCTCCTCAACGACATCACGCGCAAAACCCCAGCGTGCTTCGAGCCCGCCATTGACTACGTCGTGGTCAAGATCCCGCGCTGGGACTTCGAAAAGTTCCCCGAGGTCCCCGACGAGCTGGGCACACAGATGAAATCCGTCGGGGAAGCCATGGCATTCGGGCGCACCTTCAAGGAAGCGCTCCAGAAAGCGCTCCGCAGCCTGGAACAGGGGCGCTACGGCTTCGGCTTCGATCGCCCCGAATACCTCCGCCCGCTCCCGCCGGAGGAGCTGGAAGCCCTGCGGGCACGGCTCCGCGTGCGCCATTCCCGCTCCATCTTTGACCTCTGCGATGCACTCCGCTGCGGCTTGAGCACCGAGGAGATCCACCGCCTGACCGGCTACGACCCCTGGTTCATCGAGCAGTGCCGCCAGATCGTACAGGAAGCCCAGGAGCTGATCGCCCGCCGCGCGCAGACGGAGAACCCCTTGCACTCACTCAACGCCGAAGAGCTCAGCCGTGCAAAAGCGCTCGGCTTCTCCGATGTGCAGCTCGCCGTACTGACCGGCTCCACCGAAGCCGAGGTTGCCCGGCTTCGGGCGCGCTACGGCATTCGCCCCGTCTACAAGACCGTTGACACCTGCGCCGCCGAGTTCGAATCCTCCACGCCGTACCACTACTCCACCTACGCCCCCGGAGAGAACGAAGCCTCGCCCTCCCGCCGTCCGAAGGTGGTCATCCTGGGGAGCGGTCCCAACCGCATCGGGCAGGGGATCGAGTTCGACTACTGCTGCGTGCACGGCATCTTCACGCTCCGGCGCCTGGGCTACGAAGCCATCATGGTCAATTGCAACCCCGAGACCGTCTCCACCGACTACGACATCGCAGACAAGCTCTACTTCGAGCCGCTCACCGCTGAGGATGTGCTCAATGTGCTCGAACACGAACGCCCGGACGGTGTCATCGTCTCGCTGGGCGGGCAGACGCCGCTGAAGCTGGCGCACCGCATTCAAGCCGCCGGCTTCCGCATCCTGGGGACATCGCCGGAGGGCATCGACCTTGCCGAGGACCGCCAGCGCTTCGCCGCGCTGCTGGAGCGGCTCGGCATCCCCTGCCCTCCATGGGATGTTGCCTTCTCCGAGGAGGAAGCCGTGCGCATCGCTGCCCGAATCGGCTATCCCGTCCTTGTGCGTCCCTCCTACGTCCTGGGAGGGCGCGCCATGCAGATCTGCTACCGCGAAGACTCCCTGCGGCGCTACATCCGGCAAGCCCTGGAAGCCTTCCCCGAACGCCCCGTGCTGGTGGACCGCTTCCTGGAGAATGCCTACGAATTCGACGTCGACGCCGTCTCCGACGGCGAAACCACCCTCATCGCCGGAGTACTGCAGCACATCGAAGAGGCGGGCATCCACTCCGGAGACTCCACCTGCGTGCTCCCGCCCTACAACATCACGCACGAGCAACTGGAGGCACTCTGCACCTACACGCGCCAGATCGCCCGCGAACTGGGCGTTGTGGGATTGCTCAACGTCCAGTTTGCAATGCAAAACGGGGTCATCTACGTGCTGGAGGCAAATCCCCGCGCTTCCCGCACGATGCCCTTTGTTGCCAAAGCCACCAACATCCCCATCATCGAGCTGGCGGTGCGCGCCATGCTGGGAGAGCGCTTCGTTCCGGAGCTGCTGCAGGAGTTCCGGCTCGATATCGGGCGCGTCGCCGTCAAGGAGTCGGTCTTCCCCTTTACGAAGTTCCCGCACTCGCGCGTCTTCCCAGGTCCGGAGATGCGCTCCACGGGCGAAGTCATGGGCATTGACACCACGTTCGGCAAAGCGCTCATCAAAGCCCACATCGCTGCGGGCAACCGCATCCCGCTCAACGGTGGACGGGTCTTCATCTCGCTTGCCGATTACGACAAGACCCCACGCGCGGTGGAGATTGCCCGCGGCTTCCTGGAGCTGGGCTTTGAGCTGTGGGCGACCCGAGGAACAGCCGAGTTCCTTGCCCGCCACGGGTTGCCCGTCACCCCCGTGCGCAAGCACTACGAAGGGCGCCCCAGCATCATCGACTACATCACCGACGGCAAGGTGGACATCCTCATCAACACGCCACTGGGCGAGAATGCCCGCTACGACGAGCACATCATGGGGCGCACGGCGATGCGGTACCGCATCCCGTTCTTCACAACTCTGGCAGCCGCAGCCGCCTCGCTCAACGGACTGCGCGAACTCCGCAATGCCGAGCTCAACGTCAAACCGCTGCAGGAGTACTACGCCGAGTAGCCTCTCCTGGGAGGGTCGTCCGCTGCAGCAGGTCCTCCAGAGCGGAGCAGCCCTGCTCCAGGCTGCCGGCGTCGAGAGCCCCCGCCGCACGATGGAGCTGCTCCTCTGCCATGTGTTGGGCTGCTCCCGGGCATGGCTCTACGGGCACGACGACACGTCCCTCCCCGCCCCTGCCGCCCGCCAACTCCAGAGGCTGCTTCGACGCTGCCTGCGCCGAGAGCCGCTCCAGTACGTGCTCGGAGAGGTGGACTTCTGCGGGCTGCGCCTGCGGGTGCGTCCAGGGGTGTTCATCCCGCGTCCGGAGACGGAGCTCCTGGTTGAGGAGGCGGTTCGGATTCTCCGGCAGCTTCCGGTCCCGAACCCGGCAGTGCTGGACCTGGGCACCGGTAGCGGTGCCATCGCGGTGGCGATTGCGGCGCACCATCCTGGTGCCCGGGTGCTCGGTGTGGATATCTCTGCGCGTGCCCTCCGTTGCGCCCGCTCCAACGCGCGCGCACTGGGCATTCGGCGCGTTCGGTTCCGCCCGTTGGATATCCTCCGGCAGCTTCCCCAGGGGCGCTTCCACATGGTGGTCTCGAATCCGCCGTACATCCCCGCTGCCCGCCTGCCGCAGTTGCAGCCCGAGGTGCGCGAGTACGAACCCGCCGAGGCGCTCACCGATTTCGCCGACGGCTTGAGCTTCTACCGCCGCTACGCGCACATTCTGCCGCAGGTGCTGCTGCCCGGTGGCGTGTTCCTCCTGGAGCTGGGCGATGGGCTCGCCTCCGCCGCTGTTGACATCCTGCGCTCCACCGGAGCTCGCCTCTCTGTACGGCGCGATTACGCCGGCACCGAGCGCATCCTCATCGGCTGGATGCCCGATTCCCCCCGCTGAGCTTTTGCTAATTTCGCGTGCTCTTCCAGGTTGCTCGACCGTGAGGAGTGAATGCACGCCTTTGCCTTTGGCTTCCCGCGCCTGGGCACCCGGCGCGAGTACAAAGCGCTGCTGGAGGGCTTCTGGAGCGGTCAACTCAGCCCAGCAGAGTTCTCCGAAGGGATTGCCCAGCTCAAGCTCCAGCGCGCCGCCGCCTACGCGGCAATGGACCTGATTCCCTGCAACGAGCTCTCGCTCTACGACCCCATGCTGGACACCGCCGTCATGGTGGGGGCAATTCCGGAGCGCTTCGGAGCATACACCGGACTGGAGACCTACTTCGCCATGGCGCGGGGCAAAGCCGCACTGGAGCTGACGAAGTGGTTCAACACGAACTACCACTACCTGGTGCCGGAGCTGCAGCAGCCCGAGTTCCATCTGCTGCAGAACTTCCCGCTGGAGGACCTGCGCTTCCACCGCTCCCAGGGCATCGAAGCGGTGCCGACCCTGATCGGTCCGTACACCTTCCTGCGCCTCTCCAAGCGCGTCCGCGGTGGGGGAGCGCCCCCAAGCCCGCTGACGACCGAGGAGCTTGCCCTCTTCGGTGAGGCGCTCTGCTCCGTCTACGCCCGCATTGTGCACGAGCTGTCGCAGGAGAACCCCTCCTGCATCGTACTCCACGAGCCCGCTCTGGCATTGGACGTGCCGGAAGCCCACTGGGAGCTTGTGCACGCCTGGTACGCGCAGCTTGCCGCCCAGGGCGCCCCTCTGTGGGTGCTGTGCTACTACGACAGCGTTGCCGATTACCGCCGCTACGTGGAGCTTCCCGTTGCCGGACTTGGGCTGGACTTGGTCTCGAACGAGGAGAACCGGCGCTGGCTTGCGCAGCACGGCTTCCCGCCGGAGAAGGTCTTGCTTGCCGGTGTGGTCAACGGACGCCAGGTCTGGGCAACGGACCTGGAGGCGATGTGCAATGAGCTTGAGCCGCTTGCGGCGAACCTCCCCAAGCTTGTGGTGGCACCGTCGTGTCCGCTGTACCATCTGCCCGTCACCGTGGCGCACGAACAGCGCCTTCCGCTGGAGTTACGGCAGCGCCTGGCATTTGCTCAAGAGCGAATCGAAGAGCTGCGCCTCCTGCGCGATGCTCTCTCGGGCGATCCGCACGCCCGAACACAGTGCCGCGAACGCTCCCGACTCCTGGCGCACCCCTTCGCCCGCAATGAAGCTGTGCGCGAGCGCCTGCGTGCGCTCACCCCAAGAGACTTCCAGCGCGAACCCGATGTTGCAACGCGGGCACAACTGCAGCGCGAACGTCTCCGGCTGCCGCTCCTGCCCACCACCACCATCGGCTCCTTCCCGCAGACGGCAGAGCTTCGCCGCCTGCGTGCGGCATACCGCCGCGGCGAATGCTCGGAGGAGGAGTACCGCGCCGCTATCCAGGAGCGCATCCGCCACGCCATTGCGCTCCAAGAGGAGCTGGGGCTGGATGTGCTCGTGCACGGGGAGTTCGAGCGCAGCGACATGGTCGAGTACTTCGCCGAACGGCTCGAGGGGATCGCCATCACCGATCACGGCTGGGTGCTCTCGTACGGCTCGCGCGTGTACCGACCGCCGATCATCTACGGCGATGTCTCCCGCCCGGCGGCGATGACCCTTGCCGAGATCACCTTCGCGCAGTCCCTGACACGCAAGCCCGTCAAAGGCATGCTCACCGGTCCGGTGACCCTGCTGCTGTGGAGCTACTGGCGGCAGGACATCCCCGCAGAGGAGCTCGCCTACGAGCTGGCGCTGTGCATCGCCGATGAGGTGCGCGACTTGGAGAACGCCGGCATTGGCGTCATCCAGATTGACGAACCCGCCTTCCGCGAAGGCGCTCCGCTCAAGCGGCACAAGTGGGGCGAGTACTTCCGCTGGGCGGTGCGCGCCTTCCGGCTGGCAACGGCGCATGCCCGACCGCAGACGCAAATCCACACGCACATGTGCTACTCCGAGTTCAACGACATCATCGAGCACATCGCTGCGATGGACTTCGATGTCATCTCCATTGAGGGCTCGCGCAGCAAGGGCGAAATCGTGGAAAGCGTTGCCACGCTGGCGGCACAGCAGCGCCAGATCGGCGTCGGCGTCTACGATGTCCATTCGCCGGCAATTCCGACGGTGGAGGAGATCCAGAGCATCCTGCGGCGCATCCTGAGCGTCCTGCCGCCGGAAGCAGTCTGGGTGAATCCCGATTGCGGGCTCAAAACCCGCCGCTGGGAGGAGGTCATCCCGGCACTGCGGAATATGGTGACAGCAGCACGCGAGCTCGCCCGCACGATGGTGCCCACTCCTGCCAGGTAGGTTCCACTGTGGCCTCTGCCGATGCAACTGCAACAGGCAACAGTCCTGGTTCTGGGCGGATGGGGATTGGTCGGCTCGGCGCTCTGCCGCCGCCTTCTGCGGGAAGCCCCACGCCGCCTTGTACTGACCTCCCTTCGCCAGAGCGAAGCCGAACAGGCATGCGCCGAGCTGCGTGCCCTCTTCCCCGATAGCCCCACCCAGATCGAAGCGCGCTGGGGCGATATCTTCGTCCGCCAGCAGTGGAAGGATATCCCCAGAGCTCAGCTCCTGGCACAGCCGCAGACGCGTGCACAGTTGATCGAGGACATCCTGGGCGAACTTGACGCAGAGCGGCTGCACAGTTCGGCACTCTACCAGCTCCTGCAGGAGGTTCGCCCCGATGTCGTGCTCGATTGCATCAACACCGCCACCGCCATCGCCTACCAGGACATCTACAGCACCGCTCAATCCGCCTGGGAGGCGCATCGGCGGACGGGCGCGGTTCCGGAGGAGACCTTCGAGCGCCTGCTGAGCAGCCTCTACATCCCGCAGCTCATTCGCCATGTGCAGATCCTCTACCACGGGCTTGTGGATGCTGGCACGCGGCTGTACCTGAAGATCGGCACCACCGGAACCGGCGGCATGGGGCTGAACATCCCCTACACCCACAGCGAAGAGCGTCCCTCGCGTGTTCTGCTGGCGAAATCCGCCGTTGCCGGCGCTCACTCGCTGCTGCTGTTCCTGATGGGGCGCACGCCCGGGGCACCCATCATCAAGGAGCTCAAGCCCGCTGCCATCATCGGCTGGAAGCGCATTGCCTACGACACCGTGCTCTTCCGCGGACAACCCCTGGAGCGGGTCGATCTGCCCCCAAGCGATGCCCTGGAGCTGGGCAGCACCTTCCCCGCCGAGCCGCCGCCCACGCTGCGCTCCCTGGGGGAAGCACTCCGCTCGGTCTTCATTGACACCGGCGAAAATGGGCTCTTCTCGCGTGCCGAATTCGAGACCGTCACCGCCCTGGGGCAGATGGAGCTCATCACCCCGGAGGAGATTGCCGAGGCAGCCGTCTACGAGGTCCTCGGCGGCAACACCGGCTACGACATCGTTGCCGCCCTGGATGCCGCTGTGATGGGACCGACCTACCGCGGCGGAGCGCTCCGCAGCGTAGCAGTGGAGCTCCTGCGCCAATTGGAGCAGCGGCACGCTACGGAGGGGATCGCCTTCGAAATGCTCGGTCCACCGCGCCTGACCAAACTGCTCTACGAAGCCCATCTGCTCAAGCGCTGCTACGGTCGCGCCGATGCCGCCCTGAAGCCCTCTGCCGAGGAGCTCTCCGCGCGCCTTCTGGAGCTGCTGCAGCAGGATGCCGCGCTGCGCTCGCAGATCCTGAGCATTGGGCTGGTCATCCTGCTACCGGATGGGCGCCATTACCTCCGCGGCAAAACCGTTCGGGTGCCTGCAGCGCGGGAGGCTCTGCCCTGCTCCGCCGAGCAGGTGGAGCGCTGGTGCGAGGCTGGCTGGATCGATTTGCGCCCCAGCAACATGGAGCGCTGGCAGCAGCGCCTGCGCCGTATGCTCTCCGATGCCACCGCCGCCCACGATACCAGCTCCGCCAGCGGTGAGCATCTGCTGCAGTGGACCCGGCTGCCCGAACTGGACGAGGCAAGCTTGGCAGTGTGGATCCTCGTTCACGAAGAGCACGGCTTCCGCTGGAAGCGCTGATGGTGCAGCCCGTGCGCGTGGCGATCTTCGCCTCCGGGCGTGGCTCGAACGCCGACGCGCTCATCCGCTTCTCCCAGCGTCCGGAAGCCCTCTACCGCGTCGTGCTCATTGTGAGCAACAACTCCACCGCCGGCGTCCGCCAGGTTGCCCAACAGCACGGCATCCCGTTTGTGCACCTGAGCAGCGTGACACATCCGGACCCGGAGGCGTACGTCGCTGCGCTGCGCACAATCCTTCAGCAGCATGCCGTAGAGCTGATTGCCTTGGCGGGCTATCTCAAGAAGGTTCCCGCTGCCATCGTGCAGGAGTACCGCGGGCGCATCCTCAACATCCATCCGGCGTTGCTGCCCAAGTTCGGTGGAGAGGGGATGTACGGCATCCACGTTCACGAAGCGGTTCTGCGGTCGGGCGAGCCCTACACCGGCGTGAGCGTTCACCTGGTCGAGGAGGAGTACGACACCGGTCCTGTACTGGCTCAGGTACGCATCCCCGTTGCTCCCGCCATCACCGCTGAGCAGCTGGCTGCACAGGTCTTGCCGTACGAGCACGAGCTCTATCCCCTGGTGCTCAACCAGTGCGCCCGCGTACTGCGCCGCTGCTGAACGGCGCAGTTGGGCAGACACGGCTACGCAGGCACAGGGCAGACACGGGGGTCCGCCCCTACCAGCGGATGATTCCAATCGTAGGGGCAACCCCCTGTGGTTGCCCCATTGGTGGGCGCCCCCGTGCATGGCATTTGCGGTTGGGCAGACACGGGGATCTGCCCCTACGGGCGGCGGTGCAACGCGATGGTACCCCGTAGGGGCAACCCCCTGTGGTTGCCCCATTGGTGGGCACCCCCGTGCATGGCATTTGCGGTTGGGCAGACACGGGGTCTGCCCCTACAGGCGACGGTTCAACGCGATGGTACCCCGTAGGGGCACCCCCTTGTGGTTGCCCCATTGGTGGGCGCCCCCGTGCATGGCATTTGCGGTTGGGCAGACACGGGGATCTGCCCCTACGGGCGGCGGGTGTGGGAACGGCACGGAGTCTCCTCCTGCGGCATGGCAGCCGCTGCCGCAGCTTGACGCTGCGCTTTGTGCTGAGTCGCTATTTTTACACCTCCCAATGCGTTGAACAGCCACAGAGCGGCAGAGATGAGGGTCTACGACGCCCGAGCAATCCGCAACATCGTGCTGCTGGGGCACGCCGGATGCGGCAAGACCAGCCTGGCGGAATCTCTCCTTTACCATGCTGGCGCCACGACCCGTAAGGGGAGCGTCGCCGAACGCAACACCATCTCGGACTACCACGAGCTCGAACACGAACGCGGTACCTCCGTCTTCACTTCGCTGCTCACCTTCGAGTGGAGCAGCTACAAGCTCAACATGCTCGATACCCCCGGCTACGACGACTTCATCGGGCAGGTGCTCCCGGCAATGCGGGTGACCGACCTCGGGCTCCTGCTGCTCAGCGCCCAAAGCGGCGTTGAGGTCGGGACCGAACTGCTCTGGCAATATGCCCAACGGCTGTCCTTGCCGCTGGCACTGGTCATTACCAAGCTGGATGCAGAGCAAGCCGACCCAGAACGCGTCCTCCAGCAAGCGCGCCAACGCCTGAGCTCCGATGTCGTGCTGGTCCAATACCCCATCGGCACTGCCAGCGGCTTCCGCGCTATCGTGGACCTGCTCACCATGCAGATGTACGGCGCGGACCAGCCAGGCAGCCCTGCTTCTCCGCAACCCATCCCACCCGAGGAGCAGGAGCGCGCCGCCTCGCTCCGCCGCCAGTTGATGGAGACGGTCGCCACCGTCGATGAGGAGCTCATGGAGGCGTATCTGAGCACCGAAGAGCTTTCGCCCGAACAACTCCAGAAAGCTCTGCGCACGGCACTGCTGCAGCGCCAATGCTTCCCCGTGCTCTGCGCCTCGGCTGTGCGCGATATCGGTATTTCCCCGCTCCTGCGCTTTGTGACCGAGATCCTGCCCTCTCCCCTGGAGCTTCCTCCGGCGCGGACCAGCACGGGCAAGCCGATCCCGTGCGATCCGAACGGACCCGCAATCGCCTTCGTCTACCGCGTGCTTTCGGAGCCGACCCTGGGCGATATGAGCTTCTTCCGGGTCTACTCGGGCACGCTGCGCGCCGGCATGGAGCTGGTCAATGCCCAAACCGGCGCGGTCGAGCGCCTTGCCCAGCTCTACACCGTGCTGGGCAAGAAGCGCACGGAGATCTCCCCGCTGAGCGCTGGCGATCTGGGCGCAACGGTGAAGCTGCGCAATACACACCCCAACAACACGCTCTGCGAGAAGGGCATTGAGCCTGTGGAGCTGCCTCCGATCGAGTTCCCGCCGCCGCGCGTCCGAGTTGCCGTCGTTCCGGTAAAGAAGGGCGATGAGGAGAAGATCGGCACAGCGCTCCACCAGCTCCAGGAGGAGGACCCCAGCTACCGTGTGGAGCACTCACAGGAGCTGCGTCAGATCATCCTGCACGGGCAGGGCGAACTACACCTTGCTGTTGCCCGCTGGCTCCTGCTGCACCGCTTCCGGGTGGAGGCAGAGTTCGCAGAACCGCGCATCCCGTATCGGGAGACCATCCAGAAGGCAGCCAAGGGCTACTACAAGCACAAGAAGCAGACCGGCGGTGCTGGACAGTACGCCGAGGTCCATCTCCTCATCGAACCCTACAGCGAGGGCATGCCCGATCCGCCCGGGCTGACCGTCCGAGCGCGCGAGGAATACGACCTCCCCTGGGGCGGGAAGCTGGTCTTCCTCAACTGCATCGTCGGCGGCGTGATTGACGCCCGCTTCATGCCCGCCATCCTCAAGGGCATCATGGAGAAGATGCAGGACGGTCCGCTGACGGGCTCCTACGTTCGGGATATCCGCGTGAGCGTCTTCGACGGCAAGATGCATCCGGTGGACTCCAACGAAGCCGCCTTCAAAATCGCCGGCATGATGGCGTTCAAGAACGCATTCCTGGAAGCCGACCCGAAGATCCTGGAGCCCATCTACGAGGTGGACATCACCGTGCCGGACGAGTACGTCGGCGCGGTCATGAGCGACCTGCCTTCGCGCCGGGCGCTCATCCTGGGCATCGAAAGCGATGGGCATTACCAGCACATCAAGGCGCGGATGCCACTGGCGGAGCTGGATCGCTACGCAACCGCTTTGCGTTCGCTCACGCAAGGGCGCGCCACATACACGCAGCGCTTTGTGGAGTATGTGCCTGTCCCGCCGCATCTGCAGCAGAAGCTCATCGAGGAGCACCGCGCCCAGGTTACCGAAGAGACCTCCTGAGCCGGTGTCCGCGTAATTTTGCAGCAGGAGAGCCGTTCCACAGTGCAGGGGATAGACTCGTGGCACTGCAGGTGTTGCTGTTCCTGCTCTTCGGCGCTGGCGCCATCGGTACGGCGCTGGCGGTCATCAGCCGCCGCAATCCGGTCGCTTCCGCCCTCTGGATGGTCGCCTACTTCCTCACCCTGGCGGGCATCTACCTGACGCTGCAGGCGCAGTTCATCGCGGTCATCCAGGTGCTCATCTACGCCGGCGCCATCATGGTGCTGATGGTCTTCGTGATCATGCTGCTCAACCTGGGCAACCCCGAACAACTGCGCGAGCGCTTCAACCCACGCGTTGTGCTGGCAACGGCTCTCGGGGCGCTGCTGGTGCTGCAGCTCCTGGTCTATTTTGTGAGCCGCCCGACGGGATTCCGTCAGCTCTCGCCGGAGGCTGCCCGCCTGGGCACGACCGAAGCAATCGGAAGCGTGCTCTTCACCGACTACCTCTTCCCCTTCGAAGCGGTCTCGCTCCTGCTCTTGAGTGCCGTCGTAGGAGCCGTGATCCTGGCAAAGCGCAAACTGGAGGGCTAACCCGATGCGCTGGACTCAGCAGCTACCGCTGGAAGCCTACCTGCTCCTTTCGGCAACGCTCTTCACTATCGGCGTTGTGGGGGTGCTCGTGCGCCGCAACGCCATCATCATCCTGATGTCGATCGAGATCATGCTCAACGCCGTCAACGTCGCGCTGGTGGCGTTTTCGGCATACTTGGGCACCATCGAAGGGCAGCTCCTGGTCTTCTTCGTCATGGCGGTTGCTGCTGCAGAGGCTGCCGTCGGGCTGGCAATTGTGCTGGCACTCTTCCGCACGCAGCAGACCGTCTATGTGGACGAGATCAACCTGATGAAGTGGTAGCCGCCGGCTGTGCTGCTGGAGTGGCATAGACTCCTTGAGCTCACCACCCCCACCGGGGGGAGCTACCGCAGCACCACATTGGCGGAGGCATCGCGCTTCTGTCTGTGGCTGGCGCGGCGCCATTACGAGAACTTCCCCGTTGCGTCGCTCCTGCTGCCGCGGCAACTCCGACCGCACGTTGCCCACCTGTACGCCTTCGCCCGCACCGCCGATGATATTGCCGATTTTCCCGGCATCGCCTCTCAGGCAAAGCTTGCCGCGCTCCACAGCCTGGAGGAGCTGCTGCTGCGGGCAGCAGCGGGGGACGCCGGCGTCGGCAATCCACTCCAACGCGTCCTGGCGTATACGCTCACGACGACGAGTCTGCCCGTCACACTCCTCCAGCGCCTGCTGTGCGCCTTCCGCTCCGATGCGGAGTTCCGACCCTTTGCCACATGGGCGGAATTGGAAGCCTACTGCGACAACTCCGCCAACCCCATCGGGGAAGCGCTCCTGCGGCTGACCGGCGTGTGGTCGGAACCGCTCGCTGCACCATCGAATGCACTCTGCACCGGACTCCAGGTGCTGAACTTCCTGCAGGACCTCTCGGTTGACCTGCCGGCAGGACGGCTCTACATCCCGCTGGAGATGCTTGCCCGCCACGGGCTCCCTGCGGAGTTTGCCCTCTGGGGAAATTCTGCTAAATTGCGTGCGTGCCTTGCTGAGCTCAGCTCCCGTGTGGCTGAGCTGCTGCACACGGGAAGCGAACTGCTCTCGAAGGTCTCGCAGCGGCGGCTGCGGCTGTACATCGCTGCAACGCTTGCAATGGCACAGCAGATGGTTGCAAAGGTCGAACGGCTGGGTCCCCGTCTGCTGGTCAAGCGTCCCAAGCTGCACTATGGCGATGCTGCCCTCCTCTGGCGGTTTTGGTCCTATTGGCGGCGGTGATGGGGAGGTTCCGCCCATCCTGCTGGATTCCGCCCTTGCAGCGCCGCAGCAGAGCAGCTTCTTCCGGAGCTTCCTGCTGCTGCCACGCCCGCAGCGCTTAGGTCTCCAGACCGTCTACCGCTTCGCCAGTGCAGTGGACTCGCTTGTGGACGCCTTCCCTCCGGACACCGACGAGCAGCGCCAGCGCAAACGGCAGTGGCTTGCATGGTGGCGACACCAACTGGAGCGGATCTACGGCGGAGAGCCCTTCCATCCGGCGTTGATGCCGTTGGCGCGGGTCATCGAGTACTTCCACCTGCCCAAGCAGTACTTCCTGCTGCTGCTGGATGGATGCGAACGCGACCTCGTGCAGCGCCGCTACGCAACGTTCCAGGAGCTCAAGGACTACTGCTACTGCGTTGCCAGCAGCATCGGGCTGCTGTGCATCGAGATCTTCGGCTACAAGCACCCGGAAGCCCGCCAGTACGCCATCCATCTCGGCTATGCCCTCCAACTGACTAACATCCTGCGCGATGTCAAGGCGGATAAGGACCGCGGCTACATCTACCTGCCGCTGGAGGACCTGCAGCGCTTCAACTACAGCGAAGCAGACCTCATCGCCGAGCGCTACGACGAGCGCTTCATCGAGCTGATGCGCTTCCAAGCCCAGCGTGCCCGTAGCTACTACCACAGAGCGCGCGCATACCTGCATCCCGATGACCGTGCAACGCTCTTCGCTGCCGAAGCAATGGACCGCATCTACTATCGCCTGCTGGAGAAGATGGAGCTGGACGATTTCCAGGTCTTCCGCTACCGCTACCGCGTCTCCACCCTGCACAAGCTCTGGATTGTGCTCCACTCCTGGCTCTCCAGCTACGTGCTCATCCGCCGTCTGCGGAGCATGCTGTGAAGTTGTTCCATCGGAGCGGCTCCCGACCATGCCCTCGGTAGCTCGGCAGTTGTATCTGGTCGATGGCATGTCGCTGGTCTTCCGCGCCTACCACGCGCTCATGCGCACGGGGCTGCATGCCCCCACGGGGGAGCCCACCTTCGCCACCTTCGGCTTTGCGAACATGCTGCTGCTCCTGCTGCGGCAGCACCATCCCGAGCTGCTCGGAATCGCCTTCGATACCGCCGCCCCAACCTTCCGGCACGAACAGTACACCGCTTACAAAGCCACCCGGCAAGCACCACCGGAGGACCTGGCACCTCAGCTTGCGCACATCAAGCAGTTGCTCGATGCCCTGGGCATTGCCCGGATTGAGCTCCCTGGCTACGAAGCCGATGACCTCATCGCCACGCTGGCAAGCGCAGCCGCCCGCGCAGGCTTCCATGTCTACTGCGTCACCTCGGACAAGGACTTCTTCCAGCTCCTCTCCGAGCGCATCCACATCCTGCGTCCCGCCGGACGCGAAGGCACAGACTACGAGCTCTGGACTCCCGAACGACTGATGGCGGAATGGGGACTCCGCCCGGAGCAGGTGGTGGACTTCCTGGCGCTCGTGGGTGACCCGGTGGATAACGTCCCTGGTGTGCGCGGCATCGGCGAGAAGACCGCGGCACAACTGCTCCAACGCTTCGGCTCACTGGAGGAGCTCTACCAACGGCTGCACGAGGTGGAAAAGCCCGCACTCCGAGAGCGCCTGGAACAGCACCGCACCGAGGCATTCCTCTCCCGCGAACTGGTGCGGCTCCGCACCGATGCCCCAGTGGAATTCCACCCAGAGGACTTCGCCCGGCGCCCAGTACAGTTGGAGGAGCTCTCTACCCTGCTGGATTCCCTGGCGCTGCGGACCGTTCGGGAGCGTCTGACCGAGCTTATCCCCGAACTGCAGCACCGCCGGCGCGATTCCGCAGCCGTGCTCTCTTCGACCGAGCCCATCCTCATCAGCTCGCCGGCACAACTTGCGCAACTGTGCGCCGAACTGCGCTCGGCTCCCCGCTTGGGGATCGAACCGGAGCTCTCCGATGCCAACCCCTGGCGCGCCGAACTGCTCGGCATCGCGCTTGCCACCGAACCCGGTCGCACCTACTTCATCCCCATCTCTCCTGGGGGTGAGCTGCTCTCGCCCCAGCCCACCCTCTTTGCCGCCGGCGGGCACGGCGGAGGCTTTCCCGCCGAATGGGTCCTGCAGCAGCTCAAGCCGTTGCTGGAATCCCCAACGCTGCCAAAGTACGGACACAACCTCAAGCCCTTCGCCCTTCTGCTCAAGCGCTACGGTATCGAGCTGCAGCCCATCGGCTTCGATACGATGCTCGCCAGCTACGTGCTCAATCCCGATGAGCAGCACACCCTCCAGGCGCTTGCCCACAAGTGGCTCTCCGTGCAGCTGAGCTCCCCACCGGAGGGCGCGCCTGAGCGCGAAGGCAGTGCTTCACGGCTTGAGCTCATCCTCCGGTTGTGCGCTCGGCTCTCCCAGGAGCTGCACACGCAAGGACTCTGGCAACTTGCCGAGCAGCTCGAATTCCCCTTGGTCGAGGTGCTGGCGCAGATGGAGTACAACGGCATCGCCGTGGATGTGACAGTGCTGCGGGAGCTCGGCGAGCAATTCCGCGCACAACTGGAGCAGCTTCGCCAGCGCATCTATGCTGAAGCCGGCACAGAGTTCAACATTGACTCCCCCAAGCAGCTCAGCGAAGTCCTCTTTGAGAGGCTGCATCTGCCCGTGCTCAAAAAGACCAAGACCGGCTACAGCACAGATGTCTCGGTCCTCTCCGAGCTTGCCCCCAGCTATCCCATCGCGGGGCTCATCCTGGAGTATCGCCAATTGGGGAAGCTGCTGTCCACCTACATCGAAGCGCTGCCGGCGCTCATCAATCCGCGCACTGGGCGCATCCACACCACGTACAACCAAGCCGCCACCAGCACGGGGCGCCTCTCCTCGAGCAACCCCAACCTGCAGAACATTCCGGTTCGCGGAGAGCGAGGGCGCGAAATCCGCCGCGCCTTCATCGCCCAGTATCCCGATACCGTGCTCCTCTCCGCCGACTATTCGCAGATCGAGCTGCGCATCATGGCGTACATGAGCGGCGACCCTGGACTGGTGAACGCCTTCAAAGCCGGGCACGATATCCATGCCGCCACCGCCGCTGCCCTCTTCGGTGTTCTCGTCGAGCAGGTCACCCCGGAGATGCGCCGCGCGGCAAAGGTGGTCAACTTCGGCATCATGTACGGGTTGCAGCCCTACGGGCTTGCCCAGCGCCTGGGCATCCCCAAGAGTGAAGCCCACCGTATCATCGAGCAGTACTTCGAACGCTACCCCGGCATCCGGCGCTACATGGAGGAGACGCTCGAACGCGCCCGTCGGCTGGGCTACGTGGAGACCCTCTGCGGACGGCGCCGCTACTTTCCCACCATCACGAGCAAGAACCAGACCGTGCGCGCCGCAGCCGAGCGCGCTGCTATCAACGCCCCAATCCAGGGCTCGGCTGCCGATATGATGAAGCGGGCAATGATCGCCATCCACCGACGGCTCCGTTCGGAACGGCTCCGCACCATGATGCTCCTGCAGGTCCACGACGAGCTCCTCTTCGAGGTTCCCGAGCGCGAACTCGCCACCGTCGAAGAGCTGGTGCGCACGGAGATGCAGCAAGCCCTCTCCCTGGGCGAGGTCCCCGTCGTCGTGGAGATCGGCATCGGGCGGAACTGGGACGAGGCGCATTGACCGCTGCACCTGTCCGACCTCCAACAGTGGCAAGCGCTGCCCCGTGTGGCTGGGCGCCGCCATCCTCTCTGCCGCCCCTTCTGGAGCTTCCTGAGAAAGCCCAGAGAGGCTCCGGTTGCGCCGCGTTGGGAGGCGAAAATTTTTTAGTTTCGCGCCGGTCAATTGGCGTATTTACGCAGGAAATGCCGCATCAAACCGCAGAAGTGAAGGAAATCGACCGCAAAATCTGTGCACTTCTGCAGCGCAACGCTCGCCTCTCGCTCAGCGACATCGCAAAAGCCGTTGGTCTCTCCCTTGCTGCCGTGCGCGAGCACCTGCGCAAGCTGGAGCAGCAGGGCGTCATCGAGGGCTACTTCACCAAGCTCAACCCCAAAGCCTTCGGCTACGACATCACCGCGTTTGTGTTCGTGCTGGTCGAATCCAGCGTGCACTACGCCGAATTTATCGCCCGCTGCAAGCGGCGCGCGGAGATTCTGGAATGCCATGCCGTCACGGGTGAGCCCTCGCACCTGCTCAAGGTGCGGGTGCACGATACAGCTGCCCTGGAGCAGCTCCTCTCGGAGATCCAGCGCTGGCCCGGCGTCCGGCGCACGCTTACAAGCCTGGTGCTCTCCACTCATGTCGAGACCTTTGCCCTTCCGCTCCGATAGGCGTATGTTCCACATCCTCGGTTCCGTGCCATGCCAAGGCTCTTCTCACATGACTACGACGTGATTGCAGCGGCGAAGAACTGGCGTCTCAACGGCATCCCGTCCCATCCCTCCGTTCCCGTCGAAGAGGTCTTTGCGCAGAACGTCTTCACGCTCCAGGTCATGCAGGAGCGCCTCTCCAGACCGGTCTTCCGCTCGCTTCTGGCAACGATCCAGGAGGGCAAGCAGCTCGATCCCGCCATCGCCGATATCGTTGCCCTGGCGATGAAGGAATGGGCAATCGAGCGCGGCGCCACGCACTACGCTCACTGGTTCCAGCCACTGACCGGCAGCACAGCCGAAAAGCACGAAAGCTTCATCACCCCCAATGCCGGCGGCGGTGCCATTGCAGAGTTCTCCGGCAAGGACCTTATCCAAGGCGAGCCCGATGCCTCCTCCTTCCCCAGCGGCGGTCTGCGCGAGACCTTCGAAGCCCGAGGCTACACGGCATGGGACCCGACCTCGCCCGCCTTCATCATGGAGCATCCCAACGGGGCAACGCTGTGCATCCCAAGCGTCTTTGCCTCCTGGACCGGAGATGCGCTCGATTACAAGATCCCACTGCTGCGCTCCATCGAAGCCCTCAACCGCCAGGCGCTCCGGGTGCTCCGCCTCTTCGGAGACCAGCGTACCTCCAAAGTCTACGCCACTGCCGGCGCCGAGCAGGAGTACTTCCTCATTGACGAGGAGTTCTTCTTCCGGCGCCCGGACCTGGTCCTCTGCGGTCGAACCCTCTTCGGCGCCCGCCCACCGCGCGGACAGGAGCTGCAGGACCACTACTTCGGCTCAATTCCCGAGCGTGTGCTCAGCTTCATGAGCGACGTGGAGTACCAGCTCTACAAGATCGGCGTGCCGGTCAAGACGCGCCACAACGAGGTTGCCCCAGGGCAGTACGAGATCGCTCCGCTCTACGAGCACTGCAACGTCTCGGCTGACCACCAGCAGCTCATCATGCAGGTGCTGCGCAACACCGCGCGCAAATACGGCATGGTATGCCTGCTGCACGAGAAGCCCTTTGCCGGGCTCAACGGGAGCGGCAAACACACGAACTGGTCCCTGGCAACCGATACCGGCATCAACCTGCTCGACCCGGGCGATACCCCGCACGAGAACATGCTCTTCCTGTTCTTCTGCGCCGCCGTGGTCAAAGCCGTCGATGAGCACCAGGACCTGCTGCGCATCAGCATCGCATCCGCAGGCAACGATTACCGGCTCGGTGGGCACGAAGCCCCGCCGGCGGTCATCTCGGTCTTCCTCGGAGAGCAGTTGAGCGAGATCTTCGAGCAACTGGGCAAACAATCCGCACGGCTGCGCAAGCCACAGGGGCTGCTGGGACTGGGCATCCCCACCCTGCCACCGCTGCCACGGCACGGAGGCGACCGGAACCGCACCTCGCCCTTTGCATTCACGGGCAACAAGTTCGAGTTCCGCGCCGTTGGGGCTTCGCAGAACATCGCCTTCCCGCTGACCGTGCTCAACACGATCGTCGCCGCAGCAATCGATGACCTGGCGACCCAGCTGGAGGAGTGGCTCGAGCGTGGTGCGACCCTGGAGGAGGCTCTCCGGAACGTCCTCCGCATGGTCTACCAGCGCCACCGGCGCATCATCTTCAACGGGGACAACTACTCGCCCTCCTGGCACCAAGAGGCGGCGCAGCGCGGGTTGCTCAATCTCTCCAATGCCGTCGATGCTCTTGTGCTGCTGACGCAGCCGAAGAACCGCGAGCTCTTTGCCCGCCACGGTGTGCTCAACGAGCGCGAGCTGGAAGCCCGCCAGCAGGTCCTGCTGGAGCAGTACGCAAAGACGCTCACCATCGAAGCCGAAAGTGCGCAGTGGATTGCCGAGACGATGATCTTCCCGGCAGCGCTGTCCTACCTGCAGGAGCTGACGGCAACCGCCAGCAGCCTCTCCGCGCTGCAGATCGGCTGCCGCAGCATACCCGCCCGCGCCCGTGCTATCGCCGAGCAGCTCGACGAACTGGACACAGCGCTCCAGGAGCTGCACTCGGCACTGCGCGCCATCCCGATGGACTCTCCGCGCACGCGAGCCGAGTACGTTCGGGACTACGTCCTGCCGGCGCTGGAGCGGCTGCGCCCCATTGCGGACCATCTGGAACGCCTCGTTGCCGACGCATACTGGCCGCTTCCGAGCTACCGCGAGATGCTCTTCGTCAAATGAGCAGGGCACGGAGTCCCCTGCTGCCGCGTCTCTACGCTCGGACAGCACACCGAGCCCGATGCGGATTGTGCGGATTCGGCGCGAGGGTAACTCCTGCTCCATCCTCACGGACACAGGGGAGCTCCTGCGCTGCCCGCTCCCGATCGTTGCGGACTTCCGGCTCCGCAAAGGTGATGAGTTGAGCCCCGAACAGCTTGCCGAACTTGAGCGCGCCACACAGCGCTGGCATCTCCGAACGGCTGCGCTGCGCTTCCTGGCTCGCCGAGCGCACTCCCGGGCAGAGCTCCGCCGCAAACTCCTCCGGCGCGCTTCTGCACCGGCTGAGCTGGTGGAGGACGTGCTCAATGCACTGGAGCGCGAGGGCTACCTCGATGACGCTGCCTACGCCCGGGAATTTGCCCAGAGCCTGATACGCCGCAAAGCCGCATCCGCACTGCGACTGGAGCTGGAGCTGCGCCGCCGGGGAATCGAGCCAGCACTGGCGCAAAGCATCGCCGCAGAGCTTCTCCCCGAAGAGCTCGTCTACGAACAAGCCCGCCGCGCCGCCCAGCGGAAGCTCCGACTCCTTGCTGCCCAGCCCGCCGATAAGCAGCGCCGTGCGGTTGCAGGCTACCTGGCACGCCAGGGCTTTCCGGCTTCCCTCATCGGAAAACTGCTGCGAGAGCTCTTCCCCCATACCACACCGGATGCCGATGAGTGGTAAGCCCAGCCTCCCGATGCTTGCGTGCCTCCTGGGGCTTCTCCCTCCAATTGCCCTGGGGCAGCCCCCTCAAATTGGCTGCAAAGAGCGCCTGCCCGAACACATCAACAGCCATCCGCTCACCATCCTGCCGCTGCTCTCCCCGGACGGTCGGCGGCTCTACCTTGACCGCAAACACCATCCGGAGAACACCGGCGGCATCCGCGATCCCGATGAGATCTGGTACGCCGAGCGCCTCCCCGATGGCTCCTTCTCCGAGCTGAAGAACCTCGGTCCGCCGCTCAATACTCCGGGAAGCGACGTCCTGTGCGCCCTCTCGCCCGATGGCACCGAAGCGCTCGTCTTCGGCATCTACCGCCCCGATGGCACAAAGCAGACGGGCTTCTCCGTGAGCCGCTGGACCGACAGTGGCTGGAGCTTCCCCACGCCGTTGCGGATTCGCAACTTCTACAACCTCTCGCAGCACTACTACGCCACCTGGTCGCCCGACCGGCGCACACTCATCCTGGCGCTGCAACGGCTGGACTCCTACGGCGGGCTCGATCTCTACGCCTCCCACTTGGACACCCTCACCGGCACGTGGAGCGAACCGGAGAATCTCGGTCCCACCATCAACACCTCCGGCATGGAAGGCTCCCCATACTTGGCCCCCGATGGGGTGACGCTGTACTTCTTCTCGACCGGTCATCGGGGATTTGGCGGGATGGACCTCTTCATGAGCCGACGGCTGGATAGCACGTGGAAGCACTGGAGCCCGCCGGTCAATCTCGGACCCCAGGTCAACACCAGCGGAGATGAAGCCAGCATCAGCCTGACCGTGCGGGGGGATTCTGCCTACATTGCCTCGATTGACCCCATCACGCGCCAGGCGAGCATCTACGTTGTCTGCTTAGCCGATTCACTCCGACCGCTCCCACCGCCCCCTGCCGCCGCAAGCGTTCGCGAGCTCCAGCTCTACTTTGAGTTTGCCCGCTGGGAGCTGCCTCCACAGGAGCAGCAGCGCTTGCGGGAATTCCTCGCCCAGCTCCCGCTCCAACAGGTTCGGCGGATCCTCGTCGCCGGGCACACCGACGATGTGGGGTCGCACTCGTACAATCTGAAGCTCTCACAGCAGCGCGCCCAAACGGTGGCAGAGCTGCTTGTACGCTCCGGCATCGCCCGAGAGCGCCTTACCATTCACGCCTACGGCAAGGAGCGCCCCGCCGTTCCAGGAACAACACCGGAGGCACGCCGGCAGAACCGACGCGTGGAGGTACGCGTAGAGCTGCTCCCGGAGGCTTCACAGCTCAACTGAGGCACTGGAGCTGACGAGCACCCCATCGCGTAGCTCGACAAGCAAGGCAACAGGGGCAAGCGCTTGGATCACCTCCTGTGCATGGGTGGCAACGATCACGGTCGTTCCGGCTGCATGCACGCGCTGCAGGAACTGCACGACCATCCACGCCGAGTTCGGCTCCAGGTTCCCTGTCACCTCGTCTGCCAGCAGCAGCTCCGGAGAATGCGCCACAGCGCGCGCCAGCGCCACCAACTGCGCCTCTCCACCGGAGAGCTGCTGGGGAAGGCGATGCCGGAGGTAGCTGATGCCCAACTCGGAGAACAGCTCCAGTGTCCTCCGATGTGCCTCCTGCCGAGGCATGCCGCGGAGCAGCAGTGGCAGCAGCACATTGCTGTAAGCATCCTCCGAGGGCACAAGGCGGCAGTCCTGGAAGACAATCCCCATGCGGCGGCGTAACCGCAGCACCTCACGGTATGGCAGCGCCGAGAGTTCGACTCCATCCACCCAGACCTTGCCCCGCGTTGCCCGAATCTCCCGGTACAGCAGCCGCAGCACAGTGGTCTTCCCCGCACCGGTCGGACCCGTCAGCAGCAGCATCCCACCGCGCGGGAGCGTGAAGCTGACGTCGTTCAGCGCGGGTATCTGCTCGTAGAACACGCTCACGCCCTGCAGCTCAACCTGCATCCGCACCTGCTCGGGTAATACGCACATTCGGATGCGGCGGAGGTGGCTCCAGGTCGGCTCGCTCGTACGCCTGGCGCAGCAGCGCTTGAATCCGCTCGTGCGGCAGGATGACCTGGAGCTGCTCCCCCTGTGCGATGCGCTGCCCGGCGGCAAAGGCTTCCCACCGGCACCACACGCGGTTGCCCTCCATCCGCTCCACAACAGCACGGACAAGCAGTTCGCTCCCTACCGGCGCCATGGCAATGTGCTCCAGGTGCAGTGCCGCCCCGATGGCATTCTCGCCCTCTTCGAAGAAGGGCTCGATTGCCCGCCGCGCCGCTACCTCAGCGTAGTAGGCGATCCAGAAGGTCGAACACACCGGATGCACCACCACGCCATCCAGAGCTGCCACCATCTGCGGAGTCACCCGCACGCGCACTTCGGCAGTATGTCCGAGCACCTCCGCCCTCATCTCCTGCTGCAGCCGCTACGATGCATCGCGCGCTTTCGCCAAGGCAATTCTGGAGGGCAGCGTTCGGAGGAGCTCGGCAAGGAATGCCACGCTGGAGCGCAGCTCCTCCAGTGTACCGCTGTTGTCCAGCACAAAATCCGCTTGCTGCCGCTTCTGCTGCACTGGCAATTGGGCAGCCATACGAGCACGGAGCTGCTGCCAGCTCCAGCCGCGTTCGGCAAGGCGCCTGCGGCGCTCGGCAAGCGGCGCATCCACCAGCACAACATAATCGAACGCCTCCTCCAGCCCAACCTCGTACAGCAGCGGGATCTCAACCACAATCAGGCGCTCCCCACTCCGGACCAACTCCTCAATGCCGTCACTCAGGCGCTGCAGCACCTTCGGATGCAGCAGCTCCTCCACAAACTCCCGGTTCTGCCGATGGCGCACCGTCGGACCGAAGATGCGCTCCGCCAAGAGCTCGGTCCGCACCCTGTCGTTGGAGTCGAACAGCTCTGCGCCGAAGCGCTCTCGGAGCTGCCGCCGGACCTCCGGGTCGGTTGCAAGCAGCTCGTGCACGATGGCGTCCGCCTGCAGCACTGGAATGCCCTGCTGGCGGAGTAGCTCCGCAGCGGTGCTCTTACCGCTGCCTGGGGGTCCGGTCAGGGCAACGAGTACGACCTCCTCGCTCATCCCAGGCGCGCCACCTGTTCGAGGGCACGCGGAAGCGCCTCCTCGTAGTGCTGCCGTAGCTGCGCCACGGAGGTCTCCAGCACACCGGCGATGGTGAAGCGGCGCGCAACTACCCGTCCGATTTCGGCACACGGCAATCCCAAATCGCGGCAGAGCGCCTGCAGCTCCGGCAACTGCTCCGGTGCGCAACTGACGACCACCCGACTCTGCGCTTCGCCGAAGAGCACGGCAGCCGTAGGCTCCCACGGGAGCGCGATATCGAGCCCCAGTTCGCCGCGGGAGGCTATCGCCTTCTCTGCCAGGCAGATTGCCAGCCCGCCCTCGGCGCAGTCGTGTGCGGAATGGATCCAGCGCCGGCGTGCTGCCTCCAACAGGAAGCGCTGCAGCGCGCGCTCCTCCGCCAGCTCCAGCGTTGGGGCATCGCCAGCGACCATTCCGTGCACCACCCACAGGTACTCCGAGCCTCCCAGCTCCGCCCGCTGCGGACCGACCAGGAGGAGAAGGTCGCCCTCCTGACGCACGCCCATGCCGACAGCACAGGTAACATCCTCCAGGAATCCCAGCATCCCGATGACCGGCGTTGGGTAGATCGCCGCCGTCGGGGATTCGTTGTAGAAGCTCACGTTCCCGCCGGTCACGGGCAGCCCCAGTGCTCGGCAGGCATCGCCCATGCCGTACACCGCTTCGCGGAACTGCCAGAAGATCTCCGGGTCGTATGGGTCGCCAAAGTTCAAGCAATTTGTCACCGCTACCGGTTCAGCCCCCACGCAGGCGACATTGCGGGCGGCTTCGGCAACCGCGATCATCGCCCCGCGGTACGGATTGAGATAGACGTAGCGGCTATTGCCATCAACGCTGAGAGCAATGCCGCGCCAGGGAAGCTCCTTGAGGCGCAGGACCGCTGCATCGGCGCAGCCGGGCAGCAGTACCGTATTGGTCTGCACCTGGTGGTCGTACTGCTCGTACACCCAGCGCTTGCTGGCGATATTGGGAGCGCCGAGCAGCTTCCAGAACGCCTCCTCTGGGGCAAGCGGTTCGGGAAGCTCCTCTGGCACAATGGCGCGGAGCTGCTCGATATAGGCGGGCTGTTGCGCTTGGCGCTCGTAGACCGGTGCTCCCTCACCGGCGACCAAGGTCCACGGTGGAAGCTCCGCCACCAGCTTCCCATGCCGGTAGTAGCGCAGCACGGCTTCGTCGGTGATCTCCCCAATGCGGCTGATGAGCACCCCCCATTTCCGGCAGATCGCCTCTGCTTGGGGTTCCATCCCGCGCGGGACGATGACGAGCATGCGCTCCTGCGACTCCGAGAGCAGGATCTCGTAAGCGCTCATATCGGGGAAGCGCAGCGGAACCGCATCCAGGTCAATCCGCATGCCCACCCGCCCACGGGCGCTCATCTCCGCGGTTGAGCAGCAAATTCCCGCAGCCCCCATGTCCTGCATTCCGGCGATGACGCCGGCGTGGATCATCTCCTGGAGCGCCTCCCAGAGCAGCTTCTCGGCGAAGGGATCGCCCACCTGCACGGTGGGACGCATCTCTGTGCCGTCCTCCCCGAAGGTGCGCGATGCCAAGAGCGATGCCCCGTGTATGCCATCGCGCCCAGTGCGGCTGCCCACGAGCATCACCGAGTTCCCAACACCCCGCGCCACAGCCGGCACGATCCGGTCCGTGCGCACAATCCCCACCGCCAAGGCGTTCACGAGCGGATTGTCCGTGTAGCAGGGCATGAAGTAGACCTCTCCGCCCACCGTTGGCACCCCGAAGGCGTTGCCGTAGTCGCCGATGCCACGGACGACCTCCCGCACAAGGTAGCGCACGCGTGGATGCCGCAGATCGCCGAAGCGCAGGGAGTTGAGCACAGCAATCGGACGGGCGCCTGTGGCGAAGATGTCGCGCAGAATCCCTCCAACGCCGGTTGCAGCACCCTGGTAGGGCTCGACGGCTGAGGGGTGGTTGTGGCTTTCGATCTTGAAGGCGATCGCATAGCCATCGCCGAGCTCGACCAGACCCGCATTCTCGTTGCCGGTGAGGACCCGGGCGCCGGTGCGCGGGAGCGTTCGCAGCAGCAGCAGCGAATTCTTGTAGCTGCAGTGCTCGCTCCACATGACCGCGAACATGCCCAGCTCCGTTGCGTTCGGCTCGCGTCCCAGAAGCTGGCACGCGCGCCCGTACTCCTCTTCGGTCAAGCCCAGCTCCAGCGCCATCTGAAGCATCGGAGCGCTCTCGGTGTGCATTAGCGTCCCACCAGCAGTGCGACAATGTGCAACAGCAGCCATGCCCCTGCCACGATCCCCAGCACCACACCGGCTGCTCCACCCAGCAGGGTGAGCCAGAACGCCAGGCGGCTCTGCTGCTTGAAGCGGCGGAACATGTACCCACGCCAATTACAGTGGTGGCAGCGGTAGAGCACCAGCGTCGGGCTGAAGAGCTTCATCCAGCGCTCAAAGACATTGCGGGCGTGCGAGCGGTACATTCGCCCAACGGTCTTACAGCGCGGGCACCGGCGCAGCGTCGGGCTGGGGCGCGGGCGCTGAAACGTCATCGGTGCAACATCGAACGAGCACACGCTGCAAAATTAGCCCTCCACCGAGGCTTTCACGTTCGGTGGTCCCCGCGCCTCTGCAGCGCCTGGCGCAGCTTCTCCACGGCATACTCCAGCTCGCCAGCGGTGGTGTACCAGTGCGGGGAGAAGCGCAACCACCCCATGCGCAAGGAGCACCGCACGCCAGAGCGCTGCAGGAGGTGGAAGACGGGCTCGGCGCTCTCCCCATCGGGCAACGAGATGCTGACAATCCCGGCGCGACGCTCCGGAGGTTCTGGAGTCTGCACCCGAACGGGCAAGGATAGCAGGAGCTCCCGTAGATAGCCGCTCAGCGCGACCACACGCGCCTCGGCGCGCTCGACCCCGTAGCGGTGCAACAGCTCCAGCGCCGCACACAATCCCACAATTCCGGCAACGTTGAGCGAGCCCCCTTCGAAGCGACGCGCCGAAGACACCAGCGGCTGCTCATAGTCGAAGAAGTTCCAAGGGTCCTCGGCTGCCAGCCATCCCAGGAGTGCCGGCTGCAGCTCCTCCTGCAGCGGCGGGGCAAGGTAGAGGAAGCCCGTCCCGTGGGGTGCCAGGAGCCATTTGGCGCCTCCGCAGGCGAGCGCCGAAATCCTACACCGCTGCACATCCACCCGAACCGCCCCCACGGCTTGGATTCCATCCACGACCAGCCAGATGCCGCGCTGTGCACAGAGCTCCCCGAGCTCCTCCAGCGCAATCCGGTCGCCCGAAAGGAACTGCACCGCACTGACCGTCACCAGGCGCGTTCGCGAATCAATGGCTGCCACGAGCTGCTCCAGCTCCAGCAGCCCCTCCGGCATCGGCACCAGGCGAAGCTCCACACCGAATCGGCGCAGCGCACGCCAGGGATAGACATTCGCCGGGAACTCCCGCGCTCCCACGACGATGACGTCACCGTGCCTCCAGCTCAAGCCCATCGCAACCGTTGCCAGCGCGGTCGTCGTATTGGGCATGAGCGCAATCGTCCCCGGTGACGGAGCATTGAGCAGCGCTGCGATGAGCCAGCGCGCGCGCTCTACAGCTTCCAGCTCTTCGGAGAGATCCGTCTGCCCGTGCAGACGCCGCCGCAGATGCCGCTCCATCGCCTGCACAACGGGGAGCGGCAGCGGACCGGCACCGGCGTGGTCCAGATACACAATCCCATCGGCACAATGCGGGAAGAGGCTGCGGAAGGGCTCGGTCTCCTGCTCGTACGGAAGCACCGTTACGGTTGCCATTGCAGCAGGGTCGTTGCTACACATTCGCCATCGAGCCACAGCCGTAGTTGATACACCCCGGCTGCCCAGTGGGCACGGTGCAGCGGGAGCCGATACCGCCCCTGCTGTCCGAAGCTTGTGTACAGTAGAGTTCGGCGCCCGAGGATATCCACCACCTCCAGCGCGACCTGCCCACCGCGTGGCAGCGTGTACTCCACCGTGCCCTCGTGCACAACCGGCTGCGGAAGGACCCGCAGGAGCGCACCCGAGCCCTCGACTGGCTCCCGCACCGAGACCGGCGCCACAGAGACTTGGCAGAGCACATCCTCCTCGTTGAGCCCGATGCTATCGGGGAAGAAGGGGAGCGTCAGCTCCACCCACTGCTCACGCTCCTGGGTGATGACACGGTAGTCGAAACGCTCGCCCGACCGCCCGAAGAAGCGCAGCACAAAAGGCATGACGAAGACCTGCGGCACTGCTGTTCCCTCCTGCCGCTGGCGCAGGAGGCAGCGCACAAGGTAGGCATTGCCGTCCAGCGCGGAGACCGAGGGCACGATCTCCAGAATCGGATGCCCGGCGCTGTAGACCCACTGGTCGAAGAAGGTTCGCCATGGCACCGGTGGCGCAGGCACATCGCGTGCCAGGGACTCCAGCAGGTCCTCCGTCTCCGCCGAGCCGTAGCGATGGCGCTCCATGTAGTTCCGCAGCGCTGGGAAGAAGAGGCTATCCCCCAGCAGCCGGCGCAGCATGTGGTACACCCACGCTGCCTTGGCGTACGTGGTGGGGTAGTAGAAGAGCTGGCTCATCGGCGGCGCATAGAGCGGGAGCTCCATCACGCCCGGCATGCCCTCCAGGTAGGAATCCCGGAAGCGGCGCATCCGCTGGAGGTATGCCGATTCGCCCTGCGCCCACTCCAGCCAGAGCGCCTCGGACCAGCTTGCCCCGCCTTCGTTGAGCCAGATATCGTTCCAGGTGGCGCAGCTGACCAGATCCCCCAGCCACTGGTGCGCCAGCTCATGGGCAATCCCCAACTCAGCAAAGCCGCGCAGCCAGGAGCGGTTGATTGTGGTCATCGTCTGGTGCTCCATGCCGCCGTAGGCGAAGGGCTGCACGGCAGCCATGCCGTACTTGACAAAGGGGTAGCGCCCGAAGTAGGTCTCGTACGCCTGCATCATTCGGGGCACTGAGCGGAAGGCGTATCGGGCATTGTAGCGAGTACCGCTGGAATCGGAGCTCTCCACATCCGGAGCCCAGACGTAGTACCACAGCGGCACACGGCTCCCATCGGGGCGCTCGTAGTACTCCACCCAATGGGCATAGCGCGATGCCGTCACCGACATCAGGTAGGTCGGAATCGGCACTGTGTCGCGCCAGACGTACTCCCAGACTCCCCCTGGATGCTGGCGCCGCTCCTCCAGCCAGCCGTTGGAGGCAACCTCGAAGCCCTCTGGAACAAGGACGCGGATCTCCGCCTGCGCCTTATCGTACGGGGCATCGTTGCAGGGCATCCAGTAGCGGGCATCCTCCGGTTCGCTCATCGTGTAGGCAATCCGCTCCTCAACAACGACAGAGTCGCCCGCGGGTCCACGCCCAACATAGTAGCCCTTCGGGTAGAGGTACAGCCCAACGTTGCGCGAAGTCCTGGAGGTGTAGGCGATGCGCAGCGTCAGCGTATCTGCAGGGCTGGGGACCGACGGGAGCGGGATAGTGAGCGCATCCCCGGCCGGTTGCGGCGGCGGCACAATCGGAATGCCGTTGACAGTGACAGTATCAATTGTCATCGCCGCTGCATCCAGCACAATCGCTTGGACGTTCGCGCTGTCGATCCGCACGACGATGGTGTTGACCCCGCGGAAGACCCGGTCGGCAGGAGAAGTCCCCGTGCGGGTGAGCAGCTCTACCCAATTCAGCTGCAACCGGTAGGCAAGCACATCGTAGGGGCGCCGGCGAATCGCCGAGGGGCGTCGCTCAAGCGTGCGCGAGCACCCTTGCGTCCAGTACACGCCAGCAGCGGGCTCCGGCAACAGGGTGCGCGGAAGCTCCCCAGAGATGAGCTGCGCTTCCGCCACCACACAGCCTCCCAGAAGCATCGCTAAAACCCATCGCCTCATGGCTCTATGGCAGGCTTGTGAGACATTGCGCTCTGCGCTGCGCACCAGTCTTCGACAACACGGCGGTCGGAGAAGGGCTGCAGTACATCGCCGATGATCTGCACCGTCTCGTGCCCCTTGCCGGCGATGACGACGATATCACCTGCCCGGGCTGCAGAGAGGGCATGTTCGATTGCCCGCGCGCGGTCCGGGATCAGCTCCACCCGCTGCCGCTCCGAATGGGGAATGCCGTGGAGGATCTCCTGCAGGATTGCCTGTGGGTCCTCCCAGCGCGGATTGTCGTTGGTCAGCACTACAGCATCGGCGTAGCGCACAGCAATTGCGCCCATGCGTGGTCGCTTCTCTCGGTCCCGATTCCCACCGCAGCCAAACACGCACACAAGCCGCCCGTTCGGGGGAAGCAGCCGGCGCATCTCGGAGAGCACCCGCTCCAGCGCGTCCGGCGTGTGAGCGTAGTCAATGAGCGCCGTTGCCCCGTTGGGGAGCTGGAGCGTCTCCATCCGCCCCGGTGGCATCGGAGCGGTCCGCAGTGCCGTCTGCAGCAGCTCGGGCGGAGTTCCCATTGCCCAGGCAATTGCGGCGGCAACCGCTGCGTTCGCGACGTTGAATGCCCCCAGCAGAGGCGCCTGGAAGTCCACCCAGCGGTCAACCCCGGGGAAGCGCATCCTCCACATGCTCCCGTGGGGTCCGAGCGACTCCACAACGAACCGCACATGTGCTTGCTCGGACTGCCCCACCCGAAGGACCTGACAGCGGGCAGCGCACTGCATCCACTCATCCCATGGTGGGCACTCAGCGATCACGGCAACGGCATCGGCGGGCAGGAGCGCGAAGAGGCGCTGCTTTGCCCGCGCGTAGGCTTCCATGCTGCCGTGGTAGTCCAGATGCTCGTGCGAAAGATTGGTAAAGGCGGCGGCGCGGAAGCGGACGCCATCCACGCGATACTGGTCGAGCGCGTGGGAGCTCACCTCCATGGCCACCGCCTGGAGCCCTCGGCACCACATCTCGTGCAGGAACCGGGCAAGCTCCGGCGCGGTCGGTGTCGTGTGCGCGGTGGGAAGCCGCTCGGCTCCGATATAGGCGCCCGTTGTGCCGATGAGCCCTGTGGGGATGCCCGCTGCCTCCAGGAGATGGCGCACCAGGAAGGTCACCGTGGTCTTGCCGTTGGTTCCGGTGACACCGATGACCTGCAGCCGTTGTGAGGGCTCGCCGTAGAAGCGCTGCGCAAGCTGTGCCAGCACCTGGCGAGGTTCCTCAACGCGCACAACCGCACACGGAGGGAGCTCATCGGGCAGGTCGCGGCAGAGGAGGGCAACCGCGCCATTGCGCACAGCATCGGCAATGAAGTGATGTCCATCGGTGGAGCGCCCCGGCAGCGCCGCAAAGAGCGCTCCAGGCGTGCAGCGGCGCGAGTCCTCACAGATTGCTGCAATGCGCTCTTCGCCCGTGCCGGCGACGAGGTCGTGCGGGATGCCCTGGAGCAGTTGTTTCAGGGGGATTGGCTCCATGGAGCGCCCTACCAGGGCTCCTCTTCCTCAGGGGTGGATTCCTCGCCGGTGGAGGATTTCGGCGTCAGTGCCGTCTGCGGAAGTTGGAGTAGCTCGGCGATCCGCGCAAGCAGTTGCCGCTCCAGCACCCCGTTGGATGTCCAGAAGTGCACGCGGTTGGTGATGTAGCCCTCCATGCCGCTGAGCTCCGCTGTCAAGCGCAGCTCCACTCCGGCGGTATCCAACTCCCGTAGGCGCACGGTGTACTGCACTCGTCCGTTCATCCAGCGTGCCCCGCGGATGCGCGGAATCTGCACGCTATAGCGCTCCATCACCGCACGCGTGGAATCCTCCCCCTGCACGAGCACGCAGAACTCCGAGCGCAGCATCCCCGAAAGCGTCCCGGCGGTATCCTCCAGGTACCGGTCGTACTCCAACTGGCATCCCCGTTCGGTGAGCGCCTGCTTGACGGCGCGCCACACTTCGGGGAAGCGCTTCGGGATTACAAGCTGGAACTCCTGCGGCTGCGCCCACAGCGGCACGGTCACGCACCACAGCAGAAGACAACGCTGCCACATCTGATTCCCCGCCGCCATCACACCGATGCCGGTGCACGTAGACGAACGGCAACCACTTTTGAGACACCCTCCGGCTGCGTTGTGACGCCGTAGAGCGCATCCACCGCCTCCATCGTGCGCCGGTTGTGCGTGATGAGCACAAACTGCGTAGACTCCTCAAAGCTGCGCAGCATCCGCATGAAGCGCTCGATGTTGGCATCATCGAGCGGTGCGTCAAGCTCGTCCAGGATGCAGAAGGGGCTGGGCTTGACCAGGTAGAGCGCAAACAGGAAGGCGATTGCCACGAGCGTCTTCTCGCCCCCGGAGAGCTGCTCGATGCTCTGCGGTCGTTTGCCGCGCGGCTTGGCAACAATCTCAATGTCCGCCTCCAACACCTGCTCGCCCGTGAGGCGGATGTCCGCCTCGTCCCCATCCTCGAAGAGCAGACGGAAGAGGCGCTGGAAATTCCGGCGCACCTGCTCGAAGGTCTGCCGGAAGCGCTCAACGGCTGCCTGCTGCGCTTGTTCGATCGCCTGCAGCAGCGAACGCTCGGCTTCCCGCAGGTCCTGCCATTGGGATTCCAGAAACTGCAGCCGCTGCGAATGTTCCTCGAACTCCTCCAGCGCGCGGAAGTTGACCGTCCCCAGAGATGCCAACCGGCGCGAGTAGGTGCGAATCCGCTGCTGAAGCTGCTCTGCCGAGGGAGGCGGCGCCGGCAGCTCCACCTGTTCCGGCAGTAGTCCGAACTGTTCGCTGAGCTGCCCGGCAGCGTGGTCCGCCTGCAGGCGGGCATGCTGCTGCTCCAGCTCCACCTGATGCAGCCGCTGCGAAAGGGTGTGGAGCTGCTCCAGAAGCGCTTCGTGCTGACGCTGAGAGCGTTGCAGCTCGGCTGCGCACTGCTCCAGCTCGGCAAGGCTCTGGCTATACTGCTGGTAGAGCTCGGCGTACTCGTGCTCACGCTGCTGGAGCTGCTGCTGTAGCTCCTGCTGTTGCTGCCGCTGGCGTTCGAGCAGCTCCTCTGCCTGCAGCGAATCCCGCTCGAGCGCTTCCCATCGCTGTGCAAGCTGCTGCAAGCGATTGCGGAGCTGCTGGAGCTGAGCGCGCAGGTTCTCCAGCTCGTACTGCGCACGGGTCTGCTCCAGCTCGTGCTGCCGAGATTGCTCCAAGGCTGCCTCAAACGCCGGCTGGAGCTGCTCTAACTGCTGCTCCAGTTCGGCACGCTGCCGGCGCAATTGCTCGAGCGTCTCCCCGCAGCGGTGGTATTCTGCGCGCAGGTGGTGGAGCCGCTCCTCGAGCGTGGAATGCTCCTTTTGGAGCGCCTCCCGCTGGAGCTGGCGCTGCTGGAGCGTGGTCTCGAGCATCTGGAGCTGGAGCCGCAATGCTTCCACACGGGCACGCGCCTGCTGCTGGTGTTGTTCGGCTTGGTGTCGCTCCCGCTGGAGCTGCTCCAGCACGGTAGTTGCATGGTGGTGCTCCTGCTGGAGCTGCCGGATTCGGGCATCGAGCTGCTGCTGTAGTGCCTGCAACTCTGCCTCCCGTGCCTGCAGCTCCTGCAGCCGTTGCAGGCGCCCTACCCAGGGATTGGCTCCATCGCGCCACCGGAACAGCCCACAGCGGTGGAGGAATTCGCCCGCGAGTGTGACCACAGCATCGGCACGGCGCTGCTCCAGCAGCGCCCGTCCCACGGCGAGATTATCCACCACCAGGACCCGCCCCAGCAACGCCGTCAGCGCCGACGCCACTGCCGGCGGCATGTGGACCAACTCCACCAACCAGCCCCGAACCCCTTCAGCACGGATCGGCTCGAGCGCGCTCTCTTCACCGCGTGGGAGCAGCAGCTCTCCGGCTCTGATAGCGGTTCGCACGTGTGCAGGGAACTCCTGCGACGGCAGGTGTGCAATCAGCACGGCTTCCAACAGTGGCGCGGCGGCAGCGGCAAAGGCATTGCGGAGCTCCTCTGGAAGCCGAACAAGCTCTGCCACCGTCTGCGCTCCCAGCTCCGGATGGTGCTGCCGGAGGTACTGCACGAGTTCGTGCTGCTGCTCGAGCGCCTCCAATCCCTCCCGTTGGGTCTGCACTGCAAGCAGCTCCTGCTGGCACTGCGCCAGGCGGTGGCGCTGCTCGGCAAGCTCTTCGGCAATCGCCATGCTGTGGGCATTCTGCTGCTGCAGCCGCTGCTGGAGCTGTTCGAGCGCCTGGGCTACGGTGTGCACATCCCCTTCGGCTGCGGCAAGGAGCTCGCGCTGTTGATGCAGGTGCTGTTCCAATGTCGCCAGCTCCTCGTCCAACTGTGCACGGCGGTTGTGCAATTGCTCCAGTTGGGCTTGCAGCCGTTCGCATTGGATGCGGAGCTCATCGTGGCGCTGCTGCCACCGGCGGAGCTCCTGGCGCAGGGGTTCATGCTGCTGCTGCCAGCGTTGGCGCTCCTGGCGCAGGGACTCCGCTCGGCGCTGGACATCGGCGGAGCGCTCCTGGAGCTGCTGCAGTGCGGCTTCGTGCTCCTGAAGGCGCCGGAGCAGCAGTGCATGCTGCTGTTCGAGCTCCTCGCGCTCGCGCTGAATCTGCCCGCGCTCCTGGTCAAGCCGCTCGTGGGACTGCCGGGCGAGCTGTATCCGCTCCTCGAGCGCTACCAAGCGCTCCCGCAGCTCTTGGATGCGCTGCTTGTGCTCCTCTGCGCGCTGGTGGAGGGTGTCCACCTGCTGGCGGAGCTGCGCGTACTGCGCCTGTTGTTGCGGGATGCCCTCGCGTAGCCGCTCCAGTTGCTGCTCCAGTGCTGTCCGTTCGGAACGGAGCTGCTCAGCGCTGGCTGCCAGGCTGTCCAACTGCTTCTGCGCCGTATGCCAGAGCAGTGCCAGGTACTGCTGCTGAAGCCGATGGAGCTCGCTCTCCCAGCGCCGGTACTGGCGAGCCTGCTCGGCTTGCTGCTCCAGTTGATGCACGCGCTGGCGCAGCTCGGCAAGCAGGTCCTCCAGACGCTGCAGCTCCAGGCGCACCTCGCTCAGACGGCGCTGTGCTTCGCGTTGCCGCAGCTTGTACTTGCTTACCCCGGCTGCCTCCTCCAGCAAGCGGCGCCGCTCCTCGACTCGTCCGCTGAGCAGCTCCTCGACCATCTTCAGCTCGATGACCGAATAGCCGTGCGGTGCCAAGCCGCTATCGAGCAGCAGCTCCTGGAAATCGCGCAGCCGGCACGGCACCCCGTTGAGCAGATACTCGCTCTCCCCGTTCCGGTACAGCCGGCGCGTGAGCACCACCTGCGGAAGGTCTATGGGGAACAGCCCTCCGACGTTCTCCAGCCGCAGCGACACCTCCGCCATCCCCAAGGGCTTGAGCGCCCGACTGCCGTTGAAGATGAGCTGCTCCATCGTCTCACAGCGCAGCACCGAAGGGCGCTGCTCGCCCAGCACCCATCGGATTGCATCCACGATGTTGCTCTTGCCACAGCCGTTGGGACCCACAATCGCGGTCAACCCCTCTGGGAAAACCAGCCGCGTCGGAAGGGCAAACGACTTGAAGCCCAGCAGCTCTATCTGCGACACAACGACCGGCATTGCGCTTCCTGCCACGAGCGGTGGCGCAAAAATAGCGTAATTTTGCCCACGCCTGCCGACGCCCGTCAGTTGCGGAGTTGCCAATGATCCTGGTCACCGGTGCCGGCGGCGAGATCGGTCAAAGCCTCATCGCCGCCCTTGCCGAACGCGGGGAGGAGCTCCTCGCCGTTGACCTTCGCCCACTGCCCAACGATACGGCTGCTCTCTGTGCCGAGACCATCACAGCGGATATCTGCAGCGCTGAGCTCCATGCTCAACTGCGCCGGAAGCCAATCCGGACCATCTTCCACTTGGCGGCGATACTCTCCTCACAAGCCGAACGCGAGCCCGAACTCGCCCATCGAGTCAATGTCGAGGGCACGCTGCTCCTGCTCCAGACCGCCCACTATCTAGGCAAGCAGCACCGGGCGCCCGTGCTCTTCCTCTTCCCCAGCTCCATTGCCGTCTACGGGCTCCCCTCGCGCGAGGAGAAGCTGCGCGTGGGCAAAGTGAGCGAAGAGCAGTTCCTCACGCCGATGACCATCTACGGCGCCTCGAAGCTCTACTGCGAGCTCCTGGGGCAGTACTACGCGCGCTACTACCGGAGGCTTGCCGACGAGGTGGAATCCGGCTGGATTGACTTCCGCGCTCTGCGCTTTCCGGGGCTGCTCTCGGCGTTCACCCGCCCCACCGGTGGCACCAGCGACTACGCCCCCGAAATGGTCCACGCCGCTGCCGAGGGTAAGCCGTACGACTGCTTCGTCACCCCAGACACCTGGCTTCCCTTCATGGCAATGCCCGATGCCATCCGTGCTCTGCTCCTGCTGGCAACCGCCCCCGCCGAGCGGCTCCGCCGCACTGCGTACAACGTCACCGCCTTCTCCGTCAGCGCCGCTACAATCGCAGAGCTGGTCGCGGAGCTCTTCCCCGGTGCTCAAATCCAGTTCCGCCCCGACCCCCGCCGTCAGGCGATCGTGGACACCTGGCCTGCCGACATTGATGATTCCGCTGCCCGCTCGGATTGGGGCTGGGCTCCCGAGTACGACCTCCAGCGCACCTTTACGGAGTACCTGGCGCCCAATATCGCCCGACGCTACCGCCTGGATTGCTAACGCAGCTTCCGCCCCTCCTCCAGGAGCTCGTTGACCATGCTCATGGAGTCCCCTTCGGCGTAGAAGCGCACCAGCGGCTCTGTACCCGAGGGGCGTACCAGCAGCCATCCCTTGGGCACGTAGAACTTGTAGCCGTCGGTGGTGTCAATGTGCTCGACAACGTAGCGTCCCAGCCGCGCCGGGCGCTTGCTGCATGCCCGCAGAATGGCGTTCTTCTCCCGCTGCGTCACCGGGACATCCACGCGGCGGTAGCGGTGCGGACCGAACTCCTCGTCCAGCTCCTGGCAGAGCTGCTTGAGCGTCTTGCCACGCACAACGAGCATCTCCAACAGCAGCAAGCCCGCAAAGACGCCATCTCGCTCGGGCAGATGGATCACTGTTGCAAAACCGCCGGACTCTTCGCCTCCCAGCAGCACACGCTCCTGCTGCATAATGCGGGCAATGTGTTTGAAGCCCACCGGCGTCACGTAGAGCGGGATGTTGTTGCGCTCGCAGTAGCGGTCTACCATCGAGGTGACGGAGACGGTCTTGACCACCGCACCGCGCCGCCGCTTGTCCTCATAGAGGTATTTGAGCAGCAGGACGAACAGCCGCTGCGAGTCCACGAAGTTGCCCTCATGGTCCAGCGCCGCCAGCCGGTCCCCATCGCCATCGGTGACCAGGCAGAGGTCGTAGCGCCGCTGGGCACGTACGTACTCGATGGTTGCCCGAAGGTGCTCGGGCATGGGCTCGGGCTGCCCAAGCTCTCCGAAGGCGGGGTTGATCTCGGCGTGGATCTCCTCCACCGTCGGCAGCATTGCCCGCAGCAGATGCATCGCCGCGCCGTACATCGGGTCGTGCAGCACACGCAGCCCGGAGCTGCGCAGCAGCTCCAGTTGGATCTTCTTGCGCACGTGGCGGATGTAGGACTCGCGCGGCTCAAAGGGGCGCACCATCCGCTGGGCGATATACTCCTCCAGCGACTTGAGCGCCCACCGCCGAGGCGGCTTCTCCAGCAGCGGCTGCAGGAAACGCTCCAGCTCGGCAATCTGTTCCGGTGTTGCCGGACCGCCGAAGTTTGCCCGCACCTTGTATCCGTTGTACTGTGGCGGATTGTGGCTTGCCGTAATCACCACCCCCAGCGCCGCCCCCTTCTGCTTGGTGTGGAAGGAGATGACCGGAGTTGGCGCGAAGTTCTCCGCCAAATGCACCACAATGCCCTCGGAAGCAAACACGCGCGCAACCTCCTGGGCGAAGAAGTCCGAAAGGAAGCGCGTATCGTACCCGATGACGACCGCCGGATTGCGTAACTGGAGCGAACGGACGTAGTGCGCCGTTGCCAGCGCCACCAGCCGCAGGTTCTCCACCGTGAAATCGTACGCGATGACTCCACGCCAGCCATCCGTACCGAACGTGATCATGCCGGCTCGGTGTGCTTATGAGACCGACCGAAAGAGTCCAGGGAGCGTGCCCGCGTAGTCCGCTTGCACGCCCAAGACTTCCTCGATTCGGAGCAGCTCGTTGTACTTGGCTGTGCGCTCACCTCGGCAAGGCGCTCCGGTCTTGATCTGCCCAATCCCCAGCCCGACCGCCAGATGCGCGATGGTGACATCCTCGGTCTCACCCGACCGATGCGAGATCACCGTCCGATAGCCAAAGCGGTGCGCAAGGCGCACGGTCTCGACCGTCTCGGTGAGTGTGCCGATCTGGTTCGGCTTGATGAGTACTGCGTTGGCAATTCCCTCGGCAATCCCGCGCTGCAGACGCTCCGGGTTGGTCACGAAGAGATCATCCCCCACAAGCTGTACGCGTGCACCCAGCGCACCGGTGAGCAGCTTCCAGCCCGCCCAATCGTCCTCGGCAAGCCCGTCTTCGATGGAGACGATGGGGTAGCGCCCAAGTAGCTCGCCATACCATCCGATGAGCTCTTCGCTGCTGAGCCGTTCCCGCCGGGAGCGCCGAAGATGGTATTGCCCGTCCTCGAAGAGCTCGCTTGCTGCCACATCCAAACCGATGGCGATGTGTTCGCCTGGACGGTATCCCGCCTGCTCGATCGCCTGCACCAACAGCTCCAGCGCCTCCTCGTGCGAGGAGAGCATAGGAGCAAAGCCCCCCTCATCCCCCACCGTCGTGGAGTATCCCCGCTTCCGTAGGAGTGCACCCAGGGCGTGGTAGGTCTCCGCCCCCATTTGGAGAGCCTCGGCAAAGCTGCGTGCCCCGTGAGGGATGAGCAGGAACTCCTGGATGTCGAGCGAGTTCTCCGCATGCCGTCCGCCGTTGAGGACGTTCAGCAGCGGGATGGGGAGCGTCCGTGCCAACGCACCCCCGATGTAGGCAAACAGCGGCAACCGCAGCGAGGCTGCCGCTGCATGGCACACCGCCAGGGATACCCCCAGGAGCGCATTCGCCCCAAGGCGCGCCTTATTTGGGGTCCCATCCAGCTCGCACAGCCGCAGGTCAATCTCCGCCTGCCGGCAAGCATCCATCCCGCAGACGGCGGGAGCAAGCACCTCCATGACCGCTGCGACCGCCCGGCGCACCCCCTTGCCTCGGTAGCGCGCCTCGCCATCGCGCAGCTCCACTGCCTCATGCCGCCCCGTGCTTGCACCCGAAGGGACAGCAGCCCTCCCCACGGAACCATCGCCCAGCACGACCTCGACCTCCAGCGTTGGATTGCCGCGCGAATCCAAGATCTCGCGTGCCCGAACCTGCTCGATCCGCCGAGAGCTCGGCACAATGAGCTCCATCTACCCTGTCGGCGTTAGAAGAACCGCAGCTGTTCAATGCGCTTTGCCAACTCGATATCCAGTGCCGTAATGCCGCCCCGGTCATGCGTGGAGAGCATCACCCGCAGCTTGTTCCATCCGTACAGCAGCATGTCGGGGTGATGGTCCATCGCCTCGGCAACGACCGCGATCGCGTTGAGCAGACCCACAGCAGCAGCAAAGTTGGGAGCGACGAACTCACGCACCAGCTTCTCACCTTCGCGCTGCCACAGCGGGAGCTCCGCCAGAGCCGCCTGCAACTCCTCCTCACTCAGCAGCGGTGGGCGCGCCATTGCCTGCTTCCGCCAGCAGAGCCTCTAAGCGCTCAACCAGGTATCCCTTCGGCACTGCGCCGATGATCGTGTCCACGTGCTCCCCATTGCGGAAGAACAGCAGTGATGGGATTGCCCGAATGCCATACTCCATCGCCACGCGTGGGTTCCGGTCCACGTCCACCTTCGCCACCTTGACCCCCCGGCTTGCGTATTCCCGGGCGATCTCCTCCACGATTGGAGCAATCATGCGGCACGGTCCGCACCAGACCGCCCAGAAATCCACCAGCACCACTCCGGGATAGCTCAGCACCTCCTGGGCGAAGGTTTGATCGCTCACCTCAACCGGCTTTGCCATTGCAGTTCTGCCAGAGTTTGACCATATCGCGCACAGCAAAAATAGCAAAAGCGGTGGCTCCTCGCTTCCCTGCCCGATGCAGAGCGCTTTTGATATTTTTGGAGCTTGCACGATGTCCGCAGAGCCAATGCAGCCGGAATCGCTCAACGACCAACAGCGCCGCCGATTCGAAGAGCTCTCCCTCCTGCGTCAGGCGGGGATCGAGCCCTACCCGTACGCCTACGATCGCACGCACAGCATAGCGCAGATTCGCCAAGGCTACTGCGACGAGCGCGCCCAGGAGTATGCCGATGTCTCCATTGCCGGGCGCATCATGACCTTCCGCCGGATGGGCAAGGTGACGTTTGCCGATATCCAGGACGAAAGCGGGCGAATCCAGCTCTACTTCCGCATCAATGAGCTTGGGCAGCGCTATGAACTGCTGCGCTTGCTCGATATCGGCGATATCCTCGGCGTGCGTGGCTTTGCTTTCCGCACGAAAACCGGCGAGCTCACCATCCACGTGCTCGACTACCAGCTCCTGTGCAAATCCCTGCGTCCTATCCCCACCCCCAAGGAGGAGGTAGATGAGCACGGCAACCGCATCCGCCACGATGCCTTCACCGACAAGGAGCAGCGCTACCGCCGGCGGTACCTGGACCTGATCGTCAACCCCGAGGTACGGGAGCTCTTCCGCGCTCGCGCCCGCATCATCGCCTCCATCCGCGAATTCTTCGACCAGCGCGGTTGGCTGGAGGTGGAGACCCCAATCCTCCAGCCCGTCTACGGCGGCGCCAACGCCCGACCGTTCGTTACCTACTTCAACGCCCTGGACACGCACTTCTACCTGCGCATTGCAACCGAGCTCTACCTCAAGCGGCTCATCGTCGGCGGCTTCGAAGGCGTCTACGAAATCGGGAAGAACTTCCGCAACGAGGGGATCGACCGGCTGCACAATCCGGAGTTCACCGCGCTGGAGCTCTACGTTGCCTACCGCGACTACTACTGGATGATGGAGCTGGTCGAGGAGCTGCTGCTCTTCGTTGCTGAACGCGTCAACGGCACAAGAGAGCTGCGCCGAGGCGAGCTCACGGTGGTGCTCCAGCGCCCCTTCCGCCGCATCCGATGGTTCGATGCCGTTGCCCACGCAACGGGCTGCGATATCCGGAACGCCTCCGAATCGGAGCTGCGAGCCCTGTGCCAGCAGCACGGCATCGAGGTACCCGCCAACGCCTCTGTCCCCAAGCTGCTCGACGAACTCTTCTCCACCGTTGTCCAACCCCGGCTCATCGAGCCAACCTTTGTGCTGGACTATCCCGTGGTGCTCTCCCCGTTGGCAAAGCGCCACCGCAGCGAGCCGGACCTTGCCGAACGCTTCGAGCTCTATATCTTCGGCATGGAGCTGGCAAACGCCTTCTCCGAACTCAACGACCCCCTGGAGCAGCGCCAGCGCTTCCAACAGCAACTGCTCTGGCGCGATAAGGGCGACCTGGAGGCGATGCCAATGGATGAGGACTTCCTGCAGGCGCTCGAGGTCGGACTCCCCCCAACGGCTGGGCTCGGCATCGGAATTGACCGGCTGGCGATGGTGCTACTCAACCAGCACAACATCCGGGATGTCATCTTGTTCCCGCATCTGCGTCCGGAGCACTCCACAGTTGGAACGTCTCCCAATCCGTAAGCGCTATGGGCTATACGCCGCTGCCATCGCCCTCTGTGCCTACCGTTGCACGCCCGCAACGGCTGTGGCTGCATCTGCTGCTGTTCGTGCTCACCTTCTTCTCCGTCCTGCTGGCAGGGGTGCAGTGGATGGGCAAGGACTTCACCGAGCTGAGCAATCTCCACTACGGGCTGACCTACGCCGTGCTGCTGCTGTGCTTCCTGAGCGCCCATGAGTTCGGGCACTACTTTGCCGCCCGACACCACGGGGTGGATGTGTCGCTGCCGTACTTTCTGCCCGTGCCGCTCCCGGTGTTCTTCCCCTTTGGAACCCTGGGGGCGGTCATTCGGACGCGCTCCCCAATTCTCTCGCGCCGCGTGCTCTTCGATATCGCCATCGCCGGACCTCTGGCAGGGTTCGTCGTCAGTCTCGCCATCCTCATCATTGGCTTCCAAACGCTGCCACCGCGCGAGTACCTCTACCAGGTGCATCCGGAGTATACCCAGCTTGCGGAGATTCCGCCTTGGGGATTGCACTTCGGCGATATCCCGCTCTACCACTGGCTTGCCCGCTGGTTCGCTTCGCCGGAGGGCTTCCTGCCACCGATGAACGAGATGTACCACTACCCCTTCCTGTGCGTTGGCTGGTTTGGCTTATTCGTGACCATGCTGAACCTGCTCCCGCTGGGGCAGCTCGATGGTGGACACATCGCGTATGCGCTCTTCGGTCGCGCGCACGTGTGGATTGCCCGCGCTGTCTGGTACGCTCTGCTCGTGCTGGGGTTGGGTCCGGTGATGGGCTGGTTGGCAGGACTTCTGCAGGTGGATTCGCCAAACGTGCTCTTCCAGCTCCTGCAGGGAATGCTCCTGCCGCTGTTCCGCTGGATTGAACACGTTGCCCCGTGGTACTACAACGCCTGGGGCGGCTGGCTGGTATGGGCACTCTTTGTGCGCTTGTTCATTCGCCTGGAGCATCCACCGGTGCCCGATCCCATGCCGCTGGGGAGGGGGCGGCAACTCCTTGGCTGGCTTGCGCTGGTGATCTTCGTGCTCTGCTTCAGCTACAATGGGATCTACGACGTGCCTGCACCAGTGATGCCCTCACCGCTGCCGTAGGTCCACAGCGCGCAGGTCCACCTGGCGCTTCCGAATGTCTGCGCGCAGAATCTGCACACGCAGCCGCGAGCCAATGGTGATGCTCTTGCGCGTCCGGCGCCCACGGAGGCAGTAGCGCCGCTCATCGAACACGTAGAAATCGTCGCCCAGCTCGCGCAGCGGCACCAGTCCCTCGACGAAGACCCGGTCCAACAGCACGAACACGCCGAACGAGGTTACGCCCGTGACCATTCCCCAGAACTTCCGCCCCAGCAGCCGAGTTGCCAGCATAGTCTGCGCCAGCTTGACCGACGCCCGCTCGGCTTCGACGGCAATCTGCTCCCGCTGCGAGCAGTGCTCCCCGACCTGCTCCAAGTACTCCTGCAGGGAGCGAATCCGCTGGAGCGAGGGCTTACCGCGCAAGTACTCCGTCAGCAAGCGGTGCACGACAAGGTCGGGATAGCGCCGAATCGGAGAGGTGAAGTGCGTGTACTCTGCAAACCCCAAGCCGTAGTGCCCGATGTTGTAGGGCGAGTAGACGGCTTTTGCCATCGCCCGCAGCAGCAACTGGTGAATCACCATGCGCTCGGGGCGGTCGTGAATCTCCTGCAGCAGTTGCATCCACTCCTGCGCAGTCTTTGGCTCTCGGCGCACCCGTATTCCGAGCGCACGCAGCAGCTCAACCACCTCGCGCAGCTTCACCGGATCGGGAAGGTCGTGAATGCGGTAGAGAAACGGCAGCGGCTGTTTGAGCCCCAACTGCTGTGAGCGCTCCCGGACGAAGCGGGCAACCGTGCGGTTCGCCATCAGCATCAGCTCTTCGATGAGGCTGGTGGCATCGGTGCGCACCTTTGGTTCTACGGCAACGGGGAAGCCCTGCTCATCCAGGCGGAAGCGCAGCTCCATCGTCTCAAAGTCAATGCCGCCCTCGCGGAGCCGACGTTGCCGGAGCTTCTGCGCCAGGCGATGGAACTCACCGATGAGCTCGGCATGCTCGCCCGAGCCGCTTTCGATGATCTGCTGCACCTCCTCGTACGTGAAGCGCCGGCAGTTGCGGATAACCGAGCGGCACAGCTCATAGCGCCGCAGCTCGCCCTCGGGAGTGAACTCCATGAGCACCGAGTAGGTCAGCCGCTCCTGGTCCGGCACCAGCGAGCAGATATCGTTGGAGAGCACCTCCGGCAGCATTGGGACGACTCGGTCGACCAAATACACGCTGGTGCCTCGGCGGCGCGCCTCCTCGTCAACCCGGCTGCCCTCGGGCACGTAGTAGCTGACATCGGCAATGTGCACGCCCACAAGAAGGTTCCCGCCTGGCAACCGGCGCAGCGAGATGGCATCATCGAAATCCTTAGCGTCCGCCGGATCGATCGTGATGACGGTCTCGGAGCGGAAATCCCGCCGCTGCGCAATCTCCTCCGGCGTTGGGGGATGCGCCAGTGCACGGGCCTCCTCCTCAACTGCTTCCGGGAAGCGGAAAGGGAGGTCGAACTCCTTGAGGATGGAAGCGAACTCCACGCGCGGGTCGCCCGCCCGCCCCAGGAGCTCGACAACCTCTGCCTCTGGGCTCTTGTTGGGGTCATCCCAGCGGACCAACCGCGCCAGCACCTTATCGCCATGCCGCGCCCCTTTGAGCCGATCCGGCAGCAGCAGGAAGTCCACGTAGTAGCTCTCCTCGTCGGGCACCAGGAAGTAGAAGTTGCCATCGTACTCGACGGTCCCGCTCACCAGGTCGCGCGCACGCTGGAGCACGCGCAGCACCTCCCCGCGCGGCTTACGGCGCGAGCTCTCCCGCAGTGGGCGCACCAGCACCCGATCTCCAGGAAGCGCCGTGTTCAGATGGTGGCGCCGAACCACAATCTCCGGATACTCCGGATGCCCACTGCGCACAATCCCGATGCCGTGCTCGATGTGGAGCGTCCCCTCGATCGCCGTTGCATCATCCACGGAGGAGAGGGCATAGCGCTGCCGAGCAGCGCGACGGACCAACCCCTGCTGCTGCAGCCACTCCAGCGTCCCGAGCAACTCTTCGTAGCGCTCCGAATCCTTCCGAATCCGAAGTCGGCGCGCAATCTCATACACGCGCAATGGGCGCTCCCGCAGAAGCTGCAGAATGCGTTCGGCAAGCTCTGGATAGACCGCTCGCTGTGTCTTTACCCGTGCCATGGACTCTGCCTCCTCATGCGAAGACCGTTACGGTGTTGCCTCGGCTGAGCGCGCGCTGCAGCGCCGTGTGCGCCGCCCGGAGCATCTCCTCCGAGGTCTTATCCGGCTGGAGTTCGACCAATCCGATGCTGAGCGTTAGGTTGAGCCGTCGCTCCCCCACGGAGGCGACCGCCGTTGCTACCTGCTTCCGCAGGGCTTCCGCCCACAGGCGCGCTTGCACCGCAGACATCCCCGGTAGCAGAACGCCCAGCGTCTCCTCATCGGCATATCCGACAAGCGCGCCGCCACGGAGCTGGGTCCGAAGGAGCGGCAGCACGTGTCCGGTGAGCAGCTCTCGGATCTCCGCCACAGTCAACTGCGCCAGCGTCCCGTACCGGTCTATCTGCAGCAGCGCCAGTGTAGCGGGGTACTGGAGTGTGCGGACCCGCTCCAGCTCCTCGTTGATGCGCATGCGGAATCCGGTGCTGCTCCACAGCTCCACGCCCGGCAGCCACTGAAGTCCAGAGCCCACCTGCTCGCGCAGGTAGCGATGCTCCAGCAGCAGTCCCGCCCATCGAGCCCGGCGCAGAAGCTCCTGCTCCTCCTGTGGCGTCGGGCGCTGAGCTGCCTCGTAGTACACCACGCCGTAGCAGTGCGTCGAGGAGCACAGCGGCACCGCCCACGCTGCCGCCGTCGGTGCAAGAGGAGGCTCCTCCTGCGCCAACACCCGATGGCGGAACACCCGTGGGTCCCAGTACTGCACCGCGCCGGTGTGAATCGCCGCTCCGACCAAGCTCCCCTGCAGCGTACTCCAGCGCCCCTGGAGCTGCTTCCACGCAGGGGGAGCATCCGCAGCGACAAGCTGCCACCCACGCTGCCGGGCAACATAGCAGCACAGCACCACCACCGCTGCCGACGGGAACCTCAACAGCTCCAGAAGTGCCGGCTCCAGCTCTTCGGCTTCCAATGTCCGCTCTAACGCCTCCGCTGCAGAGCTGCGCTGCAGCATCTCGTACCAGCGTAGGTAGCCCTCCAAGACCTCCCCGATGAAGCGGACGGCATGCCCCAATAGCGTCACCGTCTGCGGAGAATACGCCCCCGGCTGCGCGCTATCCAAGCACAGCGCACCGATGACCGCACCGCGGAAGAAGACCGGAACCCCCACAAAGCAGGCGGTTCCGACGGGCTCCCGGTAGTACGGGAACAGCTCCGCTTCCGCTGCCGGGTGGATTTCGGTCACAATCTCGGCTTTGCCCTGCTGCACAAGCTGCGAGACGATGTCCTGCCCCAGCGGGAACTTCCGCCGCTCGGTGTGGAGGGCATCGCTTTCGGAGTGGTACGCCTCCAGCACCAAGCACCCCTGTTCGGAATCCAGCCAAAAGAGCACTGCCGTACGCGTTGGCGTGACCAAGCGCAGCAGCTCCAGAAAGCGCTCCAGCAGGGCATGCAATGCTTGTCGGGGCTCCGAAGGCGTTGCCGGCGAAGGCAGCAGGAGATTCGGCGGCAGCGCGTAGCTACGAATCCGCACCGCCGGAGGCGCCGGAGTGGCTTCCGCAGGCTGTGCAGAGGGCGCGGCAACTCGGCGGCGCCGCTCTACCACGCGCACGCTGGAGAGCTCCTCCTCAAAGCTGCTTGCCTGCTCAGGCTGCTCGGCAGTGGCGGGCTCTTCACGGGTGGCTTCCTCCAGACTTTCGGCGAAATCATCGAAGATGAGGCGTCGCCCGCCCCGCTCCTGCTGTACCGTTGCCCGTAGCTGTGCCGCTTCCGAGCGGAGCTGTGGATTGTACGTCTCCGCCGCCCCCAGCCGCTGGGAGAGCAGCAGGAGAAACGCCAGCGCCCCCAGCAGCGCAACCGATACGCCGATGAGCCGCACCGGTGCATCCTGCAGAAACAGCGCAATGGCAACCCCCAAGAGGACCACTCCGGCTGCCAACCAATCTATGGGCAGCAGGAGCCGCAACAGCCGCTTTACTTGCTCGACCATCCCCTTCGGGCAAGCCCAAACTCCACGTGTGTTGCCGTTGCCTGCCGGAAGTTCTCCGTACTGGCGCGCGCCGTATCCTGCAGCACCACCTCAAACTGCATCCGCAGCCGCAAGGACTTCCGTACGGTATAGCCCTCCTGGGCATCCACCAGGATGTTTCCTCCGCCGGAGAGCCTCTCGTTGCGCAGCTCTGCCCGGAGCGCTCCCTCCTGCTGACGGCGCTGCAACACCTCCGTGCGCAATTGCGCGGCAATCTCCAATGCGCGCCGCCCTTCCAGGAGCTGCTCCCCCACGATGACGTAGCGGGCAGTGTTGCGGGTGGGGAAGATCGAGGCAAGCGCATCCGGATAGCTCTCCGCCCAACTCCGGCTCGTGTCAATCCGCCCGCTGGGGAATGCCAGGTACTCCTGCTGCAGAGGGCGGTAGATCTGCTCCTCGATTCGCTGGGAGAGCGCCGCCATGAGCTGCGGAGGGATCGAGTCCGCCACACCGCGCATCAAGCGCCGGATGATGGGCTCGAGGCCGTAGATGGAGTCAATCTGCCCCAGCGGCGAGACAAGCATTCGGACCTCCGCCCCCAACAGCGCGTTGAGGTGCGTGAAGTTGGGGTTTTGCCGATCCTCGCGGCGCCGTGAATCATAGCTGATTCGCTGCGGCGCCCCCAGGCTGTCCGGCGTCACAAATGTGGCAGCAAGGGTGTCAATCCGCACGCCCAGCTCGATCCGCCCATCCGGGTACACCCGGCGCACTGTTTTGGTGTAGTACTGCCAAATGCGGCTAGTCTGCTGGAGCGAATCGTAGACTACGGTATCCACGCGGGTCATCCAGTACTCGTACCACTGGCGGGGCTGCACTCGGTACCGCAGCGTCTCCGGCACCGCTACCGAAGTAGCTGCCGGTGGAAGCAGCGTGTCCGCCACACTGTTGTGTTCCTCTGGCACCGGTGCCCGCTCCTGTGAACGGCATGCCGCCAGGGAGAGCCACGCCATCGCCCCGCCGATGCAGAGGGCTACTGTTCGCCGAGAAATCTCCATTGTCGCTCCACTGTGTAAAACTGTCGAAACGGTGTAGAATCGCCCAACTCCAGCTCCAGGTTCGCCCGCAGATGCGACCGCCGGATAAGCCCCTGAGGGAGCAGCTCGACCTCCCACTGTGCCGTACCGGAGCCTCCGAGAACGGTGAGCGGCTCGGGGAAGCCAAAGAGCCAGTGCTGCCCACGCTCCGGTACCAATTGCTCCAACTGCGCCTGGATGAGCCTACTGGTATCCCCGGCAGCAGCGAGCCGAATCCGCGCCGTATCTGTCCAACGAAGCCCTTCGACCCAAAGCGTCAGCAGCCGGGTCCACGTGGAATCCTCCCGAACCCGGATGCCCGGCACGATACCCCCGTGCAGGTCGAAGAGCGCCTGCCAGCGGGCATCTGCAACGCGCTCCAGCAGTCGGGAACGACGCTGAACGTCGTGGGCAAGCTCGCCAGCGATGTACTCGCGCAGCCACTCCAAGCCCTCCCCGCCAATACGGGCAACATCGCCGTAGGGGGAGAGCGTGAGCTCGATCTCCGTGCCCATCACCGCCAGGATGTCGTCTAAATCGGGTGTCCGGGGCTTCCGCACCGCCGCCCGCTGCAGCTCCTCGGAGCTGAACACCTCCCGCAGCGTATCCTGCTGGAACTCGTAGCGGATGGACTCCACCCGGCAGGCAAGTTCGGTCATGTCCCCTTCGCGGGCAGAGAAGGCATACAGTCTGAGCCGATAGCGCACGGTCCGCTGCCATTGGCGCTCCTTCCCATCGGGGAGGAGCTGGCGCGCCTGCAGCCGCTCCTCCAGCTCGTAGAGGCGGACCCTCCCCACGGGTACCGTCGCCAGCAGTCGCGGACGCAATGGCTCACGCACCGAGGGCACGGATTCTCCTCGGACCTGCGCCCAGAGCGGCGGCATCAGTGCCAATGCGGCGAGAACCGATACAGCAGCCATGCGGCAAGGCTCATGCCATCCCATATCTCCCCACGGCGGATTGCGTCCTCGATACGGTCGGCGTCGGAGAGCAGAATCTCCAACTCCTCCGTGTGGTCCCACTGCGGCGCGTGCGCGTGCAAGCCCCGAGCCAGAAAGACCGTGCACTCCTCATCGGTCATTCCATTGCACGGGTTGAAGCGTCCCAGCTCAATCCACTCCTCGGCCTGGAAACCGGTCTCCTGGAGCAGCTCGCGACGAGCCTCCTCGAGCGGCTCCGCTCCACCGGGGTCCCATCCACCACCGGGAAACTCAACGCTCCAGCGCCGGTTGAGGTAGCGGTACTGGCGCACCAGCACGTACTGCCGGGGCTTGAGCTCTGGGATTACCAGCACCGAGCCTCGGCTGTGCACGTAGTAGTAGGGCGCTGCGGTCCCGTCGGGCAAGCGGTAGAGGTCCTTGCGATACTCCCAGTAAGGATTCCGCGCCAGGAGCGTGCTTTTCAGGCACTCATACGTCATGGTCGAGCAGTTCCGTGCGGCTGAAGAAGAAGGCGATCTCGCGCTCGGCGTTCTCTGGCGAATCCGAGCCGTGAATGGCGTTCTCGCCTTTGGAGGTTCCGAAGCGCTGCCGAATCGTCCCCGGGGCTGCTTCGGCAGGATCGGTTGCGCCAATGAGCGCCCGGAAGTCCTCCACCGCTCGCTCCTTCTCCAGCGCCAGCACGACGACGGGTCCGCTGCTCATAAAGCAGACCAGGTCCTCGAAGAAGGGGCGCCCGCGGTGCACGGCGTAGAAGTCTTCGGCTTGCTGGCGCGATAGCCGCACCAGCTTCATCCCGATGATTCGGAAGCCCGACTGCGTGATCTGCGCGATGATCTCGCCGATGAGATTCCGCCGCACCGCATCCGGCTTGATGATGGCAAGGGTCCGCTCCGCCATGGTCCAGAACTTTGCTACTGTTTCTTCCGCACCTGTAGACGTCCCTTCGGACGAGCCCGCTTCCGAGCCTTCGGCTGCCGGTCCTCACGGCTCTGCCCGATCGCCCCGACCACCTGGGCAACGGTGCGCCCAATCTCGGCGGGAGATTCCACAACTGCAATCCCTGCGGCACGGAAAGCCGCTAACTTCTCCGCTGCCGTACCGCGCCCGCCGGTAATGATCGCCCCTGCATGTCCCATACGACGCCCTGGCGGCGCGGTTCGCCCCGCTACAAACCCAATCACGGGCTTGGTCATGTGCTGGCGCACGTACTCGGCAGCCTCCTCCTCGGCTGTGCCGCCAATCTCCCCGATGAGCAGCACCGCATCGGTGCCGGGATCCTCCTGGAAGAGCTGCAGCAGATCGATGAAGCTGGAGCCCACCACCGGGTCTCCGCCGATGCCAATGCAGGTGGATTGCCCCAGCCCCAGGTCCGTCAACTGCTTGACGGCTTCGTAGGTCAGCGTACCACTGCGCGAAATCACCCCAATCCGCCCCGGGCGGTGGATGAACCCGGGCATAATCCCCAACTTGCACTCCCCTGGAGTGATGACGCCGGGGCAATTCGGACCGATGAGCCGCGAGCGGCTGCCCCGCAGTGCCTCGTAGACGCGCACCATATCACGCACGGGGATGCCTTCGGTAATGCAGACGATGAGGGGAATCTCCGCCTCTATCGCCTCCAAGAGCGCATCCATCGCAAAGGGGGCAGGGACAAAGATGACGCTCGCATTCGCCCCGGTTGCCTGCACGGCTTCGCGCACGGTGTTGTACACCGGAACCGGCTGCGGGAAAAGGTCCTGCCCTTTGCCGGTGTAGAGCGTCCCTCCCTTGCCTGGTGTGACACCTGCAACGACCTGCGTCCCGTACTGCAACATCTGCGCCGTATGGAAGGTCCCCTCCGTGCCCGTGATGCCCTGCACCAGGACCCGAGTGGAGCGGTCAACCAAGATGCTCATGCTTGCCCCTGAATCCGTTCAAACGCCCACGCGCGCAAACTTACGAAAACTCGCTCCCCACATGCCTCAGGGGAAGTTGAAGGGCGGCTCTACCGCAACGGAATCCAGCCATGCGGAGCCGCACGCCCGATAGGCTTTCCGCAACTGCTCCAGAGGCACTCCCAACGACTCTACCCCCATCTGGGACGCCAGGAGCCGTAGATGCAGCTCTTCGAAGCGGTAGCCACACTCGGTTGCTTCGTGGAGTGCCCGCTGGAGGAGCTCCGCAGCGCGGGTGTTCCCGCTTGGGAGGCTCTCAGCGCACTGCAATCGGGCGAGCACAACGTACACGAAGCCGCGTCGATCGCGCGTTTGGCGAAAGAGCCGTGCCGCCGCCGTCAAGCGTTGCCGTGCAGCCTTGCGCTCGCCTTGCAGGAGATACGCCATCGCCTCGCCCCAGAGCGTGTAGGCGTAGCTGACACGGTCCCCAAGGCGCTCGTAGAGCTCCTGAGCGGTGGCAAAGTAGCGGTGCGCCTGCCCCCACTGCCGGAACATCCGATGCGCATTGGCGATACCGCAAGCAGCGTAGGCGCGACCGAAGACCGACCCCACCTGCTCCAGCTTCCGGTGTGCCTGCTCGTAGAAGAGCAACGAGAGCTCGGCTTCGCCCCGCATGCGGGACAGCCCGCCCAAAGCGCACAGCACAAAGCCCTCCCCGAGTGGATCCTCAAGCTCCTGGTACAGCTCCAGCGCCTCCGTTAGGGTGTCCAGTGCCTGATCAAACTGCCCCAGGAAGCGCAGCGTTCCGCCCAGCGCCCAGAGGGTGTAGGCGTAGCCGTGCTCATCCCCGTGCTGGCGATACTGCCGGAGCGCCTGCTGCAGCAGTGTCCGGGCACGGGCGAGCTCCCCAAGCGCCCGCAACGCCATCGCCTCCCCGACGAGGCTATCGGCATACTGCAGGGAGTGCTCCGCTCCCTGCCGGGACGATTGGTACAGCCGACACGCCAAGCGGAATTGCCCGAGCATCCGACGACAATGAGCCTCCTGAAGGCGGCATTCGCGCCATCGTGCACTGCCGCGTGCAAATGCTTTCGCTGCTTGCCGATATAGCTCCGCCGCTTCCCGGAAACGCTCCCGCCGATGGACAGTCTGCGCTTGCCTCCAGAGCCTCTCGGCGTGGGATAGCACCCCTGGGCGAACCAGCATCAACGGAACATCTCCTTGATCATGCCCCACGTGCGGCGCACTCCGCTGACGTTGTGCACCACCGGGATGGTGTTGCTGTAGGAGAGGCTACCGTCGCTCCCGACGATTTTGAGCCGATACCGGTAGAGCCCCTGCACCTCCGCCGCCAGGCGCGGCGCATCCTTGTCCTCGTAAGTGTACGTCGCTGGTGCTCCCTTTGCCGCAATCGTGGCAATCACGCGGTAGGTGGATTCCTGCCCTGCAGCCCGTTCCAGCTCGTAGCGGAGCACCCTCTCCTCGCGGCTCACCCTCCACTCCAGCACAATGCTGCTCCCCGTCGAGCGCCCTGTGAAGCTATCAATGACGACCTCCGCCGCCAAAAGGGCGAAACTGCTCAGCAGCGCTGCCACTCCGTACACCAAGCTCCGTCTCATGCAGCGCTTCCCTGGTTGGCGCACCCGCAGGGACTCGAACCCCGAACCTTCTGGTCCGTAGCCAGACGCTCTATCCAATTGAGCTACGGGTGCGCAGATGAGACTGCCCCACTTTGGGCAGCCGCCTGTTGCCGTAGAGTGTTGACGAACCGCGCCAGGCGCGATTTTCTGTTGGCTGCAGCATTCTCGTGGATGACCCCATGGGCTGCCACACGGTCAATCACCTTGTACGCCTGCTGCAGCAAGCGTTCGGCTTCCTCAACCGTGCGCGCCTGCAACACGGCTTTGATGGCTTCCTTGAGCAGCCGCTTGTTGCGCCGGTTGTACGCCCGACGCTTCTCCGCTTGCCGCAGGCGCTTCTTCGCTGACGCGTGATGTGGCATCTTCACCCACAGGAACGTTGCTGCGGTTGCAAAATTACGCAGTTGCCCGCTTCCGCAGATGCTCTCCTCGACTGAGCCGATCCGCCCACCGAATGGGCTCCGGTAGCCGGAACCCGCAGCAGCACTGCAGCACAAGCCAGCAGGCGAAGTCCAAATCCACGCGATGCCCTATCGAGACGAACACCGGACACACCCCTGTCCGAGTTCGTAATGCCCGAGCGACGAGCTCGCCACGGTCGTACACCGGGACCGCGCTGCCCGCCTCCACTCCAAGCGGCTCCTGATACTGCCCACAGAGCAAGCTCTTGGCACAGCCCACCGAAGGGAGGTCCAACAGCACCCCAAGGTGGGACGCAATCCCAAAGCGCCGAGGATGCGCAATTCCCTGCCCATCGCACAGCAGTACATCGGGCAGGAAGGGAAGCTGCTCGATCGCGCTCACAATCGCCGGAGCCTCCCGAAAGCTCAGGAGCCCCGGGACATAGGGGAAGCGCACCGGTTGCTCAACGATCGCCGTCTGCACAAGCTCCAACTCAGGGAAGCTAAAGACAGCCACCGCCGCCCGCACCCGTCCTCCCCGGTACGCTGCATCCACTCCCGCCACAGAGCGCAGATTCTGGACCCGCCGCTGCCGCTCCACTCGGCTTGCCCATTGGCGCTGCAGCTCAATTGCCTGTGCCGGTGTCACCTCCCACCAGGCTGGCTCCATGCTGCCGAGAAGCTCAGCGCACCAACGGGACAACTTGCCAGAAGCGCTCCCCACTCCACAGCCCTTCGACAAGCACGGCGTACACCCCGCTGCTCGGTGCACGCCAGGAGAGCTGCTGCCGCTCGCCGTGTCCAATCCAGCGGTGCTCCTCCCAGCTCGTCCGCCCATCGGCAGCGAGCACACGGATACGCCACGGCTGCGCCACCGCGCTGAAGAGCTCCAGCGTTAGCCCATCGCCGGCGTGCAGGAGGGTCAGCGCTGAGCTCTCCCGCAGCCCCAGACGCCCAACGGCGCAGAACTCCACGCGTAGCCACCCATCGCGCGTGGTGCTGGCGACGGGCTTCCGTGCTGCTATCCGTGGCTGGGGAAGATGCAGGAGTGTCTCGTTGGGGATCCCCGCCAGTGCAACCCCGCGAATCCAGGCAATGACCGTGGGCTCCTCTGCAACGACCTGCCCCAGGCGCACCCCTAAACGCCCCTGTCCATCGAAGCGGAACGGCAGCGCCGAGTCACGGTAGACCCCCACCGGCAGCAGCAGCCGCGGATCGAACCACACCTCCAGCTCCAGCTCCTCCACGCCAGCGCGCACGGGAAGCCCCGCAGCCCAGATGGGAAGCTGCACCGTATCCCCTGGTGCGGCGATATGGCGCTCCATCCACACCTGCGCCGTGTACAGCTCCTGCTGCACCCGCGCCGTCAGCGGAACCCGCAGCGTATCCGTGCACGCCGAGCGCAGAGCTACTCGCAGCCATGCTTGCGCATCCCCTACGGCGGCAGCATCGAAGCGAACGCGGAGAGGCATCCGTGCGCCCGGAGGGAGCACCTGCGGCAGATTGGGCGCCTCCACAGCGAATCCCGCTCCCGGCGGCTCGATCCAGGCAGATTCCACCTCCAGCGCAATCGAGGTGGGATTCCACACCTGCAGCTCCCGCACAGCGCTCTCCTCGAGGAAGAGCGCTCCAAAATCCAGCACCGTCGGCTCCGGCAGCGCGTACCCGCGCACCCCTACGGCGGAGAGCTGCACCCAGCGCTCCTGTCCGCAGAACCGGCTGCGGAGCCGCAACTGGGCACGCTCCTCTCCAATGGGAAGCTGCCAGGGACGAAGCTCCACAAGGACCGTATCGAGCGCACCACCGGACAGCTCACGAAGGAGCGACCCCACAACGGCGAACGCCCCGCTTGCCGATTGCAACCACAGCTCGACCGTATCCGCCAGGCTCCCTGCATTCTGCACCACAACCCCAAGCCGCACCGGCTCACGGCAGACCTCGACCTCGCCGAACTCCACCACAGAATCCGCCTGCAGCACCGAACGGTAATGCTCCACCTGTAGCGGGATGGAGAAGCGCTCCACCGCCGGTGCCACCGTCTCCACAACCAGCTCCGCTTGCACCAAGCCCTCTCGGTCAAGCCCAACCTGGAGCTCGACCAGAGCTGTCTCACCCGAGGAGAGCTGCAGGCGTCCATCAGCGGGCGCCACAAGCTGGAACTCCGGCAGCGGCGGTTCAATCCACAGCCGCACCTCCTGCGACTCCTGCCCTTCGTTGCGGAAGCGCAGACTCACCCGCTGAGCTACCGGCGTACAGTACTGCAGGACATGCAGCCGCGCCGGCTCCACCGCCAGCGCAACTCGCCGGCTGCGCAACTCCACGGGAACGCAGAACTCCGCTGTACACTCTGCATCGGCACGCACGCATAGCGTCCCCCGGTAGGTCTCCTCCACATCCGGACGCAGCTCCAGCCGCAGCGGCAGCGCTGCTCCCACCTCCAGCCACGTCCCCGGCACCGGTTCGAGTAGCTTGACCCAACTGGGCAAGGGCGGATTCCACCGATACCCTGCAATGCGGATGCGCGCCGAACCGACGTTGCGCAGTAGCCCCTCAGCGGTATCCAGCTTGCCGACCACCGAGCTCGCCTGGAACGCTGCTGGCTCAAAGCGCAACGCTGCTCGCACCCCCTCACCCCGAACGGCGATGGCAACCCGCTCGCCGCACGGCAGCACAATCAGCACAACCGTATCCGCAAACACGCCCTCCCAGCTTGGGGCAAAGCGGATGCGGAGCCCAACGGTGTCCCCACCGAGCAGAACTGGAGGATTGCGCAGGTCCTCCACCTCCGCAGCAAATGGCGGAGCAACCCGCGGCTGACTCAACAGCGCCGTGAGTGTCCCCGCATTGTGCAATCGGATCCGGACGCTCTGCTCCGTGCCCACACAGACACGCCCGAAGTCGTAGCTCACCTGCTGCGCCGTGACCAGGGTCCGACGGGCTTCCCCGACAAGCTCAATAGCGAAGGGATTCCTGCGTCCGCGCGCGCTGGTGGAATCATTGTTCTCCAGCCACAGCACAGCGCGGAACGCTCCCTCCTGCAGGGGACGGACCCACACCAGCAGCGTATCGGCACGCCCCGGTGGCAAATCCTGCGGAGTTGCTGCCCCGCTTGCCCAGCCCAGGACTTCAACAGCTCCAGGCGGCGCCTGCTCCAGCCAATACCGCGCGATGTGCAGGGTGTCGTTGCCGGTGTTGACAACCGGAATCGAGTCCACCTGCTCCAATCGGCACTGCAGTGCGTAGATCCGCTGCGGCGGGGCATTCAGAATCGGCGAGACGCCGTACACTCGGACAACGATGACGGTCTCGCGTGCACAGGGCTGCAAGCGGATTCGGAAGCGGGCTTCCATCCAGCCCGTATCGGTGGGGACCACCACGAAGGGCAGCTCCGCGCCCGCGACGGGGATGGGGAAGGGAAGCTGCGCCTCATGCCGGATTCCCCCGCTGCCTCCGACCCAGTCAATCTGCACGATCGCCACGCTATCGCGGCGCACGCGCCATGGCAGCGTTGCACGGGTCTCCACTCCGCAGCGTGCCGGTGCCACTACCAACGTATCACGCAGAGGGAAGCCATCGGCTTCCCGCGCATTGCCCCGCAGCACGACTTGCCGCACCATGCCATCGGGGAAGCGCGCCACGAGCACTGCAGTGAAGCTCCCCGCCCGCGATGGCGCAAACCGCACCACAATTGGCGTCCAAGAGCAGCTCTGCAGCACCGCCGCCGGTGGAATCCCCCGGAGCTGGAACGCCGCTGAATCCGTGCCTTCGATTCGCAGCTCCACCGCCACCGGATTGAAGGAGCGGTTCTCCAGGCGCACGGTCAGCTCTGCATTGCCGGGGATGCACACCGTCGGGAAGGACAACGTGTCGGTCTCAAAGCGCCGCTCCGGTGGGGCAAGGCGCCAGACCCCTTGCCCGACGACCCATCCGAGCGTGTCGTTGATGAACCAGATGTCGTCCAAATGCTTCGTGGGGTCAATGCCGCAGTTGCGGAGCTGCCATGTCTGCCCCCCATCGGCGGTGTAGTAGACCGAGCCGTTGTAGCCGCACGCCCAGCCTCTGGTCGGCGTCAGGAGGAATGCCCCGAACATTGGTTGCCCGGTGCTGTACTCGCGCCAGCTTGCGCCACCATCGGTGGAGAAGCGCATTCCGCCGGCATTGCCCTGCCCGCTACAGCTTGTGCCGGCAAAGGGCAGCAGGTAGGATTGCCCCACATGCGTCAGCTCCTCCTGCCAGACGGCTGAGCCCGTGGTGGCGAACACCTCCCAGGTCTGCCCACTATCGCTGGTGCGCCACAGCCGCCCGCTGCTGACGGCTATCCCGCTGCCGTCCGGGTACAGAATCGCATCGGTCAAGCCGCTGTTCGGCTCCGAACCTATAAAGACCGACCACGTGGCTCCCCCGTCAGTGGTGCGGTAGAACCGCTGTGTTGAGCCGCCGCATCCGCCGCCGATCACCACCCCCACCGTTGGGCTCAGAAAGTACGTGCCCCAGAAGGCGCGTTGCTGCGTATCCTGGGGCGTCACCTGCACCCACGTCGCTCCACCATCGGTGCTGCGCCAGATGCCCTCCGGCCCTGAGGTGTAGCCCACCTGGGGCGTGACGAAGTGGATGCTCTCCAGTTGGTACGCGTTGGGAATCTGCGTGCCTTGCCATGTGCGCCCTCCATCGGTGGTGCGCACCACCATACCATTGAAGCCGCAAATCCAGCCGTACTGCGGATTGGAGGGCAGGAAGAAGACGTCCAGCCAGTAGTTGGAGTCGTACTGCCCCGGCAAGGAGACCCGCTGCCAGTACTGCGCCCACGCAACACTGCCCAACAGGAGCACTCCGATGACGACTCGGCGCACCATGGCTCTGCTTTGGCTGTTTGCAGCAAAATACAGCAACGGTGGCAAACACACCGCCAACTACTCAGCGGCGAAGAGCTGCGCCAACGTTCGCTCTCTGAGCCGTTGCACAAGTTCTCGGCAGACCTCCTGCGGGGCGGCGGTGGCATCGCAGCGCAGCAGCATCTCCGCCGGGAGTTCGTTCGGGGGCTCGTAGCGGGGGAAGAGGCGCTCGAACTCCCGAATCCCCGCATCCGAATCCCCAGGCTGCCGCAGGAGCACCCGCTGCCGAAGCACCTCGTACGGTGCGCTCAGCTCGACGAAGAGCAGCCGTACTGGCTGCCGCTGCGATAGCCGAACGAACAGCTCCCGAAGCTGGCGCCGGGCGAAGGTGGCGTCCACAATGGCAGCTCCATCGCGTGGGAGCGCTGCCAGGGCGCTCTCCCACAGCGTCCGGTACGTCCGCTGCGTGACCGCCGGCGCATACAGCAGCGGGCGCATCCATTCTGGGCTGGGCTCGTACGGGGAGAGCCCTGCCAAGCACTTCCGCATGGGGTCGGAGCTCAACACCGCTATCCCCAGCTCCTCTCCCAGGTGCCGCGCCACAGTGCTCTTGCCCACGCCGATGCCGCCCATGACGACCACCACCGTCGGCACAGACCCCAGCACCGCATAGCGCAGTGCCAGTTGGAAGTAGCGGCGCGCCCGCTGCAGCGCCTCCTGACGCTCCGCTTCCGCAACCTCCGCAGCCGTGCCGCGCATGCTCTCCACCTTGCCTCGGACGTAAGCGCGGTAGCACTTGTAGAAGTCCAGCAGCCTCCACAGCTCCCGATCGCCGAGCTCCTGCGCAAAGGTCTGCACCGCGACCCGCGCCAAGTCCACCCGCCCGTAGTACTCCAGGTCCATCGCCAGGAAGGCGATCTCGTTGGCAACGTCAATGTAGCGGAAGCGCTCGTTGAACTCGATGCAGTCGTAGACCAGGACTCGGCGCCCGTGGTAGGCGATGTGCTCCGAATGCAAGTCCCCATGGCAAGCGCGCACCCATCCCTCTTCGGCGCGCCGGCGCAGGAGCGTGTCTGCTTGCTGGTAGAAGGCTTCCACGTACGCCTGGATCTGCTCGTAGGCAAGCGCGCTGAGTGTCAGCCCCACGAAGGGGCGAGTCTGCTCGAAGTTCTCATCCGTGCTGATCCGCAGCCGCTCTGGCAATCCCCACTGCCGCAGCTCCGGCGGAGGCTCCTGTCCCCGGTGAAGGCGCTGCACAAGCCACCGAAGTACGCGCCGCAGCTCCGATGCACGCACGTTCCCCTGCTGGAGCCGGTGCCGCAGCACCCACTCCTGCGGGATATAGCGCATCTGCAAGGCATATTCGACCACTGTGCCGCGTCCGCCCAGCCGGAGCTCCCCCGTGCGTGTTCGCACGATTGGGAGGATTCGCCGGTAGATCCCCGGCGCCAATGCGCGGTTGAGTTCGTATTCGCGCTGCAGGAAGTAGCGGCGCCGCTCCAGCGTGGAGTAGTCCAGGAAGCCGAAATTCACCGGCTTTTTGACCTTGTACACCCACGGCGGGACCAGCGCAACGTAGGAGGTATGGGTCTGGACCAAGCGCACCTGCGACGGGCGATGCGGGTACGTCTCGGGCGTGCACAGCAACCGGAGCAGCTCCTCCGGCGTGTACCGAGGCTCATCCATTCGGGCTCAGGCTCGTTGTCGCAGGCGTAGAAGAGGCAAGGGTGCGGAACCGATAGCCCACGCCTTTGACCGTCTCGATGAGATGGGCACGGTCCCGCAGCTTAGCACGAATCTTGGCTACGTGGACATCCACGGTGCGGGGGGTAACCACTTGCATCTCGCCCCACAGCAGCCGGAGCAGTTCCTCACGGGTGAAGACCCGCCCGGGATTTGCCGCCAGCAGCGCCAGCAGCTCGAACTCCTTCTTGGCAAAGAAGAGCTCGCGCCCGCCAATCCGGGCGCTGTAGTTGGCACGCCGAAGCTCCATATCCCCAACGCGGAGCACCTCAGGCGCAACGATGGTCTCCGTGCGCACCGAGCGCACCCGGCGCAGCAAGCTGCTCACGCGCGCGACCAGCACCCGTGGGCTGACGGGTTTGACCACGTAGTCATCGGCACCCAGCTCCAAGCCCACGATTTGGTCAATCTCATCGGAGCGGGCGGTCAGAAACAGCACCGCCGTGTGCTCGCACTCTGGGAGGCGGCGCATCTGCCGATAGAGCTCGAATCCATCCATGCCCGGCATAGTGATATCGAGCACGGCAACGTCCACGCTGCACTGCTTGAGCTGGCGCAGAGCCTCCTCTCCGGAATGAGCGGTCACCACCCGCCAACCCTGTTGACGGAAGGTGTAGGCGAGCAACTCCGTGACGTCGGGCTCGTCGTCTACGACCAGGATGGTCACGTTCTCACCGTGCATCGCCGTGCTGTGAGCCGGGTCAGCCCCGGGAGCGCCTCTCAGCGCACGTAGCGTTTGTAGCGCTCGTTGATACGCCCCCAGTGCAGATGTGCCAGGAAGTTGTCCACGTACCGTGCCCGCGCCGGACCATCCTTGTGGTAGTAGGCGTGCTCGAAGACGTCGCAGGCGATGAGCGGGATGCCGCCCCAGATGGCTCCGTAGTGGTGCTCATCCACGAGCACATTGAGCAGCCGTCCGCTGTAGAGCTGGTCATAGACCAGGAGTGCCCATCCGGAGAGCTTCGCCGCCAGTGCTGTGGCTTTGAAGTCCGCCTTCCAGGCATCCAGGCTGCCGAACTCGCGCTCGATGGCTGCTACCACCTCCGGTCCCTTCTGCGGGTCCCCATCCCCGCCGAGCACCTCCCAGTAGATATCGTGGAGCAGTGCTCCGGCGTGGTTCCAGGTGAAGCGTCGCTTGAGCTCGCCGATATGGGACCAGTTGCCGTTCGCAGCGGAGCGGTCTGCGGTCTCCAGCTCCGCCTCGATTCGATTGAGCGCTGTCACATAGCCCTTGTGGTGTGTGTTGTAGTGCCAGTCAGCGGTCTCGGGCGAGATCACCTCCCGCAAGAGCTCGCGCGCTTCCTCATCGCTGTAGGGGCGCGGGTTGAACTTCCACTCGTACGGCATCGCAGCAGGACCCTCTGTGTGACATACTCCACCAGCTCAGACAGCAAAGGAGTGACCGCAGCCACAGGTGCGCGTTGCATTGGGATTGCGGAAGGTAAAGCCGCGTTGCAGCAATCCATCGGCAAAGTCCAGCGTCACGCCCATCAGGTAGAAGATGCTGCGCCGGTCAATGAAGACGGGGATATCCTCTGCCGAGAGCACGTAATCATCGGCTCGGGGCTGGGCATCGAACCCCAGCACGTAGGAGAAGCCGGAGCAGCCACCACCCCGAATCCCCATACGCAAGCCGTATTCGGCAGGGATGTTCTGCTGCTGGCGAATCCGGCGCAGCTCCTCCATCGCCCGCGCAGTGATGGTGATGGCATCCTCTTCGCCGGCACCTTCGATGGCAATGGGAATCCGCACGTCCTTGGTCGTCTCGATCATTGCTGCATAGCTTCCGATGATGGGACCTCAAGCAGCTCTGCAATGGTCATCGAGTCGAGCAACTCCTGGAGCCGACGCTCCAGCAGCGCCAGCGGCTGGCGAATGGTGCAGCGCTCGTAGACGTAACACAACTCATCCGGTGCGCTGCAGTCTACCAATCCCCGCCAGCCGGGCTCAACCGCTTCGACCACGGCACGCAAAGTTATCATCTTCGGGTGCTGCAGCAGGGCATAGCCACCCTGCACTCCGTGCTGGGCATAGAGCAACCCCGCGCGCGCAAGGGACTGCAGCACCTTGCCCAGCAGCTCCGCCGAGAGGTTGTACGCCTGGGCGATCTCGCGCGCGGAGACAACCCCCGGCTGCTGCGCCAAATGGCGCAACGCCAGCAGAGCATACTCCACGCGCTTGGAGATCCGCAGCATCACTGGTCGTAGTCAATCACGATCCGCTCGCTCAAGGGCACCGATTGGCACGTCAAGATATAGCCCTGCTCCACCTCCTCCGGTGAGAGGGCATCGTTGAGCTCCATGCGCACTTTCCCCTGCAGCAGTTTGGCACGGCACGTTGCGCAGTAGCCGCTCAGGCACGAATGCGGTGCATCCAGCCCCGCCTCGATTGCAGCGTAGAGCAGATGCTGCTCCGGACTCATCGTAAAGCTGTGCTCCTCGCCGTAGAGCCGCACGGTCACCATCACCTGTCCGAGCCGCTGCCCCACCTCTTGCGAGGGCTGCGTCGAATCCATTGGCGTTGGGGAGTCCGACATCCACCGATCGACGTTTGTCCGACCTCTCAGAGCAATCCCAGTTGCAGCCGTGCTGCATCGGACATCCGCCCCACATGCCAGGGCGGGTCGAAGGTCAACTCAACTGTTACATTGCCCACATCCGGGACCTGGCGGACGGCTTCCTCTACCTGCCGGGGCAGCAGATCGGCAACCGGGCATGCCGGTGCCGTGACCGTCATGAGGATGTGCACGTTGCGCTGCTCGTCAATGTCGATGCGGTAGATGAGCCCGAGGTCCCAGATGTTGACCGGTATCTCCGGGTCGTAGCACGTCTTGAGCGCCTCGATGATGCGGGCGCGAAGCGGATCCTGCTCCTGCCCGTGCTCTGAGGGGCGCTCCCGCCGTGGCTCCTTGAAGAGGAACCCGCGTCCCGCGCTGCCTTCAGTGTAGTCCAGCGTCACGCCCATCAGGTAGAAGATGCTGCGGGCATCCACCACGAAGCGCAGGTCTGCAACCGGGAACTCATAGTCCTCCGGACGCACCTGTGCATCGAAGCCGAGCGTGTACGGGACACGGCGCGCCGGAGGTCCGCTCCGCACCCCCAGGCGCACGACGTAGTGCTCGGGCAAATGGTTGACCTGCCGCAGTGTCCGCAGCGCTTCTACGGCGGCTTCGGTGACGAAGATATCCTCCTCCGGCGTTGCACCGGCAATGACGGCGCTGACGGGAAGCCGATAGACCGCCGTTTCCACCGTCATCAGCGCTACTCCGTTGTAACTGGCTCCTGGCGCTGCTGCAATGCTGCCCGTAGCGTGTGCCAGGCTAAGGTTGCGCACTTGACCCGTGCGGGGAACTCCCGAACACCGGCAAACGCCGCCAGAACACCGAGCTGCTCCAGGTCCACCGCCCCCGTGCCGGTGACAAGCTCATGGAAGCGCTCGAAGAGCTCCTCCGCCTCTGCCAGGCTTTTGCCGCGCACCAGGGTTGTCATCACCGACGCCGATGCCTGCGAGATAGCGCATCCACTGCCCCGGAAGCGGATCTCCTCGATGGCGCCCTCCCGCACCCGCAGCATCACCTCCAGCCGGTCGCCACAGAGCGGATTGTAGCCCTCGGCACGATGTGTCGCTTCGGGCAGCTCGCCGTAATTGCGCGGATTGCGGTAATGCTCCAGCACAATCTGCTGGTAGAGTTCCTGCAGCTCATCCATTGCCGCCGACCCCAAAGAGCCGAATGACCTTCCAGAGCGCCTCCACAAGCCGGTCCACCTCCTCGAGCGTGTTGTAGAGCCCGAAGGAGACCCTCGATGTTGCAGGGACACCGAAGAACTCCATCACCGGCTGCGTACAGTGGTGCCCTACACGGATGGCGATACCCTCCCGATCCAGCACCGTCCCAACGTCGTGCGGGTGCACGCCTTCGATGACGAACGAAATGATGGCAGCCTTGCGCTGGGCAGTGCCGATGAGGCGAACGCCGGGCAGCTCCTGCAGCCGTTCGGTAGCATAGCGCAGCAGCTCGTGCTCATGCGCAGCAATCCGCTCCAACCCGCACTGCTGCACGTACTCCAGCGCCGCCTTCAGCCCGATTGCTCCTGCAATGTTGGGAGTCCCCGCCTCGAACTTGTACGGCACGTCGTTGTACAGCGTGCGTTCAAAGGTCACGTGGCGAATCATATCGCCACCGCCCTGGTAGGGCGGGAACTCCTCTAACCAGCGCCGCTTAGCATAGAGCACGCCGATGCCGGTGGGACCGTAAATCTTGTGCCCAGAAAAGGCGTAGAAGTCGCAGTCCAACTGCTGCACGTCCACAGGCATGTGGGCAACGGCTTGGGCTCCATCTACCAGCACGGGGATGCCCCGCTCGTGTGCTGTCTGGATAAGCTCTGCGACGGGATTGATCGTGCCCAGCGAATTCGAGACGTGAACCACCGCCACCACCGCCGTGCGCTCCGTCAGCAGCTCCGGATACGCCTCCAGCATGAGCTCCCCATCGGGCGTGATGGGCAGCACGCGCAGCCGTGCCCCAGTCTGCTCCGCCACCAGCTGCCAGGGAACGATGTTGGAGTGGTGCTCCATGTGGGTGAGCAGGATCTCGCTGCCCGGGCGAATGCGCGTTCTGCCCAGGCAGTGGGCAACGAGGTTGATTGCCTCCGTTGTGCCGCGCACGAAGACGATCTCGGCTGCTTCAGCGGCGCCCAGAAAGCGCTGCACCGTTCGGCGGGCTTCTTCGTAGAGTTGCGTTGCTTGCTCGCTGAGGTAGTACACCCCACGGTGCACGTTGCTGGTGCATTCGGTGTAGTAGTGCTGCAGTGCTGCCACGACCGCTGTGGGCTTCTGCGTCGTTGCGGCGTTATCCAGGTACACAATCGGCTTGCCGTAGACGGTGCGCTGCAGGAGTGGGAAATCCTGCCGCCACTGCCAGACGAGCTCTCGTAGCTCCTGCGCCGAATGCACCGCAGTGCTCATGCAAACTCCTCTATGGGCAACTGGATATGCTCGGCAAGGCTCCGCTCGGCAAGCTCGCGCAGGGCATCGCTGGGAAGCGCCTCCAGCGGCTCCCGGACGAAGGCGTACAGTAGCAGCTTCCGTGCCTGGGCTTCCGGAATGCCCCGGCTGCGCAGGTAGAAGAGCGCTTGCTCATCCAAGTTCCCGATGGCTGCCCCGTGCGTGCAGCGGACGTCATCGGCGTAGATCTCCAACTGCGGACGGGCATTGACCGTTGCCTGTGTGGAGAGCAGCAGTGCCCGATGCGCCTGGTACGCATTGGTCCTCTGCGCCCCCGGGTGGACATAGATCCGCCCGGTGAAGTTGACGGTTGCCCGCTCCTGAGCAAGCGACTTGTAGAGCTGGTTACTGGAACAGCCCTCCGCCTCGTGCTCCACCCGGGTGTGATGATCCACAAGGCGCTGCCCGGTTGCCATCGTCACACCGTAGAGTTGGGCATCTGCGGCACCACCGGCAAGGCGAATATACACATTGTTCCGCACCAGCGCACCGCTGAAGCTCAACGTCCACACCCGCAGTCGGGCACCGGATTCCAGCCGCGCTGCCAGCGTTGTCACCGCAAAGGCATCGGCGAGCCCATCCTGCCACAACAGCACATCCAGTGCCGCATTCGGCTGGAGGAGCAGCTCAAAGACTGCGTTCGTCAGGCTTGGATTTGCCCCATGGTGGGCGAAGCTGAAGATGAGCGCTGCAGAGGTCCCGGAGGCTATGCTCATCAGAAGCCGAGGCTGCCCCAAGCGTGGGACCGCATCCGCTTGGGTGACAATGCCGATGTGCATCGGCATCGGCAGCGATTCCCGCATTGTGAGCGTCAGCGGCACCGGCGCAAATGCCGTATTGAGTGCCACAAAGGCATCCCCTTCCACATCCACAAGCTGTCCGGGCAGGGGCTCCCTGCGTGCCCCATTGAGGGCAAAGCGCTCGGCGGTGCGCAACTCCACACCTGCGGGGAGCTCATGAACGTGGGGAACCCCGTCGAGCAGCCACAGCTGCGGCTGCGGCAACCCCTGCACCATCGAGAGCGATGGCAGCTCCTCCGACGCCGGCGCTCCCACCTCGTACCTATAGCGGAGCACCGGAGCAAGACTGGTGTACTTCCAGTCCTCATGCCGCGTGGTGGGGAAGCCTCTCTGCAGCAACGCCTCCAGTGCCCGACGGCGCTGCTGCAACAGCTCGCTCGGCTCTGAGCTTGTCTGCTCCAGCCGAAGGAACTGCTCGCGCAGGTGCTCCAGTAGCTCTGCAGCCATCACTGCTCTCCAAGCGTTGGCAGTACCAGTTCGCCCTCCGAGCGCAGCCAATCGTAGCCACGCTCCTCCAACTCCAGCGCCAGTTCGCGCCCACCCGTGCGGACGATCCGCCCATCGAAGAGCACGTGCACGACGTCGGGCACAATGTAGTTGAGCAGCCGCTGGTAATGCGTGATAACGATAAAGGAGCGCTCCGGCGAGCGCATCCGGTTGACCCCGCTGGCAACGATCTTGAGGGCGTCGATGTCGAGACCGGAATCGGTCTCGTCCAAGATTGCCAACCGCGGTTCCAGCAGCAGGAGCTGGAAGATCTCCCCGCGCTTCTTCTCCCCACCGGAGAAGCCCTCATTGACCGCCCGCTGGAGGAAGTCCGGCTCCATCCCCAGCCAGCTCATCCGCTCCCGGGCGTAGGAGAGGAACTGAATCGGATCGAGCGGCTCCTGCCCGCGCGCCTTCCGCACCTCATTGAGCGCGGTGCGCAGGAAGGTTGCCATGCTGACGCCGGGGATCTCCACCGGATACTGAAACGCCAGGAACAGCCCGGCACGGGCGCGCTCCTCGGGCTCCATCTCCAGCAGGTTCTGCCCATCGAAGAGCACCTCGCCCTCGAGCACCTCGTACTCCTCACGCCCGGCTAAGACCGCTGCCAGCGTGCTCTTGCCCGACCCGTTCGGACCCATGATCGCATGGACCTCCCCGGCGTAGACATCCAAGGAGACGCCGCGGAGAATCTCCTTGCCCTCGATTGCGACACGCAGATTCCGGATTTGCAATAGCGCACTCATCGCTTGTTCGGATTGGTTCGACACGTGTTCAGCCAACGCTGCCCTCCAACGAGATCGCCAGCAGCTTTTGCGCCTCGACGGCGAACTCCATCGGCAGATGGAGCAGCACCTCGCGGCAGTAGCCGTTGACAATCAGCGCGACGGCATCCTCTTCGGAGATGCCCCGCTGCCGGCAGTAGAAGAGCATATCCTCGCCGATCTTGGAGGTCATCGCCTCGTGCTCGGTAACGGCGGTCGGATTGAGCACCTCGATGTAGGGGAAGGTGTGCGCTCCGCACGAGCTGCCGATCAGCAGCGAGTCGCACTGTGTGTAGTTGCGTGCATAGTCTGCGCCGCGCAGAATCCGCACCAAGCCCCGGTAGGTGTTGCTGCTGTGCCCGGCAGCGATGCCCTTGGAGACAATCCGGCTGCGGGTATGGCGCCCGATGTGGATCATCTTCGTCCCCGTATCGGCTTGCTGCCGATGGTTCGTGACGGCAACCGAGTAGAACTCTCCAACGCTGCCCTCGCCCTTGAGGATAACGCTGGGGTACTTCCACGTAATTGCCGAGCCGGTCTCCACCTGCGTCCACGAGATCTTCGACTCCCGCCCCAGGCAGATTCCCCGCTTGGTGACAAAGTTGTAGATACCGCCTCGCCCCTCACGGTCCCCTGGGTACCAGTTCTGCACGGTGGAGTACTTGATCTCGGCGCCATCCAGGGCAATGAGCTCCACCACCGCTGCGTGGAGCTGGTTCTCATCCCGCATGGGTGCGGTGCACCCTTCGAGGTAGGAGACGTACGCCCCCTCATCGGCGATGATGAGCGTGCGCTCGAACTGCCCCGTCCGCGCCGCGTTGATCCGGAAGTAGGTCGAAAGCTCCATTGGGCAGCGCACCCCTGGCGGGACGTACACAAAGGAGCCATCGCTGAACACCGCCGAGTTGAGCGCGGCAAAGAAGTTGTCCGTATACGGCACAACCGAGCCCAGGTACTTCTGCACCAGCTCGGGGTACTTCTGGATTGCCTCGCTCATCGAGCAGAAGATGATCCCCAGCTCGGCAAGCTTCTCCTTGAAGGTCGTTGCCACAGAGGCGCTGTCCAACACTGCGTCTACGGCGACCCCGGCAAGCAGCTTCTGCTCCTCCAGCGGAATCCCCAGCTTTTCGAACATGCGGCGGATTTCGGGGTCAATCTCGTCCAAACTCTGCACATGGCGCTTCTTGGGCGCAGCGTAGTAGCTGATGGCCTGGTAGTCTATGGGCGGATAGACCACCTTCGCCCAGCGCGGCTCCTGCATTGTCTTCCAATGGCGATACGCCCGCAATCGCCACTCCAGCATCCACTCCGGCTCCCCCTTCCGCTCCCAGATGAAGCGGATGATGTCTTCGTTGAGCCCTACGGGGGCTATCTCCTCCTCGATGTTCGCCACGAAGCCGTACTTGTACTCCGACTGCGTAACCTGCTGCAGTACCTCGTCCTGCTGTACCGGCATGGCTCACCCCGTTTTGATGCAGCACCTCGGGGCAGGGGACGAAGGCGAAAGCAGACTATTTTGGTCTCTTTTGTCCCGCCTCCTCGCTCCCTATGGTCATGCCCTGCAGGAGTGAGCGGAGCTGCTGGTACTGCTCGCGCAGGTGCTGAAGCTGCTCCTCCACCCACGCCAAGCGCTGCCGAAGCTGCTGGTTCTCCGCATCCAGCTCCTGAACCGCTTTGACCAGCGGCGCAACGAACTCCGCGTAGCGCAGTCCGTAGAGATCGCGCTCGTTCTTCGGCGGATCGATCCCTCCGAAGGGGAATCCAATCCGGCGTGCGGCGTGCTCGACCTCCTGCGCCAGGAACCCCGTGCGCACAAGTTCAGCAGCTTCCGACGCGGTTGACAGCCCACCGGCTGCGGCAGCACCAGTGAGCTGCCGGACCCGGTCCGGGTCAATGCGGTAGTTGACCGGACGGAGCAAGCGGATGAAATCCAGCCCGGGCACATCCTCGCGCACGTCCAGCTTGATACGGGCATCGGAGATGGTGCTCCAGCTCACATATCCGCCGATGCTGGTTACGTCGCTGTTTCCGATGCGCACCTGGTTGCTCGCTGTGGTCGCTACGCCGTACCCCAGTGCCGTTGTGTTGGTGTAGTCTGCCCCATTGGGTCCTGCCTGGTACCCTACGGCGGTGTTGGAGGAGCCGCTGACGTTCTGCTCCAGCGCATAGGCTCCCACGGCGGTATTGTACAGCCCACCGGCATTGCGATACAGCGCCTGGAATCCCAGCGCCGTATTGCGCGCCCCATCGGCATTGTTGAACAGTGCGGCAGAGCCCACTGCAGTGTTGTCGTAGCCGGTGGAGTTGCGGAAGAGCGCCTGGTAGCCAACGGCGATGTTCCCATACCCAGTGGTGTTCGCGGGCAGAGCTCTGCTACCGAGCGCTACGTTGAAGGAACCCGTCGTGGTCGCCGCTCCCGCCTGGTAGCCGACGAAGGTGTTGTTGCGTGGGGTGGTGATGTCCTGTGCGGCGCCAGCGCCTTCGCCCAAGAAGACGGACTGTCCGCTGTTGAGCACCTCCAGTTGTGCTCTCGTGGTCAGCCGCAACCGTTCCACATTGGCAACACGCAGGACAAGGGGCTGCGCGTTGGTCGTCCCCAGAAACTGCCCTGCGGTGATGGCATTTCCGGAGAGCGACCAACTCCCCCCACCGGCGACGCTCGTCCAGCGCAAGTTCCCATTGCCATCGGTAGAGAGCACCTGCCCTGGCGTTCCATCCGTTGCCGGGAGCGTCCAGACAATGCTGTTGGGCACATTCGAAGGTGCCCGCAGCCCGACGTAATCCTGACCGTTGATGGCGGCTTCCTGTAAGCGCAGCTCCCGCACCGCCGATGCCGATGAGCCCAACAGCAGATGCGCTTCCACCCGCACCGCAGTATCGCTGGCACTCCAATGGCGGAGGCTATCGGCAACAACTGCTCGGAAGGCGTAGGGCACCGCCGTCAGCGGCACACGAGGGGTAAGCTCTGCCCCGCCACCGAGTGCAACCCCCAGGTAGTACGGGCGGTCAAACGGAAGCGTCAGCGGGCGCTGCAGTCCAATGAGCGTAGAGACCACCCCGTGTTCTACCCGCACCCGCTGCGACTCTACAAACAGCGGGGCGCCACCGGTTGCCACCTCGTAGAGGCGGAACTCCATCTCGTACTCGCCATCCGGCAGAGGTTGCCCGGAAGCATCCAGCAGGACGCCCTGGTACGAGAGCGTCCGTGGGATCTGTGCCATCGCCAGCGCAGCGCAGAGCACCGAGCCGAGCACAACAGCAGCGGCGCGCATCATCTCCTCCAGCCTACGGTGTGGAACTCACTTCAGGATCGGCACCCACACGGAGTGCACCGTATGAGCGCAGTGGAGTCGCAGCAGATATATCCCCGCCGGCAGTTGCGGCAGGCAAGGCAATCGCCCTCCACGCACCTCCGTCCATCCAACGCGCCACACGCACTGTCCCAACAGCGAAAAGAGCTCGCCCCAGAGCGGCTGGCACGCAAGGCGAATGTGCACACCGCTCCCGCACACCTCCACGCTCACGCTGCCGAGCCTCTCAGGGGAGACGCTCACGGGCAGGCGCACACCGTACCAGAAGCCGTGGCGAAGTTCAGCTGTGGCGGCGCTGCTCCCCACAATGGGCTGCCCCAACGTTCCCACCACCGCAGCGGCTGGGGCGGTGGCGCGTACCGCCGCTGCGGCAACTACGGAGCGCACGGATTGGGCAGAGCCCGAAGCACTTGTCAGCACACACAGGCTCACGATGCTCGCCCACCACCGCATGTGTGCGGAGCCTTACCGCTGCAGGTTCTCCACAATGAGCGCGCTGGCTTCGCCGCCGCCGATACAGATTGCCGCCATGCCGTAGCGCTTCCGGTAGCGCCGCAGTGCATAGAGCAATGTGGTCAGAATCCGCGCACCCGATGCCCCAATGGGATGCCCCAGAGCGACCGCCCCACCGTGCACGTTGAGCCGCTCCAGTGGGATCCCCAACTGCTTCTGCGCCACCAGCGCCACCACGGCGAAGGCTTCGTTGATCTCGAACAGGTCAATGTCCTCTAGCTTCATTCCGGCTTTGGCGAGCACGCGCTTGATTCCCTCTATGGGCGCCGTGGTGAACCACTCCGGCTTCTGGGCAACGGAGCCGTGCGCCACAATCCGCGCCAGCGGCTCGATACCCAAGGCGTGCGCACGCTCTTCGGACATCACTACCAGCGCTGCGGCACCGTCGTCAATGGAGCTCGCATTGGCAGCCGTCACGGTGCCGTCGGGACGGAAGACCGGCTTGAGCTGCGGAATCTTCTCAAAGCGCACCTTGGCAGGCTCCTCATCGGTGTCCACTGTCACCGTCTGCCCATTGCGTTGCTCGTAGGTGACGGGGACAATCTCATCGGCAAAGTAGCCCTTCTGCTGCGCCTCCAAAGCACGGCGGTAGCTGAGGGCGGCGTATTCATCCTGCTCGTCGCGCCCGATGTTGCAGGTGCGGGCACACAGCTCGGCGGCATCGCCCATGTGGAACTGGTTGTAGACATCCCACAGCCCGTCGTGAATCATCGAGTCAACGAGTTGCGCATTCCCCATGCGCAAGCCCGTGCGTGCTTTAGGCAGCAGGTAGGGAGCGTTCGACATGGACTCCTGCCCGCCCGCGACCACGACGTGGGCATCCCCGCACCGGATAGCTTGTTCGGCGAGCATGACGGCTTTGAGCCCGCTGCCGCACACCTTGTTGATCGTCATGCACGGCACATGCTCGGGCAACCCTGCAAAGATCGCAGCTTGCCGCGCCGGTGCCTGCCCGACTCCGGCGGTGAGCACATTGCCCATGATGACTTCGTCCACGTCTGCTGGCTCAATTCGCGCACGCCGCACAGCTTCGGCAATCGCCACTGCTCCCAGCCGAGGCGCCGGAAGCTCCGAAAGCGACCCCAGAAATGCACCGATCGGCGTCCGCACCGCAGAGGCAATCACGGCTGCTGGCATCTGGTATCACCGCTCCTTGTTGCTGGACCGACGCAAAATTACCGTTGCCGCCTCAGGCAGCAATCTGAGCGCAAAGTTTGTAATTTGGTGCGCGGCATGCCGAGTTCCGCCAATGCAGGGTGAGCAGCTCACAGAGGCTCAGCGCTTCCTCCTTGCCATGGAGGAGTACGGGCTACATGAAGCGCTGGAGCGCCACCTTCCGGCAGAGTTCGCGCTCGTCTACGAGATTGCCCGTGTCCTGGAGGACCCAGACCATCCCCTCACGCAACGCCTGGCACCTCTGCTGCATCGGAGCATCCGGCAGCAGCAGCCTCCTGACGCCTCTCCACCGCCCTCCACCGTCCAGCGCCACTTCGTTGCCGAAGAGTACGACGCCGAGCTTATCCGCCACCTGCGCGATGTCGTGCACATCTACCCGCACCAGTTCCTGCTGCCCGACGAGGTGTTCTACCACCGGCTGGCAGAGCGCTCGCTGTGGATGCCCGCGCCGCGTCCGCCTCAGGTCTACGGGTACAAGAGCCAAGCCGACCAATACGCCCCCGATATCCGCAAGCAGAAGCTCTACGTGCTCTTCGACACCTCCGCTTCTATGCAGAGCCACCATCGCATCCACCTGGCGAAAGCGATCGTCTACGTCTTCCTGCGCCGCAACCAAGCAGAGCTGGGCGAGATCTTCTTCCGCACCTTCGACCTGCAGTTGGGCGAGCGCTGGCATGCGCACGATGTGCCCTCGTTTGAACGGCTCCTGCAGCATGTGCTGCGCCTCCAAGCTGTTGGACAAGGGACGGCGCTGGAGCACGCCATCTGCGTAGCTGCCGAAGAGATTCGGCAAACCCCATCGCTGCTGCAGAGCGAAATTCTGCTCATCACCGATGGCATCGCCTACCTGCACGTTGAGAAGCTGCGGGCGCTCTTGGGCGACCAGATCCGGCTCAATGCCATCCGCTTGGGCTCCGGGCACATGGAGTTCTCCGCGCGCACACTTGAGGATTTTGCCCAACGGGATGATTCCACACCCAGCCGCTACTTCCGTCAACTCCAGGCAGAGAAGCGACACCTGGAGCACCAGCTTGCCCATACCGCCGGGGAACACCAGCGGCGATTGCTCCAAAATCAACTGCGCGCGCTGGAGCAGCAGCTCGCCGCTGTGGCGCGCCAGCTCCATCAGCGTGCCTACGAACACTACAGCACGGCACTGCAGCAGCTCTGCACCGTCTATATCCCCATCGAAGACCTGCCCATAGAGCAGCTCCTGCACCTCACCGAGGCACAGCAGCGGGAATGGGAGGAATTCGCCGCCCGGCTTCTGGAGCGCTTGCAGCAGCAACCGACCCTGCAGGAGCTCCATCAAGCTGCGCTTCTGGCGCCGCATTTGGAGCTTCTGTCCAACCTTACACCCAATGGCGAACCTCTCCGGCGGCTTGCGCAGCAGTTGCGGCAGCACATCCAGCAGGTGCTCCGCACGGGGATGTACGGCGCCCCGCAGCAGCCTCCAGTGCGGCTCAGCCGCGCTGAACGTCGGTGGCTGGCGACCTATGTTCCCGTCCGCACCGCACCTCTTGGCGTGCTCCTCCCCTCGGTGCGGCGGTGGCTACGGTGGTTCCGGCTGTGGATTCGCCGACTGCTGTGGCGCTACCGTTGGCGTTGGCAGTAGGAGTTCCCCTCAGGTGTGCGAATGCGTTCGCGGGTGTATTGGTCGCTGCTGCTCTTCCAGTTCGGGCTGTGCCTGTGGCTGGGAAGCCTCCTCTTCTTCGGTGCCACCACCGGCGTGCTGTTTGCTCTGCTTTCGCGCGACTCCGCCGGCAGGGTGGTTGCGGAGCTTCTGGGACGGCTCCATCTCTTCGAGCTTGCCGGGGCGGTGCTCATCGTGCTGTCGCTCTGGCTGCTGTGGGGCATCTACCGCTCCTGGCAGCTCAAGCTCTCCGCTGCTGCGCTGGTGGTCATGCTCACGCTGTTTGCCCTCTACGCTGCGCTGTTGGAGCCGATGATGAATTCGCTCGCGCGTCAGGTCAGCAGCTTCGAGCAGCCACAGCCGCACGAGCTGGATGCGATTGCCCAATTCCGGGGCTACCATCGGCTCCACACGCTGCTGACAGCCTTCAACGGCCTCCTGCTCTTGGGGCTCCTCCTGTGGCAGAGCCTGCTCTACGTTCGGGTGCTGGGGAATCCGGAGCCGCCCGCTGTATCCTCCTCCGGTGCTGCGGAGCGGACGGAGTAGACGGCGCAGCTTCAGGGCGCGGACGCCGCCCTCTTGGATGCCTTCTGCTGCGGCTCCGGTGGTGTTATCGGCGGCAATCCCAGTCGGGAACGCACCTCCTGCTCCAGCCGCAGCCGCACGGCTTCGTCCTCCTGGAGCAGCTTGCGCAAGCCCTCGCGCCCTTGAACCCGCTCCTCCCCATACGTGAACCAGGAGCCGCTGCGGCTGATGAGCCCGTGCTCCACCCCCAAATCAATCAGCTCGTTGATGCGCGAGATGCCCTCAGCGTAGAGGATGTCGAACTCGCCCTCGCGGAAGGGCGGAGCAACCTTGTTCTTGACCACCTTCACGCGCACCCGCGTGCCCACGATCTCGTTGCCCTCCTTGATGACATCCTTGCGCCGGATATCAATGCGCACCGAGGCGTAGTACTTAAGCGCGTTGCCGCCGGTGGTGGTTTCGGGATTGCCGTACATCACCCCAATCTTGCTGCGGAGCTGGTTGGTGAAGATCACCACCGTGTTCGAGCGCCCGATTGCCGCGCTGAGCTTGCGCATCGCCTGCGACATCAGCCGCGCCTGCAGCCCCACCTGCGCATCGCCCATCTCGCCCTCGATCTCCACGCGCGGGGTCAATGCCGCAACCGAATCCACCACCACAACATCCACTCCACCGCTGCGCACCAAGGTTTCGACAATCTCCAGCGCTTGCTCGCCAAACTCCGGCTGCGAGAGCAGCAGATTGTCCAGATCCACTCCCAGGCGCTGCGCGTACTGCACATCGAGCGCATGCTCGGTATCCACAAACGCTGCCAACCCGCCGCGCTTCTGCGCTTCGGCAATGATGTGCAAGCAGACGGTGGTCTTCCCCGACGCCTCCGGACCGAAGATCTCCACGATGCGCCCCCGCGGCACTCCCCCGACCCCGATCGCTGCGTCCAAAACGAGGCTTCCAGTGGGGATTGCCTCCACAGGCACCACCTGCGTATCGCTCAGGCGCATGATGGAGCCCTTGCCAAAGCGCTTCTCAATCTGCTCAATCGCCAGTTGCACGGCTTTGAGCTTTGCCTCAAGCACTCGAGCGTCTGCCATGGGCACACTCCATGGAAGGGAAACTTCACCTCCGCCCGACTCCCGCACCGGTCACAGCCATATGCTCTGCGCGGAGGCTCTCCCGCTTGCGGGAAATTCGGTTCACCGGCTGAAGACGTGCAGCCGGGGCTCTTCATGCAGCGTTGCATCCGCTCGCTTTGGCAGCAGAGCCGCTAAGTTTGCACCGAGCGGTATGCCGAGAGTCATGGACGTCAACACCGCCGAGTACTGGTCCGAACGCTACCGGCGCGGTGAAACCGGCTGGGACCTGGGGGGTCCAACACCGGTATTTGCCGAACTCCTCCGGCAGGGGGGATTTCCGCTTCCGCCGCGCAGAGCCGACCGGGCAACCCGCGTCCTGGTCCCAGGCTGCGGATACGGACACGACGCCCTCCTGCTGGCATCTGCTGGCTACGAGGTTATCGCCGTGGACTTTGCCCCAGAAGCCATCGCCGCGCTCCGCCGCCGAGCTACTGAGTCGGGGCTCTCCCTCCAAGTGCTCCAGGCGGACCTGTTCACGCTGCCGCAGATTCTGCACCAGCCTGTGGATATGGTGCTGGAGTACACCTGCTACTGCGCCATCGCTCCAGACCGGCGCGCAGAGTACTTCCACACCATTACCCAGGTGCTTGTTCCCGGAGGTTGGCTCGTTGCGCTCCTCTTCCCGCTACAGCAGCCCGGAGCGGAGCCGCTCTCCGGTCCTCCCTTCCCAGTTGACCCCGAGGAGACCCTCACCTTAGCACAACGGGCGGGATTCCGTCTCCACTCGCGCGAACTTCCTGAGTCCTCGCATCCGGCACGCCGGGGACGCGAGGAGCTGTGGATGTTGTACAAACCCATGCCGACCGATGAAAGCTCTCCTGGAACTCACTGATGGTGCCATGCGCGTATGCGCGCAGAATGAACGGCGGCAGACGACCTGCTTCGATGCCGACCCCTCCGTCGGCGGGCACGACACCGCTCCGCGTCCGATGGAGGTCTTCCTCCAGGCCATGATGGCATGCACGGCGATGGACGTCCTGAGCATCCTGCGCAAGAAGCGGCGGCAAATCACCGCATTCCGCATGGAAGCCCATGCCACCCGCGCCGAGACTCACCCCAAGGTGTTCACCCACATCCGCCTCCGCTACGAGCTGGTCAGCCCAGATGCGACCGAGCAGGACCTGCTACGGGCGATCGAGCTGTCGCAGACGACCTACTGCAGCGCTTCAATTATGGTGCGCCGCTCGGGCTGCCCAATCGAGTGGGAAGCCCAACTGCTGCGTCCGGAGGATGTCGAACCCGCCGCAGAGCAATCCCATGAAAACCCGTGAACTCCTGGCGCATTGGCAGGACGAGCTGGAATCGGCGCTCATCTACGACCACTTGGCAGAGACAGAGCCCGACCCACAGCGGGCAGAGCTCTACCGCGAGCTTGCCCGGGTGGAGCGCATGCATCAAGAGCTGTTTGCCAAGCTCCTGCGGGAGCGCGGCGTCGAGCCACGCCCGCGTCCGCTGAGTTTGCGCACGCGCTTCCTCCTGTGGCAACTACGTCGGGGAAACCGCCGTGCCGTGCTCCAAGCCCGCATTCACGAGGAATCCCGCGAGGTGCAGAACTACCTCCGCCACCGTGGTCGCCTGCCACTCCCCATTGCGCAGTTGACCACACAGATTGCCCGCGATGAAGCCCAGCACATCTCCCAACTCAGCGCACTTCTGGGGCAGCAGGGCGAACCCTGGCACCGGATCGAATCCGGCGGCTTCCTGCGCAACGTCATCTACGGCTTCAACGACGGGCTGACGGCAAACTTCGGGCTGGTCATGGGGGTGATTGGGGCGGAATTCGCTCCACAGGCGGTCCTGCTCTCCGGACTGGCAGGGCTCATTGCCGATGCCCTCTCCATGGGCGCCAGCGGCTACCTGGCTGCCAAGAGCGAGCGCGAAGTCTACGAGCACGAAATCCAAATGGAGCACCGCGAGCTGGAGCTGATGCCCGAACTCGAAGAGCAGGAGCTGGCACTGCTCTACGAAGCCAAGGGTATGTCCCGCGAAGCCGCTCAGGAAGCTGCCCGACGGGTGATGGCAGACCCGGAACGTGCACTCCAGGAGAAGGTACGCGAGGAGCTTGGGATTGGGCAATTCCACAGCTCCCCACTCCGCGAAGGGCTTCTCACCGGCGCTGCAACGGCGCTCGGTGCGCTCGTGCCCGTCATCCCCTTCTTCTTCGGGCACAGCTCGCTCATCATCTGGCTCTCCTTCTCCATCAGCATGCTCATGCACTTCGTCGTAGGGGCAGCCCGCAGCGTCTTCACCGGACGTGACTTCTTCCGCAGCGGGTTGGACATGTTCCTGGTCGGGCTGGGTGTGGCGATCGTGGGCTACCTCGCCGGCGACCTCCTTATGCGCCTGCTCTGAAAAATAACGGGGCGCTCGCACGCGAGCGCCCCGTCCCGCACCCGTGCGGGGAGATCCCTACCGCACCACCACAAGCGGACGGTACAGCATCACCGACGGGCTCTCCAGGCGCACCATGTACACTCCTGGGCTCAGCCCCAACTGCAGCACGTCTACGGGGATGCGGTGTTCGCCCGCGCCGAGCAATCCTTCAAACAGCAGTGCCCGCTCCCGCCCGTAGGCGTCGTAGAGCCGCACAACAACGCGCTCCGTCCCCGGCGTCTGCAGCCGAACCCATGCCTGCTCCGCTGCCGGTGTGGGCTCCGCCTGCCACAACCGGTACCCACCGGCGGTAATGTCTTGCTGAACTCCAACGACGGTTATTTCCACCTCTGCCTCGCTGCTCCAGACCTCGCCGCAGTCATTCGACACCTTGCAGCGGTAGCGCCCCCCGTGGGCTGCAGAATCTGCAGGGAAGATCGTGAGCGTACTGGTTTGCGAGCCAGTGATGCCTCCTCCATCCTGCAGATCCACCCCGTTCCGCTGCCAGCGGTAAGTCAGCGGGAGCTTCCCCGTTGCCTCAACCCTGAGAACGATCCGCGAGCCCTGCGAGAACTGCCCTCCCTGCGGCTGAGCGATGATCTGCGGTGCTCGGTACGCCACCACCTGCACTCGACGCGATGTCACATTACCGCAGGTATTGGAGACCACAACCCAGTACTCGCCCTCCGTGTTCTGGTCCACCGTGAAGGTGTAGCTGGAGCCTGTCCCGACGGGGATGTTGTTCCGATACCACTGGTAGGTAAACGGCAGCGATCCGGCTGCCTCAACCGACAAGGTCACCTGCCGTCCAAGGCACTCCGCTACCGACGAGGGCTGCCGCGAAATCCGCGGCAGTTCCAAGACCCGGACCTGCACCTGGTTGGACACCACATCCCCACACGGGCTCTTGACAACGCACCACCAGGTCCCGCTGTCGGCAACGGTAGCAATCTTGCTAAAGGTCTCGCTGTTCGCTCCGGGTACCTCAGCACCGTTGTGATACCACTGGAACCCGATTGCTCCGCCAGTGTAGCCAATGTTCAGGTTGAGCTGCTGCCCTTCACAGCCCGTCCAGTTCTGCGGCTGCGCTGTAATCTGCACCGGCGGGGACACCCGCACCGTCATCGTTGACGACTCCGAGCCGTTGACCCTGACCTGCCCCTGCTGGTCCACGTAGTACGACTCCACCCGCACTTCGTAGATTGCCCAATCATCAGAGAGCTGTGGATTGCGGATCGTCAGGCACGGTCCGGTCTCCCCAGACAGCAGCTGACCATCTCGGTACCACTGGTAGCGGAGTTGATCCCCGACGAGCAGGGGCTGCGCCACGATGCAGAGCGTCGTATCGCGCCCCACGCATACCTCCACAACCGAAGGCAGCGAGGCCACAATGATCTTGCTGGCAAACACCGGAAGCGCAGCCGCGCTCATCAGGGCAACCCACTTGAGGACCGCTCGCTTCATGAGTCTCTCCCCGCAAGTAGATGATACCTCACCGACACACTTTCCAACCGCTGTGCGCACGCGGGGAAGTGCACCTCTCTTCCCCGCACGCTCGAATAAAGTACAAAAGCCGGCAGGGGAAAAGTTCCCCTGCCGGCAACTCCTTAGCGCACCACCACTACAACCTGCTGCCCAACCACCCGCCCCTCACGCTCCAACTGCACCACATACACCCCCGCCCCGCCAAACCCAATCCCCACCTCACCTCGACCCTCTACCCGCACCCGGTTCACCTCCCGTCCCAACACATCCCGCACCACCACCTCCCCTCGACCCATCACCCCATACCGCACCTGCCCAACCCCTGCCACCGGCTGCGGCACCACCTCCACCCACTCCCGCTCTCCTGCATCCCCTGCCACACTCACCACTACCGATACCGTCACCCGTCCGCTCTCCACCTGCCCACACGTCCCCCGCACCACACACCAGTACGTCCCCGTATCCTGCTGCTGCGCCGCCGCTACCTCATAGCGCGCCTGCGTCGCCCCCACTATCAGCTGCCCATCCTTGTACCACTGGTACTGCAGACCCGCCCCACTCGCCTGTATCTCCAACACCAACGGCTGTCCCTGCTGTACCTGCACCGCCTGCGGCACATCCCGCACAATGCGCGGCGCCTCCACCACGCTCACCTCCACCTGCACCGTCTGCTCCTGCCCACACACATTCTGCACCACGCACCAGTATGTCCCCGCATCCTGCAGCCGCGCCGCCGCTACCTCATAGCGCGCCTGCGTCGCCCCTGCTATCGGCTGCCCATCCTTGTACCACTGGTACTGCAGACCCCCTCCCGTCGCCCCAACCTCCAGCGCCAACGCCTCCCCCTCGCACACCGACCCACCCTGCGGCTGCTGCACCACCTGTACCGCCTCCCGCACCTCCACCTGCGCCCCTTGCGACACCACATCCACCCCCGCACCCACCAGGCTCACCACCACATCGTACGTCCCCGCATCTCCAGGCTGGACCGACCCAATGCGCAACTGCGCCGTGCGCGCCCCACTGATGCGCCCACCATCCACAAGCGGCTGCCCATTGCGCCGCCACTGGTACGCCAACTGCCCCGCCGTCGCCTGCGCCTGCACGCTCAAGACCACATCACTGCCCACACACCACTCCCCACCTTGCGGCTGCTCCACAATCTCCACCCCCGCCGACACCACCGCATACCCACGCTGCTCGGCTCGCCCACACAACCCCACAACCTCCACCCAGTAGTCCGTCCCAAAGTCCTGCGGCTGCACCCCGTCGATGACCAACACCGACGAGCGCGCCCCACTGATGCGCCCCCCATCCACAAGCGGCTGCGTCCCACGATACCACTGGTACTGCGCCTGATACGTCGGCGGCGCCCCTACCACGTTCGCCTCCACCGACAACTGCGCCCGACCCCCTACCGCGGTGTATGCCGTATCGGGCGGTGCAACGATGCTCACATTCCCAAGCACGTACACCGCTGCAGGCTCCGTCGGAAGCTGATCGGTCCCGCACGTGCCAAACAGTACACACCGGTAGCGCCCCGAATTCGCATACTGCAGATTGCTCAAGCGCAGGCTCGCCTGCGTAGCGCCCGGAATGTCCTGCCAGCCCGCGGGGGTCTCCACCTGCCACTGGTATCCGAACACCGTCCCATCGGCAATGACCATCAGAATCACCTCGCCACCCAAGCAGCTCAACTGCGACTCCGGCTGCTGTGTAATCTCGATCGGGGCGTAGACAATCACCTCGGCGAGGTTCGACAGCACCGGTGTTGCCCCGCTATTGCCGGTCACCAGGCATGCGTAGCTCCCTGCATCGGTCGGCTTGGTGTTCTGAATCGTCAGTGTCGGCGTCTGCGTGCCGAAGAAGCGCCCATCGTAGCCCTCCGGAATCGGAGCGCCGTTGCGCAGCCACTTGTAGGAGAGCCGCGCATTGAATGTCGCCGTTGCCTGGATGCTCAGCGTGGTGCTCGAACCCAAGCACCCGCGCACCGTATCCGTGGGCTGCTGCACGATGGTGATGACAGGGATCACCTCATCGGCACCCATGTACCAGACGCGCCGCGCCTCGCCATCAATATCGGTCGGCACATCGGTGTTCTGCGGCACCCCCGTATAGAGCGGGTCATCTACTTCGGTCAAGTGCAGATCCGTCGGCGATGCCCACGATACTGGCTTGGAGACCGAAGCGCCGTCGTAGCCCGAAGCAGTTCGCCATGCCGCCAGCGTGGGCTGGTTCGCCCCGGCCCAGTACCCCAGATTCGCTCCAGCGGTGTAGAGATTGTTCCAATTGCACGTAGTCGCAAAGGCACCGCTTGCCCACACGGCGTAGCCCGCTCCGCTGTTGATGAAGATGTTGTGCGTGACCCGCAGTGAGCTGCCGCCGCTGACGTAGAAGGCTGCACCACTGGCGTTGCTGCTCCGCACATTGACGCTGTTGTGCACAATCGCAATGCTCGGGCGCGACTGCACATCAATCCCTCGGGCAAGGTTTGCGGTGTTGCCTCCGATCTCGATGAAGTTGTTCACCACCCGCGCCGTTGCCGCCGTGGAGGAGTAGTAGGACTGGAACAGTACACCGCTCCCGCCCGGCATGCCCCACATCTGGTTCCGCTCTACCGTGATCGCGTCATCGCAGTATGCAAATCGGACATAGTATCCACCGGATGCAATCGAGCCCGCGCCACCGATGAACCGATTCCCCACCACCGTCGGCGAAGCCTGATAGAACGCATATACCGCCCCGACATAGAAGTCCTGTACCGTGCTCCCCTCCAGCCGGAAGCCCGCCGTCAGCGGAGCCCAGTACGATGCGATGAACACCCCTACGCTCCCGTTGCGCAGGATGCTGTTGCGGATGACCAGGTTGTTATGGTTGTTCTCGTAGGCGTACACCACGGCATCCGCCGTCGAGGTCGTTGCTGCCTGCCGTCCCACCAGCTCGCACCCCTCGATGGTGACGTTATCCGAGCCGTTCCCGAAGGAGGTGCTGGTGGAGGTGAGCCACACCACGCGCCCGAAGCTTGCCCCCGTATTCCGAATGGTCAAATTCCGCAGCACAACGTGCTTGAGCTCGTTGAGCCGGACCACAAAGTTGTCCGCCGAGGAGCTCGACGCCCATTGCAGGATGACGTTTGCCCGATTGCCCGATTCGGATTCGAAGGTGATGCGGCGGGTTGGCGTCCCAGCGCCGGGGATCCCACCCGTTACGGTCGGACCGTTGAGGTTGAGTTGCTCCGTGTACACACCGTTCCGCACCCGGAAGGTGACCGTATCGAGCACTCCACCAATGTGCAGGTAGTTCGCAGCGCTGGTGAAGCTTGGAAAGTCCGGCGACGCTCCGCCGATGGTGTAGGCTCCCGCCAGCGCCGGCGCCAGTTGGGCTGTGATGCCATCGTTGGAGGGGTCCTCATCCGTTTGTCCATTGGGCGAAGCGGTGGAGACCGAAAGCGTCACAATCGTCTTCGGCTGGAAGTTCACCGTGCCCAGAGTTACCGTCGTCACCGCTTGCGGGTTGAGCGTCCCGCTCCACGAGTAGGGCGTCTGCGGCACACCGTTGAGCGACCAGTTGATCGTCACGCTCGTGAGCACCTGGCGCCCGAAGTTCTGCAGGCGGACCGTTATCCCCTGGTTGCCCGAAGCAAACGGCGGCTGCGGGTTTGCAAGCCCCACAATTCCGGCATCGAAGTTCGGCGCCACCTTCATCTTCGCCACAAACCCCGCCGCGTAGCCGTTGCAGTAGTAGTTGTCGTTGTAGAGCTGGATGGAGCCGAAGGTCAGCGGATAGCTGAAGAAGTAGCCCGTTATCACCGCTTCGCGCCGCGGGCGGGAAACGCGCAGGTGGTACGCGATTTCCGAGCTGTTCCCCGTTGCCGCTACGCCGAAGTCCGGCGTCCCATCCGATTTCCACACCAAGATGAACACATCCGGCGTTGTGGAGACGCTAATGGTTGAGCTTCCGAAGGTAAACGCCCCGTAGTGGTAGCCGCCGACGTAGACGTTGCCGCTGTTATCCGCATCAATACCATAGCCATACTCTGAGCTGGTCCCTCCGGCTGCCCGCGCCCACTGCACTACGCCGCTGGAGTTGAACTTCACCGCGTACACATCCGGCGTTGTGCTGGCCGGATAGAGCGTCACGCTGCTGCTCCCGCCGGCAGAGATTGCGTAAGCGGGGTTGCTGTAGAAATAGCCCGTCAGGTAGCAATTGCCATTTGCATCAGTGGACATGTCGTAAAGAATCTCCGTCGAAGTCCCCACCAAGCCATGCGCTGCCCACCGCGCATTGCCGTTTGCACCGAAGCTTGCCAGAAAGACCTCCGGTGTAGCATAGGGCATGCTCAGCGACATCGCCGTGCTTCCGATGTAGAGCGGGTTGCTGTAGTAGTAGCCCGCCACGTACACGTTGCCGTTCTGGTCCACCCCAACTCCGTAGCCGTACTCGGAACTGCTACCCCCAATTGCCCGCGCCCACTGGAAGACGCCGTTGGTGTTGTACTTCGCAACGTACGCTTCCACTCCTGAGCCGACTGCCGAAAGCGTCGTCCCAGTCGCTGCACCTGCGGAGTAGAAAACGGTGGAGGTGGAGAAGTAGCCTGTCAAGTACACATTCCCCGCGTCGTCCGCCGCTAACTTGTACACGATGTCCGTGGAGGTTCCCGCCATGCGGGCTGCCCACTGTACGTTCCCGTTGGCGTCATATTTGACCACGAAGACATCCGGCGTGGTTGCCGCCGCCAGGGACCAGCTCCCGAAGTAGGCGGGATTGCTGTAGTAGTAGCCCGCCACGTACACGTTGCCGTTGGCGTCCACTGCAATGCCGTAGCCGTATTCGGAGCTTGTTCCACCACCGGTGCGGACCCACTGCACCTGTCCACTGGCGTTGTACTTGACCACGAACATGTCCACATTTGCCCCATAGTTGTAGGCGTAGTAGGTCACCCCGCCGATGGTGATGTAGTAGTAGAAGTAGCCCGTCACGTACACATTGCCGGCGTTGTCGGTTGCCACCCGGTATGGGTAGGCGTAGTAGTCGTAACAGGCACCCGCTATGCGCTGTGCCCACTGCCATGTCTGTGCCGCCGCCGGCAATGCGCTCAAGAGGAGCACTGCAACCAGAGCAAGAAGAGCGCTGCGCTTCATCGGTCTCCCTCCGGATTGTTGACGTGGTGCAAATATACGATGTCGACCGCCATTTCGTTCCCTGCCTCAGCTCCCTTCCCTCAGGGGCACTCCGCAGGGGGCGGGTGCCATATCCCCGCGCGGATGCACACCCTGCCTCTGCCTTTGGGGCAAGGCTCGACAGTGCCGGAGAAGCCTGCTACAGAAGGGAACTGCAGTTGCCGAGCTACCTGGGCTGCGTAGTTTTGTGCAGTCTCTCAAGCCCCGGAAACGCCATGGAGCTATCGGAGACCTTGGCGCGCATACGCCAGGAGTACACCAGAGCAGCGCTGGAGGAGGAGCATCTGCCCTTGGACCCACTCCTGCTGCTGGAGCAATGGCTGCAGGAGGCGATTGCCGCCGACGTACCCGAGCCGACGGCAATGGTGCTGGCAACCGCCACGCCGGATGGCTGCCCATCGGCTCGGGTGGTGCTACTCAAAGGGCTCGAAGAGGGCGCCTTGGTCTTCTACACCAACTACGAAAGCCGCAAGGCAGCCGAACTTGCGGCAAATCCGCGCGCGGCAGCCGTGCTCTTCTGGGCACCGCTGGAGCGCCAAGTGCGCGTTGAGGGAAGCGTCGAGCGCCTCTCGGCAGAGCAGTCTGCCCAGTACTTCGCCACACGCCCCAGGGAGGCTCAGCTTGGGGCATGGGTGTCGCCGCAGAGTCGGACAATCCCGAACCGAGCATACCTGGAGGAGCGCTTCCGCGAACTTGCGCAGCGCTACGAGGGCATGCCCGTGCCCTGTCCGCCGTTCTGGGGTGGCTACCGGCTCGTTCCGGAGACGATAGAGTTCTGGCAAGGGCGCCCGAACCGGTTGCATGACCGAATCCGCTACCGACGCCAGCCCCAAGGGTGGCTGCGGGAGCGCCTGGCGCCCTAAAGCCATACGGCAAAGCGCCGATATGTTGCATGCAAGAGCCGAGCCAGCCCATGGAGCTTGTCCTGCAGCCAGTGTGTGCTGACGCTCGCGCCTGTGCTGCAACGCTGCGGCGCCTGCGCGAGACGGGCTACCGGCTTGCCCCACCGGTGAAGTTTGAGGAGCTCCCGCAGCAGTGCCGGCACAGCGCCCCTGCCTGCATCATCGCCATCCTCCGGAGGGATTCCGAGCTTGCTCCTGCGTTCGCCGCCCTGCAGGAGTGCCGCCCGGTCCCCTTCGTTCTGGTATTCCCGGAAGCGCTGGCGGAAGCCGTTGCAGAGACCTTCCAGCCCCTCCCGCCGGCAGGCGTCCTGTTTGAACCTCTTCGCACGGCTCAGGTTCGCCCGGTTCTGCGCCTGGCACTGGCACGCGCTGCCCAGCTTCAACAGGCAGTTGAACGCTCTGAGTGGCTCTGGGATGTCCTCAGCAGCATCGGCGATGCCGTTATCGTGACCGATACGCAGGGTCGGATCCACTTCCTCAACGCCTCCGCCGAAGCGCTCACCGGCTGGGGTCGCACAGAAGCCGTGGGGCGTCCGATCCAGGAGGTCTTCACCATCTTCAACGAGGAGACTGGTGCGCCGGTGGAGGCTCCCATTGCTCGAGTCCTGCGCGAAGGGCACGTCGTCGGGCTTGCCAATCACACGGTACTGCGCCGCCGCGACGGCACCGAGATTGCCATTGACGATAGCGGCGCGCCAATCCGCGATGCCGCCGGGAATCTGCTCGGAGCGGTGCTGGTCTTCCGCGACGTCACCCCGCTGCGGCGGCTGCAGCGGGCACAGGCGCGTAGCCTGCAACTGCGCACTCAGCTGCTGGAGCTCCTGCAACTCCTTCTGCAAGCCCCTTCGGTGGAGGAGCTGCTCTCCAACAGCGTGGAGCTGCTCAAGCAACTGCTGCCCCTTCACCTGGCTGCCCTCTACGAGCTGGACGAGGAGCAATCGCTCCTGCTCCCGCGCTGGTATGCGGTGGGGCAGGAGCTGCACCATTTGACGGAATCCCCAATCCCGCTGCATCGGAGCCTGTTGGGCGCCATTCTCTCCGCAGGGGCTCCGCAGTGCGTCAACAACGCTCATCTGGACCCGCGTACGTACTATCCGGAGCACTTTCATCCGCCGCAGGAGCATCTCATCGGCATTCCGCTGCAGCTTGGTGCCCGGCGCGCCATCCTGGCGATTGCCCGCTTTAGCGCACAGCCCTTTGAGGAGGAGGAGTTCGAGGTTGTGCAGCTCTGGGCTCATTTCACCGGAATTGGGCTTGCGCGGCTGGAGTTTATCGAGCACCTGCGGCGCTCGCAGGAGCTGTACCGCCAATTGCTGGATTGGCTCCCCTATCCGGTCCTGGTACACCGGCAGGGGCAAGTTCTCTACGTCAACCGGGCAACGGTGGAGTACCTGGGCGCAAGCTCTGCAGCGGAGCTCCTGGGGAGCCCGGTGCTGGAGGTTGTGGCGCCCGAAAGCCGCCAGCAGGCGTTCGAGCGCATCGGCAAGCTCTACAGTGGGGAATGGAGCTCCGCCCCACCGGCGGTCACCATTCTCCAGCGGCGCGATGGGAGCAAGCTCCAGGCGGTTGTCACCGCTTTGCGCGTGGAGTTTGAGGGTGCCCCCGCGGTGCTGGTCACCGCCGTAGACCTCACCGAGCTGCAGCAAGCACAAGAGCGCCTGCAACAGGAGCGCAACGCCTTCCGGCTGCTTGCCCGAACGGTGTTGGAAGCTGGCTCGTTGCAGGAGTTTGCCGAACGCTTCCTTGCCTCCGCGGCGCGGGAGCTCGGCTTCGAGGGTGGCTCGCTCCGCCTGCTTCGGGAGGGAATGCTCGTCCCCATTGCGGTGGGCGGCGAATGGGCACGGGAGCTCTTCCCTGCGGTGCCGGTGGAGAGCCCAGGGTTTCTTGCTGCCCACGTTGCCCGCACGCGGGCGCCGCTCTTCATCGAAGACGTCCGAACCGCGGAGCTACCGCCGGAGCTGCACCACCGCCTGGAGCAGTTGGGGGTCGCTGCGGTGCTGAGTGCGCCCATCTTCGGGAGCGAGTACCAGCTCTTGGGGACATTCCAGCTCTGGCACCGGCAGCCGGTGCGGCTGGATGCTGCTGCCCGCGAGTACTTCTCGCTGCTGGGGCTGTTGCTGGGTGCTGCTCTGGAGCGCTTCCTCGCGCTGGAGCAGCTTCGGGAGCGCGAACAGCACCTACGGGCGCTGGTCGAGGCTGCCCCGATTGCCATCACGGAGTTCGACCTCCGCCAGCGCTGCTATATCCTTGCCAACCGCGAGTTCGAACGTCAGAGCGGCTACACGCTGGCGGAATTCGAGGCGCTCTCCGATGAGGAGCTCATTGCCATGATTCACCCCGATGACCGCCAGCGCATCTTCAGCTTCTGGCGCCGCTGGGAGCAGGAGGGCTTCCCTGGCGTCCAGCGCATCGCCTACCGTATCTTCAACCGCTCCGGCGAGACCGTCTGGCTGGACACCTACCTCTACGCCCACCGCGCCGCCGACGGAACGGTCCGCAGCATCATCCAGTTGTGCGCGGACATCGCCCCGCTGAAGCGCGCCGAGCAGGAGCTGCAGCGGGCACTGCAGGAGGACTTCCGCAGAACCGTGCAGGCACTCAACGCCGTTGTCTTCCGCCTCCGGCGCCGCCCGGATGGCTCGGTGGTGTACACCCTGCGGGAGGGCACGCTTGCCGGCGAGCACACCACCGCCCGCATCGCCGATACGCCGATAGAATCCCTACCAGAGAGCCTCCGCTTGCCGGAGGAGGCGCTCCACCGCGCATTTGCCGGAGAGAGCGTTGAACTGGAGCTCCCCACCGAGGAGGGCTGGCGGCTCTACACGCTGCAGCCCGTCACCGCCGCTGATGGCAGCATCGAAGTCGTGGGCACCGGCGTAGATATCTCCCGCCGCAAGCAGCTCGAATTGGAGCTGGCGGAGAGCCGTGAACACTACCGAACGCTGCTCGAAGCCCTGCCGGCAGCGGTCCTGGAGTTCTTCGTCTCCGATGAGGACCGAACTCGGGACCTCTACGTCAACCCCGCTTTCACAGCGATGACTGGGTTGACACTGGAGGAGCTTCCGCACATTCCACCGGAGGGGCTCATCGCGCCGGAGGACCGCGAGGAGGTGCTGCGGCGATGGCGGGAGTGGTTCCGGCAGCCGGATGCTCCACCACTGCATTTGCAGTACCGCGCACTGCGCAAAAACGGGGAGCTCTACTGGCTGGACCTCCATGCTGTAAAGCTGCGGGTCCACAATGGCTGGCGGGTTGTCGAGGTCGGGCTGGATATCACCGCACAGCGCCAAGCCGAGGAGCGTATCCGCCATTTGGCAAGCTTTCCGGAGCTTGCGCCGGTGGCAATCATGGAGCTCTCCCCGGAGGGGGAGCTGCTCTACGCCAATCCCGAAGCCCGTCACCTCCTCCCGTCCGATGCGCCCGCCCGGGAGCATCCGCTGCTTGAGGACCTTCCCGCCCTCCTGGAGCAGCTCCGCACCCAGGGGTTGCTGGTCCGCCAAGCCTCCTTCCAGGAGCGCACCTTCCTGGAGCACATCCGCTGGGTGGCTCAGAACAACACCGTGCTCGTGTACCTTTCGGACATCACGCTGTTGCAGTTGCTGCAGCAGCAGCTTCAGGAAGCCATCCAGCACGAGCGGGAGCTGGCGTCGGTCCGCGCACGCCTGATGAGTGCTCTCGCGCACGAATTCCGCACCCCCTTGGCGGGCATCCAGATCTCGGCAGAGCTTCTGCAGCGGTACTTCGAGCGGATCACACCCCAGGAGCGCCAGCATGAGCTCCAGAACATCCTGCAGCGGGTGCAGGACCTGAACGTGCTCCTGACCGACTTCCTCACGCAGAGCACACTGGATGCGCTGCGCCGCCAACTGGAGCTGCACCCCATTCCGCTGCAGCAGCTTTGCCAGGAGGTTGCCGGACGCATCGAGCCGCTGCTGCAATCCAAACAGCAGCGCTTGGAGATGGAGCTGCCCCCGGAGCCGATCCTGGTTCGGGCGGATGCCCGCAGCTTGCGCTTTGTGCTGCTCAACCTGCTCACGAACGCGGCGAAGTACTCCTCCGCAGGGCAGCCGATCCACCTCCGGTTGCGTCGGGAGCTGGGCACCGCCGTTGTGGAGGTTGAAGACCACGGCATTGGCATTCCACCGGAGGAGCTTGCGCGGGTCCTCGAGCCCTTCTACCGCGCCAGCAACGCATTGGGAACGCCTGGGGTCGGACTGGGGCTGAGCATGGCGAAGGAGTTCGTCGAGCTCCACCGCGGCACTCTCGAGCTGCGCAGCCAGCTCGGTGTGGGGACGACTGCGACTGTGCGCTTCCCGCTTGTTGAACCCGAAGCTGAGCTCATGGGCTGATGGCAAAGATTCTCGTCATCGAGGACGCTGAATACCTGGCGCGCGGAATTGCCCGCGTGCTGGAGCTGGAGGGGCACACCGTTGCTGTTGCTCTCTCCGGACGGCAGGGCATCGAACAGGCACTTGCGGAGAAGCCCGACCTTATCCTGTGCGACCTCACGCTGCCGGAGATTGACGGCATTCAGGTGCTGCAACTGCTGCGCCACACCCCCGAATGCGCCACCGTTCCCTTCATCCTGCTGACAGCACGCTCCAGCCAACTGGACGCCCGGCTTGGGATCCAAGCCGGCGCCGATGACTTCATCAACAAGCCGATCGACTCGGAGACTCTCCTGCGCCTGGTCAACTACTACCTGGAGCAGCGCCAATCGCTGCAGGAGGAGTACCGGCAGCGGACCTCGGAGCTGGAGCAGAGCCTCACCTACGCCCTTCCGCACGAATTCCGCACCGCACTCAACGAGATCCTGGGCGTGGCAACGCATCTGAAGGTCTTCGCCGACCGCTTCTCGCCGGAGGAGCTGCGCGAACTGGGCGCTGACCTGGCGCGGTCGGCTCGCCGCCTCCTCCGGCTTTCAGAGAACATCCTGCTCTATGCCCGGGTGGACTTCCTGGCGAATGCTCCGGAGCTTCTGCAGCAGTTGCAGCAGTTCACCACCGAAGAGCCCTCCGCCATCGTGCAGGACCTCGCCATCATGAAAGCCGAGGAAGCCCAGCGCGGAGCCGATGTACGGCTGACCATCGAAGCTACTGGCGTGCAGCTTGCCATGCCCTCGGAGCACTTCGCCAAAATTGTAGAGGAGCTGCTCGACAACGCCCTCAAGTTCTCGCCTCCGGCAACGCCGGTGCTGGTGCGGACATGGGTAGCGGGGGACTCCTTCTGGGTGGAGATTCGCGACCACGGTCCCGGCATCCCCCCGGAGCTGCAGAAGCGCATCCGCGCCTACTACCAGCCGGGGCGCCTGTTGTACGAACAGCAGGGAATCGGACTGGGACTGACGCTGGCAAAGCGCCTGGTGGAGCTCTACAAAGGGCAATTCGAGCTGGTCACCCCCGCCACTGGCGGCACCCTGGTGCGCTTCGGCTTGCCCCTGAAGCAGTGAGTGGACCCGGGAGGACTCGAACCTCCGACACCAGGTTTAGGAAACCTGTGTTCTGTCCAGCTGAACTACGGGTCCGCCGCTGCAAAATTACAGCAGCTTCGGAGCAGCGGGGGCAACCGTTCCACGCTCCACGCGCAGCCAATGGAGGGCGGAGGCGTGATCGCGCAGGAGTGGGAGCCGCTCCGGTTCGGTCAGTGTGATGAGGGTCTGCACCGTGCGCTCCCGCACAAGCTCCAGCACTTGGCGAGCACGCCCCTCATCCAGTTCGGCGAACAGGTCATCCAGGGCAAGCACGGGCGTCTCTGAGCGGCGTTCCGCCAGGTACTCCAGCTCGGCAAGCTTGAGGCTGATGAGAACGGACTTGTGCTGCCCTTGCGAGGCGACCTCCCGGACGGGGGCGCCATTGAGCAGCAGTTGCAGCTCATCGCGCTGCGGTCCAAAGAGGCTGCTTCCACGCCGGAGCTCTTCGCAGGCACACGTGCGCGCGCGTGCCCGAAGCCATTCGACGACGCCACCGAGCTCACGTGGGAGCTCCTCCGCTGCGGCTCCATCGGGGAGATAGCGCAACTGCAGCCGCTCTGGGGCGATCCGCTCGTAGTACCGGCACACAAGTGGCTGGAACTCCTCGACGAACTGGCGCCGCCGCCAGATGAGTTCGGCTCCCACCTGGATGAAGCGGTCGGTCCAGCTCTCCAGTTGTGGCAGCAGCGATGGGTCGGCGCGCTGCGCATACTGTGCAAGCAGCAGATTCCGCTGCCGTAGGAGCTGGCGATGCTCCACCAGCAGCTCCGCATACAGCCGGGTGCTCTGCGCCAGGAGGATGTCCAGAAAGCGGCGCCGTTCCTGCGGTGCCCCAGAGGTGATTTCGCGCAGCTCGGGTGACAGCAGCACCAAGGGCAGACGTCCGACCAGATCCTTGGGCGAGAGCCCTTTGCCCTCGGTGGACTCGATCGCCTTCCCGCCGCGCAGCTCGTAGCGGACCTCCACCCAGTAGGGCGCGTGCACGTCGGAGAGGGCACGGACCCGAACACAGTACCCTTGAGCGCCGTGCCGGACAAGGACCGAATCGGTGTGCGTGCGCAGGCTGCGCCCCCACGCCGCAACGCAGAGTGCTTCAATAAGGCTGCTCTTGCCCGCTCCGTTGGCACCGTAGAGGACGGTAATCCCCTGCGTCAAGCCCACTGTGGTATCGGCGTAGAGGCGGAAATCGCGCACGGCAAGCGTTTCCACCCACATGTTCACTCCGTGCGCGGGTGACCGTAGGCGCGTTACAATCGCATCGGCATCAGGAGTGCCAGTGCCGGGAGCTCCTCCAGCGGGGGGACATTGCTGTGCCCTTCGGTAGCGGCAGCGTCCAGGAACATCACCGCGCGGTTGGGCTCGGTTGCGAACATCGTCACTGCCAACGCCGGCGCCAGCGCATCGAGCGCGTCCTGCAAGTACTCCGCATTGAAGCCGATGAGCAACTCCTCGCCCTCGTACTGGCACGGCAGGAACTCCTCGGCACGGTGCCCGCTTCCCTCGTCCTGCGCAGACAGGCGCACGCCCTGTGCGGTGAAGTTTAAGCGCACAACGCGTGCGGTATGTGGCGCAAAGAGCGCAACGCGCTTGAGTGCTTCCTCCAAGCTCTTCCGCTCAAAGACCGCACGGCGCGTGCTTGCAGTCGGGATGACCGAACGCCAGTTGGGGTACTGCTCGGTCAAGAGCGTGCCCCAGATGGTGGTCGAGCCCGCCGCAAAGCACACCCGCGTGGCATCCCAGCCCAGGCGGAGTTCGCCCTCAGCGCTGCGCACGACCAACTTGAGGAGCGCCGCTGGGACCAGAAGCTCCCGCGCCTCCTCCGCCTGCCCTTCGCCACGGATGCGGGCAAGCCCCAGCCGGTAGCCATCGGTTGCGACTGCTGTGATGGTGCCGTCGGTGCCGACTTCGAGCAGCACGCCGGTGAGCACCTGACGGTAGTCATCCGTTGCTGCGGCATAGAGGACGCGGCGGAGAGCTTCTCGGAACTCCGTGCCGTCGAGCCGGAGGTGCAGTGGCGGTGGTTCGGGAACGCTGGGGTACTCCTCGGCAGCAAGCGTCTGCAGGGCGTACCGTCCCGTGGCGCTCTCGATGGTCAGCGTGGAGGATTCGGGTGCATAGCTCCAGCGCAGGGTGCTCTCGGGCAGCGTGCGCAGGAGCGATGCCAGCAGCTTGGCGGGCACAAGCACGGTCCAGTTGTTCTGCGCCGTTGAGCCCTCCAGAGGGACGGTCGTTCGGACCCACGCTTCCATATCCGACCCCAGGAGCTCCAGCACCCCTCCGTTGAGGCTCAAGCGCAGGTGCTCCAGCGCCGCAATGACCGCCCGCGAAGGAATGACAGGGAGGACCGTGCTCAACCCTTCGCGCAACGCTGACGCTGCAGTTTGGAAGGCATGTTCCATCGTGCTCGTCTTGCTGTGGGGGACCGGCAGCAACGGGTGTGCAAACTTACGGCATCCCAGGCAACCGTCTGCCGGCGCGTAATTTTGCAGCGTTCCACGCGGTGGAGAGGAGAGCGTGCCGGTTATCTCGTCGTACGGGAAAGGGACTGCCCTCCCGCTGCTTCTTGTGAGCGCAGGAATTGCGCTGGGGGGCAGCTTCCTGCAGCCGCCCGTACTGGCATGGGTATCGGCGGGGCTGGGTGCTTCCCTCGCGGTGCTTACCCTTTGGTTCTTCCGCGATCCCGAACGCCCGCTCCCGCCGGAATGCCGCGTCCTGGGAGCCGTTGTCTCCCCTGCCGATGGGCGTATTGTTGCGGTCGCAACCGAGCCGTGGGCGCCGTACGTGGAGGAGGAGGTCGTGCGGATCAGCATCTTCCTCTCGCCGCTGGACGTGCATGTCAACCGTGTTCCCGCTTCCGGCATCGTGCAGTACTACCGCTACCTGCCGGGGAGCTTCCTTGCCGCCTACCGGGCTGAGGCTTCCCAGCGCAATGAGCAGACGCACATTGGGGTGCAGACCCCGTGCGGGCGATTGCTCTTCAAGCAGATTGCCGGGGTGCTGGCTCGGCGCATTGTGTGCACCCTGCACGAGGGGCAGCACGTGCAGGCCGGCGAGCGCTTCGGGATGATGAAGTTCGGTTCGCGCATGGATATTCTGCTTCCGCGCCGGCAGGCACGAGTGTTCGTCCACGTCGGCATGCGTGTGCGTGCCGGGCAGACCCTGTTGGCGCACCTGTGTCCTGAGCACGGGTGAGCGCACCACCGATGCAGCTCTTCCGGCAGTTGGTCCCACACCTCTTCACGCTGGCGAACCTGTTTGCCGGGTTCTACGGCTTGGTAATGGTCGCCCGTGGGGAGTTCCTTGCTGGCTTCGGCTTCATCGTGCTGGCAGCGCTCTTCGATATGCTCGATGGCATCCTCTCGCGCTGGATTGGGGTTGCCTCCGAGTTCGGCGTGGAGCTGGATTCGCTGGCGGACCTGGTCTCCTTTGGCGTTGCACCGGCATACTTGCTCTATGCGGTGCACTTCCACCAGCTCGGCGAGCCGGGCATTCTCCTTTCGGCAATTCCGGCGCTGGCGGGAGCGCTGCGCCTGGCGCGCTTCAACGTGCAGCTCACCAGCCTTGCCGATAAGTCCTCTTACACTGGCTTACCCATCCCCGCTGCCGCGCTCACGCTCGGCTCCTACGCCGTGTTCTACCATCCGCTCCCTCTCGCTTCGCCGTGGGAGTCGCTTGCAGCCATTGGGCTGACGGTGCTGCTGGCGGGAATGATGCTCAGCCGCGTGCAGTACCCAAACGTTCCGCGCTACACGCGCCGCTACATCCGTCAACATCCCGTGGAAACAATCGTCTTCAGCCTCGGCGTGCTGGTCGTCGTGGTCACAATGGGCAAGGCGCTCTTTCCGCTGCTGTTGGTCTACGTCGTTGGGGCAATCCCGCGCCATCTGCTGCGTCGCCGTGCCGAGCGTGCCCGACGCCGCATCGAGGAGCTCGATACCGAGGGTCTTCTGTAGGCTCAAGCTGCGCAGCGCAATGCCGCACTTCCGCACTGGTGTGATTGTGATGCTCCAGCGCCCAATCCTGGACGTGCAGGGGAATACGGTCGAGCAAGCGCTCCACGCCATCGGCTTTGAGATGATGCACAACGTACGCATCGGGAAGTACATCGAGCTGGAGCTGGAAGCCGAATCCGCCCAGCGGGCGCGCGAGCTCATCGAGGATGCCTGCCGGCAGCTCCTGGCAAACCCGGTCATCGAGGAATACCACATCGCCCGCCTGGAGGAGGTGCCCACACCGGAGCTTGCCCCATGAAGTTCGGCATCGTGGTCTTCCCTGGCTCCAATTGCGATTGGGACACCTACCACGCGGTGCGCACCGTGCTGGGAGAGGATGCCACGTTTCTGTGGCACCAGGATACGCAGTTGCCGCACGATCTGGATTGCATCGTGTTGCCCGGGGGATTCTCCTACGGCGACTACCTGCGCAGCGGCGCCATCGCTCGATTCTCCCCTATCATGCGCGAGGTCATCCGCTTTGCCCGCTCCGGAGGGCTGGTCCTGGGAATCTGCAATGGCTTCCAGATCCTGTGCGAAAGCGGGCTGCTGCCCGGGGCATTCCTGCGCAACCGCAGTCTGCGCTTTGTGTGCCGGACGGCTCTCCTGCGGGTGGAGCGCTCGGATACGCCCTTCACCAACGCGCTTGCCCCAGGGCAGCTCCTACGCATCCCTATTGCCCACGGCGAGGGGAACTACTACGCCGCTCCGGAGACCCTCGACGAGCTCCGAGCCAATGGGCAGATTGTGCTGCGCTACTGCGATGAGACCGGTGCGGTCACCGACGCTGCAAACCCCAACGGCTCGGTGGACAATATCGCCGCGCTCATCAATCGAGAAGGCAACGTGATGGGCATCATGCCGCACCCGGAGCGTGCGTGCGAAGCCCTCTTGGGCAGCACCGACGGGCTGGCAATCTTTGAATCTCTTCGCCGCTTCTGCACAGCGGCTACATCTGTCACACTGCAGCGGGCATAGCCATGTTCGGCATCGGACCGACGGAGCTGCTGCTGATTGCCCTGGTTCTGCTGCTCCTTTTCGGCGGACGCAAAATCCCCGAGCTCATGCGCGGTCTGGGCGCTGGGATTCGGGAATTCAAACGCGCTGCAACCTCGGCAGAGGAGGAGCCCAGCAGCGGGCAGCAGCTTTCGGCAGCGAAACCTCCGCAGGAAGGTCCAACACCGTAGCTCACGCCGTTGCCATGTTCGACATCGGCGGTGGAGAACTGCTGCTCATCCTCATTGCGGTGCTGCTGCTCTTTGGTCCGCGGCACCTGCCTGAGCTTTCGCGCACGCTGGGCAAGGGCTGGCGCCAACTGCAGAGGGCACAGGAGGAGCTGCGGCAGCAGATCCGTCAGCTCTCGGCAGAGCTTGCTCAGGAATCGGGTCCATCTGAGCCCTCCACTCGACAGCTTCGGCACAACGGGCAATGAAGGGGACTGGCTCGTACGGCGAATTCCGGCGGCTTCGCCAACGGGGCGAGGTGCGCTGCACCGACGTTGTGGAAGCCTTCCTTGAGCGCATCGAGCGGCATCGCGAGCTCAATGCATTCCTCACGGTCACTGCCGAGCAAGCGCTCGAAGCCGCCCGCGAAAGCGATAGCCGCTTCGACAGCGCCGCTCCACGCCCGCTGGAGGGATGCGTCGTGGCAATCAAAGACAACATCTGCACCCGTGGGGTCCGCACCACCTGCGCCTCGCGCATCCTGGAGAACTTCGTCCCCGTCTACGATGCCACTGCCGTTGCTCGGCTCAAAGCCGCCGGCGCCATCCTCATCGGCAAGACCAATCTGGACGAGTTCGCCATGGGCTCGTCCAACGAATACTCCGCCTTCGGAGCGGTGCAGAATCCGCACGCGCCGGGGTATGTCCCAGGAGGCTCCTCCGGCGGCTCCGCTGCCGCAGTGGCTGCCCGGCTGTGCCACGTTGCTCTGGGGTCGGACACCGGCGGCTCCGTGCGGCAACCAGCATCCTTCTGCGGAGTCATCGGACTCAAGCCCACCTACGGGCGAATCTCGCGCTACGGCTTGGTAGCCTTCGCCTCCTCGCTGGACCAGATTGGCATCCTTGCCCATACGCTCGAAGACACCGCCGCAGTGCTCGATGTCATCTCCGGGCACGATCCGCACGATGCAACCACCGCCCCAATCCCGCCAACCACTACGGCGGAAGCGCTCCACCGCCCGCTGGAGGAGCCGCTGCGGATCGGCGTGCTCTCCGAGGAGCTGCTCCAAGGCTGCCATCCGGATGTGCTCGCCTGCTACGCGCGCGCGCAAGAGCTGCTCCGCGCTGCCGGGGCACATCTCCACACCACCACACTGCCCTACAGCCATGCCTGGGTGGCAACCTACTACGTGCTGGCAACAGCGGAAGCCTCCTCGAACCTGGCGCGCTACGATGGAGTCCGCTACGGCTTACGGGTCACCCCCGCCGATGACTCCGAAGACCTCGTCACCGCAACGCGCACCGCTGGGTTTGGTCCGGAGGTGAAGCGCCGAATTATGCTGGGCACATACGTGCTCTCGGCAGGCTACTACGACGCCTACTACCGCACGGCACAGAAAGCCCGGCGCAAGATCTTCGACGCCTACCGCGAGCTCTTCACGCATGTAGACGTGCTCCTCCTGCCCACCTCTCCGGTGCCTCCCTTCCGCTTGGGCGAGCGGCTGCAGGATCCGATTGCGATGTACCTTTCCGACCTATTCACCGTCTCGGCAAACCTCGCCGGCATTCCCGCTCTTAGCCTTCCCGCCGGGAGGAGCTCCGAGGGACTTCCCATCGGACTGCAACTGCAAGCTCCGCACTACGCCGAAGAGCGGCTTCTTGCCATTGCCCAGTATTGCCTCCGCCTATGGTCCTCTGCATCGCCATAGCGGCGCTTCTGGCAAGCATAGCAGAAGCCCAGCAGCCACGCTGCTGCAGCTTTGCCCAATTCGCCGCAGACCCAGGATTCCGCTCCGTCCACCACCCGCCGCTGCCCTTTGCTGACGTCGACTCGGAGAAGGGGCGCTGGATGTACCTACCGGCGACCACGCCGCCGGTTCGGCTGTATGTGTGCGGTCAGTTAGAATCGGCTTCGGCTGTGCTGCTGCTCTTCCACGAGTGGTGGGGGCTCAACGAGTACATCCGGCGCGAGGCGGAGCAGCTTTCGGCTCAGCTCCACGTTCCCGTGGTTGCCGTTGACCTCTACGACGGTGCGGTCACGGCGGACCCGCAGGAAGCCGCACGGCTGATGCAATCGGTCTCCGAGCAGCGCATCCGGCAGATTCTCCGCACGGTTGTTGAGGCGCTTCCCGCGCGTGCCCGAATCGCTACGCTGGGATGGTGCTTCGGCGGCGGCTGGGCACTCCAAGCAGCACTCGAGGCGGGCGCTCGTGCTGCGGCGTGCGTGATGTACTACGGGATGCCCGAACTGGATACGGCGCGGCTGCGCCAGCTCCATTGCCCTGTGCTGGGCATCTTTGCGCGGCGCGACCGATGGATTACACCCGAACTTGCCGAACGCTTCCGTGTGGCAATGCGCCAGGCGGGCAAAGAGCTGGAATTCCTCCTCTACGACGCCGAGCACGCGTTTGCCAATCCCAGCAATCCCCGGTACAACGCCGCTGCAGCCCGCGACGCCCGAGAGCGCTGCCTACGCTTCCTCCGAAAGCGCCTGGGGCAGTGAGCCGGAGGGTTTCACCAACCCATGCGCGACGGCGTAGTGTACAAGCTCTGCCACCGTTGTGCACCCCAGCTTGCGAGCGATTCGGCGGCGGTACTCCCCGACCGTCTTCGGTGCGACGTTAAGTCGGCGGGCAATCGCCGTATTCCCCCAGCCCTGGACCAGCAGCGCAAAGACCTGCCATTCGCGCGCTGAGAGCTGGCGATGGGGAGCGTGCTCCCGCTCCATGCTGCGCCGAAGGTGTTCGGCAAAGGGTGGGCTGACGAAATCCTGCCCCGACAGCAGCGCCGAGAGCCCAAAGAGGAACTCCTCCAGCGACGCCTCCGAACTCAGGAGTGCACGGACGCCCAAGCGTTGCAGCATCGGCACATAGATTGCCGCCGATGCCGGCAGTATCGCCCCCAGCGGACGCCCGCGCGCGTGAAACGCAAGCTCGCCCGCCAGTGTGAGCAGCTCCGGCTCCGGTACCGTGCAATCCACCAACACTGCTGTACAGGAAGCCGTCTCCAGCGTCCGGACGGCATCGAGCAACTCCCCGACGCCTACCACGGGGATATCCGCGTGGTAGAGCAGCAGCACGCGGAACGCTTCGCGCCGCAGTGGGGAGGTAGAAAAGAGCAGCAACGGTCCGGTTGCCGCCATCGGGACCCTTCCGAGCTGACTGCTGCGAAAATACATATCTTCGTAGCCTGCACACTGCGCTCTCCGGCACTATGCCGAGCTCCGAGCATACCGACCGCCGGCATCTTCTCCGCTCCGGGATAGGAGCGCTGCTGTCGGGCATCCTCACTGGGCTTGCCTTCCCTTCGCCTCTTGGATTGGAAGTGGCTGCCTTCGGCGGGCTGGTGCCGATTCTGCTGCTGGTGCCGTCTGCCCGCAGTGCTGCCCACCTCTTCGCGCTTGCCTACGCCTTCGGATTCGGCTTCCACGGCACGGTCAACTGGTGGGTCAGTAGCTGGCAAGCCGAAGCCGACCCCTACCTCCTCCTTGCCGGCATCCTGCTGTGGCTGGGGCATCCACTGTTCTTTGTCGTGCCGCTCGCCGCTTACTGGTTCATTGCGCGCCGCTTCTCCGTCCGCTCAGCTCGCTACAGCATGCCCTTCATCTGGTGCGCCTTCGAATGGCTCCACAGCCTGGGCGAACTCGGCTATCCCTGGCTGAGCTTAGGGCACTCCCAAGCGCTCACCACGTGGTGGATACAGGTTGCCGATATCGCCGGCGTCTGGGGCGCCAGTTTCCTCATCGTGCTGGCAAATGTTGCACTGCTGGAGGCGCTCGAACCGCTTGCGGCGGCTTCTGCCAGATCGCTCCGCCATATACTCGCCGTGCTGCGCTCTGCGCGCGTGCTCGCCTGGCTGCTGCTCCTCCTTGCCATCCTCCTCCTCCCACAGGGGTACGGACGGCTACGGGTGCAGCAGCTCCGGCAGCTCCCTGCACAGGATACGCTCCGGGCTGTCCTGGTACAGCCGGACCTCAACCCATGGGCAAAATGGGAGCGGCTCAGCCCGCTGGAGCAGATCCGCTTCCAGCAGCGCCTTGCCGATTCGGTGCTTGAGCGCTTCCCAGCACAGCTCATCGTGTGGAACGAAACGGCAATCCCCATCTCGTTGACTCTGCCGGAGTACGGCGCCATCCGAGAGGGACTCATGCAGTGGCTGGCAACGCGGAGAGCAGCACTGCTTAGTGGGATGGCGGAATTGGAGCTCTTCCCCACACACGCTGCGCCACGGCTTGCCCGAGCGCTGCCGTGGGATCCCACCCAAGCCTACCTTGCCTACAACTCCGCCATTCTGCTGACTCCGGAGGGCATTGCCGGAGTGCATCGGAAGATTCGCCTGACGCCCTTCGCCGAACGCTTCCCCTATGCGGAGCTCTTCGGAGAGCTCAGCCGCCTGGTGGAGTGGAACGTCGGCATCTCGGCATGGACTCCGGGGGCACAGCAGACCCCACTGCTGCTTGCGCTCCCGCAGGATACGGTGCGGCTCGGTGTGGCAATCTGCTTGGAGTCCATCTACCCGGACTTCCTGCGCACCTATGCCCGCCAAGGTGCGCATGCCTTTGTGGTCATTAGCAACGATGCCTGGTTCGACCACACGCCCGGTCCGCTGCAGCATTACGCCATCGCGCGGGTTCGGGCGATCGAAACTCGGCGTCCCCTCCTGCGCTGTGCCAACAGTGGTATCACGGCAGCGCTCCTCCCCACCGGGGAGGTGCTGGCGAAGCTCCCGCAGTACCGGAGTGCTGCCCTTGCCGTCGCGCTCCCGGTCTCCTCCGCCGGAAGCCTCTACGGTACCCTCCTCGGGGATGCCCTGCCGATGGGCTGCGGCGCCGTCGCATTGACAATGCTCCTGGCTGCGTGGGTCCGGGCGCGCCGGCAAATGCCGTAACTTTGCGCCGGTTCCACTTCCGCACACGGACAATGCGCCGCTGGTTCTGGCTTGCCATGCTGCTCTCCCCACTGCATGCGCGCGATTTCTACCCCATCCACTTCGTGGACTACGTGCTCCCGAACGGTCTGCGGGTTATCCTGCAGCAGGACCGCTCGGCTCCCGTCGTTGCCACAGTGCTCCACTACAAGGTTGGCTCCCGCAACGAGGAGCCCACGCGCACGGGCTTTGCGCACTTCTTCGAGCATCTGATGTTCGAAGCCACCGCCAACATCCCGCGCGCCAGCATCGACAAGTACATCCAGGAAGCCGGCGGCTCGCTCAACGCCTTCACCACCTTCGATGCAACGGTCTACCACTTCCAGCTCCCCGCCCACGAGCTGCCCCTGGCGCTCTGGATTGAATCGGAGCGGATGCGCCAGTTGCGCATTGACTCCATCGGCGTCGAGACCCAGCGCGGCGTCGTCAAAGAGGAGCGCAAGATGCGCTACGATAACGCCCCCTACGGCGGATGGCTGGAGCGCATGTTCGGCAAGCTCTTCGCCGGAACGCCCTACGCCTGGACCCCGATCGGCTCCTCTCAGCACATCGACAGTGCCCGCATCGAGGAGTTCGCGGAGTTCTACAACACGTACTACCAGCCCAACAACGCCGTGCTCGCCATCGTCGGCGACATCGACATCGAGCAAACTCGCTCCCTGGTCGAGCGCTACTTCGGACGCTACCCACAGGGACCGCAGATTCCGCCGCTGCGGTTTGAGCTGCCGCCCCTCCGGGGCGAATACCGGGACACCATCCACGACCCCAAAGCTCAGTTGCCAGCCGTCTTCATTGGCTGGCGCGGACCCCGTGCTGGAGACTCCGACGCCTACGCCATGGACATGCTCATAGACATCCTCGCCGAGGGCGAAAGCTCGCGCCTCTACCGAAGCCTGGTTGACCAACACCGGGTTGCTGCGCAGGCGTCGGCGTTTTTGTACGACCTGCAGTACGCTGGGGCAATCTTCGCCATTGGCGTAGCGGCTCCGGAGCAATCCATCGAGCGGCTGGAGCAGCAGCTCCTTGCCGAAATCGAGCGCATCAAGCGCGAAGGTGTCACGCCGGAGGAGTTCCGCAAAGCGCGGAACATCCGGGAAGCCCGCTTCGTCACCGGCAAGAAAGCCACCCTAGAGAAAGCGCTCACGCTTGCCCGATACGCCGCGCAGTACGGCGACCCCAACCTCATCAACACAGAGCTGGAGCGCTACATGCGGGTCACCCCGCAGGACTTGCAGCGCGTTGCCCGCAGGTATTTTACCAACGACCGCGTCGTGCTCGTCTACCTGCCGAGCTCCTCCCGATAAGTTGCACCAGTGCGAGCACCTCCGATGCGATGGCAGTGGCTGTTGGGACTCTGTGCCTGCCCCCTGCTAGCTCAGCAGGCAACTCCGACCGAAGCCGATCTGAGCACCCGTCCCCAACCTCTGGAGGTCAAAGAGTTCCGCTTCCCCTCCTTCACTGAGCACCGCTTGCGCAACGGGCTCAAGGTCTTCATCATCGAGGACCACGAGCAGCCCACCGTGACGCTCCGCTTGCAAATTGGCGCCGGTGAGGCACATGACGATATCCCCGGCACCGCATACCTGACGGCGCTGATGCTCACCAAAGGAGCGGGGAAGCGCTCGGCTCAGCAGATTGCCGCCACCATTGATGGTGTGGGCGCAGAGCTGAGCGCCTCGGCAACGGGCGACTTCACGACGGTCACTGCCAACACACTCAAAAAGCACCTCAAGACTGTGCTGGAGATCTTCGCCGATGTCGCCCTCCGCCCCACCTTCCCCGCTGAGGAGCTGGAGAAGCTCCGTCCCCAGGTCATCGCCGAAATCCGGCAGGAGCGCGCCCGCCCAGCCTCCTTGGCGCAGGCGCTGGCGCGAATGGTCGTCTACGGCGAGCACCACCCCTATGCCCGGCGCCGCACAGAGCAGAGCATCCAGCAGATTCGCACCGAGCACTTGCGCCGATTCCACGAGCGCTACTACTGCCCCACGAACGCTACGCTTGCCGTCGTCGGCGACATCACGCCACGGGAGATCCTCCCCCTCCTGGAGCAAGCCCTCTCCCGCTGGCAGCGGTGCAGCCCTCCGGAACTCCAGGCTCCCCCGCCCCGCCCAATGCCTGCGGGGATCTACTTCGTCCGCCGTCCGGCTTCCGTGCAATCCTCCATCGTAGTCACAGCGGCAACCGTGCCCTTCAACCATCCCGACTACGAAGCCCTGGATGTGCTGGCAGAGCTGCTGGGCTCGGGCTTCGGAGGTCGGCTCTTCCGCAGCCTCCGCGAGACCTACGCCTACACCTACGCTCCGTTTGCCTTCCTGACGCAGTCGCGCCTCATCAACCGCATCGCCATGGGCGCCGAGGTGCGAAATGCCGTAACGGACTCCGCCCTTCTGGTTCTCCGACGGGAGTTGGAGCGGATTGCGGACCTGCCCCCCGACGAGGCGGAGCTGGAGCGCATCAAACGCACGATGATCGGCAGCTACCTCCGCTCCTTCGAGCGGACGGATTTCGTTGCCTCGCTGCTGCAACGGGCTGAGCTCTACGGCATCCCCTTTGAACGGCTGCGGACCTATCCGGAGCGCATCCAGGCAATCTCGCGCTGGCAGGTCCGCGATATGGCGCAGCGATACCTTCGTCCCGAAGCGCTCCGAACCGTTGTAGTTGGCGCGCCGGAGGTGCTTCCCAAGCTCGAGCCCCTGGGGAAGGTGTACGAGTACACGCAAGAGCTTGCCCCGGCAACCAACTACGAAGCCGTCTCGCTCAGCGTCGAAGAGCTGCTGCGCCGGTATACCGATGCCCTCGGCGGTGCTGAGCGCATCGCTGCGGTGCAAAGCGTTGTCTACCGGGGACGTGCTCAGTTCCAGCTCCCGGGGAATCTGGAAGCCAACGGAGAGTTCCTCCGGCGCTGGAAGGCACCCAATAAGCTCACCTACGAGATTCGGACGCCCTACTTCCAGCAGCGCTTCTGGCAGGACGGAACCAGCGCATGGGTGGAGATCTCCGGCGTACGGCAGCAGCCTCAAGGGCGCGACCTGGAGAAGCAGCTCTTAGAATCCTCGCCCTTCTACGTGACCCAACTGCCGCAGTTGGGCTACAAGTGCCAGATCCTGGGACGCAAGGGTGGCTCCATCGTCCTCCGTGCCGAACCCCCCTTCGGTGGGGAGCAGCTCTACTACTTCAACGCCAGCTCCTACCTCCTGGAGCGCGCAGAGAAGCTTGAGCCCTCCCCCGCCGGTGACCAACCCGTCACGGAGCGCTATTCGGACTACGCAGATATCGAGGGCATCCGGCTACCCCGGCAGCGCAAAATCGAAAGCCCCTGGTTCACACTCCAGTTGGAGGGCACCTACGAGCTCAACGTCCCGATAGAGGACTCGGAGTTCACCCCGCCGGCAGAGTAGCCTGCTGGGGCGCCCTCCGAGCCGAGCGTGGGACAGCATACGCTCAGGTGCTTGCACGTTAGCGCGGTGGGAACTCCTCCTCTTCCCGCTCCATGGCACCACCTCTGCGATGGTGGCGCTTCTGCCAGCGCTCCTTGAGCTCATCTCGACGCTCCTTCCAGAGCTGCTGCAGCTTTTCCCACTGCTGCGGAGTCAGCGCTGCACGGAGCCGCTCACGAAACTGCTCGCGTTCTTGGCGCATCTGCTCGCGGTGGCGGCGTATCTGCTCCTGCCGCTCCTGGAAGAGCTGCCGAAGCTGCTCCTGCTGCTGTGGGGTAAGCTGTAGCTCCTCAGTCCACCGGCGCAGCATCCGCTCCCATCGGGCATTCTCTTTGGACTCGCGTGCCTGCTGCGCCCACCCAGCGGCAACCCCGAACAGGAGCACCGCTCCCACGACGACTGCAACTTCTCCTGCCGTCCGCATTGCTATTGCTTGATTTGTGGTACCGTCTCCGTGCCCTTAGACCTCCTGCCGGGAGCGCGGAGTTTAGTCAGAACCGCAGGAGCTCCAGCACCGCCGCTTTGAGCCGTTGCGCCGAAGGCAACACCTCCTGCTCCAGCGTGGGGGCAAACGGTGTGGGCACATCCGCAGCAGTCACGCGCACAACCGGCGCATCCAGCCACTTGAACGCCCGCTCGGTGATGCGGGCAGCCACTTCGGCAGCGAATCCACAGGTTCGATTCGCCTCCGAAGCAACCACCACCCGATTGGTGCGCCGGACGGAATCCAGCAGCGTCTCTTCGTCCAGTGGGACCAGGGTGCGCAGGTCCACCACCTCCAGCGCGATCCCCTCACGGCTGAGCTCTTCAGCAACCTGCAGGGCATGGTGCACCATGCTGCCGTAGGCGACCACTGTTGCATCGCGCCCTGGGCGGACAATGGCAGCCCTGCCCAAAGGCACGACGTACTCGCCTTCGGGGACCTCCTGGCGCACCTTGCGGTAGAGCCCTTTGTGCTCCAGGAAGACCACCGGGTTGGGATCGCGAATTGCAGCAATCAGCAGCCCCTTCGCATCCGCTGGGAAGGCAGGGTAGACGACCTTCAGCCCCGGGGTATGGGCAAACCACGCCTCGGGATTGCGGGAGTGGAAGGGACCTCCGCCGACCCCTCCGCCCGCGGGACCGCGCACGACCATCGGCACAGGCAGCCCCCAACGGTAGGCAATCGTCGCGGCAACGTTGACCAGTTGGTTGAAGCCGTTGGTGACGAAGTCAATGTACTGCATCTCCGCCACCGGACGCATCCCATTGAGTGCCGCCCCGATGGCGGCACCGATGATGGCTGCCTCCGAGATAGGCGTATCCAGGATGCGTCCGGCACCGAACTCCTCCAGAAAGCCCTTCGTGACCTTGAAGGCGCCGCCGTAGACCCCGATGTCCTCTCCCAAGAGGAAGACTCGTGGGTCTCGGCGCAACTCCTCGCGCAGAGCATCCGAAATCGCTTCCACGTAGGTCAGCACCGCCATGGGGCGGCACGGCTTACGAGCGTGGCTCACCCTGTTCCCGCTCGGGGAAGGGTGGAAGCGGCAGCGAGCCCGGAATCCCCATCACGGGGAAGTCTTTGCGCAAAGGATAGAGCGGTTCGCCCGTCTCCGGGTGGACGAAGTCCTCGGGCATGTAGAAGCGGCGCAGGTCTGGATGCCCTTCGAAGAGGATGCCGTACATGTCGTAGGTCTCGCGCTCGTACCAGTTGGCGCTCTCCCAGATGGAGACCACCGAAGGGCAGCGGGGATCCTGTTCCGGAACGGGCACCTTCAGCCGCAGCCGCGCCCGGTAGGGATTGGACCAGAGGAAGTAGACCACCTCGAAGCGCTCCTTGGGGCGGTACCAGTGGATCTGCTGCGGACGGTACCAGTCGATCGCCGTGATGTCTATGAGCATGTCGAAGCGTGTTGCCTCGTGGTCGCGCAGTTCGCGCGCCACGTCCAGCAATTGCTCGCGCGGGAGGATCAGCGCGTACTGCCCCCGGTGCTCGTATGTCTCCACAGTTGGGCACCACGGGGTAACGACCTCCAAGACCCGTTCCAACGGCAGTTGTGGCATCGTCACTCCGCTGCCCGTTGTTGTGCCTGCACCGACGAGCGGATGTACGTCCCGAAGACCCAATCCCACAGCGGCGTGCTGATGCCGAAGGCTTTGCCGTCATCCACATAGTGGTGCCGCATGTGGTGGGCTTTCAAGAAGCGTCCAATACGCCCACGCATCGGGAGATGGTGCGTGGCGTAGTGGATCGAGTCGTAGAGCACGTACCCGAGCACGAACCCTGCAAACACCGCCGGCTGGTAGCTCCCAAAGAGCCAGTCAAAGAGCGCATAGAAGAGGATCGCCAGCGGGATGCTTACCACCGGAGGCATGACCAAGCGGGTGCTATCGCGCGGATACGCGTGATGGACGCCGTGGATGAGGAAGTGCAGCCGCTGCCCCCACTGGCTCTTGGGCTCGTAGTGGAAGATGGCGCGGTGGATCCAATACTCGGCAAACGTCCACAGCAGCATCCCTCCCAGGAAGCACAGCAGCGCTACGTACCAGGGCAGCGTCACCAATGCGCGATAGCCGAAGTAGCCAACCACCGGCAGGTAGAGCACCAGCGGCGTAATCGGATGCACATGCGTCAGCCGGTCCAGCCACGGGTTTTCAAACAGGGGCACCGTCTCGTCGCGATTGGAGATGACACGATTTGCCATCGCTACGCCTGCGCGGCAGTTCAACAGACGTTGCAAATTTACCTTGCCCTGCCCTTCTACGCACTGAGCCGTTGGAGGTCGGCGAAGACCCCCGGACCCAAGTGGCGCTCCAGGAAGCGCTCCATCGCCTCGTAGAATTCGAACCGGTGCTCCTCGTTTCGGAAGCCGTGCCCTTCGTCCTCTTTGACGATGTACTCCACGGGCACGCCCCGCTGCCGGAGCGCCTCTACGATCTGGTTGGATTCGTTAATGTTGACGCGCGGATCGCGCGCTCCTTGCGCTACCAAGAGCGGAGCTCGGATTCGGTCGGCATGGAACACTGGGGAGACCTCCCGTAAGTAGTCCGCTTCGGTCTCCGGATTGCCCACCATCTCGTAGAGCATTGGGCGGAAGGGCTCCCAGTAGGGCGGGATGGTCTGCATGAAGGTGAGCAGGTTGGACACCCCCACGAAATCGATGCCGCACGCGTAGAGTTCGGGCGTGAACGCAAGCCCTGCCAGCACGGCATATCCTCCGTAGCTGCCACCGTAGATGGCTATGCGGCGCGGATCGGCGATGCCCTGTTCGATGAGCCAGCGCACGCCGTCGGTGATATCGTCCTGCATTGCCCGCCCCCATTGCTTGAAGGAGGCCTCCCAGAAGGCGCGCCCGTAGCCGGTGGAGCCACGGAAGTTCATCTGCAGCACAGCATATCCTCGGTTCGCCAGGAACTGCACGACCGGATTGAATCCCCACACATCGCGCACCCACGGTCCGCCGTGCGGATGCACCACGACGGGCAAGTTCCGCGGCTCCACACCCACTGGCAGCGTCAGGTAGCCGTGGATGGTCCACCCGTCGCGTGCCCGGTATTGGATCGGCTGCATCGGTGCCATCCATTCCTGCGGCAGCCAGGGGCTGAGCTCGGCGAGCTTCTCCAGCTCATCGCGCTCCACATCGTAGAGCCAATAGGCACCGAGCGAACGATCGCTGAAGGTTCGGATGACAACCCAGCGCTCGTCGAGTGTTGCCGAGACCGGCACGATCTCATCGTTGCCCAGCCGCTGCTGCAGCCGCTCAAACCACGAAGCGGTGAGCTCGTCCAGAAAGGCGTATTCGCGCCTCCAGGTAATAAACCGCACCCACGTCAAGCAGCGGCGCCGCCGCGAATACCCCACCGCCTCCACATCCACCTCCGGATGCTCGAACACCACCGTCTCCTCAGCCGTCGCGGGGTCCAGAAGCACCAGCGCCAACTTATCCCGTCCTCGATTGGAGAGCGCGTAGAGCCGCTCGCCATCGAAGCTGAACAAGCGCGGCTCCACCGTTGTGCGGAAGTCCACGGTGAGCACCTTCCGGAAGGTCTCGGCGCTGCTGGAGCGCACCAACAGGCTCGTCAAGGTCCCCTCCTGCGCCACTGCTGCCCGGACCTCACCGGAGTGGTCGGTGAGCCAGGAGACCACCGTCCCCGGGTTCTGCACCACGGGCTCATACCGTCCGCTCGACAGCTCCAGCCGGTAGACATCGAAGCAGCGGGGGTCGCGCTCATTGGTCAAGATCAGCGCCGTATCGGGCTGCTCCTCCAGTGGATCCAGGATGCCCGCCCGGACTCCCTCAGGCGTAATCCAGCGTGGGGGCTCCTGGCGGCGAAGGTCTACAAGTGCCAGCCGGAAGTTCTCATCCCCTCCCGTGTCGCGCAGGTACACGAGCGTGTGCTCGTTCACCCAGGCGTAGGCGTGGATATCGCGCTCAGTCTCCGCCGTCACGCGCCACTCCTCGCCCGTGTGGCGATCGCGCACGAAGAGGTTCATCCGCTGCTCAAACGGTGCCAGCCACGCCAAGTAGCGCCCCTGCGGGGAGATCGTATACGCTGCGCGCTCTGGGTTGCGGAAGAAGTCACGCAACGGGATCCGTGGCGGTATCTGCCGCGATGCCTTATCGTTCTGCGCCATGGTGCTCTCCTGAGGATTCTCCATGCCCAAAGGTCCGCTCCAATCCGCGCAGGAGCTGCTCGCGCTCCTGCGGTGCCAGCCGCGCCTCCGGATGCGCCCATCGGTACAGCCTCGGAGGCATGCGTCCTTCGCGGTACTCCTCCGCGGCTTCCTTGGCGTCCTTCTGGGGACGATGCCATTCGGAGACGTTGAAGTGCTGCCGTCCCTCGGCAACATCATGGGCGATGAGCCACGACGCCGGCGCAACCCAGGCGTACCAGGGGTAGCGCGTCTGATTGCTGTGGCAATCCCCACACACACGGAAGAAGAGCTCCCGGGTGCGTGGGCTATCCCACGGAGGCTCCTGCACGACCGGTGGGTTCGAGAGATCGCGTCCGTAGGGAATGAGCTGGAGCACCACGAACACCGCCCCCAGCACCAGCGCTATGCGCTTCCACTGCATCTGCGTCTGATGTGCTACACCAACAGTGGTGGGCGCACAGACGAAGAAGTCCTCGGCGGTGTTTTCGGTAGCGCCAGCGGAGCACGAGCGGCAAAAGCTCATTCGTCGGTAGCAGCGCTGCGGTGTCTGCAACGGGAGTGCAATGACGCGAATCGCCTTCTACACGCTGGGCTGCAAGCTCAACTATGCCGAAAGCTCCGCTCTCCAGGAGCTGTTCAGCCAGGCGGGGTATACGGTGGTGCCCTTCGGTACCCCCGCCGACGTGGTCATCATCAACACCTGTACCGTCACGGAGACCGCTGATGCAGAGTGCCGCAAGATCATCCGGCGAGCGCTGCGGAGCTCTCCGGGGGCATTCGTCGCCGTGACCGGATGCTATGCGCAGCGGGCACCGGAGGAGATCGCTGCAATCCCTGGAGTATCGGCGATCTTCGGCAACCAGGAGAAGGCTCGAATCGTGGAGCTGGTCGAACAGCTCCGCCGGCAACCCGCAACGGCTCCGCACGTGTTGGTCTCGCCCTTCCATGCCCCCTGCTTCAATCCGGCGCGCTCGGCAGACCAGGACAGTCGGACGCGCGCATTCCTCAAAATCCAAGACGGTTGCAGCTACCGCTGTAGCTTCTGCACGATTCCTGCCGTGCGCGGTCCCAGCCGCAGCCTCCCCTTTGAGGAGCTACCCCGCCACCTGCGAGCACTCGAGGCTGCCGGATACCGCGAAGTTGTGCTCACGGGCATCAACCTGGGCGACTACCGCTCCCCAACGGGCGAGCGCCTTGTGGATGTGCTCGCACTCATTGAACGGCTGCAGCCGCGCTTTCGGGTTCGCCTCTCCTCAATCGAGCCCAACCTGCTCAGCGAGGAGCTCATCCGCCTTGTGGCGCGCTCCTCGGTCATCTGCCCGCATTTCCATGTCCCGCTGCAGAGCGGCTCTCCGGCAATTCTGCGTCGCATGCGCCGGCGCTATACCGTCGAGCTGTACCGGCAGCGGATTCTGCTGCTCAAGGAGTATATGCCCGATTGCGCTATCGGCACCGACGTGCTGACGGGCTTCCCCGGCGAAACCGAAGAGCACTTCGCCGAAACGTACCAGCTCCTGGAATCGCTGCCCATCTCGTACATCCACGCCTTCACCTACTCCGAGCGGGAGGGAACCCCTGCAGCGAACATGCCGGAGGTGGTCCCGCCTCCGGTGCGGAAAGCCCGCACGAATCGCCTGCGCGCACTCTCCGAACGCAAGCGCACCGAGTTCTACCGCTCCCAACTCTCCACGGTGCGCACCGTCATTCCGGAGCAGTACGATGCGGAGCGGTCCCGATGGACGGGATGGACCGAAAACTACGTGCGCGTGAGCATCCCGGGCGGACCTGAGCTTGGACACGAGCCGCTCCGCGTGCGGCTCTACGCGCTCGATGGCGCCACAGTTCTGGGCATTCCGCTCGACCAGACCCCTGCGTACCTGCCGCTGGTCGGCTCCGTTGACGAGGCAGCGTAGATGCTGCTGCGGACCCTGCCCCTCCTTGTGCTTCTGAGCGCTGGCTGCAGCATTCCGACCGTTCCGTGCTCCTCGCCGCTCCGTCCGTACGACTCCTTCAGCGTAGGAGGCTACACCGTGCGGGTCTACGAAGCGCTCGATTCGCTGTGCTTCCATTCGAGCCGATACTTCCCCGCGTTTCTCTTCGTGGCAACGGGCAAGCGCACGCGGTTGTATGTGGCAGCCTGGCAGGAGTTTCTGGCGCGCTTTCCGGGTCCGCTCCGCCCTGCTCAGAAGGAGCTGCTGCGCGCCTCTCCGGCACGCTGGCACGACAGCGTAGTTCAATGGCGCATTCCGCTCTACAGCGGCGAGGTATCGGACCTGCAGTACGTGACTCCAATCCGCACCGCCTATTGGTCGGTCGAGCGCTACCACGGCAGCGGAGATGGCGAGGAGCTGGGCATTGCCGCGCTGCAATCCGTGCCGCAGACGACCCCCTGGGATTGGCGCAGCCGCCCTCCACAGTTTTGGCAGCAACTACGGCAGCAGTCGTCCGCGGTGTACGCTGAGCTGAAGCGCTTGGTTGTGCGCGATCTCGAGCGCGATGGGTCAGACGCTGCTCCTGCTCCTTGAATACGACGGGACTCGCTACGCGGGGTGGCAACGCCAGCCCCAAGCGCTCACGGTACAGGAGGTGCTCGAGCGTGCGCTCCAGCAGCTTGCCGGAGAGCGCTTGCACGCCGTTGCTGCAGGGCGCACAGATGCCGGAGTGCACGCGCGCGGGCAGGTCGTACACGTGCGCTTGTCCCACCCCTGGAGGATTCCCCAGGAGCGCACGCCCAAGGCGCTCAACAGCCTGCTACCGGAGGACGTTCGGGTAATCCGGGCGCAGCTTACCGACCAGCCCATCCACGCCCGCTACAGCGCCCGTGCGCGCTGGTACTCCTACACGCTCAGCCGACGCCCCTCGGTCTTCGAACGCTTCTTCTGCTGGTACGTGCCCTATCCCTTCGAGCCGGAGCTGTTGGAAGCTGCCGCCACAATATGGCTGGGCGAGCACGATTTTACGACCTTCTCCCGCCACCATCCCGAAACGCGCTCCTACGTCTGCAGGGTCTACCACGCGCAATGGGAGCAGTTGGACGAGCACCGCTGGCGCTTCCACATCTGCGCAAATCGCTTCGTCTATGGCATGGTGCGAGCGCTCGTGGGCGCGATGCTCCAGGTTGCCCGCAGGCGGCGAACACTGCAGGAGCTGCTCGAAGCACTCCAGGCACGTGACCGACGTCGCGCGGCTCCCCTGGCGCCCCCGCACGGGCTGGTGCTGGAGCGGGTGGAGTACCCTCCGGAACTGCATGTCCAACTGTGGCAATGAGGCTCCCATGCGGCTCCTCCGCATTCTTCCGCTGTACGGGCTGCTGGTGGTGGGATGTAGCAACCTCAACGTCTTCCCCGTCTCTGAGGATGCCCGATTGGGCGCGGAGCTGGACCAGCAGATCCGCAGCAACCCGCGCGAGTACCCCATCCTCCAGAACGAGCCCGCCCGGCAGTACGTCCAAGGCATCGTTGACCAGATCCTCCGTTCGCCCGAGATCCGCTACCGCGGGCGCTTTGCCTACCGAGTCACCCTCCTACACGATGACCGCACGATCAACGCCTTCTGCACTCCCGGGGGCTACATCTACGTGTACACGGGGCTGCTGAAATTCCTGGACAACGAAGCTACCCTGGCTGCGGTGCTGGCTCACGAAATCGCCCATGCCGAACGCCGGCACGCCACCGAGCGGATGACGAAGGCGCTCGGCGCCCAACTCCTCATGGAGATCGTGCTGGGACGCCGCCCAGAGCGCTCCGCCGAACTCGCCGCCAACCTGTTTGCCGGACTGGCGCTCCTTGCCAACAGCCGCTCCGATGAAGCCGAAGCCGACCAATACTCCTTCCGCTATCTGCAGAGCACCCCTTGGTACCCCGGAGCGCTCCTGTTCTTCTTCGAGAAGCTCTCGCAACAGCGCGCAAGCCGCCTTCCAGCGCTGGAGCGGCTGCTTTCGACCCATCCACTGCCGGAGGACCGAATCGCCGCGATGAAACGGCTCATCGAGCAGGCGAAGCTGCCCAAGCCAACCGAGGCAACGCTGCGCTCCGCTGCGTACCAGCGCTTCCTGGCACAGCTTCCTTGAGCCCGATGGATGCTGCCCAACGCTTACGACTGTGCCAGGAGCGGCTCGGAACACGCCTCTGTGTGGGGCTTGATCCCGATCCCGCCTCCCTGCCCACCCCACTGCGGAATGAGCCGAAGCCCTGGCACCGCTTCCTGCGCGAGATCATCTCCGCTACCGCGCCCTTCGCCTGCGCTTACAAGCTCAACTTAGCGTTCTACCAGCAGTTTGGCGCGGAGGGATGGGAACTGCTGGAGTACGTCCGCAGCCTCCTGCCGGATACGGTTGTGTGCATCGGGGATGGGAAGTTCGCCGATGTGCCCCATACCTCCGGCGTCTACGCCCGCACGTACTTTGACCGGCTCGGGATGGATGCGCTCACGCTCTCGCCCTATCTCGGGCGCGATGCCCTCGAGCCCTTCCTGGAGCGCTCGGACAAGCTGCTGTTCCTGCTTGTCCGCACCTCCAACCCCGGTGCCGGCGAATTCCAACTGCTCCCCACAGCCTCAGGCGTCCCGCTCTACCTCCACATCGCCACGCAAGCGCTGCAGTGGGAGCGTCGGGCACAGTTGGGATTCGTCGTCGGTGCTTCAGCGCCCCAAGAGCTTGCCGAACTCCGCCGCATCGCACCTGGAGAGTGGGTGCTCGTGCCTGGCATTGGCGCCCAAGGAGGCAATCCTGCCGATGTGCTCGCCGCCAACGGCGATGCCCCACTCCTGGTGACGGTCGGACGGGCTATTCTGTACGCCTCCACCGGCACCGATTTTGCTGAAGCTGCCCACCGAAGCGCCTACGCCTACGCTCAGCAGGTAGGGTTTCCCACCCGTCATCCGATGCCATGAGCACACTCCCTGAGACATTGCCCGAACGGCAGTTGCAACGGCTCGTCTGGAAGCTGCTCTCCGACCCTGCCCGCGTCTGGCACACCGCAAGTGGGAAACGGCTGCAGATCCTGGCACCCGGAGAGCTCAACGTCCACGAAGGACCGGACTTCCTGGATATGGTCCTGCTGCTGGATGGAGCAATCCTTGTCGGCGATGGGGAATTCCACCGCTCCGCCGCTGAATGGAGGCTCCACGGTCACGCCCGCGACCCGCGCTACCGGCGCGTGCTCCTGCACATCGTGCTGGAGTACGACCCCACTGAGCCTGCTCCCGACGCACCTCAGGAGTTGCTGCAGATACCCGTGGCGGAGCTGCACCAGTATGCCCAGCAATCCGAACTTGTCCCGACGGCACCGGTATGCTCCATCCAAGATCTGCAGTACTTCGCGCTAATCCGGCTGTTGCGGCACACTGCTCACGCACGGCACTGTGCGCAGGCTCATGGGTTCGAAGCCGGCTTTCTGGTGTTTGTGGCGGACTTCCTCCAACGCTATGCTCAGAAGCGGCGCCGTCCGGTGCACTCCGATGCCCAGCTCCAGGCACTGCTTGCAGCACTGCCTGGCTCGGCGCTGGTGCGATTCGTCCTGCGTTTCGGCGCCGCCCCCTCCAGTGTCCTTCCGCTGGCGTTGCACTTACAGGAGCTGCTGCGGGTACGCATTGGCGGCGAGGGAAGGCAACTGCGGCAGGAGATCGTGCTCAACTGCGTCCTGCCCTACCTTCTGGCACATGCAGCACCGCAGCATCGGGTTGAACTGCTTGCCTGGTACTGGTCCGTTCCCGCGCGGACGCCGTACGGGATTTTGCGCCGCCGCTTCCCCGAGCTGCCACAACACTACATGTGGCAGCAGCAAGGGATGCTGGAGTTCCTGCGCCAGGGTGGAAGCGGCCTACTCTGCCGCGAGCTCCTGGAGAGCTACCGCTTTGGCGATGTACTGGAATTCTACCGCACCGCTGAACTTCTGCTCTCACGCTGAGCAGTAGCGCTCCAACTGCTGCCGGAAGTGCTGGAGCTGCTGGTAGTCAATGTAAGGGCACTGCTCCAGCAGCGGATGGCTCAGCGCTTGAAGGGCTTCCTGGAACCGATTCTGCTGGAGTAGTGCCGCCGCACGCACGAATAGGCGCATCCCTTCGAGTTCGGCTTCTGCAAAGGGGGACTGGAGCACTTGCAGCACCTCCTCCACGCGCCCCAGCGAGAGAGCGGCTTGCGCCAACCGCAGCCGAGCCCACAACTGCTGCTCCGGAGACAGTTGCGGATGTCCCAGCACACGAGTCAGCAGCGCGTATGCTGCCTCTGCATTGCCTGCAGCGAACTCCGCCAGCCCCAACTGGTACTGCAGCCAGGCATCCTCAGGGGCATGCTGCAGCTCTGCACGGAGTAGCTCGGCATTGCGCTGCCCCTTCTGCCGCACCAGCTCTCCGCTGTAGCCGTAGTGCCAGATGCAGATGTCCAGGGGAAGAATCCGCCAGCCCCGCTCCTCCAGCGCTGGTCGGATCTGCTCGTGCACGCGCCCACGGTAGCGGATTCCTTCAGCATACCGGAAGAGGCGCACCGCCCGATGGGACTGGATCCACGGCGTCCGCTGCTCAGGTCCCGGCACACTCCGGATGAGGAGCTCGATTCCCCCGAGGTCCTCCACCCGCGCGAGCACCTCCGCGTGCGCACGGAAGGAGGGTTCGTCCAGTTCTTCGTCGCTATCGAGCATGAGAACCCAGGGCATTCGCACGTAGCGAAGGGCTTCATTCCGGGCAGCAGCGAAATCCTCCTCCCAGCGCGCAAAGTACACCTCTGCCCCAAGCCGCAGGCAGCGGCTTGGAGTATCATCCTGCGAGCCGGTATCCAGCACGACGATTTGCTGGGCAATGGGGAGGACGGAAGCGATCGCCCGTTCGATTGTGGCTGCACTATCGCGCGCTAACAAAACAGCAGCGATGGGGAAATCTCCCATCGGCAAGTGGGCTTATTCCTCTTCGGCAGCAGCGCGCCGCTGGCGCCGCATCGCCCGGATCATCTCCAGTCGACGCTCCTCCGAGGGCTTCAGGTACACCGTGTGCCGACGATACTCCCGCAATACCTTGCTGCGCTCGTACTTCTTCTTGAAGCGCCGCAGCGCGCGATCGATGGATTCGTTGGGTTGTACGATGATTCCAACCGGCATGGAGTGCCTTCCTTTCTACCGCTGCAATCGTTCGACAAGCCGCTTCTCCTTGTTCTTTTCGAAGAGCACCACGATGGCGCACGAGCCGTTGGAGAGAATCTGCTTCGCGCGGACGATCCCGTAATCGTCCCACGCCCGATGGTAGATGATGTCGCCGATTTGGTATTCGGCGCGCGGGTCGTAGGGTTTTGAATCCTCCGGACTCAGCCGCACGACCGCCTTATCGTTGCGTCCATTGCCTTCGAGCAGATCCAGATTCACCAACTGCACGTGATGACTCACCGTGCAGCGCGCCCACTGGTGGCGTCCGTTAGGGGTATCCACAGGTTCGCCGATGAACTCATGGCGCGTCACCCGCATCAGGACCGGCGAATAGAGCATCGCGTACTTGCGTCCCCGGCGGCGACGTCGGGCTGCAGCCATCTGCTACTTCCCTGCAGCAGTTCAACTTGCGTAGCGGTGCAAAATTACGCCTTTCTTCCGGGGCAGAGGTCAGGGCTGCCACCAGAGCCGCCTCACCCACTGCTGCCGGAATCGCTGCAGCAACACATACAATCCTGGAGCCAGACGGAGATGCTCGGGGATCCGCTCCCCCTCCCAGCAGAGGCGTCCGTCCAGCGTGTACAGGCACACCCGGTCGGCTACGGCAAGCTGGGGCACCTCGTTCCGAACGCCGACCGGACCCCTTCGGTACCACACCCGCAGTCGGAGATCGAAATCCGAGACGAACTCATTCTCCACCACCGCCTGCCCGCTAGAATCGAAGCGGAGCCATAGCGCCAGCCGATCGGTCAGCACCGCCGAGTCAATCCCCGCCGGTAGCGGCACTCCCCATCGGAAGATGAGTTGGCGCCCTTCACCCCGTTGAGCCCGAAGGCGATACTCCACCATAAAGGTCGAATCCGGCGGCAACGGGCGGAAATCCCGATAGGTGTGCTTCCACTCCGCATCAACGGAGTCGTAGACCAACAGCACCGCATAGAAGCTGCTCGCTGGGGGCGGGAACGGAGGGACCTCCCATTCCCCCAACGCCGTATCAATGCGCTCTGTCGCGCGTTCGTCAACGCCAACCACCAGCCGGACGGAGTCCCCACGCTCGTTCGCCACCGTGAAGGGGAGCTCAATGTGCGTTTGCGCCACCGCCTGGGTCCATCCTACTGCGATGGTGCACAGGAGAAAAACAAACCGGGCTCTCCGGATGCTTCCGGAAAGCCCGGCAACCCACCACCGTGATGTCCACTGCGTGCTCACTGGAGCACGATTGGCAAGACGAAGCTCTCCGTTCCTACAGATACCCGCATCCAGTACTGTCCGGCAGCCAGCTCTGCAGGCAGTCGGAGCATCAGCACGTGGCTGCCCGCAGAGAGCTCACCAGCGTAGAGCATTGCGACCTGCTCGCCCAGCAACGTAAAGAGCTTCGCCACCGCAACCGTCCGCTGCGGCAGATGGAGCTCCACCCCGACCTCCGAACCACGAACAGGGTTGGGCAGCAGCCGCACTTGGACAGTTTGCACACCGTGCTGAAGCAGTTGCACGCTTGTGACCGCTGGATCATCAATCCTGACCTCTGTTCCGCGTTCCAGCGTGCCCCAGGTCCTGCCGCGGTCATCCACAACGGTATACCGCGCTTCGGCATTGTCGCCCAGGCGCAGTACCACCGGATACTGCACTCCCTGGAAGCGCAGTGCCGGCGAGGGTGCGTTCTCCACATACGTCCCGCTGGCAAAGCGCACATCGAAGAGCTCCGCCGGTGGCACAGGCGGCAGCTCGAACCGCTCCCGGTCGAGCTGCGGCAGCGAGTTCAGGTACAGCGTTGCCTCCTTGCCGGCAGCATCCCGAAGCTGGAGCGGCAAGCTCTGCGCCAGTACCTGCTCGCGGTAGGGATCCTGGAATTGCCCTCCACGCGCGGCGGAGGCTGTGAGCTTCAGGTATCCCTTCCCGCGAATCTTGATCCAGTAGCCCAGCCCTGGCACGAGCTCGGAAACCTCTACGAAGCCCCGGTCGGTCTTGTACCCATACACTCCGCCCACTCGCACCGGCAGAGGCTCAGCTCCGTAGGGCTCGAATTGAATCCGGTCGATCCCAACCGGCACAGAGAGCCCGCCGATGGTGTTCCATCCATCGTAGAGCAGCACCTCATCCGCGCGGTCAATGCGGAGGAGGCGCACCCCAGCGATCTGCCGATCCACCGAGTCGCTATACTTCACGTAGTAGCCGTACCCAGGCGACAGGTACAATGCCCCCTGGTACTGATTCTGCGAGAACCAGAAGGGGATGTTGATGGCGCGCGGATAGACCATCTTCCAGAAGTTGTTCGCCGGGCGCACCGGCAAGGAGAGCAGGTTCCACCCCTTCTGGATGACGGGATACTGAACGACCAGCGGGTAGGTGTACTCGATGACAAAGGAGCGAATCCGTGCATCGGTAATGGTGTAGGACATCCGCGTGCCACCCGCCGGGGTCGCCTGCCGCATGTCCACCCCGAAGATTGTCCCGTTGAGCGTATCACGCAGGAAGAGCCGCGCCCCAACGGGGAAATCCGCCGTATCCCACGTCAAGGTCACCGGGTAATTCTGAGCCCCGCCAGCATCGAAGCGGCAGAGGAAGACCACCGTGGAATCCGCGAACACGTTGCGGATGTCCCGTGAATCATACACCCCCACCAGGTCCCGCAGCCCGTAGGGCGCCGTTCCCGGGGGCACATTCGCTACTCCATCCAGGTACCAGCGTGCATAGAAGCTCCCCGGCGCCGGTGGTCCGTCGTAGATAGTCTCTCCAAAGAGGGTATCAATTCCATCGGTCGCGCGGATGCCCAAGCCGAAAAGCAGCGTTGCCGATTCCGGTGTCGCCGCAGAGTTGCTCACCGTTATTCGGATCCCCTTACCCAGTTGCGCAAGGTTGCGTGGATCGTTGTTCGGCTCCACTGGGTTACGCACGTAGATGAAGGTCACACGCAGCCGCACGGGCGAAACCTCTGCCGACAGGCTCGAAAACGTGATGTACCCCACGTAAATTCCCGCCGCATCCGTATTCTGTGGCAATTCGCTGGGATCGCACAGAATCCGGAAGTTCTGCGGCGGGAGCGCTGATAGGGCATTGTTGGTCACATCCACCGTCAACGGTGATTCACCCAGCGTGCGGTCAATGTAGGGGATGACCCCTCGACGGGTGATGAGCGGGATCGGATTCGGAGTCCCAAAGGTTTGGAACTTCAGCCAGCGGGCATTGGATTCCACCACAACGTCGGTCAAGCGCGTCCCGGGTTCCTCATTCGTCACCACAAGCTCACGCCGACCGTAGAACACTCCACGCAACTGCGAAGCGGAATCCAAGACAATCGGCTCGATGACTTCCCACTCGTCCGCGCTCACCTGCCGCACAACCGCGTTTATCCCTACGCGCGGTTCAAACCCTATCTTGGGAATCGCGGTGATGTAGAGGTGGGCGACCCCCGGCATGCTCGTCCACTGATTTGCCGCGGGGAGGAGTCCTCGGTTATCCACACCGCCCAACCCTTCATAGGCAACATCCCCGAACGCACCCCCAGAGCGGTAGGTCACGTAGTCACGGTAGCGCTGTCCCGAAGGATTACCCGGAAAGGGCTCTGCAGGGAACTGCGCGAGATCGAGGTCGTTGTACTTGAGCGTATCGTTCGACAGGATGAGGAACCCCTGGCTCCCCTGAACCCCAGTAACGCGGAAGCGCAAGTAGATGAGCGGGACAAACTGCCGCTGGTCACACTGCACCGTTGGGTCCCACGGATCCTGCCCAAAGGCAGGGCTCGGAGGCAGCGGCTTAGCGGAGCTTGCGACGATCCGCACGCGGCGTGGCTGTCCAACGGAGGGAACGCTTCCCAGATTGTGCCACCGCACCAGCGCTCCCAGCATCTCCGACGAGGTAATGCGGGCATCGTCGAAGCTGAATGCGAAGTCCTTTGCCAGCACGCTATCTCCGCGCGGACCTACCTTCTGCAGCCCGACGAACTCCAAGAGCTGCCCATCGTACTTGAACTTGAAATCCAGGCTGTAGATCGGCCACACCTTCCCGTAGACAGGGTGGTTTGCCGGCACCCAGCAATTCCGGATATAGACAGGCACCAGCAGTTCCCGCCGCTGCCCTGGTGCCGCCTCCGGCACAACGATGACACCCCCCAGGTAGATGTTCGGATCGTACCCTGGGTCGCTACCGGTCAAGCTCAGCACCGGCAGCTTGATGTCCATTGTCTGTGCAAAGACCGATTTCGATACCCCAATGCTCAGCGCGAGTCCGATTGCTACCATCCACCGTGTCAAGAACTTCCACCGCTGCATGAGCCTCTCCTCTCAAAGCATATTCGACTGACCTGACTACCGAACGAACAACGCATGGCGAGGGAGCGAACCCCCTGTTCGTTGCCACCGTAGGAGGTAAACTCCGCGCGGGAGCTGCTCGAGCTGCCGCTGGAGCTCCACCTTCGAGGAAGCGTCCACCCAGCACCGACCCAACGCATCGTACACCCATGCCCGCTGCAGCTCCTCCTGCTCGAAGGATGGCGGCGCTATCGCCACCGGCTTCGGCAGGACGCGCAACCGCACTGTATCGCCGCTCCAGCGCGTGATGCACGCGCACGGGTCCACTGGCACCGTCACCGCCGTCACCTGGGCAACAACGGTGTCGGGCGGCTCCGGGAAGCGCACCCGAATCCCCCATGTCCACAGCGCTTCCCCATGGGCTGTATCCGGACGCCAGACGTAGCGCACCTCCGCAGTATCTGTGACGGTCTCCTCCAGTGCCCCGCCCGCGAGCTCAACCTGTTCGATTGCGCACCACGAGGGGAGCCCTTGCACCACCGTCTGCAGCCGCTGGAGCCGAACTGCCGCAGGCATCCTCACCGTTGCACGCAGGGGAAGCAGCGTATCCGGCGCCGTGAGCTCGTAGGAGCGCTCCTGCACCTCCATCCGCAGCTCCCGTTCCGGACGCTGCGCGACAACAGCACGTACGTACACCGGCGCAGTATCTACGCTCACCGCCCGCTGCCGCTCGAACTCCTCATTGAACGTTGCCCACAGAAGCTGGACTGCTGCCGTATCGGGGCATTCCGGACGGAATTCGCCCAGGAACGCCACGAGCGGCTTTTGCCCCCACACTGGTCGTGTGAGTGTGAAGGCGTATGCCCGCAACTCCCCATACCGTGCCGAGAAATCTCGATTGGGCATCGCCTCCGAAAGAGTTCCCACCGTCAGCATCGTGTGGAAGAGCAGCTTCTCCGGATCGTACCGCAGCTCCAGATTATAGCCCAGCAGGCTGTCGCGGGCAGCGACGGTTCCAACGTCCACCACCAGCACACATTCCCGAGGGGAAGCGCAGACATCCACCTCCCCTGCAGGGTACAGCCGCACGGTCAGCGGCTGCTGGGCATATGCTACGACTGCAACCATCGCAGAGAGTGCTCTCCACACCACTGTTGCTTACGGTAGCCGCACAAACGATACCACAGATACTCCCGTGGGTCCCTCAATCCGATACGTGTACACGCCCGCCCCAAGCCGCTGTCCTGCAGCGTTGGTGCCATCCCAACGCACCTCGTACACCCCAGGAGTGAGATCGCTCTCCAGCAGGGTGCGCACACTGTTGCCCAACGCATCGCAGAGGCTCACGGTGTACCGCCCTGCCTGGCGCACGGTGAAGCTCAGCACAGCCTCACCCAGTGCTGGGTTGGGATAGACCCTGAGCTCAGGTGCAGGCTCGGCAAGTCCCAGCGGGAGAGTCTGCTCCGGACGCTCTTGGTCATTGAACCGGATTTGGCGCAGTTGGAGTTGCGGTTCGCTCACCTGTACGACGGCGTATGCAATCGGTTCTCCAGCATCCCACTTCCCAATCCCCGCCAAGGCAATCCGCCCATCGCTATATGCCACCTGGAGCCCCTCGGTTGCCGGCTCCACCGCAAGCACCGTTCCATTGAACTCTGCTCGAACCCCGAGCGCTCCCTCCCACGCGCCATCGAGGAGCAGCGGCACGCGGTACACACCATTCCCCTCCAGCATCGGTGTGCCGGGAACCACTGTTGAAGCCACCCCGGCTCCGGCTGCGCCGCGCCCGTACGGCGGCAGCACCGTCAGGTCCAGCAACCACGGCAGGTAGGGCACCCGCGCAGCCATGTACAGCATGATGATGGCGGCATCGTACTCCGTGGCTTCGAAGAAGAGCACGGGATCACCGCCAATAAAGGGCAACGAGTTATCGCTGGGCAGATCCTGCCAGTAGTAGAGCGAACGGGTCGGAATGGCGCGGCGGTACATTGGCGTATCGGCGGTGTTGTTGTAGTTACGGGTCGAATAGTAGTAGCGCCCGTTGTGATTGACATCGCCGTGATACGCCTGCCGCCCTTTGAGGCTATCCAAGCGCTGGTTTGTAGCAACAGAGCGTAGAATCAGCATCACATCGTTGACCGTGACGAAGCGGTCCTGCCCCAGCCCCGAATGCTTTCCAACCTGGGAGAAGTCCACGTCTCCATCGCCCCAGCCTTCCAGGAACAGGCGCGGGATTGCATTGAAGCGAATCACCGTGTCACTTCCTCCGGAGGGCTGCCATGTCGTGCTCAACTGCGTCGAGGTGCGCGCCTGCACGACATCGCCGGTGAAGACCAATCCGTTGAGGTAGTCCCCAAACCCGCCCTTGATACCGATTGCTGCCCCGTCAACCTTGACGTATCCCCCCGCGCCCGTCAACCCGTATGCGAACTCCACATCGCCCTGGAAATTGCCCGGGCGCGCCGACTCGTATATCCACAACTGGAAGCTGGCAACACTGGTGGGGCTTGTCTTGTCGTTGATGTTGAGGTTCTTCCACTCCACTACGAATGCACGGTTCGGCGCCGCCCCCACGACCTTGTAGGAGATTTGGGAGGGCGTATAGCCCGGTCCAATATCGGCTGCCGTGCGATAGTAATGGTCACCCCAAAACGGTGCCAGCACGTTGAAGGGTTCGGTATTCGCAAACAGACGTGTGGGAATGTCGCTCCCTGTCAGTGGGGGATTTTCTGCCGGACGCAGCAGCAGCACAAACCCGTTGACGTTGATAGCGATACGGCTGTACCGAAAGCCCTGGAACTCGAACAGGAAGGGCAGCAGCGTGACGTAATAGCCATTGTCGTGGTCGGGATTGCTCGTTGCGGGATCCACAAACAAATCCGCATCAATCACCGTCGCGCCCGACAGCGGCGTATACGGTTTGTTCCCCACTTTTACCGCTGGCTGGAACTCCGCATACACCTGTGCTTGCAGTGTTGTATACCCTACAAGCCCCAGCCCGAGAGCAACCATCACGCTCAGGAGCATCCGCACGCGCATGAGTCTCCTCACTGCAGTTAGAACCACATGTTCTTCGGCTCAATGACCGTGGGGCGCATCCCGCCAAGGGATGCGCCCCAGACGGATGAGTTTACCGCACAATGACCATCGGACGGACCACCGTCTGACCCTCAACGAGCAGGCGGTAGTAGTACACTCCGCTCGGCAGCCGATCGCCCTGCTGGGTCGTTCCATCCCACACCACGCTGTGCTCACCAGCGGGGTAGACCCCTTCAGCCAGGGTCGCTACGCGGTTGCCCAGCGCATCGTAGACCTCCAGGCGCAAAGCTGTGGGCTCTGCTACCCGGAAGCGGATGGAGGTGGTCCCTTCGAAGGGATTCGGCGTATTGCCCAGCAGTTGGACACCTCGGACGCCAGCAATTGGCGGCTCAGAGATATCGCTCGTGAAGTCGTACACGATGATGAAGTTCGTGATGGCGTCGCTGTAGATGACCAGCGTCAGCGAATCGCCATTCCGCTCCAGCGCCACTGCCGGCGTAGAGGTGCCCTCTCCAGTCCGCATGTTGTAGCTGAAGATGTTCCCATTGGACGCAGCATCTCGGATGTACCAGGTCGACCCCGCAGGATTGCGCTGCGCATCGTTGCGGTCCGGCACATCGAGTGCATACCAGGTGATGCGGACCGGATAGGCTTCCGAGGCATTACCCGTTACGCTCCCTGCCTGGAAGCGTCCCTTGTAGACCGCCAGCCCAGGAACTCCCGGTACCGCGCGCGGGAAGATGTTGCGCACCGTACCGTTGGTAGCAGCAATGGTCCACCGAGCATCGAAGACATCGTTGGGCGGGATCGGCGGCAGCTCGTACTCGCAGTAGTTGGAATCCAGCTTCCCGACCCCACCACGGTTCGGATCGTCGCCCGTCGTTGCTGCCGAGGCGGTCCCCCACTCCAGGACCTGGAAGGCGCCGAACCGGTTCGCGATCCGCATCGGCACGACAAAGTCCGTCGGCTCGGAGACGTTGAGCTTGTAGACCACCTCGTGGGAGGCACCCTGCCGATCGGTCACGCGCACGCGGATCGTGACCTTCCCATCCGGTCCCGGCGTTGCATTCAGCGCCGTGGTCGAGATGATCACGCGCACCGTATCGCTGGACTGCGGACCGTTGATGACGGCGGGGCTCACCGTAAAGCCTGCCGGCTCGATAACCTCCACCGAGAGCTGCTCCAGCGCCTCCGGCGGAGACTGCCGCAGTAGATCGCGATCGATGACGACAAGCGTATCCACGTACGGCTTACCCAACTCCACGCACCGCACTGCCGGCAACTGCGACAGCCGCGGCGGATGGTTGACCGCGCGCACCTGCAAGTCCAGCACCTTCACATGGGTCAGCCCGTACTCGTCGGTGACCAGCACGGTGACCTTCTCCTGGCGCGGAGCATCATAGACCCCAGGCGTGCCGTAAAGCCGCCCATTGACCGGATCGATCTGCAGCCACCGCGGAGTGGTCTTCTTGTCGCGCAGATCCCAAGCTCCCGCCTCAGGGAAGCATGGATCGCGCGGGACGAAGTCACGCGGATCGCCTGGATAGATGAGCTCGAAGCGATGGCTCTGCCCGAAGTTCGGATCGTACACCACGATGCGGCGCGAGGAATCCAGGAGCGTCGGGTTATAGTCCTGGTCCTCAATTGCATCCGGCAAGGCGTTGGTCACAATCACCGGTGCAACGTTGACCAAGACGCGGCGCGTGAGGTAGTTGACCCCACCATGCCCGTCGTTGACCACGATGGAGACCACCGTGTCGGTGTTGAGCGCTCCATGGTGCTGCGACACCGGACGCAGCAGCGCATACGCCGTTGCCGAATCAATGCGGATGTTGATCTGCCCGCGCAGGCTTAAATCAATGCCGAAGGGATCGGGCTGTCCGCTATTGAGGTAGCGCCGCAGGTACTGATTTGCCATCCACACCGGGCGCACCTCGGAAACGGGCTCCACAACCGTATCCGGCGGCACATCACGCAGGTTGATGGAGGCAAAGCCGTAGGTTGTACGCCCGTAGCGGAAGTCCCATCCACGGGCTCCGGCTTCGGCATCCTCGAGCTCATCATCGGTGTTGATGTCCACCTTGAAGCGCAGGCTATCGGTAAGGTTGGCAATCCAGAGCCCGTCTCGCTCGCACGCCACATCGAAGCCCGTAAACTGCGGCGTGCTATCGATGACGAAGATCCGGAACTGGTACGTAATCGTCGTTGCCGCTTCGTTGTCCAGCCCAACGGTATCCTGTTGCAGGAATCGGGCATTGCTCCCATCGTAAGCCTGCGCGTTGAAGTAGGGCGGGTAGAGGTAGATGTACTTGGCAATGATGCTGTCAGCCAGACCGGCAGCTTTGAGCGAATCCACCGTCCGCGCTCCCGGCGGATAGTTCCGCACCGCGACGGTGACCACCTCCCCACCCGGTACAACGAAGGGGTTGGTCGGACGCCCTTTGAAGCGGATGTACCCGCGGGCACCGTAGTACGGCGGCGCACTTGCCGGGATAGTATCCGCCTCCAGCCAGTACGACAGCCCTGAACCCGGCGGCACACTCCAGAAGTACGCCAACTGCGGATACCGGTCTGGGAAGAGCACCGAGCGCGGATCGTAGAAGAGGTTGCTGTCGATCGCCGTAATCGTGAAGATGGAGTCACGCCCAGGTCCCGAGCCCGGTCGCCGCGGATAGGTCACATCCTCCGTTAGGAAGACCATGTTGCGCAGCTCGGGCGGGGTAATGTTCTCCAGCTCCACCTTATTGCCCGTAAACACTGGCGGATCCACCGTCGCTCCGATCTCGAAGGTCAGGGCACCGTTGATCGCCGTAGCGACATCGGTCTGCCACAGCACCGTCCGCGACACCACGGCGATGACATCGCCCACCCGCACTGGCAGCGCCGAATACCGCTCTCCGGCGTAGACCGTCACCTTCTGCGGGTTGATGGCACCATCGGCGGGATACACGCGGTTCATGTACCCGAACCCAGGACCTCCGAGCTCCGCCACATTCGCCTCGTACTTGCGCCCTTGCAGTGCTGCCAGGTCCTCAATTGCAGGGTCGCGCCGCAGCGCCGCCAGAATCGCTCCCAGGCTCGTTCCAATGTTTGCCAAGCCCTCGATCGTGCGCCGGTCTGCCGGTCGCCGATTCACCGAATCCGGCACGAAGTCCACCCGTGCACGGAAGATCTCGCTCGTTGGACCCACCTGCTTGAGGTTGACCCGAATGTAGTCTCCCGTGCTCGTGTTGATGACAAAGAAGACCGTCTCGTTGATAGCGCGTGGGTCGTTGTTGTTCAAGTCCGCGGTCCCCGTGTAGTCGGCACGCGCCTCCAGGAAGAGCGGGTATCCAATCCAGTGCTTGTCGCTGCGGATCTCGGTCTGCAGCGCCGCAATTGCAGTATCGGACTCCGCATCGAAGGGGTTGCGCGCCCACCGCCGCACGTACTTCCCGTAGGAGGGCTGGCTGGGATCGTTGTACGTCCGCAGCGTCTTTGGAATCCCTACGGCGAAGTCCTCAATCGGGGACATGCGGCGCTCGGAGTAGTCAGCGGTCTTGATATCTGTCCCCTTGTCGAAGATGTCGTAGATGAGCCCCTGCATCAGGAGACGCTCGGGGATGCTGGTGGGATCGGGCGTGTTCTCATCCGCCCCGTTCAGCACCGGGATAGGCACGTAGGTGAAGAGATGGCGCGATTCGAAGGGTCCTTGATTCTTGCCCGTACCACCGCGGACAAAGCCCAACTGCCGCGTCCCATCACCAGCGATGAAGAAGGTCTCCTGCACACGACCGCTCGGCAGGATAGTGACAACGTTGGCTTCCGTGCGTCCCCAGTAGTTTCCGCGCAGCGTATCCACACCGCCCATACCGACGCCCGTCCCCGCCAGAGCTCCCTTTGTGTCGGGATAGTCCGGCAAGCGGATGAGGAAGCGGGCATTGTTGTCGTAGATCGAGTTCGCAGCCCAATGGTAGCTCTCATACGGCAGCGGACCTACCACGTCCCCGTAGAGGATTGCCCCTGCCAGGTCGCTGGACGCCAGATTGGTGCCCGACACCAGCGGTCCCGTAATGGCATTCTGCTGCGCGCCGATGTCGGAGGTGGCAGTGTTGTTGGTGATCAGGCTCCGCGTGAAGACCAACTGCAGGTTGTAGTTGTCCGAATACACCGCTGCTCCAGTGTATGCGGTATTGCCTTGGATACGGACCCGGTTGAAGAACACCGAATCGGTCCGCCCCGCTCGGCTGATGCTTACCGTGTCGAGCACATAGAGGGCACCACCCAGCCCAGTGCCATTCTCCCGCAGACTGGTCCCTGGATGAACTCGCCGAATGTCTCCAATCTGGGTTGTGCCGGAGCCCATTTGGGACATGTTCGGCGTGGCTTCGTTATCGAAGAAGCGCGTTAGCATCCGCACGTCCGCTGTCGGCGCGCCCGGTGCCCAGGTGAAGATGTCATCCCTCGAGGTAAATCCCGTAGCAACTCCGGAGGGCAGGACCACCTCTTGGTCCACATCCGTCAGGAAGAAGCGGTGCGACGAGGTTTGCGGATGCACCATGCACACCGCTCCACCGTTCCCATTGAAGGCACGATTGCGGCGGAACTCCACACCTTTGACCACATTGAGATCAGCATGCAGCGTGTACACCGCTCCGCCACCCCGTACCTGGGCTTGCACATCCTGGTTCACCGCCCCTACGGTGTTGTTCGTGAACACTGCGCGGACAATCCGCACATAGCGCTGCTCAATCGGCAACGCCCCCGAGGGGAGATGGATGGCGACTGCACCACCTGAGAATCCGGCACTGTTGTTGTCGAACTCCACCGGATAGTTTCCGCCGTAGAGCACCAGCGGTCCCACAGTCCCGCCTGCTCCGTAGATGGTCATATTCCGGGCGGTGAAGATGGCACCGCCGTGGTCAACCGCTGTGTTATTGCGGAACTTGATGTTGTAGCCGTAGTCGCGCGTCGCCACAAGAGCATCTGAACCGCCGATAACCGGCGAAGGACGCGGGTCAGCCGAATTCGCCGCCACGTAGATTGCCCCACCCCGCCCCGCACTGTTGCCGACAAAGTAGGTCTCCTGCCGGGCCTCTCCCCCTGGACGCCCACGTACTTGCAGCCGCAGCGCATTCGGAGCGGTGTAAATTGCTCCACCCTGCGCCAACGCCCCCACTTGATTGGGATCTGCGAAGAAGGGCACCTCTGCTCGATTCGACAGGAAGCGCCCACGCACGGTCACCGCCGTTGCCCCACCTACGTAGAGCGCGCCACCTCGTGCTCCACCGGTATTGGCATTGTTCTGCAGGTTCGTTGCACTATTGCCCTCAAAGAAGACCCAGTCGTACACGTTCGGTGCCTGGTAATCATTGATTCCCAGCCCGATCTCCAGCTGGTCGCGCCCGGCAATGTAGAGAGCGCCTCCGTAGGCTTGATTCTTCCACGGCTGGGTCGGATTATAGTCGGCGGGATTGTCCATATCGTCCATGATCATCCACACTTCGCCGACGTTCCGGAGCACTACGTTCGCCAGCAGCACGCGGTTGTTGGAGAAGGTCAGGTAGCGCACACGCCCCAACAGCACTGCCAGCCGCGCATCATCGTACGCCTGACGGCCTGCATTGCTCAGCGGCTCAGGATTGCTGCTGTAAATCTGGTCGATCGCCTTCACCGCCTGCGAAATCGGCACCGCAGTTGCGTTCTCCGTCAAATACGGATTGATTGCTCCGTAGTTGGGGAGGGCAGAGATGTCCGGTGTCGGGTACACGCCAGTCCCCACCGGTGCCTGCAGCAACTGCAGGGCTCCACCGCGGTAGCGTGCCATGTTGTTGCGGAACTCGCACAGCAGCAACCACGTGCGCGAGCTGAAGCTCGTAATTGCCCCTCCGCTTCCATTGGTCTGCTGCAGCAGGTTCGCATTGAGCGTTGCGATCGCACCCGTATTCGGTAGGTAGATCGGGAAGCGGTCAACTGTGGTATCCTTGCGGAAGTTCTCGAAGACCACATTACGGAAGAACGCCGCCCGCGCCCCCGGCAGGATGATGATGTGTCCCCACTCACGCGAGAAGTTGTTGACCGGTCGTCCGCGGAAGATGATCTGCCCTTGGGTCACATTCACACTGCCTCCGCCTGCCCGGCGCCACGCTGTTTGATTGATGTTCGGATCCTGTGCGGCGAACTCCAACCGCGCCGCCTTGTACATGATTGCCTTGCCGGGAGGCAGATTCTGCAGCTGCGGAGCTGCCCCCAGGTCTACCAGGAAGATCTCCCCGTACTTGGCAGGATCAATGGTCGGGTCCCCTACGATGCTGCTCTGGGCAGCTGCCTGGAAGTAGGTGAGGTCCGCATACCCGGTGTACCCGCACAGGTTGTCCGGGTCAATCGGGTTGCACCCTCCGGGGAACTGCACATAGGTTGCGGAGACATATCCATCGGCGATGATGCGCCCTCCGACGGAGTCAATGATACGCCCGTTGGGCAGGAACTCCACGGTCGTTCCCGGCTCGATGATGAGGGTTCCCGCGATCATGTAGGTACCGCTGATGCGGTACAGCGTGTCTTTGAGGAAGATGCGCACTTCGTTCGGGGCAACCCGCCCACTGATCTCCTTGACCGGCAGTTGCGCCCACACCGCCGCGCTGCCGAACACGATCGCGGCAAGCAGCTTGAGCGTACGTGTCCACCGCTGCATGGTTCCTCCGTCCACAAGATACCACTTATTCGTTGCCATCGCGATCCCCTTGTGCAAGGGTCTGACTACCCAGTTTACTCAACATCCATGCCAAGCCGGGCAAGCCCAGCCTTGGCTTCGTTGGCAAAGTCCGAGAACTCGTTCTCCAACAGGATCTGCCGGTACAGTTGCGCTGCCTTCTGGGCTACCCCCGCTTTCTCGTAGCAGAGTGCCGCGAAGAAGCGGTAGCGCTCCGCCAAGCCCAGCGGTTGCGCAATCGTTGCTGCGCGTTCGTAGAGGCTGGCTGCCTGCTGCAGCTTCCCCTCCTCCTCTCGGCACGCCGCCAATCCGGCGTAGGCCCCCACAAGCACCAGCGGCGCTTCTGCTTCGGTTGCGCGCTCGAAGTACGGGCGTGCCTTTGCAAAATCGCCTTGCATCAGGAAAGCGCTCCCGGCGTAGAGCGCAGCGATCTTGCCCGCCGGTGTGCTCCCGTACCGGCGCACGATTTCGAGCAACCCAATAATGGACTTCCCCCGAACGGTTCTGGTGGTATCCCCGTAAAGCGCGCGGTCGTAGTCCCCGTTGTCATAGTACGCAATGATGTGCGCCAGCGCCGTTGCGGCTTCCTCTTGGCGCGCGGACTGCTGCTGTAGCCAGTAGATCCCCACCCCGATCCCGAGCACGAGCACGACCAGTCCCGCAATAACCCACTGGCGGTGCGCTTGCACCCACTGGCGCAGTTGCTCGCTCAAGGATTGCTCCCCAGGGCTAACGGGCTCGTGTTGCAGCTCGACGTGCTCTTCCCTCTCCATCGCATACGCCCTCATCTTGTGCGCCCGGAGGGGCTCGAACCCCCAACCTTTGGAACCGGAATCCAACGCTCTATCCAGTTGAGCTACGGGCGCGCTTTGCTGCCCTCAGGGATGCAAAATTAGGGATTCTCGCCACATCGGCGCCGTCCAACCGTGACAAGGTTCGGTCACAGTGTGACCGAAGCGTCACACCTTCAGTAGCGCACAAGGCGGCGGATAGCTTCGGCGATCTCACCGGGCTGCAGCATGATCGCCTGCTCCAGCGGCTTTGCAAAGCCAATGGGACAGTCCTTCGAGCCCAAGCGCACCACCGGAGCATCCAAGTACTGGAAGCCCTCTTCGGCAATCACCGCGGCAACCTCCCCTCCGAAGCCGCCGGTACGCTTGTCCTCATGGGCAACGATGACTCGATTGGTCTTGCGCACCGACTCCAGCACCGTCCTCTTATCCCACGGTGCCAACGAGCGCAGGTCTATCACCTCAGTGGAGATACCTTCGCGCGCGACCTCCTCGGCTGCTTGCAATGCCCAGTGCACTGCCGTTCCGTAGGCGACCACAGTCACATCTGTGCCCTGCCGTCGCACCTTTGCCTTCCCAAAGGGGATGATGAAGTCATCGGGCGGTTTCGAGGCTGCTGCCGGGCGGTAGTTGTAGAGGAACTTCGGCTCCAGGAACACCGTCACCCCTCGCGAGCGCATCGCATTGCGCAGCAGTCCGACCGCATCGTCAGCAAATGCCGGATAGACAATGCGGATGCCCGGAAGCGTAACGAGCGCCCCCTCGATGCTCTGCGAATGGTACAGCCCCCCTTGGATGTAGTCCCCACTGGCAAGGCGGATGACGATGTTCGGCACAAATTGCCCTTTGGTACGCCAGTATTCGTGTGAGCACTCCACCAGTTGGTCCATCGCCGGCCAGAAGTAGTCGGCAAACTCTGCACCCTCCACGACCACCCAGATGTCCTCCCGATAGCGGCAGAAGCCGTTGGCGGTCCCCACGATGAAGTTCTCCGCTATCGGAGCGTTGAACACGCGCTCGTTGCCAAACTCCTGCAGCATGCCCTTGGTTACGTTGAACACGCCGCCCTTGTCCTTGGATGCCACATCCTGCCCCCAGAGGAAGGTATTGGGGTTGCGGCGGAACTCCTCCTTGAGCGTGATGTTGATGGCTTCCCGCAGGGTCAACTGTGGCTGCGTGGGGTCGTTCCGATAGCGCTCCTCGGAGCGATCGTCGTACCCCACGTAGGGTTCGGGCAGGATGTAGAGCGACCAGGAGTCGGGGTCGGGATCTGGTGCGGCTTCGGCGCGCGCAGCCGCTTCGCGCAGAATGCGCTCGTTGTCCTCTTCGAGCGCTCGGATCTCCTCCTCGGTCGCCAATCCGTATTCCAGGAGCGTTCGCCGAAATCTGGGCAGCGGATCACGCCGCTTGACCTCCTCGAGCTCCTCCGGGGAGCGGTAGAGGCGATGGTCATCGGAGTTGGAGTGGGAGCCAATCCGGTCGCAATCGGCATGCACCATTGCCGGACCGGCACCGGAGAGCACGTACTGGCGCGCCTCCTGCATTGCCCGGTAGGAATCGAAGGGGTTGCGCCCGTCGCACTTGATAATCTTCAGATGGCGGAACCCCACGAAGTTGTCCGACACATCCGGATTTGCCGTCTGCTCGGTCACGGGCACCGAGATGCCGTAGCGGTTGTTCTGGATGACGAAGATCACGGGCAACCGCTCGCGCGAAGCTCCATTGACCGCCTCGTAGAAGAAGCCCTCCGAGCAGGCGGAATCTCCGCCGGAGTAGATAGCGATCTCATCGCCGCCGTACTTCTTGATTGCGCGGGCAACGCCGACGGCATGCTGTGCATGGTTACCCGTGGTGGAGGACACGTTCTGAATCCGGATCGAGGGCTTAGCGAAGTGGTTGCTCATGTGGCGCCCTCCGCCGGCGACATCGGTATCCTTGCTCAACCCGTTGAGGATGATCTCCTCCGGCGTGATGCCAGCCGCCAAGCAGGTCAGCAGGTCGCGGTAGTAGGGGAAGAGGAAGTCCTTGCCCGGACGGAACGTCACCCCGATGGCAAGCTGGATACCATCGTGCCCTGCAAAAGGGGCATGGTAGGACCACCCCTTGCCGATACGCAGGTAGTACTGCGCTCGCTCATCCAGTCGGCGCCCCAAGTGCATGAGCTTGTACCAGTGCAGCACCGTCTCGCGCTCAAACCCTGTTGGGTCGAACGGTCCATACGGATCGGCTGCAACCGCTACCGCTGCTTGCCGATTTGACGCCTTTGCTGCTTTGGTCCTCCGTTCCCGTGCCATGAATCCGTGTTCCCCTGCTTGCCAAATGGACTTACCCGACAGAACAGCTCCTGCGTCGGGCATTCACCGCCGACGCAGGTTCGTCGCTTCTGGAGCCATTCGAGCCGCGCGCGTGCGCCGAGGCGTGGGTGGGACGAAGGTCAGCCACCCGTACGGGTCCTCCCCATCGCGCACGACCCGGTAGAAGCGCTCCTGCAAGCGCCGGGTGATGGGACCGACGCTCCCATTGCCCACGACCACGCCGTCAATGGAGCGGATCGGGGTAATCTCGGCTGCCGTCCCTGTGAAGAAGAGCTCATCGGCAGCGTAGAGCATCCCGCGTGGAATGCTGCTCTCCACCACCGGGATGCCCTCCTCTCGGGCAAAGGTGATGACGGTGTGGCGCGTTACCCCCGGCAGAATTGATGCCGACAGCGGTGGCGTGTAGAGCACCCCATCCATGACCACGAAGATGTTCTCCCCACTCCCCTCGCTGACCATGCCGAAGATGTCCAAGCTGATGCCCTCATCGTACCCATGGCGCATGCTCTCGATGCGCACCAACTGGGAGTTGAGGTAGTTCCCACCCGCCTTCGCCATCGCCGGCATCGTGTTGCTGGCAATCCGCTGCCAGGAGGATACACACACGTCCACGCCGCGGGTGGCGGCTTCCGAGCCCAGGTACGCGCCCCACTCCCACGCCGCCACGGCAACCTCAACGGGGCAATCCATCGGATTGACCCCCAGGTTGCCGTATCCCCGGTACACTATCGGGCGGATGTAACACTGCTCCAGCCCATTGCGGCGGACAACTTCGACGCAGACCCGTTCCAACTCCTCCACCGTGTACGGCATCTCCGTATGGTACATGCGCAGGGAGCGCTCCAAACGGCGCAGGTGGTCGTGCAGACGGAAGATCGCTGTCCCTCGGCGCGTTTTGTACGCGCGGATCCCCTCAAACCAACTGGAGCCGTAGTGCACCACGTGAGAGAGGACATGGATCTTCGCCTGATGCCATCGCACAAAGCGCCCGTTCATCCAGATGTAGGGTACCGGCTTGAGCGGCATGACCGATTACCGGACTGTCGGACCTTCCTGTGGCAGGAGCTGCTGCTGGAGGAGCTGCGTGACGAGCTTTGGATTTGCCTTCCCTTGGGAGCGCTGCAACACTTGCCCGACGAGAAATCCCAGCACGTTGGTGCGCCCACTGCGGTACCTCTCGACGGCTTCGGGATTGTCACGCAGCACCTGTGCTACCAGCTCCCGCAGCCACGCTTCGTCGGAGACCTGCTGCAATCCGCGCTCAGAGACAATCTCCGCCGGCGAGCGACCGCTGCGGAGAACCTCCGCAAAGACCTCTTTGGCAACACGGCTGCTGATGACCTCATCGGCGTAGAGCTCCACCAACTCCGCCAGATGCGCCGGCGCTATCGGCAGCGCCTCCGGCGAAGCTGCTCCCTCGGCAATCAGGCGCAGGATCTCGGTCATCACCCAGTTGCTCACGAGCTTGTAGCGCTCCGGCGAGGGCTTGCGGAGAGCTGCGCAGCAGGCTTCGAAGAAGTCCGCCACCTCCCGCTCCTCGGCAATGACCCCAGCGTCGTACGCGGGCAACCCATACTGGCGCATGAGGCGATCCTTGCGCTCCAGCGGCAGCTCTGGCAGCTCCGCCCGTACTCGCTCGAGCCACTCCGAGCTCACCACCACAGGCACCAGGTCTGGCTCGGGAAAGTAGCGGTAGTCGTGCGCGTGCTCTTTGGTGCGCATTGGTCGAGTCTCCTGGCGCACGGCGTCCCACAGGAGCGTTTCGTGCTGGACGACGCCGCCGGATTCCACAATGGCAATCTGCCGCTGGATCTCGTACTCCAGCGCGCGCTCCAAATTGCGGAAGCTGTTGAGGTTCTTGATCTCGGTACGCGTGCCCAGCTCCTGCGCCCCGCGCCGCCGGATCGAGACATTCGCATCGCAGCGCAGCGAGCCCTCCTCCATGTTGCCGTCGCAGATGCCCAAGTAGCGCACCAGTTGCCGAATCTGGCGCAAGTACAGGTACGCCTCCCGCGGAGTCGATAGCTCCGGCGCGCTGACGATCTCCACCAGCGGCACGCCACAGCGGTTGAGGTCTACCAACGTCTCCACCTCCACATCGTGGATGGATTTGCCCGCATCCTCCTCCATCTGGATTCGGGCAATGCCGATCCGCTTCCGGCGCCCATCGTCGAGCTCGATCTCGATCCAGCCGTCCGTGCAGAGCGGTTCCTCGTACTGCGTAATCTGATAGCCTTTGGGCAGGTCGGGGTAGAAGTAGTTCTTCCGCGCAAAGAGCGAGCGGGAGCGGATACGGCAATGCGTTGCGATGCCCAGCCGAAGGGTGAACTCCACGACCTGCCGATTGAGAACGGGCAATGCCCCGGGATGCCCCAGACACACCGGACAGGTCTGCGTATTCGGCGGTGCGCCAAATTCCGCCGAACAACTGCAGAACGCCTTCGTGCGCGTTTTCAACTGGGCATGGACCTCCAACCCGATAACCGCTTCGTACTCTGGATGCATCCTCTGCTTCCCGCACCGGTCCAAGCAAACTTACGAAAAAGCCCCTGCAGCAATAGCGATGCCGCCGCGCACCCTTCTATGGTCTACCGCACGGAATGCGTCTTTTTCCCCGCAGATACCGACCATGGCTTCCGATGCGACGCTTCGTCATCGGCGACATCCACGGCTGCATCGCCACCTTGGAAGCGCTGCTGTGGCAGCAGCTCCGTATCCGACCGGAGGATGAGCTCTACTTTTTGGGCGATTACATCGACCGAGGTCCCGAAAGCAAAGCCGTCGTGGACCTCCTGCTCACCCTGCAGCAGCAGGGCTACCACGTCACCTGCCTCCGAGGGAACCATGAACAGCTCCTCCTGGACGCCTACGCCTCCGAAGATGCCCTCCTACTCTGGCTGCTCAATGGTGCAGCGACGACGCTCCGGAGCTTCCGCATCCGCCATCCCAGGGAGCTACCGGAGCACTACCGCGCCTTCTTTGCTGCTCTTCCCTACTTTGTGGTGCTGGAGGAGTTCGTCCTGGTGCATGCGGGGCTGAACTTTCGCCTGCCCGATCCCTTTGCCGATCGCCATGCCATGCTCTGGGACCGCAGCGAGGACGCCGATCCCGCGCGGCTGGGCGGGCGCCGGCTCATCGTCGGACATACCCCGCTGCCGCTGCCCGCACTCCGGCGTACACTGACGCGCAACAAAATCTTCCTCGATGGTGGCTGCGTCTACGGACGTGCCAGCGGATTGGGCTACCTGTGCGCTCTGGAGCTGAAGAGCTTCGAGCTCTTTGTTCAACCAAATGTGGAGCGGGAGCACCGCCCATGGCACAGCTTCGGCTCTTCGTAGGCTACTTCCTGTACAGCACCGAGCTCACGGCAAGCTACCAGCGACTCTACGCCGAAGGGGCACCACTCTGCTCGGCAAAATGGGTGGCGCCCGAACAGCTCCACTGTACGCTCAAGTTTCTCGGCGAGGTCCATGCCGAGCTCCTTCCTCCGCTGACCGAGGCATTGACACCATGGTTGGGCGATGTTGCCTGCCCGATTCGGCTCACCGGGCTTGGCACATTCCCTTCACTCCAGGCTCCCCGAGTGCTCTACATCGGGGTGGAGGACCCCACCGAAGGTCTTCGCGTACTTCACCAACGGATTCAGGAGCGCCTTCAGCCCTTGGGATTCCCGCCGGAGGAGCGACCGTTCAAGCCCCATGTGACTCTTGCCCGCATCCGCTCCGTACGCCATCCAGATTCCTTCCGGCACTACCTGCGGACGCACCGCGGAGAGCTCTTCGCCGAATTTGAGGGATTTCGCCTGGTGCTGGTGCACAGCCAGTTGACCCCACAGGGACCGCTCTACTCGGTCCTGGCGCCGGCAGAGTAGCCGCGCTGCCGCAAGAACTCCAGTGCCTCCGCCAGGGAATGTGGTACAATCCCCCACCGCTGCGCAAAGTGCTCCCACTTGAGCCCGGCACGCAGCGGGCGCTGGGCACGCCCTGCGTAGAGCTGCTGTGCCGGAACCGGTTGCAGTCGCTCCTGTGGGTAGCCAAAGGCGTCAAAGACGGCACGGGCGAATTCGTAGCGGCTCACCCAGCTCCTCCCTCCAATGTGGAACACCCCCGTTGGACGCTCTTGCAGGAGACACACAATCGCCTGCGCAAGGTCCTCCACCAAGATTGGGTTGGTGTACAGGTCCGCAGCGACCGGGATAGGACCCTCCCCTTCCAAACGCTGGCGCAGCCAGCCGAGGATGTCGGAGCACCAGGGCGCCGGAGTGCCGAAGATGAGGGTCGTCCGCAGGATGGCAACGGAGATTCCACTGCTCTGGCAGACGTTTTCGGCTGCCAGCTTGGTCTTGCCGTAGTAGTTGATCGGGCACGGGCGCGCGTGCTCCTCGTACGGACCGTTCGCACCGTCGAAGATGTAGTCGGTGGAGAGCTGCACTAAGTACGACCCCAGCACACGGCAGACCCCGACCAGCACCTCCACCAGAGCCACATTGACCCACCAGGCATGCTGGCGTTCCCGCTCGCAGCGGTCCACGTCCGTTACCGCTGCGGTGTTGAGGATGAGCTCGGGCTCCCACCACAGGCAGATGTTGCGCAGGTGGCGGCGATGGTATCCGGGGACGACCTGCACCGGGTAGCCATAGATCTCGCGCGGCTCTCCTGGACGGTGCGATACCCCGAGCACCTCCCAGTCTCCACGCGAACGCGCCCGCAGGGCTCGCAGCACCGCCTCAGCAGTCTTGCTCTTGGCACCGACCACTAAGAGGCGCGGCATCCTGCTCTGCCACAGAGCACGGGACTTCCTCTCCACAGCCGCTGACACTGTGACAGACCTCGGGCGAACCCTTCTGGTCTGACAAAACGGCAGTCAGCCATCTGCCCGCTTTCGTGCATCTACGCTTGTTCCACGTGGAACGCTGCCATCTATCGCAGGTACAGCAGGAGCATCGCCAGGTCCGCCGGAGAGACCCCCGCAATCCGCGCCGCTTGCCCTATGGAGCGGGGGCGAATGCGCTCGAGCTTCTCCAGCGCCTCTGCTGAGAGCCCTCGGACCCGGCGATAGTCGAAGTCCTCGGGAATCTCCAGTGCCTCACTCTGCCGCAACCGCTCGACCTCCTGGAGTTGCCGTTGCAGATAGCCCTCGTAGCGCAGCTCGATCTCGGCTCGCTCCACGAGGGCATTTCCCTCCTGCAGTGCCCACTGGTAGCGTCCATTCTGCGCCTCCAACAGGCGGAGTAGGCTCACCCTTGGACGGCGCACCAGTTGCGCCAGCGGCACGGAGTGCTCAAGGGGTGGCTCGCCCAGCGCTTCGAGCACAGGGTTCACCTCCTCTGGTGCAACCCAATCGCTCCGCAGCTCCGCAATCAAGCGCTGGAGCTTCTCCTCCCGTTCCAGCATCCGCTCATACGCCCAGGGCTCCACCAACCCCAGTTCGTATCCATAGCGCATAAGCCGCCGCTCCGCCGTATCCTGCCGGAGCAGTAGCCGGTACTCTGCCAGCGCCGTGAACATCCGGTAGGGCTCGTCCCCCATCTTCGTGATGAGGTCGTCAATGAGCACCCCGATGTAGGCTTCCCACCGCTGCAGCACCAGAGGCTCCCGCCCGCGAACCTGTAAGGCAGCGTTGATGCCGGCGATAAGCCCCTGCGCTGCAGCCTCCTCGTAGCCAGAGGTGCCGTTGATCTGCCCGGCGAAGAACAGTCCCCGAATCGCCTTCGTCTCCAGCGTATGCCGGAGCTGCCAGGGGAGGAAGTAGTCGTACTCAACGGCGTAGCCCGGACGCAGCATCACTGCGCGCTCCAGCCCGGGGATTGTCCGGAGTCCACGGAGCTGAATCTCCTCGGGCAAGCTCGTGGAGAAGCCGTTGACGTAGATGGAATCCCCAAAGAGGCTCTCCGGCTCCAGCACAATCCGATGCGACGGCTTGTCCGCGAAGCGCACGATCTTGTCCTCGATGGAGGGGCAGTAGCGCGGACCACGCCCTTTGATGAGCCCGGTAAAGAGGGGCGAGCGGTCGAATCCCTCGCGCAGGATCTCGTGCGTGTGCTCCGTGGTGTGCGTGACGTAGCAGACGATCCGGTTGCGCACCTGCGCCGTCCGATGAGAGAAGGGCCGTGGGGGCTCGTCCCCGTAGCTGGGCTCGGTCTTGGAGTAGTCGATGCTCTGGGCGGCAACCCTGGGCGGTGTGCCGGTTTTGAGGCGTCCGCGTTGCAGCCCATGGGCTTCCAAGAGGTCCGAAATCCTCTCCGCTGGCGGCTCTCCAACTCTTCCGCCAGGGGTGGAACGCAGCCCTGTCCACATCCGAGCATTGAGGAAGGTGCCCGAGCAGAGCACAACTGCCGGTGCAAAGAGCTCCTCCCCTTCAGCGGTCCGCACGCCGCGAACTCGGTCCCGATGGACCAGAATCTCAACGACCCTTGCGGGGATGATGCTCAGATTGGGCATCTGGAGCAGCAGCTCCAGGGCATAGAGCGGGTACAGGCGCTTATCGTTCTGCGAACGCAGCGACCACACTGCAGGTCCCTTTGAGCGGTTCAGCAGCTTGAATTGGAGCCCGCTGCGGTCCGCAAGCACCCCCATGACACCACCGAGGGCATCGATCTCTTTGACGAGATGCCCCTTCGCAGTGCCCCCAACGGCGGGATTGCACGAGAGCCGCCCAATCGCATGCACATCCATCGTGAGCAGAGCAGTACGGCACCCCATGCGGGCGGATGCTGCGGCGGCTTCTATGCCTGCGTGTCCTCCGCCCACGACCAGGACCTCATACTGCGCCTCCCCGCGCCGGACAATCGCGCCCATGGGTGCGAGAATGTTTCACGTGAAACACTTCCGCTACAGCAGCCGCATCATGAGGTGCTCATCCACGTACGTATCGCCGAGCTTGAGTGCGCGGTATTCGGTGCCGTAGCGCAGGAAGCCCAGCTTCAGGTACAGCCCGTAGGCGGCCTGATTCGTCGTCGCCACAGAGAGCAGAACCTGCTCACAGCCGGCATCCTCCTTTGCCGAGAGCAGGAGCTGCCGCAGCAGACGCTCCCCAAGCCCCCGCCCGCGGTACTGCGGAGTGATGTACATGCCCCAGATCCGCCCCTTGTGGCGCACCTTGGGCTTGGTATGCTCGCACATGAATCCTGCCATCCCAATCAGCCGCCCCTCCGGTGTGAACACACCGAGCAGGTAGTTGTATGGGTAGTGCAGCAGCATCTCGAACTGCTGCTCTTTGTCCAAGAGCGAGAGCGCCTGGTACGACTCGTAATCCGAACCAAAGGCTTCCGGCGCCTGCTGGAGCGCCTCCTGTTGCAACTGGACGAACTGTTCGAAATCCCGCTCCTCCAACGGACGAAGTATCACGTCCTCGGCATTCATGGACACCGTCGCTGGCAAGCCCTACTTACCGATGCAGAAGCGCTCAAAAATAGCATTGAGCACGTCTTCGCGCCAGGTATCTCCGGTCAGCTCGCTCACTGTTTCCACCGCCCGCCGGAGTTCCGCAGCCACGAACTCCCCAGGCAGGTTCTGCAGCAGTGCCTGCCGAGCTGCAGCGATCGCCTCCGCCGACTGCATGAGTGCATGCGCCTGGCGCGCGTTGATGAGCACGTCCACCCCGGTCTCCGCACTCTGCCGAGCTTGCGCGCTGAGCCAGCAGCGCAGCTCCTCCAATCCATCCCCTCGAAGGGCAGAGACCCAGAAGGTGGGGACCGCACCGTTGAGCGGAACAGAGCGCAAAGGCACCTCCGGCAAGAGGTCCACCTTGTTCTGCACGCACGCGATCAGCATCTGCGGGAAGCGCTGCTGCAGCTCCTCCAGTAATGGCTGCGAATGCTCCACCCCACAGGTGGCATCGTTGATGAGCAGCAGCACATTGCACTGGCGAATCGCCTCCTGCGCCAAGGCAATGCCCTGGAGCTCAATGGTATCTGCAGCTTCCCGCACCCCGGCGGTATCGATCAGGCGCACCGGTATGCCATCGAGGTAGAGGCTCTCCTCCAGGTAATCGCGCGTTGTCCCCGGCAACGGACTCACAATCGCCCGTTGCCGCTGCAGGAGCGCATTGAAGAGGGAGGACTTCCCCGCGTTCGGATACCCCACAAGCCCCACGAAGAAGCCCGAGCGCAACACCTGTGCAGCCCGGTAGGACTCCGCCAATCGGCGGCACATCGCCTCCCCTTGGGAGAGCTGGTGCAGCAGCACCTCGCGCGGCACAAACTCCAGGTCCTCCTCGGCAAAATCCAACTCCAGCTCCAGCAGTGCTGCCGCCTGCAACAGTTGCTCGCGCAGGTGCCGGAGCCGTTGGGTCAATCCACCCACGAGCTGCCGTGCCGCCAGCCGCGCCCCGGGAACCGACGTGGCGTAAATCAGGTCCGCTACTGCTTCCACCTGTGTCAAATCCAGCTTCCCGTTGAGAAACGCCCGGCGAGTAAACTCGCCCGGCTCGGCAAGCCGCGCCCCAGCTTCAATGAGCGCCGCCACGATCTCGTCGGCAACAACCATGCTGCCGTGGCAACCGAACTCCACCGTGTCCTCGCCCGTATAGGACCGAGGCGCCCGGAACACCGACGCCGTCACCATATCCACCAGCTCCTCGCCCCGCAGGAAGCGCCCGTAGTGAATTGTGTGCGTGGGCACCCCCTGTAGAGGCTGCTTTCCGCGGAAGCACCGATCGGCGATCACCAGCGCATCCGGACCGCTGAGGCGCACGACCGCCAACCCACCAACCCCCGGCGGGGTAACGAGAGCGCAGATGGTGTCCGAATACGCACCCATCCAGCCGGCAGCACGACCGATCTTGGCACGACTCGCCAGCAGATACGATGACTCTCCAGGCTTAGTGTGGCAACACCGCAGCGCCCGCTTCGTTCGTCGCTACGCGCCGGATCGGTCCGTCGCGCCTTCCATGTGGCACGTCCACCTGCGCTCCGTGTCCTCGACAAACGACTATGCCCAGGCGCTGCTGAGCGAGCGTTCGCCTGTGCTGGTCTCGGCAGAGCACCAATGGCGCGGGCGCGGTCGGCTGGGGCGCTCCTGGGTTGGAGACTACGGCAAAAACGTGTACTGCTCGCTGGGACTGCGGCACTCCACTCCCCCGACACCGCAGCAGTTGACGGCACTGCAAGCCCTGGGCTGCATTGCAGCGTATACGGCGGTCCAACACTATGCCCAGCCACACCACCGCTTCCTGCTCAAGTACCCTAACGACGTCCTTGCCCACTGCTCCGATGGGCGATGGCGGAAGCTTGCCGGTGTGTTGGTCGAGCACACCTTCTCCGGAAGCCAGTGCCAGGCGTCCGTTATCGGCATCGGCATCAACGTGGAGCAGAGCTCCTTCCCGCCGGAGCTTCAGGACCGGGCAACTTCGCTGGCGCTGCTGGGGATCCATTGTTCGGCGGAGCAGGTGCTCGAGCAGCTCAAGCAGCAGCTCCAGGCGTTGCTCACCGTGCCTGCTGGGCAGCTCATCGAGCGCTGGCGCCAACTGCTCCAGATCGAGGGGCGTCTCCTCACCATCGTCGGACGCAAGGGGACGTGGCGGGCAATTGCGCTGCACGCGGACGGACGGCTGGAGGTCATGCAGAATGGGGTCCGCCTATTTGTGACCGACGGCGACTCAATTCGCTATGCGGAGCTATAGCGCCGTGGCATTTTGCGAGATTGGCAACAGCAGCATCAAACTCTGCGTGCAGCAGCGTTTCCTCACCATCGAATATCGCCGAAACCATCGCTGGAGCTCCACCGTGGTGAGAGTTCTCCGCACGCTGCCGGAGCCGCTGCTTTTGGTTATCGCAAGCGTCGCTCCGGAGCGCAGCCGAACGCTGCTGCGACTCCTTGCCCGGCAGCTTCCTTGGTGCTCTGTGTGCTGGGCAAACGAGCTGTTGCCGCCGAACAATCCGCTGCTGCCCTACCCGAAGGTACACGGCATTGGAATTGACCGGCTCCTGGCACTGTTGGGGGCACGGCGGGAGCTTGCTCCACCGCTGATCGCGCTCGATTGCGGAACCGCCGTCACCGTCAATGCGCTCGATGCCACTGGGGAATGCCGCGGCGGGGCAATTCTGCCAGGGATCTCGCTGCAGCTCCGTGCGCTCGCCAGGGGCACCGCCGCACTGCCGAGGCTCGAATTTGCCCTACCGCAACACCCCATCGGCTCCACCACTGCCGAGGCGATGCGCAGCGGCGTCTACGCCGCCGTGCTGGGTGGCATCCTTGAGCTGCTACGGCGCTACCGCGAGAGCCTGCAGGCGGCAACGCTCCCGGTGGCAATAACTGGTGGAACCGCCCATCTCCTCTACCCCGAGCTCTCAGCACGGTGGGATGGAACGGTTGTGCTCCGTCCACACCTGGTGTTGGAGGGACTGCAGTGGCTCTGGGAGAGCACCCCAGGGCATGTGCAGATGCAGCATGTTCAACCCGTACAGGTGCACCAATGAGCCCATCGTACGTGCTCCTCGTCCATGGCGGGGCGGGGAGGATTGAAGCGCTCACGCCAGAGCAGGAGCAGCTCCGGCGCCGCGCTCTGCGCCAGGCACTGGAAGCCGGAAGGGACATCCTGGCACAGGGTGGTAGCAGCGTGGACGCCGTCATTGCTGCCGTCCGAGTGCTCGAAGACTGCGGATTGTTCAACGCCGGCAGGGGAGCGGTGAGAAACCAAGCAGGCTTCTGCGAATTGGATGCTGCCGTCATGGAGGGACGCTCGCGGCGTGCCGGAGCGGTCGCAGCCGTCCGTCGCCTGCGCAACCCCGTGGACGCCGCGTGGGCAGTTGCCCAATACAGCCCCCATGTGCTGTTGGTGAGCGAAGGTGCTGAGGAGTTTGCTCTGCGGCAAGGGCTCGAACTCCTTCCCGAGCCAGACCCAGAATCCGGCGATGGGAGCATCGGTGCGCATCCGGAGGCATCGCTGGGCACGGTCGGAGCTGTTGCATTGGATGCCTCGGGCAACCTTGCTGCTGCTACCTCTACAGGCGGGATCTCGGGCAAGCTCAAAGGGCGTGTCGGGGACAGCCCGCTCATCGGTGCCGGGACCTATGCCGACAATCGGACCTGCGCCGTCTCCACCACAGGGCTCGGAGAGGTCTTCATCCGCACGGTGACAGCATTCGGCGTCCATGCCCGGATGCTCTTCGGCAAGATGCCGCTTCACGAAGCTGCTGCTGATGCCCTGGCAGAGGTAGGGCAACTCGGCGGCTGTGGTGGGCTCATTGCAATTGGTGCCGATTCCTCCGCCGTGGCGCTGTGCGTGAATGCAGACATGTACCGAGGCAAGGTAGACCAGCACGGGCGCTTCCAGACGGCGATCTACCGCGGCGAGCCCTGGCAAGAGAGCTAAAACCCCAGCGTACAGCGCACACCGATACCGGCACGCCGTGCCGAGAGGAAGCGCAGCCAGCCATCGAGCGCATTCCAGAGCAGCTCCACCTGCGGGCGCCCACGCGCGGCAAGACTCCAGCGCAGTCCTGCGCTCAGGTGCGCCGGCGTTGCCGATTGCCAGCGCACCCCAAGTGCTGCAGTTGGCAGCCATCCAAGCGGTGGTGTAAGTTGGAGCGCCGCTCCACCGGCAAGCTGCGGTGTTCGCCACGCCATATCCGTCTGCAGCGCCACCTCTGCATAGGCATTGAGCGGCAGATGGAGCCATTCGGCAAGCCGTGCTTGAGCTCCAAGGCGCAGCGCCATCGGGGTAGCCTCCCACCGCTGGAGCTCCCGACGCCGTGGTGTGAAGCGCTGCTGCACCTCCTCCCACGCAGTGCCCAGCACACCGCGCACCGTGTCGTTGGAAAGCTCCAGAGCCGCTTCCGTCAAGCGCCATGAGAGCGCCCCGAGCTGCTCCACCGCTGCACCAAGCTCCAGAGCCGGCTCGAGCGAATCCGAACCATACCAGCGCAGCCGCAGCCCGAGGCTGATTGCCCCTCCCCAGCCCACCGTTGGAGCAACCCCTGTAGCGTATCCCAGCCAGCCGGCGGCAGCCTCCGCCGAGCGCCACCGAAGGCTGCCAGAGACATTCCAGCTCGGTGTGCTATCCCATCCCATCGGGAGCACCGGCTCCAGTTGGAGCGAGCCCCCAGGCAGTTCCTCCCAGTACGCATGCCCTCGGTACAGGTGCAGGGCAACACCGAAATCCACCTCCGCAGCCCTCCAGGTGAACTCCTCCGGACGCCCCCACCGCAGGCGCCGTCCATACGACACCGTCAGCAACGAGTAGGCGCGCAGCGTGCTCTCCCCATCTTCAAGCCTCACCGGAGTGGTGCCGATGGGCTCCTGCTGCAGTGCCTGCACAGTACCGCGCGGTAGGCGCAGCCGAGCATGCCCAACGCTGGATGCCGCAACCCCAACAACGGCAGCGGAATCCAGTCTGTAGGTAACCCCCAGCACCTGCAAGAGAAGCCACGCTTCGAGTCCGTGCGTCTCCAGCAACTGTGCGAACTCATTGCGCTCGGAAAGGCTGAGCCGACGCCGTTGCCATCCCTGCGGGGTCTCTACGCCGCCGAAGTAGAAGGCGTACTCCGAAAGCTGCAATCCTTCCAAGCGCAGCCAGGCAGCCGGCAGTGCAAGCTCCCAGCGTGTCGGCTGCGCACACAGCCCCGCGGGATTCGAGAGTATCGCCGCAGTGCCGGAGATCCCCACGCTTCCAATCCCACCCAACGCCACTCCCCAGTGCAGTTGCTGTGCAACGAGCTCTGCTGCCACAAGCCAGAGAAGCCACCTGCAGCGCATTGCATCCTCCTTACGGCACGTACTCGATCTGGAGTGTTGCCCGCACATGCACCCAGTCGGAGCTGCGGATCCGGACATACTGCCCTGCCGAGGTCTCGCCCCGCAGCCGCACCCGCACACGGTCTGCCCGCCGCAGTAGCTCCAACTGCTCTTGCGAGAGCGGGAAGCTGCTCAGCACCTTCTGCGGAGCCGCGCCCACGCCCGCTGCCGTGACCGGCGCTGCCGCAATCCACAGCGGCGCCTGTGGAGGGAGCCGCAAGGAATCCAGTGAATCCGTCAGGGTGAGCTGCAACTCCAGCGCAACGGGGAAGAGGTTGTATACCTCTACCACCGCACGGGCGCTGCGCACGGCACGGCTCTGGCGCCGGAGTGTCTCCCCACCCATCAACGCCCACAAGGTGTCGAACTCCAGCCTCTGGATCCGCAATCGAACTGGAACGACCAGCTCCACGCGCCCGAAGATCTGGCTGCTATCAGCAACTGCCCATTTGGGCGGTCCCTCGACCCGAATGCGCCAGAGGAAGCGTACAAACCGGGGGCGTGCCCGCAGGACAACATCCGTGTAGCGCAGTTGCCAATGGGATGGTCGGGCTCGGAGCTCTCCGCCAATGAGCTCGGCGGGCTCGACAAGCTGCTCCGGAATCGTCAGACGCGCCAGCAGATTCCGTGTGCGGTCCAGCACCTCCGCGGTCCCTTCAATGCGGAACGCAACCGCGGCAGAGTTCTCCAGATGCGCCTCCAGGAGGAGTTCCGCCAGCTCCAGCTCCATCTGTGACAGCGCTCCCAGATTGCCGCGCAGCCAGACCTCCGATTCCGTCTGCGCCTCGAACTCCACCACAGGCAGTCGTTCGCCCTGTGCCCAAGCGACGTGGAATCGCTCCAGAGAAAGCTCCGCCAGGAGCGTGTCCGAGTCCCAGAAGCGCTGGAAGGACTGCTGGGACGGCACCCGCAGCCGGGCATATGCTCGAAGCACCCGAACACTGCCAAGATCCTCAGCTACCGGTCGGAGCAGCACTCCCGTGCGCTGCTCGCGCCATTCCGCCGAAGCCTTCGGCTCAAGCTGCAGCGGGAATGTCAGCAGCTGCCCATCCGCAGAACGCAGTTGCGGGAAGTACAACTGCCCCTGCACGGAGATGGGGAGATCGTTGCGAAAGCGGCAATGCAGCGCAATCTCGGACAGCCGTGCCTCCTCCAGCGCTGCTTGATTGGGCAGCTCGACCGAAAGCGGCAGGAGGAGCTCCAGCTCCGGCAACCGGAGCTCAGCCCAGCGGAAGGCACTCCCTTGCGGAATCAGGCGGGCAGAGAATACGGGCATCGTATCGTAGCGCACCGGCTGCCCACCACTGCCCGGCGAGCCGAGCTGCAACACAATGCGCGTTGCCGACGTGAGGACCATCCCGTCCAATCCAACGCGAATCTCACCGCCAGGGTCCGAGGGCAATCCGCGCGTCTCCCCTGGTGGAATCAAGCGTTGCATCGGGGAGAGGGCAACGAACCACTCCCCGTAGCCTGGTGTCTGCAGCAGGATCCCCGGCTGAGACTGCCCCGGCGGTGGCTCTATGGAGAGCGGTACCGGATAGCCATTGTGCAGCACCAGATTCGCTGTACCGTGGCGGAACTCCACCGCTTGTATCTCCGCCGGTAGCGTGGCAGGCTGCTCCACCTGCACCCCACTCACTGAAGGCACCACCGTCTGTGCCGGGGGCGCCGGCAATTGAGGGAAGCATCGAAGCAGTGGCAGCGCCAACACCAGCGTTTGCTGCCACCATTGCCGGAAGTGTGCCTGGAGCGTATCCTCCTCGGCTGCCGACACTGCATACCGTCGCTGCAGCGGCGCAATGCGCGTCAGCTCCTCAGCAACCCTTACGGGCGTCAGCTCGCCTCCGAACGCGATGGCAAGATTCCCGGTGGCGGGATCGCGGCGAATCTGCGCCGTGTCCTTGATGAGCTGCTCCAGTACCAGCAGGGAATCCACCAGCGGCAGCGCAATGTTTACTGGCACCTCCGGCGCCAGCAGGCGCGTGGGAAACTCCGAACACCCCGCAAGTAATGCCCCTACCAGTACAAGCACGTGCGTACGCCCCTTCATCACCTCGCCTCCCTGTCCGCGTGGTAAATTACAAAAGCTTGAGCTCGCAGCGCTCACCGATGGAGACGTACCAACTCCTGCAGCTCGGGCGCGGCACTGCTCCCCAGGCGCCCCTTCTGACGGTAGTACAGCAGCGCCGTGGGACGCCATCGCAGCCGCATCCGCTGCATAAGCTCTTCGACCGAAGCTCCGCTTTCCGCCATGAGCAGTCCCGCCGTGTGCCGCAGCGAAAAGGGGGTCAGTCGTAGATGTCGTCCCTGCTTAACCCCGGCTGCGGTGAGCCGTTCGTTGACTGTCTCGCGGATTCCGCGCACGCTCAGCCCACGTCCACGCGAGCGCGGGCTATGGCTCAGGAAGAGCGGCTCATCCGGATCGGTCGCCCCGCGCGCCTTCAGGTACGCCTCAAGCGCCTCCCACACCTTGGGGGGAATCGGGACGGGCTCATCCTTTGCCTGCTTGCCCTTGCCTTGGACGTAGATGAAACGCAGCCGTCCCCGCCGGCGGATATCACCAACGGTTGCTCGCGCGAGCTCATGTTCTGAGCAGGCGCAGCCGAGCATCATCAGCACCAGCGCCCGATCGCGCAGCCCCTGTAGCGTATTGGTCTCGATGCTCTCCAGCAGCATCCGCAGCTCCTCTACCGTCAGGAACATCCGGCTGTGCTGCTGCGGACGGCGTGCTCCAGGAACGCGCCGTGCAGGATTGCGCTGCAGTACGCCGCGTTCGACCAAGTACTGGCAGAACCGGCGGAGCGCGGTCATGTACGTTGCCACCGAGGCGGGCTTGAGCTGCCGGATGCGCACCAGATAGCGCCGGTAGCGCTCCACATCGCGCACGCGGAAGAGGAAGCGCCCGTCCCGTACGAAGAAGGTGAGGAACTCCTGCAATGCCCGATGGTAGATGCGCTGCGTCTCTCGGCTCTTCTGCTCGCAGGCAGCGACGAATTCGGCAAGGTAGTCCACCAACTGCCGCAGCCGCAATCGCACCGGAGGAAGCTGCTCTGCTGCCATAGCGTGGGGCTCTGTCCGGCTTGTGGATGCAAATTTAGCACCGCTCCTCTGCCTGGCTCTGCGCCCTCAGCACTGGAAGCGCGCAACGGTCCCCTCCCCGCTCTGCCGCACCAGCCGCGGATTTCCGGCAGGGGATGTTACAGTTTACCACCTTCGCGCACTATAGCATGGGCGCCACAGAGCCAAGGTGTTGGCGCGGCATATGGGGCATCCCCGGGTTCATGTGTAAACTTGCCATGGGAAGCTCATGAAGAGAACAGCCACGCTCCTCTCTGCAGTAGTACTCCTGGGATGCTCCAAACCAGCAACGGTGGAGCAAGGTCTGCCCAGTTTCCTGAGCATAGAGCCATCGCCTTTACAGGCAGGGCAAAAATTCACCATCCGCTACAACCCCTCCGACACTGCAGCCCCGTACAAGAACCCCACCCAGCTCATTGCAGGGGTGTTCTTTCAGACGCTCGATACCGTTGCTACGGTAAGCTACCGTATTCCCCTTGTCAAGGGCGCAAACGGCATCTGGAGCCTTGAATGCACGGTTCCAGAGAAAGCATACTGGTGTGAGCTCTGGATTGCACCACCAGAACTTCCTGTGTATCTGCTTCAGGAGATGCGTACCCCTGTCTTCGTTGGGAGCATCCCCCAGAGAGCCGCCCTGCCGACGAAGATGGACGAGACCGAGGATAGCGCCAGTATCGTTGAGCTATTCTAGCTCGATGAGCAGCTCTATCCCGATGAATACTGGCGATGGGCAAGCCTGTGGCAGTGGAATATCCAACATGGTCCGGGAATCCGACAAGACCAGGTGGATAGCCTCTGGCGCATCGGACAGAACTCCATCTCAGCTACAGCCGTATGCCTCTACGGATTTGCGCTCTCTCGAGAGTGGAACAAAGCTGCACAAGCTGGACAGCATCTTCAGAAACTGCTCACTGCCCATCCCAACGCTGAGATTCCCTGGAGTCTCCTGCGGAACCTCCTCTCCACTACGTGGGCAGTGCTACCTGCCGAAAACAAGGCATCCGACGAGGTAGCCGCAGCTCTGAGCACCCTCTGGAGCCGCTTCCCGAAAGAGCTCGACGCTTCCCGCCGACTCTCCGAAGACCACGTTGCACCCGAAAGATTCTACCAAAGAGGTCGGCACCACTACGAAACCATATTGGAGGGCTGGGTTCAGCGCTTCCTCCAAGCAGGACCTGCAAGTGGATGGGAGGAAGAGGCTGGAGGAGCCTTGAAAGCAGCCATAAATCTGTTGGAATGGAAAGCAGACACTGCACGTGCGCTCATGGTATTGGAGAAGGCAGTGCACCTTGTTCAAAGGCTCCCCGATAGCGCAGCCCCTGGGTGTGGAATTCGGGTCCCACTTGTATCGCTTCCCAGCGATAGAGTCAAATGGGGCTGGATAAGCAGTCTGTACGCAGAGATAGGCAAACTGAGCCTGGAACACTCTCCCACTGCTGCCGAACAATGGTTGCGAAGGGTTCTCCAACTACCGCCGTTGGATGCCGGCACAAAAGGACCTACTGTTTCAGCATGTGCAACGCTTGCGCGGCTCTTTCTCAAACGCGGTCAACTTGACAGTGCTCTGAAGTACTACGCCTGGGTCTACCAGCTCAGCGGAGAGCGGAGAGCCGAGGCACTCCGGAAGGAGCTCTCCCCCTTTATCCCCGCACAGAGCGCCGAGCGGTTTCAAAAGGTAGAGCTGCTTGTGCAGCGCTATCCTTATCCTCGGGCAATTCAAGCCGATATTCCAGTGATCGCAACGGAGCAAGGTGAGCTCATCAACCCCACCCAAGTACCTGTGCCAGTGCTCCTGCTCTTCTCCTCGAGAGCATGCGGGCTTTGCAAGCAGTGGTATCCTCGGCTCATCAAGGAGATTGCTGCTGCAAGGCTTCCGAGCCGCATCATCATCGTAACCCCTGATAGAAGCCGGCTGGAGGGGCTTCCGGCAGGGACAACCGTAACGTACGCTCCACTGAGCTTCGAGCTCCATCGGGCATTCCAGATCAGGGGTTTCCCCACCGTTGTGGTGCTCCGAGGTGGTAGGGTGGAGTACCAGGGCTCCCTCTCCTCCCAGCAGCATCTACAGACCATCATGTCTCTGCTGCAGTAGTGCATATGAGTGTCGGCATGGCGGTATCGGCTCAAAACCCTGTTATAGGCGCCCCCGCTGCTGGCTTTCATCCCCTTACCAGCCGCGGATTTCCGGCAGGGGATGTTGCAGTGTGCCCTTGCGCGCACTCCAGCGTGGAGCGGCTCCCTCAGGGGCATGCACACATCCGGAGGGAGGGTATGCTGCACTTCTGCTGCGGTGAAGCGCGCCTTCGGTGGAGCTGACGCTGCCAGCAGAGCTTCGCGCCACCTTCGCCCCAGAATGGCGCTGGAGCGCAACGCTCGAACAGCGCTTCCGACAGCAGCTCTGGCGATTCCTCGAGCTCAATCTCCAGTGTACGCTGGCGTACGACCGCACGCAGAGCCGTAAATTGCAGTATCGGCAGCGCCTTGGAATCGGTATGGTGCATCGTTGGTAGCGACATGGAGCCAAGAGCTCACCACCAATTGTCCCACCAGCCCTTGAGGGCATCATGGCGTGTCCGCCGACTCCGGAGGAGCTCCACAGCGCTCGGTGTGCGCTCGCTCAGGCGTACTGCCGCTTTGCCTCACGGCTCCGCCGATGGGTTTCCCGCCACCTCAACGGGACAGCCGCGCACGTGGGCGCCGAAGACGTCGTACAGGAAGCCTTCTGCCGCACGTGGGAGCGCATATGCCGAGGTGAGTTTGCCCAGGAGCTCTGGGATTCGGAGCTGCGCTTCTACAGGTGGCTCTGCGGCATCTGCCGCCGAATCCTCCACGAGGCGCATCGGCACGTGGTCTATCCCCTTCCCGACCCCGCTGAAGAGCCTGAGCTGCAGGAGCTGAGCGAACGCCCTTCGGCAGTGCCTCCGCCGGCGTATCCGGAGGCGCTGTGCAGCGCCTCCGTCGAGGAGCACCTCCAATCCCTGGAGCGCGAGCGGCTCCTGGAGCGGCTGCAGGCGGAGGTGTTCCAACTGCCCGAGCCCTACCGCACGGTGCTGCTCCTCCGGTACTGGGAGCGCTGGCAGTGGTCCTATATTGCCGGGCAGCTGCACGTCAGCCGCCAGACGCTCCACCGGTGGCACACGCACGCGCTGCAGCTGCTCCGGTGCAAACTCCATGCATTTTGGAACGGGTGAGCGCATGGACTGCAGCATGGGGTGGTCTCTCTGGCATGCAGCAGGCACGCTACAAAGCCAAGATGGAGAGTTTTCCACGCTGCTCCCTCTGGATTTTGCCTGCGAGCTGTTGTATTGAACGGGAGGGAATACAACGGCAAAGCACGCCGTACGTGCCCTGTGTCTGCCTGGCTTCTCAAGCGACTTCGGGAGCGCGTTCAGCGGGAGTTACAGCGGTGAACGTAGAGATGTGCACCACCCTCTTTGCCCCTATTCTCTGCCGCCGCCCGAACTGCCGCACCAGCCGTGGATTCCCAGCGGGGGATGTTACATTTTGCCCCTTTTGCGCACTATAGCATGGAGCGGCTCCCTCTGGCATGGGTGTCGCCGCCGGTGCCAGCGGATGTGCCCTGGTGCCCACATCGGCAGCACGGCACCAGCCATTGCCGGAGAGCGTAGCCCGAGGTGTAAAGTCTAACTTCCAACAGGTCTCAAAATGTTGTACAGACCTCTCATCCTGCGAACACTGGTGCTGATTGCCCTCCTCTCGTGCAACTACTCACGCTCGCAAACCATCCCCACCCTCGTCGTCACGCCTCGACACGAGCACAATTTCGAGATTCTGAAGTCGTGGATGCAGTCGGATAGGGTATTTGCGACAAAAACGGCCCTACAATCCGCAATGGAAAACGCTTTTCGCGCGGCTCAGCAAAACGACTACTCCACTTACATCCGCTGGGTCGGCGAATTTCAAAACCAATTTCAGCAGCTATCAGACGCTGATCAGCAGCGCCTGCTGAACTTCGCACTACAGAATTTCGTTCGCCCTGAGTCATCCGAAATGACAGGGTGCGAAAACTGTTGCCGAGCTGACTGTGGATTGACAGAGTGCTCTATCCAGTGCCCTGGTGGGAAAACACCGAGGTGCCGATGCCGCTTCTTCTGGGCAGATTGTGGCTGTGAGCCCTTTGGCGAGAATTAAGTGTCGCCCAACGCCGTGGCGGTCCTGCGCCTTTCGGGTTACATCTGCACCGAATGCATCCCCGAAGTCGTGCGGTACCTGCGCAGCCGCGTGCGGAGGGAGCATCGCGTAGAGTGAGTGTGCCTCTCCTGGCATCCTCCAGCGCTGTGGGGCAGCGCTGGATACTGCAGTCCGTGCAGAGGTGGCTGGACCAGCGGATTCGCTTGTGCTTCGCCTTCAACCTGTGCGAGCAGGCATTTGCGCCGTGGATGGTGCAAGCTCCCGAACAATTGCCTTGCCGCTGATGGAAGGAGCTCACGTCGGACCCCGGCTGCAGCCCTCCTCCGCAAAGGCAAGCTCGTTGAACTCCGCTGATTCGAGGAGTTCAAGGTCTGAAGCACGGCGCAGAACCTCAGCGTGGCAAGCGTTTCGCAAGCTCACGGTGCAGCCACTCGGCGGCGCGGCGTCCGCTTCGGGCAGCCCCTTCGAGTGTGCACGGAAGACCGGTCTGGAGCCAATCTCCAGCAAGCACCACAGCAGGGTGGGGCAGGCGTCCGGAGGGACGCAACCGCGCAAGCTCTGGGCGAAGGCGCAGAGTCGCCCGCCGCTCCATTAGCACACGCTGGTGCAGGATGTCCGCAGCAGAGAGCTCGGGGAAGGCGCTGAGCAGCTCCTCTCGTGCCCGCTCCGCAATGGCAGTATGCGGCAGCTCAGCAAACGTGTCCGCCGCGCTGCAGACCAGTGCTACCCGACATGCCGCAACTGTGCTTGGATGCACGAACACCCACTGGAACAGGGTCCCGAGAAGCGCGCACATCCGCGCTGGCAGAACCGCTCTGCGCAGCCACAGGTAGACCGTCACGATAGGCGAGTAGGCAAACTCCGGCAGCTCTGCGCTCAATCCCGCACTCTGCAGTAGCCGCTGCGCACTCCACGGTGGCACCGCCAGGACGAGCGCATTCGCCCACAGCTGCTTGCCCTCTTCGAGCTCGACCCCGACCCGGCGGCTCTGCTCGAGGAGGAGCCGCTTCACTCGCGCCCCCAGCAGCAATATACCCCCGCGCTGCTGCAGCCACTGCCCAACGGGCTCCAGCAGCGCCTGCAGCGGAGCGTTCGGAATGATGAGCCGCGCCCCTGCAGCCGAGCCAAGGAAACCCCGGCGGAGTACCACCGCAAGCATGCGCACGTCGGCTTCGGCGCATGTGGTGTTGAGCGTTGCCAGCGTCAGCGGCTCCCAGAAGCTCTCCACCGCCGGGATGGGCTGCCGGAAGCGCCGGAGGAACTGCTCTACGGTGCCCCGGAGCGCCGCACCGGAGAGCAGCGCAGCGACGGCAGAGAGGACACGCAGCCGCTCGCTCCAGCGCAACCGAGGCAGCCTCCAGAGCGCATACAAAAAGCCCAGCCTTCCGGGCAGCCGTGCCGGTTCGAACCAATGCCGCTCCCCACCGCTCCGGCAGAGCGCAAAGCGCAGGGGTGCAGCGGGTCCGAGGAGTTCGGCGCTGCCGAGCTCGCACAGAAGGGCGAGGAGCTCGCGGTAGTTGCCCAGGAGCACGTGCTGCCCGGTATCGAGCAGCTCCCCCGTGTGGGGATCGGGCAGCGAAGCTGCGCGCCCGCCAATGCGGTGTTGTGCCTCCAGCAGCACCACCCGCCACCCGCGCTGAGTAAGGTGGAGTGCGGCGCTGATCCCGGCAACCCCGGCGCCGACGACGATAGCTTCGGGCATCGGAGCCTTCCCCGCGTGCACGAAATTCCCACTCCTTGCCGTCTCCATGCTCTGCTGCGGACGTGGCGGAACTGGTAGACGCGCCAGACTTAGGATCTGGTGGGGCAACCCCGTGGGAGTTCGAGTCTCCCCGTCCGCACCACAACGGTCGAACAACTGCGAGTACTGCGGTGGAACACATCATTACCAAACTTGCCGACTGCGAATACGAGCTGCGCATCGAGCTGCCCCACGAGGAGGCAACGCCAGCTATCGAGGAGGCCTACGAGCATGCTCGCCAGACGCTCACCATCGAAGGCTTCCGCAAGGGGAAAGCCCCCATTGAGCTGATTCGGCAGCGCTACGGTGCAAAGATCGAAGCCGATGCCCTGGAGAAGTTCGGCGAACGCCTGGCGCAGCAGATCCTGCGCGAGCACCAACTGACGCTGCTCAGCGGACCGGACCTGGTGGACCTCCAGCGCTCCGCCGAGCGGATCGGCTTCACCTACCGCTACGCAACCCTCCCCGAGCTGACCGTTGACCTCTCGGATATCCGACTGCAGAAGCCCGTCTACGAGGTCAGCCCCGAGGAGGTGGACGCCGAGCTGGAGAACCTCCTCCTGCGCTACGGCACCGTGGAGGAGGTCGAGGAGGTGAGCGACTTCTCGCACGAAGTCACGCTGCGCTTCCAGCCGATGGACCCGGCAACGGGCATGCCGCTGCTGGGGCAGGAGGGCGAGGAGCTCACCGTCGCCCTCTACGATGAGGAGCTGCTGCCACAGTTGCGCGAGCAGCTCCTCCATGCCCGCCGTGGAGAGAGCTTCCCCTTTCAGCTGGCCGCAGAGGGCGAAGGCTCTCCGCAGCAGTACCTTGTGCATGTGCAGGCGATCCGGCGCATTCGCCCTGCCGAACCCACTCCGGAGTTCGTTGAGCAGCTCAGCGGCGGGCAGCTCCACACCGTCGAGGAGTTGCGCGAATACCTCCGGCAGGAGCTCCAACGGCAGTGGGACCAGCACACCCGCTCCCTTGTGCGCTCCCAGCTCCAAGGGGAGCTGCTCCGCCGGTACCCGTTTGAGCCTCCGCGCGCGTTGGTGCAGAGCATGTTCCAAAGCCTGGTACAGTCGCTCCAACGCGGCGAACTGCGCATCCCCGAGGAGTACGCCCGGCAGGGGCACGAGGGCATTGCCCGCTTCCTCTCCGGGCTTGCACACCTGCAGGCACGGCAGTTTGTGCTGGAGCTTCTCCTGCTGCGCCAGTACGACGTTCGCCTGAGCGAAGCCGAAATCACCACACTGGCGCAGACGTTGGGCACCTCGCCCGAAACGCTGAAAGCCCAGCTTCGGGAGGACCCGGAGCTCTACTACGACCTCCAACGGCGGAAGCTCTGGAACATGCTGCTGGAGCAGGTGCATGTGGAACCTATCGCCTACGCCGACTATGTCCAGCACCGTTCGAATCCCTGACCCCCTTGGGCTGCTCTCGCTTCCGACCAACCTGCTGTACGGGCAGTTGGTCCCAATCGTTGTGGAGCAGACCAGCCGGGGTGAGCGCGCCTACGACATCTACTCGCGGCTGCTCAAGGAGCGCATCATCTTCTTGGGAGCCCCCATTGACGACTACGTCGCCAGCCTGACCGTTGCCCAACTGCTCTTTCTGGAGAGCGAGGACCCGCATCGGGACATCTACCTCTACATCAACTCCCCTGGAGGCAGTGTCACGGCTGGGCTGGCGATCTACGACACGATGCAGTACGTGCGCCCCGACGTCTGCACCATCTGCATTGGCCTGGCTGCCTCGATGGCGCAAGTGCTGCTGTGCGCCGGAGCCAAGGGCAAACGCTTTGCGTTGCCCCACTCTCGAATCCTCATGCATCAGCCGATCGGCGGCACCCAGGGGCAGGCAACTGATATCGAGATCTACACGCGCGAAATGCTGCGCATCCGGGACACGCTCTACGAGATCATCTCCCAGCACACGGGGCAGCCTGTGGAGAAGATCCGCAAGGATGCCGACCGCGACTACTACATGTCCGCCCACGAGGCTCTCGAGTACGGCATCATCGACAAGGTCTTGGAGCGCCGCCCCGATACAGACGCCAGCGCATCCAGCCAGAAGCCCGAAAGCCAGGAATGAGCGCCCCGCCGCAGTATCCGAGCCTGCATCCGGAGGAGCTCCGCTGCTCCTTCTGTGGACGCTCCTCCAGCCAAGTGAATAGCCTCATCGCTGGTCCGGACGTCTACATCTGCGACATCTGCGTGCACAACTCCGTGCGCATCCTCCAGCAGAGTGCCGTCCAACGTGCGCGCCGGGCGCTGGAGCGGCTCCCCAAACCGGCCGAGATCAAAGCCCGCCTGGATGAGTACGTCGTCGGGCAGGAGTACGCCAAAACCGTGCTCTCCGTTGCCGTCTACAACCATTACAAGCGCATCCAAGCGCGGGACCTACTGGGCAGCTTCGACGATGTGGAGATTGAGAAGAGCAACATCCTGCTCATCGGTCCCACCGGCACAGGCAAGACGCTCCTGGCGCAGACACTGGCGCGGATTCTGGACGTTCCCTTCGCCATTGCCGATGCGACCACACTCACCGAAGCCGGCTACGTCGGGGATGACGTCGAGACGGTCATTCTGCACCTGCTACAGAATGCCGATTACAACGTCGAGCGTGCCGAGCGCGGGATTGTCTACATCGACGAGATCGACAAGATCGCCCGCAAGAGCGACTCCCCCAGCATCACGCGCGACGTCTCCGGCGAAGGCGTGCAGCAAGCTCTGCTGAAGATCCTCGAAGGGACCATCGCCGGCGTCCCTCCACGCGGTGGGCGAAAGCATCCCGAGCAGCCGCTCATCTACGTCAACACGCGCAACATCCTCTTCATCTGCGGTGGGGCGTTCGAGGGGATTGAGCGGATCATCGCGCGCCGGCTCCGCCGCAATACCATCGGCTTTACAGCAACGCCGAGCGCCGCCATTAACCCCGACGACACCTATGCCCTGCTCCGGCAAATCGAGCCGGACGACCTGCTCAAATTCGGCTTCATTCCCGAGTTCATCGGGCGGCTGCCCGTGGTTGCCCCGCTGCATCCGCTCGACGAGGCAGCGCTGATGGAGATTCTGCAGCGCCCCAAAAACGCCCTGGTCAAGCAGTACCAGAAGCTCCTCCTCATGGAGGGGGTGGAGCTGGTCTTCGAGCCGGAAGCCCTTCAGGCGATTGTCCGGCGGGCAATTGCACGTGGGACCGGCGCACGCGGGCTCCGCGCCATCATGGAGGAGGTCATGCTGCCGATTATGTTCGAGCTGCCCTCACACCCCGACGTTCGCCGCTGCGTCATCACTGCCGAGACGGTCGAGAAGGGCGCTCCCCCGCGGTACGAGCGCTACAGCAGCGACGAAGCCCTCTTCGGCTGAAGCCCTACGGGGTATACCCGCGGAGCTCGTCGTCGTTGTCCTCGCAGTGGTAAAGCCGGCGCCGCTGCTCCTTGGGAGCTGCGGGTGGTTCTCCTTGGCGCAGTGCCTGCAACGCGCGCTGCTCCAGCTGCTGCCGGAGTTGGGCATCCCGCTGGCGAAGCTGCTCATCCCGCACGCGGTCAAAGTAGCAGCGCCCATCAACGTAGGTCTGTTCGACCACCGAGCGTGTCGAAAGCGGTGGACCCGACCATAGCACGATATCGGCATCCTTGCCCACCTCGATGCTACCGACGCGATGGTCCACGCGCAGCATCCGCGCGGGATTGAGCGTTACGAACTTGAGCGCCTCCTCCTCGGAGATACCGCTGTAGCCGACGGACTTGCCCGCCTCCTGTGCCAGACGGCGCCCCATTTCGGCATCATCGCTGTTGATGGCAACCAGCACCCCCTGCTCGTGCATGATGGCGGGATTGTAGGGGATGGCGTCGTAGACCTCGAACTTGTACGCCCACCAATCGGAGAAGGTGGACGCACCAGCGCCGTGCCGTGCCAGCTCGCGCGCCACCTTGTAGCCTTCCAGCACGTGGGTGAAGACGTTGACCCGGAAGCCGAACTGCTCCGCCAGGCGCATGAGCATGAGGATCTCGCTCTGCACGTACGAGTGGCAGTGGATGAGCCGTTTGCCCCGAAGGATCTCCAGCAGCGCCTCCAACTGTAGGTCGCGGCGCGGTGGGATGCTCCGTTGGCGCTCCCGTTCGGGCAATGCCCGCCAGCGTTGCCATTCGGCTTCATACTCCAGCGCCGCCTGGAAGGCATCGCGCATGATCTCCTCCACGCCCAACCGCGTCTGCGGATAGCGCCGCGTGAAGCGGTCGCCCCAGTTGGATTGCTTGACATTCTCCCCCAACGCGAACTTGATGGTCGCCGGTGCGCCTTCGAACTTCAGCTCCTCCGGTTCAGCGCCCCACCGGAGCTTAATGAGCTGGCACTGCCCTCCGATGGGATTTGCCGAGCCGTGTAGCAGATGAGCTGCCGTCACCCCACCGGCGAGCTGGCGATAGATGTTGATGTCGTCGGGGTCGATGACATCCCCGATGCGCACCTCTGCCGTGACGGCATGGGTTCCCTCGTTGACTCCGCCTTCGATGGCGATGTGGGAGTGCTCATCGAGGATGCCTGGCGTCAGGTGCTTCCCCGTTGCGTCAATCACCGTATCGGCACTCTCCTTCAACCCACGCCCGATAGCGGCAATCTTCCCCCCGCGGATGAGCACATCGGTGTTCTGCAGCACCCCTGCTGGCGAGCACGTCCACACCGTTGCATTCCGGAAGAGCACAGCGCGCTGCGGCGGGGGCGACGGCAACCCGTACGGTCCGTTTGGAAAGACCAGCGGAGCAAGCGCGTACTCCCGCTGTGGCGCTTCCGGCGGCGCGGGAGAGAACAGAGAATCCCGCCGTGCCTGCCAGGAGAGCGTGCGCCCATCGGGGAGGAGCAGCTGCCCGACCAGGAGGGAATCCCGCAGTTCGGCACTCCACCGTAGAACGCCGCTGATGCCCAAGCTATCCCCACTTGCCGTGAAGAGCAGCCGATTCCGCTGGAGCTGTACCGAGGCGCGCACCTGGGCTTGTCGGGCAAGCAGCGTCAGCTCCGGGGCGGAACGCTTGCCCGTGATGCGCAGCCGCAGCGTATCAAGCCCGGGAATGGCGGTGCTCCACACACCGCGCAGCTCCACCCGCACGGTATCGCCGAGCGGAAACTCCTCTCCCGCCACGAAGATGCTCCGCAGCTCCGTCTCCGGAGCAAAGAGCTCCCCATCGCACAGGAGAAGGTTCGCCAGCTTGCCGGGCTCGATACTGCCCACGATATCGGACACACCGAGGAACTCCGCCGGCTGGGTTGTCAGTGCTGCCAGGGCACGCTCCGGCGACAGCCCACGCCGTAGAGCTTTGCGCAAGCGCTCCCAGAAGGCGGAGCGCTCCTGCAGCCCGTGTGTTGTGAGGGCGAAGGGGATGCCCACCGAATCCAGCCAGAAGGGATTCTGCGGAGCCGCGTCCCAATGGCGCAACTCCTCCAGCGACACCTCCAACGCCCGCTCCGGAGCCCTGACATCGGGGACATCGGGGAAGTTCACCGGCAGCAGAAGGCGCGGACGCAAGCGCTGCAGAACGGGCAGGCGACGGTACTCCCGTCCGCTCCCCACATAGAGCACCGGGAGCTGGAACTCCTGCAGGAGGCGAATCGCCCGCAGCAGCGTGCGCTCATTCTCGGCGTGGACCACAAAGGGGATGCCCTGTTGGAGCACTGCAGCGAGCGCCTCCAAGGAGATATTGACCTCTGGGCGAGGCTGCCGCGGGTTGCGCCGATAGGCATCCCAAGCGCTGCGGTACCATTGGGCATCCAGGAGTGTCTGCCGCACCAGGCCAATCGCCCCCATGAGCGAACTGGGATACGGCGTACGGGAGTTGCCCTTGCGGAAGCCCAGCCACTGCGCCACACCCGCGCGGAGCACAATCGCCGGCGCAGTTCCCGCGCGCGCCAACACCAGCGCCGAACTTCCGCGGAAGATACCCTCCTCCGAGCCAACGTGCAGCACGGCAAAGCCCAAAGCACGGAACTGCTCTGCCTCGCGCTCCGATAGCTCAAAGCGCTCCTCGATCCTGCGCTCCGGGCGCACCGCTTCGTTCCAATGCCGTGCCCCTTCCGGTGGCGGTGCAACGGGCTCATCCCACTCTCTGGGATTTGCCGTATCGCGCCGCCGCGCCACATATGGCTCCACAAACGCCGGATACACCCACAGCCCGGAGCAATCCCGCAGCGTCGCCCCCGGCGGGATCGGAATGCCCACCCCAACGGCTTCGATCCGCTCATCCCGAATGAGAACGGTCGCCCGCTCCAGCCGCTGCCCCGGTTTGGGCACCACCGTTGCGTTCGTCAGTGCAATGAGGCGCACGGGCTTCTCCCGAACCCCCTCGCTGGGTGCCGTTCCCTTGAGCTGCGCCAGAAGCTCAAGGCTCAGCAGCAGAACTGCAGCTCCCCATCGCCGCATCAGGCAGCCCGACCACTGTACTACGAGCCCACAAAAATAGGGCATCCTGCCGGCTGCGGCAAAACTTGTAGCTTTGCGACTTGTGCGAAGTGTTCCGTCAGCTCTCGCCAACGGGAGATGCGTACGTACCTTTTTACGTCCGAGTCCGTCTCCGAAGGGCACCCGGACAAGCTCTGCGACCAGGTCTCCGATGCAGTGCTGGATGCCGTGCTGGAGCAGGATCCTCAGGGGCGCGTTGCGTGCGAGTGCTTCGTGACAACGGGGCTGATCGTCGTCGGTGGCGAGCTCAACACCACGGCGCATCTGGATCTGCCGCCCCTGGTGCGCTCGGTCATTCGCGATATCGGCTACACCAGCCCGGCATATCGCTTCGACAGCGAATCCTGCTGCGTGCTCAACGTGCTCAACCGCCAATCCCCCGACATCGCTTTGGGAGTGGACCGAGGCGGTGCTGGCGACCAAGGGCTTATGTTCGGGTACGCCTGCCGCGAAACCCCTGAGCTGATGCCGCTCCCGATCATGCTGGCGCATGCCCTGGTCCGCCGTCTGGCGCAGTTGCGCAAAACACAGCCCTCCCCGATGCCCTACCTGCGCCCGGATGCAAAATCCCAGGTCACCGTCGAGTATGCCGAGAGCGGGGAGCCCCTACGCGTGGCTGCCGTGGTGGTCTCCACCCAGCACGACCCCGATGTGGACCAGGAGCAGTTGCGCCGCGATGTCATCGAGCATGTCATCCGTGCAGTTATCCCCGCTGAGCTGCTCGACGAGCGCACGCGCATGTACATCAACCCCACCGGGCGATTCGAGATCGGGGGTCCGCACGGGGATACTGGGCTGACGGGGCGCAAGATTATCGTGGACACCTACGGCGGGCGTGCTCCGCATGGTGGTGGGGCATTTTCGGGCAAGGACCCCACGAAGGTGGACCGCTCGGCAGCCTACATGGCGCGCTACCTTGCCAAGAACATCGTCGCGGCGGGATTGGCTCGGGAGTGCACCGTGCAGCTCTCCTATGCCATCGGCATTGCCGAGCCCATCTCGCTTCACGTCAACACCCATTGTAGTGGGACCGTCCCACCGCAGGAGTTGGAGCACTTCATCCGCACGCACATTGACCTGACCCCGACGGGCATCATCGAGCGCTTCCAACTCCGGCGTCCCATCTACCGCCCAACGGCTGCGTACGGACACTTCGGTCGCGCGGAGTTCCCCTGGGAGCAGTTGGACCTGGTGGAGGAGCTCCGCCGCTACTTTGGCACGCATGTTCCACAGTCGTGAGCTGAGCATGTCTATCCCTCCGCGCCGCTCCACCGAGCCGCTCGATGAGCGTCCGGGGCAGTACTGTGTCCGCAGCCTTGCGCTGGCTCCCGAAGGGTACAAGCTCATCGAATGGGCAGAAGCCCATATGCCTGTGCTCATGGAGCTGCGGCGCCGCTACTCGCAGAGCAAGCCCTTTGCCGGCTACCGCATCGCCGGCTGCCTGCACGTGACAAAGGAGACAGCTGTGCTCATCCGCACCTTCGTTGCTGCCGGAGCGGAGGTTGCGTGGTCAGGCTGCAACCCACTTTCGACCAATGACGCCGTTGCCGCCGCATTGGCTGCCGAGGGCATCCGCATCTTCGCCTGGCAGGGGAACCTGGAGGACTTCTACTGGTGCATCGAGCGCACGCTGGATATCGAACCGCATCTGACGTTGGATGACGGCGCCGACCTCATCACCACCGTCCACGAGAAGTACCCAGAGCTGGCGCAGCGCATCATCGGGGGAACGGAGGAGACCACCACCGGCGTTATCCGCCTCCGTGCGCGTGCGCGGCAGGGCAAGCTGCTCTACCCCGTCATCGCCGTCAACGACGCTGAGACCAAGTGGGATTTCGACAATGTCTACGGCACTGGGCAATCCACCATTGACGGCATCCTCCGGGCAACCTCGGTGATGCTTGCGGGCAAGGTATTCGTCGTTGCTGGCTACGGACATTGCGGCTCCGGCGTTGCGCGCCGCGCGCGCGGGATGGGCGCTCGTGTCATCGTCACCGAGGTCCGCCCAATCGCTGCCCTAAAAGCCGTCCTGGAGGGCTACGAAGTGCTCCCCATGGACGAAGCCGCCCGCATCGGGGACATCTTCTGCACCGCGACCGGCATGCGCGATGTCCTCCGCCGCCACCACTTCGAGCTCATGAAGGACGGGGCGATCCTGTGCAACACCGGGCACTACGACGTTGAAATCAACCTGCAGGAGCTCGAAGAGCTCACGCTTCGCAAGCGCGAAATCCGCCCGCACTGCACCGAGCACACGCTGCGCAATGGCAAGCGGCTGTATGTGCTGGCACAAGGGCGGCTGGTCAATCTCGCTGCCGCCGAAGGGCACCCCTCCGAGGTCATGGACATGTCCTTTGCGAACCAGTTCCTGGCGCACCTGCGGCTGGTCGAAGCCCATCAGCGTGGAGAGACTCTGCCGCGCGAGGTGCTGCCCATCCCCAGCGAGCAGGATGAGCTCATCGCCCGAATGAAGCTGGAGACTATGGGCATCCGCATTGACGAGCTCACCCCAGAGCAGCGACAGTACCTGGACGAATACCTGGCAGGAACGTAAGCTACAGCCCCGCCTCGCTCCGGCGATACGCCAGGGCACCCGGGAAATGTACCAGTTGCAGCCGCGCGTCCATCCCGGTCAAGGTCTCCGTGCCGCCGACGAAGAGATATCCTCCCGGCACCAGGGCATCCACCAAGGACTGAACCACACGGCGCCGCACGTCCGGGGCAAAGTAGAGCAGCACATTGCGGCACAGGATTACGCCCATCGGCGCCATCTGATGGACCGCATCGGTATTGACCAGATTCAGCACGCCGAAGCGCACCCGCTGCCGAAGCTCTGGAATCACCTCCAGCTCCGGACCGTAGCGCACGACGTAGGGCTCGTACTCGGCGGGGATCCGCACCGTTGCCGCCGGATAGCGCCCACGCTGTGCCTGTGTAATGGCATCGGTGCTAACGTCCGTGCCCCAGAGCTCGAGCTGCTCTGAGAGCATCCCGTACCGGTGGAGCACCATTGCCAGCGAATAGGGCTCCTCGCCTGCTGCACAGCCGGCACTCCAGAGGCGCAGCGGTAGTCCACTGCGCTGCAGTTCCGGTACAATCGTTCGCGCGATCGCTTCGAAGTGCTCCGGGGTGCGGAAGAAGGCGCTCTCCAAGACCACAATCGCGTTGAGCATCTCCTGCTGCTCGCGCAGCGCTGCTGCGTCGGTGCCGGTGACGTAGCGCAGGTACTCCTCAAAGCGCTGCAGCCCCAGCGCCCGCAGGCGGCGCGCCAACCGCGCCTTGAGGAAGTACTGCCGGTTGTCGGCAATCCATACGCCGCTGAGCTGGTAGATAAACTGCCGCAGCTGCAAAAACGTGCTCTGCCCCAGCGGGGGCTCCTCCTTCGCTGCTTCAGCAAAGGGGACGAAGGCTTCCGGAGGCGTGAATCGAAGCATCGCCCATACCTGCATTGCCGTGCCCTACTGCGCTGTGGGTTCACCCTCGGAAGTATCGGCGTCCGCCAGAGATTCTAAAACAATCCGCATGCCATCGCTGGAGAAGCGCACCCCGACAAGGTCCGAGGGCACCTGGTAGACGTTGCCCCGAATGGCAATGATGGTCTCGGCGGGGACCAGCTCGCGCACCTCGATGCGTGCCCGGCGGCTCCCCACACCGTAGTAGCGCTGTTCCAATTCGTGGAGCCACTGCTGAAGCCGCTCATGCTCCCTCTGCAGCGTCCGCAGCCGCTCCTCCGCCTGCGCATATCGCCGAAGCGCCATACACTCCTCCAGCTGTCCCTGCAGAGTACGGAGCTGCTGGCGCACCTGCTGAAGCTGCTGCTTCCAGTACTCCTGCTCGAGTTGCTGCACATAGGGCAGTCCAACCGAGAGCACGGGCGCGTGCGCCCCAAAGGCACCGCGAAGCTGCCACAAGCGAATCGTCTCAGCTGCTACGACCTGCCCACCGTAGAGCACCGCCTGCTCCGCCTCGACCCGAAAGGCGTGCAACACGCTCATGCGGGCTTCCACCGCCAAGCGCAACGTCCCGCGCACCACCACCTGCGAATGGATTGCCGAATGCAGCTCCGCATCCCCAAGGGCAACGATGCTCGAGCGCGAGCACCAGCCCGCAATCCGCACATTGCCGTGCACCAGAAGCTGGCAGTTGAGAACGTCGCCGTCGCAGACGAGATCGCCCTCAACTTCGGCAACGAGGTTCTCCAGCGAGGTCTCCACGTGCAGCTCCCCCGAGTGGAGCACCCCAAAGGCGTGCGCGGCATCCCCGGAGGGTTGGGGCTCCTCCTGGAGAACCTCCGCGCGGAGACGCTTCCACAGCAGCGCCTGCAAGCGCCGAGCAAGTTCAGAGGGGAGTTCCATCTACCGAGGTCGGAATTCCGACGGTTTGATGCCGTACTGCTTCAGCTTGTACTGGAAGGTCTGCCGAGAGAGCTGCAACAGTTGCGCTGCGCGCGAGACATTCCCCTGCGTCAGCGCAAGGGTTTGGCGGAAGAGGTCGCTCACCACCGCGTGGTACGGTGCTCCCTCCTCCGATAGGCAGAGCAGATGCTGCCCTGGGGGTAGCCGCAGCATCGCCAGCGTTGGCAACGCTGCTCCCTTCCGTGGGGGGTCCGCCTCTTCGGCACGCGCCCGAAGGAAGCTCAAGCTCTCGTGGGTGATGACCTCACCCTGTTCGAGCAACACCGCCCGTTCGATCGCATTGCGCAGCTCCCGGACATTCCCCCGCCACGGGTACGACAGCAGCAGCGTGACCGCCTCCGGCGTAAACCCTGTGATGCGCTTGTTGAAGCGGCGATTGAACTCGTTGACAAACGCGGTCGCCAGGGGTAGGATATCCTCCGGGCGCTCCCGCAACGGCGGAATGTGGATGACAGCAACGTTGAGCCGGTAGTAGAGGTCCTCCCGGAACTTCCCCTCGCGCACCATCTGCTCCAGGTCGCGGTTGGTGGCTGCGATGACTCGGACGTCAACGTGCACCTCCTCGCGCCCGCCCAATCGGTAGAAGCTGCGCTCCTGCAGCACTCGCAGCAGCTTGACCTGCAGCTCCAGCGGCAGCTCCGAGATCTCATCCAGGAACAGCGTCCCGCGGTCTGCCTGCTCGAACTTGCCCGGGTGGAGTTTTTCAAAGGCTCCAGTGAAGGCACCGCGCTCGTAGCCGAAGAGCTCGCTTTCGGCAAGTTCACGCGGGATTGCGCCACAGTTGATCACCACAAAGGGTCCGGAAGCGCGCGGGGAGTTCCGGTGGATGAAGCGCGCAAACAGCTCCTTGCCCGTGCCCGTCTCGCCCGTGATGAGCACCGTCGTATCCACAGGAGCGAAGAGCTTCGCCTGGCTGAGCGCCGAACGGAGGCTCTCCGAGACGGCAACGATATCGTAGGGATGCTCCAGGCGGAGCTGCTCCTCCAGCAGTTGAGCGTGGCGGCGCAGATCGTAGTTGCGCAGCGCGCGCTCCAGGATCAGCTCCAACTGCTCCAGGTCTATGGGCTTGACGATGAAATCCTCCGCCCCCAGCTTCATCGCCCGCACCGCCATTTTGACGTCGGAGAAGGCGGTGATGACCACCACAGGGGCTTTGAAGCCCTCTGTGCGGAGCTGCTCGAGCACATCCAAGCCGTTGCGCTCCCCCAGGAAGATGTCCAGCAGCACCAAGTCCGGGCGCAGCCGGGGCAGCTCCGCCAGCGCCGTCAAGGCATCCGGAATCCAGTAGACCCGGCGATAGCGCAGCTGGAGGTAGTTCTCCAGGGAGGCGCCCACGGTAGGGTCGTCCTCGATGATGAGAATCGTGTAGTTAGCCACGCCTGTCTGCGCAAGGGTCTCCGGCGGCATCTTCGTTGCCTGCAATCGGCAGTCGGACAATACACCTGGTGCCAAGACCGGGGGTGCTCTGGATGAGCAACTGCCCGCGGTGTTGTGCAATGATACGGCGAGCAATCGGAAGTCCCAGCCCCGTGCCGTTTGCCTTGCGCGTGAAGAAGGGCTCGAATATGCGCTCCAACTCCTCCGGGGCAATCCCCACGCCGTTATCCTCGATGGTGATGACGACCATCGGGGGCTCCTCTGCCGTATCCAGCTCCGTGTGCAAGCGGATGGTGCCACGCTCAGGGATAGCGTCGGCAGCGTTTGTCAGCAAGTTGACAATCGCCTGCTGCAACTGCCGCGCATCGGCGTAGATGGGCGGAAGCTCCGGAGCATAGTCCCGCTGGAGCTGAATGCTCTTGCGGTAGAACAGCGTCTGCAGCAACTGAATTGCTTGCTCCAACAGCTCGTGGACATCCTGGCGGCAGATACACTGTCCGGAACTGCGGGCAAAGGAGAGCGTGGAATCTACCAGCTCCCCAATCCGGCGTGCTCCGGTCAATGCCAATTCCGCCGCGGTGCGCTCTGGGGAATTCTCCGGCAGAGCTTGCCGGAGAAGCTGCAAATTGAGCTGGATAGCCGACAGCGGGTTGCGAATCTCGTGCACAATCCCGGCAAGGAGCTGCCCCAGCAGCGCGAGTTTGTCCGTGAGCACCAGCCGCTCAGCGATGAGCTGTGCATCGGTCTCCTCCAGCAGGGTTGCCCAGAGGTAGTACTGCTGCTCATGGGCAAAGAGCCGTGCCCGTACCTCAAGTGTCGCGGTGGCGCCGTTGGGCAAGCCGATATGGAGCTCCGTGCGCACCGCGCTGGTGGGCTCGCGTTGGAGCAATCGGTACACTCGGCGGAACTCCGGCAGGGCAGCATGCTGCAACTCCTCCGGCGTAAGCTGCAGTAGCTCTGCGGCGCGCTCGGAGTACTCCACCACACGCCACTGCTGCGTCTCCAACACCAGCCAGCCATGCACTGCGTTGCGCAGCAGGGTACGGTACCACTCGGCTACCCGAAGCGTTGCAGGCGGTGTCATTGCTGCATTCGCCGGCGCTTGGACAGATACTGCAGCAGCGCCCGATCGAAGGGCGTCTCGGTGGTCAAAAGAGCGAAATCCGCCCCGTGCTCTGCACAGCCGTACCGCAGCATCCGCTGATGCTCTGCGACCGCCTCCTGGTATGCCCGACGGATGAAGTAGGGATGCGTTGCCAGGCGTTCGCCGGTCTCCACATCGCGGAACTCTGCAGCACTGTCGTAGGCGAAGGAGAGCTCCACCGGATCGAGCACCTGCAGGAGGATCACCTCGTGATGCTGTCCGCGGAGGCGCCGCACCGCGCGCAGCAGTGGCTCCACAGGCTCGAGGAGATCGCCGATGAGCACCACCAGGCTCCGCCGCCGCAGCCGCTCGGCAACCATCTCCAATGCACCCGCACTCTGCGTCTGCCCACTGGGGCGATGCTGCTCCAATGCCCGCACAAGCTCGCCAAAGTAGGAGAACCGGGCGCTGGGAGGGCGATAGAGCCGAGGCTCTGCGTCGTAGAGCAGAAGCCCAACAGCATCCTTCTGCCGCAGCAGCAGATACCCCAGCGCTGCCGTCAGGACGGCAGCATAGTCCCATTTTGCCCACACCCCCTGTCCCTGGAATCCCATCGAGGCGCTGCCATCGAGCACCAGCATCACACGCACGTTGGTCTCCTCCTCGAACTGCTTGACGTAGAAGCGCTCCGTGCGTGCGTACACGCGCCAATCAATCAGGCGCGGCTCATCCCCGGGTTGGTACTGGCGATGCTCGGCGAACTCAACACTGTAGCCGTGAAACGGCGACCGATGCAGCCCAACCAGAAAGCCCTCCACTACCGCCCGGGCCCGCAGCTCCAGCGATTGGAGCCGTGCCAGCACCTCCGGTCGCAACTGCTCTCGCCACGCTGTTTCCTGCACCAGTGCCATCGCCTCAGACCCTCAAACACACCCCCTACACCGGCTCCCGGGGCGGCTGCAGCTCCCCAAGGAAGGGCGTCACATCCTGGAACAGCCCGCGCGTGGACTCCTCATGGATGTAGCGCACGACCGCCTCCAAGGAGCCCGTCTCCCGCCACATGCGGAGCTGCCGGTCCGCCCCCGTGCCCATCTCCAGGATTTCGTGGATGTACTCGATCTCCTTGCGCGTGCCCAGCTCGTCGACGACATCGTCCACAAACTCCAGCAACTCCCGAATTAGCATGCGTGCCGGGAACTCGCGCTGCTTGCCAAAGTCGATGAGCTTGCCATCAATGCCGTAGCGCACCGCGCGCCATTTGTTCTCCATGATGAGCGAGCGCCGGTAGACACGGAAGCTCATGTTCTTCTGGTAGAGCGAAAACAGCTTCGCCGCGATTGCCTGGCACAGCGCTGCAATCGCCACCGTCTCATCAATGCGCATAGGGAGGTCGCAGATGCGTATCTCCAGGGTCGGGAAGAACGGATGCGGACGAATGTCCCACCAAATCTTCTTGCCGTTGTCAATGCAGCCGGTGCGGATGAGCAAGCGGACGTAGTTTTCAAACTCCGCCCAACTGCTGAAGAAGTCCGGTAGCGCCGTCCGCGGGAAGCGCTCAAAGAGCTTGGAGCGGTAGGATTTGAGCCCGGTGTTCATGCCCATCCAGAAGGGCGAATTGGTCGAGAGCGCCAGCACGTGCGGCAGGAAGTAGCGCATCACGTTCATGAGCTGGATCTGCGTCTCGCGGTTCTCAATACCGATGTGGATGTGCAAGCCAAAGATGAGGAGCGAGCGCGCCAGGATCTGCATGTCCTCCACAATGCCCAGGTAGCGCTCATCGGGGTAGATCTCCTGCTCCTGCCAGCGGGCAAAGGGATGGGTGCTGGCGGCAGCAATGAGCAGCCCGTTCTGCCGCGCCAGATGCGCCACGATGGAGCGGATCTTCGTCAGCTCGAAGCGCACCTCCTGAATGGTGCGGCACACGCCCGTACCAATCTCCACAATCGAGGCATGGAGCTCGGGCTTGACATGCTCGTGCAACAACGTGCGTCCCTGTGAAAGCAGCTCCATCCCGATGTGCGAACGCAGGTCGAGCGTGTGCGGGTCCAAGACCATGTACTCCTCCTCCACCCCGATAGTGAAGCTGGGGCGTTCGTACGGGTCGTACTCCTCGCGATAGGGCACCACCTCTTCCGGACCCATGGTGCTTGCCTACGGCTGTGGGCACATTCCGGCGCGCTCAGACGTCCTTTCCCCACAAAAGTATGCACTTCCCCGTAGATAGCCACAATGGTGTGCTTCTTCGGCGATGTCCACCTGGGCGACGGGAATGGCGCCGAACAGCGCAGGCGTTGCGAGCTCCTGCTGGAGCTGCTCGCCGCACTGCCCCGCCGCTGCTCCCACGTGGTGATTCTGGGGGACCTGTTCGACTACTGGTTCGACTACCGCACGGTCATTCCGCGGGAGTTCTGGCAGGTCGTTGCCGCTCTGGACCGGCTCCAGCGCCAGGGTGTGCGCATTGACTACCTCATGGGGAACCACGACTTTGGGCATTGGCGCTTCTTTGCCGAGGAACTGGGCATCACTCCGCACCGGGGCGATATCGAGCGGTGCTGGTACGGGAAGCGCTTCTACATCGCCCACGGGGACGGGAAGAACCCCAGGGATTGGGGCTACCTCCTGCTGCGCGCACTGTTGCAGAACCGCTACGCTCAGGCGCTCTACCGCTTGCTCCATCCCGACCTCGGTATTGGGCTTGCGCGCTGGGCATCACAGCGCAGCCGCATGCACAGCACCGGTTCGCAGGAGCCGCTGGCTAAGGCTCTGGAGGAGTTCGCCCAGCGCAAGCTCCGTGAAGGCTTCGATGTGGTCGTACTCGGGCACAGCCACGTGCCCGTGCTCAAATCGCTTGGGGCAGGCTGGTATCTCAACCCCGGCGGCTGGGTCGAGGATACTCCCCGCCTGGGCTGCTTCGACGGAGAGCAGCTCCGGTTGCTCCCCGTGCAGCAATGGATCGCTGCAATTGGCTGAAACGGCTCTTCGTCTGCCCTGCCGCCCGAACCACATGTCCCATCAAGCCGCGTCCACCTGTGCGGATGGAGTTCAAGGACTACTACAAAATCCTGGGCGTTGCGCCCGGCGCCTCGACCGATGAGATCAAGCGCGCCTACCGCAAGCTGGCGATGCAATACCACCCCGACCGCAACCCCGGCAACAAGGAAGCCGAAGAGCGCTTCAAGGAGATCGCTGAAGCCTACGAGGTGCTCACTGACCCAGAGAAGCGCGCCAAGTACGACCGGCTCTACGCTCAATGGACCGAATTCCAGCGGCGCGGGGGGCGCCCAGAATCCTTCGACTGGGGTCCCTGGGTCTCCTCCCCAGGCAGCCACGTCCACTTCACCAGCGACATCTTCTCCGAGTTCGAGGACCTCTTCAGCGGCGGCATGTCCGAGTTCTTCGAGCGCATCTTCGGTGGGTTCGGTGGGCATACCACCACGACCCGCCGCCGTGCCCGCTCTCAGGCGCAGACGGGCATCCGCGGTGAGGACTACTCGGCAACGGTGGAGATCACGCTCGAGGAAGCCTTCAGCGGAACCCAGCGCCGGCTCCGTGTTGGGGACCGTACCATCGAGGTCCGCATCCGCCCCGGCATCCCCGATGGGCACGTCCTCAAGATCCCCGGGCAGGGAGCCCCGGGCTACATGGGTGGACCTCCGGGGGATTTGTACCTGACCGTCCGCGTCCTTCCCCACGACCGCTTCGAGCGCAAGGGCAACGATTTGTACACCAAGCTCACAGTGGACCTCTACACAGCGCTGTTGGGGGGAAGCTCCTTTGTGCGCACACTGGATGGGAAGACGCTCCAGGTGCGTATCCCGCCGGAATCGCAGCCGGGCACGCTGCTGCGGCTGCGCGGGCAGGGGATGCCGCATTATGACAATCCGCAGCAGCGGGGGGATTTGTACGTCCGGCTCGAAGTCGAACTGCCGCGGAACCTCACGCCCCAGGAGCGCGAGCTGTTCCAGCAATTGGCACGCCTGCGCAAGAGCATCTCCTGAAGATGACCCAGGTGCGGCTGTGCGGGTTGAGTAAACGCTTCCCACCCGACCGAGTCGCCCTGCACGAGGTGTGGCTAACGGTGGAGCCCGGAGAGTTCCTCACCATCGTCGGCGCTTCCGGCAGTGGCAAGAGCACCTTGCTGCGCCTCATTGCTGGCTTGGAATCCCCCAGCAGCGGCGAGATCTACTTCAACACTGAGCGCGTCACCGAGCTACCGCCGCAGCAGCGCGACGTGGGCATGGTCTTCCAGAACTACGCTCTCTACCCGCATCTGACGGTGTTTGAGAACCTCGCCTTCCCGTTGCGCATTCGCCGATGGCGACGCCATGCAATCGCTGAACGCGTCCGCCAAATTGCAGCACTGCTGGGGCTGGAGGCGGTGTTGGACCGCTATCCTCGGGAGCTCTCTGGCGGGCAGCGTCAGCGTGTTGCCCTGGGGCGCGCGCTGGTGCGCTCCCCCCGCGTCTTCCTCTTCGATGAGCCGCTCTCCAATGTGGATGCCCCCCTGCGCGCACAGATGCGCGCGGATTTGCTCTCCCTTCAACGCCAGCTCGGCATTACCGCGCTCTACGTCACCCATGACCAGCTCGAAGCGCTCTCGTTGGGCACCCGTGTCGCAGTCCTCTCCGAAGGGCGCCTGCTCCAGGTTGCCCCACCGGAGGAGCTCTACTACTTCCCGAACAGCCTCACCGTTGCCCGCTTCATTGGTTCCCCGCCGATGAACCTTCTCTCCGGCGTCGTGCAGCAAGGACAGCTCCTGCTGCGCGGTGGGGAAGCAGCGGTACCCTTGCCGCTTCCGCTGCCGGAGGGCTCGCAGTGGACCTTGGGCATCCGCGCAGAGCTGCTCACCCTGGGGAACACACCGGAGAGCGTTCCAATAGGCAACGCCATCGTCAAGAGCGTTGAGTACGCTGGACACGAGACGCTCGTCGCCCTTGAGCATCCGGCTGCGGAGGGAAGCCTCTTCGTACGGCTCTCGCCCCCGCTGCGCCCTCCATCGTACGGGGAGACTGTCGCGCTGGCGTTGCGCCCGGGTCCGCTCTGTCTGTTCGACCCAGGCAGTGGGCAGCGCCGCTACCCTATAGACGCACGGTGAATCCAACGGTCGGCAGAATCGGCAGCATGCGAATGGGGCGGCTCTCGATCGCCAGCGTCTGTGGGTCCACTCGGTACTGGATCGCCAGCACGTTCGCGCGGTTGTACACGTTGGCAATATCCAGGTACAGGCTCCACTCCTTCCCCAGCCAATCGGCATACGCCGTCAGCCGGAGGTCCAGGCGGTGATAATCCGGCAGCCGCGCGCGGTTGAGATTGTCCAATCCGCCGCGATCGGCTTGGAAGACCACCCCACGCCAATCCGTGTCAATGCGAGCAACGGGAGCCCCTGTGGAATCGCGCTCCACAACGATTCTGGGCTTGACGCCAACGGGAGCAGTCCAGGGGAAGCCGGTCCCGTAGGTCCAGGTCGCGTTGAGCTCCAACCAAGAGTTGATGCGCCACCCGGCAACGAAGTTGAAGACGTGGCGGCGGTCGTAGTTGAAGGGATAGCGAACCCCGTCCTGCTGCCGATACGCCCAAGAGAGGGCATAGGAGATCCAGCCGTACAGGGGGCTACCTTCGCGGTAGAACTTCTGCAGCAGCAGCTCGATTCCGTACGCATCTCCGGTGGCACCGTTGACCGGGATGATGGTGAGCGAATCCCCGGGCACAGGGACCGGAGGAGTCCAGCTCTGGGGATTTCGCGGATCGGCTTCCGGGCTGCGCAACTGCGTCACCCAGACCGTCCCGGCAAGCCGCTCCTGTACGATGAGGTTCCAGAAGCGCTTGTAGTAGAGCTCCAGCCGAAGCTGCCATTCCGGTGACACCATTCGCTCTACACCCGCCACCCAATGGGCTGCAGCCTCTGCCTGGAGCTGGCGGGCTCGCGGGTGCGTGAAGTCCAGAAAGGTCTGCCGGTCGAACAGCTTCTCATAGCCCGGTGACTGGTAGTAGATGCCCCATGCGCCGCGCACTGTGGTTACTTCGTCCAGCATGTACGAAAGTGCCATCCGCGGTGCAACGTACCCCCGGCGGATAAACCCGAAGTAGTCCCACCGCAGTCCGGGCAGCAGCGTGAACCGCCCCAATCGGATGCGGTCCTGCACGTAGAGCGCCGTTCGGAGCGCTCCGGTACCGACGGCGTAGCTTTCGGGGAGCTTTGGGATGCGCGGATTGGTCTCGCGCAGCGCCACCAGACGCGGGTCGAGCTTGAGGGAAAAGCCGAGCTCGTTGTCGATCCAATCCACTCCAGCGCCAAACTCGATCTGGTGTGCCGGCAGGCTCGTGAGCACATGCTCCCACAGCAACGAGTACTTACGGAACGCAAACTCTCCGCCGCCCTCGACCGAGAACAGCCGAGGCACCTCTATACCCAACTGCCGCAGGGAATCCTGCAGGCGGCGGAAGTCCTCCAGTGTTGCATCGCGGCTGCCGAGCACGAGCTCGCTGCCGCCCTCGCCCCCAAACTGGTTTCTGCCGTGGTTGTTATACGCCGAAAGCTGCAGCCGAGCACTCCATTTCGGGGCGATCACCCAATCCCACGTGAACCCGGCAAGCGTGTTGTACGCCTCATCGAACAGACTCACGCTATCGGGGCGCTGCCGCCGTGCTCCGGAGGTGAGCTCGGTATTGTCCCGATTGAAGAGCCACAGGGTGCTGAGCCGATGGGTCGAGCTGGGCGCCACCGTGAGCTTGAGCTGGAGGTCCCCGAAATTCGGCAGCGCAACATCCCCATCAACCAACCCGGCAGCGCGGACAATCGGACCAGCAATCAGATCGTAGTAGGTCCGCCGCGATGCCAGCAGGTATGAGCCCTGCCAGAACGGCAGCCGCCCCTCTACGACGACATTGGCATTCACAAGCGTTGCCGAAAGCATGCCGCTGAATGGGCGTTCCCGCTGCCCCTGGCGCACGGTAACGTCCAGCACAGCCGAGAGCCGATCCCCGTAGCGCGCGGGGAAGCCCCCCAGCGAGAGCTGTACATCCGCAAGCGTCTCCGGATTGTACATCGAGACCAGCCCGTAGAGCCGGTAGGGGTTGAACACCTCGAAGCCGTCAATGAGAATCAGGTTCTGGTCCGGTGTCGAGCCGCGAATGACCAACTGGGAGGAGAAATCGCTCGTGGCGGTGATTCCGGGCAGCGTCTGCAGAGCACGCAGGAGGTCCTCCACAGCGCCGGCGCGGTACTTGACCGTCCGAGGTTGTACGAAGACAACACTGGGGCGGGGATCCTCGCGCGACTGCACTGGCTGTGCCCCGAGGACCTGAATCTCCCGCAGCGAGATCGCCTGTGGGCTCAGCCGCACGGTGAGCCGCTCGACCGCACCCGGGGCAAGCGACACCCGCAGCCGTTCGGGACGATACCCGACACCGCGCACCTCCAGCTCGTGCGTTCCCGCCGGAAGCTCAAGCCGAAACCGCCCCTGTGCATCGGCAACCGCCCCACGGTTGAGCGTCCGAACCTGCACCGTTGCCCCAGGGATAGGGGAGCCGCTGCTGTCTTGGATTATCCCGACCACCTGCGCTGCTGGCTGTGCAAGCGCCGTCACCGCACATGCATACACTGCGAGGGCAATACGCCACATTCTCCGCCTCCGTCCTTCGCAGAGGACAGAGACGAAAAAGAACCGCACCAAGGTGCTACAGCACTCCACCCCGCAGCACCAGCCATCCCCACAGCACCGGAGCTGCAAAGAGGAGGCTATCCACGCGGTCCAGTATACCCCCGTGTCCGGGCAGGAGAGCAGAGCTGTCTTTGACTCCGGCATCGCGCTTGAGCTGAGATTCTGCAAGGTCGCCCAATTGCATCACCACCCCGATGAGCGCCCCCACACCGAGCAGCTCCCAGAGCCGGATCTCTGTGAAGACGAGGCTGCCCAGCAGCGGGAACACCAGTGTCGCTGTACTCCAGCATGCAACCGCGCCCTCCCAGGTCTTCTTCGGGCTACTGCGCGGAGCAAGGGGATGTCGCCCCCAGCGCCGCCCGACTGCATACGCCGCCGTATCCGCCAGCCAAATCACTGCCAGGAGCACAAGCACCGTCGCCCCGGGGATCCCATCGGCAACACCTCCATGCTCCCACACCCGCAGGGCAACGAGCGTTCCCAGCGGAGCCCCAACGTACAGTGCCCCTGCAAGCGTCGCTGCCGTTGAGAGCAGCGCCATCTCCGGTCCGCGTGCAAGCTCCAATGTCCACACCAGGAGCACCCCCACAAGGACCACCACCCCGAGCATGGCAAAGTAGTCCATCCATGCGGCTGCCAGTATCGGCGGGGCTACCGCCAACAGGCTGATTCCGCCCGGCTGCACCCGCACCCCCTTGCGGGCAGCCAAGGCGCGGTATTCCCATGCTCCTCCCAGTGCCACCAGAGCAACGAATCCTGCCCATGTCCATCCCCCTAGCACCACCATCGCCACGACGATGGGGATCCCCACGACCGCAACCGCTATGCGTTGGGCTAAGGTTTTCCGTGCAGCGTCCGATGTGCTCATATGCAGTGCAGCGAATGTGCAACCGTGCCTCGAAATTACCGTAGTTTCGCGCAGCTTGCTCTCTGCAGATGCCGGTTGCCATGGACACGGGCTTGCTCATCCTCGCCTTGCCGCAGGAGCGTCCGCGTGCGGCACTGGAGTTTGCCGAGCGAATCCGCTCTCGGGATCTCCCCGTCTCTGTGTGGCTTCCAGAGTCTGAGACCGTTCCGTGGTCGCAGGAGCTGGAGCAGTTCCGACGACTCTGCCCAGTGCTGGTGGGCACAGCGTCGGCACCAGAGCATCCGGTGGAGTTCCTCGTGGACACCTCCCTCCAGCCCTCCTCCGAGCGCCGGGCGCTTCTGCAGCAGCTTCAGCAGCGCTTCCCACAGGCGCTTTGGCTCCGTTCGGGATTGACCGAAAGCGCAACCGCGTTCGCCCATACCCTGGGGAGCAGCAACGTGGTCGCCTTCGATGCACTGCCCGGGCTTCTCCGGACGCTGCAACGGATAGAGATTGCGGCGGCACTCAACGCACCCGCCGATGCCCTGTCCAAAGCCCAGGAGCTGTTTAGCGCGCTCGGCTACGCCGTCGAAGTTGTGGAGGACCGCGTGGGGCTGGTCATTCCGCGCATCTTGGCAATGCTCGTCAACGAGGGTGCTTTCGCCGTGATGGAGCGCGCGGCAACACCGCAGGACATCGACACAGCAATGCGCCTGGGCACGGGCTACCCCAAAGGGGTTCTGGAATGGGGCGATGAGATTGGGCTTGAGGTCGTGCTGGCAATCCTGGATGCCCTCTACGCCGAGTACCGGCAGGAGCGCTACCGTGCCTGCGTATTGCTGCGGCAGTACGCCCGAGCCCAGCGCTTGGGACGTCATACCCACCAGGGCTTCTACCGGTATGATTGAGCTGCCGGGCACATATCCCTTTGCCGAAGGGCTCAGCGCCGTTGTCTTCCTGGACTTCGATGGCACGCTCACGCCGGTAGACATCGGCGATACGCTGCTGTGCCGCTATAGCAACGCAGCCGAACTGCTCCCAGCCGTCCGCGCGGGGCAGTTGAGCGTGCTGGAGTACTACCGCGAGGTATGCCGCAAGCTCCGCGCAACGCCGGAGGAGCTTGCTGCTGCCGCATGCGAGATTGGACTGCGTCCGTACGCACGGGAGCTTGTGGAGAGCTGCTCCCATCACGGCGCCGGTGTGGCGATCCTCAGCGATGGATTCGATGCCTACATCCTCCCCGTGCTCCGCACCGCCGGGATGGAGCATCTCCCCATCGCGTGCAATCTGCTCCACTGGACCGGTTCGGGCTACGAGCCAGAGTTCCCTTGGGCACAGCAACGGTGCCAGCTCGACTGCCCCGCGCCATCCCCCTGCGCGGCGTGCAAACGGGCAGCGCTGCTGAGCTGGGCTCCACCGAGCGCGGCGGTCGTCTACGTCGGGGATGGGATGTCGGATTTCTGCCCGGCGCTCTTCGCCGATGTGGTATTCGCACGCGGCGAGCTCGTTGACTGGTGCCGCAGCCGTGGCATCGGCTACATCCCGTACGGCGATCTCTTCGAGCTGCGGCAGCGTCTGGAGGAGCTCCTCCGCCGGCGGCGTCTCTTCCAGCGGTACCTTCCACTGCGGCGGCGGCAGCGGGCATGGGTCGAGGAGTGAGCATCTGGATCGGCATTGCCCTGTGTGCCGGCGTCCTCAGCGCTCAGATGCCGCAACGGCAAACCGTGCTGCGCGCGGTCACGCTCAACGGCATCCCCTTGCAGAGTTCGAGCCTGGACAGCCTCACCATTGCCCCCACAGATACCATCGGGTTTGCCTACGCCTGCCTGTGCCCGCAGGGGGTGGCTCCGCCGCTGTTCGAGATCCAACTGCGCTCCGGCGAACGCCAGCAGGTGCGCTCCCTGCGCGCCGATAGCATCCTCTACGCCAACCTGCCCGAGGGCGAGTACGAGTTCCGTGTGCGGGCGTTCTCCCCTACTGAGGGCTGGGATGCTGAACCGGTCGGGCTCCGCTTCTGGGTCAACTCCGCACGAGCGCAGCAGTGGAAGGAGCGCTGGCTGCGCCCATCGGCAGCCCCTGCTCTGAAACAGACCACGGAGAAGCCCGCTGCACACCCCCGCTTCGCCGGCGACGGCATACTCCCGTGGATACTGCTTGCCGCCGGCATCCTCGCCGGAGGACTGCTGGGCACATGGCTCTGGCTGCGCATACGCATCCGCCGCAAGAGCGCCCGGTTGCCCATGGCGACCGATGGAGCTGCCTCCCTCTCGAGCGCTCCTCCCACCGCGTACGACAGCTTGCTGGCAGAGAACAGCCGTCTCAAAGCCGAACTGAACGCCCTGCGCGGGCAGATCAGCGCCCTGGAAGCCCGCAGCTGCCATCTGAGCGAGGAGAACCGCTCCCTGCGCGAACAGGTCGAACGGCTGCGCGCCAAGCAAGAGGAGCTCGAGCAACTGCAGGAGCAAAAGGATGCCCTCTTCGCAATGGTGCTGCACGATATCAAGAACCCCGCCATGATTATCCGCGGGCTGGTTGAGCTGCTGCGCTCCTACGACCTCAGCGCACAGGAGCAGCAGGAGATCATCAACGACATCGTTGCCACCTCGGCGCGCATCGTGGAGCTGTCGCAGGAGATCTCGCGCATCCTGGCGCTGGAGGCAAAGGTGCTGCAGCTTGACCTGCAACCGACCGATGTCGCTGAGCTCATCGCCGCCGTATGCCGGCAGAACAAACCGCTGGCAGACCGCAAGTCTATTGCCCTGTTGCAGGAGGTGGAGCCCGATCTGCCGCTCATCATCGCCGATCCACAGCGGCTGGAGGAGGTGCTGGACAACTTGGTCAGCAACGGCATCAAGTACTCCCAACCGGGGGCAACTGTGGTGGTGCGCGCCTACGCCCGCGACGACAAGCTCTACATTGAGGTCGAAGACAACGGGCTCGGCATGAGCGAGGAGGATGTCCGGCAAGCCTTCCAGCGTGGAGTACGGCTCGGCTCCAAGCCCACCGGTGGTGAGCCCAGTTCGGGGCTGGGGCTGTGGATTGTCAAGCGCCTGGTTGAAGCCCACCACGGTCACGTCCGCATCCGCAGTGCCTTAGGGAAGGGGACAACCGTCTACGTCGAGCTACCGCTGGAACAGCCCAGTCCGCAACCGAGCTAAGCGCTCCGAAGCAGCTGTGCCCACGTAGTTTTGCACCTTCGGCATTGTGCTGGTATGCTGCCGTAGCGATGTGTGTACGCGTCGAGCCGTACCGCCCTGAACTCCGCCACGAGTGGGAAGCCCTCGTTGCGCGCTCCAATAACGGCACGATGTTCCACCGCCTGCAGTTCCTCGATTACCACCCGCCAGGCAAGTTCCACTTCCACCACCTGCTGTTTTGGAAGGGGGACCGCCTCGTCGGCGTCATGCCAGGCGGGCTGCTCGAAGATGGGCGCGTCCTCTGGTCGCCTGTCGGTGCCAGCTACGGCGGCATCGTTACCGAGGACATCCCCTTTGCGCTCGCCCTGGAGATAGTGGACGCGCTGTTGGAGTACGGTCGCCGCTTCGGGCTGCGCGAGCTCTACCTTATCCCCGCTCCCTTCATTTACAGCCGCAACTACTCGCAGAACCTGGAATACGCGCTGCTCTACCGCCGCTTCGGCTTTGAATACCACTACATCTCGCACGCCATCCACCTCAAGCACGGGACTGATCCCTTCAGCTACTTTGGCGCTAACACCCGAAGGAAGCTCCGCAAGCTGCTGCGTGCGCAACTCCTGCAGATCCGTGAATCCCAAGACTACGACACCTTTTACGAAATCCTGGTGCGCAACAAAGCCCGCCACGGTGCAACCCCGACCCACTCCCTGCAGGATCTCCACCGCCTGCGGGAGCTGGTGCCCGAGCACCTGCGCCTGCTCATGGTCTACTACGGGGAGACCGCCATTGCGGGGTCGCTGCTGTTCCTGTGCAACCCCAAGGTGGTGCTGTGCTTCTACAACATGATGCTGTACGAGTACAGCCATCTGCGCCCGGTCTACCTGCTTATGTACGAGATTGTGCGCTGGGCAGCCGAGCACGGCTACGAGTGGGTGGATATTGGCGTCTCCCAGGATACGCGCTCGCCCGATCCGATGACCCCATCGCTGAGCCTTATCCACTTCAAGGAGCGCTTCGGCAGCAGGGGAATTCTGCGCAGCACGTTCTACTACCGATTCGCCTAATGCCGCCCACCTGGGACGTGTGCATCCTGAGTATGTCCGAGGTGCAGTATGATGCTCGGACGCTCAATGTCGCGCGCTCGCTGACGCGCATGGACAAACGGGTCTGCCTCAGCGGCTGGGGGAATGCATCCGTTGCCGAGCGGTTGCAGCAGCAAGGCATAGCGGCGCAGCTCCGCCCGCGTCCGGCGTTCCCCAGGATGGCGCTGGAATGGGGCTACTTCATGCTGTGGAACCTGCTCCGGCAGCGCCATCTGCGGGCGCGGGCATACTGGGCAGCAGACCTCTACTCGCTGCCAATCGCAGCGCACCTGGCACGCCGGTTTCGGGCATGCTTGTTTTACGATTCGCGCGAGCTCTACTTCGCGCTCGCTTCACTGCACAAGCGCCCACTGACACAGAGAATCCTGCAGCGGATCGAATCGCACTACATCCGGCGCGCCCACCGCTGCATCGTCTCCGGCTGGCTGGATGCCGAAGAGGTGCAGCGACACTACCACCTGCCGGCTCCCCCGGTGGTCCTACTGAACGTCCCTCCATACCGGGTGCCGCCCCGAACGGATCTGCTACGCCGGACCCTGCGGATCCCACCCAACGCCGTTGTCCTGCTCTACCAAGGCGCCGTATTCGCCGGGCGGGGGCTCGTCCACGCCCTGCAGCTCCTGTGTAGCCTGCCCGAGGCAGTTCTGTGCATCCTCGGTGATGGTCCTCTGCGCCCAGCCCTACAGCAGATGGCACGGCAGTTCAACGTCACGCAACGCCTGTTTTGGCTGGGCTGGCGTCCCTACGAGGAGCTGCTGGAGTGGACCGCTTCCGCCGATATCGGGCTGGCGCTCATCGAACCCATCAGCCGGAGCTACGAGCTGGCACTGCCGAATAAGGTCTTCGAATACTGCATGGCGGGCATCCCCACCATTGCCACAGCCCTGCCCGCGCTGCAGCAGCTCTTTGAACGCTACCGGATCGGCGTCCTGCTCTCCCCCGAACTCTCTATCGAAGAGCTACGCCGCGCCGTCCGTACCCTGCGCATACCGGAGGTGTGGAACCAATACCACGAACGCTGTCGCCAAGCTGCCACGCAGCTATGCTGGGAAGCTCAACACTCAAAACTCGTGGAGCTGTGGGAGACTACCTCCTGCTGACGCTCCAGCAGCTCATCGGCTCCAGCACCCACCTGGTTGCCAAACGTGTGGTGAGCCAGTTGAGTCCGGAGCTGAGCCTCTTCTGGCGCAGCCTCATTGCCGCCCTTAGCAGTATGGCGTGGCTGCTGTACGAGAACCACCGAACCGCTCTGCTGCACCGGCTCCGCCTCCGTCAGGTGGTGCTGCTGCTTGTGCTGGGGCTGCTCGCCGTGCCGCTCAACCAGTGGTGCTTTCTGGCTGGGGTGCGGCTATCCACCCCTGCCAATGCCTCCCTGATGTACGCACTGACGCCGGTCTGGACCCTGCTGTTGAGCAGCGCACTGCACCAGGAGCGCCTGACTGCGCTGAAGCTCACCGGAGTGCTGCTGGCAGTGGGGGGTGTGGTGTTGGTGCTCTGGGAGGAAGCACCGTTGCCCAGCAGCTCCACCACGCTGGGGAATTGGCTCCTGCTGCTGGCAAGCTGGGCATGGGCACTCTACACCGTTCTCAGCCAGCGTGTTGCCATGCAGTTGGGCGCTCTGAAGACCACGGCGCTCAGTATGGTGCTGGGCTGGATGCTTTACCTCCCGCTGTGGGCTGCGCTGGGTGCGGAGTTAGGGCTGGAGCTGCTCTCCCCCTCACTGGTGCTGGAGCTGCTCTACATGGGCGTGGTGACATCGGGCATCGGCTACCTGCTATGGGTAGCAGTCCTGCAGCGGCTGGAAGCCAGCAAGGTTGCGGTCTTCGCTACACTCCAGCCGGTGCTCACCACTCTGGCTGCCATCCCGCTCTTTGGGTTTGTCCCCTCGTTCCCCTTCCTGCTGGGCGGAACGGCTATCCTTGCGGGGATGCTTCTGACCCAACTGGGCTGACCACGCGCCCTCGGCTTCGATTGGGCGGCGTTCTGTATTTTGCGCCACTAACAATGCAAGCGCATCCATGCTACGTCGGCTGGGGATTGCCATCGCCGCGGTTGTGAGCGCTACGGCAGCGGGAACTGGCTTCATTGAGAACCAAGGGCAGGTGCGCGACCGCTTCGGGCAGCTTCGCCCGGACATCCTCTTCGTTGCTGAACTGCCGGGGATGGAGCTCTTCGTCCACACCCGAGGCATCAGCTACGTGTTCACCGTGGTGGAGCTCCCCGAGGAGCTTCCCCCTGAACACCGCTGGCGCCGCCTCAGCGCTCGCCGCTACCGACTCGACCTGGAGTGGCTCTCCGCAGAGCCCTTCTTCCGGGTGCGTGCATCGGGAGCGCATCCCATGCTGCGCCACTACTACCTGCCGGGACGCACGGCGTTGAACGTTGCCGCCTACCAGGAGGTACAGCTTGAGGAGCTCTACCCGGGCGTGACGCTTCGGCTGCGGCTGGGCAGCGAAGGGCTCAAGTACGACCTGCTGTGCCGCCGTGCCGAAGATCTCGCCCGCGTGCGCTTCCGCTACGTCGGCGCGCAGCAGCTCTCCCTGCAGCCCGATGGGAGCTTGCTGGTGCATACCCCGCTGGGCACGGTGCGCGAGCTTCCCCCGGTGGCATTCCAGCTCAATCGAACCCTTGCAGCCGCCTATCAGCTCCACGGCGATACTGTGAGCTTCCGCGCTGCCGAAGCGCTTCCCCACCTGCCGCTGGTCTTTGATCCCGGTGTGGCGTGGTCCACCTTCTATGGTGGAAGCCGGCTGGAGGACTTCACCGCCGTCGCCGCAGACGCTGCCGGGAATATCTACCTGGCGGGCTGGAGTGTGAGCACAGACTTCCCCGTGGTGAACGCCTTCCAACCCAATTTGCGCGACACCCTGGCAACGGACATCGTCGTGGTCAAGCTCTCCGCAGCGGGCTCTCCAATCTGGGCAACCTACTACGGCGGCGATAGCAGCGATGCCGCCTACGGCATCGCCTGCGATGGCTCAGGGGAGGTGGTGGTTGTGGGCACCACCACGAGCCCGAACTTCCCCGTCCAAAACGCCTTCCAGAGCACGCTCTCGGGCTACTCCGATGCCGTCATCGTGCGCTTCAACAGCTCCGGGCAACGCCTGTGGGCAACCTACTACGGCGGCAGCGGTGAGGAGACCGCCTACGGTGTGGCATTCCACCGCAGTGGGATCTTCGTCGGCGGCACCACGAGCAGCACGAACTTCCCCGTGCTCAACGCGCTCCAGAGCGTCCATGGAGGTGGCACCACAGATGGCTTCGTGCTGAAGTTCTCCGCTGCCGGGCAGCGCCTGTGGGCAACCTACTACGGCGGCAGCGGTGAGGAGGACCTCCGAGGAATCGCCGCCGACAGCCTCGGTGCCGTTCTCGCTGTTGGCATGACCACGAGCACGAACTTCCCCGTGCAGAACGCACTGCAACCGACCTACGGTGGCGGACTCTCGGATGCCTTCGTGCTCAAGCTCTCCGGCTCTGGGCAGCGCCTGTGGGCAACCTACTACGGCGGCAATCGGCTGGACTTCGGCTACGGCGTCGCCACCGACGTGCGCAACATGGTCTATATCTGTGGCAGCTCCCTCAGCGACTCCATCCCCATGCGCTACGCCTTCCAGTCGCGCCGAGTTGCTGCACTGGAGGCATTCATCGCAGCGCTGGACACCGTCGGAGGTCTGCTCTGGGGCACCTTCTACGGCGGCAACGGTGTGGATGAAGCTCGCGGCATCGCCACCACGCCGCAGCGCCGCATCCTTGTGGTCGGCTCCACCAACAGCTCGAACTTCCCGCTCAACCAGCCGCTCCAGAACAGCCATGCCGGCAATGGGGATGCCTTTGTGGCAGCCTTCAACTACGTGGGCGTCCAACTGTGGTCGAGCTACTACGGCGGCTCCAGCGCCGACATCTTCTACCGCGTCGCCGCCGATAGCGCAGGGAACTTCACCGCGGCGGGCAACTCCACAAGCTCGGACTTCCCCCTGCAGAACGCCTTCCAAAGCACGCTCCGCGGCGGGATGGACGGCGTTGCCGTGCGGTTCGAATGGGAGAGCATCCGCTGCTGGCTCCTGCGTCCCGGTCCGCTGTGCCCTGGCGACACCATCAGCATTGGATTCGAGGCACGGGGCTACTTCTTCCCGGACAACGTCTTCACCGCCGTGCTCTCGGATTCCACCGGCAGCTTCAACACCTCCACGCTCATTGGCTCCCTTGCCGGGCAGAGCAGCGGAGTCATCCTCGGGCGCATTCCGGATACGGTCTCTCCGAGCAAGCGCTACCGGATTCGCGTCCTGGGTTCGCGCCCTGCAACCATCGGGAGCCCCAGCGATAGCTTCACGATTCTGCCCCGCCCAACGCCGCCGGTGATCACCGTGGAGCCGGATACTGTGCTCTGCCCCGGCGATAGCGCCATCCTGCGCATCGAACCGCAGGAGATGGCAACCTACCGCTGGCTGCTCAACGGCAATCCCATCGGGAGTGACTCACCGCAACTTGTCGCCCGACAAGCCGGACGCTACAGCGTCCTTGTGCGCACCCCGTGCGGGGAGGTGCGCTCCCAGCGCGATATTGTGCTCATCAGCGCCAATAGACCCGCCATCCCACGAATCGAGGTCCTGGGGGCACGCCGCTTCTGCCGAGGAGATTCCGCTATCCTCCGCACCGCCAACCAGGGTGGGGAGACCTCCTACGAATGGCTCCGCAACGGCGTCCTCATAGGGCAGAATGCGCCGGTCCTGACAGTCTCCCAAAGCGGCAGCTACACCGTGGTGGTGGCGAACCTCTGCGGTCGCGTTGCTTCGCCGGATACGGTACACATCCTCGTGGATGAACCGCTGGCGCCTCCGGAGTTGGTTGCCGAGGGTGCCACGCGCTTCTGCCAAGGCGATTCCGTCGTGCTCCGTACCCGCGCCGACAGCGCCATCATGGAATACCGCTGGTACCGCGATGGAACGCTCTTCCTGCGCAACGAGCGTGCCTGGCGCATCGCCGTGCGGCAATCGGGATGGTACAGCGTGGAGATCGTCAACACCTGCGGCGCTGTCCGCTCCGATAGCCTCCGCATCGAGGTCATCCCTCGACCGCTCCCACCGCGCATCACCGTCGAAGGGGGAACGGTGCTGTGCGCTGGCGATAGCACCCGACTGCGCACGGCAGAGCAACCGGGCGCAACGTACCAGTGGTACCGCGACGGTCGAGCCGTTGGACCCAATGCCCCCGTCTACGTCGTCCGAGAATCGGGCACCTACACGGTTGAGGTCCGCACCGAATGCGGCGCTGTGCGCTCGCCCGATAGTGTTGTCATCCGCGTGTTGGATGCTCCACCAACTCCGCCCCTGTACGCCAGCGGCGCACCCCGACTGTGCGAGGGCGATAGCCTTGAGCTCTGGACAGAGCCCTTCACCGGTGCCCAGTACCAATGGACCCGCAACGGAGCTCCCGTGGGGGCTGATACGAACGTGCTCGTTGTGCGCCAAGCCGGCGTGTATCGAGTTCGCCTGCTGACGCCCTGTGGGGAAGCTGTCTCCGATTCCCTCGTCGTCGAGGTGCTGAGTCCGCCTCCAGCGCCGGTAGTGCAGCCGCTGGGTCCACTCCGGCTGTGTGAAGGGGATTCGCTGCAATTGGTGCTCCGAGAGCGGCTCTCGGGCATCCGCTACACCTGGTATCGGGATAGCCTCCCACTGCCGTACACCGGGGATACGCTCACCGTCAGCACAGCTGCGACGTACTGGGTCCAAGCATCCAACGAATGCGGGGAAGCAGCCTCCGAGCGCCTCACCGTCGTTGTGCTCCCACGCCCGCCGAAGCCGGAGATCACCCAGCGCGGCGATACCCTGGTCTCCAGCTCCCCTGTGGGGAACCAATGGCTGGATAGCACCGGAGCTCCCATTCCCGGGGCAACGGAGCAGTACTTCGTGCCACCCGGCAGTGGGCGCTACCGCGTGCGTGTGACCATTGATGGCTGCGCTTCGGAATCCGACCCGTACGACTACGTAGCGCGCGTCCAGCCGGTTGCGGCAGGGCTCCGGCTGCCACAGGGACGGCGCTATGCTCCGGGAGAGCGTATCGAGCTGGAGCTGCTGCTCCTGCCCGCCGGGCAAGCGCTCCCACCGGGGAGACTGAGTGCACGCCTGCGCTACTGGGCGCGCGTTCTGGAGCCGCTCGCTCCGACGCCCTTGGGCAGCCTCCAGCAGGGTTGGCGAACTCTGCCGGTGGAGCTGCAAATTCCTGCACTCCCTGCCGGGACGGCTCAGCTCCGGCTCGCAACGGGGCTGCTCTTCCGTGTCCTCTTGGGCGATAGGGACCATACCCCGCTTCTGCTGGACAGCCTGCAGTTCCATGCCGAACGCACCTTCCCCTTCGTCGCCCTGCCTCCGGACACCCTGTGGGTGGAGATCTGCCGCGAGGGTGGAGAACGCCTCTTTGACCCAGAAACGCCAGCGCTGCAGCTTCGCATCCTGCCGAATCCCGCTGCATCCGCGCCGACACTGCACTACGCTATCCCCGAGCCAGGGGACATCCGCATCCGCATGTGGAGCCTCTACGGCACGGAGGTAGCGCGGCTCGTCGAGGGCTTCCACCAGCCTGGTCACTACGAGCTCCTCCTGGACACCGAGCGGCTCCCTGCGGGCGTGTACGTGGTGGCGTTGCAAACCCCGACCCAAGAGGTGCGAACACTCCTGTACTACGTGCCATGACCCACCTGGGACGGTTCATCGGACTGCTCTGCTGTGGCATCTCCACAGCGCTGGCGCAGTATGCTGCCGGCGTGAGTATCGGCGCTGGGGTGAACCTGCATACGGCGGACTTCCGCACCGTTTCGCCGGACATCCCCAACTGCTGCCCTGGCTTTGAAGCCGGAAGCGGAGCGGCATGGAGCCTGGGTCTGACCTACGATGGGCTCCCGCTTGCTCCCCGCCTCCGGCTCCTGGGCGAGCTGAACTACCTCCGGCGGGATGCACGGCTGACCCAGCGCGAGGCAATTGTGTTCAGTTCCGACGATGGGCGCGCCGTTGCTGGCACAGTGCAGCACGAGCTTCAGACCCAACTGGCATCGCTGGGGATAACACTGCTGCTGGGGTATTCGCCGCTTGGCTCCGTGCCGAGCTTGCAGCTGCGAGCCGGCATCCACACGGGGTGGACGGTGCTGGCAGCGTTCTCTCAGCAGGAGCTCCTCGTGGACCCACCGTACGGGCGCTTTCTGGACACGGGCACGCGCTCGCGCAACCACTACAGCGGGAAGCTTCCCAACGCCAGCCCTGTATCGGTCCTTGCCACCGTAGGAGCGCGCTACCTGCTTCCCATCAGCGACCTCTTCAGCCTCATGCCGACGGTATCGGGATGGTTTGGGCTCACTCCCGTCGTCTCCGGCGTTGCCTGGCGGGCTCATGCCCTGCACTTCAGCATGGGGATTGTCTACTCGCCGCTGCCGGAGGCACCCTCACCGCTCCGTCCCGGCTCGCCGGAACGCCCCTGAGCATGCGCGCAAGCGCTGCAGCGGCAATCGCCCTCTATGGGCTCACCCTCTTTGCCCAGGAGCCCCCGGTGCTCCTGCGCGATCTGCGCATCTACGGTGGCACGGACGAGACCGCGCCCCCAATCCTCCAGCTCCCCTCGGAGGAAGCGCCATTGGAGGCGCCGGGCTACCCGTTTGTAACCCTAGAGCTCGACGTTGAAAGCCCGCTTCCGCCGGCGCTTCTGGCTCGGTTGGTCCACTGCCGTCCAGACTGGCAGGAGAGCCAAAATGTCTTCCTCGCCTTCGGTCTTGCGGGCACAACGCTCTTCTCCTGGGAGAGCGCTCCTGCCCCTTCGAGCTTCTACACCTACCGAGGGCGGCTTCGACTGCCCAACGCACAGCTCTCGGTGCCGTATGCGGGCAATTGGAAGGTGCTCCTCTACGACGCCCGAGCCCCAACGACCCCATTGGCGGAAGCTCGCTTCTTCGCTGTCAAGCCCGCAGCGGAGTGCCGTGTAACGGTGTACGCGGACCTCTATATGGCATCCCCCGGCGTTAGCCCTGCTGCGGTGACCGTGGAAGCCTGGGTCCGCCCCCTTTCGGCTCGCCGTACCGACCGCCGCCTCCATACGGTGGTCTTCTACCGCAACCATCGCTGGTGCGAGCCGTATGTGGTCACCCAGGATGCCCGAATCGCCGACACGCGCCAGCTCTACAGCACGGGCTACCGCAGTAGCATCTCTGGGATGCTCCCGGCAGGGAAGCTCTTCCGGGTGGAGCAGCTCCCGGCGCAGAACGAGTACCGAGTGCTGGACCTGAGCAATCCCGCACAGTTCCCTCCCGGTGCTGCTCAGCCCATCCGGCTCCCCATGGCGGATCTGCGCCGCCGGGGCAACTTCTGGGAGTTCGCCGATGATGGTGCCCTCCGCTCCGCCCATCTTCCTCCGCATCTGCAGGACTACATTCCCGTGGAGTTCATCCTCGACCCCGAAGGCGCCCCACCCAGCGCGCAGGAGCTCTTCCTGGTGGGCTCCTTCAACCACTGGTGTCCTTCGGCACAGTGGCAGCTTGCCTGGGACGAGCAGGAGGGCGTCTACCGGCTCCGGCAGTTGCTGCGGCGCGGGCGCCACAACTACCTCTACGCCACCGGTCGGCTCAACGCCGACACACGCCAGGTCGAAGCGCTCGATTTCGCCGAATGGGAGGGCAACACGACCGCTGCGCGGCACACCTTCTTTGCCTTCGTGTACTACCTGGAGCCCGATTTCGGCGGCTACGATGCCCTCATCGCCGTCGGAGCCGCCAGTATCTACGGTCCGCTCCGCCGCTAACGCCGCAGCGCCAGCAGCTCGACCAGCATCTGGTCGCTGACGCTCATCGTGCGTGCCGCTGCCTCAAACGCCCGCTGTGTGGCGATGAGGTCGCTGAACTCCTCGGTCAAATCCACATTCGACTCCTCCAGTGCCCCTCCGACGACCTGGACGCTGGGGAAGCTCTCGCCAGCCGTGCCGAAGATCGGCGCACCACTGCTGGGCGATAGCGCGAGCAGATGCTCCCCTTGCCGCAGCAGCCCCTCCGGATTGGGGAACTTCGCCACCACGAGCTGCGCCAGGACCTCCGACCGCCCGTTACTGAAGCTCCCGATGAGCCTGCCCGCAGCATCAACGCTGATGCCGAGCAGCTCACCGGCGGTGTACCCATCCTGCTCAACTACCTGCACGGTGCTCTGCCCGGCAAAATGCGTCAACCCAGCAAGCGGATTGCTGGCTGAGCTGAGCTCCACCGTTACCGACTTCGTGGCATCGAAGAGCTCCGCGCCGCCGAGGGCTGCGTTGAGCTCGCTCCCTGCCAGGGCAATCGTGAGCGGGGAGCTGAGCGTCCCATCGGCGGCAAACTGCACCGGGCTTGCCCCCGCAGGCAAGGTCACCGCCGAACCGTCCAGAGTAACGCTCAGCTCGAATTCGTTCGGTGTTGCGGTCTTGCGGAACTCCAGCCGCAATACGTGCGTCCCTCCGCGCACGTCGTAGATGACCGCGCTAACAGCAACGGACTCCCCTTCTGCCAGGCTTGTGCTCAAATTCCCGCTGAGCCGGACCCGTTCGGTCTGGTGCGGTGGAGACTGCAGCCCCGGCGGGATCTGAATTGTGCCCAACTGGCGAGAGAGGACCGCTCTACCGGAAGCATCGCGCACAATGCGTCCACCAGCGGTCTGCACCACGTACCCTTGCACGAACGCTCCCGAGGCGCTCTCCACCAGATTCCCCGCAGCATCCAACGCAAAGCTCCCTGCACGCGTGAAGTACATCTGCCCCTGCGCCCGCACCACGAAGAAGCCCTCGCCCTGTAGCGCCACATCCAGGGGGCGCCCCGTATACGTGAGCGTGCCCTGAGACAGATCCCGAACCACCGCGGCGAAGCGAACCCCGTTGCCGATTTGCAGCGGATTCGTCCCACCGACCTCTACGCCCGCAGCGCTGCCCAGCCCAAACCGCAGCGCCAATGCCTCGGCGAACAGCGCCCGCGACGCCTTGTAGCCAATCGTGTTGACGTTGGCGATGTTATCGGCAATGACCGCCAAGCGGCGCTGATGCGCCTGAAGCGACGACCGCGCCGAGTTCATCGAATGAAGCAACGCCATTGTGCGTACCCGCAACTGGTGGAACATTCATCGCCGACGAACCTCCAGGACTGCCGAGAGTGGAACCTCAATTCCGCCAAGCCGGAGATAGGCGCCATCGGCAGCAAATCTGACCGCTTCCACAACGCCTTCGACGAACGCGCCCAGCTCCTGTTCCCCACCCGTCTCCATTGTTGCCACGATCCGAATGCGGTACTCCCCTGCCGGGAGCCGATTCCCCGCCGCATCTGTGCCATCCCATTCAAACCACTGCTCTCCCGCCGATACTCCACGCCGCTCCACAGAGCGCAGCACCCGACCATCGGACGCCAGGACCTCCATCCGCACTGCTGCAGTGCCTTGGGGAACTTCGCAGCCCACCCGTACCGAACCCTGCGCCCCCAGCAGGAGCTTTCCAGTCTCTGCCCGCACTGTACTGCCCAGCAACGCCGGTGCAGAAGCACTCCCGATGCCCTCCATGAGCGCTGAGAGTTGCCCCACCTCCAGCTCCATCAACTGCCGCATGGAGAGGAGCTGCTCCAATTGCGAGAACACCGCCAGTTGGGCTGCCAGCTCCTGCCCGTCGTACGGGCGCACGGGGTTTTGGAGTCGGAGCTGCATGGTCAGCAGCTTCAGGAATGCATCCCTGCCCATCTCCGTGCGCTGGGGCTGGAGAGCCTTCGTCGAGAGCGATTGTGGTGCAATTGCATCAACCCTTGGCATGGACTGCTCCCGTGGAGGGTGTCACATCTTGGCTTGTCTCGGCAGCGGCGTTCCGATGCCACCGGAAGGAGGACACAAACCGATGGCGCTCCCGGTACTCCTGCGCATCGGGATTACCCTGAGGGAGAGATCCGCCGCAGAAGCCCATCTCCGAAGAGCGGACCCGCACCTCCAGCAGCTCCAACCGAAGTTGCCGTCCCGCAAGCATCCGCTCCAGCTCTGCGGTATTGCTGCCCAAGGTCCGCCCCAGCTCGCTGGATTCCGTCTCCGCTTGCACTCGGACGGAATCCTCCGCCACCGCCACCGACAAGGCGAGAGTGCCCCACTGGGGCAACTCTACCCGCATGTGCGCAACCGCTGGGGGATGCTCGCTGCGCCCCGCCGCTGTGCTCCGCATGAGCTCCTGCAGAAAGAGCGTCCGGAGCTGCATCTCCAAAGCGTGCTGTCCGGTTACGCCTTGCAGTGCCGGTGGATTCCCTTGCTCCGAGCCTACCGCAGCACTTGCCGTGATCACGGCAGAGAATGCTCCCGCGTGCACTCCCTGGAGCCCATCGGCTCCGTTCGGTGGAGCAAATTCTCCGAACCTCGCCTGCGCTTCTCCTTGACCGCCCTCCGGCAAGAGCACCTCGGCAGCTGGATTCGCCTGGGAGGTCTCCGGACCGGATGCCTGAGGGACCGCAGGCTGGGCAGCCTCCAAGGGGTTGTCCATGAGTGCCTGCCCGAGCCCACATTCGGGCTTGTGGAATGCCCTCGCCGTTTGGTGTGGAAACCCAAATCCAGCGTCTCCGTTGGGAACCGCCGTCGGTAGAGCAGAAGCCGTAGCGCCAGGAGCAGCGCCCTCCCCTCCGGGCAGGATGCGCGGGAGCATCTGCATTGCCTGCAGCAGTGCGGCAAACCCGTAGGCGTTCTCTCCTACAGGCTCCGCCTGCTGCGACGGCGTCCTCGTCCCGCCGAACGGCTGGCTTCGTGGCAGCTCTCCACCCCAGCGGATGTGCATCCTGCACCGTTGGCTCATCCTGCAGCCGAAGTTATCGGCAGCCTCCGGCGAAAACTAAAGCCCAATCACGGCTGTGGGGGAAGCCGACCGTGCCGTGCGTCGTTTTGAAGCTGCTTGAGCCAGAAGAGGTCGTGCGCCAAGTCCACCAGGTTTCGCACCGCGCCCTGTGTCATGAGCAGGTAGACCTCCTGGAAACGCTGGCAAACCTCCTCCGGTGCCCACGGGAGAAGGCGCTCCAGGAGCTGCCGGAGCACCGCAACGCTTTCGGCAAAGCTCTCCTCGACGCTTCGGTACCCCTCTTGTCCTGGCGCAAGGCGCTTCCAGATTCGGTAGACCCGCCACAGCGAAGCCCCGGCGAAGATGATCTCGTTGGCAAACTCCGCTGCGTCATGCTGTGCTGCAAGCTCCAGAATCACCCCGAGGTCGCCAGGCTTGCGCAGGGAGTTGTTTGCATACGCCTGCAGGTACGCTACGACCGCTTCCGTGTCGGCAGAGAGCTTCATCTCAGTACTGCAGCGCTCGGAGAACTCCGGTAAACAGACGCTCCTGCTCCTCCGGTGCCGGAGGTTCGATCGGACGCAGCTTCAACGGGAGCAACACGACCTCGTAGACGTTCCCCGCCGAGGAGACGAACACCGCTGCCCGCGCCTCCACACCCTCCTGGGCGAAGCGGTAGGTCACAAAGGTCCTGGGACCAATTCGCAGCAACTGGTAGTCCCCGCTCAGCTTCACCCCAGCACCGGTCCGGCGGAGCCGGCGCTGGAAGCTCTCCTGCGCCAACTGCAGGAGGTCGTACGTGGCGACCTGCCCCGGCGAGCCGGAACGCACGAATACCAGCACCAGTCCGAGGGTGTACTCCGGGTTCACCGCCGTCGCCACCACGCCGGCAGGGGCAAGCTCCCCCAGCTCCAGTGTAATCCACCCCTCCGGCAGGAACAGCAGGACATCCTCCCCAGGCGAGCGCACGGGGTCCTCCGATAGCGGAATCCCGGGCTCCGGCGAGAGCTCAGCTACCCACGACGGTCCCGCTGGCTGCCGCATCAGCAGCGCGCACCCTGCGAACAGCACCAACGTCAGCACGGCAGCTCTCATCGCTGGACCTTGGGGGTGCATATCCTCTCCCCAGCCCGGATGGGGATGGGAAGCCGATTCTCTGCCGGAACTGCTGGGCAGGCGTACTCCTCGTTGTAGGCGCAGTAGGGGTTGAAGGCTCGGTTGAAGTCCAGCACGTACTCCTCCTCCCCAGGCTCCTCCTGCAGCTCCAAATACCGCCCTCCGGCGTAGGTCTCTTGCCCAGTGGTAGCATCGGCGAAGGGAATAAACAGCAGCCCGCCCTCCTCCAGGGGCTTGTACACTGTCAACGACAGCACCGTATCCCCCAGGGGGAAGAGGAGGCGACCGTACCGCAGCATCCGATGCCGATATCCGGCACGTGTGGAAGCGAGCTCAACGGTATCCAGGCGCTGGAAGCGCTGCAGTACCGCCGGGAGGACGTATTCCCTCGTCGGCGGGTAGTAGCACAGCCCCGCAAAGTGCCGCCGCTGTGGGAGCGGGATGGGGGAATCCGGCGCACTCCGAAACGCCTCATCCTTGAGCCGTCGTTCGGTCAGCACCTCCAGCGAATCCCACTCAGGCTCCAGCGATTCCTCTCCGCTCCGGCTGTCATCGGCGCACCCAGGAGCTTTCCACAACAGCACGACCAAGAGGGCGCCAGGGCACAGCGTTTTCCACAGGCTTTTCCACATCCTCACACCAAGTTTTCCACACGGGTGTGGAAAGCGCGGAGGTTATCCACATCGCCCCCCTGCGCGCGTATTTTCCACAGGCGTATCCCCACGAATTCCACACAGCATTCGGGCAGAGCCTGGGCTGTCCAATTCATTGTCCAACATTGGGATAGGCGGAGCCGGCATCCGGTTTTCCACATTTCCACAGCTCTTCTCATCGCTACATTCCACAAGGAAGCACTCACCGGATGATGTCGAAGCCGCAGTAGGGGCGGAGAGGCTCAGGGATGCTGATAGCTCCGTCAGGAGTCTGGCACTGCTCCAACAGGGCAACCATCAAGCGAGGCGTTGCCAAACCGCTTCCATTGAGCGTATGGACAAAGCGCGGTTTCTCGCCCGGAGCTGGGCGGTATCGGATTCCGGCGCGCCGGGATTGGAAATCCTCGAAATTGGAGCAGCTCGAAACCTCCAACCACCGCTGCTGGCAGGGCGACCAAACCTCCAGGTCGTAGGTCTTCGCGCTGGCAAATCCTAAGTCACCAGCGCAGAGCACAACAACGCGGTAGACCAACCCCAAGGCTTGGAGCAGCTCCTCTACTTCGGCAACCAGCTTCTCCAGCTCCTCGTACGACTCCTCAGGGCGGCAGAATTTGACCAACTCGACCTTGTTGAACTGGTGCATTCGGACCAGCCCGCGGGTCTCGCGCCCATAGCTTCCGGCTTCGCGGCGGAAGCACGCAGAGTAGCCGCAGAGCTTGATTGGGAGCTTCTCAGCGGGGAGGACCTCGTCGGCGTAGTAGTTCGTCAAGGGGACTTCGGCGGTGGGGATGAGATAGAGGTCGTCGTGCTCGATGTGGTACATGTCCTCCCGAAGCTTGGGGAGTTGTCCGGTGCCCTGCATTGCCTTAGGGGTGACCAGGAAGGGCGGGAAGACCTCCTGGTATCCATGGCGCTGGATGTGGAAATCGAGCATGAAGTTGAGCAGCGCCCGCTCCAATTGAGCCCCCTTTCCGGTGTAGAACACGAAGCCGCTTCCGCTGACCTTTGCGGCGCGGGGGAAGTCCAGCAACCCCAGTTGGGAGGCGATTTCGAGATGGTCCTTCCGGAACTCCTTCGGCTGTGGAGTGCCCCAGCGGCGGACCTCTACGTTCGCCTCCTCTGTTGCCCCATCGGGGACGCTGGGATGTGGAAGGTTGGGCAGTAGCAGGAGCCGCTCGTTGAGCTGGCGCTCCACCTCCTGAAGCTCGTCCTCCATGGAACGGAGCTGTTCGGCGATCGCCTTGAGGGAGGCGAGCAGCTCTTCGCAGGGTTGCCCCTGCTGGCGGCGCCGAGCAACTTCGTTCTGCGCGGACTTCCGCTGGTGGCTGAGCGATTCGATCTGGCGCAGGAGTTCGCGCCGCCGGGAATCCAACTGCAGGATCTCCTCCAGGTCGTAGGAGTCTCCACGCCGGCGGAGCTGTGCGGCGATCTCCTCCGGGCGCTCACGGATGAGCTTCAGGTCGAGCATTACTGCATCGTCGCAGTGGAAGAGGCACCAAAAATACCAAACCGCGGCGGGCTTGCTGTCGGAAACAGGGCAGAGCAACGGCTTGCGCTTGTGTATTTTTGCTCGATGTTCCACAGGCAGTGCTCATGGGCAAACACCGCAAGCCTCGAGTTGGACTGCTCTACCACAAGACGAAGATCCTCTGCACGGTTGGTCCGGCTGTCTCCTCCCCGGAGAAGCTGGAGGAGCTGGTCGTGGCAGGGGCTGACGCCTTCCGGCTGAACTTCTCGCACGGGTCTGTCGAGATGCACGCCGCCTACGTCGGGTGGATCCGCGAGGTGGAGCGGCGGACGGGCGTGTATCTCCCGATTGTCGTGGACCTCCCCGGACCGAAGCTGCGGGTGGGGGAGCTGGAGGGGAACTTCCTCGAGCTGCGCACGGGTGAGGAGGTGCTACTGGTGGATTCCTCCAGCGCAGGGCGTGCAATACCGCGGCATAAGGGAGGTGTGCCGGTCATCCCGGTTGAGTATCCGACGTTGGCGGAGGACGTCAAGCCTGGGGATACCGTGCTCATCGATGACGGGCGCTTGCGGTTGCGGGTCCGCAGCAAGGAGGGAAAGGCAGTCCGCGCGGTGGTGGTCGCCGGAGGGATCTTGCACTCGCGCAAGGGGATCAACCTGCCAGGGGTAGCGATCTCACTGCCGAGCCTGACGCCGCGCGATTACGAGGGTATCCGTTTTGCGGCTGCCCATGGCTGCGAGTACGTAGCCGTGTCGTTTGTGCGCTCGGCGGAGGATATCAAAGCTGTACGCGCAGCGCTCGGGCAAGTGGGGAGCGATGCTTGGGTCATCGCAAAGATCGAGCGCCCTGAAGCCCTGGCGAGGATTGATGAGATTCTCTCCGTCTCTGACGCCCTCATGATTGCCCGAGGGGACCTTGGGGTCGAAATCCCCGCTGTCCAGGTACCGTTGGTGCAGAAGCGGCTCATCGAGCTTGCCCGGCGCTCTGCCAAGCCGGTCATCACCGCAACGCAGATGCTGGAGAGCATGGTGCACAACCCAGTCCCGACCCGCGCCGAAGCCAGCGACGTTGCAAACGCAGTGCTGGATGGAACCGACGCGGTCATGCTCAGCGCGGAGACCTCTGTGGGCGCCTATCCGGTCGAGGCGGTAGCGACCATGCGCTCGATCTGCCAAGAGGCTGAGCGGGCGCTGAAGGTACACCCGGAGGTGGTGCAGCCACTTGTGGAGAGTGGAGCACCAGAGCAGCTCGTCACGGACGCGATTGCGGCGGCAGCGGCGGCAATCGCCGCCGAACGGCGGGTCAGCGGAATCGCCTCCCTGACGCTTTCGGGCGAGACGGTGCGCCTGATCTCCAAGCGGTATCCACCCGTGCCGATCATCGCCGTGACCCAGAGCGTCCATGTTGCGCGCCGGGTCGGGCTGCTGTGGGGAACGGTCGGGGTGGTCATCGAGCGCGTGGGGTCCACCGACGAGACCATTGAGGAGGTCAAGCGGCTGCTGCGGGAGCGCGGCTTCTTCCTGCCGCGGGAGCGCATCCTCATCACCATTGGACGACCGATTGTGAGCCGCTCTCGGACCAACATGCTCTCCATCGAAACCCTGTAGGTCGCACCAACGCGGTCGGTGCCATGGAGGGTCGAGTGCTCGTGCCGGTAGCCAATGGCACTGAGGAGATGGAGGCGGTGACCATCATTGACCTGCTGCGCCGCGCCGGGATTGCCGTCCTCGTTGCCGGAGAGAGCCCAATGGTGGTGTGCTCGCGTGGGGTGCGCATCGTGCCCGATGTGCTGCTGGAGGAGATTCCCGAAGAGGAGGAGTTCGCCGCGGTGGTGCTACCGGGAGGGACCCGTGGGACGGAGGCGCTGCTGCAGAATGCGCATCTGGCGAGGATTCTCCAGGCGCAGCATCGCCGGCGAGCTTACATCGGCGCAATCTGTGCTGCTCCCACGATCTTGGCTGCCCATGGGCTTTTGGAGCCCGATACCCCTGTCACCTCGCATCCTTCGGTAGCGGAGCAGCTTCGGGCGTATCTATACCGGACGGAACCGGTTGTGCGCGCCGGGCACATCCTCACCAGCCGTGGAGCCGGGACGGCGATCGCCTTCGCGCTGGAGCTCATTCGCCTATTGGTGGGCGATGACGCCGCAGCCGAGGTTGCTCGCCAGATCGTGCTCAACTGAGGCTCACGGGAAGAGCCACTTCCACGGGTGGTAGCTCAGGCGGAGGAGCCCCAGCCGGTGGCTCCAGCCCAGGAGCACCTCTCCATCGGGGGTCACTGCAGGCACGAGCACCAGTGGTGGTGCCTCCGAGAGCGAAAGGACCTCCCGAAGGCTGCCATCCTCGCGGGAGAGCACGTATGCTCCGAGCGCTCCACCCTGGCGGGCAAGGCACAGCAGCGCCTGGCGAAAGACGATTGGTGGCGCTGTAAGCTCCGCTTGCAGGTACAGCTTCCAGAGTAGCTTCCCTTGGCGCGAAAAGCACAGAACGCCGGAGATGGGATTGCCCACCCCCGTGCTGCCGATGCCGACGTAGAGCGAGGAATCCGCAGTGGCGAGGAAGCGCGCCGGTGCCGGTAGAAGCTGGGACCACAGCAGCTCCCCCGTGGGCGAGAATGCATGGAGCACAGCAGCAGGCGAGGACTCCGGATTGTAGCGGATTCCAGCAACGGCAAGGAAGCGGTCGCCCACAACGGGTCCACTCGAGATCGCCGTCAGCGGAAGGGCGCGCGCCCAGCGCTGCTGCCCGGTGGAGGCATCCAGGAGCACCAGTGTATCGGTTTCCCCAGGGACGCCTGGTCCGCTGGAGAGAGCGACCGCATCTGCAAATGCCGCAGGAAGCCGTCCGATAGGAGCGGCTCGATTGGAGTGCCATCGCAACCGCCCATCGCCGCTGAAGCAGAGGAGCTCTCCGGCCAGGCTTGCTGCAAGGACTCCATCGGAGAATGGCAGGAGATGAGCATAGGCGGCGCCGGAATCCAGCGGGGCGAACGCAGCCGTGCTCCAGAGCAGCTTGCCCTCGTAGGAGAGGGCATAGAGCATGCCATCGGTTGCCAAAGCATACACCCGGGAACTATCGGCGGCAAGGGAGGTGGCAATCGCACCACCAGGAAGCCGGAAGAGCCAATCCACCCGAGTGGGCAAGACCGATAGGAGCGAGCCTCCGGAGGTTGCCATAATCCAGCGCCGTGAGGAGAGCACCAATGGTGGGACGACGCACCCGCTTGTGTCCGCTGCATCCAGGGGCAGCAGGAGGGGAATGCTCGGAGGGAGTTCGGCTGCTGCGCTGTAGTTGCTGCTCCGCTGTGGAGTCCCCAGCGCGGCGGGGAGCTCCCATTGCTCCCGCTGGCAGGCGCACAGCAGTAGGAGTGCCAGAAGACCAGCGCGTGTGTTCATCCGGACGCTCCCTCGGGTGAGGCGTTCACCGGTTTGCCCCGATGCCGGCGGAAGCGCTCCTCCTGGTAGGCGAGCGCCTCTGCCAGTAGGCGCTCCTTGTTCTGGAGCAGGTAGTCGCGGACGGCATCGTGCTCGTTGGGGACAAGCCCATCCAGGATTGCCCGTTCGAGGGCTTTTTTGATGTAGCCCACTGCGGGCGAAGGCGGCAGCCCGCACAGCTGCATGATCTCCTCCCCGCGCACCGGGGATTGGAAGGCGCGCAGCCGGTCACGCTCCTGCACCTCCAGAATGCGCCGTTCCAGTGCGTCGTAGTTTGCCAGGAAGCGCTGTGCCAGCTCTGGGTTGCGCGTTGTGATATCGGCGCGGCACAGCAGTAGCAGATCCTCCAGTGCATCGCCGGCTTGGACGATCAGGCGGCGAATAGCCGAGTCGGTGACACCTTCATCCACGAGCGCTTGCGGGCGCTGGTGGAGGCGGACCAAGGTCTGCACGTAGGCGAGCTCGGACATCGGCAGGCGCATTCGGCGGAAGATGCTCTCCAGCATGCGCGCGCCCACCTCTTCGTGCCCGTGGAAGGTCCAGCCGACGCCCTCAACGAAGCGCTTCGTCCGGGCTTTTCCGATATCGTGCACCAGGGCAGCAAAACGGAGCCAGAGCTTGTCGGAGCGGGCAGCAACGTTATCGAGCACCTGCAGCGTGTGGCGCAGAACATCTTTGTGCCCGTAGGCGTAGGGACCCTGGCGCACAAGCTCCACGCCCGCCAGTTGGTGCAGCTCGGGGAAGATGAACTTGAGAAGCCCGCACTGGTAGAGCAGGAGCAGCCCCTTACCCGGGTGCGGAGTGGAGAGAATCTTGAGCAGCTCCTCAGTCACGCGCTCCTGCGAGACGATTTGGATGCGCGATGCCAGCCGGGTCATCGCCTGGCGGGCATCCTCGGCAAGGGTTCCATCGAGCGCTGCCACAAAGCGGGCTGCCCGCATCATCCGCAGCGGGTCTTCGTTGAAGGTCACCCATGGGTCCAGCGGAGTCCGAATGTAGCGCTGATGGAGGTCCTGCAGACCGCCGAAGAGGTCAACGAGGGCACCCCAGTACGGCTGGTTGAGCGCAATTGCCATTGCGTTGATGGTGAAATCGCGCCGGCGCAAGTCGTCCCAGAGGGTGCCCTCCTGCACAATCGGCTTGCGGGAGTGCTCTTCGTAGACCTCCGTTCGGGTGCCGACGAATTCGCAGCGGTACTCGCCGATGGGCACCAGTGCCGTGCGGAAGCGTTCGTAGACGACGGCTTTCGAACGGAAGCGGCGTGCCACCCGACGGGCAAAGGCGATAGCATCGCCGATGACGGTGAAGTCCATATCCTTTCGGGCGCTCCCGAGCAGGAGGTCGCGCACGTAGCCCCCGACGACGAAGAGCCCAATGCCCTCTTTGTCGGCGAGCGTGCCGAGCTTGTGTAGGAGCGGGTCGGCAAGCTCCAGCCGGGGTGCTCGCTCCAGGTAGTCCACGACGTCGGCAGGGAGTGGGCTCATTCCTGCACAGCCCCGTAGTGGAACCGCTGGTAGTGCTCGGAGCGGAAGCGCTCCTGGACCTCTGCAATGGACTCCTCCGGCATCCCCAGTTGCCGCATCAGGATAGCGATGATGTGTAAGGAGGCTTCGAACTCTTCGGCGACCACGGCGGAGGCGCCAGCGTCGTAGAGTGGCTCGATCTGCGCCACAAAGCGGGTGCGTACGATGATGAACGCCTCTGGTGCCACCGTTCGGGCAACGGCAACGGCTTGGGGGAGGCGCAGCGTATCCGAGATGGCGAGCACTATCACGCGCGCTTGGTCTGCTCCGGCTCGGCGCAGTGCGCGCTCGTCGGTGCAATCGCCCTGGATGACGCGCTCCCCCCGTGCACGCAGCTCAGCAACGGTCCTGGGGTTGAGCTCCATGACGGCAAAGGAGATCCCCACTGAGCGGAGGACTTCGCACACGTTCTGCCCGCTCACTCCGTAGCCGATGACCAGGACGTCGCTGGCGGGGAGCTCTGCTGCCGTCGGGCTCGCAGACGGCGCAAGGCGTTCTGCGATGCTGTAGAGCACAGGTGTCAGTATCATGCTCAGCACGAGCGCTCCCAGAAGCTGCTGCGTTGTTGCCGCCGAGAGGAGCTCAGTCCTGCTGCCGATGCTCACAAGTACGAAGGAGAACTCCCCGATATTGGACAGCAGCACCGCCGTCAGCAGCGCCGTCCGCAGCGGATAGCGCAGCAGGACGAAGAGCACTGTGATGAGAAGCGCTTTCCCCAGAACGATTGCCACCGCAAGCAACACTACGCTTGCCCACATCTGCCACAACGAAGCCGAAAGCGAAAGTCCCACCGCCAGGAAGAACACCGCCGCAAAGGCATCGCGGAAGGGCTCGATGGCAAAGGTCAGATGGTACCGCTCGCGGATGCCGGAGAGCGCCAAGCCCACCAGAAATGCCCCCAAGCCCGTGGGGATGTTCAAATGCTCGCTCAGCACCGCCGAACCAATGCCCAGGGAGAGCGCCAGGAGCACGACGAGCTCGCGCGAAATAGGCAGGCGCAAGCCACGCAGGAGCAGCGGAACGCCCCATCGGACCAGCAGGAACAGCAGCACTGCTCCGGTGAGAACTGCCCCAAAATGCACAAGGAAGGCAGCTGCGTTGCTCGATTGGGTATTGCTCCCCAGCGTCTCCATCGCAAGGATGAGCGGACCAATCGCCAGGTCTTGAAACAGCAGCACTCCAAGGGCGGCTCTGCCGTGCACGGTGGAGAGTTCGCTCTGCTTGCTCAAGAGTTGCAACCCCAGGGCAGTGCTGCTGAGGCAGACGATAAAGCCAGCGCTCAGGGCTGCCGGCACGGATGCGTCGGCAACTCCATGCCAGATGAGAGCAGCCAAGCCGATAGTCGACAGGATCTGAAGCGAGCCACCGAGCAGCGCTGGATAGCGCAACAGCCACAACTCTTTGGGCGAGAACTCCAAGCCGATGGCAAAGAGCAGCAGGATCACCCCGAGCTCGCCCAGGAGGCGGATCCCCTCTGGGTCGCTGAGTGCACCGAGGGTAGAGGGTCCGAGCACAACGCCGGCGATGAGCAAGCCCAGCGCGGGGGGAAGGCGCAGCCGCTCAAACAGCGCGATGATGGCAAACGCCACCCCCAGCACAAGCGCCAGTTGGGACAGAAATGCCGAAGGCATCAGGGAAGCAGGGGCTTAGTTGTTTTGGGTTGAAGCAGGCACTCTACGGCTGCCCATCGGTTGGGGTGTACGCCGGAACGTCGATGACGCGGCGAAGACCCGTGCTGCCACGGTCGCGGCGCTCGATGGCAACCAACGCAGCGGCGTAGATCTCGCGCCAGGTGACGCCGAACTTCTCCATCAGCTCCTCCGGCTCGCCGCTGCCGCCGAAGGTATCGCGAATGCCCACGAACTCAATTGGGACGGGGTAGTTCTTCGCCACAATCTCGGCAACGGCGCTGCCCATGCCTCCGTGGATCTGGTGCTCCTCGGCGGTCACGATTGCCCCGCACTCGCGGGCAGCAGCCACGATGGTCTCGATGTCCATCGGCTTGATGGTGTGGTTGTTGATGACCCGTGCCTGGATGCCGCGCTTGGCAAGCATATCGGCTGCCAGGAGCGCTTCCCAGACCATTGCGCCGCAGGCGATGATGGCAACATCGTTGCCCTCGCGGAAGATCTCCGCTCGCCCGAGCTGGAAGGGCGTCTCCTCCGTGGTGAACCAGGGAACGGCGGCGCGCCCGAAGCGAACGTACGCCGGACCCCACATCTCGCCGATGGCGATGGTGGCTTTCTTGGTCTCCACGTAGTCGCACGGCACCACCAGGGTCATCTTGGGAAGGGTCCGGATGACGGCGATCTCCTCCAGTGCTTGGTGCGTTGCGCCATCCGGACCGACGCTCACGCCGGCATGCCCTCCGCCGATCTTCACGTTGACCTCGTTGTAGCAGACCGAGATTCTGAGCTGGTCGGCATTGCGGAAGGCGCAGAAGGCGCCGTAGCTGGCAAAGAAGGGGATCTTGCCCGAAAGGGCTAATCCGACAGCGATCGTTGTGGCGTTTTGCTCGGCAACCCCGATGGAGAAGAAGCGGTCAGGGAATCGGTCGCGGAAGAGCGAGGTCATGACCGATTCGGTGATGTCCCCACCGAGCACGACGACGTTGTCGTAGCGTTCACCGAGCACGACCAGCCCTTCCCCAAAGCCTTGGCGAGTTGGTTTCTTGCCCAGGAGCCGAAATTCCGGCATGGTCTCCGCTCAAGGATTGTTCAACGAGCGAGCAAATCGGCTGTAGCGCTCCTGCGGGAGATAGTCCAGCAGGCGCGCCCAGGAGAGCGCTTGCGGCAATCGCCCACCCTCCCCATGAATCAGGAAGCGCCCGTAGAGCAGCGCGCGCAGCTTCCCGTTGCGCGTAGTTTGGTCCCAGAGCACGTAGCCGCTACCCGAGGGCAGACGCACGAACTCCAGCACCTGCGCGGGGTAGTCCTTCCCCGGCGCCTGGAGATGGCGCTGCTCCTGCTGCAGCTCGGTGGGGACCTCCGCAAGGTCGCTCACGCTCAGCCAGAGGTAGCCTCCGTTGGAGAAGCGGAACTCCCGTGTTGCCGTGGTGATGGCGCCTTCGGGCTCGCGGACCCGGCGCCCGAAGGTTGCGGGGAAGACCTCTCGGACCTCCGGCAGCGTGGTTGGCAGAAGGGTTGCCAACGTCTCCGCGGGCACTGCCGAGAGCGCACCACCGGAGGGAACGGGTGCCGGAGCCGGCGTACCCGAGACCGGCGCCGCAGCCGCTGGTTGCCCTGCGGTGGGGGCAGCCGACCCCGGTGCCGGGCTCTCCGGACGCGCGCATCCCAGCAGGGCAGCGGTGCCGATGCAGAGGAGCCAGCGACTCATGTTGCCTCGCTGGGTTCGACAACGGCGATGTAGGGGTCCTCCAGCTCCTGCAATGCCCGCAGTGCCTGTTCGGGTGTGGGAGGCTTCCCGTGCCAGCGGTAGTCATCCTCCATGAAGGAGACGCCCTTGCCCATCTTCGTGTGGGCGATGATGACGGTCGGCTTGCCAATGCCACGGCGATGGTTCTCCAGGAACTGCTCAAAGCAGGCGGCGAGTTGGGCGTAGTCGTGTCCGTCGCACTCGAGCACCTCGAAGCCGAATGCCTCGAACTTCTTGTCCAGCGGGTAGATGCTCATGACGTCGCGGACCCGCCCGTCAATCTGGCAGTCGTTGTTGTCCACAATCCAGCACAGGTTATCCAGCCGGTAGTGTGCGGCAGCCATAGCGGCTTCCCAGACCGAGCCCTCCTGGAGCTCGCCATCGCCGGTGAGGGAGAAGACGCGCCGGTCGTTCTTGTCCAGCCACTTATCGCTGAGCGCCATGCCGACGGCGATGGAGATGCCCTGCCCCAGCGATGCGGTGGAGGTTTCGATGCCGGGCAAGCCCATATCGCGCCCAGGGTGCCCCTGGAGGCGGCTGCCGTACTTGCGTAGTGTGCGCAGCTCCTCGATGGGGAAGAATCCCGCCCGCGCCAAGGTCGAATACAGCACCGGACAGAGGTGCCCGGCGCTGAGCACATACCGATCGCGCCCAGGCCACCACGGCTCCTGCGGGCGATAGCGCATGAAGCCGCCGAAGAAGAGCACGGCGTGGATGTCGGCGGTGCCCAGTGGACCTCCGCTGTGCCCGGAGCCTGCCAGCACCAGCATTTTGATGATGTCGCGCCGGATTTCACGGGCGATTTCGGCAAACTCGTGCGGCTGGCGTGGGCGATTCTCGTAGACGGTTGGGCTGAAGACGATGCGCAGGTTGTGCACCTCCATGGACGGTGCAGCAGTTGAGCAACTTGCAGTGTCACGCAAACTTACGAAAGCCCAGGCAGCGCGCCGGCTCAAGGGCTTGAAGCGGGGGCGTAATTTTGTGCCGGTTACACTGTCGCTTTCTTGCGCCAAATGAGCCATCCCTTTCTGCCCTTGACCGACGAGGACCGGCAGCAGATGCTCCGTCACATCGGGGTGGAGTCCATCGAGGAGCTCCTCGAAGCGATTCCGGAGCAGCTTCGCCTGCGCGAGCCGCTGCCTCTGCCGCCCCAGCTCTCGGAAGCCCAGACCTACGAGCTGCTCCGAGAGCTCGCCGCACGCAATGCCGGTGCGCATACGCACATCTGCTTCATGGGCGCGGGGGCGTACGACCATTACGTTCCCGCAGTGGTCAAGGCGTTGATTTCGCGCGGGGAGTTCCAGACCGCCTACACGCCCTATCAGGCTGAGGTCGCGCAGGGGACCCTGCAGAGCATCTACGAGTTCCAGTCCATGCTGTGCGAGCTCACAGGCATGGATGTTGCCAATGCCTCCCTCTACGATGCTGGCGGAGCGCTTGCCGAGGCGTGCTTCCTGGCATCCGCTGCCACCGGACGCAAGCGCATCATCGTTGCCGGAGAGGTGCACCCGCACTACCGGCGTGTGGCACAGACCGTGTGTGCTGGTCGGGGGATCTCCATCGAAAGCTTCATCGCCGAGGACGGGACCATCCCGTACGAGGAGCTCGAGGCGCAGGTTCGGGAGGATACGGCGGCGGTGGTCGTCCAGCAGCCGAATTTCTACGGCACGGTGGACGATGTTGCTCCCGCTGGGGAGCTGGCACACCGTGTTGGGGCGCTCTTTGTGGTTGTGGTGGACCCGATCTCGCTGGGGCTGCTGCAGCCGCCGGGGGCATATGGTGCGGATGTCGTCGTCGGAGAGGGGCAGCCTTTGGGCATCCCGCTGAACCTGGGGGGACCGTACCTGGGGCTGTTTGCTGCGCGGCGGCAGTGGATTCGCCTTATGCCGGGGCGCATCGCCGGGGCAACGGAGGATGCAGAGGGGCGGCGTGGATTTGTACTGGTGCTGCAGACGCGGGAGCAGCAGATCAAGCGTGAGCGCGCGACCTCCAACATCTGCACCAACCAGGGCTTAATGATGCTTGCCGCGACCATCTACCTTGCCTGGGTGGGCAAGCAGGGGATTGGGGAGCTGGCGCGCCAGTGCCTGCAGCGTGCGCATTACCTTGCCGAGCGCATTGCAGAGTTGCCCGGGTACGAACTCCCCATTGGCAAGCCGTTCTTCCGTGAGTTTCTGGTGCGCACGCCGGTCGAACCGGAGGAGATTGTGCGGCGCGGGATCGAACACGGCTTCTTGGCGGGGGTGCCCACCCGACGGGTTGGGGCGCGCCTGCAGGGCTTGCTCATCGCCCTCACGGAGCGCCGCACGCGCGAGCAGATGGACGCATTCGTGGAGTTCCTTGCCCGGTGGGCTCGGTAGCCAATGCCCTCTGCCGGCAAATTCCGGCGTTGGCGCCGGCGCTGGGTGCTGCTCGGCGCCGTGCTCGTAGCGCTGCTGTTTGCGCTCTTCTCGCGCTACGGGGTGCTCACACGCTGGAGAATCGAGCAGCGCTACCGGGCACAGCAGCAGCACTATGAGCGCCTGCAGGCGGAGGTGGACTCTCTGCGGCAGCTCCTCCATCGGCTGCGGACACGTCCGGCAGTGGAGATCGAGCGCCTTGCGCGCGAACGCTACGGCATGGTGCGCCCTGGAGAGACGCTGTACGTGGTAAGCGAGAGCACAGCGGTGCTCGATGCTCGTGGGCGTTGATATCGGTGCCAGCCGAACCAAGCTGGTGGTGCTGCCGCCCGGCGCGCAGCAGCCGGTGCATCAGCGGGTTGTGGAGACGCCGGTTGAGGCATCCCCGCAGGAGTTCCTTGCCTGGCTTGTCAGGGAACTGCAGGCGCTGCACGTGGAGCACTTTGCCGGAGTGGGGATCGGTATTGCCGGTCTCGTCAACCGAAGGGGTGAGCTGCTGCTTGCGCCCAATTTGCCACGACTGCGGAACTTCGCGCTGCAGCAGGGACTGCAGGAGCGGCTCCGCTGCCCGATCTTGCTGGACAACGATGCCAACGTTGCCGCATGGGCAGAGGCGCTGTACGGAGCTGCGCACGACGTAGAGAGCTTCCTCTACGTGACCCTGGGGACTGGGGTTGGCGGAGCGCTCGTTTTGGAACGGCGTTTGTGGCGCGGCGTGGATGGTACTGCCGGCGAGATCGGACACATGGTGGTGGACATCACAGCGACCGGCATTACGGGGCTGCCGCCGTACCGGATTGGGGTGCTCGAGGAGTACACCGGCATGAGTGCACTGCTGCGCTGCGCTGCGTCGGTAGTGCGGCGGTATCCGCATTCGGAGCTCTTTGCACAGCCGGTTACGCTCGATGCGCTCGCGCGCGCCTACCACGCCGGCGATGAGGCTGCTCAAGAGTGCCTGGTGTGGTACGGCTGGGTGCTCGGTATTGGGATTGCCTCGGCGTTGGCACTGCTGGGGCTCCAGGTGGTGGTGCTCGGCGGGGGGATCGTGGAGGTCTTCCCGCAGTTGCCGGAGCTGGTTGCGCGGGTTGTCCATGAACGGGCGCTTCCCCCGCTTGTTCCGACGGTCCAGGTCCGGAGAGCGCAGTTCGGAAGCTGGGCGGGGGCACTGGGGGCGGCATGGCTGGTTGCGGAGTATGTCGGTTCAGCTCCATCGTAGCAATGCGCGAGAGCATCATTGCAGCGCAGGCTCCACAGCCGATCGGTCCGTACGTGCACGCTGTTGCCGTCAGCGGAACGTTGGTGTTCGTTTCCGGGCAGATCGGTATCACCGCAAGCGGGGAGCTCGTCGCTGCGGACGTGCGGGCGCAAACGCGGCAGGCGTTGGAGAACCTGCGGGCAATTTTGGAAGCGGCGGGCTCAGATCTGGGGCACGTGGTCAAGACAACGGTCTTCCTCCGCTCGATGCAGGACTTCGCCGCGATGAATGAGGTCTACGCCGAGTTCTTCGGCGCTACTCCTCCGGCGCGAACGACGGTGGAGGTCTCTGCGCTTCCGCGCGGGGCGCTGGTGGAGATTGAAGCGATCGCCGTGCGCCCGCTATAGCACGATGCACGGAAGGCTCCAGGAGCGCAGCCCGGTGCGGAGTCGGAGCTGGTAAAATCCCGGGGCAAGCTCGTGCGGCAAGCGGAAGGAGGCAAAGCCCTCGGCGCCGTGCACCAGCGCCTGCCAAATCCGGACACCGTGCACGGAGACCAGCTCCAGCAGCACTGTGCTGCCTTCCGGCTCTCCGAGCTCGAGGGTGGCGTATTCGCCGCGCCGGAGCGGGTGCGGCAGGAGCCGAGGCATCGGCTTCTCGGCGGCCTCCAGCACGGGGAGGGTTGTATCGCCGAACTCCCATATCCGGATTCGGGTCAGCCAAACGCCGTCGAAGCTCCCCGAAGCGTCGCTCAGCAACCGGAAGCGGAGCAGAAGCGGCTTCCCAGCAACGCCGGCGAGCACCGCCCGCTGCGGAATCCACAGCGGGAAGTTCCCATCGAAGCCGTAGCCGCTCTCCTGGCGGCTGGAAGCGATTCCGGAGGCAGGGCGCATGCGCTCGGTTCGGACGGGCTGCCAGCGTGCGCCACCATCGGTGGAGAACTCCACAACGGCGAAATCGAAGCGGGCTTCCACGCTCCAGTGTATCCAGAACTCCAGGACCGCTGTGCTGCGGGGGGCAATCGTAACGGGTTGGCGCTGTTGCAGCACCAGAGTCGCCGAATCCGGATATGCCCCATCGGGGCTGTCGGTCAGTGCCCATTGCCCCACGGTGGAGTCATACGCCAGCGCCCAGTCCCGGAGGTCCCAGTACACCGAGTCTGCGGGCTGCTCAAAGAGCGTGTGCACGACTGGGCGCCCTCCCCACAGGGAGAGCGTATCGCGGCGCAGGACGCCGTCCTGCTCCAGTTGCAGCTCCAGGCGCAGCGGTGCACCGTTGGGGCGTCCGGAGGCGTAGTGCAGCGACCACGTACTCACAGTGCACTGCGCCGGTGGCAGTTCGGGGAGCTGGAGCGGGGAATTGCTCACCTGGACGAGGCTGTCCAGGCTGACGATACGCACGGCGGCGCCGGCAGGGGCGGTTTGTGCCCCGAGATTGCACAGCTCCAGGCGCAGGGTTGGCGAAGGCTCCCACTGCAGCTCCCATCGGAATGGGCGGAGATTGGCTCCCGCGCTCCAGGCGATCTGTCGGTTGAGCCAGAGGTTCTCCCGCGCGTGGGGAAGGATCCGCTCGGGCTCGGGCCAGAAGCCGTCCAGGAGCGAGCCGACCTCGGCGGTCATCGCAAGCGTCTTGGGTTTGCCGTCGCTTGTGTCGTACATCCAGTCGTCGGAGGCACCGCGCACGGCATAGCCGACCGTTTCCCGGTCACGTCCGAACGAATACAAGCTGGGGCGCGAAGCCTCGGCACAGAGCAGGCGGTAGAGGAGCGAATCCGGCGTCTCCCGCGGCAGCGCCGCGTATGGGTAGATGAGGAACTCGCCGTAGGTGTGGTAGTTCAGCGCCGTGTGGAAGGGGAGGCTCAGGCAGAGGTCTCGGAGCGCCTGGGTCTCCGGCTCGGAGAAAGGAGCGGTCCCGCGGTAGGTGTCCGAGCGCGGGTTGGTTGAGGAGCCGCGGTTGGGGGAATCCCAGAAGTGCGGTGGACCGTAGTTGCGGTTGAGGTCTACGCCGTAGCTGCCATCGGGGTTGGGACGGCGGTTTTTGCGCCACATGCCGCCACCCTCTGGAGCGGTCTCTTCGTTGTAGGCGTAGCCGTCGGGATTGACTACCGGGACGACGTAAAGCAGCCGATTGCGCAGCAGGAAGAGCGCCTCCGGGTCGCCGCGCCGTGCTCCTTCCAGCAGCCACCACAGGAAGTACACCAGCGTGGTCACGCCGCCGGGTTCGCGGGCATGGTGCAGAGCCGTGTAGAGAGCCGCCGGGACGGTGTCCGGGTTCGCCGCCAGGGTGAAGCGGTAGCCGTAGATGGGGCGCCCCTCGACGGAGTAGCCGATGATCTCCGGCTCGGAGACGGCTTCGGGGAGGAAGCGGCGCATGCGGTCGAATTCCTCGAAGATCTCGTGTAGCCGGTAGAAGCCGCCGAGTGTGCCCAAGCGGAAGTTGGCAGGGTCATCCGCTGTGGGCGTGGGGAGGGCTGCCCGACGAATCCGCTCCCTGTAGAAGGCGGCAAGGTCAGCGATGAGCGTATCCAGCCGAAGTCCCGACTGCTGCAGTTGTGCAACGCCGGAAGCCGGGAGCACCGCCGTCAGGCAATGGCTGCCAAGCCGGAGGCTATGCTCATCGGCGCCAGCATCCCAGAGGAGCTGCCAGGGGAGCGAATCGCCCCAGCAGAGACGGACCAGCATGAAGGGCTCCGGTGGAGAGACCCTGAGCGGTTGCGCCAGCGCAGAGCCGGCGCACAGCAATGCCACGGTAGCGTTGCGGAGGCTCATGCAGAAGTGGCAGGTTGGGGAACGAATTCGCAGACGACCAGGCGCTTTTGGTTCTCCTCAAACCATGGGGCGCCGTAGAGGCGGATGTCGTGCACCGTAGAGCGCAGCGTTGGGAAGCGCGCGTGCGCCTCTTGCAGTTCGGCTTGGAGATCGCCGCCTTTGTATGCGACGAGCTTCCCTGTGGGTTTGAGCAGGGGCTCCGCCCATTGAAGCAGCGTCGGCAGCGGAGCCACGGCTCGTGCCAGCGCGATATCGAAGGCGGAGCGGTACTGTGGAGAGCTGCTCAGCTCTTCGATGCGGGCGCGCTTGACCTGCAGGTGGCGTAGCCCCGTGTGGGCGGCGAACATCGCAACCAGGCGTGCCTTTTTGGCAACGGACTCCACCAGCAGCATGTGGAGATCCGGGCGGGCGATTGCGATGGGGATGCCAGGGAGCCCAGCTCCAGTGCCGATGTCAACACAGCGGGCGCGCGGCGGGAATTCGACGTACTTGAGCGCGGCAAGCGAATGGAGGATGTGGCGCTCGTAGAGGTGCTCGATATCCTTGCGTGAGATCAGGTTGACGCGCTCGTTCCAGTACCGCAGCTCGCGCACGTAGCGCTCCAGGGCTTGTAGCTGCTCCGGCTCCAGCACGATGGAATTCGCAGCGCAGATGGTCCAGAATTCCGCTATCTCCATGGGCGCAATCGTGCGAACGCAAAAGGGCTGGCGTTGTGCCAGCCCTGAGCCGATGTGTGCCAGACGGGTTTAGGCATTTTCGCAGGCGCCACCACAGGCGCATGCGGCGCTGGAGTTCGCTGCCGTGCTCGAGGATTCGGAGCGCTCTGCCGAGCTCTCGGAGCCGGATTTGCGGGCGTAGTCGGTGATGTAGAAGCCCGAGCCGTTGAAGATGAAGGCAACATTGCGGCTGAGCAACCGCTGGACTCGCCCGCTCCCTTTCGGCTCCTGCTGGCAAACCTCCTCAGGGCAGTACTCCAGCGCTGGTGCCGTGATGGGCTGCGTGTACTCGAATGTTGCTCCGCAGCGTTCGCAGCGATACTCGTAGACCGGCATGGCGCTACCCTCTTTGGTTGGACATCACAGCTCCGGAGAACTCCAGCACAGGAGCCTTCAGAAACCCGACCCGCTCGTAGACGAGCTGCAGTGTATGTGCGGCGCGCTCCCGCGCTCTGCGGGCTCCCTCGGCAAGCAGGTTGTGCAGATGGTCCTCGGCTGCCCGCAGCCGAAGGTACTCCTCGCGGATAGGGCGGAGGAATTCGATGAGGGCTTCTGCCAGAGCGGCTTTGAAGGTGGCATACCCGGCGGAGCCGAACTCGGCTTCAATTTCGGGAATGCTCTTCCCCGTGGCGACGTGGTAGAGCACGATGAGGTTGGCAATGCCGGGGCGCTGCTCCTCGTAGCGGATCTCACGTCCGGAGTCCGTGACCGCTTTGCGGATCTTGCGCTGGATATCCTCCGGCGTGTCGGTCAGGAACAGGACGGCGTTCTCGTTGGGGTCGGATTTGGACATCTTCTTCGTCGGCTCCTGCAGGCTCATGATCTTGGCGCCGAGCGGAGGGATGTAGGGCTCGGGGATGCGGAAGGTCTCGCCGTAGTAGTAGTTGAAGCGCTCGGCGAGGTTGCGCGTGAGCTCTAAGTGCTGCTTCTGGTCGGCGCCCACGGGGACGAGATCGGCTTGGTAGAGCAGGATGTCCGCCGCCATCAGGATAGGGTAGGCGAACAAGCCCACGTTAACGTTGTGGCGGTGCTGGAGCGATTTCTCCTTGAACTGCGTCATGCGCTGGCATTCCCCCATGCCAGTCAGGCATGCCAGCACCCAGGTCAACTGCGTATGCTCTGGCACGTGTGATTGGACGAAGAGCACGCTTTGCTGCGGATCGATACCGCATGCCAGGTAGAGTGCCGCCGTATCCAGCGTGCGTTGGCGAAGCTGTTCGGGCTCTTGCCGCACCGTGATGGCGTGCAGGTCGGCAATCATGAAGTAGCATTCGTGGCTGTCCTGCAGGGCAACCCAGTTGCGGAGGGCGCCCGTGTAGTGCCCGATGGTCAGCTTCCCCGATGGCTGGATACCGCTGAGGATGACCGGACGCTGCGCCATTGGTTCGCTGGGGTACGCACAACGTGTGTGGAGTGCTACTCACGCGTGTCCCTGCACAGCATACTGCGGCAGGAGCGCGCCGCCCTCGTGGCGCCTTGGTGTGGTCGCTGGTGGATTCGAACCACCGACCTTCCGCGTGTGAAACGGACGCTCTGGACCAACTGAGCTAAGCGACCACGCAGCGCAAAAATACAGCATTTCGCACTTCTCGAGGGCATCAGCGGCGGGGGCGCAGCAACAGCGTGGCGCGGACCGTAAGGAGACGGGGCTTGCGATCATCCCGCAGCACGACAAGCTCCCACTGCAGGCGCCACTGCGGCGGAGCAGAGGACCAGCGCTCTAGGACGAGCTGTATTCGGGCATTCGCCATAGGCATCCCTGGACGCCAGCGCCAGCTTCGGGATACGGTGCCGTGGTCGAGCCGCTCCTGGAGGTCCAGTTGCAGCCCATCGAGCACCTCCGCTCCACTGCGGCGTCCGCCGGGCAAGCGAGCGATGAGCAGCTCAAGCGAATCCAGCACGACCGGAGCAACGACTGGCTCGCTCCGTCGCAACAGGATACGCGCCCGCAGACGCTCTCCGGAGCCCGTGTCAATCTGAGCAGTGCTCAGCTCCACTTGGTATGCTGCCGTCCGGAAGGTATCGTCCCCGCTGGTGACCTCCACGGTGACCTCCCGCTCAATGAGCTCCAGCGGCGTCTGAGTCTGCGTTGGCACCGTTTCGCGCTCCGTGGGAAGGTCCACAGGCGAGACACAGCCCCACAGGAGCAGGCTCAACGGGAGAGCCACCTTACCGAGAGAACGCCATGCCATAGCTGATCCCTAGTTTCCGTGTGCTGAACCACTGCCCTTCGAAGCGGTACAGCAGGAGCGTGCCCTCCAGCCCGATGCGGAGCTGGGAGCGCTCCCCGAGCCGGATTGCGCTTCCCACCCAGGCTTTCCCAACGGGACCGACAACCGTGCCGCCGAGGAGGGTATGCAGGAAGGGCACAACGGATGCCTCCGCCGAGGGCTCCCAATGATGGGCAAGGCCAACCCACAGGAGTGTGGGGCGCTGGCGGTATTGCAGCCCGGTGCGCTCACTGGAGAAGACTTGTGGGAAGTCCTCGCTGCCGGCTTCGAGGGCAATTGCATGGGCTGTGCTCAGGGGCTGCTCCACGCTCAGGCACAGATTCCGCACGCCGGAGCTCTGCATGGGGAGTGTTGCCTCCGGGCTACTCTGCTGCCACAGCCCCAGGAAGCGGAGCCCCACGCGCAGGGGCAATCCCGGAGATGCCGGAAGCTGGATGCTCTCCGGCAATGTAGCAGGGGACGCCTCGGTAGGACTGGGCTGCGGCGGTGTGAACGTAGCTATGGGCGGCTCCTGCGGAGGTACCGGCTGTACAACGGCTGCAGGTGGCTCCGATAGACTCGGCTGTGGAGCGGTGCTCGGTGGAGCAATAGGCATGCGCAGAGCAGGTAGTGCTGCGGGGGCGCGCATGGGGAGCGCCATCTCAAGCACTGCAGGGGAGGGTTGCGGCGATGAGCTCGCAGAGGGCTCCGGCGTGCGCAAGAAGAGGAGCGCTCCCAGGGCAAAGCCCAGCAGTGCCGAACCAATGGCGATGGCGCCGGTTTGCCAGCGTTGGCGAATGCCCTGCTCGGCGAATCCCAAGCGCTGGAAGAGCTGCTGCTCAAGCTGCGCTGGGATGGAGGGCTGCTCCCGCACAAGAGCGCGCTGGACGAGGATGAGCTGCCGGAGGGCGGCTCGTAGTTCAGCATCGGCTGCAAGGGCGTAGAAGAGCCCCTCTTCTGCCTCTGCCGGGAGCTCCCCATCGAGCAGTTCGTGCAGGCGCTGGAGATATTCGGCGGAGGTCATGGCTCCCTCTGGGCTGAGCTGGACTGCCGGTAGTGTTGTAGCTCCTCGATGTAGGGCGCCAGGAGCTGGCGCAGCTTCTCTTTGGCTCGGAAGACGCGCACCTTGACGGCGCTCTCGCTGGCTCCGACGATGTGCGCGATTTCGGCGTAGGAGAGCCCAATCTGTTCGCGCAGGACGAGCGCTTCGCGGTACTCCGGAGGTAGTTGTGCCAGCGCACGGTGAAGGATGGTGCTCAACTCCGCCCGCTCGAGCTGATGCTCTGGAGAGGGGGATGTCGGCGGCGTATGGAGCTCCTCTTCGAACTCGGTGGTCGGATGCTGGTCCCGCAGAAAGTTGAAGCACAGGTTCCGTGCAATGCGCAGCAGGAATGCCGGCACATTGGTCATTATGCGTTCCTGCTGAGCACTTTGCCAGAAGCGCAGGAAGGTCTCCTGGAACACGTCCTGTGCGTCCTGCCGATTGCCCAAGATGCGGGCGCAGTAGCTGTAAACCCGCTGGCTGTAGCGGGCGTAGAGTTCGTGGAATGCAGCTTCGGCACGCTGGCGGTTTGGCGAGCCCATCAGAGCAAAGAGTTCCTCATCGCTACAGTTGGCAAGCGGGCGCTTCATGCCGCGCGTAATAACCCACACCGAGGGGCTTGGTTACGCAAGATAGCGCTTTCCCGGCACGTGGAGCCATCGCTGTAATTTTGGAAACTTTTCCAAGCGCACCGAACCGATGCAGCGGCTGCCGAACCTGGTATGGCTTTTGGGCTGGATCAGCCTGTGCACGGATTTCGCCAGCGAGATGCTCTACCCCGTTGTGCCGCTCTTTTTGGTGCATGGACTTGGGGCGTCGCCGGTCGTGCTCGGGATTATCGAGGGAAGCTCGGAGGCGCTTGTGGGGCTTCTCAAGGGCGTGATTGGGCGGTGGTCCGATCGGGTTGGACGTCGGCGCGAATTCGTCATCGCGGGGTATACGCTTTCAGGGCTCGTCAAACCCATCCCTGCAGTGTTGCCGGTATGGTGGAGCGTGTTCGGGGGGAAGCTACTGGACCGGCTGGGCAAAGCGCTGCGGACGGCGCCGCGGGATGCCCTGCTGGCAGCGGTGGCTCCGGAGGGGCAGCGCGGACGCGTCTTCGGATTCCACCGTTCGATGGATACGTGGGGCGCCGTGCTTGGACCCTTGGCAGCATTGGGGTGGCTCGGCTGGATGCCCGGGGCGTATCGGGAGCTATTCGCCTTGACCCTTGTGCCCTCGGTAGTAGCGATTGTGCTGAGCTGGCGGATTCGCGAACCTCGTGTGGGCACACCGAGCCGTGCTTCGGCGACGCCGGAGCGCTCTGCCACCAGGATGCGGCTTCCCGGCTCTGTATACCGCGCGCTTCTCTTCTGGGGAGCGTTCGCGATCGGATTCCCCGGGATGGCCTTTGTGGTGTTGAGATTGCGTGAGTTCGGCAACGATCTCTTCGCGCTGGGGGCGTACACTGGGTACAATGTGCTCTACGCGGTAGCGGCAGCGCCGATGGGGCGGCTCTCTGACCGGTTTGGACGGCGGGCGGTGCTGCAACTGGGTGTGCTGCTGTGCGCGGTCGCATGTGCTGTGCTGGCAATTGGGAGAAGCGCAGTCATTGCACCGCTGGCGGTTGTGGGGTTGGGGGTGGGCATGGCAGCGCTGGAGACGGCTTCGCGCGCCTGGATCGCCGATATCACCACCGCTGAGGTGCGGGGAACGGCGTTGGGGCTCTACGCTACTGTGGGGAGCATCGCCGCATTCGGGGCAGCGCTCTGGGCGGGATGGCTGTGGGAGCACTTCGGAGCGGCGGCGCCCTTCCTCTGGGCGCTGGGATGCAGTGGTTGTGCGTTCGCGCTCCTGTGGCGGGTTCCACCGGCGGAGGAGAGCCATGCTCAAGGAATTGCTCAAGCCCGAGATTGAGGAGCTCCTGCGTGAGCGCCGCTGGAGCCAGCTGCGGGAAGCCCTGGCGGATTGGCCGGCTCCGGAGATCGCCGAGCTGCTTTTGGAGCTGGACAAAGCCGATCGCATCATCCTCTTCCGGGCGCTCCCGCGCTGGATTGCCGCAGAGGTCTTCTCCTACCTGGAGCCAGCACAGCAGGATGCATTGCTGCGGGAGCTCACCGACCAGGAGACCCGAGAGCTCCTGCGCCAGCTCAGCCCAGACGATCGCACGGCACTCCTGGAGGAGATGCCCGCCGAGGTTACCCGCCGCCTGCTAACGCTGCTCAAGCCCGAAGACTTCCGCGAAGCCAGCTTCCTGCTGGGCTTCCCCGAGCAGAGCGTCGGGCGCTTGATGACCCCGGAATTCGTGGCACTGCGCCCCTATTGGACCGTCAGAGAGGCACTCGAGTACCTGCGCCGCTATGGACGCGACAGCGAGACGCTCAACCACCTCTACGTCACCGATGACGAGGGGCACCTGCTCGGCGAGGTCCCACTGCGCACGTTGGTCCTTGCCCCCGAGCATGCCGTCATCGCGGATGTGATGAACTACTCGGTCGTGAGCCTCTCTGCTTTCGAGGACCGCGAGACCGCCGTGCACATGATGCAGAAGTACGACCTTTCGGTCTTGCCGGTGGTGGATTCCGATGGCGTGCTGCTGGGCATCGTGACCTTCGATGATGTCATGGACGTCTCGGTCGAGGAGGTGACCGAGGACTTCCAAAAGATTGCTGCTGTAGCCCCCATCGAGTTCCCGTACCGCGAGGCATCGGTCTGGCATCTCTGGAAGCGCCGAGTGGGATGGCTGTTGCTGCTCCTGGTGTCGGACTTCCTCACCTCCACGGTGATCGCCTCGTATGAGGAGGCAATTCAGCGCATCATCGAGCTGAGCTTCTTCATCCCAATTATCATCGGCACGGGGGGCAACGTTGCGACGCAGTCGGCAACGATTATCGTGCGTGCGTTGGCGCTGCGGGAGATCGTGCCGCGGGATTGGCTGCGGGTGTTCCTCAAGGAACTTGCCGTTGGAGCTGCTCTGGGCAGTGTGTTGGCACTGGTGGTGTGGCTGCGAGGCTTCTTCTGGCGGGGCGGACCCGAGGTAGCGCTCGTTGTGGGCATGAGCATGCTGTTTGTGACGATTTGGTCCAATCTCGTCGCCTCCGTCTTCCCCGTCCTTGCCAAGCGCGTGGGAATAGACCCGGCGCTCATCTCCGGTCCGTTCCTGACAACCTTCATTGACGTCACGGGGTTGCTGATCTACTTCAACGTGGCTGAGTGGTTGCTGCTGAGGTAGTGGAGATGCCGTCTGTGCAGACACTCCGGCGGGTGGTCATCACGGGTGGAGCAGGATTCTTGGGGTCGCACCTCTGCGACCGCTTCGTGGCGGAGGGGTACGAGGTGGTCTGCATTGACAATTTGCTGACCGGCTCGGTGGACAACATTGCCCACCTGTTGGGGCACCGGCGATTCCGCTTTGTGCACTACGACGTGACGAACTACCTCTACGTCGAGGGCGAGCTCTTTGCGGTGTTGCACTTTGCTTCGCCGGCTTCCCCGAAGGACTACCAGATGCACCCCATTCACACGCTCAAGGTGGGCTCGTTGGGAACCCACAAGGCGTTGGGGTTGGCAAAAGCCAAGGGAGCCCGCTTCCTGCTTGCCAGCACCAGCGAGGTTTACGGCGACCCATTGGTGCACCCGCAGCCGGAGGAGTACTGGGGAAATGTCAATCCCATCGGGGTGCGTGGAGTCTACGACGAAGCAAAGCGCTTCGCCGAAGCGATGACGATGGCGTACCACCGCTACCACGGGCTCCAGACGCGGATTGCGCGGATCTTCAACACCTACGGACCGCGCATGCGCATGGATGATGGGCGGGCAATCCCGACCTTTATCGTGCAGGCGTTGTGGGGAGAGCCCTTGACAGTCTACGGCGATGGGCGGCAGACCCGCTCGGTCTGCTACGTGGACGATATGGTCGAGGGGCTCTACCGGCTGCTGCTGTCGGAGGTTGTCGAACCGGTCAATTTGGGCAATCCGGACGAGGTCTCCGTGCTGCAGCTTGCCGAGGAGATTCGACAGCTTGTGGGGGCGAACAGCCCGATTGTGTTCGAGCCGTTGCCGCAGGACGATCCCCGCGTGCGTCGCCCCGATATTCGCCGGGCTCAGGAGCTATTGGGCTGGGAGCCGACGGTGGAGCGCCGAGAGGGCTTGCTGCGGACGATAGCGGATTTCCGCAAGCGGCTGGGGTGTTGCTGAAGTGGCAAAAGCCCTATTTTCGTGCCAGAACTCCTCGGGCTGGTGCATGGCGGAGCGGAATCCATTGCTGCGACCGGAGCGCATGGCAGAGGATGTCGAAGAGGCGCAGCTGCGCCCGCGCTCCTTTGCCGAGTTCATCGGGCAGCGCAGCGTTGTGGAGAATCTCAAAGTCTTTGTCGCAGCGGCTCGGCAGCGCGGCGAGGCGCTCGACCACGTGCTGCTGACCGGTCCGCCAGGGCTGGGCAAGACGACGCTGGCAACGATCATTGCCCGCGAGATGGGCGCAGAATTCCGCATGGTCTCCGGTCCGGTGTTGGAGCGCCCGGGGGACCTGGCGGGGCTGCTGACCACGTTGCCCGAGGGCGCCGTCGTGCTCATTGATGAGATCCATCGCCTCTCCCCCAGCGTCGAGGAGTACCTGTACGCAGCGATGGAGGATTTCCGGCTCGACATTGTGATCGACTCCGGTCCGGCGGCACGTTCGGTGCAGTTGCGATTGCCCCGCTTTACGCTCGTGGGTGCCACCACACGGCAAGGGCTGCTGAGCGCTCCACTGCGGTCGCGCTTCGGGATCGCGGCACGGCTGGACTACTACGGGACCGAAGAGCTGTGCGCCATTGTGCACCGCACGGCGGCGATCCTCGGCGTGCCCATTGTGCAGGAGGCTGCCTGGGAGATTGCCCGACGCGCCCGAGGTACTCCCCGCATCGCCAATCGCTTGCTGCGCCGCACCCGAGATTTCGCCCAGGTCAAGGGCGATGGCACCATCACCCTCCCCATTGCCCAAATGGCACTGCAGGCGCTGGAGGTGGATGAGTTCGGGCTGGATGAGATGGACAAGCGCATCCTGCTGACCATCATTGACAAGTTCGGTGGAGGACCCGTTGGGCTCAACACCATCGCTGTCGCCGTTGGCGAGGAACCCGATACGCTGGAGGAGGTCTACGAGCCCTTCCTCATCCAGCAGGGGTTGCTGCGGCGAACCCCCCGAGGGCGGGAGGCGACCGAGCTTGCCTACAGACATCTCCAGCGCGAGCTGAACTCAACGTCCTCGCAACCACGGCTGTTCTGAGCATGCTGAGCGTTTGGGAGCAGCATGAGCTCCTGCATGCCGATGTGGTCATCGTCGGCGGCGGGGTGGTGGGGATGTGGAGCGCTCTGGAGATTGCACGGCGCCATCCCCGGCTGCGGATCCTCCTGCTGGAGCGCGCCCCGATTCCGTTGGGCGCAAGCACCCGGAACGCCGGCTTTGCCACGATTGGCACCGTAGGGGAGGCAATAGAGCATGCCCGCTCCGCTGGCACCGAGCGCGTGGCAATGCTCATGGTGGAGCGCTGGCTGGGAATCCGCCGTTGGCTGGAGGAGTTCGACCCCGAGGAGTTGGGCTACGAGCCCGTCGGAGGCTACGAGCTGATACGCCCGCACGAGGAGCACGTGCGCCACGCCGTTGACTATTGGAATGAGCTGCTGCGCGACTCCTTCGGCGGGGATGTCTTCGCCGATCGCCCAGAGCTGGTGGCAGAATTTAGCTTCCCACGCGAGCAGGTGCAGACAATCCTTGCCACACCCTACGACGGGGCATTGCACACGGGGAGGGCGATCCGGGCACTGCAACTGCGCATCGCACGCATGGGGATCTGGACCATGAGTGGAGCCCGAGCGGAAGCGCTCGAGCCCGCTTCAAGCGGCGTAACGCTGACCTGCTGGGATAGCGCTGCACAGCGGACGCTGACGCTGCGGGCGCGCGTGGTTGCCCTTTGCACCAATGCCTGGTTGCCGGAGCTGGTGCCGAATTTGGAGATCCGCCCGGCGCGGGGACAGGTTCTGCTGAGCATCCCCTTAGGGCGGCAGTTGTGGCGCGGGACCTTCCACATGGAGGCGGGGTTTTACTACTTCCGTGCGCTCGGGACGCGTCTGCTGCTGGGCGGAGGACGCCACCGGGCAATGCAGGAGGAGGAGACCTACGAGTTCGCGCTCAATCCCTCTGTGCAGAAGCACCTGGAGGAGCTTGCCCGCAGCCTGCTCCCACCGGATGTGGAGTTTGCCGTGCAGACTCGTTGGTGCGGCATCATGGGGATGGCACCGGACCGGCTCCCACGGGTGCAGCATGTGGGGGAGCGCACGGTGGTGGGATTCGGGTGCAACGGCATGGGTATGGCGCTTGCCCCGCGCATTGGGGCGCAGGTGGCAACCTTGGTGGAGGAGTGGCTGGCGGCTTGAGTGCCCCTGTATGTTGCGGCAAGTCCGTAAAATTGCATCCAAACGCCAACGTAGCTCAGCTGGTAGAGCAGCTCACTCGTAATGAGCAGGTCGGGGGTTCGAATCCCCCCGTTGGCTCATCTCCCCGCGTCAGGGTTGCTCCTCTGGGCGTGCTGCTGCGGCTTTGCGGAGGCGGTCCATCAGCGCAGCATTGCGTTGCACTTCTGGAGTGCACACGACCACGATGGAGCGAATCCCTGCTCGATCGGCGGCGCGGAACTCTGCGTAGAGCGTTTCTGCGCGCAGGGGGCGAAGGGGAAGCTTGAGGGGAAACGGCGCCGCCTCAGGCGCCAGGACAATGCTGGAGGTGAGGGGCTCGGTGCTGAGCACATGCTGCAGCTCCTCCCACGAGAACACCAGCAGCACGCGGGCATTGGGAGCGTAGTGGCGATACTTCATCCCCGGTGAAGGGGTGGCGGCAAGTTCCTCACCCTGCCAGTAGGTCACGGGCTCTCCAAGGACGCGCGCAAGCTGCTCAGCGGTGATCGCCCCTGGGCGAAGGATGACCGGGGGCGAGCTCAGCAGGTTGACCACCGTTGACTCCAGCCCAATCTCGCAGGCACCCCCGTCCACCACGGCGGCGATGGCACCATCGAGGTCCTCCAGGACATGCGCCGCGCACGTTGGACTGGGGCGCCCGGAGCGGTTCGCCGAAGGGGCTGCCAGAGGTTCACCGGTGAGCCGGATAAGCTCCAAGGCGATTGGATGGCGCGGCATGCGGAGGGCAACCGTATCCAGTCCGCCGGAGACGATGGGCGGCACAGCGGGATGGCGGCGGAGAACGACGGTGAGCGGACCAGGGAAGAAGTGCTCCGCCAGCAGCCAGTAGGTCGGAGGCAGTTCGGCTGCAACCTGGGCTGCCTGCTCCGGAGCGGCGATGTGGACGATGAGCGGGTTATCCGCCGGTCTGCCTTTGACGGCGAAGATGCGGGCGATGGCTTCCGCATTGAAGACACAGCCCCCCAGCCCGTACACGGTTTCGGTGGGGAAGGCAACGAGTTCGCCGCTTCGGAGGAGTTCGGCAGCGCGGGGGAGCGCTTCGGGGTCTGTGGCGGGATTGAGCAGCAGTGTCTTCACGGCGCCGTCTGGAGCTGCTCGATGAGCTGTGGAACCTGCTCCCAGTGCGTAGCGATGGCGTCAGCGCGGGTGTGCTGCGGCTTGGGAAACTCGCTGTCGGAGTCGCCCAAGAACAGCACGGCGTGCATGCCGAGCTGCTTTGCGCCGAGGATGTCGGTCTCCTCCAGGTCCCCGATGTGGAGCGCCTGCTCGGGAAGGGTTCCCAGGTGGGTGAGCACGGCACGGTAGGCGTGGGGATGGGGTTTTGCCACGCCGGTTTCGTCGCTGAAGCTGAATGCCATGAAGAGCTCGGCAATGCCGTATCGCCGCAGCAGCTCCCGCAGCACACTGCCGGGGGAGAATGCCGTGTCCGAAATCAGCCCCAGGGGATAGCGTGCCGCAAGCTGCTGCAGCGCGGTGCGTGCCCCAGGCAGCAGTGGCGGGGGATGGTCCAGGATGTCGGCAGCAAGCTCCTCTGCCAGGCGGGCGAGCCGTGCTGGGTCGTGTGGCAGTCCCAGGTGGCGCCACAAGATTTCGGTCAGCTCCACAACGGTTGGCGTCCGCTGCTGCCCACGCCAGCAGGCGTTGTAGTACTCCCATGCCCGCTGGAGAGCCTGCTGCAGCTCCTGCGGCTGCGGTTCACGACCGTAGGAGAGCGCGTAGGCACGTAGCCGTTCCATGCGGGCGTTGTGCCGCTGTGCCGAACCGGCTGCGCCCAGCAACGTGTTCCACAGATCGACCGTGATGAGGCGCAGTGGCATTGCAGAGTTGGCGTCCGTATCGGGAACAGTATACGAGCAACCCCGAGCGGTCGTGTCTGGGGGCGGAGTCTGTATTTTTGCACCTTGCTGTGGGCAGTTTCAACTGGGGAGAGAGCCGTGGCACCGAAGTTCAGTCAGGTCTGGGGCAAATGGGCACTGCTTGTGCTGCCCTTGGCACTGGGCATATACATTCTGTGGCCGACCTACCGGGCGTGGCAGTTGGAGGCGGAGCGGGACCGGCTCCTACGCTCGGGCGACTCCGTTGCACTGGCGGAGTTTGAGCAGCGCTACGGCGAAGCGCTGCGCAGCGCCAAGCAGAATGCGCTCAAGCTTGGGCTGGACCTCCGCGGGGGAATGTACGTCACGCTGGAGGTGGATGTAGTCAAACTGCTGGAGGAAGCCGCTGAACGGGAGGCAGTGGACGAGATATTCCGCCAAGTCATCGAGGAGACCCGACGCCAAGCCGAGCGCAGCGATGAGCCGGTACTGGACATCTTCCTGCGCGTCTTTGACCGCATTGCCCGTCCGCAGGGGCGTTCACTCATCTCCTACTACGACGTTGGCGATCTCCGGGAGGTCAGTGAGGAGAAGATTCTGGAGCGGTTGCGCCGCAACATTGAGAGCGCAATAGACCAGGCGCAGGAGGTGATTCGCCAGCGCGTGGACCGCTACGGAGTTGCTGAGGCGAACATTCAAAAGCAGGGGACGCGCCGCATTATGTTGGAGCTCCCCGGTGTCACGAACGAAGCCGAGATGCGCCAGCTCCTGCAGACGACGGCGCGGCTGGAGTTCAAGCTCGTGCGCAACAACGAGGAGGCGGTGCGCGCCTTCTACGCCATTGACCAGTACCTCAAGCGCCAGCGTGGGGATACCCTGGCTGCCGCTCCTGCGGATACTACTGCAGGAGCGGATACCCTGGCGCGGACGTCGGACACAGCAGACCCCTACGCCGGTCTGCCCGAAGAGGAACGGCAGCGGCGGATTCGGCAGGACTCCCCCTTCACCTCCCTTTTTGTGACCTACTACGTGCAGAACGACCGCTTCATCCCGATTAGCTACCGCCGTGGCGAGTTCCCCGAAGGGGAGTACTTCTTCCAAATCCCCAAAGCCACGATTCCGGAGTTCGAGGCGATCCTTTCCCGCCCCGATGTGCAGCGGCTGCTTCCGGCGGAGTACGAGGTCGCCCTGAGCGCAAAGCCGGATGAGCGGCTGCTGCGGCAAGGGGTGGAGATCTACACCTTTTACGTGCTCAAGCGCGAACCGGAGCTGACCGGCGATGTAATCACGGACGCGCGGGCAACCTTTGACCCCACGACGAATGCTCCGATCGTGCTCATGGACATGAATGCCGAGGGGGCGGAGCGCTGGGCGCGCATCACTGGCGCGAACATCAAGAAGAAGATCGCCATCGTGCTGGATGGGCGCGTGTACTCTGCCCCGGTTGTGCAGTCGAAGATCACCGGTGGGCGCTCGCAGATTACGGGGATGAGCAGCATCCAAGAGGCGCATCTCTTGGAGATCGTGCTCAAAGCGGGTGCGCTAAAGGCGCCGGTCAAGTTAGCTGAGGAGCGTGTTGTGGGACCCTCTCTGGGCGAGGACTCCATCCGTCGGGGACTGCTGGCAGGGCTCATTGGGTTTGGGTTGGTGGTGCTCTTCATGGTGGGCTACTACACGGGCGCGGGTGCCGTTGCCATCTTCGCGTTGCTGGTCAACGTGGTGCTGATCCTGGCACTGCTGTCCGCCTTCAAGGGGACGCTCACCCTACCTGGGATTGCTGGTATCGTGCTGACGATGGGGATGGCGGTGGACGCCAACATCCTCATCTTCGAGCGCATTCGCGAGGAGCTGCGGCGCGGGCGCTCCATCCGCTCCGCTGTTGATGAGGGGCATAAGCGAGCCCTTGCGGCAATTCTGGATAGCAACATCACGACCTTTATCACCGGGCTTATCCTCTACTTCCTGGGGACGGGTCCCATCCAAGGCTTCGCCATTACGCTCATGATCGGCATTTTGAACACCCTCTTCACCACGCTCATCGTGGCGCGGGCATTCATCGAATTGATGTTAGCATACGGGGCGACGCTCAGCTATGGGCTCCCCCGCCAGCGGCTTGTTCCGGTAGCGTGAGAGAGCTCCATGGAGTTCTTCCGTCAGACCAACATTGACTTCCTGGGCAAGCGCCGAATCATCATCTGGATATCGGTCGCCATCACGGCGGTCGGGATGCTGCTGGTGGCGCTCTACGGGCTGGAGTACGGAATTGACTTTGTGGGCGGAACGGAGATTGCAGTGCAGATACGCCCCGAGCCCAACATTGCGCAAATCCGCTCCGTGATGGACAAAGCGGGATTCTCTGGCGCGGAGATCAAGTCCTACGGTCGTGCAGAGCAGTTCCTCATCCGCGTCCGGGAGCGCGAAGAGGGTGGGGCTACTACCACCGCTGTGCTGGAAGCGCTGCGCAAAGGGTTTCCGGAGCGGAGTGTGGAGCTGCTCAAATCCGACCGCGTTGGACCGAAGATCGGCGCGGAGATGCGCCGGAATGCCTTCTTGGCGGTGCTCCTGGCGGTGGTGGCAATCCTGCTCTACATCGCCTTCCGATTTGAGTTCCTCTACGGCGTGGGCGCAACGATTGCGCTGGTGCACGATGTGTTGGTAGCGATCTCGGCGATTGCCATTGTGCACCACTTTGGCATCTTGCGCATCGAAATCAACCAATCTGTGCTGGCAGCGCTGCTGACGGTCGTGGGGTTCTCCATCAACGACACGGTGATCATCTTCGACCGGATTCGCGAAAACCGCGAGCGCTACAAGGGGATGAACCTCATCAAGCTGATGAACTTGAGCATCAACGAGACGCTCAGCCGCACAATCAACACCGTTCTGACAACGGTGCTGGTATTGCTGGCGCTGCTGTTGGTGGGCGGGGAGGTGCTGCAGGGTTTTGCCTTCACCATGTTGGTCGGCATCATCACGGGGACGTACTCCTCGATCTACCTTGCCAGCGCTTTTGTCGTGGAGTTCGTGCAGCGCTTCCAGCGCGTGGACTTGGATGCTGAATACCGCAAGCTGCGCGAAGCTGAGCGGGCAGCAGCGCAGGCGTGAGCTCGTCCTTTCTACGGCGTGGAGGAAGCTGTGCCGGTTGTAATCGTCGTCGGTGCGCAGTGGGGCGACGAAGGCAAGGGCAAGATTGTGGACGTGCTCAGTGCCGGCGCCGATATCGTCGCGCGCTACCAGGGAGGTCCAAACGCCGGGCACACCGTCTACTACGACGGGCGGCAATTGGTGTTGCACCAAATCCCCTCAGGCATCCTCCATCCGCACGTTCAGTGCATCATCGGCAACGGTGTGGTGATCGACCCAGGCGTGCTGCTGGAGGAGATCTCCATGCTTGCGGGGCTGGGCATCGCCGTGGAGGGGCGGCTCTTCATCAGCAATCGAGCGCATCTGATTATGCCCTACCATCGCCTGCTGGACCAGGCACAGGAGCAGCACAGCGCGCAGCCCATCGGCACAACCGGACGGGGTATCGGTCCGGCGTACATTGACAAGTTCCGCCGCCGGGGAATTCGCATTGTAGACCTGCTCGACCGGGCAACCTTCACCGAAAAGCTGCGGCAGAATCTGGAGGAGCACAACGCGCTGCTGCAGAAGCTCTACGGCTACGCCCAACTGGACGTGGAGGCAATTGTGCAGCAGTACCTGGAGTTCGACCACCTCATTGACCCATACGTGACCGATACGGCGGCGCTCCTGTCGGAGGCGCTGCGCAACGGGAAAACCGTTGTGGCAGAGGGAGCGCAAGGGGCGCTCTTGGACGTGGACCATGGCACGTATCCATACGTGACCAGCTCAAACCCCACCAGTGGAGGCGCGTGCACAGGCTTGGGGATCCCCCCGACGGCGGTAACCAAAGTCATCGGGGTGGTCAAGGCATATACAACACGTGTCGGGCACGGTCCCTTCCCCACCGAGGTGCACGGCGGGCTTGCCGAGGAGCTACGGAACCGAGGCAGAGAGTTCGGGGCAACGACCGGGCGACCACGCCGCTGCGGCTGGCTCGATTTGGTTGCGCTGCGCTACTCGGTCATGATCAACGGCATCACGGAGCTGGCGCTCACAAAGCTGGATGTGCTCAGCGGCTTTACCGAAATCCCCGTCTGTGTTGGCTACCGAATCGGAGAGAAGCGCCTGCGCTTCTTCCCACCAGATTGCTCTACGCTGGAGCGGGTCGAGCCGGAGTACGTTCTCCTGCCTGGCTGGAATGAACCGCTGCGGGGAGTCGAGCGCGTAGAGCAGCTCCCGGCGGCGGCACGCCGCTATGTGGAGTTCATCGAAGGCGCGGTGGGGCTTCCCGTGACCATGCTCTCGTTGGGACCGGAGCGGGAGGAGACGCTGCTGTGCTCGTAGTCACGCCGCTGCCATCGAGCGGCACAGTGCGAGCAGCTCCTCTGCCGAGAGGGTGTTGACCACCTGTTCGGGCGGGAAGAGCGCCTTCCGGGCAAGCCGGACTCCGAACTCCACGTACTCCAACTCCGCAGGCGTGTGGGCGTCAGGGTTGATAGCGATGCGCAGCCCCTGCGAACGGGCTCTCTGGAGTTCCTCCCAGGAGAGGTCGAAGCGGTACGGTTGGGCGTTGAGCTCGATGATCTTGCCCAGGCGCAGGGCGGTCTGGAGGATTGCTTCCACGTCTACCTCGTACGGCGGTCGGCTCAGCAGCAGCCGCCCCGTGGGGTGCCCCAGGATGTGGACGTAGGGATGTTCGAGCGCCCGGAGGATGCGGCGCGTCATCTCCTGGCGGGATTGACGGAAGTGTGAGTGCACGGAGGCAACGACCAACTCCAACTGTGCGAGCAGTTCATCGGGGTAGTCCAGCGAGCCATCCGGGAGGATATCCACCTCGATGCCCTTGAGGAGGCGAATGCCCAAGCCCTCGGCGTTGAGCTGCTCGATCTCATGCCACTGCTGCTGGAGGCGCTCTGCCGAAAGCCCGTTCGCATAGAAAGCGGCGGCGCTGTGGTCGCAAATGGCAAGGTAGGCATACCCAAGCTCTTTGGCAGCCAGCGCCATCTGGCGGATGGAGGCTTTCCCATCGCTCCAGGTCGAGTGCACGTGGAGCATGCCCACCATCTGACGGCGTTCGACCAGCTTCGGTAGCCCCTCGCGGCGCACCAGCTCCAGCACGTGGGCGCTCTCCCGAAGCTCCGGCGGGATAAATGGGAGCCCCACCAGCGCGAAGAGCTCCTCCTCGGTATGGGCAGAGATGGGATGCCCACGATGGCGCAGCTCGGAGCCCATCGGCTCGTAATCGCGGGCACGCAGCTCTTCGGAGAGGGCGCGCACGAACTCCTCCGAGCCCGTGGTCTGCAGCAGGCGCCATCCGGCATGCTCCGGAGGGCTGAGCCAGAGCCGGATGCGGCGATGCCGATGTTCGGCAAGCAGCTCGTCTTCGGCAACGGTGTGGAATTCGGGAAACGCCTTCTGCAGCGCCCGCAGGAGCCGTCCAGGATGCGGTGAGACCAGCAGGAGCTGCAGCTCGCCGACCGTTTCCGTGTACCGGCGCACCTCCCCCGTGGGGATGACGCGGCTGAGCTCGGGCAGCTGGAGGAGCTGCTCCTGCCATAGCCGGACCTGCTCCCAAGCCTTGTGTAGATGCAGCCGAGAGCGGGCACTCCTCCACTGCGCCAGCGCCTGCAGCAGGGCTGCCTCCGTCTTCGCTCCGAAGCCCTTCAGGGCAGCAATGCGGTGCTCGTGGCACGCACGTTCGAGCTCCTCCGGAGAGGAGATGCCCAACTGCTCGTAGAGTATCCGCGCGCGCTTGACCCCGACGCCGGGCAACTGCGTCAACTCCAGCAGTCCTTCGGGGAGCTCCTGGCGGAGCTGCTCGTAGAGCTGAATCCGCCCCGTGCGGACATATTCGGTGATGACCTCCTCCAGCGCTGGACCAATGCCGGGGAGCTCCCGCAGCCGTCCCTCTTCGACCAAGCGGCGCAGGTCAACCTGCTGCGTTGCCAGCGTTCGCGCTGCGCGGGCGTATGCTGCGGCTTTGAAGGGGTTCTCCCCGCGTAGCTCCAGAAGTAGCGCAAGCTCCTCCAGTAGCTCCAGCAGCCGCTGGTCACTCATGCCCTACGGCACGCGGAAGTGGTATTGGATGGACAGGGCGGTCAGGACGACGAACAGAGGGCTCTCGCGCGTCTCCCCGAGGCGGGTGGGCGTGAGGAGCTCGCCGCGTTCGTCGCGCCGTCCCAATGCATTCAGGATTGCCCAGCCGGTGCTGGCGCGGAAGTGCCAGCCCTCGATGAGTTCGCCGCCGATGCCCACGCGGGCAGCGATACCGAAGCGGTAGACGGGCTCCGGTGGCTTGACAATTACCGTGTCGAGCAGCTCAACGGTCCGCCCCGTTGGGCGCTCGACCTGCTCGTACCGGTAGTGCCCGCGCGAGATACTATTCCACCGGGGCTCCAGCCCGAGGAAGGCGTACCCGCGCGCCAGCGGGAAGCGAATCGGCGTGTACTCCAGCAGCAGGGCAACGCTGGTGACCGTCTGCGTGTAGCGGAGGAAGATGTCGATCTGCCGAAGCCGGAAGCGCTGCAGCCCCTCGAAGAAGGTCACTTCAGTGCCGATGCCGATACGCCAGTCGGCGGTGAGGGGATGGTGCAGCCAGATACCGATTCCTGGCTGTACACCGCTGAAACCGGCGCCTAACGAGCTCTGTGCCGTATCGCGGGCAATGATCGGCGTGCGTGCGGGGTTGCCGCCCACAATCCACGCCGTTGCCAGCCCTGAGGAGAGCTCCAGCCGAGCTTGTGCCGCCGCCAATAGTGGCAGCCCTGCCCATATCCACAGCCATTGCCTCATGGGTGCTCCTGCACTGGCTTCATAGACGCTCGCGGATGCTGTAGCTGCTATGCGAGAGGGTCCCCTTGACAATCAGCTCCCCCAGCAGCCCAATCGAGATAAGCTGGACGCCAACAATGATGAGCGCGATTCCAAACAACGCCAACGGGCGGTTGCTCAGCGCCGTGCGCCCCATTGCCCATTCTACGACGAGGTAGAGGTCGATAGCAAAGCCAGTGGCGGCAAACAGCAGTCCGACCGTTCCAAACAGGTGCAGCGGACGCTTGAGGAAGCGCGTAGTGAAGAGCACGGTCAGCAGGTCCAGGAAGCCCTTGACAAAGCGGCTGGCACCGAATTTGGAGCGTCCGTACTTGCGCGAATGGTGGCGGACGGGAAGCTCTGTGACGCGGAAGCCCTCCCAGTGCGCCAGCGCGGGGATATAGCGGTGCATCTCGCCGTAGAGCTGGAGGGATTTGGCAACCTCGCGGCGGTATGCTTTGAGCCCGCAGTTGAAGTCGTGCAGCCGGATACCGCTGACCAGGGACACCACCGCATTGAAGAGCTTCGAGGGCAGGGTCTTGCTCAGCGGGTCCTGGCGCTGCTTCTTCCAGCCGGAGACCAGGTCGTAGCCCTCTTCGAGCTTGGCAAGCAGGCGCGGGATCTCCTCGGGGTCATCCTGGAGGTCGGCATCCAGCGTGACGATGTAGTCGCCCGTGGATTCGGAGAAGCCAACGGCTAAAGCGGCGGACTTGCCGTAGTTGCGGCGGAAGCGAATTCCCCGCACTCGAGGGTCCTCCATGTGGAAGCGGCGCACAACCTCGAAGGAGCCATCGGTGGAGCCGTCGTCGATGACCCAGATTTCGTACGCCTCCCCGGCAAGCTGACGGGCAACCCGCTGCAACTGCGGGAGCAGCTCCGGAAGCGACTCCGCTTCGTTGTACGCTGGCACAACCACGGAGAGGCGGCAGCCCGAAGTGCGCCCTTCTGCCATGGACGGTAGCTATGGAGATTTGACAGCTTTGAATGCCGCGCGGAGAGCGTTCTCGATAGCTGCCCGCTGCTCTGGCACCCGGGGGTCGAGGATTTGCCCATTCTGGACGAACGCAGTGGCGGGGTCAAAGCGCAGGAGCAGTCGTTGGAGCGTATCGCGCGAGAGCTGCAGTGGCGGCTCCAGTGCAAGCGCTACGTTTGCGGTCACCGTTGAGCGGTATGCAAACGCTACCGCGCTATCCCCGCGGTAGAGTGTGCCTTCGAGGATGATGCTGGGGCGGTCCTCGGCGAGGAAATCCGCCAGCGTGGGGTTGCCGCTGTACTCGCGGCGTTCGCTTTCGGTGAAGCGGTGGAGCTCGAACTTGAGCCAGCGGTAGCTTCCCGGCGGTGGAGCTTCCAACAGCAGCAACTGCGGTGTGGGCCCGAAGAGAGCAAGCACAGGGGTAAGTCTGAGCGAGCGTGCCGAGGTGGTATCGGAGCCACTTGGCTGAAGCAAAATCCGGCTTATGAGCACGCGCACCCGCTCGATGCGAAGCGAATCCACTGTTGGAAGTGCTGCAGGAGACTCCGGAGCCTGGAGTGTCCGCGAGGTCACCGTGGAGCGCTCCAGGTGCGCAAGGAGCTCCAGGGTGGGCTGCTGCGAGAGCTCCTCGCCGCATCCCAGGAGCCACAGAGCTGCTGCCACCGACAGCCAGCGGAGTATACCCATCGGCATCGCAGTGTGGCTGGGAGACCGGAAACAAAAATACGCTGCCGTGCCAGATATGCCCAGGTGACCAAGCGTGCCCGAAGGGCTTTCGTATTTTTGCTGCTGGTGCGGATGCCAAGACAGCTCATGTGCCGATTCGTTGCCTACATCGGTCCGCCGATCGTTGCAGAGGAGCTGCTCTACAAGCCCAAGCATTCGCTGATCACGGCGCAGACGATTCGCGCCGAGGAGATGTCCGTCACAGTCAACGGCGATGGCTTCGGGGTTGGGTGGTATGTGCCGGAGCTCGATAATGAGCCGTGCGTGTTCCGGAGTATCAAGCCCGCCTGGAGCGATTTGAATCTGCGCAACCTGGCGCGCAAGATCTACTCCCCGCTCATCTTCGCCCACGTGCGGGCGGCATCGCCGGGGTTTATGGTGGAGGAGGTCAATTCGCACCCCTTCTGGTGCGGGCGCCTGATGTTCATGCACAACGGGGTGGTGGGCGGCTTTCGGGCAATCCGGCGCAAGCTCCTTCGGCAGCTCAATGACACGGCGTACGATGCCATCATGGGTTCGACCGATTCGGAGCACCTCTTCGGGCTGCTGCTCAACTACATTCCCGACCCCTTCGGCGAGGTGAGCTGCGATGAGCTGGTGGAGGCAACTTGGGCGATGCTGCAGGAGCTGAGTCGCCTGCTCATCGAGGCGGGGGTGCGGGAGCATTCGTATTTGAACCTGTGCGTGACCAACGGGACCAGCATCGTTGCCACACGCTACACCACCAACCCCAATGCGCAGCCGGCAACGCTGTACTACATGTACGGGAAGCGCTACTACTGCGATGGGGAGCGTTGTGCCATGGAACCCACCTACGGGACGCCTTCGGCGGTGGTGATCGCCTCGGAACCCTTCACCGGCAGCCATGCCGACTGGATCAAGGTCGAGCGCAACACGATGATGGTCGTAGATGAGACGCTCCGCATCCACTTCTACCCCATCGAGCTGCCGTTCGAGCGCTTCGCTTCTGAAGAGGTTACGGTGCTGGAGTAGCACGGAGAGGGTGATATGGACACGCTCGTACTCCTAATCCCCTTGCTGCCGTTGTTGGGCTTTGTGGTGTTGGGGCTGGCTGGGCGGCGGATTGGCTCGGAGGCGATTCTGGGCGCGATTGGAAGCGGGACTGTGGGCATCTCCTTCGTGCTGAGCTGCATTGCACTGGGATGGCTGCTGCAGATGCCCGCAGAGCTCCGCGTGCACGAGGTAGTGCTCTACCGCTGGCTCTTCGCCGGAGATTTCCACGTGGAGGTTGCCTTCCGGCTCGATCCGCTCTCGATGGTGTTCGCGCTGGTGGTCACGGGCGTGGGCTTCCTCATCCACGTCTACTCCATCGGCTACATGCACGGGGACGCGGGCTTTTGGCGCTTCTTCGCTTACCTGAACCTGTTCATCTTCATGATGCTGGTGCTGGTGCTCTCGAACAACCTCCTGCTCACCTTTGTGGGCTGGGAGGGGGTCGGGCTGTGCTCCTACCTGCTCATCGGGTTCTGGTATTCGCGCCGGTTCGAGGGGGTCGGGATTGTATGGACCACCGATGCCGGCAGGAAAGCCTTTCTCATGAACCGGGTGGGCGATGCCGGCATGTTGCTGGGGATGTTCCTGCTGGTACGGCAGTTTGGCACACTGCACTACGAGACGCTGACGGCGCAGGCGGCGATGCTCCCGGTGGGCTCGGAGGTGCTTACGGCGGCAACGCTGCTGCTGTTTTTGGCGTGCACGGGGAAATCGGCACAGATTCCGCTGGCGGCATGGTTGCCCGATGCAATGGCGGGACCAACGCCGGTTTCGGCGCTCATCCATGCAGCGACGATGGTTACGGCAGGGATCTTCTTGGTGGCACGCCTGTCGGCGCTCTTCGCCCTGGCGCCGGTAACCTTGGCCGTAATCACCGTGGTGGGAGCAGTAACAGCGCTGTGGGCTGCAACGATTGGGCTGGTGCAGACGGACATCAAGAAGGTGTTGGCGTACTCTACCGTTAGCCAGTTGGGCTTTATGTTCGCGGCGCTGGGGGTTGGGGCATTCTCGGCGGCGGTGTTCCACGTGGTCACGCATGCCTTCTTCAAGGCGCTGCTGTTCCTGGGGGCAGGTGCGGTGATCCATGCGCTGCATGAGCAGCAGAACATCCACTTCATGGGCGGGCTCCGGCGGTATTTGCCGCACACGTATCGGGTCTTTCTGGTGGCGGGATTGGCGATAGCGGGGATTCCACCGCTGAGCGGCTTCTTCTCCAAAGATGCCATCCTCTGGAACGTGTTCGAGCATGCCGGCGCGGGTGTGTGGTTGATGCTGCTGACGGCAGCCTTCTGCACGGCACTGTACACCTTCCGGCTCATTGGCTTGGTGTTCCATGGTGAGGAGCGCTTCGATCGGCATCATGTGCACCCACACGAAGCCCCGCCGGTGATGCGCATTCCGCTGTACGTGTTGGCGGCGCTTTCGGTAGTTGGTGGGGTCTTGGGTATCCCGTACGCGCTGCTGCCAATCGGCACAAACCCGAATCTGCTGGAGACGTGGTTAGAGCCGGTCTTCTCCACAGCCTCAGGGCTGCTTGGGCGGGTGCCGCAGGCGGTGGTGCACTGGGAGGAGTACGCGCTCATGCTGGTGGCGACAGCGGTGTCCGTTCTTGCCATTGCGCTGGCATGGCGCTGGTTTGCTCAAGAGGGGATGGCGGGGGAGCGGCGCTTCACCGAGCGCTTGGGGGCACTCCATCGCCTCCTCTGGCACAAGTACTACGTGGATGAGGCAACGGAGAAGCTCATCGTGGAGCCCACCGTTCAGAGCTCCGAACGCTTCCTGTGGCGCTTGCTCGATGTCCGGCTCATTGATGGGGCGGTCAACGGAGTGGCAGCGGGGGTGCGCTGGGTAGCCGAGCGGCTGCGCCGGATGCAGACGGGTATTGCGCAGACGTACGCGCTGACGATGCTGGTTGGCATTGTGCTGCTGCTGTCGTGGCTGCTGTTTGGCTGAGGCAAGTGACAGCTTCCGCTGAGGTGTGCCGATGGAGTGGTTGCTCGTGGCTGCATTAGCGGTTCCGCTGGTGGGGTTCCTGGCGGTGCTGCTGATCCCGCGAGAGCAAGTCGGGGTGATTCGCTGGGTGAGCCTGCTGCTGAGTCTGCTGACGCTGGTCGCCGTCGTTGGGGTATGGCTGCACTTCGACCCGCAACAGCCAGGGTTTCAGTTGGTCACCAACGTGCGCTGGATCGAGGCGCTCGATGTGGGGTTCCGGATCGGCGTGGATGGGATTTCGCTGCTGCTTGTCGGGCTGACGGCGCTGCTCATGCCGATTGCAATTCTGGCGTCCTGGGAGCCGATCCAGCATCGGCAGAAGGAGTACTACGCGATGATGCTGTTGCTGGAAGCGGCGATGCTGGGGGTGTTCGTCGCGCTGGACACCTTCCTGTTCTACGTCTTCTGGGAGCTCGTGCTCATCCCGATGTACTTCATCATCGGCATCTGGGGCGGAGGCAATCGGGTGTATGCGGCGCTGAAGTTTTTCCTCTACACGCTGGTCGGCTCCCTGCTCATGCTGGTTGCCATTGTGTGGCTGGGGGTCTACGCCGAGCAGCATGCCGGTGGATTCACTGCGGATTTCGAGCGCCTGCGCCAGATGGCTCCGACGCTGCCGTTGGAGTTACAGCGCTGGCTCTTCTGGGCGTTTGCGCTCTCGTTTTGCATCAAGGTCCCGCTCTTCCCGCTGCACACCTGGTTGCCGGATGCCCACGTGGAGGCGCCCACAGCGGGCTCGGTCATCCTGGCGGGTGTGCTCCTGAAGATGGGCACATACGGCTTGGTGCGCTACAATTTGGAGCTGTTCCCGCAGGCAAGCTTTGAGTACGCCTCCCTGCTGGCATGGCTGGGAGTTGTGGGGATTGTCTACGGTGCACTCGTGGCGTTTGCCCAACGCGATATGAAGAAGCTCATCGCCTACTCCTCGGTGAGCCATCTGGGGTTTATCGTGCTGGGCATCTTCTCGATGACGGTGGAGGGGTTGCAGGGGGCGCTCATCCAGATGGTGAACCATGGGCTTTCGACGGGCATGCTCTTCCTGTGCGTAGGGGTGCTCTACGAGCGGCGCCATACGCGGGAGCTGGCGGAGTTTGGAGGCTTGGTGCGCATCATGCCCGTTTTTGCGGTGTTCTTGGCGCTTGCGGTGCTGTCTTCGGCGGGGCTACCCGGGCTCAACGGCTTTGTGGGAGAGTTCCTGAGCTTGCTGGGGGCAGCGCGGTCACCCTTCCTGGCGAGCTTTGCCTATGCAGGGGTTGGGGTGCTTGGGGTGATCCTTGCTGCGGCGTATCTGCTCAAGTTTTACCACGCGACGATGTTCGGCGAGGTGAGCAATCCGCACAACTACCATCTGCGCGACGTGAGCCGCCTGGAGGTTGTGCAGTTCCTGCCGCTGGTTGTGCTGTTCTTCTGGATTGGGCTGTATCCGGGTCCGTTCCTGCGCACCAGCGAGCTTGCCAGCAAAGCGCTGGTTGCAAAGCTGGAGCAGTTGCGCTTTGGGACGACCAACATCGTGCTTCCGCAGCCGCAGACAGCGCCGGCGGTACAGCCGCAGAAGCTGCTGGAGGAGCTGTTGCGCCAACGCCCACCGCTCCCACCGGAGAATGCACCGCGGTAACGGTCACAGCTTCTGGGCGCCGTGGGGAGCGCTTCTGGTTGCCGGCTGCTGCGGCATCCTGGGGTGTTCTCGGGAGCTTCCGCTGGAGCCGGTGACGGCTCGACCCGGCGCATCCGGAGCGTATGTGCTCTGTGAAGGGCTGTGGGGGCACGACAATAGCGTCCTTGCCCGAATTGAGCTCCCCGACCGCGTCATCCCGGATGTGCTCGCTGGAACGGGGCTGCGCCTGGGCGATGTGGGGAATGACCTCCAGCGCCGAGGGGATACGCTCTACGTCGTCGTCTCCGGTTCGCGCAGTATCGAGTGCTTCCACGTTCCGACGGCGCGGTGGATAGGGCGAATCCGGCTGCAGCAGAACCGCTACCCGCGCCAGCTCTGTATCGTCAACGACACGCTGGGGGTGGTAACAGACCTCTACGGCGATGCGGTCACAACGGTCCACCTCCGACGCTTGGAGGAGCTCCCGGAGCTGTGCCGGGTTGGACCCGCGCCGGAGGGGATTGCGCGCTGGCAGCAGATGCTCTTCGTTGCCAATTCGGGCTATGGGGATTACCGCGCCGGTGAGCCACGCGCGGGAACGGTCTCGGTGCTGCACCTCTTCCCGCTTCGGGAGGAGGCACTGTTGCGGGTTGGACCCAACGTGGTGAGCGTGCTGGTCCATCCGCGGTGGGCGCGTCTGTATGTGCTCTACCTGCATCTGCCGAGCATGTGGGAGCGGGATTCTCTGGGCGGTGTGGTCGAGTACGATTTGCCGACGCTCCAGGAGCGGCGACGGTGGCGTGTGCGCTTGACCGGCTACGATGCTGCCTGGAGCAGTACCGGAGATACGTTGCTGCTGCTGACGCGCGAGGGCGTTGCCGGTGTGGATGTGCGCGAAGGAATCAGCAGAGCGCCGTTCCTGGTGCTGCGGAATCCCGCGCCCGACACCGACGCCTGGTACACCGTTGCTGTGGACGGTGCTGCCCGGTACTGGGTAGGTAATGCCCGCAGCTATACGGTGGCAGGGGAAGTTGTGCTGTTCTCGGCAACGGGCCTTGTGCAGGGACGCTTCCCCGTTGGGGTCAACCCCGGAGCGATTGTGCCCTTTTGAGGATGTCGGACTGAGCTGAGGGTGCCCATGAGCGCTGTGCAGGAGATCCTCGCGGTTGCGCCGGTGGTCCTGATTGGATTACTGGCAACGGCGGTCATGGTTGTGGATGCGCTGATTCGCCAGAGTGCGCGGCTGAGCTTCTGGCTCAGCGTTGTGGGCTTGCTGGGTGTTGCGGCAGCGGCGGTGTGGACGCTTCCGGCTTCAGGAACAGTTCTCTCTGGAATGCTCAGCAGCGGCGGGATGGCAGCCCTGTTCGATATCGTCTTTGCTGCCGCAGGCGTTCTGACGTTGCTGGCAGCGCGACCGTACCTGGAGCGCGAAGGTCGCGAGTACGACGAATTCTACGCGCTGCTGCTGTTTGCGCTGGCAGGGGCGATCATCTTGGCGCATGCGGCGCATCTGGTGGTGTTCTTCCTGGGTATCGAGCTGCTGTCGGTGTCCTTCTACGTGCTGGCGGGGTACTTCCGCACGCAACCGCGCTCGGTGGAGGCAGCGCTGAAGTACTTTCTGCTGGGGGCGTTTGCGACCGGCTTCCTGCTCTACGGCATTGCGATGGTGTATGGAAGCACCGGGGCGATGGGGTATGAGTCCATTGCCGCCCGGTTGCAGCGGGGAAGCCCGCTCCCAATGCTTTTGGGGATTGGGGTCGGGCTGCTCTTGGTAGGTATTGGCTTCAAGATTGCCGTCGTCCCCTTCCACCAGTGGGTGCCGGATGTCTACCAAGGGGCGCCGACGGTGGTGACGGCATTCATGAGCACGGTGGGGAAGGCGGCGGTGGTGGTGGCGTTGGTGCCCATATTCGAGGCGCTCCGTCCGGCGCTGGATTGGAAGCTGCAATCGGCGGTGGCGGTGCTCTCTGCGGCAACGATTCTGCTGGGGAATGTGCTGGCGGTCGTGCAGCGCAATCTCAAGCGCATGCTGGCGTACTCCTCGATTGCACATGCGGGATACCTGCTCATGGGGGTGGTGGCGCAATCGGAACGGGGCTGGGCAGGGATGCTCTTCTACGCGGTGGCGTACGTGTTCATGCAGATGGGGGCATTCGTTGTCGTCGCACTGGTGGAGCAGGAGAACGAACACCGCTTGGAGCTGAGCGATTACGCGGGGCTAAGCCGGCAGCATCCCGCGCTGGCAGCGATGATGGCGGTGTTTCTGTTCTCGCTGACCGGCCTGCCGCCCTTTGCGGGCTTCTTCGGCAAGTACTTCCTGTTCACCGCTGCCATCGAGGCTGGCTACACCTGGCTGGCCGTGGTAGCGGTGCTGGGGACGATGGTGTCGGCGTACTTCTACCTTGGGGTGCTGGTGGCGATGTACTTCCGCGAGCCGGCAGCCCCGATTGCGATCCAAACCGGTACGGCGAAAGCCACACTGTGGTTGAGCACGGCAGCAGTTCTCCTGCTGGGGCTCTTCCCGATGACCCTGCTGGGGCTGCTACAGCGCTTCCTCTGAGCCGAACGCGGCTTCGTAGTGCCGGAGCTGCGGCGGGGTTGTGCTCAGGTCTACGGCGATGAAATCGAAACGGCAGGGGACACCTTCGAGCCCGTGCTCGAGCAGATAGCCTTTGACGGCGCGTAGAAAGGCACGCCGTTTGCGGGCAGTCATATGCTCTTCGGGCAGCCCGAAGCGCAGAGAGCGCCGAGCCTTGACCTCCACGAAAACCAGGAGCTCGCCCTTGGAGGCGATGAGGTCAATTTCGCCGAAGCGCCCGAATCGGAAGTTCTGCGCCACGATTTGATACCCCTGGCGCTGGAGATAGGCAGCCGCGAGCGCCTCAGCGTCCGCTCCGCGACGGCGTCGGGATGTTTGGGAGGATTTCGACATTGTGCGTAGTTTTGCTGCAAATTACGGCGGGTTGGTGCAGCATTGCCGTGAAACAGCACGGGCGGCTCCCTGGTACTACGGCTGCACCAACGCGGAGACAGCCATGCGAGCGTCCGTGGACAGGAGCGTGGGTGGGCAGCGCACAAGGCAGGAGCGGATTCGCCTTGTCCTGGCAGACGACCACGAGATCGTGCGCGTAGGGTTGCGCCATTTGCTGGGGCGCAGCGACCGCATTGAGCTTGTGGCAGAGGCACGTACGGGGGAGGAAGCCGTTGCCCTGGTGCGCCACCATCGCCCCGATGTTGTGCTCCTCGATATCGTCATGCCGCAGATGAACGGCATAGAAGCCGCGCGGATTATCCGCACTGCGGTGCCGAGCGTTCGGGTGGTGATGCTGACCTCGTACGAGGACTCCTTTCACATCGAGCAGGCGCTGCGGGCGGGGGCACATGGGTATTTGACGAAGAACATGGCACCGGAGGAGCTTCTGGAGGCTATCGAAGCCACCGTCGCCGGCGAACAGGTGTTTAGCCCCACGATTTTGGACTTCCTCCCTGAGGTGCGCCAGCGGGTGCTCGTGCCAGGGCAGGAGCCACTCGTGCGGCTGACGGCGCAGGAATGCCGCGTCCTCCGCTTGATTGCACAGGGCATGACCTCGAAGGAGATCGCCAAGCAGTTGGGAATCAGCCCGCGGACGGTCGAGACCCATCGAGCGCACCTTATGGAGAAGCTGCATGTTCACAACGTTGCGGCGCTGGTGCGCTTTGCCCTGTTCAACATGGAGTATCTGGAGCGGGTGGCTCGGGAGGGCGAGTAGGTCGGATTTTGTAATTTGCGCTGCGTCATAGCCCATACGGCAAATGTCCCAGCGGTGGGCAACACGGTGTAGCGTAGCGGGGATTGGGGCGCTCCTGTTTGTACAGGCGATGGCACAGGTGCCGCGGGAGCGCCCTTCGATGTTTGCTGGCACGGAGTTCCTCGTTGCCCTGATGCCCAACGAGATCGAGCAAGCCGGGACGGTTCGCCTGCGAATCGCTGTTGCCACGAAGTTTCCCACAACCCTGAGCGTGCGGATGCCCAGCTCCGCTGCGCCGCTGGTGTACCGGCTGGGGGCGAATACGATTCAGTGGCTGGCAGTTCCGGAATCGCTGGAGGTGCGCCGCATTGAGCAGCCCCGACCTGCAGCAATCGAGCTGCGCAGCGATGCGCCGGTGGTGGTGTACGTCTTCAATAGCTTCCCAACCAGTACGGACGCCTACACCGCAATTCCGGTTGCCCACTGGGGCAAGGACTACGTGGTCGTCTCGCTCCCCAACGACCACTACACTCCACGAACCGGGGATACCTCGGTGAACCGCCTGCGCGATCTGATGCTGCGCCGCAGCCAGTGGATGGTCATTGCGGCGGAGGATTCGACCGTGGTGACCTTCGTGCCGCGTGTGCGCACTGCCGGAGGCAAGGATGCAGGCGTAGCCCAGACGGTGATTCTCCATCGTGGGGAATGCTACTTGGTCCAGGCAGATTCAACCGCACGCGGCGCAGGCGATATGACGGGCACGGTCATCCGTGCGAACAAGCCCATTGGGGTGCTCTCTGGGCATGTCCGTGTGGGGCTTCCCTTTGGGCTTCCGCCGGAGACCGATACGAAGGACCATCTCGTGGAGATGTTGCCGCCACTCTCGGCGCTGGGGACGCGCTACATCACCGTTCCCTTTGCCGTGGGGACAGGGGACCTCTTCCGCGCCGTTGCGGTTGCTCCGCAGACTCAGTTGACGGTCTTCGGCAGGGGTGGGAATCCTGTGCAGGTGACGCTCAATGCGGTCGGGGAGGTTGCGGACTTCCCCTTTGAGGCTGCGCCGCTGCTGTGGGTTGCGGACAAGCCCCTTCTGCTGGCGCAGTTCATGTACTCCGGCATCGTGAGCGGCAGCATCAGCATCCCCTTCGACCCGTGCATGGTGATTGTGCCGCCACTTGAACAGCGGGTGCAGCAGGCGCACTTCATGGTGCCGGATACGACCCTGGTGGGGTTCCCGCAGTTCCGGCAGCACTGGGTCAATCTCCTGGCGGACTCTGCTGCTGCCGCGCAGCTGCGCTTGAACGGTCAGCCGGTGAGCGGGTGGCAGCCTGTCTCGGCGATGCCGGAGTTTTCGTTTGTGCGACTCCAACTGCTGGCAGGGCGAACGTACGAGCTGGTCTGCGACACTGGAGGCTTTGTAGGGACCCTCTACGGCGTGGGGTATGCGGATTCGTACGGCTTGGTCTTGGGCAGCAGCCTTCTGCCGGCGGATCGGGCGCAGGATTCGCGGGCTCCGCAGATTCGGGCTGCCACGGGACCCTGTGGGGTGCTGAATCTCTCGATTCGCGACGATAGCTCGGGATTGGCGTTCGTCGCCGTCATTCCGGAGAGCACGTGGAACTACCAGTGGCAGTTGCTGCGGCGCTCGTTGTATGAGTACGAGCTGCGAGCCTGGGTGCAGGACTCCTCGCAGGATGCCGCGATCCTTGTGGAAGCGCGCGACAACGCCGGCAACGGCGCTCGCTACCGATGGCAGTATTGGGGAGAGCGCTTCCAACTTGTACCTTCGGAGGTGGTCTTCACCGCGTTGGCTCCGCAGGATAGCCTCTGCACGCTGGTGGAGCTGCGCAATACCGGCAGGGATACGCTGCGGCTGACGGCGCTGAGCTTCCGCGAGCGGCGCCTCCGCGTTGGGCTTGCCCTCCCGGTTGCCGTTCCGCCGAGGGCAACGCTGCAGTTGCCCATCTGTGTGGTTCCTGCCGGCGATACGTCGAGCCTGGCCGATACCGTGTGGTTGGTGGGACGCTGCCGGGTGCGCGCTGCCGTTGTTGTGCGGGCAACGGTGGAGCTGGCGGAGCTCACCGGCTGGGGCTATGATTTCGGCGATGTGCTCGTGCGCAGCACGGCATGGGGCGCGGTTGGCTGGACCAATAGTGGCAATGTCCCGACGACGGCGGTGGGGATTCGCTTCCGTCGCACCGATGTGTTTGCGGTGGACTCGGCAGGCTTCTTCCCCTACCGCTTGAGACCTGGGGATACGCTGCGACTGCCGGTGCAGTTTCGCCCGGTGCAGCGGGGAGGCATCGAGGACACGGTGGTGCTGTATACGGCATCGGGGTTGCAAGTGCCGGTACTGCTCCGTGGGCGCGGGGTTGCTCCGGTTGTGCAAGGGATGGTGGTGGATTGGGGACGGCGTCGGATAGGGCGGCAGTACGACTCAGTTGCGCTGCTACGCAATGCGGGGGACATTGCAGCGCAGTTACGGGTGCAATCCGACAGCGGCGATACCGCGGAGCTGCTGCTCTCCGCGCCGTCGCCGCTGCAACTGCAGCCAGGGGAGGAGAGGGCGTTGCCCGTGGCGTTCCGTCCGTTGCAGCGTGGGACGTTCCGGCGAGTCGTGCGCTGGGAGGTGGAGCCAGGCGTACAGGCACCGGTGGAGCTTGTGTTACAGGGACAGGGGATTGCACCGGAGTTGGCTGCCCGGGCTGTGGACTTTGGGACAGTACGGCTGCGGGAGTTTCGGGATACCGTGGCAGCAGTGCTCTGGATTGCCGGAGATGCCCCACTGCGGTTGCAACAGTTGTGGTTGGAGGGAGCGGATGCGGCAGCGTTTGCGGTGTTGACCGCACCATCGCTTCCGCTGGAGCTCTCGCCCGGGGATACGCTGCGGCTGCCGCTGCGGTTCCGTCCTTCGCGCCTTGGGGCGCATCGGGCGCATATCGTCCTGCAGCACGACGGTGTGCCGCCGTACACAACAGACACGCTCTGGGTCGAGCTGCTGGGCATGGCAGTAGAGCCGCCCTTCCCAGACACACTTCGAGCGGACTGGGCTGTTGGGCTGGAGCTGCCCGCACTCCTTGCCGCGTGTGTGGAGTCCCCTGCCCAGCTCTGCCTACGCAACACTGGAAATGTTGAGCTGCGTTGGGTGGAGCTGCAGCCGCTGGAGGGGCTCCCGCCGGAGGCGATTCCGCCGCTTTTGCCGCGAGTGCTCCCACCTGGGGAGCGATGGTGCATGCCGTTGCTGCTGCCGGGATTCCCTGCCGGTGCGGTGCGGATTCGGTTTGCCGGCGCTGTGGTCGCGGTGTTTTCGAACGGTGTTCGCGACTCCCTCGATACGCTTCGCTTTTCGCTTGCCGAGGAGCGCCAGGTTGCCTGGCAGCGGTGGAGCATCACCGCTCCGGGGGAGCCGCTGCGGGCGGAGCCGGGGTCAGTGGTGGAGCTTGTACTGGAAGGGCGCCTGCCCGTGCTCTCCGATGGGAGCGCCGAGGGGTATCTCTGCCTGCAGGCGCAGCCGAGGGTGTGGGAGCTATACCCGAGCGGGCTCCAGATGGAGATTGCTGGCAGCGGTGTTCCCGTCCGGATAGAGCAGCGCTCGCGGGAGGAGCTCTGCCTCGGTGTTCCCTCGCTGAGGCTCCCGCCGGGAGAGGTCCCGTGGCGGCTGCGCGTTCCTGTGCGGGTGTTCCTCGCACCGGAGGAGCTCGTAGAGGTTCCGGTGGCTGCCATGCCGATGCGGACCGAATGTGTGCTGGGCGACAGCGCTGTTCTTCGGCTATGGCAACCCGGAATCTGTGCCGAGCGGCTCCGGACGGTGCGGCTGCAGGAGGTGCCGGCGCTTGCTATTCGCCAACTCTTTCCGAATCCTGCGGCTGGGGAGTTCGCGGTGCTGCTGTGGAGTTCGCAGCCGCAGCCGGCGAAGGTGCAACTGTTCAGTGCCTACGGGGAGCTGTGTCGGGAGTGGGAGCTGCAGTGCCCTGCGGGCGAGTTTTTGCGTAAATTTGAACTACACGGGCTGCCGTCGGGGGTGTACTCCGTGCGGGTCAGCGCGGCTGCAGGAATCCAGCATCACATGTTGGTCATCCAGTGGTGAGGAAGATGCGTCGGGGAGCCATCATTGCTGCTGCGTTGCTGGTAGGGGGAAGCTGGGCTCTGGCGCAGCAGGAGCCGAGCCCGTTGGCACCGGAGGTTGTGCCGCCGCGAGTATTTATCGGACCTGCGGTGGGGTATAACCGGAGCTTCCATCCCGCCAACATCGCCTCGTTTGCAGCGCAGGCGGAGTGCCCAGTGTTCCGTAACAGTTCGGCAAACGGCTTCTTCCTTGGGGCAACAGGCGAGATCATCCTGGGCGATCCGCGGAGTTCGCGGTCCTCGATCATCGTGCGGCTGGTGTTCGACAACCTTCCTGCAACCTTCAAGGAAGCCGGGGGAGCCTACCCCAGCCGTGTTCCGGTGACCATAGACGGACAGGATACAACGGTCATCATCAACACCTCCACGCAGCATGTGCTCTCGGTGAGCTACTACGCGCTCAACGCCGAGGTGCTCTACCGCTTGGATATCGGGGCTATCCCGCTCGGCGTTGTGGTGGGTCCTACCTTTGGGGTTCCCGTGCGGGCGACCTTGCAGCAGCGGTATGAGCTGGTGGAGCCGGAGTTTGTGGACATCGGAGGGCGCCGCTACTACGTGCAGTTCGAGCCGGACCCCAACTACAGGTACGAGAACAACGGTCGCACGATCATCATCCGCGACGGGGATATCGAGGAGCGTACAGGGCTGCGCGCAGGGATAAAAGCGGGGCTGCAGTACGAACTCACGCTCGGGCGCTGGCGCGTGATGCCGGGCATGTTCTACAATTTCGCTATCACAAAGGTCACCAGCCGGGAGAACTGGCGGGCAAATGCCCTGCAGCTCGGAGTGGATTTCCGTACGGCGTTTTAGCGGGCGCCTCATAGACTGGATGGGGCATTCGGGGTCCTGGCGTACAGGACCCGAATGCTTTTTAGCACCCTGACCGAAGGTTGGCGATGGAGCGGCTGTGGGCACCGTGGCGGGCGCAGTATGTTGCCTCGTTTACGCGCGCAGACCAGATGTCGGAGTGCTTTCTGTGTGCGGCGGCAAAGAGTGCTCGGGAGCACGATCGGGAGTTGCTCGTCGTAGCGCGGTGGGAGAACTGCTTTGCGCTGCTCAATCGCTACCCCTACAACAGCGGGCATGTCATGGTGGCTCCCTATCGGCACGTGGGGGAGATGGAGGAGCTGGCGGATGCGGAGTTGTGCGAGCTGATGGTGCGGGTGCGCGAGGTGTTGCGCGCGCTCAAGTCCGAGCTCTCCCCACACGGGTTCAATGTTGGGCTTAACCTTGGACGAGCTGCCGGAGCGGGGCTGCCGGAGCATCTGCATATCCATATTGTCCCGCGCTGGCACGGGGATACGAACTTCATGCCAGTACTGGCGGAGGTCAAGGTGGTCTCGCAGGCGTTAGAGGAGGTGTATGAGCGACTGCACGCGGCACTCCACGGAGGGTCGTAGCATACGAGCGCGCAAGCGGTGGGGACAGCATTTCCTGACGTCGGTCTCGGCGGCGCGGCGGATTGTAGAGCTTCTGGGGGCAACGGCGGAAGAGGTGGTGCTGGAGATCGGTGCCGGGACGGGATTTTTGACCCAGTTTCTGCTGCCGTGCTGTCGGGAACTGGTGGCGGTGGAGATCGATCCCCGCTGCATTGAGCATCTTCGCGAGCGCTTCCCCGCAGAGCAGTTCCCGCAGCTCCGTCTGGTGCACCAAGATGTGCTGGAGTTTGACCTGGAGTCCCTTGCCAGGGAGGCGCTGGAGCGGACGGGACGGAAGCTGTTGGTGGTGGGGAATTTGCCGTACAATATCAGCTCGCCGCTGCTGTTTCGGCTCTTTGCGCACGCACGCTGGCTTGGGCGCGCGGTGATCATGCTCCAGCGGGAGGTTGCCTTGCGATTGGTGGCATCGCCGGGGACGCCCGAGTACGGAATCCCCACGGTGGCGTGCTGGGCGGTAGCGCGGGCGCGAATGCACTTCCAACTGCCTCCGCGCATGTTTTCGCCGCCGCCAGCGGTGGTCTCTGCTGTGGTTTCGCTGGAGTTCTTGGAGGATGGGTGGACCGGTGTGGAGTACGAGGGCTTTCTTGCATTTTTGCATGCAGCCTTCGGACAGCGGCGCAAGCAACTGCGGAATGCGCTCCGGCATTGGCTTGAACAGCAGTGCGGGAGCTGGCAGCACGGCGAGGAGTTGCTTGCCCACGCAGGGATTCCTCTGGACCGCCGCGCCGAGCAGCTTGCACCGCACGAGCTGGCACGCATCTATCGCACGGTAACAGAGGGGAAGCTGGTCGGGACACGTTGATGGAATACCGCACGCGCACAGCCCTCCACCCTGTGGAACGTCGGCGGTGGAAGGGGGGGTGGCTTTGGTCGCGCTTACGGCTGTATGACCTCTACACGCTGGCGATCGTGGCAATCTACTCTGTGCTGGCGATAGCGCTGTATCCGGCGGTGGAGGATGCCACTTTCTGGCTGCTGCTCAACGGAGTGGTGAGCATGTTGGTGCTCCTGCTGGCATGGGCGGACCGACCGGGTGCGCCGGCGTGGATTCGCTGGGCGCATTGGTTCTACCTGGTGCCCACCATCTACCTGATGTACCAGCAGGTGCACGCGTACGTCCCCGTCGTCAATCCCAAGCTCCACGATGACCTGCTCATCCGTTGGGATTACGTCCTCTTCGGCGTGCACCCAACGCACTGGATCGCCCGCTTTGCCCACCCGGTGCTGACGGAGTACTTGCAAACGGCGTACATGCTGTTCTACTTCCTCCCGCTGATATGCGCTGCGGAGCTTTTCCGGCAGCGGCGGATGGAGGCGTTGATGATGCTGGCGCGGACGCTGGCGTTTGGCTTCTACGTGTCGTACCTGTGCTACTTCGCACTGCCTGCGATTGGACCGCGCTTCACGTTGCATGAGTTCGCCCGGCTCGACGAAGAGCTCCCCGGCGTGTGGTTGACACCGATCTGGCGAGCCTACGTCAATGCCGGTGGGGGAATCTCGGCGGGGGCAGAGCAGCCCGAGCGCTCCGTGCATCGGGATTGCATGCCGAGCGGACATACGATGATGACGCTGCTGACCGTGGTGTTGGCATTCCGCTTTCGGGTCCGCGTGCGCTGGGTATTGGCGGTATTGGGAGCAAGCTTGATTGTGGCGACGGTCTATTTGCGCTACCACTACGTTGTGGACCTGTTGGCAGGAGGGGTGTGCGCGCTGATGGTGCTGTGGGCTGAGCCTCGGCTTGCCCGCTGGATTGAACAGCGTTTGCTGCCGCGCGCAGAGCAATGAGCGAGGGCTACCAAATTCTCCGCTGCGATCTCCGCCCCCAGGCGGAGGAGCTGCTCCCGCAGCTTTTGCAGGCGGCCGAGCGGGTGCTGCGCAGTGGACGGTACATCTTAGGGGCTGAGCTGGAGGCGTTCGAGCGGGAGTTCGCCGAATTTCTCGGCGTGCGATACGCCGTTGGGGTTGCCTCTGGTACGGAGGCACTCTTTCTGGCGCTGCGTGCTGTGGGGATAGGGCACGGGGATGAGGTCATTGCTCCTGCGTTTACGGCGATCCCCACGGTAGCGGCAATCCTGATGAGCGGTGCCCGCCCTGTGCTGGTGGATATTGACCCGCAGACGTACACACTGGACCCGGCACTGGTGGCAGCGGCACTCTCCGAGCGCACTCGGGCAATTGTGGTGGTACATCTGTTCGGGCAGAGCGCGGAGATGGAGCCGTTGCTCAGGCTTGCTACCGATGCCGGGGTGGTCCTGATTGAGGATGCTGCGCAGGCGCACGGCAGTAAGCACCATGGGCGGATGCTCGGCACCTTCGGACCCATGGGATGCTTCAGCTTCTACCCGACAAAGAACCTGGGTGCCTACGGTGATGCGGGCATGGTGGTGACGGATGATGCAGAGCTTGCTGAACGGCTCCGATTGCTGCGCAACTATGGGCAGGTGTCGCCGTATCGCTCTGTGCTGTGTGGGATCAACAGCCGCTTGGACGAGATCCAGGCTGCTTTTCTGCGGGTGAAGCTGCCGTACTTGATGGGCTGGAATCAGCGCCGTGCACGGTTGGCGCAGCTGTATCAGGAGGTGCTGCAGATTCCGCAGATTCGCCATCCGGTGGTGCGCCCCTACAACGAGGTGAATTGGCACGTCTACGTGGTGCGGGCAGAGCAGCGCGATCGGCTCTGGGAGTACCTGGAGGCACACGGCATCCAGGCGAACGTGTACTACCCCGTCCCGATTCACCTGCAGGAGGCGTACCGGTTTTTGGGATACCGCGAAGGGGATTTTCCCCACTCCGAAGCGGCAGCCCAAGAGGTGCTCGCGTTGCCGATGTTTCCGGAATTGGAGGAAGCCCAGGTGGAGATGGTCGCGGTAGCCATTCGGCGCTTCTACGGATATGCCTGAGCCACGAAAGCGATGCGGTGGGCGCTGCTGTCGCAGGTGTGGGTAGAGGAAGCCGAAGGCACGGTCACCGGCTCCAGCGTCCAGGTGTACTACTTGGCGCAGGAGCTGGTGCGCCGCGGGGAGGAGGTGCTGGTGCTGCTCTCGGGGCATCGGCGGGCGTGGGAGCGCACGAAGGGGCGACTTCGACTGGTTTCGCTTCCGGCGTACTCGGCAGGGCTGTGGGGATGGTTGCAGCCACGCTGGCAGCGCGATGCAGAGGCGGTGCTGCGCGCGTTTCGTCCGGATGTGGTCTACCAACGGGGGAAGCTGCCCGAGACTGTCCTGGCAGCTCGGTATGTGCAGCGCTCAAGGGCGGTGTTTGTCTGGAGCAGCAATGCCGATAACAGCGCCTATCGGTGGAAGTACGTGCGCAAGCGCTTGCGCTGGCGACGCCGCCCATGGTGGATGCTGCCGCTGCGGCTTGCGGAAGCCGCTGTCGCCGATCTCCTCATCGAACGAGCGCTGCAGCGAGCCCATCTCCTCTTGGCGCAGACTCACCATCAGCAACGGACGCTGGAACTGGTGCTGAAACGGAAGGCGCATCTTGTGGGCTCTGGGCATCCGCTGCCACCACCACCGCGTTCCAAGCCCTCCCCCCCGGCAGTGCTATGGTTGGCGAATGTCACCCCAATGAAACGCCCGCACCTCTTTGTGCGCCTTGCTCGGGCGCTGCAGGGAAGTGGTGCCCATTTTCTTATGGCGGGTGCGGCACCAGATCGGCATCTCTTGGAGGCAGTGCTCCAGGATGCCGATGGGCTGCCGAACTTCCGCTACGTTGGGGCGGTACCGTTTCTGCAGACCGCGGAGCTCTTTGCTCAGGCGTCGCTGTTTGTGCTCACCTCGGAGTTTGAGGGGCTTCCCAACACGCTCATTCAAGCGTGCCTGCACGGCGTTCCGGTCATCAGCCTTGGGAACGACCCCGACGGGATACTCTCGCGGTACGGTGTGGGCGAAGTGGTTGCAGATGAGCATGCGCTCGTCCGCAGTGTTGCATCCTGGCTTGCTGATGAGGAGCGCCGCCACCGGGCAGCAGAACGGGCGTATCAGTTGGCGTGTGAGCGCTTCGATATCGCTCGCGTTGTCGGGCAGCTCATGGAGCTGGTTGAGCAAGCCCTTCACTGATGAGCTCCTGGACGAAGCCAGGAAGCGCGAACGCTGCCCGATGGAGCTCGGCGGTGTAGTAGCGGAGTTTGCCGCTCAGGCGCTCCATGCGCTGCTGGGCGTCGGTGGGGGAGAAGTCCTCCAAGGGATGGTAGTGCCGGGAGGCAAGGGTGAAGGACCATATGCCCGTGGGGTAGGTGGGGATTGGCGCCAGGTAGCTGGCAACGTGGCGGAACAGGGGGCGTAAGAGCCGGTGGACCCGAGGAAGGGTTTGGCAATAGACGGGGTGCAGGGGGGATTCCGATTGCAGCGCCAGCACGCCCGTGGCGTGGAGTACGCGCTGGCACTCGCTGTAGAAGGCTTCGCCGAAGAGGCTCTCGGCAATGCCGGTGGGGTCGGTGGAATCAACGAACACTGCGTCGTAGAAGCCCGAAGGAGCAGAGCGGACAAATTCCGCACCATCGGCGTGGTGCAGGCGGACGCGTGGGTCGGAAAACCCAGCGGCAACGGTGGGGAAGTAGGACTGCGCAACGGCAATGACGCGGGGGTCGATCTCTACGAGGTCAACGTGCTCGATCGAGGGATGGCGGAGAACTTCGCGGACCGTTCCGCCATCGCCGCCGCCGATGACAAGCACTCTTCGAGGGGACGGTAGCAGGAAGAGGGCAGGATGCACCAGCATCTCGTGGTAGATGAACTCATCCCACTCGGTGAGCATGACCATGCCGTCGAGCAGGAGCATGCGCCCGAAGACCGGACTCTGCACAACGCAGATGTGTTGAATGCCGCTGTGCTCGCAATGCAACAGGGCATCCAGGCTGGTGGTCAACCCGGCTCCGTGGCTGAAAAATTCGGAAAAGCGCAGTTCTCCACCCACCTGTACCGTCCCAGGCGATACGCACGACTGCAGGGGAGCGCGGCTACGGCGCAACCGCGAGCGTTTCCGCTGCAAGAGGCTTATGGGAGACCGGCTCGCGGAAGAGACCGCGCTTGAGCTCCATGCAAGAGCTGCTGCGGGCATGGAGCTCCTGTTGCAGGTACTCGGCGATCGTCCACGGATCGATGCGCTCCCCACACGTGAAGACGTCAGCGGCGGCGTAGCCGTATTCAGGCCACGTGTGGATGGCAACGTGGGATTCCGCAATGACCACCACACCGCTGACGCCGTGCGGACTAAAGGTGTGGAAGGTGTGGGAGACGATCGTGGCGCCCGAGCGCCGAGTTGCCTCTACCAGGATATCCCGAATCCGCTCCTCGGAGTTGAGCACCTCGGGATCGCACTGGTAGAGTTCGATGAGAATCTGCCTTCCAAGTGCCTGCATGGCAATCCCCTCCATGTTGTTGCACCCCCTGCTCCGCTATCCGGAGCAGAGCATACCATTGCGCCGAATGCGTCGGCGCAACCGCAGCCCTGGCAGATGAAGGGGCGGGATGCTGGAAGACAGCGCTGCACCGGCTCTGACCACTGCATCCCGACAAGGTTCGATCTGCCAGCCGCTAGCGCATGGCGGCGTCCTATCCGGAGCCGCCGATATGACAAATAGCACCGCTGCCCTGCCGCCGCAAGGCACCACGGTGCCGTCTTGGGGTGCAAAATTACAACCCCTGGAGCATATTCAGACCCCCCTATGGAAGGGAGCCGTCAGCAACGGGCAGAAGCGCTAATTTTGCAGTGCTACTGGGGCGTAGCCAAGCGGTAAGGCAGCGGCCTTTGGAGCCGCCATGCGTAGGTTCGAATCCTACCGCCCCAGCTCCTTCCGAACGAAAGCGGTACGATGGAGGAGCTCAAGATTGCGGCGGGGCGCTCTAACCCCGAATTGGCACAGCGGATTGCCGACGCACTGGGCTGCCCGTTGACCGATGTCACCATCCGCAATTTCAGCGATGGCGAAATCTGGGTCAAATACGAGGAGAACATCCGCGGCGTAGACCTTTTCATCGTGCAGTCGACCTTTGCACCAGCGGACAACTTGCTGGAGCTGCTCATCCTCATTGACGCTGCCCGCCGAGCTTCAGCGCGCCGGATTACGGCGGTGATTCCCTACTTCGGCTACGCTCGACAGGACCGCAAGGATCAGCCGCGCGTCTCCATTACGGCAAAGCTGGTTGCCAACCTCATCACCACTGCCGGGGCTGACCGAGTCATCACGATGGACTTGCACTCGCCGCAGATTCAGGGCTTCTTTGATATCCCAATGGACCATCTCTACGCCTCCACTGTGCTGATGCGCGCGCTGTGGGAGGAGCATCTGGAGAACGTTGCCGTTGTTGCTCCGGACGTGGGAAGCGCTCGGCTGGCGCGCTCCTACGCAAAGCGGCTGGATGCAGAGCTGGTCCTGGTGGATAAGCGCCGTCCTCAGCACAACGTTGCGGAGATCCTCCATGTGATTGGAGATGTCGCGGGGAAGGACGCGGTGATCGTGGATGACATCATTGACACAGCGGGCACCTTGGTGCACTGCGCTGAAGCACTGGTGCGCGCCGGCGCGCGGCGGGTCATCGGTGCCTGTACGCATGCGGTGCTCTCCGGCAACGCCATCGAGCGCATCGAGCAAAGCGATGCCATTGCGTACGTCTACGTCACGGACACAATCCCGCTGCGGCGGAGCTCCCCAAAGCTGCGTGTCATCTCGGTTGCCCAGCTCTTTGCTGAAGCGATCTTGCGTACGCACCAGAACACCTCGATTAGTTCCCTCTTCGAAATCGTCCGCTAAGCCAACAGGAGTGGGTGATGGCAATGAATCCAGTGCAGCTCACCGTTGTCCGTCGTCCGACGGGGAAGGCTGCTGTCAAGCAACTGCGCCGCCAAGGACTGGTGCCGGGGATCTTCTACGGTCCCGGAGTGGACCCTATCCCGATCGCTGCGCGCCCAGCAGCGCTGCGACCACTGGTGCATACACGGGAGACCCACCTGGTGCAACTGCACATCGAGGGCATGGAGCAGACCTACGAATGCGTGCTCAAGGATTTCGCCCTCGATCCGCTTACCGATGCCCTGATGCACTTTGACCTGCAGGCCGTCGTGGCAGACCAGCCAGTTGAGGTGGAGGTCCCAGTCAAATTGGTTGGCACCCCCGTTGGGGTCACCCGCGGCGGGATCTTGGAGCACGCCCTTCACACGGTGCGGATCTCATGCTTGCCGCGCGACCTGCCCGAGTACATTGAGCTGGACATTTCGGGCTTGGATGTTGGGCATGCCATCCACGTGCGCGATGTGCAGCTTCCCGGCATCCGGATCCTTGAGCATGGGGAGACGGTGATCGCCACCGTCATCGCGCCACGGGAGACGGCGGAAGCGGAGGGGACTTCAGGGGCAGTTCACTCCCAATAACGCAGAAGTATTCCCAGCCGGATGCCCAACTGGCGCAGGTACCAACGCCCCTGGGGCACAAGGCTGCTGAGCCCGTGTGAGTAGACAAGCTCCCCGAACGCGTTCCACTGAGAGCTCAGCCGGTACTGCACGCCGGTGCCTACCGCAAGTCCCCACCAGAACTGGCGCAGTGCCGGGAGTGTAGAGATCGGCTCGGTGCGCTCTGGCGAGCCGGTTTCGGAGTAGATATACCCCGATGGCTGGAGAATGCGCCGGCGCAGTGTGATGGCGCTTCCCAGCTTCATGGCTGCCTGGAGTTCGCCCAGGAGGTATAGGTTCGGGAGCAGGTGCCAGAGCCCACCGGCAGAGAGTGTGGCGTACGGTGCTCGAAGGCGCAGGCGCTGCTCCTCCTGGAAGGGTGCTGTCTGCCCATCGGGCAACCGGACGTGCTGCAACAGCGTATCCGGTGCAGCGAGCTCTCCGCCGTAGAGCTCTATCCCCAGCCGGAGTAGGGTGCTCCAGGAGGGATTGGGGCGCCAACCTGCCAGGACGCCACCGAGCCCTCCCCAACCGGTGGCATTCCCAAAGGTTCCGTTGAGCGCCGGCAGCGGGTCTATCCGCGGCAGTTGCGCGGCATGGTACACGTTTGCCATCCGGAGATATGCCCCAAAGAGCCAAACCCGGAGCGGTCGGACGCATTCGCCGTACTCGCCCTGGCACAGCACGAAGATTCGGCGCTCCTCTCGGATGTCGTACGTGTAGCAGAGCGTATACACGGAGCGGTTGCCGGCAAGGTCTGTCAACGCCAGGACGGCATGCCCGTTGCGGCTGGGGTCTTGGGGAGCAAATTGTGCCTCGGCTCGGAGCATCCCCGGTGTGATGGAGGGCAGAGTACCCTGGAGGTTCTCGGCAGCGAGGACGAGCACCTCGCGCAAGCCTAAATCGCTTGGGCGGTCATCGCGGATGGTGACTACGGAGACGCCATCCGAGCGCTGCAGCAGCTGTGCCTCTGGAGCGAGCAGATCCTGCTGGCGACGCAGGTCCGCAAAGGATTGACCGACGGCGTTCCCGTAAGCATCGTAGGAATCCCGCCCGTACCCAAAGCCATAGGCGTAGAGCCCGAAGGGTTGGGCAGCCTCGATGAGGTGCGCGCCGTAGGGGACCTCTATCTGCGCAATAGCATAGCGGCTGTTGGCAATGCGGGAGAAGGATGCCCGCACGGGCGCCCCATCGACGCGGAGCGTCGAGATAGCTTCCAACGGGATGACGACGTTGATGAAGTGGCGCCACGAGCCCTGTACGGGGGTGGCGAAGCGGTAGCGCGTGAGGAACTGCTGGGTCGGGGTGATGAGCAGCATCATCGGATCCCCGATGGAATCCCCGTTGCGGAAGCCCTCGGAGAACTGCGCCACCAGGATCGGCTTGTCGGAGGTGATCTGCACGGTTTCGGTGAAGGTCTGCTCCCAGAATGCCCCCGCCTCCAAGGTGGCAACTGGTTGGTCGTTGATGAAGATGCGCGTCTGCGGCAGGTGCGCCAGTACGCGGACCACGTACCGCGAACGCTGTCGCAGGGTGCCCACGTAGAAGTGGCGTCCCCACGTCTCAACCGGAGGAAGCTGCTCGACCAGGTGGTTGCATGCGGCAATGGTCAGCGGTACGTAGGCGCAGACATGCCCGCTGAAGACCGCAATAGGGCGCGAAGCGCGGATGAGCGTGCCGGTAAGATCCTCGGGCTCGCCCGTCGGAGGTCCGGACAGTTGGTACACCTCTCCACGGTTGAGCACGACGCTCAGCGGTTCGCGGAGGGTTGTGCCAGGTTGAACGGCGGGGAGCTGCCGAATGGATATGGCGGTGGAGCTATCCTCGAAGAGTTCGCGCGCTGCTTTGGGCGGGAGGAATTGGACCACGGTGCTGTCCTGCGTTGCGATGACCGCCACTTGCGGTGTGAAGTTGGAGGAGAGCCGTCGGTAGCTCATCACGCGGTATTCTGTGCCCAGCACGGAGACCGGCAGCCCGATGTAGGTGTCCGTGCTCTGGTAGCGACGGTTGAGCCCGTAGACGGCGATAGGACTGTCTGCGACCACATGGACCGCCAGCCGCTGTGCAACGCCGGATGTGGTAATGGCAGCCTCTGCTGGAATCGGCACAGGGGCGATCTCTCCGGCGCGGAGCTGGAGCCGCTGCTGCCAGCCGAGCGCTTCGATTGTGATTGTGACCCGCGCGGCGTATTGGCTGGTCAGGAAGAGCTGGAGCTGCAGTGTGTCGTTGGGGTTGTCCTCATGGTTGCGTTGGAAGCAGAGCCAGAATTCCCGTCCCTCGGAGCTGTTCGGCTGCGCCTGCGCCGATATGGTCGCCGACAGGAGCGCTCCGAGGAGTGCAAGGCAAGCGGCTCTGGTCATTTGGCGCATAGCATCCGCAGGGAGTATACTGCTCCGGTCTCGGTGAGCATGAGGACGAGGTATTCCCCACTGGCGAGCTCCCAACTTGGCGCCTGGAAGAGCAGCCGAGCGCGCTCGGCGCGCGGGTGGTACCGCCGCTCCTGTGCGAGCAGCTTCCCTTGGGCGGTGAAGATGCGGAACTCTACCCACCCGGGCTGAACGACTGCATATTCCAGCCAGGTGCTTGTGGCAAAGGGGTTGGGAACGTTGCGGAAGAGCCCTTCGATGGGGATCGGCTCCACCGGCGGTGAGCCCTCGATGCGCAGCCATGCGCGGGGAGAGCTCAGCCGAAAGAGGAGGCTATCAGCGTACAAGTGGATGGGCTGAAGCCATGCGGCGGTATCCCGTCCGGCGAGGATCTCCACCCTCAGCCAACCCAGCAGGGCATCAATGGTTCGGGGAGGAGGCGTACAGGCGAAGGCGAGTACGGCAGTATCGGCGCTCAGAATGGAATCCCGGAGCAGTGCAAGCTCATACAAGCCGCCATCGGAGGTGTTTGCCTCGAGCCCAAGCACGCGGAGTCGGTTGGGGCTGTAGAGGAGCTCGGCTGTCAGCCGCTGAGGTGTCTGCGGAAAGTCCCACCGGGCAAAGATGGGCAGGCGAACCTGCGTGCCTTGGCGCACGAGGGTATCCGGCAGCAGCAGCATCGGCTGCGCGCTGTCTTGGGCAAGCACGGGGAGCAATGCGAGCGCATATCCACAGAGCCACCAGCGCACAGCTGTTGCCGCAAGCAGGGGCACATCAGGAGCAGCGGCAAAATTACCAAACGGCGGGCGCTGCCATGCCGAAGGGCGCCGAGAAGCTGCGTATATTTGCAGCTTGACGACTGTGCCATGCCCGACCAAGGCAGGCAATGGTGCTCATTCGCATCCAAGGATTGCGCGACGGACGCTATCCCATCCATCTGGTTGTGGCGGCAGAGGAAGTGCCGGATATGGCACCGGAGTTCTTCGGCGAGGTTATCCTGACGGGCACCTTGGAGAAGGTCGGTCGGCGCTACACCTTCGAAGGGAGCGTTCGGTGCCAAGCCCGGCTGGTCTGCGATCGCAGCCTGGAGGAGTACACCGAATGGATCGAAGCGCCAGTCCAGGTGGCTTACCTGGCGGACACAGAGCTATTTCTGCTCCAGCAAGGGGAGCAGCGGGACCGCACCTACGAGGTGCAGCTCATCCGGGAGGATGCAACGCACATTGACCTCTCCGAGGATGTGCGCCAGGAGCTTGCCGTGCATTTGCCAATGAAGCGGGTAGCTCCGCAGTACAGGGACCGCTCCTTCGAGGAGCTCTATCCGCAGTATGCGGCTCGTCCGGAGCCTTTGGAGGATCCCTGGGCGCCGCTGCGGAAGCTGCTGAATCAGTCCGAATAAGCACTGCAAGGGCGATGCCGAATCCAAAACGACGCCACTCGCGTTCGCGCCGGGACAAGCGCCGCACGCACTACAAACATGCTCCCGTGACAGTGGTGCAGTGCCCACAGTGTGGGGAGCCCAAGGCACCGCATCGAGCCTGCCCGGCGTGTGGGTTCTATCGAGGTCGCAAAGTGCTCGAGGTTGGATGAGCCGGCGCCGTATCCGGATCGGGGTGGACCTCATGGGCGGGGATTCCGCCCCGGTCAACGAACTTCTGGCAGTCGCCGATGCGGAGCGGCAGCTTCCCGAGGAGGTGGAGCTGGTGCTCATCGGGCATGCCGAGCGCGTCAAGGAGGCGGTACAGCGCCTCAAGATCCGGCTGCCGCGCTACCCCTTTGTGCACGCCGAAGAGGTCATCACAATGCAGGATGATCCAACCCTTGCGGTGCGGAGCAAACCTGCATCCTCGCTGGTGCTGGGGATGCAACTGCAGCGCGAGGGCGAGCTCGATGCCTTTGTGACAGCAGGCAACACCGGCGCTGTGCTGACCGCGGCAACGCTGCTGTTGGGGCGGATTACGGGCGTGGGGCGTCCGACAATTGCAACGTTGGTCCCGACGGAGCAGACCCGACCAGCGGTGTTGCTGGACGTGGGCGCCAACGTGGAGTGCCGCCCGCGCCATCTGTACGAGTTCGCCGTCATGGGCAGCGTGTATGCGCGGGAGATGCTCGGAGTGGAATCTCCCCGAGTGGGCTTGCTCAACGTGGGGGAGGAGGCAGGCAAGGGCGGACGGACACTGCGCGAGACCTATCAGCTGCTCAAGCAGAGCTGGCTCAACTTCATCGGCAACGTCGAGGGGCGCGATGTGCTGCGAGGGGTTGCCGATGTGGTCGTCTGCGATGGGATCGTGGGCAACATCGTGTTGAAGTTCGGCGAAAGCCTTGCAGCTGCTTTCCGGGCTCGCTTACAGGGGTTGGCACGGGGGAGCCTCTGGCGACGGATGCTGTTTTGGCTACTTCGACCAGCCCTTCGCCGTGCCTTCCGGGAGTTCGATTACCAGCACTACGGTGGGGTGCCAATTCTGGGCGTACGCGGCACGGTGATCGTCGGGCATGGGCGCTCGACCCCCCTGGCGCTGCGCAATATGCTCGTGCGGGCACAGGAGGCGGTTCGGCGCTCTCTTGTGCAGCGCTTGGAAACCGCAATGCAGCTATCGGCTGTCAGTGCCTCGTAAGGGAGGAGCCCCAATGCCCCGAGCTGCAATCACTGCGGTCGGACACTACGTGCCGGAGGACGTCTACCCCAACAGCTACTTCGAGAGCTACCTGGACACAAGCGACGAATGGATTCGCGAGCGTACGGGGATCCGCGAGCGCCGCTTTGCCCGCAATGGGGCAACCTCGGACCTGATTGTCCCCGCTGCCCGGATGTGCCTGGAGCAGCGCGGAATCACGCCTGCGGACATCGATTGCATCATCGTGGCAACGGTGACGCCGGACTACTTCTTCCCCAGCACCGCAGCGGTGGTCCAGCGGAAGCTCGGTGCGGTCAACGCCTGGGGATTCGACCTCTCGGCGGCGTGTTCGGGATTCATCTTCGCGCTGGTGACGGCAGCGAAGCTGGTGGAATCCGGCGCTGCAAAGCGGCTGCTGCTGTGCGGCGCGGACAAGATGAGCGCAATTACGGACTTTCAAGACCGCTCCACAGCGGTACTCTTTGGGGATGCCGGTGGAGTGGTCCTCCTGGAACCCAGCGAAGATGAGCAGGTCGGCGTGCTGGATTACGTGCTCTACATGAACGGCGAAGGGGGCAAGTACCTCTACATGCCTGCCGGGGGGAGCGCAAAGCCGCCGTCGCTGGAGACGGTGAAGAACCGCGAGCACTATGTGCATCAGGAGGGGCGGACGGTCTTCAAGGAAGCCGTCGTGCGCATGGCGGAGGTGACGCTCGAAATCATGCAGCGCAACGGTTTGCGGGCGGAGGATATCGCGTGGCTGGTGCCGCATCAGGCGAACCTACGCATCATCACTGCAACGGCGGAGCGCATGGGGCTGAGCATGGAGAAGGTCATGGTCAACATTGACCGCTACGGCAATACAACGGCGGCGACCATCCCGCTGTGCCTTTCCGAGTGGTACGCTGCCGGACGGCTGGACTACGGCGACCGGCTCATCCTGGTGAGCTTCGGCGCGGGCTACACCTGGGGTGCGGTGTACGTGCGTTGGAGCCTGCCCAAGCCCAAGGATTGAGGGATGGTAGCGTGGCTCTTCCCCGGTCAGGGGTCGCAGTATGTGGGGATGATGCAGGGGCTGGTGGAGCGCTTCCCGCAGGCACGCCAGCGTCTGCAGGAAGCCGAGGAGCTGCTGGGCTATCAGCTCGGGCGGATCTGCTTTGAGGGACCGGAGGAGCTGCTGCGGCAGACGCGCTATACGCAGCCCGCGCTGTTTGTCCATTCGGCGATTGTTGCCGAGCTTGTCCGCGAACATCTGCAACGCGATGCCGTTGCTGGGCACTCTCTGGGGGAGTATTCGGCGCTCTACGCCGCGGGGGTGCTGGAGTTTGCCGATGCTCTGCGTCTGGTTGCCCTCCGCGGTGAGCTTATGTTCGCCGCTGGACAGCAACTCCCCGGTACCATGGCTGCTGTCATCGGGATGCCGGCTCAGGAGGTCGAACGCCTGTGCGCTGAACTGGCACAGGAGCTGGGGCGGGTGCTTGTAGTGGCTAATTACAACTCCCCCGAGCAGGTGGTGATCTCCGGTGAGGTGGAAGCTGTGCAGCAAGCGCTGGAGCGCTTGCGCGCTACCGGTGCCCGGAGCGTGATCCCGCTGCCGGTCAGCGGGGCATTCCATTCGCCGCTCATGGAGCCCGCACGGGAGCAGTTGGCGCAGGCAATACGGGAGACGGCGTTCCGCCGGGCTCAGGTACCCATCTACAGCAATGCCCTGGCGGAGCCCTTGACCGAGCCCGATGCCATTCAGCAAGCACTCATTGCGCAGTTGACCGCTCCCGTGCGCTGGCTGCAGATCCTTCAGCGCATGCACGCCGATGGGGTGCGCAGCTTCTACGAGCTCGGACCCGGTCGGGTGCTCCAGGGGCTGGTCAAACGCACGTTGACCGGCGTTACCATCGCCGGCATTGATACGGCAGAGGACGTTGAGCGAGTCCGTGCGCAGTCGGTGGTGCAATGACGCAGCGATTGAGTGGACAGGTGGCGGTGGTGACCGGAGGCTCTCGCGGGATTGGGGAAGCCATTGTCCGGCGCCTGGCAGCCGAAGGGGCACGCGTCTACGCAACGTACCATCGCAGCGCGGAGCGGGCGCAGCAGTTGGAGTCCGAGCTGCGGGCACAAGGGTACGCCGTGCAGTTCCTGCCCGCCAATGTTGCCAGCGAAGAGGATGTCGAACGCTGCATCGAGCAGATTCGCCGCGAAGCTGGACGGCTGGATATCCTGGTCAACAACGCTGGCGTTACGCTGGACCGCTTGCTTGTGCGCATGACGCTCCAGGAGTGGGAGGAGGTCATCGCCACGAACCTTCGTGGTGCATTTCTGTGGTCACGGGCTGCGGTGCGGCTGATGTTGCCGCAGCGTTCCGGGCGCATCATCAATATCGGCTCGGTGGTCGGGATTCTGGGGAATCCCGGGCAGGCGAACTACGCGGCTTCAAAAGCGGGGCTCATCGGGTTTACACGGGCGCTGGCAAAGGAGCTTGCCTCTCGCAACATTTTGGTAAATTGCGTGGCGCCGGGATATGTCGAAACGGCAATGACCAAGCAGCTTCCCGAGGCGCAGCGGCGCGCGTTGCAGGAAGCTGTGCCGCTGGGACGGGTTGCCGCCCCAGAGGAGATAGCAGCTGTGGTTGCCTTCCTTGCCTCGCCTGAGGCATCCTATATCACGGGGCAAACAATCGTCGTGGATGGCGGGATGAGCATCTGACCGCCACCCGATGCTGTCTGTGGGGTTTGTTCAACGGTTACAGCAGTAGCGCCGATGAACGTGGAGCAGCGTGTCCGAGAGATCATCGTGCAGAAGCTCGGCGTGGAGGAGTCGCAGGTGACCCCCGAAGCCTCCTTCATGAACGACCTGGGCGCCGACTCCCTCGATATCGTCGAGCTCATCATGGAGTTTGAGCGCTCCTTCGATTTGACCATCGAGGACAGCGACGCCGAGCAGATTCGTACCGTCGGGGATGCTATCCGCTACATTGAACAGCGCCTTGCAGAACGAGCCTCGGGTGGCAGCGGCGAAGGCGGATAAGCTGGCGTAGCGCTCATGGTGCGCAAACCACACCGGCGCCGGGTCGTTGTGACCGGGCTGGGGGCGGTTACCCCAATCGGCAACACCGTCGCCGAGTTTTGGCAGGCGATGATGGAAGGGCGCAGCGGGGCTGCGCCCATCACCCGTTTTGATGCCAGCGAGTTTGACACCCGCTTTGCCTGCGAAGTCAAGGGGTATGATCCGCTCCTCCACATGAGCCGCAAGGAGATCCAGCGCATGGACCTCTTTGCGCAGTTCGCCATGTCGGCAGCGGTGATGGCGGTGGAGGATGCCGAGCTGGATTTTTCGCGGCTGGACCCGACGCGCGTCGGCGTTGTTGTGGGCTCGGGTGTTGGGGGAATGTGGACCTACCACGAGCAGCAGCAGCGCCTCTTTGAGCGTAACGGGAAACCGGATCGCATCTCCCCGTACTTTGTGCCGATGTTCATCGTGGACATCGCGCCGGGGTTGATTGCCATCCGCTACGGGCTCAAAGGTCCCAATTACAGCACTGTGTCTGCGTGCGCGACCTCTGCCCATGCCATCGCCGATGCCATGATGCTTATTGAGCGCGGCATCGCCGATGTGGTGATCGCCGGCGGCAGCGAGGCGGCGATCTGTCCTATGGGGGTGGCGGGCTTCAGTGCCATGAAGGCACTTTCCACGCGCAACGACTCTCCGCAGACCGCCAGTCGCCCCTTCGATGCTGAGCGCGACGGCTTCGTCATGGGCGAGGGAGCGGGCATTCTGATTCTGGAAGCGCTCGACCACGCTGTCCGGCGGAACGCCCCCAAGATCTACGCTGAACTCTTGGGCTTTGGCTTGAGCGACGACGCCTACCACATCACCCAGCCCATCCCTGGCGGCGAAGGAGCGGCGTTGGCAATGCGCTGGGCATTGGAGGATGCCGGCGTTGAGCCCACCGAGGTGGACTACATCAACGCGCACGGCACCTCTACGCCCTACAACGATAAGACCGAGACGCAAGCCATCAAAACCGTCTTCGGGGAGCATGCCTACCGCTTGGCGGTCAGCTCGACGAAATCTATGACAGGGCACCTGCTTGGCGCCGCCGGTGCGGTCGAAGCCATCGCAACGGTCCTGGCAATTGTGCACCAAACGCTGCCGCCGACCATCAATTACCAGACGCCAGACCCGGAGTGCGATCTCTTCTATGTGCCCAATGTGCCGGTGCAGCGCCAGGTGCGCGTGGCACTGAGCAATGCCTTCGGTTTTGGAGGGCATAATGTTTCGCTCTGCTTTGCAGCGTTTGAGGAGTAAGCTGGGCTGGTCCCGCCGCTGCGCCCGCTCCCCTATTGTGCAGAACCGTCACCAGCTCTTCCCACACTTGGGGGTATTGGAACCCCACCAGCGCAAGCGCCTGGAGGAGATCGTGGGACTGCCGGTGCAACACGTGGAGTACTACGAGCAGGCGCTGGTGCACCGCTCCGCCGTCACGCGGGTCAGTGCCCGCGGGGGGCGCTCGAACGAGCGGTTGGAGTTCCTCGGTGATGCGCTCTTAGGCTTTTTGGCAGCGGAGTACCTGTTCGCCCGCTATCCGGAGTTCCCCGAAGGTGAACTGACCAAGATCCGCACCTGGCTGGTCAACCGGAGAACGCTGACCGTCTGCGCCCGTCGCTTGGGGATTGGCGCCGTGCTGTTGATGAGCCCGAGCGCTGCACAGGCGCTCCAGCACGGCAACGACGCCTTCCTTGCCGATGCGCTGGAGGCGCTCATTGCGGCGGTGTACCTGGACCACGGCTTGGATGCGGTGCGGGAGTTCGTCCTGCAGCGGCTGTTGCCCATTATGGAGCAGGAGCAACTGCTGCAGGACACCAACTACAAGAGCCTGCTGCTGGAATACGTCCAAGCCCAGGGCTGGAGTGCTCCCGTGTATCGGGTACTTGAGGAGCACGGTCCCGATCATGCCAAGGAGTTCGTCGTCGGTGTCTATGCCCAGCAGCGCTGCCTGGGCGTTGGGCGCGGGCGCAGCAAGCGCGAAGCCGAACAGGATGCCGCACGCGATGCCCTGGAGAAGTTGAAGGAACAGCCAACAGAGGCGAACGCCAATGGAACCGCTCATCTTTGAGAAGTCCCGTCCCGGTCGCCGTGCCTTCTCGCTTCCTCCGCTGGATGTGCCGGAGCGCCCGCTTGAGGAGCTGATCCCGCAGCAGTACCTCCGGACGGAGCCGCCCGAGCTTCCGGAGGTGTCGGAGCTGGAGCTGGTGCGCCACTACACGCGGCTTTCCCAGCTCAACTACGCCATAGACATTGGCTTCTATCCGCTGGGCTCCTGCACGATGAAGTACAACCCCAAGCTCAACGAAGCAGTGGCTGCGCTGGAGGGCTTCCAGCACGCGCATCCGTGGCAGCCAGAGGACACCCTCCAGGGTGCCCTGCGCTTGATGTACGAGCTCGGGGAGATGCTCAAGTGCATTGTGGGATTGCCCGGGGTCTCCCTGCAGCCCGCTGCCGGAGCGCACGGCGAGCTGACCGGCGTGCTCATGATTCGGGCATACTTCCAGCATCGAGGGGAGCTGCAGCGTCGCCGCAAGGTGCTCATTCCGGATTCTGCACATGGGACAAACCCCGCCTCCGCTGCAATCGCGGGATTTGAGGTCGTCACCATCCGCTCCAACGAGCACGGGCGGATTGACTGCCGCGAGCTGGAGCGCCATCTGGGCGATGACGTGGCTGCGCTGATGCTGACCAATCCCAATACGCTGGGCATCTTCGAGCGCGAGATCCTGCTTGTCGAACGCTTAGTGCACGAAAGCGGCGCGCTCCTCTACATGGACGGCGCCAACCTCAACGCGCTGGTGGGGTTGGTGCGCCCGGGCGATATGGGCGTTGACTGCGTCCACATCAACTTGCACAAGACCTTCTCCACACCGCACGGCGGGGGAGGACCTGGGGCGGGACCGGTCTGCGTGGCGGAATCGCTCCTGCCCTACCTTCCCGTTCCGCGCATCGTGTACCGGAACGGGCGCTATGAGCTCGACGAGGACGCTCCGCACAGCATCGGGCGGGTCCACAGCTTCTTTGGCAACTTCTCCATCTTCGTGCGCGCGTACGCCTACATCCGGATGCTGGGAGCAGAGGGACTGCGCCGGGTGAGCCACGACGCAGTGCTCAACGCAAACTATCTGCTTAGCCGGCTCCGCGGAGTGTACGAGCAGCCCTATCCGGAGACGCCGATGCACGAGTTTGTGCTCAGCGCGGCACACTTGAAGCGCTTCGGTGTCCGTACGATGGATATCGCCAAGCGGCTGCTCGACTACGGCTTCCACGCCCCCACGGTGTACTTCCCCTTGATCGTGCCGGAGGCGTTGCTCATCGAGCCGACGGAGACGGAGACGCGCGAGACCTTAGACGCCTTCGCCGATGCCCTCATTGCGATTGCGCAGGAGGCGCAGCAGCAGCCAGAGGTGCTGCGGTCGGCTCCTCATCGGACACCGGTGCGGCGGCTCAATGATGCCCTGGCTGCCCGCCGCCTGGATGTGGCATGGGGTCGGGCCGCGCTCGGTGCAACTCCGGCATCGCTGGAAGCGCACAGCACAACCGCATGAAGCCTACCGCTGAGGAGGTGCTGTACCAAGCTGTGTGGGCGTATTGGGCAGTCCGTCAAGTCGGTCATCCGGAGCTACGCCAGAGTGCGCGGCAGTGGATTCAGGAGCAGCCAGCCGTGTATGCGTACGTTGTGCGTCGGCTGCAGGCGGCGTTGAAGGCTGCTCGGCGTTCGCTCCAGAGTGCGTGGGCGCCGTATTCGGGTTTTCCCGTTGGGGCTGCGCTCGTCGCGCTCGATGGGACGCTGTGGCGCGGCTGTAACGTGGAGTGCAGCAGCTACGGGCTCACCCTCTGTGCGGAACGGGGAGCGCTCAGCAGTGCAGTGGTGCATCATCGCCGCGCTTTTCTGGCGCTTGTCCTGGTGTCCCGCGCAGCAGCACCGATTCCGCCGTGTGGTGCCTGCCGGCAGGTGCTCTACGAGTTTGCCCCGCGCCTGCTGGTGCTCTCGGAAGCCGTGCACAGCTCGGCGCGGCAACTGTGGTGGCTGGAGCAGTTGCTGCCGGAGCCCTTCTCGCGCGCTCTCCTTCCGCGTTAGCGCAACAGCAGAATTGGGAAGCTCACGCGCTGCTGCGGGAACTCCACCACGAGCACGTAAACGCCCGCGGCAATCCCCTCCAATGCGAGCTCCGTCCTACCAGAGCGGAGCGGCTGCCCCAGCAGTGAGTACAGCACCGTTCGGGCGGGCAGAGCGCTGCTTTCCACCCGTAGGAGCTGTGGATGGTCCGGAGCGGGCAGCAGGTGGATGCGGACAGATGGCGGGCTGGGCAGTTCACCGACGCTCACCACGCTGAGCCGCGCCGGAGCGCTGGTATCGCTGCCGCAGCGATTCCATACGACGCAGCGGTACTCACCCGAATCCGCCAGTGTGACGTTCGGGATGCAGTAGCTCGTATCGCGCGCTCCGGGGATGGGGACGCCATCCTTGAGCCATTGGAGCTGGCGGGTGCGTCCTCCGCTGACGCTCACGGTCAGGCACACCGCCGTGCCAGCCGATGCCGTTGTCGCGCTGGGGGACTGGAGGATGCGTGGGCGCTCTTCGACCAAGACTTGCGTGGCACGGCTGGTCTGCTCCGGCGCGCAGATGCCCCGAACACGCACACTGTAACGCCCTGCCTGTGCCAGCGAGGTAATTGGCAGCCGAAGCTGCGGAGCTATCGCCCCAGGCAGCGGCGTGCCGTCCTTGAGCCACTGGTAGGAGAGCGAATCCCCAGCGGCGCTGACGCTCAGCACGAGCGTATCGCCTACGCAGAGCGCAACGCTGTCGGGGGGTTGCACGGTGATTGTGGGGGGAAGGGCGATGGTGAAGGCGGAGTCTGCTGCATCGCTCAAACCGGAGGCGATGTGCACCACGCGCGCCCAGTAGCGTCCGGCAACCCAATTGGCGGGGACGGTCCAGGTGTAGACCGTTGCGGTGGTGCTGCCAATGGGGCTCCACTGCGCACCGTCGCTGCTGAGCTCGATGCGGAAGGTGTCTCCTGGGGCAAGCGTTATGCCTTCGGCTTGCCAGGAGAAGGGGATTTGGGAGCCGGCGCAGAAGCGCTCCCCACCGCGTGGGGCGATCAGTTGCAGCTTCACAAACACGTACTTTGCCAGGAAGGCATCGCTGTTCCCGCCGCCGTAGCCGGACTGCACCCCTTCGGAAAGAGCGCACAGGTTCGGCGAATTCGTCTGCCCTGCGATGAAGAGGTTGCCCCGAGCATCAGCAGCAACGGCGGCAAGCGGCAGCTCATCGCGGAGAGAGCCGGCAAAGGTGCTGTACTCGAGCTGCGTTGCCGTGATATCGGCAAAGCTGGTGATGAAGAGATCCTGCCCGCCCAGCGGCGTACGGTTGTGGGCATCGGAGGTCACGGGGAAGTTTGCCGAACGAGTCCAGCCAACCAGCACGGGGCGATTCCTCAGCTCCAGGATGGCGCGAGCTTCCTCATCTGCCGAACCGCCCAGGAAGGTGGAATAGAGCAGCGCGCTGGTGCCCAGCCCTGAGGAGGAGAAGCGCGCCACAAAGACATCCTGCCCACCGCTGTGGCGGTTGTTGTAGGTCAGCCCCGTGATGGGGAAGTTCGTGGAGCGGGTAACTCCGGCGACCCACACCTCGCCGTTATCGCGCGGGACGATTGCAGTGGCGTAGTCCTGGGCGCTCCCACCCAGGAAGGTGCAGTAGCGGAGCGAAGCACTCGTGGGGGCGAATTTCGCAACGAAGGCGTCGCCACCACCGTTGTAGTCGCGGTCGTACGGGCGGTTGCTCGGGTTCCCGAAGCTCGGGACCGGAAAGTTGGGGAAGTTGGAGGAGGCAGTTTCCCCACACAGGTAGGTGTAGCCCTCCGGGTCTACAGCCACCGCCCATGCCGATTCGTTATCGGAGCCGCCCAGGAAGGTGGAGAAGCTCAGCGAAGCGCCGGTGTTGCTCAAGCCGGTCATGAAGACGTCCCAGTTGCCGGCATAGGTCCGCTGGTGTGCTGCCGAAGTTGTGGGGTAGTTCGCCGAACGGGTGCGACCGGCGATGACCGTAATGCCGTCGGAGCGCACGACAGCGGTTGTGGCGATATCGTCGTTGTTCCCGCCGATGTAGGTGGAGAAGCGCAGTGCGGCTCCGGTGGGCGAAAGCTTGGTCACAAACACGTCCACCCCGCCATTGAGCTGCTGGCGGAATGCGCCGACCGTTGTCGGGAAATCCGGCGAGTTCGTGTTGCCGATAGCGTAGAGATTCCCCTCGGCGTCAACACCGACGCCAACAGCAAGCTCGGTGCCGCTGCCGCCCAAGTAGGTCGCAAAGAGCAGGCGCCGCAGCGTGGGGTCGAAGCGGGCAAGCACGACGTCGGTCAGCCCGTTGTACGTTGTGTCGTACGCTCCCGGCGTCATGCGGAAGGGGAGCTCTTCGACCTGCAGGAGGGTCAGCACCGAACCATCACGCAGGACCTGGACTGCAGGGGCAAGCTCATCCGCCCCACTGCCAACGCAGGTGATAAAGATGAGCGGGTCAATCACAAGCGGCAGTGTGGGGTCGTATGCTCCCAGCTCAAAGTGCACGGTCGGGGTACCGTCGGGCAGCTTCTGCACAGCGAATCGGACCGGAACAGGGCGCAGGTGTCCCCCGACGGGTTGGTACGCCTGCAGTTGGGAATGCAGCACGATTGGGCGCTCGGCTGCCCACCACAGGCGCAGCTCGCGCCCATCGGGCGAGAGTGTCAGGCTCGATGCCCCGCGGAGGGCAATCCTCAACTGCTGCGGATTGGCATTGGGCTCCAGCCAAAAGTCATACCGCGGTCCCTCCGGAGTTGCATGCAGGAGCAGCGTGATGCCGGGGTAGAGGTCTCGGATCTGCACCTGCGAAAACACCCGTGCGACTCGAGCACTTGCAGCGGCGCGGAAGAAGGTGAGCTGCTGCACGGCATCGGTCAGAGCTTCCACTGCCGGGGCTGGGGATGCTCCGAGGAATTCCATCCACACCACCTGTCCGCGCCGGTGGACCACAGACAGTGGCACGGCGTAGCGGTCCTGCTCTACGGATAGCCGATGCTGTTCGAAGGCGTCCAGCACCATCGCGTTCGGGAGAACCCCAAGCGTCAAGCCTGGGGCAGCGTAGACGAAGCGGTACGGGACATTCCATTGTCCGGAATTCTCCACAAACCCCTGCACCCAGCGCAAGGGGAGCGCCAGCGTGGGGATAGAGAGCACGCTCAGCGTCAATCCCACAGCAAGGCAGTAGCGCCGCATGGCTATTGCACACTGATGGTTGGACCTTCAACGCTTCTGCCACCGGGCGCCGATCCCGTACGTCCGCGAGGGATGGGGGAAGGGACGGGAGAGGTCGTCGAAGATGCGCTCTGCGTAGCCGAAGAGCTCGATCGGCGTTGCCAGCAGACGGATGCCTGCTTCCCCTCGCAGATCATGCCGCAGCCGAATTGGGCTCTCGAAGAATGCACCACGGTAGCTCACTTGTCCAAAAATACGCACAGGGGCGGAGACAGCCACTGCGCAAGCGGAGACGGCAACATTGGCGCGGAGCCGTCTCCAGGACTCCTCGGTGCTGGAGGGGATGCGGTAATCCTGTGCAATGGCGAACAGCGCCGCCCGCAGCCCAATAGCCCACTCAACCCCGTGCGGCAGAGCCCCTTTGAATTCCGTTGCAGCGAAGGGTCCGTGCAGGATGATGACGCGCTTGGTTGGGCGATAGCCCGCGCGAGGTGTGTCGGCATCGGGGGGGTCGGCATTGTCAATTTCGTGCTTACAGAAGTGCAGCAGCCCCACGGCGTGGTAGCCGTTCGGGGTGCTCCACAGCAGCAGGAGCTGTTCCTCCCAGCGGGCGCTGCGCGGGTTGAAGCCAATGTCGTTGAGCGAATTCGCCTGCAGAAAATGGCTCACAACCCCAACCAGGTGCAGTGAGGGACGGAGCTGCGCCAGAGGTAGCGAAGCCGCCAGAACGATCGTCCAAGCACGCTCATCCGCTGCCGAGCGGAAACCACGGTGCACCATCGCCGAGACGCCCTCAGCGCTGTAGTGGTGGTAGGAGGAGACCAACTCCTGCGCTTTGAGCTCGGAGCCGAGCGCAAACAGCAGCACAAGGCGCCGCAGCATTACTCCAGGTACGTGTAGCCGTACAGCCCGGAGCGGTAAATTGCCAAAAATTCCCGCCCCTCCTGCAAGGAGATGCGCCCCTCCTTGACCGCTCGGGCAACACGAGCTTCCATCGTGCGCACCAGGCGCTTGGCATTGAACTGCACGTAGCCGAGGACATCGGCGATGGTCTCGCCGTCGATGACTTGCTCGATGGTGTAGCCGGAGTCCTCGATGCGCAGGTGGACTGTGTTCGTATCGCCGAAGAGGTTGTGCAGGTCGCCCAGGATCTCCTGGTAGGCTCCCACCAGGAAGATGCCCAGGTAGTACGGCTCGCCGGGGCGCAGCTCGTGGAGCGGAATATAGGGGCTGATGCTGCGGTTGCAGACGAAGCGCTCAAGGCGCCCGTCGGAGTCGCACGTGATATCGTGCAGAGTTGCCAGCCGAGTGGGGCGCTCTGTGAGGCGATGGATGGGCATGATGGGGAAGAGCTGGTCCACTGCCCACGCGTCGGGGAGGGACTGGAAGATGGAGAAGTTGGCGAAGTACTTATCCGCCAGCATTCGCGGGAGGATGCGCAGCTCCTCCGGCGGATGGCGCAGCTCCTGGGAGAGCTCGTGGATTCGGTAGGCGATGCTCCAGAAGAGCCGTTCGCCCAGGGCGCGGGTGCGCAGGTCAATGAGCCCGACGTTGAAGAGCTCCAACAGTTGCTCGCGGTACTGCTGGGCGTCGTGCCATGCCTCCAGCATCGTGCGCGAGGAGAGGGTCTGCAGGAGGCTGTAGAGCTCGTGGACCAGGTCGTGCAGTTCGGGGTCGGGCTCCGTATCCTCAGGCCAGCTCGGTGGACTTGCAACCTCCAGGATGTTGACGATGAGGACGGAGTGGTGCGCGGTCAATGCCCGTCCGGCTTCGGTGATGACGTGCGGATGCGGGAGCTGGCGCTGGTTGGCTGCCTCCAGCAGAGTGTAGATGACGTCGTTGGCGTACTCCTGCAGCGAGTAGTTCGCGCTGCTGGGAGCGGAGGAGCGGGTGCCGTCGTAGTCAACCCCAAGTCCACCACCGACGTCCACGAACTCGATGGGATAGCCCATCAAGCGGAGCTGAACGTAGAACTGTGCCGCCTCGCGCAGGGCGTTCTTGATGCGGCGGATATTGGAGATTTGGCTGCCCAAGTGGAAGTGGATCAGGCGCACACACTCTTGCAGTCCACAGTGGCTGGCAAGTTCCAGCGCTTCCAGGAGCTCGCTGGCGTTGAGCCCGAATTTGCTGCTATCCCCGCCGGAATCCTCCCAGCGTCCGCTCCCGGTGCTCGCCAGGCGGATTCGGATGCCCAAATTCGGGGCAATGCGCAGCCGTTGGGCGGCTTCGGCGATAAGCCCCAGCTCGTTGGGCTTTTCGATGACCAGGAAGATGCGCTTGCCCATCTTCTGCGCCAGCAGCGCCAGTTCGATGAAGTCGGTGTCCTTGTAGCCGTTGCAGATGATCAGCGCCTCTGGATTGTCCATAATCGCCAGCACGGCGTGCAGCTCGGGTTTGGAGCCGGCTTCCAAGCCGACGGTGAGTCGGGAACCGGAGCGTACGATCTCCTCCACAACGGGGCGCTGCTGGTTGACCTTGATGGGGTAGACGTTGTAGTAGCGCCCCTGGTAGCCGTATTCGGCGGAGGCTTGGCGGAAGCACAGGCACAGCCGCTCCAGCCGGTCGTCCAGAATGTCCAGGAAGCGCAGCAGCACTGGCGGAGTGATATCGCGCAGCAGGAGCTCATCCATGAGCTCCTTGAGGTCAATGCTGGTGGGTTTGTCCTTGCGGGGGCGGACGGCGACGTTCCCCCGCTCGTTGATGGTGAAGTACCCAGCCCCCCATCCGCCGATGTTGTAGAGTTCGGCGGCGTCTTCCACAGTCCACGCGCGCATGTACGAGGCAAGCGTTCTCATCTGGCATGGCGAGGTTGAGGAACAGGTCCGGATGCAGCTCTTCCGTAAAGGGCAAGCAGCTCAGCGGCGCGCTCCCACTGGCGGCGCGTTGGCAGATTTGGAGGGAGGCGCCATCGCCAGTTCATGTGCGGTGTTCCTGGAACATTGATGCGCCCGGTACAGCCGCAGAGGTCCTGGACTGGCACGATGAGGAGCCACGCTGCCGAAGCGCAGGCAAACCGCAGCAGCTCCCAGTGCACGGTGGAGCCGCGCAGAGGCTTGCCAACGTAGCGCGCAACGCTGGCGCGGAGCTCCGGCTCGGCGGACTCAAACCATGCACGCAGGGGGGCCGTATCGTGCACGCTGGTGTAGAGTACGCTCTCGGGCTCGACGTTGTGTGGAGCATGTGGGCTGCTCTGCGGCGCCGGAAAAGCAAACAGGAGCACACGCGAGCCCGGCAGACGCCACCGAATCCGGAGGAGCTCCACGTCCGGGGTGATGGTGCCCAGATCCTCGGCGATCGCCGGCAAGCAGCCGCAGTAGTGCACCAGGGCGCTCAGCAGGGCATCGCCCGGGGTGGCAAGCCAGCTACCGACACTTGCATCCGGGGCATGTACCGGCACTGCCCAGCAGGCAGCGTAGCCACGGAAGTGGTCGAGCCGCAGTAGCTCGACCATCGCCAGGGCATGGGCTACGCGGCGGCACCACCACTGGAACCTCGTTGCCAGGTGCCATTCCCAGTTGTACAGCGGATGCCCCCAGCGCTGCCCCCGCGGAGCAAACGCATCGGGCGGCGCTCCAGCAACAAGGGTCGGATTGCCCGCCGCATCCAGCAGGAAGCCCTCCGACCAGTACCAGACATCTGCGCTCGAGTGAGCAAGGAAGAGCGCCAAATCCCCAATGAGCGCGATGCCGTGCGCTCGGCAGTACTGGTGGAGCTGCTCCCACTGGCGGAAGAACTCAAACTGCACCCACTGGTGGAACTCCACGCGATGGCGCCAACGGTGGACAATCCGGCGCAGCGCTTCGGGATGCCGCTGGCGGAGTTCGGGGTCCCACGAGCTCCAGTGCGCGGAGCCGACCTGCTCGGCGATGGTCGCAAAGAGTGCCCAGGGCTCAAGCCACCACTGCTGCTGGAGGGCAAACTGCTCGAATGCCGCCTGGAGCTCGTGCCGCGTGCGGAAGCGCTCGTAGCAGCGCTCCAGGAGCTGGCTCCGTTCTGCAACCACCCGAGGGTAGTCAATCGAAGGCTCTGCTGGCTGCAGCCACAGAAGCTCATGCCGGCGCAGAAGTCCGATGGCGTAGAGCTCCTCAGGGCTAATCCAGAGCGGATTGCCGGCAAATGCCGAAAGCGCTGCATACGGAGAGTTGTCCAGCTGGAGCGATGTCGGTCCCCAGGGCAGGAGCTGCCAGTAGCGGAAGCCGCTCTGGGCGCACAGCCGGACGAACCGGCGTGCGGCGGGACCCAGGTCCCCAATCCCAAAGCGGGAGGGCAGCGAGAAGACCGGAAGCAATACCCCAGCGGCGCGGAGCCTACCCAGCATGGACGATACCGGCAAAATGGTGCACTGAGCTGGGGGCTGCCACGCTCCCGAAGGCTGCCCTGGACAAGGGCTTGGAAGACCACGGCAGAGAAGCCCAAGCGGCTACCTCGCTTGCGCCCATTCCTGCTGCAGGAAGGCTTCGATGTCAACCACCGTGCCGGTGCGCAGTGCGTGCTCGATGGCAAAGGTGGTTGCCGTTACGGCGCGGAGCTGTTCGTAGGGAATCGGTGCAGGCTGCCCCGTCTGCAGAGCCTGCACGAAGGCGCGGACCTCTTCGGCATGCCCCTTCGAACCGTCATAGCGGCGTTGGGTGCATTTCCGCCCGCTGCAAAGCTCCAGGGTGCGGAAGTCCTCCATCCGTGCGCTCTGTCCTTGGCAGGAGACTTCGCAGTACTCCTTGGGCACAGCGGGGGAGCCGTTGCTCAAGTACAGGAGTGTCCCCACGGAGCCGTCCCCAAAGTAGATTGTGGCAGCAACGTTCGGGTTGGCGGGCGTGCTTTCAGGAAGCTGCATTGCGCTGACGCGCACCGGAAGCGAATTTGTCAGGAAGACCATGCAGTCGATGAAGTGGCAGGCTTCGCCAATGATGCGCCCACCTTGGTCGGGCAGAGAGAGCCAGTGCCCCTCGGGGAGCTGCCCGGCGTTGACGCGGTAGAGGATGCTCATGGGGTAAGAACGGGAAGCGAAGAACTCGGCAAGGTCACGCAACGCTTGGCTGAAGCGGCGGTTGAAGCCGACCATGAGTATGCCGCCGTGCTGGGCAAGCGCCTGCTCGAGCTCTCGAAGCTGCTGTGGGGAGATTGCCAGCGGCTTCTCCACGAAGATGGGCTTGCCTGCTTCAAGCGCCAACCGAACGTAGCGGGCATGGCTGTCGTGCCGCGAGGCGCACACGACGAGCTCAATCTCGGGATGGGCAATCAGTGCTGCTCCATCGGTGCTCATGAGATGGCATCCCAGCCGTTCGGCAGCTGCGTATGCTGAGCTCGGCGTCGCCGTTGCAACACCAACAAAACGCACCCCTGCTTGCTGAAACGCCGGAACCAGATGCGCCTGGGCAAAGCTTCCCGCACCGATGAGCGCTGCCGAGAGCTTCCCAGGGCGGGCACTGCGCGCGTCGCGGCGGAGGATTGTGCGCTCAAGCGCCGCAGCCGCGGTGTACTCCAGCACAATACCGATCGGGCGCTCCGAGCCTGGGCGCGTGACCAGCTCGTAGGCGTCCAGAGCGCGCTCGAACGGGAAACGGTGCGTGGTCAGCTGCTCGGGGTGCACCTTCCCGGCGGCAACCAACTGGAGGAACGCCTCCATGTTGCGCTGTTCGGTCCAGCGGACGTAATCCAGCGGATAGTCCCGTCCCAGCAGCTCGTAAGCGGGATCGTAACGCCCCGGACCATAGCTGCGGGCGATGCGCAACTGGAGCTCCTTCTCGTAGAAGGGCTGCCGGGGCACATTCATGGGCACGGCTCCTACGACGACGATTCGGGCGCGGGAGCGAGCCAGCGCAATTGCCAACTCGAGCGGCTCATTGGAGGAGGTGCTGGCGGTGATGATGACAGCATCGGCACCATGCCCGCCCGCCCATGCCCGCAGGGCTTCGACGCTGGAGAGGGCGCTCGGGAGGGTCAGCGCACAGCCGAGCCGCTGCGCCAATGGGAAGGTCCGCTCGTCAATGTCTACTCCGGCGACCCGGCAGCCTGCGGAGCTCAGCAGCTCTACGGTCAACAGACCGAGCAGCCCTAATCCGATGACCACAACGGATTCCCCCAACTGCACCTCGGCTTGCCGGATGCCGTGGAGAGCGATTGCCCCCAGGGTAGTGTACGCAGCGGCTTCCAAGGATACTCCCTCTGGAATGCGGGCAGTCAAGAGCTCCGGAACCGTGATGTATTCGGCGTGCACGGCGAATCCAGCTCCTGCGCAGGCGACGCGGTCACCTGGGGCAAATCTCGGCGTGCGCGATTCCACAACGACCCCGGCGGCGCTGTAGCCCAAGGGTTTGAGGGCATCCAAGCGGGCGCGCACCTTTTCCCAGGTTGCCCGCAGCCCTTCGCGCCGGAGTGTATCGAATACCTGCCGGACCAGGTCGGGGCGCTGGAGCGCCTTTGCAATCAGGGAGGCTTGTGCCGTGCTCACGGAGCTCCGCTCCGTCCCCAAGCTGATAACGGAGTACGCCGTGCGGACCAGCACACCACCGGGCACACATTCGGGTACGGGAACCTCCTCAAGTTGAAGCCTGCCCGTGCGCTGGTGTTGGAGCAACTGCCGCATTCACGGTGTGCAGCGCGCTCAGGAGCTGTAGCGCAGCTTTTGGCGAATGCGCTTTTCCGACATCTGGCGGATAAAGTAGATCCGCGCTCGCCGTACACGCCCACGCCGCAGCACGCGCACGCTCTCGATCATGGGCGAATACAGCGGGAAGATGCGCTCCACCCCCACGCCGTGCGAGATCTTCCGCACGCAGAAGGTCGTGCTCGGACCTTGCCCGCGCTTGTAGAGCACAATACCCTGGAAGTGCTGGATGCGCTCCTTGTCGCCCTCGATCACCCGGATGCCAACATCCACCAGGTCGCCCGGACCGAAATCCTCGATGGCAGCGTCGCTCCCGCTTTTCTCCTTGCGGAGCGCCTCGGCTTCAGCGGCAAGAAGTTCCTCGACGAGTGCCAGCTTCGGAGAAGGCATGGTCGTATCCCGCGCGTTGTAAAGGATGTGCGTGCTGGTACAGCCGATTGGCACAAAATTAGCTCTTTTGCCGCGATTACGGCGGATAGAGCAGGACACGCTCCCGCTTGGCGAGAAACTCCGCCACGCCGTGCAGGTGCCAGCGTTCCAGCGAAGCGCCGTTGCAGAGGTCCTCGAAGAACTGCCGCTGCCCCAGCACTTTGGGCAACATCTGGCGAGCCGAAGAGGAGAGGCGGTTGCACCAATCGGGGCGCAGGCGATGGAGGAGTTGCGCCAGCTCCAGAAATGCAGCGAACAACCGAGCCCGCGAGGAGGTGGGCTGGAGGAATATCCCCCGGCAGCGCTGCCCAGCGAATCGCCCTCTTGTGGGGATGAACTCCGCAGGGCGGATCTCGATCCCCACGGCTGCAAGGCGTTGCTGTGCCGCAAGGAGCGATTCTGCCGGAAACTCCGGTGCCCCGAGGTATTGGAATGGAGCATCAGTGCCGATGCCGACGCTGTAGAGTCCCAGCTCCCCCAGGATGCCGGTGACGACCGCTGCGCGGGCAGCCACCGGTGTGGGGAGGTTTGGCGAGGGTGGGGTCCAGTGCAGCCCGGTATCCTCCCAGAGCATGCTGCGACGCCAGCCCTGCATTGGGACAACAGTCAGCCGGGGACGGCGCGGGCGACCATCGGGCGCCCGGGGCAGCCACCCTTCGGCAACGAAGAGCTGTGCCAGCTCTCCAATCGTGCAGCCGTGAACGTAGGGGATTGGCGCGATGCCAACGAACGAGCGCAGCGCTGTATCCAGCACAGCGCCCTCGACCATCACGCCGCCAAGCGGGTTGGGGCGATCGAGTACATACACAGGCTTCCCCGCAGCCGCACACGCATCCAGCACCCAGTACAGCGTGCTGATGTAGGTATAGGCGCGAAAGCCCGCATCCTGCAGGTCCACGACGACGGCGTCAATGGAGTCAAACCACTGTTCGGGCGGGCGGCGCCGGGGTCCGTAGAGCGAGTACACAGGGACGCCTTCAAAGGTCGTGTCGGGCACGGGTGCTCCAGCTGGAGCAGCTCCCCAGAAGCCGTGCTCCGGTGCCCAGAAAGCGACCACGTGGAAGCGGCTGCGAAGGGCTTGGGCGCTGAGCTCTCCGCTGCTGGTGCGCGCAGCCGCATGGGTAAGCACCGCGATGCGCTTACCGGCAAGGCTATCGGCGTAAAGCCGGAGAAATCGGTCCACCCCCAGCTCAAGCGGACGCGCCATTCCCTGGGCGCCGATGCACAAGCTCACGACGAGCGCTGGCAGCATTCGGCACGCGGGTGGAAGGTGCGGTACACCTCCTGCACGTACAGGCGGTCAACGTGGGTGTAGATCTGCGTCGTCGTGATGCTGGCATGCCCGAGCATCTCCTGCACGGCGCGCAGATCGGCTCCGCCTTCGAGAAGGTGCGTTGCAAAGGAGTGGCGCAGCGTGTGGGGATGGATTCGCCGCTCGATTCCGGCGCGTTCGGCGGCGTATCGGACCAATTTCCAGACGCTCATGCGCGAGAGCTGCCCGCCGCGGGCGTTGAGGAAGAGGATGTCGCGGCTTTGGGGGCGTGCCAGCAGTGGGCGAACCTCCTGTAGGTAGCGCTCAAGCCACTGTAGGGCGGGCTTGCCAATGGGGACGAGCCGCTCCTTTGAGCCTTTGCCGCGCACCCGCAGCAGCTCTTCGGTTCGGAAGAGGTCTGCCAGGCGCAGTGCGCACAGCTCCGAAACACGCAGCCCGCAACTGTAGAGGAGCTCCAGGATTGCCCGGTCGCGCACCCCCAGGGGCAGGGAGGTATCGGGCTGCTCCAGGAGGCGCTCCACCTCTGCGTAGCTAAGGACTTCGGGAAGGGGGCGTCGGTAGCGCGGCAGATGGAGAAGCTCGGTCGGATCATCGTGGCACAGCCCCTCCAGCATCAGCAGTCGGAAGAATGCCCGCAGCGCTGCAGCGTAGTTCGCTTGGGAAGCCGCAGAGAGCCCAAGCTCGGAGAGCAGCTCCAGGAAGCGCTGCACCTGCTCGCTGGTGACGCGCCCAAGCTCGACAGCCGAGCCTTCCTGCGCCGCAAGGAACTCCAGGAAGTTGCGCACATGGTGGGTGTAGGCGGCGATAGTGTTCTCGGCAAGCCCCAGCTCAAAGCGCAGGTAGTTCTGGAAGGCTTTCAACGCGGAGGCGTTCGGCTCACTGCGCGGGCTGCTGCTCATAGGCAACGCGCGGATGCTGCAGTCCACGGAGACCGTTGAGGAGGGCGTCGCGGACCCTTCGGAGCTCGCGGAAGCTGAGAGGGCATTCATCGAACTGCCCGTCGAGGATGCGTTCGTGGATAGCGCGATCCAGTGCCGCGGCGAGCGCTTCGGGCTCATTGTGCGGGATGACGTGGGAGAGCGCTTCAGCGGCGTCCGCCAGCATGAGGATGGCAGCCTCTTTGGTCTGCGGCTTGGGACCGGGGTAGCGGAAGTCCTCCTCCGAAGGCGGTGGGGTGCCCTGGCGCCGGGCTTGTTCGAGCGCCTTGTTCCAGAAGGCACGGATGAGCATCGTACCGTGATGCTGCGGGATGAGGTCCACAATCTGCGGTGGCAGCCGGTACGCACGCGCCAGTTCGATGCCCTCGGTGACGTGTTCGCGGATGATCGCTGCGCTCTTGTGCGGCGGCAGGCGGTCGTGCTTGTTGTCCAGCCCGATCTGGTTTTCGGCGAAGTACTCCGGCTTGGTCAGCTTCCCGATGTCGTGGAAGTAGGCTCCCACCCGAACCAACACGGTGCGAGCCCCAATGGCGCGGGCAGCCATCTCCGCCAGATGGGCAACGTTGAGGCTGTGCTGGTAGGTGCCCGGGGCTTTCTGCTGGAGCTCCTGCAGCAGTGGATGCTCCAGCGTCGTGTACTGCTGCAGCTGCATGTCCGTGGTGATGTTGAAGAAGCGCTCCAGCAGCAGCAACACGCCGAAGGTGGCAATGGGCGAGACAACAGCATTCCCCAGGGCGAATGTGCTGCGGAGCAGAATGGTGCGGAGCTCCGTCCCATGCCCGATGCCCAGCAGGACAATTGCCAGCACAAGTCCGACGGCGATGAAGAACATCGAGCGGAAGAGCTGGGCGCGGCTTTCGATATCGCGCACGGTGTAGGCTGCCAGCATCCCGCCGAGCATCAGCGCAACGCCGGTGGAGTAGTCCCCTCCGCGAACGCCCGCAACGAGCAGTGCCGCCGTGACGGTCGTGTAGAACGCCGTTCGGGAGTCCAGAAGGATTGCCACCGCCATGGAGACCGCCGGCAGCAGGATCAGGTACTCCGCCGGCAGGGGCTCAAGGCGCAGCGAACCCCAGCTCATTGCGGCGGTGAGCACCAGGGCGCTGCTCAGCCCTGCAAGCTGCCAATTGTCCCGGAAGATGCGCCAGCGCAGGAATGCCAGGTAGATAAAGAGAATCGCGCACACCAGCCCAGCATGCCCAAAGTTGCCCACAACCTGCTGGAGCAGCAACTGGAGCTGTGGCTGCGGCTGCAATAGCCGTGCCTGCGGATATGACCACAGCTTTGCCGCAAGCGTGTCTGTGATGAGGTCGCCGGGGGCAACGATGAGCTCACCAGCGCGCACGAAGCCCAAGGTGCGCGGAACCGCTGCCGCGGCTGCCTGGCGCAGCCGCTCGGTGTGCTCGGCACTGTAGAACAGGTTGGGGCGAAACAGGCGCTCAAACAGCTCCATGCCGATGGAGCGGAGGCGTTGGTCGGGCAGGGCTGCAAAGGCTTCCACGGCAATCCGGAAAGCCCTGCTGGAGTCCAACAGTTGCGCCACCGGAATCCGGCGATGCTCCACAGCGCTGAGCTGGACGAGCACGTGAGAATGCGGGATACTCTGCAGCGGAATGTCGAGCACGCCCGCGCGGTAGAGCCAGCGGAGGAGCTGTTCGAGCACCTGCTGGAGCTGCGCAATCGCCCGCGAGTGCTCTGCCGGGGTGAGCCTGCTCCACAGGATGCTGTTGTCGAAGCGCAGCGGCAGGAAGCCGGTGCGGAGACTGTCCAGCATCGCCCGAAGCTGCTCCAGCGCAGCCCTTTCAGCGGTTGCATCCGGTAGGAACACCGGGGGCACGGAGTCCATCGCTTCCCGGCGCTGGCGCTCGTACTGCTCTGCGGGCTTATACACCACGAAGGGGTACTCTGCGTACAGCGGCGGACCCTGCCAGCGCGAGCCGATGGTGTGCACAGAGGGGGTCCACCGAGGCGGAAACTGCTCAAAATGCCACGGGAAGAAAAGCCCGCAGAGCACAACGGTACAGCCCAGCAGCACTGCACGCAGGCGCGGCGAATAGCGGAGTGCACGGGGCAATGCAGCCTCCTCGGCTTGGAGCTTGAGCCGCTCAAACAGCGTGGGCTTGGGCATATCCGCGCGTTGGCTTGTGCAGCTCCCTAAGACGCAGCCCTTGAGGCACTTCGTGCATCATTGCAGCAGCCGGTAGAGCTGCTGCAGAAGCTGCGGAGTGGGCTGCCCTGGGAAGAAGCACTGGAGCAGTTGTGGACGCCCCCAGAATAGGACCGTGGAGGGGTCGTCAGCGCAGTGCTGCAGCACCGCGCGTTGTAGCGGCGGCGTGGGGTCGAGCAGCGTCAGCAGCGTACCTTCGGAGCTCGCCTCCGGCGTGCCCGGGGCGGCAAGGTCGGAGCTGATGAGCACGGCGAAGGTCTCGCCATCCTCCCAGCGGGCAAAGAGCGAACATCCGTCCGCTTCCAACAGCCGGAGCTGGGGTGGGACCTGCTCACAGCGGAAGCGGTACAAGCGGAGCCCCTCCCGTGTGACGAGAACCGGCGGCAGCTCCCCATCGGCAGGACCAATCCGAGTGCAGCCATCGGTGGGGCAGAACGCCGAACGAATCTCGGCTTCCACGCCGTGCTGCTCAAGCACTGAGAGCATGCGCGGGTAGAGCAGTTTCAGTCCGTACGCAGCAAGCCGATGCGCCTGAGCATACGAGAGCTGTGGCAGCAGCGCAGCATCGGGAACCAGCTTGGGATCGCAGCGCCGAATGCCGGCAACGTCGGTCCACAGCAGGAGTGGGGAGCTGTGCAGCATCGCCGCCAGGAGCGCAGCGGTGAGGGCGGAGCTTTCCTGACCCATGGTGGTGAGTTCGCCCTGTTGGGAGCGGGCAATGAAGCCTTGGGTGAGCACCACCGTGTTGGGCTGCAGTGCTGGCAGGAGCTTCTGCCGGAGCTGCTGCTGTGTGGGCTCCCATAGCGGTTGGGCGAAGCCGTGCCGGGCATCCGTGATGATGAGCTCGGATGCCGGCAGCGGCACCAGTGCAAAGCCCTCCCGGCGGAGAAATGCTTCGACCAGTGCGAATGCCCACAGCTCACCGCAGGCACGCACGCGGTCCAGCGTCCTGGGGGTGAGCTCTTGCGTGATCGCGATGCCGCGCAGGTAGCGCCGAAGCTGTTCGGCAATCTGGAGGAGTTCGCCCTCAACGCGTCGGCGGAGCGACAGTTCGGGGAAGAGCCGCTGGCAATACTCCAGGTGCATGCTCAAGAGCGCTTCGGCGTGGTGATGAGCTGCGGCGTCATCGCCGCGCTCGGCGGCACGAGCGGCGGATTCAAGCCTGCGCGTGACCCCCGCCAGTGCGGAGATGACCAGCACCAGCGGGGTTGGGAGCAGCTCACGCGCCCGACTGCACAGCGCTTCAAATCCTGCAGGCGATTGCAGCACCGCCCCGCCGAACTTTGCCACAATAGGGTGCTGAGCCATCGGCGCGTAGCTGTGGATGGAGACAAGCAAAATTACTGCACCGCCGCAGCCGAATTGGAAGCGCCTCCGAAGCCATCGCGCTGCTCAAAGAGGCGGCGAACGATCTCCTCCACCGGCAGCTCCTGCACGGTGACGTCGGTGACGGGGAAGTGGTTGAGCAGTGCTGCCGCGCGGGAGGCGACCTCGGTGCGGGGAACGCTCAGAACGGCACGGTAGGGCGTGGCTTCCCGCAGATGTCCAAAGGGAGCGAGCGCAGTCGGATCCACGGGCGTGGCAAATTCCACGCGCAGGAGCTTCTCCTCGGCGTAGCGGCGCGAGAGCTCTTCGAGCGAACCATCGAAGACGAGCCGCCCGGTGCTCAACACCAACACCCGCGAGCACAGGTGCTCGATGTCATCCATGTCGTGGCTCGTCAGCACGATGGTGACTCCGTGCGTCCGATTGTATTCGCGCAGGAACTCCCGCACGGAGTGCTGTGCAACGATATCCAGCCCCAGTGTTGGCTCGTCCAGGAACAGTAGCCGTGGTGCATGCAGCAGGGCAGCCAGGATTTCGCACTTCATGCGCTCGCCCAGCGAGAGCCGGCGGACCTGAACGTGCAGCCGGTCGGCAATGCCGAGCCGTTCAGCAAGCTCATCGCGGCGGCGTCGGAACTGCTCCTCGGGGATGCCGTAGAGGGCTTTGTTGAGCAGGAAGCTGTCGGCAGCGGGGAGATCCCACCAGAGCTGGCTGCGCTGCCCCATCACGAGCGCAAACTGGCGTCGGAACGCGTTGGAGCGCTCCCATGGAATGTAGCCCAGCACCCGAGCGGTGCCGGCGGTGGGGTAGAGAAGCCCCGCCAGCAGCTTCACCAGCGTAGTCTTCCCCGCGCCGTTTTCGCCGAGCAATCCGACGAACTCCCCCTCCTCAACCCGCAGCGAGATTCCCGCTACGGCGACATGCTCCCGATACTGGCGCCGGAAGAACGACCGCACCGAACCCCACAGCCCCTCCTGCTTGACGGGCGTACGGAAGACCTTCGTCAGCCCTTCGGTGCGAATGGCGTCCATCGCTTCGGTGCGCTCGTGGGATGCTGAAGACGAGCGTCGGCGCGTACGTAGGGCAGTTAGCCCTTCCGCCGACGTAGTTTTGCAGCGTGACGGTGGATGGTGCCCATGGAAGCTGTACAAGAGACGGCGCTCCCGCTTCCGCTGCTGCGGCGGGGAAAGGTGCGCGACCTCTACGAGCTGGACGCGCAGCGGCTCCTGATGGTTGCCACTGACCGGATCTCCGCCTTCGATGTCGTGCTGCCCCAGCCGATCCCGGGCAAGGGGATTATCCTGACGCAGCTCTCGCTCTTCTGGTTCCGCTACTTTGCCGACTTTGTGCCCAACCATGTGCTGGAGGAGGACCCCACGGAGTTGCCGCTGCTGCGCCCGTATGCGGAGCTACTTCGGGGGCGGGCGCTGGTGGTGCGTCGGGCGGAGCCAATCCCGGTCGAGTGCGTTGCGCGCGGGTATTTAGCCGGCTCAGCCTGGAGGGAGTATCAGCAGTGTGGCAGTGTTGCCGGCATCCCGCTCCCACCGGGGCTGCGCCTGGGGAGCCCGCTGCCGACGGTGCTCTTCACGCCTGCCCGGAAGGTGCTCCAGGGACACGATGAGAATCTCACCTTCGCGCAGCTGGAGGCCGAGCTTGGGAGCGCGCTGGCACATCGGCTTCGGGAGCTGACGGTGGAGCTCTACCGCCGCGCCGCCGAATATTGTCGCCAGCGCGGGCTTATCCTGGTGGACACCAAACTGGAGTTCGGCTATGCCCCCGATGGGCAGCTCCTGCTCATCGATGAGCTGCTGACACCGGATTCCTCGCGCTTCTGGCTTGCCGAGGAGTACGAGGCAAAGGGCATGGCGGTGGATATGGACAAGCAGTTCGTGCGCGATTACCTGGAACGCATCGGCTGGAACAAGCAGCCTCCGGCGCCGCATCTTCCGCCGGAGGTGATCGAGCAGACGCGGCAGCGGTACTGCGAAGCCCTGCGTCGGCTTGTCCCGCAAACTCGGGTGCCCTGCGATGGCTGAGACTGTTGCTCCGGCGTGGCGTCGGGCTGTGCAGGCAGTGGATTGGACGCTGTTGCTGCTGCTGGTGGTGCTGGTCAGTATTGGGCTCATCGGCATCTACAGCGCCACAAGCAGTTCGGGGATGCTGCAGTTCTTCACGCGGCAGCTTGTATCGGTTGGGATTGGGGCGGGGGCGTTTCTCATCGCCGCATTGCTGCCCAGGGAATGGCTCCTGCGGATTGCGCCGGTCTTCTACGCTGCCAGCATCGGGTTGTTGGGGCTGGTGCTCCTTGTTGGGCGGACCGTATACGGCTCGAAGAGCTGGCTTGCCCTGGGAGGGATGAGCTTCCAGCCAGTGGAGCTGGCAAAGCTTGGGGTCATCCTCTTGGTGGCGCGGTTGTTGAGCGAGGAGGGGCGGGAGCTGCAGCAGGTCCCCGTACTACTGCGCTTCCTGCTCATCGTTGCCGTTCCGATGGGCTTAGTGCTGCTCCAGCCCGATGTGGGGTCGGCAACGGTCTTCGCTGCGCTTGCATTGGTGCTCCTGTGGTGGGCGGGAGCGCCGCCGCTGCTGGTGGTGCTGCCGATCCTAATGGCGGGGATGGTGCTGTTGGGTCTTGTGAGCCGGACCGCCGTGCTGCTTGGTGTTGTTGGAGCGGCGGTGGTGGTGTTCCTGTTCCGTCCGCCGCTCCTCATTGCGGTGCTCTCCATTGCCGTGCTGGGTGCAGCGGGATGGGGAGCTTCGGCGGTGTATTCGATGCTCAAGCCGCATCAGAAGGCGCGCATCGAGGCGTTCTTCGAGCCCGAGCGCGATCCCCAGGGCATTGGGTACCACGTGACGCAATCGGTGTTGGCAATCGGCAGCGGTGGGTTACTGGGCAAAGGGTTCCAGCAGGGGACGCAGACGCAGTTGCGCTACATCCCCAAGCAGTGGACGGATTTCATCTTCTGCGTGCCGGCGGAGGAGTTCGGCTTCGTTGGGGCGGCGCTCCTGCTGGCGGCGCTCTTCGGGTTGCTCTGGCATGTGCTGGGGGTGGCGTTTCGGGTGCACGAGGATCGGTTCTGGAGCATCTGCATTGCCGGAATCGCCGCCGTGTGGGGATACCATACGGCGGTGAACGTGGGGATGGTGTTGGGCTTGGTGCCGGTGATTGGGCTGCCGCTCCCCTTCGTCAGCGCGGGCGGTTCAGCGATGGTGGTGAACATGGCGATGGCAGGAGTGGTGGCAAGCGCCTATCGGCACTACTACCGCAGGTAGCCAGCCATGAGCGTTGTGGGGATTCTGGCAGCAGCCGGACGTGGTGAGCGCTTCGGAGCGCACATCCCGAAGCAGTTTCTCCCCTTGCGCGGGATTCCGCTGGTCATCCGCGCTGCGCGATGCCTGCAGGAAGCTGAGGCGGTGGCACAGATCGTGGCAGCGGTGCCGCCCGGCTACCAGGAGCTCCTGCAGCGGTGGGCAGAGGAGTACGGGGTGCAGAAGCTATCCCGCATCGTGGTCGGCGGAGAGCATCGGCAAGATTCCGTGCGGGCAGCTCTGGAGACGCCCGAGGTGCAGCACGCAGAGCTGGTGCTTGTGCACGATGCGGCACGCCCGTTCGCAACGGCAGCGCTGGTTGAGCGCGTCCTGCAGGCTGCTCAACGGCACGGAGCGGCTGTCCCGGGGATTCCTCCCGCGGAGACGATCAAGAAGGTCGCTCCCACGGGGGAGGTGGTGCAGACCCTGGCGCGCGAGTGGCTGCGCCGGATTCAGACCCCTCAAGCCTTTCGGCGGGAGTGGCTCGTTGCAGCCCATGTGCATGCTCGGCGGCTGGGGCTCTCTGCTACCGATGATGCTGCCCTGGTGGAGCTGCTGGGCTTTCCGGTCGTGGTCGTCGAAGGGGAGCCACGCAATCTCAAGCTCACCACTCCAGAGGACTGGCGTGTGGCAGAGGCACTGCTCCAGGCGGAGCAATGAAGCGGGAGCGGCTCCGGCGCCTGTGGAGCGGGGTGGAATCGGCTCTGCTGTGGGCGTACGTGGTGTCTGTGCTGTGGGTGCTGTGCTACGCGGTGGTCCCGCCGGTGGTGACCCCGCTGATGGTGTGGCGCGTGCTGGAGGGGGCGCTTCAGGGGCATTGGGTGGGGATTGAGCGGGAGTGGGTGCCGGTGGAGCAGATATCGCCGGCGTTGCTGCGCGCGCTCATCGCCGCAGAGGATGCTCGGTTCGCCTTCCACTACGGCTTCGACTGGCGGGCGATCCAGCAGGCACGCCAACGGAATGAACGGCTCAAAGGACGCCGCCTCTACGGTGCCAGCACTATCTCGATGCAGACAGCGAAGAACGCCTTCCTGCTTCCCCTGCGGAGCTATCTGCGCAAAGCCGCCGAAGCCTACCTGACGGTGCTGCTGGAGACCTTCTGGGGCAAGCGGCGGATCCTGGAGGTCTACGCCAACATCGTGGAGTGGGGCAGCGGGATCTACGGAGTGGAGGCAGCCGCGCGGCGCTACTTTGGAGTTCCGGCACGGCAGCTCACGGAGCGGCAGGCGGCATTGCTGGCAGCGGTGCTTCCGAACCCTCGGCGCTGGTCCCCGGTGCAGCCGACGCCCTACATCGTCCGGCGCAGCGCCTGGGTGCGGGCGCGCATGCCCGTGGTGACGTTGCCTGGGGAGCTACGGCTTCGGCGCTCCCGAGCTCTGCTGCCTGGCAATGAGCCGCTGGAACTCCTCGGCGCGGAATTGCACATTGCGCCACCGGGCAAAGAGATGCTTGACCCGATTGCGCTGGTACTTGCCCGTTGAGGTCACCGGGAGCGCGTCGGTGAAGAGCACCACCTTTGGCGTCTTGTGGAAGGGGAGATGCTGCGCGCAGTAGGCCAGGATCCGCTCCGGCGAAGCTCCTTCGGCGGGGATAACCAGTGCTCCGACCTCCTCGCCGTAGAGATCGTGCTCGAAGCCTACGGCAATGCCGGCGCGAACTCCGGGGGCGCGGGCGAGCACCTCGTCAATCTCCAGCGGGGCAATGTTGACTCCGCCGCGGATGATCAGCTCTTTGAGCCGCCCGGTGATGAAGAAGTAGCAGCGTCCCTGGGCGTCGGTGCGGAAGAAGCCCTCGTCCCCACTGCGGAACCAGCCGTAGGTAAAGGCGGCTTCGTTGGCATCCGGATTGGCGAAGTAGCCCTTCATGACGTTCCAGCCGCGGATGACAATCTCGCCGCGCTCGCCTTCGGGCAGCTCACGTCCCTGGGGGTCGTGGATTGCCATCTCGTTGCACGGGATTGCCAGCCCGATGCTGGGGAAGCCGTAGTCCTGCATCCAATGGCGATGCTCCTGCCAGGGGTGCCCGGTCGGCAGGAAGCACGAGTAGCACGTCGTCTCCGAAAGCCCGTAGCCATGGATGATGGGGATGCCGTAGCGCCGTTCGAAGCGCTCTGCCAGTTCGCACGTCAGCGGTCCCGCCCCACAGATGACATGGCGGAAGCCGCGTTGTGGTGCCCCCAGCGGGTCTGCATCCGCCTCCAGCAGGAATGCCAGGAGCGTGGGCACAACGGAGACCACCTCAACCCCTTCGGCAACGATGCGCGGGAAGAAGTACTCGGTCTGGAACTTCCGGTTCAACACCACCGACGCTCCCACCAGGAACGGGGTGACGTGGGTAACGATGGTGCCGTTGACGTGGTGTACCGGGAGCACGCACATCATACGGGAGCGTTCGCCAATGCCGTGCCAGCGGGCAATCTCGTAGCCATCGGCGAAGAGGTTGCGCTGCACCAGGACCACACCCTTGGGCAGCCCCGTGGTGCCGCTGGTGTAGACGATGAGCGCTTCGGCATCCCAGAGCTTCTCCGGCGGCACGGCAATCGGCTCGTGGGCAGCAATGAGCCGGTGGAAGCCCTCTACCCGATTCGGGTCGTTGTAGACCGGAACGGTGCGGATGGAGTCGGGGCAGAAGCGCTCGAGCCGCTCCAGGTATTCCTCCCGGCAGAAGAGCAGCCGAGCGTTGGAGTTCTCCAGGATGTAGCGGAGGCGGGAGTCCTCCTCGGTCATGTTCAGCGGGACAACGCAGGCACCCAGGACCCACGCAGCGAAGTACTGCACGATGGTATCGGGGTGGTTATGGGCTGCCGTTGCAATCCGGTCCCCCCTCCCGATGCCCTGCGCTTGCAGAAAGGCAGCGGTTTGGAGTACCCGCTTGGCGAAATCGGCGTAGGTGTACTGCGAGCGCTCGTTGTGCTCGGAGTAGTAAATCAGGAAGGGCTTCTGGGGACGCTCCCGTAGGTGTGCCTCCAGCACAGCGCCGATAGAGGGGAAGGGGAAGTGGGCACGCTCCGGTGGAATGCCATGGACCGTCTGTGCTTGACGAATTCGCTCCTCAAGCGTCCGCATGGGTGCCTACGCGGTGGAACAACCGGAAACCGTCCGACACAAAAATATTGCGCCGCCCCTGCACGGACTACGGGCTGTTCCGGATGTGCAGGAGCGTGGGCGGTTCGACTCGGAAGACCGCGATGCCTTGGGGAGCCCGAATCTGCGGAAGCAACTGCCCGAGCGTGTCCCGTAGCAGCTCTTCGTAGTGGACCGTGACGTGGAACGCCTCCGGAGTAAGCCCCTGCACGCGGCTTAAGGGACCCCGCACCCACAGCCGTACCCTTGGCGGGAGTACCTGATGGGGCGTGTGGAGAGGAGCGCGGAGCAGGGCAACGGGAACGTCTTCGATAACGGCTTCGGCTTCCTGCTCTACATTGCCTTGCAGGGAGACCTGCGCTGGGGAAACACTCAGCGCAAGACTGTGCGGGAGCTGCAGGGGAATGGTCGCCTGGAAGCGAGCCGTACGCACCTCAAGCTGGGTATCCACAGTGGCAACCTGCGGAAGCTGCGCCACTGCTTCGGCTGCTCCGCGAAGCTGCACCTGCTGAGGCTCGACTGCGAGCGGTCCTGAGAGCACAAATCCAGGAGGGAGGCGGAGCCGAACACGGAGTTCAACGGGGACGCTGCGGTGGACGGCGCTCTCCAGCCGAACCGAGAGCGTGTCCGGCACCATGTGGAAGACCGCTACCGTTGTCGGCAGCTGCAGCAGGCGCAGGAGCTGTTCGCGTGAGAAGCGCACCAGCGCCGGCGGCTGTACCCCTTGGAGCGGCAGCACACACTGGCGCGGGCGTTCCCAGAGCAGCAATCCCAGGAGCTGCCATCCCGAGCCGTGCACGTAGAGCTGCAGCTTCGGCGGGAGCGGAGTTGCTAAAGCTACCTGCTCAGCAAGCTCAGCGGAAACGGGCACCGAGAGCGTGACCGTGTACGAGAGGCTGAGCTTGGCGTACAGCCAGAAGGCTACGGCGGCTCCAAGCGCAAGGAGCAGTGAGCGCAGTCGTGCCACAGACATTATCTGTGCTCCAGTTGCTGCTGGCAGCGGAGACGTTCATCGAGCAGCTCCTGGATTTGGTGCAAGAGCTGCTGCTGTTGTACCCAGGACTGCGCTTGGGCTTGCGCAGCGCGCAATTGCTGTAAGCGCTGTTCAATCCCGCGCAGGCGCAGGCGAAGCAGATTCTCGCGGAGTACGGCACCCCAGTCCAGCTCGCGGAACTCCTGCACGTACTCCAGCCACCGAGGGCTGGGGGATTGCTGCACGATTGCCAGTTCCAGCAAAAGCTGCCCCTCGGTGCTCTGCTGGAGTTGGGGATCGGCGGCGATGGTGAGCACGGGCTCTGCGTAGCGCTGTGTCAGCTCTTGGATGAGCTGCCAGAGCTGGCGGGCGCGTTCGGAGAGCAGCACCGACTCCGGCTCCCCAGGCTGCAACTGATGGCGTAGGTGTGGCTGCAGCAGCAGTGCTCGCAGAATCTCCCGCTCCTCGGTGAGAAGCTCCTTCAGCGGTGAAGGGGTGGGTGCGGCAGCCTCTGTGCTCGGGCGGGGCGGAGGCGATGGAGATGCGGTGCTGCTTTGGTTTGCCCCAACGGCTTGGAGTTCAGCGTAGAGCAAGGATTCCGGCAGAGCAAAGCGAGCAGCCAGCCGGCGCAGGAGGAACTCGTGAAGAAGCCGGTCTGGGATCGTTGCAATCAAGCGCACAGCATGCCGAACGGCTTGGACCTGCCCCTCGGGGGTGTCGAGCGCTCCCCGGCGCTGGTATTCCAGCAGCACAAACTCCAGAAAGGGCACCGCCGAACGCAGGCGCATCAGGAAGGCTTCCTTCCCCTGGCTTTGCAGAAAACTGGCGGGGTCTTCCCCTGCCGGGAGCACGACGATGCGCACATCGAAGCCCTCGGCAAGGGCAAGCTCCAGGGCGCGCAGTGTTGCCTGCTGCCCGGCGGAATCGGCATCGTAGACCACAAAGAGCTGTTGGCAGTATCGGCGCAGAAGGCGGAGTTGGTCGCGGCTCAGCGCGGTCCCTGCCGTTGCAACGGCTGTATCCAAGCCGGCTTGGTGCAATGCCAGCGCATCCATGTAGCCTTCCACCAGCAGGGCATAACCGCTCGAGCGCAATGCATGGCGGGCGTGGTAGAGCCCGTAGAGCAGCTTGCTCTTGTCGTAGAGAGGCGTTGCCGGAGAGTTGATGTACTTGGGCGTGGGCTCCTCCTCGCGCAATCGCCGTGCGCCAAAGCCGACCACACGCCCGACGGTGTCGTGGATGGGGAAGATCAGGCGGTCGCGGAAGCGGTCGTACAGCGTACCCTGTTCGGAGCGTACCAGTAGTCCGGCTTCCAGTAGGAGCGCCTCCGAAAAGCCTTGGCGGCGGAGCTCTGTGAGCACTGTATCCCAGGCGTTCGGGGCGTATCCCAGCTGGAACTGCCTGAGGGTCTGTTCGGACAATCCCCGTCCCAGGGCGTAGCGGTAGGCGGTTGTCCCCGCGGGGCTGAACAGGAGCGAATGGTACAGCCGGGCAGCTGCCTGAAGGGCGCGATAGAGCTGCTGCGTGTGGGAGAGCTCCCGCTCCTCTGTGGGCTCTTCAGGCAGCTCGATCCCAGCACGTTCAGCTAAGAAGCGCACCGCCTCCGGGAAGCTCATGCGGTAGTACTCCATCACGAAGGTGATGGCGTTGCCCCCTTTACCGCAGCCGAAGCATTTGAAGATGCCCCAGTCGGGGTGGACG